>ERZ773006.1-NODE-1-length-385358-cov-14.1289_pt1 | contig 385358 bp, 340 predicted proteins | sample MGYA00580843_ERZ773006 | MGnify/ENA primary metagenome ERZ773006 (study PRJEB29015, sample SAMEA2738011) | human oral metagenome | biome: human oral; feature: human-associated habitat; material: dental | place: China | collected 2052 ...
TTATATGCCAACTCCATCATGGTCAACGATGCTTCAACATGCGGGCTGTAAACGCCCGCTTACGGCGTTGGAGACTCGGTAAGGGAGCCGGCCTACGGCGCTTCGGCTTCGCAAAACTGCCGTGTCAGAAACAGCTCTTGACTATGGCCGCTTGTTTCGCTTCTGAATTATTTTAAGTTTATGAGAAATCTATGGATAGATGTGATGTAACACGGTAATTCGTTATAATACTACCTTTATGAGTTAATTTCAGACGGCTTTGTCAATTTTCATGTCCAATTTTACTTGTCCTATTGAAAATCCCGCCTTTCTGTTACCGCACAGCGGGCATATGATTCTTATCGATCGTGTGCTTGAGTATGGCGATGATTATGTTTATGTTGAGGCGAGGGTAGATGAAAAACATATTCTTTTGCATGATGGCGCCTTGCCCTCAACGGCAGGAATGGAGATTATGGCGCAGTCCATTGGTGCATTTGCGGGGATACAAGCTTTATTAGCAAATGAACAAGTGAAGCTGGGTTTTTTATTAGGAACGCGCAGATTGGACTTGTATGCAGAAAATATTCCAATTGGAACGAAATTATTGGCAACAGCCAAAGTTTCCACTCAGGACAACAATGGTATGGGGGTGTTTGACTGCGAGCTGCGCTGGACTGACGCACCGGAAATGATAAAACATTTGTTACCTACTGACGGCTTGTTGGTTCGGGCTGCTCTAAATGTGTATAGTCCGAAAGATGCAAAGGTTGGAAAAGAAAAGAGGCCAAGCTAGCATGCAAAGATAGTCTCGGCAATTTTAATTGAGTGATTTTGGCAAATGACGACACTGTGTGCAAATTTTGTAAAGGTGCACGCAAACAGACTGGCTATTTATTTTTTTGTGTATAGCATCTTGAATATAGGCAATATGTATGGTGTCGGGGTTCTGGTTCGATTGGAGCAATAATGGACGGGACAGATTCTATAATGAGAGGTTGTTGGCGAAGTACCTGCAACAGGCCGTCTGAAAAATAATTTTTTAAGTAACCCGTTAAGCTCAAACGAAAGAAAAACTCCATGACCGAAACCATTTTAATCACAGGCTCCAACCGGGGCATAGGCAAAGCCGTCGCACTCGGTTTGGCTAAGGACGGCTTTGATATCGTCGTCCATTGCCGCAGCCGCCGCGATGAAGCCGAAGCCGTGGCGGAAGAAATCCGCGCTTTGGGTAGACAGGCGAGGGTGTTGCAGTTTGACGTGTCCGACCGAGCAGCCTGCCGCGATATTTTGACTGCCGACATCGAAGCAAACGGCGCGTATTACGGTGTGGTGTTGAACGCCGGACTGACGCGCGACAATGCCTTTCCTGCGTTTTCAGACGACGATTGGGATTTAGTGCTACGTACTAATTTGGACGGTTTTTATAATGTATTGCACCCGTTGACCATGCCGATGATACGCCGCCGCAAAGCCGGACGGATTGTGTGTATGGCGTCGGTGTCCGGCTTGACGGGCAACCGCGGGCAGGTCAATTACAGCGCGTCCAAGGCGGGCTTGATCGGCGCGGCGAAAGCCTTGGCGGTCGAACTGGCGAAACGCAAAATCACTGTCAACTGCGTGGCGCCAGGCTTAATCGATACAGAGATTGTCGATGAAAATGTACCCGTCGAAGAAATTTTGAAAGCCGTCCCCGCCGCGCGTATGGGGCTGCCGGAAGAAGTGGCGCATGCGGTGCGCTTCCTGATGGATGAAAAAGCGGCGTACATTACGCGTCAAGTGATTGCGGTGAACGGAGGTTTGTGTTGAATACCAGAAGAGTCGTAGTGACGGGCATGGGCGGCATTACCGCCTTCGGCCGCGATTGGCAAAGTATACAGGCGGCGTTTAAAGCCGAAAAAAATGCCGTCAAATACATGGATTGGCGTGAACGTTTTCCCGAATTGGAAGCGCAACTGGGCGCGCCGATTGAAGGTTATGCCCCGCCCGAGCATTGGACGCGCAAGCAGCTCAGAAGCATGGGACGCGTGTCGCATCTGTGTGTCGATGCGGCGGAGCAGGCACTGACGGACGCAGGTTTGCTTGGAGACGAAAGCATTACTGACGGACGCATGGGCGTGGCGTGCGGTTCGTCTGTCGGCAGCACCAAAGACATCGGCGATATGGGCGAACTTCTGAACACCGGCACATCGCGCAATTTCAACGCCAATACTTATGTGCGCATGATGCCGCATACGACCGCCGCCAATATCGGCATCTTTTTCGGATTGAAAGGGCGCATTATCCCGACTTCGAGCGCGTGTTCGTCCGGCAGTCAAGGCATAGGCTATGCCTACGAAGCCATCAAATACGGCATGATAGACATGATGCTGGCGGGCGGCGGCGAAGAATTTTGTCCGTCCGAAGTTTATGTTTTCGACTCGCTTTACGCCGCCAGCCGCCGCAACGGCGAACCCGAACTGACCCCGCGTCCTTACGACAACGGTCGCGACGGTTTGGTCATCGGCGAAGGCGCAGGGATTTTTGTGTTGGAAGAATTGGAACACGCCAAACGGCGCGGGGCGAAAATCTATGCCGAACTCGTCGGCTACGGCGCCAATAGCGACGGCAGTCACGTTACCCAGCCGCAAAAAGAAACCATGCAGAAATGTATGGAACTCGCGCTGCAAGACGCAGGCATTACGCCTGATAAAGTCGGCTACGTCAGCGGCCACGGTACGGCGACCGAAAAAGGCGACATCGCCGAAACGCTGGCGACCGAAGCCGTGTTCGGATTCATTCCCATGAGTTCGCAAAAAAGCTATCTCGGCCATACGCTCGGCGCGTGCGGTGCGCTGGAAGCGTGGTTTACCATTGAAATGATGAACAGCGGCTGGTTTGCACCGACCGTTAATCTGAACAACATCGACCCGCGCTGTGGCAAGGTGGACTATATTTTGAGCGGCGGCCGTGAAATCGAAACGGATTATGTGGTCAGCAACAATTTCGCTTTCGGCGGCGTGAATACTTCGTTAGTGTTCAAACGCTGGCAGGCTTATTAGAAACTGAATGACAGATTTAGTCATGATGAGGCCGTCTGAAAAGCAGGGAAACCTTTTTCAGACGGCCTCTAGTTTGCCCAGACTATCAACATTCAAGTCGCCGTAAAAAAGCCAATCGATTCGGACATCTTCGCCCCGCCAGACGCAGGCTAAGGTAAAGTCCGGGGTCAGCCGGGCAGTAATGCCGTGCCAGCTATTTTGGTGCGGCACACGCAATCCGCCAACTTCATTGCCGTAAAACCGATAACCGACGTTTGCCATATCGGCAGGGAAATTCAATCCGGCGGCTTTCAGCAGGGCTTCTTTGGTACACCATAAGCGATAGAATATTTCCGCCTGCCAGTTGTGGCGGCAGAGGTATTCTTGTTCTTCGGCGGTACATACCCATTTGGACAGCGACCTGAAGTCGCGCGGACGGACAGCTTCTAAATCTACTCCGGCGGGTATCGGGCAATCGGTACACAAAAGGGCGGCAAAACCTTTGCTGTGGCTGAGCGAAACAACGGGGGAATCTGCCAGTTGTTTCAATGCACGGCTGACTTTCCAATCGGTGCGTTCAGCCAATTGTGGAGCATGTTCGATGCGGTGCCGGTCATGTGAATTCAATGAATTATTGCGATAGGAAGCGGCCAGCAACGGGTTTCCGAGCAGACAGTGCAGAATACGGTCGGTCATGAGGATGAAAGCAAAAAACGGCTAAAACAAAACCATCGGCAGATAAATATCCGATGGTTTTGTTTTTGTGTCGGGACAAATTTAGTTGATGCTGCCTTTTAAGACTACGCGGCTGTTCCAAGTACCGATGTGGCATTCGTATTCGCTGCCGCCAACGGTTCTTTTGTCAAAATAGCTGACTACCTGAACGGAATGTTTGTTGCGGCGTTGGGCAGTGCTTTGGAAGCGTTTGACGGCGCTCAGGAAGGCACGTTGGCAGGTTTCATCGGGGCTTTTGCCGACTGCGTTGGCTACTTGGCGGGAGGTCAGGGTCGCACCGCTGGTATTGCCATAGGAAACGCGAATATTGGGATCCAATACGGATTTGGCTTCTTCGGAACTCAGAGCGGTATTGGCTTTGCACATATAACCGTCGTTTTGGCCCTTATTATTGATTTTTCGGCCCTCACCGATGCTTCGGCAGGCTGAGGACGAATTGGTTGCGGTTGTTGCGGATGTATGATTGCCGCCGGCGTCGGCGGAAGAGCTGTTACCGCTGTTGGCACAGGCTGTCAGGGCGATGGCGGCGGAAATCAGTAAAAGTTTGGAAAATGTAGCCATAACTTTGCTCCAAGAAATAATTTTAAGGGATGAATTGACATAGGAATTATATCGCACACCCCGTATGTTAACAAAGTGTTTGTTTAGGTAGAACGTAAACGTACAAATCGGATGGCAGGTAATCAAATAGTTTGCAGGCCGTCTGAAAAAGTTAAGAATGCGTTGATGGAGGCAAAAGATGCGGTGGTTGCCGGTGTAGGTACAAATTGGGCACACAAGGAAATGCAAAATAAAAAAGTTGCGCCAAGTGAAGGTGCAACCAATTGTTTGATTTATGTATTTTTGGTGGGTCCGGTGGGGTTCGAACCCACGACCAAGGGATTATGAGTCCCCTGCTCTAACCCCTGAGCTACAGACCCTCCGAGGTAAGGGCGTATTGTAGCACAAAACGGCAGGGAGGCAAGCCGGCGGGCGGGATCGAAGGGGGTATAATGACGACTCTTGTAAAATACATTACCGGTCATGAAAAACCGTACTTAACTATATCTTGCCTCCGCCGGACATATGCGGTGATACCTCATTCTTTCCGTGCCGATTTGGGTGCGGTCGGTTAATTTGACGGCGTTGGACACATTTATCCCGCTTTATCGGAATAACAACGCAAAACCGCTATAATACCGTGCATCATTATTGAGGCCGTCTGAAAGCCGAACCATGAAATACAAAGACCTACGCGACTTCATCGCCATGCTCGAACAGCAGGACAAACTCAAACGCATCGCCCATCCTGTTTCCCCGCATTTGGAAATGACCGAAATCGCCGACCGCGTGCTGCGTGCCGAAGGGCCGGCGTTGCTGTTTGAGCACCCGATTAAGCCCGACGGTACGCGCTACGATTATCCTGTGTTGGCAAACCTGTTCGGCACGCCCGAACGCGTGGCGATGGGCATGGGCGCGGACAGCGTGTCCAAATTGCGCGAAATCGGGCAGACGCTGGCGTATTTGAAAGAACCCGAACCGCCCAAAGGCATCAAAGATGCGTTTTCCAAACTGCCGCTACTGAAAGACATTTGGAGTATGGCGCCGAATGTGGTGAGAAATGCGCCGTGTCAGGAAGTTGTGTGGGAAGGCGAAGACGTTGATTTGTATCAACTGCCGATTCAGCATTGCTGGCCGGAAGACGTTGCGCCGCTGGTAACATGGGGCTTGACCGTCACGCGTGGGCCGCACAAAAAACGCCAAAATCTCGGCATTTACCGCCAACAATTAATCGGCAAAAACAAGCTGATTATGCGCTGGCTGTCGCATCGCGGCGGCGCGCTGGATTATCAGGAATTCCGCAAACTCAATCCCGATACGCCGTATCCCGTCGCCGTCGTGCTCGGCTGCGACCCCGCCACCATTTTGGGCGCGGTAACGCCCGTTCCTGATACCTTGAGCGAATACCAGTTTGCCGGACTGCTGCGCGGTTCGCGGACGGAGCTGGTGAAGTGTATCGGCAACGATTTGCAAGTACCCGCCCGTGCCGAAATCGTGCTGGAAGGGGTCATCCATCCGAACGAAACTGCGCTGGAAGGCCCATACGGCGACCACACGGGCTATTACAACGAGCAGGACCATTTCCCCGTGTTTACGGTCGAGCGCATCACCATGCGCGAAAACCCGATTTACCACTCCACCTACACGGGCAAACCGCCCGATGAACCCGCTGTCTTGGGCGTGGCGTTGAACGAAGTGTTCGTACCGCTCTTGCAAAAGCAGTTCCCCGAAATCACCGATTTCTACCTGCCGCCCGAAGGCTGCTCCTACCGCATGGCGGTGGTCAGCATGAAAAAACAGTACGCCGGACACGCCAAGCGCGTGATGATGGGCTGCTGGTCGTTCCTGCGCCAGTTTATGTACACCAAATTCATCATCGTGGTCGATGACGACGTGAACGTGCGCGACTGGAAAGAAGTCATCTGGGCAGTAACCACGCGCATGGACCCCGTGCGAGACACCGTTTTGATGGAAAACACGCCCATCGACTACCTCGACTTCGCGAGCCCCGTCAGCGGGCTCGGCGGCAAAATGGGCTTGGACGCGACCAACAAATGGCCGGGCGAAACCGACCGCGAATGGGGACGTGTGATCAAAAAAGACCCTGCGGTTACGGCCAAGATTGATGAGATTTGGGGGGAGTTGGGGTTGTAAAAACAGGCGTTTCAGGCAGCCTGCACCTTTTGGAAGGCCGTCTGAAAGCAGCGTTTCAACAAAATTTCCAAACAATATTAGGTATTTTTGAGTATGGAAACACGAAAAACAGTCCGCCTAATCCTCCGCCCTTGGGCGCTGACCGATGCCGAAGCGGTGTATGAACAGGCCCGCAACCCTAAAATCGGGGCAATGTGCGGCTGGCCTCCTCATACTGGCGTGGCGGAAAGCCGTGAGATTATTGAACACGTCCTCTGCAAGCCGCATAGTTTTGCCATTTGCTTGGACGATAATAAAGCGATAGGCAGCATCGGCCTGCTTTTTCAAAACGATAGCATCCTACCACTGAGCGACCGTGAAGCGGAAATAGGTTATTGGCTGGGCGAAGATTTTTGGGGAAAGGGCTATGCAACCGAAGCGGTGCAATCAGTTGTCGCCTATGCTTTTGAGGAATTGTCTCTGGTGCGGCTTTGGGGTGGAACTTATCAGGAAAATACCCCTTCGCAACGCGTGCTGGAGAAATGCGGATTTTATCCTCATCACACTGAAGAACACTTCTTTTCCAAGCCGACGGGTGAGACGCATAGGGCGGTAATATATGCGTTGGAGAAAGCGTAGCGTCTGGCAGTCGTCCTTATTTTCAGGCCGTCTGAAAGCAGGGGTCGGACTGTTTCTGGCGTGTGCTTTTCAGTGTCGGTAGGTCGGGCATGAATGCACGACCTACGGCTTCTACCCTCTGCCGAACACCTTCTCCAAATGCGCCCGATAATCCGCCAAATACTGTTCCACCTGCGGATTCTTGATCACATCGTTGCAGATGAACGAGGGCAGCCGCGTCGTGCCGAGGAACTCGTTGGCTTTATGAAAATGGAAATGCACGCCATCCACGCCCGCGCCCTCAAAGAAATCGCCTTCGCGGGTAAACGCTTCAATCGGCGCGTTCCAAGTGGATGAAATCATGTGTTTTTTGCCATGCAGCAAGCCGCCCGTGCCGTAGCCTTCCGTCGGGTTTACACGGTGGCGGCCGTCGTTGGCCACCAGCTTGTTTTCGCCCACCCCTTCACTGAACACCTCATCAACATACTTTTTCACCGTCCACGGCTCGCCCATCCACCAGCCGGGCATCTGCCAAACCACCGCGTCCATCCACAGCCATTTTTCCACCTCGGCATCTTTGTCGTAGCCTTCTTCAATCACGGTTTCCTTTACCGCATGGCCGAGTGCGGTCAGCGTGTCGCGCGCGGTTTGGTGCAGCGTGTGGTTCAGACGGCCTTCGGTAAAACGGAAGGCTTTGCCGCCGTCAATTAACAGAATATTCATGTTTGTTCCTCAAATATTGCGTTGAAAAAGTATTAATTATACCCCTATGCTTTATAATGAAAACAGCAATAATTGCAAAACACTTTTCTAGGAAAAGCAACAATGAAAACCCATTCAGACGAACTGGCCGTGTTTGTGCAGGTGGTGGAAAGCGGCAGTTTCAGCCGCGCGGCAGAGCGGCTCGGGCTGGCCAACTCCGCTGTCAGCCGTACCGTGAAGCGGCTGGAAGACAAACTCTCCGCCAACCTGCTCAACCGCACCACGCGCCAACTGCGGCTCACCGAAGAAGGCTGCCGCTTTTTCGAGCGCGCGCGGCAGATACTGCACGACATCGAAGCCGCCGAGGCTGAAATCCTCTCCGCAGGCGGCGCGCCGCAGGGCGTGCTTCGGGTGGATTCCGCCACGCCCACGCTGCTGCACCTCGTCGCTCCGCTGGTACGCCCGTTCTGCGAACGCCACCCGCAAGTGTCGCTGCTGCTCACCTCGTCCGAAGGCTACATCGACCTCATCGAGCGGCGCGTGGACATCGCCATCCGCGCAGGCAGCCTGCACGACTCCGCCTTACGCGCCCGCCATCTGTTCGACAGCCGTCTGAAACTCGTTGCCGCGCCCGATTATCTCGCCCGCCGCGGCACGCCCCAAACCGTCGCCGACCTGTCGCAGCACACCCTCATCGGCTTCTCCGAGCCCAAAACTCTGAACAACTGGCCGTTTGCCGATACCGGCCACACTCCTTACGCCGCCGTGCCGCAACTGTCCGCCAACAGCGGCGAAACCATCCGCCGCCTGTGCTTTGAAGGCAACGGCATCGCCTGCCTGTCCGACTTCGTCGTGGCCGCCGATATTGCGGCGGGACACCTGCACGAACTCCTGCCCGACCGCGCCTTGAACGAAGCCAAACCGTTTTACGCCGTCTATTACGGCGACAATGCCGTCAGCCCGAAAATCCGGGCATTTGTGGATTTTTTGGCGGAACAGTTGGAGAGGGAGGTTCTGAAAATATAGCTTTAATGAAGTTTGAATACATAACAAAGCAGCCTGCATTTTGAATCTCCCAAGTGCAGGCCGCTTTTCTATTTTTCAAACAGCCTTCAACTTCTAAAGGCCGTCTGAAAATCTGATTTCAGACGGCATATCAATCTGCTCTTGCGGCGGTTTTCAGAAACACCGGCGGTATATTGTGGTGAAATGCGGTAGGATTCGGAAAGGCGATGGGGCGACATTTCGGACTCATGTGTAGAGAATAAGCAAAGGCCGTCTGAAACATTTGTTTTCAGACGGCCTTTGTCGTTATTCGCGGTTCGGGTTCAGCCATTGCCATTGTTCTTTCAATGTGTTTTCAAGGGCTTTCTGTTTTTCGGCCGGAGTGCTCAGGCCGTTGGTCAGGCGGCTGTAATCTATGGTGATGGACGGATTATTAATCGGACCGTTGATTTTGAGTGGGATGGGTTTGGCCTTCGGATTGCGGGCGTTGCGTATCAGCATTTCTTCCGACAACTCTTGTTTGCCCAAGTCGGTAAAGCCGTTGCTGACAATCAACAGGCTGTCGGATGTAACTTCGGTATTGAAGTGGCGGCTGATACCTTGGTCGATGGTGCTGGTGAGCGAGAAGCGGCGGAATGGGGTACGCGGGATTTCGCCGTTGTGCCCGCGGCGCGAAATGGTGCCGCTTTGCATGATGTTGTCGATGTCTATGCCCAGCCATGCGCCGTTGGAAACATTGAGCGTGAGTGTGCCTTTGAGTGTTTTGGTCAGGCTGGTCCGGTCTTGTCCGCGGGCAGTCAGGTCGATAACAGCATCGCCTGTGCCGCTGATGCTGTTGACGGTAAGAAGATCTTGCAGCAGGCGGCGTACCTGTACGCCCTGCGCGTTCTGTTGGAGGTGGTAGGACGGCGGCTCGGTGTTGGCCATGCTGATGCCGCCTTCGGTTTTGCCGCCGTAAAGTCCGGCTTTGAAGTTGCTCAGGGCGATATGGTCTTTGTCGGCGGAAAGCAGGGTTTCGACGTTGTCCAGTTGCAGGCCGGGCAGGGTGATGGCATCGATTTTGATTTGGGCCTCAATCGCAGGCGCACCGGAGCGGCTGAGGAATCCGGGATAAGCCTTGCCGGAATGTGTTTGCAGGTCGTCCCAGTAAGGGGTGAGCGAGAGTTTGCTGAGGGCGATGCCCGCTTCGAGGCGCGGCTGTTGCTCCGGTTCGGCGGCATATCGAACGGTCAGTGCGGCGGGCTGACGGTCGAATAAACCTTTGAACTGTCCCTGCCAGTGGTTCAGGTCGGGCATGGAGAACGAACCTTCGAACGCGCTGATAAAGCGCGGCCGCGGAGCCTTGACGAGGGTGTCTTGATGGGTGTTGATGCGCAGGCCGTCTGAAAACGCGCCTTTGCTGCGCTGCCAGATGGCGGGGCCGGAAAGGGTGAATGTGGTGTATTGCTGCTCGGTTTTGTGGCCTGCGTTGAATTTGAAGTTGTCGAGTACGGCGATGCTGGGGCGCAGACTGACTTTGTCCAGCTCCAGCGAACCGTCCCAGCGGCTTTCCGATGTGCCGGCGGTAAAGGCGCTGCTCAGGGCGTTGAGGCTCAGGTGATTGTTTCTCAGGGTAATCAGCGGGCTTTGCGCGGTCAGGTGCAGGTTGTGGAACGAGCTGTCGGCACGCAGGTTGAAGTTTCTGGCTTGAAGGGTGCTGCTTTGCGGTTGCCAGAGCAAAGCGCTGTCAGTGCTGACCGTCAGCGTATGGTCGTTCAGACGGCCTGCCGCTTCCAAGTGGAACGAAGGGGTTTCCCAGTTGCCGCCGGACGTCCGCCAGATGCCGTTGCCCTGCCAGCGCAGCGGCAGCGTGTCGTGTTGGAGCGTACCGTTGATTTTAAACGGCCTGCCGCCTGCTTCGGGCCGCTGCGTGTTCAGGCCGAAGTTTTCGATTTTGTAGCTGCCCTGCGGCAGGCGCACATTGATACGGCTGCTTTCGATAATGAGGCGGTTGGGGGTGGAGCCGGCGGGCTGTTGCCATAAATCTTGAAGGTTCCAGCCGTCGGGGGTTTGTTCGAGTGTGGTGTCCGCACCGGAGACTACCCATTTTTCGATGGGCGCGTTGTCCGACCACAGTGCCGACCAAGCAAAGCCGATTTTTGTTTCGCGGATGAGGATGGCCGGATGGTTGCCGTCGGGTGTGCTGATAACGACGTTTTTCAAGGTGAGGGTGGGGCGCGGCAGCAGGCTGCGGCCGACCGACCGGTCGAAATTGATGGTACGGCCGGTTTTGCGGATGAACGCTTCGGTATGGCGTCGGACTTGATCCGTGCTGAAAACATGATGCAGCAAGACATTCAGGCCGATGGTGGCGAGAATTGCGGCCAAGATGCAAAAGGCAGCCAGTTTCAGCCAGAATTTTCCGGAATGCAGCAGACGAATCATGATAGGGGCACAGAGTAAAACGGTTGACAGTATAGCATAAGGCCGTCTGAAAACTTTAATTTGCCATGATGTCCGACCGCCGGCGGTTGTTCGGCGGCGACAGCGGATTATGTTAACATCGGTTGCGGCGGCTCCTGTTTTCAAACAGAGCGGCGCGCCGGATTCGACAGCCTGTTTCAGGGAGGGTAGACATGATTATTGTAATGCAGAAAAAGGCGGGTGCGGAGGAAGTGGCCCGCGTGGTCGGCATTATCCGCAACCGCGGTCTGACCGAACATATTTCGCAGGGCAGCGAACGGACGGTTATCGGCGCCGTCGGCGACGAGCGGGTGTTCCGGTCCAACGAATTGGACAATCTGCCGGGCGTGGAGCGCGTTATCCGCATTCTTAACGACTGGCAAACCATCAGCCGCGAAGTGCAGCCCGAAGACAGTGTGATTCACGTTCGCGGCGTGGCCTTCGGCGGCAGCAGGATGCTGGATATTACCGTGGACGAGCAATCCGCCGGACGCGCCGATGCAGTGTATGCCGACCCGTTTTATCTGCCTGCGCGCGCTTATACGGGGTGGGATACCGGAAAAGGCAGGGCGCAGGAAACGGATATGAAAGACAGCCTGCAACGTCTGCATGAGGCAGGTAAACCGGTGTTGGTGCGGATACGCGACGTGCGCCAGATTGAAGCGGCGCTGGCGGCAGAAGCGGACATTTTGTATCTGGGCGGCGAATTGATGGACAACCGGGCCTTGCAGGATGAAGTAGGCCGTCTGAATACGCCGGTGGTGCTATGTAAAGATAAACACCATCGCGCGGACGACTGGCTGGTAGCGGCGGAACACATCGCCCAGCGCGGCAACCGCCATGTGATTTTGGGCGAAGCGGGTACGCTCAGTTTCGAGCCGGAACATACCCGCCGGCTGGACGTCGACGCCATCGTGCGCGTGCGACGCGCGAGCCATTTGCCCGTTATCGTCAATATTACGCGCCTGTGGCACAACGATATGCCGCAGAACGTGTTGTATAGATTGGCGGTGGCAGCCGGCGCAAACGGGGTCATCAGCAGCCTGAAGTGAATTTTCAGACGGCCTGCCGCGTCTGTTGAAGGGTGATTAAAAGATGCGCGGAAACGGCAGTCGGAAACTGCCTGATGCCACCGTTTCCACCCAAGGTCTGAACCAAATCCGTTATCGCTTTGCCGTGATTTGGTCGGCGCACACACGCAATCGGGTATAAAAAACGCACCGTATCGCAGACGGTGCGTTTTTTATTTCGGCTTTCAAAGCGGGCTTTTAGAATTTGGCACCCGACTGATTGGCCATGTAGTCGACGGCTGCTTTGACTTCATCGTCGCTCAGGCCGGAATTGCCGCCTTTGGCAGGCATGGCGTTGAAGCCTTCGAGCGCGTGTTTGTGCAGCGTGTCCTTACCTTGTTTGATACGCGGTGCCCAGTCTTCTTTTTTGCCGACATGGGGAACGCCGGGAACGGCGCCGCCGTGGCAGGCTTGGCAGCTTGCCTCATAGACTTTTTTGCCGTCTGCACCGCTAGAGGCGGGAGCGGCCGCTCCTTTGTCTTCCGCTTTGGCGGCATCTGCTGCGGCAGGCGCGGCAGATGCAGTGCCGTCGGTCGCAGCGGAAGCGGCGGCGGGAGCCGCACCGGAAGCCGCTGCATCGGCAGGAGCGGCTGCGTCAGGATCGGGGAAGCTGGCCCCGCCTTTGTTGGCCATATAGGTAATTACCCGTTTCAATTCCTGATCGGTCAAATCGGCCGCACCGCCTTTGGCAGGCATGGCGTTAAAACCGTTCAAAGCGTGTTGGAACAGGGTGTCGAAGCCTTGTGCGATACGGGGCGCCCAATCGCCTTTGTTATCAAGTTTGGGCGCATTGGGGACGATGCTGTCGGCTGCGTGGCATTGGATACAGATTTTGTTGAAAATCTGATCGCCTTTGCGTTCGCCGACGGCGATGCCGTCGCCCATCGTAACCTGTCCGACAGGCTGGATGCGGGTCTGGGTGGCGGATTCGGTGGTGGCGGCTACGTCTCCGAAAGAACCGCTGCCTGCCAGTTTGATGCAGAAGAAAACGACTGCAAGCAGGATAACGATGCCGCTCACAAGGGTGAATAATGCCGAGCCGCCGGCTCTGATATTACTTGGTTGTTTCATTTGGTAGGCCTCACCGTCAGTTTTGGATTGTGCTTTAGGTTTGTAATCGGAAGTATCCGGAGAACCGGTCGTCCGGCTTCCCGTTTGCAGGGTAATCCGGCTTATCCGGAGTACGGCGCAAAGCGGTGCAAGAAGGGGAACGGCGGGGGTCGGATGCTTTTTAGTATGTTAAATGCAATTAACAATATTTTGCTGGATTATACTGAATTCACAGGGGGTTTCCAATCGCTGATGCCGAAATTCTGTAAAAAAATCTGTAAAATAATGAAGGCGGGCTGTCTGAAACGCTTTGTTTTCAGGCCTTGCGGCGGGGAGAATGCTTTGTTGTGCAATGTAGCGCTTTATTGATTTGGCGCAGAAAATTTTGCCAATGCAGGATTTTTAAGTTAATCTTACGGCTTTCGTTGAGCCGCACCCATAGCTCAGTTGGAAGAGCGTCAGTTTCCGAAGCTGGAGGCCACAGGTTCGATCCCTGTTGGGTGCGCCAGAATGGATGGAGAGGCCGTCTGAAAATCTGTTTCAGACGGCCTCTTTGCATGGTGCGGTTTATTTCAGCACTTCGGCAAACGCATCGGCAACATAGGCGATATTTGAAGCATTCAGCCCGGCGACGCACATCCTGCCCGAATCCAGCAGGTAAACGGCAAATTCGTCGCGCAACCTGCGGACTTGCTCCACGCTCAATCCTGTGTAGCTGAACATGCCGCGCTGTTTGATGAAATAAGTGAAATCTCGGTCAGGGATTTGGATGGTCAATACGTCATAAAGTTTCTGCCGCATGGCGCGGATGCGGTCGCGCATGACATAGACTTCGTTTTGCCACAAGGCGTAAAGTTCGGGGTTGTTCATTACATCGGCGGCGATATAGGCGCCGTGTGCGGGCGGGCTGGAATAGATGCGGCGGACGGTGAATTTGAGCTGTCCGAACACCAATTCCGCTTCTTCTTTATTCGGGCAAACCACGCTCAAACCGCCGACGCGCTCGCCGTAAAGCGACAGGTTTTTCGAGAATGAATTGCTGACGAACAGCGGCAATTTCATTTCCACCGCTTTGCGGATGGCGTAGGCATCGCTGTCCAAATCGCCGCCGAAGCCTTGGTAGGCGATGTCCATAAACGGAATCAGTTTGCGCGTTTTGATGATTTGCAACACTTCGTCCCATTGCTGTTCCGACATATCCACGCCGGTCGGGTTGTGGCAGCAGGGGTGCAGGATTAAGACGCTGTGTTCGGGCAGGGTGTTGAAAAACGCGGTCATTTCGTCGAATTTGACGCCGACGGTGGCGGGGTCGTAATAAGGATAAGTGCCGACCTCGAAACCTGCGCCTTCAAAAATACCGCGGTGGTTGTCCCAAGTCGGGTCGCTGACGTAGGCGCGCGCTTCGGGGAACCATCGGTGCAGGAAATCCGCCCCGACTTTGAGCGCGCCTGAGCCGCCCAAGGTTTGTACGGTAACGATGCGTCCTTGCGCAAGCGCGCGGTTGTCTTTGCCGAACAATAAATGCTGCACCGCGCTGCGGTAAGTGTTCAAACCTTCCATCGGCAGATAGGGCGACGGTGCAGGCGTAGCGGCGCGGGCGGTTTCGGCATGGTTTACGGATTCCAATACGGGCATTTTGCCTTCGTCGTCGAAATAAATGCCTATGCTCAAATTGACTTTTTCAGGGCGCGGATCACGGTTGAACGTTTCGACCAGGCTCAAAATCGGGTCGCCGGGGTAGTATTCGATGTGGCGGTACATTGTGTACATCCTTGTTCGGATTCGGATAATGAAAACACGGAAAGATTGTGGCACAAAGGCTGATTGTTGACAATCGGAGGCCGTCTGAAAAACGTGCGCATATATTTTTCAGACGGCCTATAATGGCGTTTTCCCAACCATCCGCAGGAATTTTCATGAGGCCGTCCGTCTGGCAGGCAGGGCGATTCCGCATCGACCTTGCCCAACCGAAAATCATGGGCATCGCCAACATTACGCCTGACTCGTTTTCCGACGGCGGTTCGTATTCGCAAAATGTCAAAGCGGCGCTGGCCCACGCCGAGCGGCTGTTGAAAGACGGTGCGGACATTCTCGACATCGGCGGCGAATCGACGCGGCCCGGGGCGGATTATGTCCCGCCGGAAGAAGAATGGCGGCGGGTGGCCCCCATATTGGCGGAAGTGGCGAAATGGAATGTGCCCGTCAGCGTGGACACACGGCGTACGGAGATAATGCGGCGCGCTTTGGAACAAGGCGTGGCGGACATTATCAACGATGTTGCCGCCCTGACCGACGAAGGCGCACTGGCGCTGCTGGCGCGGCAGCCGGACACGGGTATCTGCCTGATGCACATGCGGGGCCTGCCGGAAAATATGCAGGACAACCCGCAATACGGAGATGTTGCCGGCGAAGTGGCGCGTTATCTGTCCGGCCGGGCCGAAGCGTGTATGGAGGCGGGCATCGCCGCAGAACGGCTGGTGCTCGACCCTGGTTTCGGCTTCGGTAAAAACCTGCAACACAATATCGAGCTGATGCGGCACTTGCCCGAATTGATGGCGGAAACGGGCTTTCCGCTGCTGATCGGCGTGTCGCGCAAACGTATGATAGGCGAGCTGACCGGCGAAGCAGACGCGGCGGAACGCGTACACGGCAGCGTGGCGGCGGCTCTGGCTTCCGTGGCGCGCGGCGCGCAAATCGTGCGTGTGCATGACGTGAAAGCGACGGCGGATGCGTTGAAAGTGTGGCGGGCTCTGGGCGTATTCCAGCCGCAGGCCGTCTGAAACTAAGTTTTTTGAACCGTATCTAATTCATTTTAAAACCTTAAAAATTTTCCCCAACTTTTATCAGATACCGATTCGGTATCTGTAGCAACGGAGTATTACATGGCAAAAAAATATTTCGGCACCGACGGCGTGCGCGGCGAAGTCGGTCAGTTCCCGATTACCCCTGATTTCGTATTGAAACTCGGCTACGCGGCGGGACAGGTGCTGGTGCAGCATGACAGCGAACACCGGCCGACCGTGTTAATCGGTAAAGACACGCGCATTTCCGGCTATATGCTCGAAGCCGCGCTGGTGGCGGGTTTTACCTCTGCCGGAGTCAATGTGATTCAGACCGGCCCGCTGCCCACGCCAGGCGTGGCCTATCTGACCCGTGCGCTGCGCCTTTCCGCCGGCGTGATGATTTCCGCGTCGCACAATGTCTATTCCGACAACGGCATTAAGTTCTTTGCCGAAGGCGGCGTGAAATTGAGCGATGAAATCGAGCTGGAAATCGAAGCCAAAATCGACGAGGAAATGAAAACCCAGCCGTCCGACCGGCTCGGACGCGCCCGCCGCATCAACGGTGCGGACGACCGCTATATCGAATTTTGCAAATCCACCTTCCCAAACCACCTTGATTTGCGCGGACTGAAGCTGGTGGTCGATACCGCCAACGGTGCGGGGTACCATGTCGCGCCCAAGGTATTCCACGAACTCGGTGCGCAGGTGGTCAGCATCGGTGACGAGCCGAACGGCTACAACATCAATGAAAAATGCGGCGCCACCCATCCCAAAACGTTGCAGGCGGCCGTATTGCAGAACGAAGCCGACTACGGCCTCGCGCTCGACGGCGACGGCGACCGTCTGATGATGGTCGACCGCAACGGCAAAGTGTACGACGGCGACAGCCTGATTTACGTCATCGCCAAAGCCCGTGCCCTCGAAGGCATCGAAATCGGCGGCGTGGTCGGTACGGTCATGACCAATATGGCGATGGAGATCGCGCTCAAAGAGCAGGGTGTTCAGTTCTGCCGCGCCAAGGTTGGCGACCGTTATGTGTTGGAACAGCTCCACCAGCGCGGCTGGCTCATCGGCGGCGAAGCCAGCGGCCATATTTTGTGTATGGACAAACACAACACCGGCGACGGCATCATTTCCGCGCTGCAAGTCTTGGCCGCGCTGCGCATTTTGGGGCAGGACTTGGCCACCGTGTGCGCCGACTGGCAGCCGTATCCGCAAACCATGATTAACGTGCGCATCCAGAAGGGCCAGAAATGGCAGGAAGCTTCGGCGGGCGTATTGGCCGAAGTGGAAAAAGAACTCGAAGGGCGCGGCCGCGTGGTGTTGCGCGCATCGGGCACCGAACCGGTCGTGCGCGTGATGGTCGAAGCCAAACAGGCCGACTGGGCCAAAAAAGGTGCGGAACGCATCGCCGCGGCCATTCAGGGTTCTAAAAAATAAACGGGGCCTGCGCCCCAAACGGCAGCCGGACGGATTCTGCGTCCGGCTGCCCCTTTATTTTTCACCGACGGCCTTGCGAACGTTTCAGACGGCCTCATCTCTTGGTAAAATAGCCCGATATGACGGAAAGGCCGTCTGAAAGCCCAACGCATTTTCTTTTGGAACCCAGCCCGATGTTTGCATTCTTAGAAGCCTTTTTCTCCCAATACGGCTACGCCGCCGTGTTCCTCGTGCTGATTGCATGCGGTCTCGGCGTACCTATCCCCGAAGACATTACACTGGTTACCGGCGGCGTGATTTCCGGTCTGGGCCAAGCCAACGCGCACATGATGGTGTTGGTCGGTATGCTCGGCGTATTGGCGGGCGACGGCCTGATGTTTGTTGCCGGACGCGTGTGGGGGCACCGCATTTTGGACTTTAAGCCCGTTGCCCGCGTAATGACGCCCAAGCGTTACGCCCAAGTGCAGGAAAAATTCGACAAATACGGCAACTGGGTGCTGTTCGTTGCCCGTTTCCTGCCCGGCCTGCGCACCGCCGTTTTTGTTACCGCAGGCATCAGCCGTAAAGTCTCCTACCTGCGCTTTATCCTGATGGACGGGCTGGCCGCCCTGATTTCCGTACCGGTGTGGGTGTATCTCGGTTCGTATGGTGCGGAAAACATCGATTGGCTGATGGCCAAAGTCCACAGCCTGCAATCGGGGCTGCTGGTGTTGATTGGCATCGGCGCGGCCGTGCTGCTGTTCTTCTGGTGGAGGCGCCGCCGCCGCATCAGCTTCTTCCGCGCGAAACTCAGTGAACTGCGCGACAAACGTAAAGCCGCCAGGGCGGCCAAAGCCGCGAAAAACGCGGGCCAAAGTTCGGAATAGCGGCAGTCTGTCAAACACGGTTAACAGGCCGTCTGAAAGATTCGCGGTTTCTTTCAGACAGCCTGTTCACGGAAAATACGATGAAACGGAAAATTTTTGTACTCTACACCGGCGGTACCATCGGCATGAGCCGCGGCAGCGACGGTCTGCGTCCCGATACCGCCCTTGCCGGAAAAGCCCTGCAACCTTTTTCAGACGGCCTCGACTTTGATTGGCACATCTGCGATCCGCTTATCGATTCGTCCGCCGTTACGTTGGAAGACTGGCGCGGCTGGCTGGACATCCTCGCCGCAAAAATCCCGCAGTACGACGGCGTGCTGGTGCTGCACGGCACGGACACGATGGCCTATACCGCCAACCTGTTCGCACTGGCGTTGCAGGGGCTGGACAAACCCGTCGTCCTGACCGGTTCGCAATGGCCTTACGATGCGGACGGCAGCGACGCGCCGTTCAACCTGTCCATTGCCGCCGCCGCGTTTTCACTCGGTTTGAAAGAAGTGGTCATCGCCTTTGACGGCAAGCTCTATCCCGCCGTCGGCAGCAGCAAAGTCAGCACCGAAATCGCCGCCGGTTTCGCCAATCCCCATTTCGGCGCCGTCGCAGAATGGCATGAAAACACAGGCTGGCAAAACCTGATGCCGAGGCCGTCTGAAAACAACCGTTCAGACAGCCTGCAAGTATCGGTGCTCAATCCCGCCGCCGAAGTCGCCTGTCGCACCCTGATTCCCGGTTTCGCCGTCCGAGACCTTTCAGACGGCCTCAAAACCACCCGCGCCAAAGCCCTCATCCTGCAAAGCTACGGACACGGCAACGCCCCGGCCTTACCGGAATTTATCGAAGCCGTGCGGCAATTTACCCGCAAAGGCGGGCTGCTGCTCAACATCAGCCAGGTACCGCAAGGTTGCGCCGCCGCCGTCTACGCCCAAGGCGGCCCGTTGCGGCAGGCAGGCGCGTTAACCGCAGGCAAATGCAACTTGGAAACCGCAACCGCACTGCTCACCTTGGCGGTAAGCAACGGCTGGGATGCGGCAACCGTAACAAAAAAATTGGAAGAAAACCGGCTGGTGTAGGTGCCGTGCCGAATATCCGGTCGAAACCGAAAAAAAATTCAAAATCAAAAGAGTAGCCTGAAATGACCGCTTATCAGCAGCAGTTGCGAGACAAAACCGATTATCTGAGAAATCTGTTCCAAGGTCTCGACTTCCCCGAAATCCAAGTTTTCGAATCCCCAGAACAGCATTACCGGATGCGCGCCGAATTCCGCATCTGGCACGAAGGAGGCGAAATGTTTTATGCCATGTTCGAACGCGGGCAGAAAGCGAGCGGCGCAAGCCTGATACGTTGCGACCAATTTCCCGCCGCCTCCGAATCCATCAACGCCTTGATGCCCAAGCTCATCGAAGCCGCCGCGCAAAATTCCGAACTCAAAAACCGCTGGTACGCCGTAGAATTTCTGTCTGCACTAAGCGGCGAGATGCTCGTTACCATGATTTACCACAAAAAACTGGGCGAAGCGTGGCAGCGTGCCGCCGAAACCTTGGCGCGTGAATTGGGCATCCATATCATCGGTCGCAGCAGAGGGCAGAAAATCGTTTTGACTCAAGACTATATAACCGAAGAGCTGAACGTAAACGGCAAGACCTTCCGCTATCGCCAAGTTGAAGGCAGTTTCACGCAGCCCAACGCCCGCGTGTGCGAAAAAATGCTCGGCTGGGCGTGTGATGTCGTGCAAAATCTCGGCGGCGACCTGCTCGAACTCTACTGCGGTAACGGCAATTTCACCCTGCCGCTCTCGCAGCATTTCCGTCAGGTGTTAGCGACCGAAGTGTCCAAAACTTCCGTTTATGCCGCACAGTGGAACATCGAAGCCAACCAAAGAGACAATATCAAAATCGCCCGCCTCTCCGCCGAAGAATTTACCGAAGCCTACACGCAAAGCCGCGAATTCCGCCGCCTGCAAGAGCAGGGCATCTCGCTGAAAGATTACGGTTTTTCCGCCATTTTTGTCGACCCGCCCCGCGCCGGCGTCGATGAAGAAACCCTTAAGCTGGTTTCCCAGTTCGACAACATCATCTATATTTCCTGCAACCCCGAAACCCTGCGTGCCAACCTCGACACCCTCTGCCGAACCCATACCGTCAAACGCACCGCCCTGTTTGACCAGTTTCCGTTTACGCACCATATCGAAAGCGGTGTTTGGCTGGAGAGGAAATAAAGTAAAGGCCGTCTGAAAAAGCGATGGACCGCTGCAATAAACAACGAGGCCGTCTGAAAATAAAAATTTCAGACGGCCTTTTATTGAGGACGCGGGAATCAGTTACTCAATACGTCCACGCCTTTGGGCGGGGTGAATTTGAATGCGTTGCGGGAGAGGTTGGGTTTGGTGTTCAGGTTGCTGAAGCTGATGGTGGTTTCGTTGCCGAAGCCGTCTTTAAGCTGCATGGCGGCGAGGTTGTCGCCTTTGAAGCCGATGCGGATGTATTGGTAGCCGGCGTTGTTTTTCTTGGGCGTGGCCAAAACGTAGCTGATGCCGTTGCTTGCGCCGTCTTCTTTGAGGGCGTAGCTGCTGTCAAGCGCGGTTTTGTTGGAGAGGATGGCGGCGGGACTGTCGCCGATGGTCTGGTCTTGGGCGGATTTGGTTACTTGGGCCAAATCGACGTCGTAGAGCCAGATGGTTTTGCCGTCGCCGACGATGGTTTGTTTATATGGTTTGGTGTATTCCCATTTGAACAGGCCGGGGCGCAGGATTTGGAATGTGCCGTTGGTGGTTTGGGTTTTCTTTTTGCTTTTGACGGTTTGGCTGAAACTGCCGCTGATGCCGTCTGAATCGTTGTTGAACTTTTTGAGCGCGTCGACCGCGCCTGCCTGCGCAAGCCCGACGGTTATGCTCAGGCCTGCGGCGGCAAGGAATTTCAGCAGGGTGTTTTGTTTCATGTGTCGTCCTTCCTTTCGGCTGGATGTGGTGGATTCGCGGCAGGCGGACGGTGCGTCCGTGCTGCCGGATAGTTTAAGTGCGACTTAGTATAGGTGTTATTCGGCGGGAAACAAGCCTTAATTGCGGCGTTTAATTTTTGTAAAAACGGGTGCTGGTTTTTAATTCGTTGAAATTCAATGGGTTTCTATGATTGGGGCGGAAATCGGTTTCACATTTATTTAATCGGGTTTTGGTATTTTTGTTGCAGGTTTATTGTTTTGTGCGGTATTTTATTGTTGTAAATGCGGTAATGTTATTTGAATATTGCTACTTTAAATTACATGCGGTTAGCCAAACGGCGGCGGCTGTATTAAGATTGTATATGAGATATGCGACATGTCCGCCGCATGCGGGCATGGATTTTACCGGAGACTTTTATGAAGAATATCAAATTGCTGTCCGCTTTGGCCGCCGTCGGCGCGTCTTTCGTTGCTTTCGAGGCCCATGCAGGCATGGTGAGCGATGCGCACGGCAACGTGGGCTACGACACCGCCGAAGAATGCGATGCGGCGGTGCAGTCGGGTCAGGCCAAATTTTATGAATCGTTTACTCATAAACCGACTTTGAAACGTCCGGGCGAAACCAGCGTCCAGGCGGCGACGATTAAGGATTTGGGTCCGCAATACCGTTTGGGCGCGTGCGATAAGGGCGTGGGCCGCAGGATGGGGCGCGACGGTGTGTCCAAAGCCTTGCAAGGAAAATATATCCCGTTCAGCCCGGATATGCAGGTGAACGTGTATCTGGATGCTTCGGGCAAACCGACCCGCGCGAGTATGCAGCAGTGCGACAACTGGTTTTCGGGTAACGCGCCGCGCGCCGTTCCGCTGCCGCCGGAGCGTGCGCCCGAACCCGCCGCTGAAGCGGCTCCGGCCAAAAACGAGCCGGCTGCCGAAAAAAAAGCCGGTGCGCGTCCGTATGTGTTCGGTACGGCGGGTGCGTTGCGCGACGGAGCTTCTGTGAAACGGGGCAACCGCCGCAATAAAGACCGCGATACTTCCGCCGCCGGACAAGTCGGCGCGGGCGTCCAGTTCAACGAATGGCTGGGCGGCGAAGTGTATTATCAGGGCGCCGACAAACAGGAATACGACGCGCCTGAAAACCTCGGCAACGAAAAAGTGGAAGTGCGCAACGACACTTACGGCGGACGCCTGACCGCAGGCACGAAAGTCGCCAAAAAAGCGCGCGTGTTTGCAAAAGCGGGCGTGGCGGGCGTGCGGCACAAATCGAAAACCGCCGGTGCGAAAGACTCCGACACCAAAGCCCGTGCCACCGCAGGCGTGGGTGCGACGGTTGACGTCAACGACAACTGGGCCGTCCGCGCGGATTACGACCACTATTTCAAACGCAACGGCGACGAAGACGTGAAATGGAAAGGTGCGGATTATCTGGGCGTGGGTGCGCAGTATAAATTCTGATTGCGAGCGTTTTTCCAAACCGGCCTAGCAGGCCGGTTTTTATTCGGGCGGGTTTTCAGACGGCCTGCGGTATAATGGGGCAACGTTGTCCGATTGGATTGATATGCCTTACAACCCTTATCCCTTGTTGGAACAGGCTTTGCTGGAGCACCATCCCGATCGCAAGGGCGAGATGGTAGACAGCTTGTCCGCCGCCGTTGAAGATAACGGGCTGACTGCCGGAGGAGCCGCGTCGCCGCTGGACTTCCGCCACGCAGGAAGGCCGCCGAAGCCTGTTCTGGTCGCGCCGTCGCAGCTGACGCCGCGCAAGATGAACACGACCGAAGGCTATGCGGCGATGCTGCACGCGATTGCGCATATCGAGTTCAACGCCATCAATCTGGCTTTGGACGCGGCATACCGTTTCCGCACGCTGCCGTTTCAGTTTGTGCGCGACTGGGTGCAGGTGGCGAAAGAAGAGGTGTACCATTTCCGCCTGATGCGCGAAAGGCTGCGCGCTTTCGGCTTTGATTACGGCGATTTCGAGGCGCACAACCATTTGTGGGACATGGCGTATAAAACCGCCTACGACCCGCTGTTGCGCATGGCATTGGTGCCGCGCGTATTGGAAGCGCGCGGGCTGGACGTTACGCCGGGGATACGCGCGAAGGTGGAACAGCGCGGCGATTCGGAAACCTGCGGCGTGTTGGACATCATTTACCGCGACGAAGTGGGTCATGTCGCCATCGGCAACCATTGGTATCAATACCTCTGCCGCGAACGCGGTTTGGAACCTGTCGCCCTGTTCCGCAGTCTGATTGCCCGTTACGATATGTTTATCTTCCGCGGCTATGTAAACATCGAAGCGCGGGAAAAAGCGGGCTTCAGCCGCTTCGAGCTGGATATGTTGGAAGATTTTGAACAGGGTTTGAAACAAGGCAAAAAGGTCGTCTGAAAACCCTGAATCCGGATTTTCAGACGACCTCTGTTGAGGAACGTTATGTCGACTCACCATCACGAACACCATCATCACGCACACGCTCACACGCATACCGCCAACAAAAAAGTATTGCGCGTGTCGTTCATCATCATCGCCGCCTTTATGCTGCTGGAGGCGTTCGGCGGCTGGCTGACCCATTCGCTCGCGCTGCTTTCCGACGCAGGGCATATGTTCAGCGACGCATTTTCCTTGGGCGTGGCGTTGTGGGCGTTCAAACTCGGCGAAAAAGAAACCACGCTGCAAAAGACCTTTGGCTACAAACGTTTCGAAATCCTCACCGCCATGTTCAACGGCTTGTCGCTGGTGGTCATCGCCGTACTGATTTTCTACGAAGCCGTCAAACGCCTACTTTATCCGCCCGAAATCGCCACGCTGGGGATGCTCGTGATCAGCGTTATCGGGCTGCTGGTCAACATCGGCGTGGCGGTTTATATGCTGAAAAACAGCGACACCGAAGCCAACGTCAACATGCGCGGCGCGTATCTGCACGTTTTAAGCGACCTTGTCGGCTCGGTCGGTGCGATTGCCGCCGCCGTGCTCATGATGGCGTTCGGCTGGAAATGGGCGGATCCGCTCGCCAGCGTGTTCGTTGCCGCGCTGGTCGGACGCAGCGGCTGGAGCCTGCTCAAACAAACGCTGCACATCCTCATGGAAGGCGCGCCCGAAAACATCCACACCGACGACCTGCTCGCCGTTATCCGTAACACCGACGGCGTCAAATCCGTCCACGACTTACACGTCTGGACGATTACCAGCAATATCAACGTCCTATCCTGCCACATTGTCGTGGACGGCAGCATGACCGTGGCCGAATCCGAACAAATCGCCTACCGCATCGAACACGAGTTGTCCCACAAAAACATCGGACACTGCACCATCCAAATCGAAAGCGAACGCCACCCGCACAAAAACGAGATTTTGTGCTCGCCCTACGCAGAAGCACATCACAGCCACAGCCATTAAACCAACAAGGCCGTCTGAAAACCTTTCAGACGGCCTCCACCAAAGGAAAACACATGATACAAGCCGTATTGTTCGACCTCGACGGCACGCTCGCCGACACCGCCCTTGATTTGGGTGGCGCACTCAACACCGTATTGCGCCGCCATAACCTGCCCGAAAAAAGCATCGCGGAAATCCGCCCGTATGCCAGCCACGGCGTAGCCGGCCTGTTGAAAATCGGCGTCGGCATGACTGCCGAACATCCTGATTTCGCAGCATGGCGGCAAGAATGCCTTGAAGCATACAGCCTTTGCTATGCCGACAAAACCACGCTGTTCGACGGCGTGAACGAAATGATTGCCGAACTCGACAGACGCGGCATCAAATGGGGCATCATCACCAACAAACCCATGCGCTTCACCGACAAACTCGTCCCCAAACTCGGCTTCGTCATCCCGCCCGCCGTCGTCGTCAGCGGCGACACCTGCGGCGAATCCAAACCCAGCGTCAAACCCATGCTGTATGCGTGCGAACAAATCCATGCCGACCCGCAACACACGGTTTACGTCGGCGACGCCGAACGCGACATGCAGGCCGGACGCAACGCAGGCATGAAAACCATACTTGCCGACTGGGGCTATATCGCCGCCGAAGACCAAACCGAAACATGGCTGTTCGACCACCGCATCGCATCGCCTTCGGCATTACCGGATTTGTTGTAAGTCGGCAGGAAAGCAAGAGGCCGTCTGAAAAACCTTAAATCGGATTTTCAGACGGCCTTCACATTCATCAAACCGTTTCAGACGGCCGCCGACAGGACGGATACCGAAGCATATGCACCGCTGCCAGAAATCCCAAATACCACCGGCGTCATCACATCATAAAACATCCACTTCATCTCCGGACGGGTAAAACAGGCGTAATCGCCCCAAATATGTAGGCGGATTTGGTTCATTTGGTTCTCCTTTTGGTTAGGAAGTGCGGTTTCAGACGACGTTTTGAAGACGTTGGGAGAATTGACCGCACTTGTTGCTACATATTTTGTAACTTATCGATAATAGAAAGCACCGTAGAAATAATTTCATCATTAGAAATACCAGATTGGTCTAGCGTTCTTATTTCATCTATCAATGACTGATCATTAAAGTATAGTTCGGTATGATTTTTTACAACATCATCCCAAAGCTCTTTAGATATTGAGCCAGTACAGCCAATTGGGATTGGAATCACATTATGTTGTAAGCAAATCTCAAATTCTTCTTTCATGCCATTAGAAAGAACGATTTCTCCATTTTTATTCAATTTGTTTCCAAACATAAAAATAGCAATACCAGCTTGAGAAATGATTTCATTTCTGTAGTCAGTCCATCTTTCAGAAATAGATTTATCTCCTGATTGTATTTGCGGAAATGGTCTTAAAATTAATAAATCGTCTAAATTGCGATAGTTTGACTGATATTTATATTCTAACGCTCCATTAATAACGATACTTCCAATACCTAAACCATAACCGGAAATAATCTTATATTCTTTCTCTGCCAGCTTATAACTAAGATTATGTATAAGTTCTTTAGCTTGCTCTTCAGAAAAAGGAGAATAACTATGAGCAGCACCAGAAATAAAGATATTGCTACGTTTTAAGCGTCTTTCAATTTCTTTTAAAATGGCAGTAATATCAGAATATTCTTTAATCATTATTGAATGAATGCCATACCTCTTGAGATCTTCTATTTTTAGTTCTTGCTTAACTTTAGCATACATGTAGCTTTCATCATCATGAAAATCATCTCTCGATACTTCTTTGAAAAAACAATAATGAGTTGGCGTATTATCTTTTAATAAGACTTTAATTCTGCCCAAAATATATTCCAAATTTGGATCATCAAAACTGAAGCCTATGAACAAAAATGTTTTTGAAAGCAAATCTCCTCTTAATGCGGTAGCAAATAATTCTTTCTTATCCTGATAGGTTTCATAATCATCTTTAATTAATACTGCTTCATCAGGTAAATCTTTATCACCATGCATTTTATAAACAATAGCATCTTTCTTTTTGATATTTCTTGAAAAATCTTCATTTCTGATTTTTTTCTCTACTGTTTTTCCATCAGCCTCTAAAGTTTTTTCAATTAATTGATCATAGTTAGTTGTCCAAAATGTACTAATACCAATTTTAGAAAGTAACTTATGGATATCTCCGCCTTGTCTTAATGTAGTAAACTCATTGATTATTTTGTTATTTATTTTTCCTCTTTTATGCCGATTGAAATGATATTGAGCTACTCCAATTAGATCATGTTCTTTTTCAATATCAAGACCTAGTTCTTCTGCAAGATCTTTCAGCAAACCTTTCCAATTAACAAAACCTGCTGGAGCTGATAAGCCTGCCCCAGCAAAAATTGCAGCATCGCCATTTTTAATCTCTACAACAAAATCCGTGATAAATTTTTTCTGTTCCTTGGTGAATTCCATAGCAACTCCAATAAATATTTATATTGGGCTTTAGAAACCCTCTAAAGCCCAATATGATTAATCTAAAAATCTTTCCAAACCGTCTTTATCTAAGGCAGGATAAAGCCCTAAATACTCTTGTCCTTGGAATGAACTATCTACAGAATCAACCAAAGGTAAAATAGCCACTTTTCCAGACTTTAATCCATCAAAATATCCTAATTCCCAAGGCATCCATTTAGAAGATGAAGCATTATTCGTAGCCAAATACAGTAATTTAGAAGATTGCTTCATTCTATTCCGCAACGTTTCAGCAGTTTCTTTTGTTACTGAATCTCTGGAAAGTTGTTGATCAACTACCCAATCTACGTAAACTTTTTGCCCCATATCTTCTAAAATGCGTACAACACCAAGAACTAGCTCAGCATCCTTAACAGAATGTGATAGAAAAACATCAAAGCGATATTGATATTTTTGACTTTCAACGATACTCTCTAATTTGTTTGAATAAGTCTCTGTTGAGAGCTTGGCTTTTCTTGCAGAATCATAAGCCTCTTGTTTGGTAAAATAAGCCATTTATATACTCCTAAATTTTGGTGTTAATAATATATTTATCAGCATTCTCTTTAATTTCAACAGCGGCATTAATCCAGCCATTGATATTTGAAATAAATTTATCCCAATTACACTTAAGCATATAAGACTGAGAACAATTAGGGGTTAAATAATTTGCTGGATATGAATATTTTAAATTGTTTCTATTATTGTTTATGATATTAAAATAGAAACCAGGTTGATCCGTATAATTATAATTACCGTTCCAGTCTGGCAAAGCCACTAATAAAATTGCATTTCGCTTGCTTGAAGATAATGCTCTTTTTTTGTTTTTAATAGAGTATGCAATTTCCCAAGGAATCCATTGTTCACTTTCAGAGTTCCAGCATTCCTTCATGTTCGGTGAAAGCAAGACTATTGTTACTGAACTATCAAAAATCTTATCTGATAATTTTGTTTGAATAGTCTCATCTTTAAATTGAGCTAAACTTTCATTATCTTTTTCTCCCTTATTTATATGGATACCATCTCTTTCTAATTTTGCTTGTAAAATATCAACATAATCTCGAGCTGTCGCTTCCTGATAAGGCGATAAGCGTTTTACAGATGAATCACTATATTTGTATGAAATAAAAATTTTACGTCCCATAGGAACTCTCCTTCTAATAAAATGGTTGCAGTTTAATTTCAGTGTGTAATTATACGCTAAGTTATTTAGTCAGATTCAAATTTCAACGTATCAAGCTCTCCTCTTTTATAAAATTAGTATCCTCCCTAATTCAACCCCGCCACTTCATCATACAAATCCAGTTCAATCAGCGTAAAACTGTTTGCCGAAGATTTTCTCGTTAATTTAGTTCGATACGCCCTGCTTTATACAAGCAGAAAGGGCTTTTTCGGGGATTGGGACGGTGTAAGGTTGCAGTTTGCGTAGCAGTTCGCGGCATAGACTGTTGATGAGGCGTTCGGCTTTGTGGTCGAGCGGGATAATTAGCGGCTGCACATAGCTTTCGATCATGCGGAATTGTTCGGTGATGGCTTGGATGAAGAAATCCAAACTTTGTCTGAATTGCAATGTATTTGCAGAATTTATTTTTAAGGCTGTTTTAACTTGGAAAAAAGCTGCCTGAAACCGTTTTTAGGTTTTCAAGCAGCCTTCCTTCCATTTAGGTGGTAAGTCTTATTTCTTCAATTCCGCCAAAATCTCGTCAACGGTTTTCTTCGCGTCGCCGAAGCACATTACGCTGTTTTCGTTGAAGAACAGCGGGTTTTGTACGCCTGCGTAGCCGGTATTCATCGAGCGTTTGAAGACGACGACTTCTTTTGCCTTCCACACTTCCAACACGGGCATGCCGGCAATCGGGCTGTTCGGGTCGGTTTGGGCGGCGGGGTTGACGGTGTCGTTCGCGCCGATGACCAGCACTACATCGGTTTCAGGGAAGTCGTCGTTAATTTCGTCCATTTCCAACACGATGTCGTAGGGGACTTTGGCTTCGGCGAGCAGTACGTTCATATGACCGGGCAGGCGGCCGGCGACGGGGTGGATGCCGAAGCGTACTTCGGCGCCGTTTTTACGCAAAAGATCGGTGATTTCGGCAACGGGGTATTGCGCCTGCGCCACTGCCATGCCGTAGCCCGGGGTGATGATGACGCTGCTTGCGTTGCGCAGCATTTCGGCGACTTCGGCGGGTTTGGCTTCGCGGTATTCGCCGATTTCTTCGCCGTCTGCCGCAGCCGATGAGCCGTCGGTACCGAAACCGCCTGCAATCACGGAGATGAAGGAGCGGTTCATGGCTTTACACATGATGTAGGACAGAATCGCGCCGCTGGAACCGACCAGCGCACCGGTGACGATGAGCAGGTCGTTGGAGAGCATGAAGCCTGCCGCTGCGGCCGCCCAGCCGGAGTAGGAGTTCAGCATGGACACGACCACGGGCATATCCGCGCCGCCGATGGAGGCGACCAAGTGCCAGCCGAATGCGAGGGCGATCAGGGTCATCAGGATCAGGATGAAGCCGCTGCCGTCAACGGATACGAACACCAGCATCAGGATAAAGGATAAAACCAATGCGGCGAGGTTGAGCTTGTGTTTGGCGGGCAGTTGCAGCGGCGCGCTGCTGATTTTGCCGTTGAGCTTGCCGAACGCGACCAGCGAGCCGGTAAAAGTTACGGCGCCGATGAAGATGCCCAAATACACTTCGACCAGATGGATGGTGTGCATATCGGATGAGATGTCACCCGGCTCGATATAGCTGTTGAAGCCGACCAAAACCGCCGCCAAGCCGACGAAGCTGTGCAAGAGCGCAATCAGCTCGGGCATTTCGGTCATTTCTACTTTTTTGGCTTTGTAGATGCCGATGGCTGCGCCGATAAGCATGGCGATGATGATCCAGCCCAGTCCGTTGGTGTTTTCGGAAAACACGGTAACGAACAAGGCGACCGCCATCCCCGCTACGCCGGAATAACAGCCCTGCTTGGCGGTTTCCTGCTTGGACAGCCCCGCCAGCGAGAAGATGAACAGTATCGCGGCTACGATGTACGCCGCTGTAACGAGTCCTGAAGACATGGTGATTCTCCAATTATTTGTGAAAGTAACTGATTGTGAAACAGGTATTAAGGCCGTCTGAAAACCGTTTTTCAGACGGCCTCTTCAAGCTGCATTAGTCAGGGCAATGTTTGCTTCAGACAGAACGGGAGATGCCTCGTTGTTGTTCTTGTTGAATATTTTGGTTTTCTTGAGCAACTAGCTGTTGTTGCCGCTCTTCTTCTAAAGCCTGTTGGACTCTTTCGTTGAAGCTGGCAACTTTGTCAGGATTATCAGCCAAAAGTTTTTTTGCATACGAACCGTCAGTATCATTCAATAATCCTTGCAGCATCGCCATAGTTTCTTCGTATTTGGATTGAGGCTTGGGATTCTCAACAGGTTCTGACTGTGTCTGCATGGCATATTGGGGATTTTCTTTGAATTTCTCTTCTTCAAGATAACTCAAGTCCTTCAGGTCGGAAATGCCTACATCATCAGGATGTTGCGGTACGAGATTCCTATCCAGCCTATTTCCCGAACCCGGGGCAAGATGTCGGAATATGCCGTCTTTTTCAGGTTCGGGAAAGCCTGCTTCGCGCAATAAGGTATCGGCAAGGGTATTAGAATTTTGCCGTAAGTAATCGTAAGGATAGATATTGTCCTTACTTTGGGCATTGCGTACCATTTCAGCCCATTTGGCGGATAAGTCGGGGGCTTCGGCGATCAGTTCGCGGTATTGTTTTTGCGGGGAAATTGGTTTCCTATCTGCACTGAGATACCAAGCAGTATCTTTATTATTGAAATTATCTGGATTGTTGGCATCGTATGGCAGCCCCATATGATTGGGTAAACCGGTTTCAATATGGATTTTACCCAAGGGTAACTGTGGGGATATTTCTTCCCCTGTCCATCCGCTAATAGTGTACTGCCGCCCCGTTTTATCGGTATAAAGCAAAAATTTATGATGATATTCCACATTTGCAAATGTACCAATATGCCGATAGCCGACTTCTATTTTTTCGTTTGCCATTTATATTTCCTACTGTTATTGAGCATAATGAAATTTACTATCGATATTCTCCAAATAGCCTGAATTACTAAATTTTAATACAATACTGACAGAAGGATAAGGAATCATTGGATGAACCTGCCTGCCATAACCTGCGTAAATAACATTTCCTTCATCAGTATAGTGTTGATTCATATCACTTAACTTATTAATAACCTCTTCTTTAGAAGAACCAATCGGTAAATATTTGGAGACAATATAGGTAACATCTTTTACCTTCCCTCCGGCGGTATATTTTTCACGGGAAAAAATCTCGTTCAGCATCGGACTTTTAGTTGGCATATCTTTTTTCTCTTTTGAGGTTGATTGTCGAATTTCAGATTGTTTATCATGGCTGCTTGCCTCACAAGCTGCTAAAAAAAGCAGCGATAGGGTAATCGGCAATACTGCAAATGTACCAATATGCCGATAGCCGACTTCTATTTTTTCGTTTGCCATTTATATTCCCCTATTGTTATTGAGCATAAGAAAATTCGCTATCAATATTTTCTAAATGACCAAAATTATTGAATTTCAATGTAATTCTAACTCCTGCTTGTGGAACCATAGGAGGTGTCTTTTTTCTATACCCTGCATGGATAATGTTACCTTCTTCCTTATAAATCTGATTCATTTCATTTAATTTATTAATTACTTTCTCTTTAGAAGAACCAATCGGGAGATATTTAGCAACAATATGGCTTACATCTTTGGACTGACCGGGTTCGATGTATTTTTCACTGGCAAAAATTTCGTTCAGCATGGGGCTTTGGGTCGGCATATTACTTTTTCCTTTTAAGGTTGATTGTTGGATTTCAGAATGTTTTTCGTGGCTGTCTGCTTCACAACCCGCTGAAAACACAAACAACATAAAAGTAGATGCCAATAGCAACTTTTTGTACAGCATATTTAATTCTTGCAAAAGTGTATTTGTTTAATGAGCGGAAGTTGTGATTTAACGATTTTATAGTTTCCGGTATCTGCCATTTTCAATTTCCTTTTTCAGTATCTTCTACGATTTGTTTTTCAACGTTCAAAGAATCCAACCCCTTTTTAGGAAAGACAATGATGCGGTAAATATGTTTTGCACGACCGCTTCCGGAATGCCCTCCTGTAGCTCTTGACCGAATATACCCGTTATATTCGCAAAACTCTTTTTCTGCCACACAAGTCATACCCATATTTGAAACTACATTTTGGATATTTTCAGGGCTATTGTCGCCGTTTAAATGGGACGAAACCATTTTCCCCAACTCTTCTTTCTCCGGTTTATTGGGAAATATTTTAGTAATATATTCTTTGATTTCTCCTTTTGGCAGGTGATCATAATTGACAGACATCCTTGGAAAGCCCAAATCACAAGCAGTAAGAAAAAATGATGAAATCAAGGTAATAATGGAAGACTTTTCCATATATTAATTTCCTTTGTATTTCATAGCAGGGCAGGTCGGGTTGGTAAGCTCAACCTGCCCGGATTTCAGACGGCCGTTGCCCCAAGCGACATTATCCGCCGCCGAATTGTGCCAAAAATTCTTCTTCGGTCAGCTTGGGCGTGTCGTTTGCCAGTTCGTAATAGGGGGCTTTGGCGTCGATGAAAATCTGCTCTTCCAATTTGAAATCGGCGTTGTCGGCAAACAGTCCGGCGAAGACGAAATAGCTGTCGTTCGGTAGGAAATGGTAGAACAGGTGGGTACCGCAGTTTTTGCAGAACGCGCGTTCCGCCCATTCGGACGAATGGTAGCGGGCGATGTTTTCACCGCCGTCGATTTTCGGCGGTTTGGCGGCAATCAGCGAAAACGTCGCGCCGCTGCCCCAAATGCGGCACATTGAGCAATGGCAGGCGTGGACGTGTTTGTCGTGTTCCACTTCTAAAGATACGTCGCCGCACAGGCATTTTGCTTTCATGGTCGAACTCCTAAATATTGGGGAATCGGGGTTTTAGGCCGTCTGAAAAGATGTTTTAGCGAAACTCGCTACGCTCGTTTTCAGACGGCCTCTACCGTCAAACGGCGGCAACAAACAGCCCGATAATGCAGCATAATCCGCCCGCCCACGTCAAAGACCGCATGGTTGATTTATCTGTCAGGTAGCAGTAGATAAAGGCGAGGCGGAAGGCGATGAATAACACGGCCAGCAGGTTGATGGTCGATTGTTCGGCGTTGCCTGTGGCGTGTGCCACCAAAACGGCGGCGGCAAAGGGTGCGAAGGTTTCGAAGCCGTTTTGCTGCGCGGCATCGGCACGCGCCGACAAGCCTTGCGTATGGGCGAGAAACTCGCGCGGATTGCGGTTGTCCGACGGTTTGAAGCCGCCGGTCGCTTTGGCGATGGTGGCGCAAAACAGCGGCAGCAGGTAGGCAAGCAGGATGCACCAGTAGGCTAAAGTCATGTTTTACCCTTTCCTAAACATATTCAGCATCCGCCGCGTTACAAAGAAGCCGCCGAAGATGTTGACGCTGGCAATCAGGATGGCGATGAATGCAAGCAGGGACACGAAACCGTTGCCTTGGCTGATTTGCAGCAGCGCGCCGACGACGATGATGCCGGAAATGGCGTTGGTCACGGACATCAGCGGGGTATGCAGCGAGTGGCTGACGTTCCAGACGACGTAGTAGCCGATAACGCAGGCGAGAACGAACACGATAAAGTGGTTCAAAAACGCTTCGGGCGCGACCGCGCCGACCCACAGCACCAACACGGCGGCGATGACGGCGGGAGCGAGTTTTTTCCACAGGGGAACGGGTTTCGGCTCCGGTTTGGCGGCAGGCGCGGCTTTTTCAGACGGCGTTTGCTGCGGCTGTGCGGAAACCTGAATCGGCGGAGGCGGGAAGGTGATTTCGCCGTCGCGGGTAACGGTCATGTTGCGGATAATCACGTCTTCAAAATCCAGCGTGATTTCGCCGTCTTTGTTCGGGCTTAACAGCTTGGTCAGGTTCACCAAGTTGGTGGCGTAAAGCTGGGAAGACTGTCCGGCAAGGCGGTTTGCCATATCGGTGTAGCCGATGATTTTCACGCCGTTGTCGGTCACAAACAATTCGCCCGGTTTGGTGAGTTCGCAGTTGCCGCCCGTCGCCGCCGCCAAATCGACGATGACGGAACCGGATTTCATGCTTTCCACCATTTCTTTGGTAATCAGCTTGGGCGCGGGTTTGCCCGGAATGGCGGCGGTGGTGATGATGATGTCCACTTCTTTCGCCTGTTCGGCAAAGAGCTTCATCTCGGCGGCGATAAATTCGTCGCTCATCACTTTGGCGTAGCCGTCGCCGCTGCCGCCCGATTCTTGCGGGAAGTCGAGTTTCAGGAATTTACCGCCCATCGATTCGATTTGTTCCGCCACTTCCAAGCGGGTATCGAACGCGCGCACCACTGCGCCGAGCGAGTTTGCCGTACCGATTGCCGCCAAACCCGCCACACCTGCACCAATCACCAAAACCTGCGCGGGCGGCACTTTGCCGGCGGCGGTGATTTGACCGGTGAAGAAACGGCCGAAGGCGTTAGCGGCTTCAATTACGGCGCGGTAGCCGCTGATGTTTGCCATCGAAGACAAAGCGTCCAAAGCCTGCGCGCGGGAAATACGGGGCACCATGTCCATCGCCAGCGCGTTCACTTTCTTGGCGCGCAAGGCTTCGACCAAAGCCTCGTTTTGGCGCGGCCACAGAAAGCTGACGATGGTCTGCCCTTCTTTGAGCAGCGGCAGCTCGCCTTCGGACGGCGCGTTGACCTTATAAATCAAAGGGCAGGCCCAAACCGTCGCTTTGTCGGCAACGGTCGCGCCTGCCGCTTGGAAAGCCGCATCGTCAAGGCTGGCGGCCAAACCTGCGTTTTTTTCGACTACGGTCTCAAAACCCAGTTTCTGCAACAGGGAGACGGTAGCGGGGGTGCAGGCCACGCGGGTTTCGCCTGCCAGAGATTCTTTTGGAATACCGATTCTCATCTCTTAATCCTTTTCTGAATAAAAAAGCAGTGTAAATAAACTTTAACGATAGTGTTATAACGAATTTCGCCGCCGCTGACAATAGCGGCAGCCAAATATAGAATGCAAAGAAGTGTGTATGCGTTCCGTATGGACATTGCGCGGTTCGGGCGGGAGGCCGGAGAGTGTGTTAGAATGAATCGTTTAGAAAATAATGAAAGGAACAGAATCATGCGCCTGCTTCACACCATGCTGCGCGTCGGCAACCTCGAAAAATCCTTGGACTTTTACCAAAACGTTTTGGACATGAAGCTCTTGCGCCGCCGCGATTACCCGGAAGGCAGGTTCACGCTGGCTTTTGTCGGCTACGGCGGCGAGGATGAAAACACGGTTTTGGAACTGACCCACAACTGGGACACCGAAAGCTACGATTTGGGCGACGCCTACGGCCATATCGCCATTGAGGTGGACGATGCTTACAAAGCCTGCGAACGTGTGAAAGAGAAGGGCGGAAAAGTCGTGCGCGAGGCTGGGCCGATGAAGCACGGCACGACTGTCATCGCTTTCGTCGAAGACCCCGACGGCTATAAAATCGAGTTTATCCAGAAAAAAAGCGGCAATGATTCAGTGAAATACTGATTGGCGGCTTTTGCGGATAGTGATGAGGCCGTCTGAAAGCGGGAGATGCTTTCAGACGGCCTTTTATTTTGATTTGAGTGGCGGGCCGATTCGTGTTGACGGTGCCGACGGAAGGGCAGGCCGTCTGAAATACGGTTTGCCGGCACCGGATAAACGGTTTTAGCCCAACTCCTGCTGTTTCCGGCTCAACAGGGCGTGCACTTCCTGTGCGGCGGCGTAGCGGTCTTCGGGGGCGGCTATCGGGTCGAGGAAATGCAGCTCGGCTTTGCCCGAAGACTGGCCGATAATCATGCAGATGGATTGCCACAGGCTGATGTCGCCGTAGTAGGCCATGTGCGGGTTGGGACTGCTGCCGTCAGGGTTGGGGTAGCGGCAGAGCACGGGAATCAGCGGGACGTTTGCGTTATAGGCCGTCTGAAAAAAGCTGGGTTTGAACGGCAGGATTTCTCGGCCTTCGGTACTGGTGCCTTCGGGAAACAGGGCGACCGTGTCGCCGTTTTGCAGGGCTTCGGTAACGTTGTTGATTTTGGCGGTATTGCCTTTGGTGCCTTTGTTGCGTGTGACATAAACGGTTTGCGCCTGCGTGGCGAGATAGCCGACCACCGGCCATTTGGCAACGTCGTCTTTGGCGACGAAGCGGCCGGGAAAGGCGCCGTTTACCGCCATGATGTCGAGCCAGGAGATATGGTTGCAGATGAGGAGCTGCCCGCGGCCTTCGACGGGCGGCGTGCCGAACGTTTCCAGCTTCATGCCGCAGGAAGCGAGCACGCGCAGCGACCACAACTGGATGGCGCGCAGTTTGCGCCGTTTGCTGTAAAAGGGAAACAGGAAGAACATTTCCGCCATGCCGTAAAGCAGGCAGACGGCGATGCAGGAAAGGCGGAAGGCGAAGCGTAGTTTGGCAGTCATGTCAAAGGGGGAGTGTTTGTGTGTGTCGGGCGTGTGGGTTTGAATCGTTTCAGGCCGTCTGAAAGGCTGGATTCGCACTTTCAGACGGCCTGTGTGCCCTGACGTTTATGGGCGGGGGGCGAATTTTTGCAGATAGCGGTCGCTCAGTTTCGTGATGTCCATCATGATCAGCATGTCGGCGCAACTGAAGGCCTCGTCAACGCAAGGTTCGCCGCAAAACCACGCGCCGGCTTTGAGGTAGCCTTTAATCAGCGGCGGCGTTACGGGGTTTTCGGACGGTGTGATCTGGTCCCATTTCAGCGGGTTGAGCGGTTTGACGCGCCATTGTTCCGGCGCGAGGTATTTGGTTTTCAGGATGTGGTAGAGTCCCGCCGCGTCGCTGCCGCCGTCGCGCATTTCGATGCTGCCGCAGCCTATCATGAAGCGCAGGTTTTCGTCTTTCATGAATTTGACCAGCCCCGTCCACAGGAGCATGACGAGGCCGCCGTTGCGGTAGTCGGGGTGGGTGCAGGCGCGGCCGAGTTCGACGGTTTGCGGCAGGATGTCTTTCAACGGGGTGAGGTCGAATTCGTGTTCGCTGTACCAGCCGCCGACTTTTTGGGCGGTGTCTTCGGTAATCAGCCGGTAGCAGCCGATGACTTCGCCGGTGGCGTCGTCGAATGCGAGGAGGTGGTGGCAGTATTGGTCGTAAGGGTCGACGTCGCGGCCGTCGTCGCTTTCGATTTCCGCACCCAGTTCTTGGGCGAAGACTTGATAGCGCAGGCGTTGCGCGGCTTCGATTTCGGCTTGGGTTTCGGCAAGGCGTACGCTCAGGCCGATTTTGGGACCGGTTTGGTTGAAACGGCTTTGCGCCATAGTTGTACCTGTTTGGATGGGGGAGAATGGGCGATTATAGCGGATATGGGGCGGGATTTATATCGCCGGCGGCCAAATGGTGGGGATTTCGGGAATTATGACGGTTGGGGTGTTGCAGGTTTGGATGTTCGGCGGGGGCGGGAAAACGGTTAAGGCCGTCTGAAAAACTGTTTTCAGACGGCCTATTGAATGAACGGCTTAATGGCGGTGCGCCTGCATTCCTTCCGGCGCTTCCGCACCTGCGGGCAGGCCGAAGGTCTCGCGCAACACGACTTTATAAAAGGCGAACGCTTCTTTCGCGCCCTCAATCGCTTCGGCTTGGTCGGCTTCGTTCAAAGGCAGGGCGTTTAGGAGTTCGACAAAGACACGCCAGTGTTTGCCGCGTCCGGCAGGGTGGGCCGCCAGATGGCGCGCGCCTTTTTCTTCGCTGAAATCGAGTTTTTTCGCATGTTTGAACAGGAAGGCCGCGCCCAGATTGGAGCCTTCGGCACAGTAGAGCCAGCCGATGGCTTTATTGCCGGTTTCGTGCGGCAGCGGTTTGCCGTATTCGTAGGGCTGTTCGCCCAAATCGGCCAAATCTTTGACCACGGCATCATAACGCGCCATGTATTCCAGCTCGGGAATGGCTTTGTTCAGTTCGGGGTTTTTGTAGATGTGGTCCACCGCTTTGTGGAACACGGATTGCAGTTTCAAAAATTTGATGTAGTTTTCGTTACTGGCGAAAGGTTCGACCGACATCACCAGATTGTCTACGCTGTCGTGGATGGTGGCGGTTTTTTCTTTGAGTGTTTTGGCAAAAGTGATTTCATTGTTCATTGTGTTTCCTTTCGGGTGTTGTTTTCAGACGGCCTTTTGGTGATTTGAAGGCCGTCTGAAAACGGTTAAACGGGTTTAAAACTTCCATTCCAGCGATACGGCGTAGTTGCGGCCGGGAGCGCGGTAGCGTTCCAAGCCTTTGCCGTCGCGGTCGACCGCGTTGGTGGTGCTGTAACTGTACAAACCGCGCAGGGAATCCCAAGTGGTGTATTTGCGGTTGAACAGGTTGTACACACCAGCACGCAGGGTCAGGTTTTTCACCGGTTTGTAGAAACCATACATATCAAACACATAAGCTGATTTGTTCAGCCATGGATAATCTTTTACCTGTTTCTGCAAAGGCGTACCCCGGCCTTTGTTTTCATAAACGGTGTATTGTGCATCTTTGGCCTTTTTCGCGCCCAGATAAGTCAGGCGGGAGAACACGCCCCATTTTTCGCTCGGACTCTCATAGTCGATACCGGCAATGACTTTCAGCGGCTGGGTGGACAGCAGGCTGTTGTCGCCCGACAGTTTGCTTTTCGCGTAACCAACCGAACCGAACAGCTTCCAGCCTTCAGGCACGAAAGAGACTACTTTGTCCAGATTCAGACGGCCTGTCAGCTCGATACCGCGGATTCTGGCCTTGTCGATATTCTGCATCTGCCAATCCAGTTTTTCAGTGTAGGGGTCGCTGCATAGGCCGTAGTAATAATCCATCTGGGTGCAGCCGGGTTCGCCGCTGGCGGTCAGTTTCTGCTCTTCCGACAGGAAATTGCGGTAGTTGCTTTGATACAGGTTGGCATCCAGCATGCCTTTTTCGCCGCGTCCTTGCAGGGAGAGGGTGTGGGTGGTGCTGCGCTCGGCTTTCAGGTTGGGATTGGGCAGCCAATTACCCGAACCGTGGTTGTAGGTGAAATACACTTCGGACGCATTGGGGACACGGTAGCCGGAAGTGATGTCGTAACCGACACGCCAAGCCGGATTCAGTTGCGCCGCCAAACCGGCGAAACCGCTCCAGCCGCTGTAAGTATTGGGCGCAGGTGGGGTTTTGTCACAGGCATTACAGTTGGCATTCAGTTGTTGCGGCGTCATTTTGGTGTGGTCGTAACGGATGCCCGCGCGACTTGAAAATACATCGGTCCATTGGATTTGGTCGGACAGCGAAAAGCCGTAGTTGGTGGTTTTCACCGGATGCTGAATCGTGCTGGTAGTGCGGGAAACACGGCCGCTGAAGTAATAATCGTCGCGGTTTAGGTTTTCAAAATCACGCCGGCTGGCGAAGGTTTTGAACGACAGGCGGTGCTGCCCGCCCAGTTGCAACGGCTGGCTGTCCAAACGCAAAGTAAAACGTTTAAATCGGGTATCCATGCTGCGGTTATAGATTTCGCCAACTTCCTTTTTATCGTACTCGGTTTCCCATGTGGTGTAATTCGTCGGGAACAAACCTTTGTAGTTAATTGCAGCTACTTTGGTTCTCTGATAGTCGATGTCCGCTTTTACCATAGACAACCAGCTAGATTGAGGCGTCCATTCGTAAAACAGGTTGGCATTGCGCCGTCTGTTTACGTCATCGGCTTCGCGCCAGGAAGAAGCGGTCAGGTTATAAGACTCTTCGATCGTGTAATTGTGCCCCTGCTGGCCGTTAAGCGACCCACCGATGCGGTGGTTTTCGTTGATCTGATAACCGATTTTGGCCAAGAAGCTGTGGTATTTGTGTTTGGACGGATCAGGGATACCGCGTGCCGAACCGCGGATATTCGCACCGCTGCCCGCACCTTCCACCGTATAGCCGCGGTTGCCTGCGCTTTCGGTTTCATGACCGCGACGTTGTGAATAAAGCAAGGCTGCATCGACGCTGCCGTTGTCCATGCCGAAGCCGACGGTGTTCGTCCATTCGCGGTTGCGGCTGCTGTAACCGTTTTTCATCATTACGCCGAACTGCCGTTCCGGCAGCAGCAAATCACGTCCTTGCAGGGTTTGGTAATTCACACCGCCGCCCAAGGCGCCGCTGCCGGTATTGAAAGAGTCCGCCCCTTTCACGATGTCGATGTTGCGCACCAGTTCAGGGTCGATGGACAAGCGTGAACTGTTGAAATTGCCGTAGCGGGCATACAGTGAGTTTTCTTCCGAATCGGGCAGGCTCACGCCGTCGATGCTGACGCCTACACGGTTGCCTTCCACGCCGCGAATGGCAAAGCCTTTTTGATGGCGACCGCTGTCGCTCAGGCCGACATCGGTGGAATAGCGCACCAAGTCTTTGTTGTCGCGTATCATTTCCTGTTGGATGCGGCCGAGGTTGACCCGTTCCACGGCAGCGGGCGCGTTGCGATGTCCTTTTACCGTTACCTGTTTCAGTTCGGTCTGTGCGGGAGCGGTTTCGGATGTGGCGTCGTCCGCGGCGAAAACGGGATTGCCGAAAATGCTGCCAATAAGGGCGGCAAGGGGGAGTATGTGTGATGGTTTCATGGCTTAAATATCTCGAATGATTGAAATAGCCCGTTATTGTGGAGAATCAGTTTTTGTATAAAATTGTTAATAATAATATAAATCGTTTTGTTTTGGTCTGCAATTTCATTTTTACATTTATTTAGGAAAATGTTGTTTTATTAGGCATAAAAAGAGGTTTTACAGCTTGTTTTTGTAATATACCGTTAATGAAGTGATGGTTTGCTTATTTGCGGCGACGCGCGGCCTGTTTTCAGACGGCCTCAATGAAGTGAACGGCGCGGTTTGCGCCGGTATGCCGGTTTGCGCTAAGATAGCCGCAGAAGTCGGGGTGCTGCTACCGTAACGGGTGGCGGCTGAGATGATACCCGTGAACCTGATACAGATAATGCTGGCGTAGGAAACTGATGAAACTTTTTGTATTTTTTCGTTTTTTGGAAAAGCACGGCTTCCGCCCGGTTCGGAAGGCGTGCTTTTTTGTATTCCGGCGCGGTTTCAGACGGCCGGCAACACGTTTAGCGGAGCGGTGATTATGCAGATTCGTTTTTTAGACAAGGTGCGCAGACAAAATCCGTTGGTACACAACATCGCCAACGGCGTGGCGATGAATTTCACCGCCAACGGTTTGCTGGCGCTCGGCGCGTCGCCGATTATGGCGGACGAAGTATCGGAAATGGCGGACATGGCGGCGATATGTTCCGCGCTGCTGATTAATATCGGCACGTTGCGCCGGCAGACCGTCGAGGCGATGCTGGCGGCGGGGAAGGCGGCCAACGCGCGCGGGATTCCGGTGGTGTTCGATCCGGTCGGTGCGGCGGCGACGCAGTTCCGGCGCGATACGGTGGAGCGGCTGCTGGCCGAAGTCCGGTTTGCGGCCATACGCGGCAATGCGGCGGAAATGGCTTATATTGCGGGCGGCGCGTGGCAGGGTAAAGGGGTCGACGCGGGCGGCGGCGCGGCAAATGCGGCGGAGGTCGCGGCAACGGCGGCGAAGCGTTACGGCTGCGTGGCGGCGGTGAGCGGCGCGACCGATTATGTTTCAGACGGCCTCTGCACGGTCGCGGTGGCGAACGGTACGCCGCTGTTTCCGAAAATCACGGCTTCGGGCTGCCTGCTCGGTTCGGTCATCGCGGCGTTTCTGGCCGTGGCGCCGGAGCAGGAATATTTGGACGCGGCCGCCGAAGCGTGCGCGGTGTATGCCGTTGCGGGCGAGGCGGCGGCCGAAGGGCTGGCGGCGGCGCAGAGCGGTACGTTCGGCGTCAGATTGGTGGACAGCCTTGCGGCGGTAACGGCGCGGCAGGTCTCGGAAGCGGCACGCACGAGTGTGCAGGCCGTCTGAAAACACAAGGAGGTTGGAAATGGAACAAGAACGGTTCGTACAGACATTAACCATCGCAGGCTCGGATTCCGGCGGCGGCGCGGGCATTCAGGCGGATTTGAAAACCTTTCAGATGCGCGGCGTATTCGGCACCAGCGCCGTAACCGCGGTAACGGCGCAGAACACACTCGGCGTGGCGGCGGTGCACCTCGTGCCGACCGAGGTTATCCGCAGCCAGATTGAAGCCGTGCGCGACGATTTCCAAATCAGCGCCTTCAAACTCGGTATGCTGGGAACGGCGGAAATCATCGAATGTGTGGCCGAATGCCTGAAAGAATGCAGTTTCGGCCCGATGGTGCTCGACCCCGTGATGATAGCCAAAGGCGGCGCGCCGCTGCTGCACGATTCGGCGGTGGCGGCGATGAAGCGGCATCTGTTGCCGTCGGCCGACGTGCTGACGCCCAACCTGCCCGAAACGCAGGTGCTGACCGGCGTCGATGTGGAAAACGCGCAGGACGCCGAACGCGCGGCGCGGATTTTGCAGGATGCCGGCGTGAAGACAGTCGTCATCAAAGGCGGCCATTCGGGCGGCAGCCGCAGCGCGCAATGCACGGACTGGGTGTTCCTGCCCGACGGAGAAAAACTGGAGCTGTCGGGCCGCCGCTATCCGACACCGCATACGCACGGCACGGGCTGCACGTTTTCGGCCTGCGTAACGGCGGAGCTGGCCAAGGGCTTCAGCGTGGAGAATGCGGTGAAAACGGCGAAAGCCTATATCGCCGCCGCCATCGCCAACCCGCTGAACATCGGTTCGGGACATGGGCCGGTCAACCATTGGGCGTATCGGGACTGAAGGCCGTCTGAAAAAACGCGGCCGACTTCCCGATTCTGCCGGCCGCCGAAATGATTTACAATCCGCACTGTTTTCAAACCAAAGCCGCCGCTTAACGCGGGGCGGCATTTCAGGACAGGATAAAATCATGCAGATTACTTCAAAATGGATGGACGGTATGTGTTTCGTGGCGACCGACGAGGCCGGCCACAGCGTGGTCATGGAAGGTTCGGCGGCGGAAGGCTGCGTCAGACGCGGCCCCAGCCCGATGGAAATGCTGCTGATGGGCGTGGCGGGCTGCTCCAGCACGGACGTGGTCATGATTATCAAAAAGCAGCGGCAGGACATCACCGGCTGCCAAGCGGCGGTAACGGCCAAACGCGCCAAAGAGCCGCCGCGCGTGTTCACCGAAATCCATATCCATTTCACGGTAACCGGCCGCGGCCTGAAAGCGGGCGCGGTCGAACAGGCCGTCCGGCTTTCCGCCGAAAAGTACTGTTCCGCATCGATTATGTTGGGCAAAACGGCCAAAATAACCCACAGCTTCGAAATTGTCGAAGCATAACGTTTCAGACGGCGCCGCAGGCCGTCTGAAAACTGGCAAGAAAAGTCCGCGCTGGTTATAATGGCAACAAAAAACAGGCAGATATATTCAAACCGTAACCGGAATATATCTGCCTGCGCGGGCTTCTCTCTCTATATGCTGCCTTTATAATACTCGGCGTTTTCTTGTGCACTTATTGTGCAGGCCTGTGTTGATATTGTCAACAATTTTAATTTTTATGAACGGCAGGCATCCGCCCTGCGTCTGCCTTCGGGAAAAACCGGAAACCTACCCCCATGATGAATAACGAAAATAAAACCGTCAATGCACCGACAACGTCCTCATTGATTCTGGAAGAGCGCCACGATTCCGAGCTTTTCCGCGTGTACGCCCTGATTTTAGACGGCATTACCGACCATGTGCTGCTGCCGGGCAAAAAGCTCACCGAATCGGAACTCTGCCGCCAGATGACCTGCTCGCGCAATACCGTGCGCGGTGCGCTTTCGCTGCTGGCGCACGATAAAATCGTCGATTTGCAGCCCAACCGCGGCGCATTCGTGCATGTGCCCGATTTGAAAGAAATGCAGGACGTGTTCAACGCACGCATCGAAATGGAGGGTATGATTCTGGGTATGTTGGTCGACCTTCCCGACTTGGAGGCGCGCTTGCGGCCGCTCTATGCCATGATAGAACACGAAGAGGCCGCGTCCGGCAGCGGCGACCGCGTGGGCTGGAACCGACTCTCCAACGCCTTCCACGTCGAACTGGCGCGCCTGCTGGACAACGACGTGCTGTTCGACATTATGAACACGCTGTGCGCCCGCTCGTCGCTGATTGTGGCGGTGTTCGATGCCAAGCGCCGCGAGAAACGCCCCATCAACACGCATACCCACGCCGAGCACCGCGAAATTTTAGACCTGCTGGTCAGCGGCAAACGCAACCGCGTGGTGAAAATCATGCGCCGGCATCTGGGCGCGTGCATCGAGCGTCTGGAACAAAAATTTGAGGCGCAATAACCGGATTCGGTAAGGCCGTCTGAAAAGTCTGTTTCAGACGGCCTTAAGTTTAAATATTACGCACCGGCCGCACGCCGTTTGTATTCTCCCGACGGACGAAACCATGAAACCCCAAATCCGACGACACGAAAAAATCACCGCATTGGTGCGCGAACACGGCTTTATGTCCGTCGAACAACTGGCCAGAGAATTGGAAGTTACCCCGCAGACCATACGCCGCGACATCGGCATCCTGAGTGCGGAAAATGTCTTGCGCCGCTACCACGGCGGCGCGGCCTTGGGCGAGGTGCTGCTCGAAGGCGAATTCGGGCAGGGCGGCCGCCACAGCCGCAGGGAAGAGAAAAACGCCATCGCCCAGCTCATCGCCGCCCATATTCCCGACAACGCCTCATTGTTCATCAGCATCGGCACCACGATGGAGGCCGTTGCCGCCGCGTTGATCAAACAGCGGAAAAACCTGCGTATCATCACCAACAACATCTACGTCGCCGCCCTGGCCTCCGCGCGCAGCGACTACACCGTCATCATCACCTCCGGCGTCGTCCGCCCGCTGGACGGCGGTGTAACCGGCGTCGCCACGGTGGACTTCATCAACCAGTTCAAAGTCGACTACGCCGTATTGAGCACGCACGGCGTGGAAGGCGACGGCTCGCTGCTCGATTATGACTACAAAGAAGTAAGCGTGATGCAGGCGATGATGGCCAACGCGCGGGTGCGCTTCCTCGGCGTGGATCACAGCAAATTCCAGTCGCACGCGCTGGTGCGGCTGGGCGACATCACCGATTTCGACAGGGTCTTCACCGACCGCGCTCCCGACGGGGAAATGCAGAAAATCCTCACCGCCGCGGGCGTGGAATGGTTGGTTCCCGAAATCTGCCAACATGCAACGGAAACAGCAAAGGACGAAAAATGAAACTATGGTCTTCGACAACCAGCCCCTATGTGCGCAAAGTGCGCGCCGCCGCCATCCATCACGGGCTGGAAAACCGGATAGAACTGGTAACCGTCAAATCGTCGTTCGCCGCCGAATCGGCGCACAACCAAGACAACCCGCTCGGCCGCATCCCCGTATTGCAGCTCGATAACGGCGAATGGCTGTTCAACAGCAACGTCATCGCCGAATACCTCGATTCCGTCGGGCAGGGCGCGCCGCTTTACCCACAGGACGCAAGCCGCTGGCAGGTGCTGAACCTGCACGCGCTGGCGGAAGGGCTGCTGGAAAACACCGTCGCCATGATTGCCGAAAAAATGCTGCGTCCCGAAAACGAATGGTGGACGGCGCGGCACGAACAAATCAAACAACGCAACGCGCGCACCGTCCCCGTGTTGGCCGAGCACCTGCAACCCTTCGGCACGCAGCTCAACATCGGCACGCTGTTTGCCGTGTGCGCCGTCGACTTCCTGCTGTTCAGGGACAATCTGACCGCCGCCGCCGGATTGGCGGGCATTTCTGAACTGAAGGCGTGGGCGGATGAAATGAATGCGCTGCATCCTTGTCTGGCCGCAACCAAACCCCGTGTTTCAGCCTGATGCCGTGCGAAGCCGTCTGAAAAAAGGTTTCAGACGGCCTGATTTCTAAAACGGCACGACTCAGGTAAAATAACCGATTTCGATTTCCCGTTCGGGCGGCAGGCCGTCTGAAAAATACATTCGCCGGATTCCATCATGCTCAACAAAGACCAATTCGCGGACAACCATTTCATCCGCACCATCATCGAAGAAGACCTAAAAAGCGGCAAACACGAAGCCATCCAAACCCGTTTCCCGCCCGAACCCAACGGTTACCTGCACATCGGCCACGCCAAATCCATCTGCCTGAACTTCGGTTTGGCGTATATTTACGACGGCTTGTGCAACCTGCGTTTCGACGATACCAACCCCGAAAAAGAAAACGACGAATACGTCAACGCCATCAAAGAAGATGTCGAGTGGCTCGGTTTCCATTGGGCGGGCGAGCCGCGTTTCGCTTCCAATTATTTCGACCAGCTTTACGACTACGCCGTCGGTTTAATCAAAGACGGCAAAGCGTATGTCGATGATTTGACGCCCGAAGAAATGCGCGAATACCGCGGCACGCTGACCGAAGCGGGCAAAAACAGCCCTTACCGCGACCGCAGTATCGAAGAAAACCTCGACCTGTTCACACGCATGAAAAACGGTGAATTCCCCGACGGCAGCAAAACCCTGCGCCTGAAAATCGACATGGCATCAGGCAACATCAATATGCGCGACCCCGTCATCTACCGCATCCGCCGCGCCCATCACCACAACACCGGCGACAAATGGTGCATCTACCCGATGTATGACTACACGCACTGCATTTCCGATGCCATCGAAGGCATCACGCATTCCTTGTGTACGCTCGAATTTGAAGCCCACCGCCCGCTGTACGACTGGGTGCTCAATAATATTCCACCAACTGTTTTAATGAGAAAAATTCTAGATAATATAGATAGGATTATGTCGGAAATTAACTCTCTTAGAAGTTTTTTCAATGAAAAGAAACCTGAAAAATTCAAGAATGTTAATGATGACAGAGTATATGTTGAACTAATTGAAAAATTGTTTAGAGCGATTCTAAATCTTGTGTGTACTATTTATTATGATTTATCTGAGTGCATAGAAAAATATAGGAAAAATAATAAAAATTATGTTGATTCTTTGAACTTATCAGAACTTAAGAACTTGGATGAAGATGTCTCTGATACACTTAATAATTTAATTTCAAATGGAAATAAGTTGCGCTTACTAAGTAGTGATGACTATGAAGATCAGAGAATCAACAGCTTACAAAAAGAATTATTAACTGAGATTGAGAAATTTCATCAAGCTGAATCTACTGAAATGTATAATGTTTTAATGCATCAGGTATATATTCCACGATTAGGACAAGACTCTGATGGATTATTTGTTGAGTATGAGCAAAGGAGATCCCCTTTTTCATGGAATATTCGACATGATTTTGAAATTTTGTTTTCATTTAATGTGCTGATCAATGAAATTAACAAATTGCGTAGTAAGTTATTTTTTTTGCCACCGCGCCAATATGAGTTTTCCCGTTTGGAACTTTTGTATTCCATCACCTCCAAACGCAAGCTGAACCAACTGGTTTCAGAAGGTCATGTTTCCGGCTGGGACGACCCGCGTATGCCGACCATTTCCGGTATGCGCCGCCGCGGCTACACGCCCGAAGGTCTGCGCCTGTTTGCCAAACGCGCCGGTATTTCCAAATCTGAAAACATCGTCGATATGAGCGTGTTGGAAGGCGCGATTCGCGAAGAGCTGGAAAACTCCGCTCCGCGCATGATGGCCGTGCTGAATCCGCTCAAAGTAACGCTCACCAATTTTCAGACGGCCTTGGCCGAAAGCCGCACCGCGCCCTATCATCCGAACCGCGAAGACATGGGCAGCCGCGAACTGCCGATTTCGTCCACACTCTACATCGAAGCCGACGATTTCAGCGAAAACCCGCCCAAAGGCTTCAAACGCCTGACCCTCGGCGGCGAAGTGCGCCTGCGCCACAGCTATGTGATGAAGTGCGACGAAGTGGTGAAAGACGCCGCCGGCAATATCGTCGAACTCAAATGCAGCTTGGATTACGACACCTTGGGCAAAAATCCCGAAGGCCGCAAAGTAAAAGGCGTTATCCACTGGCTCTCCGCCGAACACGCCGTGCCCGCCACCGTGCGCCTGTACGACCGCCTGTTCACCGAACCCCGTCCCGATGCCGTGCGCGGCGAAGACGGCGAATACCTGCCGTTCACCGATTTCCTCAACCCCGAATCGGCTAGAGAAATCACCGCCTACGTCGAAGCCGCCGCCAACGATTTGCCTGCGGAGAGCCGCTGGCAGTTTGAACGGCTGGGCTATTTCGTCACCGACCGCAAAGACCACGCGAAAGGCAGGCCCGTATTCAACCGTACGGTAGGGTTGAGGGACACTTGGCAGGCGAAAGCATAAACAGCAAAATTACAAAGGCCGTCTGAATTTTTCAGACGGCCTTTGCAGTTTGATTGGCAGAAACCAAACCTGCCTTACTGCGTTATTTATTATAAGATAGGAAACCACAGACGAATGTCATTATAGTAGTGGGGCGGCACAGACGGATCCGGAAGCGGCCACCGGATTATCATGCCACCGGAAACATATTGAAGTTCTTTACTGTCGATTTCTTTCATTTTGAAATCTCCTTTCGTCAATTAAAATCAATAAAAATAAAAAAATACAGGACTCTGAAGTTTGATTGGCGGGATACTCAACCTACCTTAACTGTGTTTTTATAAAAAGAAAGGCAACCACAGATGAGGATTATTATAGCGGCGGGGCGGGGTAGACGGATTACTCCGGGGCAGTACAGACGGATCCGGAAACGGCCAAGGGAGTATCCCGCCACCGGAAACATATTGAAGTTCTTTGCTGTCGATTTCTTTCATTTTGAAATCTCCTTTCGTTAATTAAAATCAATAAAAATACATGGTTCAGATACCGTTCATGGTTTCTGATAATTTTTAGAGTTATTTCTCTTAATTTGTTTCTTAAATTCCAATTAAGTTGTGAAAAATAATTTATACCCGTCTGTGTTAGGAAGATGCTGATTTTATTAATATAAATTCAAACCCCATTGGCTGTGCTTTGATAATAAGTTGATGCCTGTTCTCCAAGCCGCGCCCTGATGTTGTGCGCGGCGAAGACGGCGATACCTGCCTTTCACCGGTTTCCTCAACCCCGAATCGGTCGAAGAAATCGCCGCCTACATCGAAGCGGCCGCCAACGATTTGCCTGCGGAGAGCCGCCGGCAGTCTGAACGGCTGGGCGATTTCGTTACCGACCGCAAAAAGCGTTAGCAAGTCCGTGTTCAACCGCACGGTTACGTTGAAAGATTCTTGGCAGCCCAAGCGGTAAAACCGATACAGGCCGTCTGAAACGAGTTTCAGACGGCCTCCTGTCTGTTGTCATAACATTTGACACCTGCGTGCCGACTGCCTACAATTCGGGTTTCCAAAAAATTCTCCGCCGACCGGCAGCCCGAAATTCCCTTTTACAAAATCCTTTCTTTTCAGACGGCCTCCCGTCTTCCATTCCCATTACGACTACATCCATCCAAAACCGACGACTATGCACGTTTCAGAACTACAAACCCAACATATCTCCAAACTACTGGAAATGGCCGAGCAGCACGGTATCGAAAATGCCAACCGCCTGCGCAAACAAGACCTCGTGTTTGCCATTGTGCGCCAGATGATGAAGCAGGGCGAGAGCTTTACCTGCTCGGGCACGCTCGAAATCCTGCCCGACGGTTTCGGCTTCTTGCGCAGCGCCGATACTTCCTATCTTGCCGGCCCCGACGATATTTATGTGTCGCCGAGCCAGATACGCCGCTTCAATCTGCATACCGGCGACACCATCGAAGGCAGCGTGCGCGTTCCGAAAGACAACGAGCGCTACTTTGCGCTGGTGCGGCTCGACAGCATCAACTGCGACGATCCGGAAGCCTGCAAACACAAAATCCTGTTTGAAAACCTCACGCCGCTGTTTCCGACCAAACAGTTCAAACTGGAACGCGACATCAAGGCGGAAGAAAACCTGACCAGCCGCGCCATCGACCTCGTTTCCCCCATCGGCCGCGGCCAGCGCGCCCTGCTGGTGGCGCCGCCGAAAACCGGTAAAACCGTGATGCTGCAAAACATCGCCCATGCGATTACCGCCAACTATCCCGACGTCGAACTCATCGTCCTTTTGATTGACGAACGCCCTGAAGAGGTTACCGAAATGAGCCGTTCCGTGCGCGGCGAAGTCGTCTCCTCTACTTTCGACGAACCGGCGCAGCGTCATGTTCAAGTTGCCGAAATGGTGATTGAAAAAGCCAAGCGCATGGTGGAACACAAAAAAGACGTGGTCATCCTGCTTGACTCGATTACCCGCCTCGCCCGCGCCTATAACACCGTCGTGCCGACCTCCGGCAAAATCCTTACCGGCGGCGTGGACGCCAACGCGCTGCACCGTCCCAAACGTTTTTTCGGCGCCGCGCGCAACGTGGAAGAGGGCGGTTCGCTTACCATCATCGCCACCGCTCTGGTGGAAACCGGCAGCCGCATGGACGACGTGATTTACGAAGAATTTAAAGGCACGGGCAATATGGAACTGCACCTCGACCGCCGCATGGCCGAAAAACGCCTGTTCCCCGCCATCAACATCAACAAATCCGGCACGCGCCGCGAAGAGCTGCTGGTGCCGAACGACCAGTTGCAGCGCATGTGGCTCTTGCGTAAATTCCTGCATCCGATGGACGAAATCGAGGCCACCGAATTTTTGGTGGGCAAACTCAAAGATTCTAAAAACAACGACGATTTCTTCGAACTGATGCGCGGCAAATAAATCCGGCTGGGGCAGGGTGGATCAGCCGTTCAGGCTGCCCGTCCCGCCATACCGCCTGCCGGGCTTTTCCTTGTAACCGGGATTTTTGCCGCGCAACCGCCTGAGAACCGAATGCTCAGTTCGCCTTTGTTCAGAGGCCGTCTGAAAATCCGTTTTCAGACGGCCTCCTGTCTTAATAGAGAGAGAAGAAACCGGCAGACTGACGGAGTATCCGATGACCGCAAAAATGAATTGGCAAAACCTGCTTTCCACCCAACGCTTCCGCACGAAAGACGGCGAAATCGTCCCGACGGTAACGCCGTCCACCCAGGAAGGGGCGGATGCGCTGCGCACCGACTTCCATATCGATTACGACCGCGTGGTGTTTTCCGGTTCGTTCCGCAGGCTGGGGCGTAAAACGCAGGTGCACCCGCTGGCCGAACACGACCTGACGCACAACCGACTGACCCACAGCGTGGAAGTCGCCAGTGTGGGACGCAGCATCGGCAACCGCGTCGGCGTGATGTTGCAGGCGGGCGGCTTCCTGCCGGAAGGTAATACGCCGAGCGACATCGGCGCCGTAGTGCAGGTCGCCTGCCTTGCGCACGATTTGGGCAACCCGCCGTTCGGCCATACCGGCGAAGATGCGTTGCGCCATTGGTTCAGAAACCCGCAAAACGGTAAATACCTGCAAGGTTTGAACCAGGCCGAACGCAACGACGTGCAAACTTATGAAGGCAACGCGCACAGCCTGCGGATTCTGGCCAGCCTGGAAATGTATCCGAACGGCGGCGGAATGCGCCTGACTTCGGCCACCATCGGCGCGCTGCTGAAATACCCGTGGACGACGCTGCACGAAAACGGTTTGAAAAAATTTAATATCTATCAGACGGAGCTGCCGTTTATCCGCCGCGTGGCCGATGAATTGGGGTTGATCGAATTAGGCGCGGATTATTGGGCGCGCCACCCGTTGTCGTACCTGATGGAGGCTGCCGACGACATTTGTTATGCGTTACTGGATTTGGAAGATGCCGTCGAGTTGGATTTGCTGAGTGATGCCGAAGTGGAAAGCATCCTATCGGAACTGACCTTCATCGAACCCACATGGCACGCCCAGTCGGGCCGGCAGCGTTGCGCCATGCTGCGCGGCATCGCCATCGGACGGGCCATCGAAGATGTGGCGCAAACCTTTATGATGCACCAGTCCGATTTGCTGGCAGGTTGTTTCAAGGGTAAGGATTTGCTGGCATTGTGCAGCCCTGCTGTGCAGAACACGCTGGAAAAAGCCAAAGAACTGGCCCGCACGCGCATTTTCCGCCACCATACCAAACTGATTACCGAAATCGCCACTTTCCCTTGCCTAGGGTCGATTTTGGATTTGCTTGTTCCCGCTGCCTACGCGCTTATCGTGGAGAAGAAAACCGATGTTCGCAAATCGTTGGCATTGGAACTGTTGAAAAACAGCGAACCGATTCTCGAAAGCGACAGCCTCTATCAGGCTTATATGAAGATTCTGGACTTTGCCGGCGGCATGACCGACAACGCGGCTGCAAAAATGGCTAGGGATTTGTCCGGTCTGGGAATACGCGGCTAGCCGTTGGTGCTGGCCTTGAAAGTTTTTCAAATTCATATGCTTGTAACGTTTGGCGGAAAATCGTTTAAAAAAGGCTGGACAATACCGTCCGGTTTCTATATCATTCGCCCTTTCTTGAATCGCGCAGCAAGTCAGGCGCGGATTAGGATGCACCCGTAGCTCAGTTGGATAGAGTATCTGGCTACGAACCAGAGGGTCGGGCGTTCGAATCGCTCCGGGTGCGCCACAAGAATATTCCGCGCCCATCGTCTAGCGGTTAGGACATCGCCCTTTCACGGCGGTAACCGGGGTTCGATTCCCCGTGGGCGTGCCAGTTTACAGACTCCCCGACGTTGCGTCGGGGAGTTTTTTAATTTAACCGCAAATAATCCGAGGCCGTCTGAAACGTTGTAAAAAAGATGTTTCAGACGGCCTTTTGCCGTTTTGTAAAATTATTTGGCATAATGGGGAAACTTTTATCCGCCTTTGTTTCTCTAATGCGAAATAAAATAAAGCGGCAGCGTACCGTTCTTTCCGCCGAACCTGCCTTGTTTGGCGGGTGCGGAAGTAGAAACAGTCAATCGGTCTCATTTTATTTGGCAATTCAAGCGGATATGGTGCGATTGGGCTATGACGGCGCCTGTCGGAGTGTTTTATAATATCTTATCGAAATATGCAGACGGTTTGGGTTCGGACGGCAGGCGGTTTGAGGCCTTTTTGCTTGATTCCCGATTTGTACCGAAAAGGCCGTTGATTTGTAAATATTACTGTAAACCAATTATGAACCGATTATGGAACACAGGGTTGGCGGCGGGTTTAGTCTGCTGTTCGGCAGCGGCGTTTGCCCAATACCATACCGTTTATTTCAACCAGCAGGGTAAAATCACGGCGACGATGTCGTCGGTGGCTTATGTCCGCCAGTATCAGGTTGATGCGGGTATGGCGCAGGTGCAGGATTTTTATTATCCGTCGATGAAGAAGTATTCCGACCCGTATCAGGTATCGGCGGCCCAGATTAAGGATTTCGTGCCGGTGCTGGGCAACGGTACGCTGACGTTGTGGCATTTCAACGGCCAAAAGAAAATGGTCGGTCCGTACCGCAACAACAAACCGCACGGCGAGTGGATAAACTGGTATCCGAACGGTAAAAAATCGGCGGTGATGCCGTATGCGAACGGGTTGAGCGAGGGCACGGGTTCGCGCTACTACCGTAACGGCGTCAAGGAAAGCGAAATCCAGTTTAAAAACGACAAGGCCAACGGTTATTGGAAGCAATGGTATGCCGACGGCAGCCCGAAAACCGAAATGATGATGGTCAACGACAAGCCGACCGAGATTATCAGTTGGAACGAGGACGGCCGCCTGTTGTCGGAAATCACCATTACCAATGGCCGCCGCAACGGCATCGTGCTGGACTGGCACGACGACGGGGCGAAGAAATCGGAAGCGGTGTACGTGGATGACCAGTTGGTGAAGAAAACCTATTGGGATGAAGAAGGCAACGAATTGGATTGAAACGGTTGAAACAAAGGCCGTCTGAAAATTTTTCAGACGGCCTTTGTGATTTATTGATTGCCGAAGGCAACGGTGGTGGTGCTTATTCTTCACCCAAAAGCTGTTCGCGTGTCAGCAGGAAGACGAAGCCGTCGCCGCCGCTGGTTTCCAACCAGGTGAACGGCAGCTCGGGATAGGCGGCTTCGAGGATGTCGCGGTTGTGGCCGATTTCCACCAGCAGTACGCCGCGCGGATTGAGGTGTTTGGCGGCGTGCAGGATGATGCGGCGGGTGGCGTCCAAACCGTCCGTGCCGCTGCCGAGGGCGAGTTCGGGTTCGTGCCGGTATTCGTCGGGCAGGGTTTCCACCGATTCGGCGTCGACGTAGGGCGGGTTGGAGACGATGAGGTCGTAGGTATCGTCCAGACCTTCGAACAAATCGGTGTGGATGAGCCGGACGCGTTCTTCCAGCCCGTATTCTTCGATATTGACGGCGGCAACTTCGAGTGCGTCCAGACTCAGGTCGACGGCGTCGATTTCGGCGGCGGGGTAGTGGTGCGCCATCTGGATGGCGAGGCAGCCGCTGCCCGTGCACAAATCAAGTGCGCGGTGTACCAGCTCGTTGTGTTCTATCCACGGCAGCAGCGGATCGCCGAGCAGCTCGTAGATGAACGAACGCGGCACGATGACGCGCTCGTCCACATAGAAATCGAAGTCTCCCTGCCAAGCCTGGTGCGTCAGGTAGGCGACAGGTACGCGCTCGGTTACGCGCCGCTCTATCAGCCCCAGCACTTCTTCTTTTTCGCTTTGCAGCAGTTTGGCGTCGAGATACGGCTCCAGCGTGTCGAGCGGCAGGTTTAAGGTGTGCAGAATCAGATAGGCGGCCTCGTCGTGGGCATTGTCGGAGCCGTGCCCGAAAAACAGTTCGGCATCGTTGAAACGGCTGACGGCGAAGCGCAGGATGTCGCGCACGGTGGAAAGTTCTTGGGCGGCTCGGGCAAACATGGCTGGTTTCCGTATTGAAGGATGTAGGGCGCAATTATAGCAGAAAGGCCGTCTGAACCGCCGCCGCGGGTTTCAGACGGCCTGTGTTTTCGGTAATATGCGGATATGCCTTTATCGTTTGGAGCCAAAATATGCCGCACGTTATTCTTCTGCACGGTCTGCACATGCACGCGTGGGCGATGAAGCCGTTTGCCGCTTTGCTGAAAGAACAGGGTTTCATCGTCGACACTTTCGGTTATTACAGCGTGTGGCAGACGTTGCCGCAACATGCCGCCGCCCTGAACCGCTTTGTCGAGACAGGCCGGTACGGCGGCGGGCCGCTGCATTTCGTCGGCCACAGCCTGGGCGGGCTGGTGTTGCGCCATTTTGCCGCCGCCCATCCCGATAAAGTGAGCGGGCGCATCGTAACGCTGGGCACGCCACACTGCGGCAGTATGGCGGCGGAACGGGTCAGAAGCATGGGTTTGGGTGCGCCGCTTTTGGGCGGCTCCTACCGTTGCGCACTCGACGGCGGCGCGCCGCCCCTGCCGCCGAGCATCGAACTGGGCAGTATCGCGGGCAGCAAGCCGCAGGGTTTGGGCCGGATGCTCGGACTGCACGGCAGCCAGGACGGTACGGTTTTGGTCGGGGAGACCCGCTGCCCGGGCATGGGCGGACACATCGTACTGCCGGTCAGCCACAGCGGGATGATATTCAGCCGGACGGTGGCGGAACAGACGGCGCATTTCCTGCGCTGCGGCAGATTTTTGCAGCCTTGACCCCGAGGCCGTCTGAAAAATCCATTTTGCAATGAATTGTCGGAAATTTCGGCCAAATTTCCAAAATCGTGCGAAAAACTGTTTTTCAGACGGCCTCAAGCATATAAAATGCCAAAAATTTAAAAAACATTTATCTGGGAACGACAATATGTTCAGTTTCAAATCATTGCTCGAAATGCCGCGCTGGGAGGCGCTGCTGGTCGTATTGGTATTGATTGCGGGCATGGGTTACACCATCATTTCGCTGGGCTGGTTGCCGCATATGTCGATCGTTACCGCCATTTCCGCGCTGCTGGCGTACGGCCTGTGCCGCGGCCTGAAATACGGCGACATGCAAAACGGCATGGTCGGCGCGGTCGGGCAGGGCATGGGCGCGATATACCTGTTTTTCTTCATCGGGCTGATGGTGAGCGCGCTGATGATGAGCGGTGCGATTCCGACGCTGATGTATTACGGCTTCGGCCTGATTTCGCCGACTTATTTCTATTTTTCCGCCTTCGCCCTCTGCTCGGTCATCGGCGTGGCCATCGGCAGCAGCCTGACCACCTGCGCCACCGTCGGCGTGGCGTTCATGGGGATGGGGGCGGCGTTTCATGCCGATTTGGCGATGACGGCGGGCGCGATTGTTTCCGGCGCGTTTTTCGGCGATAAAATGTCGCCGCTGTCGGACACGACCGGCATTGCGGCCTCCATTGTCGGCATCGATTTGTTCGAGCACATCAAAAACATGATGTATACGACCATTCCCGCGTGGGTGGTCAGCGCGGCGTTAATGCTGTGGCTGCTGCCCAACGTCGCCGCCAATGATTTGAACAGCGTCGACGTTTTCCGCACCCAGCTTGAGGCCACAGGGCTGATTCACACCTATTCGCTGGTTCCGTTCGGCCTTTTGGTGGTGCTGGCGCTGATGCGCGTCAACGCCGTGGTCGCCATGCTGTTTACCATCGCTGCCGCGCTGGCCGTTACCTATTTCCACAGCACGCCCGATTTGCAGCAGCTCGGCGCATGGTTTTACAGCGGCTACAAACTTGAAGGCGATGCGTTTAAGGACATCGCCAAACTGATTTCGCGCGGCGGGCTGGAGAGCATGTTCTTCACCCAGACCATCGTGATTCTCGGCATGAGTTTGGGCGGGCTGCTGTTTGCCGTGGGCGTGATTCCCAGCCTGCTTGATGCGGTGCGCGCGTTCCTGAACAACGCCGGCCGCGCCACGTTCAGCGTTGCCGCCACCTCGGTGGGCGTGAATTTCCTCATCGGCGAGCAATACCTCAGCATCCTGCTGGCGGGCGAAACCTTCAAACCCGTATACGACAAGCTCGGCCTGCATTCGCGCAACCTCTCGCGCACGCTGGAAGACGCGGGTACAGTCATCAACCCGCTGGTGCCGTGGAGCGTTTGCGGCGTGTTCATCAGCCACGCGCTGAACGTGCCGGTGTGGGAATACCTGCCGTATGCGTTTTTCTGCTATCTGTGTCTGGTGCTGACGCTGTTGTTCGGCTGGACCGGCTTTACACTGACCAAAAAATAGCCGGTGCCTTGCGATACGAAGCCGGAACTTCCGATTCGGAGGATTCCGGCTTTTATGATGCCTGACGAAACGCAGAGGCCGTCTGAAAATGGGAGAATCCCGTTTTCAGACGGCCTTTCGTATCGGCTTTCGGCCGTCGGAGCGGCACATGACGCATACGCCGATTTAATTTATCATAAATAAAACTATTAAAAAGGGAATTGTTACTATGTTGCGTTATGCGCTGCCGTGTTGGGCGGCGGGTGTGGTGTTGTCGTTCGCGCTGCCGTCCGTGCCGCACTGGGCGGAATGGGCGGCGGCCTTTTTGTGCGCGGCGGCCGCGGCTTGGAAATTCAGGCCGGCGGCGGGATTGTTGTTCCTGCTGGCGGGAGCGGCCTACGGCGTGTGGCGCACGGAAGCGGCGTTGCAGCGGCAGTGGCCGTTAGACGGGGTCGGAACGGCGCAACTGGTCGTCGAAGTGGCGGACATGCCGCGGCGGGACGGCAGGCGGGTGCAGTTTACCGGCAACGCACAGGACGGGCGGGGCGGCAGGTTTACGCTGCTGTTGTCGGACTACCGCCTGCGCGATTGGCCGGTGGGCAGCAGGTGGCGGGTGTCGGCGCGGGTCAGGCCGGTGGTCGGCGAAGTCAATCTGCGCGGGCTGAACCGCGAGGCGTGGGCCTTATCCAACGGCATCGGCGGAATCGGCTCGGTCGGCAGGGAGCGCGTGCGGCTGGAAGCGGGCGGCGGGGGCATTGCCGTCTGGCGCGACGCGGTCAGCCGCCGCTGGCAGGGCGTGCAGACCGGCGGACACGATTTTTCAGACGGCCTCGGCCTGATGCGGGCCTTGAGCATAGGCGAACAGTCGGCGCTGCGGCCCGAACTGTGGCAGGCATTCCGCCCGTTGGGACTGACGCATCTGGTCAGCATTTCAGGGCTGCATGTTACGATGGTGGCGGTGTTGTTTGGCTGGCTGGTCAGGCTGTCGTTGCGGCGGCTGCCGCTGGTGCCGTCCAAACCGCGGCTGTGGGTGCTGGTCGGCGGGTTGGCCGGCGCGCTGCTGTATGCCGTGCTGGCCGGTTTTTCCGTACCGACCCAGCGCAGCGTGCTGATGCTGGCCGTGTTTGCATGGGCGTGGTGGCGCGGCAGCGGCGCGTCGGGCTGGGACGGCTGGTGGCAGGCGCTGGCGGCGGTGCTGCTGTTCGACCCGTCGGCGGTGCTGGGCGTCGGCACTTGGCTTTCGTTCGGCCTGGTCGCCGCGCTGGTGTGGGTGTCAGCAGGCCGTCTGAACGCGCGCGGCCGGATGGCGGCGGTACGCGGCCAGTGGGCGGCTTCGCTGTTGTCGGTGGTGCTGTTGGGCTATCTGTTCGCCTCACTGCCGCTGGCCAGCCCGCTGGTGAACGCGCTGGCGATTCCGTGGTTTTCGTGGGTGCTGACCCCGCTGGCGCTGCTCGGTTCGGTATTGCCGTTCGCACCGTTGCAGTGGACGGCGGCGGCATTGGCGGAATACACGTTGCGGCTGCTTGTGTTTCTGGCCGGACACGCGCCCGAAGCGGCTGTTGCCGCCGCGCCCCTGCCTCTGGCGGTATTGGCCGCGGTTGCCGCGCTGCTGGCGCTGCTGCCGCGCGGCACCGGCTTGAGGCCGTTCGCGTGGCTGGTGCTGGCGGGCTTTGCGTTTTACCGTCCCGCAGCGGTTGCCGAAGGCCGTCTGAAAGCGGTGGTGATGGACGCGGGGCAGGGTCTTTCGGTGCTGGTGCGAACGAAAGAACACAATTTGCTGTTTGACACGGGCACGGCGCAGGCCGCGGCGGCGGGCATCGTACCCAGCCTGAACGCCTTGGGCGTGCGCCGTCTGGACAGGCTCATCCTGTCGCACCACGATAACGATCACGACGGCGGCTTTCAGGCCGTGACCGACGGCAGGACGGTGGCGCGGATAACGGCGGGGCAGCCCGAATTTTACCCGCAGGCGGAACCCTGCCGCGAAACGCAGTGGCAGTGGGACGGCGTACGGTTCGAGCTGCTGAGGCCGTCTGAAAACGCGCAAGGTCTGGAAGATAACGACCAAAGCTGCGTCCTGCGGGTGGTGGCGGGCGGCGACGCGCTTTTGGTAACGGGCGATTTGGGGCGGCGCGGCGAGGCGGAGCTGGTCGGGAAATACGGCGGCGCGTTGTACAGTCAGGTTCTGGTGCTGGGGCACCACGGCAGCGACACCGCCTCGTCGGGCCTGTTCCTGCACGCCGTGTCGCCGCAATATGCCGTCGCCTCCAGCGGCTACGCCAATGCCTACAAACATCCGGCTGCCGCAGTGCAGGCACGGGTGAAGGCGCACGGCATCACACTGCTGCGTACCGATTTGTCGGGCGCGCTGTTGTTCGAACTGGGCGGCGGCGACGTATACCGGGGCCGTCTGAAAACATGGAAGCCTTATTGGCAGAAAAAGCCGTTTGACGGTTAGGCCGCACGGCGTTCCGACTTGGCGCGCCGACGGCGGTAAGGTATATTACGGCACCGCGGCGGGACACCCCGTACCGCCCGTCAAGCAGAATCAGGATTTATGACATCATTCGGAAAAGAAACATTCGGCAGCCTTCTGTCCGCCCTGCGCCCCGCCATCCTGCGTTTCGCCGCCGTCCAACTGCGCGACGAAGCGCTGGCCGAAGACATCGTGCAGGAAACGCTTGCCGCCGCATGGGACAATCAGCGGCAGTTCCGCGGTGAAGCTGGCCTGAAAACATGGGTGATGGCCATCCTGAAAAACAAAATCACCGACCATTTCCGCCGCAGCAGGCACAGCGGCATCAGTCTGGAAGGCCTGCAACGGGAAAACGAGGCCATAGACGAAGCGTGGCGCGCCTGTTTCGATGCCGACGGCCACTGGCTCGATTCCGCCTCGCCCGCGCAGTGGCGGCCGCCGGAAGACTACGCCGAGCAGCAGGACTTTTTCCGCACGCTGGAAAATTGCCTGGGCGGCCTGCCCGAAGACACCGCCCGCATTTTCTACCTGCGCGAAATCATGGGTATGGAAGTGGAAGAAATATGCGGCCGGTTCGACATCAGCAAAGACAACTGCTACGTCATCCTGCACCGCGCCCGCAACGGCCTGCGCCGCTGCCTGCAACTGCGCTGGTTCGGTTCGGACGCCTGAGGAGGAAAAAACATGCTCAAATGCCGCGAAGCCTGCAAACTGCTCTCCGAAGCGCAAGACAGGAAACTGACCCCGCGCGAACGTCTTTCGCTCAAACTGCACCTGTTTGTCTGCATCCATTGCCGCCGCTACCGTAAACAGCTCGCCTTTTTGCGCGCGAACCTGAAGAAGTGGCAGCAGAAACTGCCCTGATGCCGTTTTATCTGCGGCGGCAGAGCGGAGATAGCCGGCCTTTCGTTTTCAGACGGCCTTTGCAATTTTGAGGCCGTCTGAAATTCCGCATGGCGTTCGGCGGCTGCCACGGGCGGCCTTATCGGACCGCCGTTCCCTTGATACCGAAGGGGGCGGCGGTCCGTTTGTTTCAGGCCGCCCCTGCCGCCGCCCGTTTTTCCAACGGCTGCGTTTTCCTATATACTGGACCTGTCCCGCCCGCGACGGGCGCAATCATTGTTGACTAACGGAGACAACCTATGTTGAAAAAAATACTGGCCGTGCTGACGGTGTTCTCTTCCCTGTTCGTATTGAGCGGCTGCGGCTACAACACCATGCAGGAGCAGGACGAGGCGGCCAATGCCGCGTGGTCGGAGGTGCTGAACCAATACCAGCGCCGCGCCGATCTGATACCGAATCTGGTCAATACGGTCAAAGGCTATGCCAAGCACGAAGACGAAGTGCTGACCAAGGTAACGGAAGCGCGCAGCAAAGTCGGCAGCATCCAGATGACGGCGGAAGACGCGACCGACCCCGAGAAACTCAAGCGGTTCCAGCAGGCGCAGGGTGAACTGAGCAGCGCGTTGTCCCGTTTGCTGGTGGTGTCGGAAAATTACCCGCAGTTGAAAGCCGACCAGAGTTTCCGCGATTTGCAGGCGCAGCTCGAAGGCACGGAAAACCGCATTACACTGGCGCGCAACAACTACATCAAATCCGTGCAGACCTATAACACGACCATCCGCCGGTTTCCGGATAACCTGACCGCCAAAATGTTCGGCCTGAAACAGCGTGCGAACTTCAGCGTCGAAAACGAATCGGCAGTGTCCACCGCGCCCAAAGTATCATTCTGATACGGCGCAGAGGCCGTCTGAAAAAGTTTCAGACGGCCTCGAACGACAGAGGGAGAAGCCATCATGCTGCTACCTGCAATACAAAGGCTGGGCACGTTTCTGGCCGTGCTGTTTGCCTGCGTGCGGCTGTTTGCCGCCGACCTGACCCCCGTCCCCAAACTGACCGATCCGGTAATGGATACCGCGCAGATGTTGCAGCCCGAAGAACGCGAAGAGTTGAACGGGCACCTGCTGCAATACAGCCGTGAGAAAGGCAGCCAGATTGCCGTGCTGACCGTGCCGGCCATCAGTCCGGAAACGCCGTTCGACTACTCGGCGCGGGTGATGGAGGAATGGAAGCTGGGCCGCAAAGACGTCAGCGACGGCGTTTTGCTGCTGCTGGTGCGCGACGAGCGCAAAACCCATCTGGCGGTGGGGCGCGGCTTGGAGGGTGCGATTCCCGACGTGTACGCCAAACGGATACTGCAAGACGTGCTCAGACCCTACCTGCGCGAGGGCAAGACCGGCGAAGGCGTGGCGGCTGCGGTGGCCCAGATTGAAAAACTGATTGCCGGCGAAAAACTGCCCGAATCCTCGACGCAATCCGATGCCGCGGATGACAGAATGGGCAATTTGCTGGTGGTGCTGGTTGTCTTGTTTTTCATCGGCGCATTTTTAAAAATGTGTTTCGGCCCCTCAATCGGCAGCCTGCTGACCGGTTCGTCGGCTTTCGGTGCAGCCTTGATGCTGGGTTTGGGCGTACAGGCCGGCCTTGTCGCCGGACTGATTATGATGGTGCTTGCGCTGATCGGTTTCAGCGGTCTTTTTAAGATCGCGGAGATTTTCATTTCGGACGGCGGAGGCGATGGGGGCGGCTGGCACAGCGGAGGAGGTGGCGGCGGTTTCAGCGGCGGCGGCGGTGGTTTCAGTGGTGGAGGCGGCAGCTTCGGCGGCGGCGGTGCATCAGGAGGTTGGTAATGGAACAAAACAGATTCAAACGCCTGTGGCGGCACTGGCTGAGCCCCCGCCGCAGGGTGGAGCGGCACTTTCCTACATCGGATTTGCAACGCCTCAGCCGTGAAATCGGCGCTTCGGAACAAAACCATCGGGGGCAGGTGCGTTTCGTCATCGAGTCGCACTATCCCGCTTCGGCCGTATGGAACAGGGTGGAACCGCGCACCCGCGCCCTGCAATGGTTCGGCGAATTGGGCGTGTGGGATACCGAGGAAAACAGCGGCGTGCTGGTGTATGTGTCGTTTGCCGACCGCGTTATCGAAATCGTGGCCGACCGCGGTATCGCCGCCAAAATCGACCAGCCGCGCTGGCAGGACATCTGCGACACGATGCGGCGGCATTTCCTGAACGGCGATTATGTGAACGGGCTGGAGCAGGGATTGCGGGAAACGGACAGGCTGCTGGTGCAGCATTTCCCGCGTTTTCAGACGGCCTCAACCGACGAGCTGCCGAACGACGTGGTGTTGAAATAGCGTTCCGAGGCCGTCTGAAAATTCCCCCCGCCCATTTTTCAGACGGCCTCGACGCCCGAATAAAAACGCCTGCCGGAAAACGGTTTTCCGGCAGGCGTTTTGCTTTTTCCGCTTAACGGGCGGCCTTCAGAATCCTCCGTGCGAAAACCGTCATGCCGAGCAGGAAGCCGGCCAGGCCGAGCCATGAGGCGGCAGTGTCCCAGTTTTTCAGACCGAGGGCCAGCGGCGCGTCGGAACCGCCGTTGGTAACGGAAACGGCGATAACGAAGGCCATCGCCACGCCAATCAGGCTTTCGCCGACAATCAGGCCGGCGGCAAACAGCGTGCCGGTGCGGTCGGCGCGTTTCAGGCTGTTTTCGGTATTGCCGCCAGAGCGGGTGCGGATGCGGGATTTCAGCCATGCGGCAAGGAAGGCGCCGACGACAATCGGCATATTGACCGACGGCGGCAGGTAGATGCCCATGCCCACCGCCAGCACGGGTAACGCCAGCCGGTTGCCGGAACTTTTCTTCAGTATGAAATCGACGATAATCAGCGCCACGCCGATGCCGACGCCGGTGAAGATGTAATTCCATTGCAGGTTGTGCGCGAAAATGCCCTGCGTGATGGTGGTCATCAAAGTCGCCTGCGGCGCGGCCAGCGCCTGCGATGCGTCCATACCCGCGCGCGGCATGGCGCCGGTGAAGCCGTAGGCTTCGTACAGCAGTTCCAGCACGGGCGAAACCACAATCGCACCGGCGACGCAGCCGATAATCAGTGCAATCTGCTGCAAACGCGGCGTGGCCTTAACCAGATAGCCGGTTTTCAAGTCTTGCAGGTTGTCGTTGGAAATCGAAGCCACGCAGATGACAGCCGAACCGCAAAACAGCGTCAGCGCCAGCATAAACTGACGGTTGCCCTCGTCGGCAAACAGTCCCGACGATTCGCCGACCGCCAGCAGCACCAGCGAAATCACCACAATCGATACGATGCCGATGCCCGAAATCGGGCTGGCGGACGAACCGACCAAACCCGCCATATAGCCGCAGGCCGCCGCCACCAGGAAGCCGATAACCGAAGTCAGCAGCGTGCACACCACCACCAGCGTCCAAGCGATGCCCGCGGACATTTGTGCCGCCGCGATAAAGTGGTAGAAGCTGAAACCCAGCAGCAGCATCATGCTCAACACAATCAGAATCATGGACTTGGGCGACAAATCCTGTTCCGTGCGCTCGGCGGAAGCGGAACCGCTGCCGCTGAACGTCCCGAACGACAGCTTCATGCCTTCGGCCATCGGTTTGGCCAGCATAATCAGCGTCCATACTGCGGCGATACCGATGGTGCCCGCGCCGATGAAGCGGACTTTTTCCTTCCAAAGCTGCATGGCGAAAGCGGTCATGTCCATGTCGGACGGTTGCGGAATGATGTTGGAAAAATACGGTACGGCGCCGCCCCAGGCGATAAAGATGCCGACCAGAATGGCGATGCCGCCGGTCAGTCCGACCAGATAACCCGCGCCGAGCAGGGCCAGCGAAAAGCCCATCGGCAGTTGGAAAATGGCATTGCCCGCTTTGAACCAGTAGCTGGCGCTGTCGGAAATCACGCGCAAGCCGCCGGACAGGAAGCTCATCAGTCCGGCCAGCAGCCCGCCCGACAGGATTTCGCGCACGCCGCTGTCGCCGCTTTGTCCTTGTTCCGCGTCTTCATGTTCGCCGCTGCCGACTTTCAGGATTTCCGCCGCCGCTACGCCTTCGGGGTAGGGCAGGCTGCTTTTCACCACCATCGCGTAACGCAGCGGTACGGTGAAAATCACTCCCAAGATGCCGCCCGACACGCACAGCAGCGTGGTCTGCCAAAACGGAAAACCGTTCCAGTAGCCCGCCATCAGCAGTCCGGGCAGCACGAAGATAATCGTTGAAAGCGTGCCCGCCGCCGAAGCCTGCGTCTGCACCATATTGTTTTCCAGAATATTGCTGCCCTTAAAGAATTTTAAAACCGCCATCGAAATCACTGCGGCCGGAATCGACGTGGCGAAAGTCAGGCCGACTTTAAGGCCGAGATATACGTTGGATGCGGTAAACACCACCGTAATCAGCGCGCCCAAAATCATGCCGCGCAACGTCAGCTCGCGCCAGCCCGCGTAGGGGTCTCTGGTGTGGGGTTGTGGCATGGTTGTCCTTTCGTTAGTTGGATGGATAAACAGATATTGTTGCCTGAACGGGCAAATGTCAAGGAAAGTAAGGATGCGGCAGGGAAGGGTGGTTGCCTTGAAAACGGGCGGAGGCCGTCTGAAAATCACCGACGGTTTTTTCAGACGGCCTCTTGAGCGTTTCGGACGGCTACGGCAGCAGCTTGCCCGGATTCATAATATTGTACGGGTCGAGATGGGCTTTCACCGCGCGCATCAATGCCAGTTCGGACTCGGTGCGCACCCGCGGCAGCCAGTGTTTTTTAATGGTGCCGATGCCGTGTTCGGCGGCGATGGTGCCGTTGTCCTGCAAAACGTTTTCGTAAACGATGGCGTTGATGATGTCCTCGTATTCGTAAACGTCGTTGCTCATGATTTCGGGCAGGAAGGTGTTGTAGTGCAGGCTGCCGTCGCCCAGATGGCCGAAGCAGACGATTTCGATGTCGGCAAACCGCGCTTTCAAGGCGGGCGCGCAACGGCGGACAAAGGCGGCGACGCGGGCTATCGGCAGGGCGATGTCGTGTTTGATGCTGGTGCCGAGGCTGCGTTGCGAAGCGGAAATGTTTTCGCGCAACGCCCACAAATCGTTGCGTTCCTGTTCCGATTGCGCCAATACGCTGTTTTCCAAACCGCGTTCGAACAGGAATTCGGCCAAACGGTCGGCCAGTTCCGGATCAGGGACGGAATCGGTCAGTTCCAGCAGGATGTGCCATTCGGCTTCGACAGGCTTTTGAATGTTGCTGAAACCGGAAGACAGCTCCAGCGCAAAGCGGCTGATAAGTTCGAAACTGCACAGCCTTTCGGCGAAATGCCCCTGAATCAGGGTCAGCAGCCTTACCGCCGATTCGATGTCGGGCAGACCGACCCACGCGGTTGCGGTGGTTTGCGGCAGGGCAAACAGTTTCAGCGACGCGCCGGTAATCACGCCCAGCGTTCCCTCGCTGCCGATAAACAGATGGCGTAGGTCGTAGCCGGTAGTGTTTTTGTGCAGCGGGTGCAGGTGGGAGACGAAGCTGCCGTCGGGCAGGACGGTTTCCAGCCCCAATACCAGGTCGCGCATCGTGCCGTAACGCAAAACGTTCAGTCCGCCCGCATTGCAGGCGATATTGCCGCCGATTTCGCACGAACCTTGGCTGGCAAGGCTCAGGGGAAATAAACGCCCCGCTTCGGCCGCAGCTTGTTGGACGTTTTGCAGGACGGCACCTGCGTCAACCGTGATGCTGTTGTCTGCAAGGTTGATTTCACGGATGCGGTTGAGTTTGGACAGGTTCAGCAAAACGCCGTTTTCGGCCACCGCCGCCCCGCATAATCCGGTATTGCCGCCTTGAGGGGTAACGGGGATTTTGTGTTTGAAACAGAAGCGCATGATGTTTTGCACGCTTTCTACGGAACGCGGTTGCAATACGATGTCGGGGGAGGACGTAAACCGCCGGCGCTGGTCGGTAAGCAGGTCGGGGGACGGTTCGGTAATTTCGTTGCCGTCAAGGAAGAGGCGTAGTTGAGCGTAGAGGTCTAGATGCGTCATATTGTTTGGGCAACGGGCCGGAGGCCGTCTGAAAAGGGAAAAATAAAAGCAGGATACATGAAGTATCCTGCTTTGTATGCTAGAAAGCGTATTATTTAGCAGCTCCGCTGGCAGCAGAAGCAGCGCTGTCGGCAGCAGAAGCGGCGGCGTCAGCGGCAGAAGCGGCAGCGGAAGCAGCAGTATCGGCGGCATCGGTAGCGGCAGAAGCAGCAGCGTCGGTAGCGGAATCAGCGGCAGAAGCAGCAGCGTCGGCAGCGGAAGCAGCAGCATCCATAGCGTTAGAAGCAGCGGAAGCAGCAGTATCGGCAGCTTTGTCGGCACCACCGCAGGCAGCCAGGGCTAAAGACAACAAAGCAGCAGCAAATAGAGATTTTTTCATTTTGTATTACCTTCTTTTAAATCGATTTAAAATTTAACTAAAAACGGCCGCGAACGGCCCCTTACAGTAAAATTCATTGCTGAATTTCCTCAATTATGCCGCACTGCATATGACGATGCAACGGACTCGGATATTAAGGGAAAGGCATGAATGTACTGCTTAGTTTGTGAAAGTGGCATTTTAGTTCCGTAAATCGTGAAAATTTATTACCTGCGCTTTTTATTTATTTGGGTTAAACGATTTATATATCAGCGTGTTGACCTGATTTTATTGCTTGAGAAAATATATTTCAGATGATATTCGGAGGGCGGGTATAAAAAAGAGTATTAGTTGTGAAAACGCAACAAAAACTAAAAAATTTTCAAAATTTACCATTTGCAGGTTGCAGAAGTTAAATCAAGTATGTACTGGGGAACCGTATTTTACGGCATGGGGCGGTTAAGGGGTGTCGGGCTGTGCTAGAATGCGGATTCCGGTGTTTGTCGGAAACCTGCCGGCGGACATGCGGTCAATAACCCGATAAAAGGATAGTAAATGGCTATTGCTAAAAATTCTGCGGTATCGCTTCACTATGAAATGTTTGATACCGACAATCAGTTGCTGGATAAAACGGAAGAACCGATTGTGTACCTGCACGGCGGTTACGACGGCATTTTCCCTTTGGTGGAAGAGGCGTTGCACGGTAAAGAGGTAGGCGATACGGTGGATGTGGTGTTGTCGCCGGACGATGCTTTCGGCGAACATGATCCGGAGCTGGTGCGTGTCGAGGATGTCAGCGTTTTTCCGGTTGAAGTGGAGGCGGGGATGATGTTCGAGGCGGACGATCCTGCAACCGGCGACGTGATTATTTACCGTGTTACCGATGTGGCCGACGGCAAGGCGGTAGTGGACGGCAATCATCCGTTGGCCGGTATGAAGATACGTTTCAAAGCGACGGTGGACAGCATCCGCGACGCGACCGACGAGGAAATCGCCCACGGCCATATCCACGGTCCGCACGGCCATCATCATTAAGAAGTCCGGTATCGTCAGTATCCGAGAGGCCGTCTGAAACAAACTGGTTTGTTTCAGACGGCCTCTTGTTTATATGCGGGCGGGGCCGCCAAAACCGTTAATACGCACGATTCAACATTATATTGCTTGGTACGTGAAATTTAATGAGATAAATTTTCAAATGGAAAAATTAAAATTTTGGTTTATATCAAATCAAGCAAGAATATATTGGCGAGTATGGCGGATTACCTGAAATTACATTTATGGCCTCTGCCAATCTGTATTAAGATAAACTTTGAATAAAATGAAACTATTGACGGAATTGTTGCCATGAATGACAACGTTTTGACGGAGCGGGCCGCGGGTTTGGGCATTGATGCCGGTTTTTACGACATCAACGGAATGTACCACGTTACGAAACCCGAAGTGATGGAGGCCATCGTCCATACTTTGCAACAGAACCACGTTTCAGACGGCCTTTTTTCAGACGGCCTCTATGATGACACGGTTGCGCTGCACGAATTTCGGCAGGAGCGGGTGAGCGTACCGGCCGGATTCCTTGATGCGCAGGCGGTGATGGTGAGGACCGAAGGAGGAGAAACGCTGCCTGCCCGATTATGTGAAGAAAACGGCAGCGCATGGGTGCTCCTGCCGGAGCTGCCCTGCGGTTATCACAATTTGTCGGTGTACGGCGACGGTAAAAGTTATCAGGTGATGCTGATCGTTGCACCGGATACGGTTTACCGGCCGGCAGGTCTTTCAGACGGCCTGCGGATGAACGGGCTGACCGTGCAGCTTTACGGCCTGCGTTCCCAGCGCAACTGGGGCATAGGCGATTTTACCGATTTGGCGCAACTGATGGAGTATGCGGGCGGGCGTGGGCTTGAGTTTGTCGGCATCAATCCGCTGCACGCGCTGTTTACGTCGCAGCCGGCGTTTGCCAGCCCGTACAGTCCGTCTTCGCGTTCGCGGCTGAATCCGGTTTATTTGGATGTGGAAAAGGTCGGTGCGTTTTCTTATTCCGAAAAAGCGCGCAAGTGGCTGAACCGGTCCGCGCTTAAAAAACGCCTGGCCGCATTGCGTCTGACCGATACGGTGGCGTATGCCTCGGTGTGGGAACTGAAACGAGATGCGCTGCAAATCGCGTTCGATGCTTTCGAACAAGACGGCAGCGCGCAGGCGCAGTTGGACAGGGCGGCGTTTCAGGACTTTGTGGCCCGTGAAGGCAGCGATTTGTACGGATTCGGCCTGTTTGAGGCGCTCGACCAGTATTACGGCAAAACGGACGCGGTCGGTTGGACGGTCTGGCCGGAGGAGTTCCGCGACCCGTATAGTAAGGCCGTGCAGAATTTCGCCAAGTCGCACGGGCGGGAAATCCACTTTTATATGTGGCTGCAATGGCTCTGTGCCGAACAGCTTGCCAAAGTCAACGAGGCGGCGGAACGCAACGGGGTGAAACTCGGCATCTACGGGGATTTGGCCGTCGGCGCGGCTAGGAGCGGCGCGGATACTTGGCTTGACCGCGGCAGCTACTGTATGGATATGTCCGTCGGCGCGCCGCCCGACCCGATGGGGCCGACGGGACAAAACTGGGGCCTGCCGCCGTTGAATCCGCAGGCGCTCAAGCGCGCGGGTTATCGCAAGTTTGCTGAAATTTTGCGTAAAAACATGCATTTGTACGGCGTTTTGCGCATCGATCATGTGATGGCGTTGTGCCGCCTGTGGTGGGTGGTCGGCGACAAAACGGCGGATTTCGGCGCGTATGTGCATTATGACGCACCGGTCATGTTCGCCATACTGGCTTTGGAAAGCCACCGCAACCGTTGCGTGGTCATCGGCGAGGATTTGGGTACGGTGCCCGACGAGGCGCGCCATCTGCTCAACCATTACAAGGTTTTCTCTTACAAGGTCATGTATTTCAGCAAAAACCAAGACGGTTTCGAGCTGCCGGAACATTATCCGGTGCAGTCCGTTACGGTGATCAGCACCCACGATGTCGCGCCGCTGGCCGGATATTGGACGGGACGCGATTTGGAAATCATGCACCGGCTGGGTACGCTGCCCGACAACGCGGCTTTTCAGACGGCCTCGGAACAACGCAAACGCGATAAGGCCGATTTGTTCGCCAAACTCAAGCAGATGGGCTGCCTGCCGCAGCAGGCGGAGATGCCGTCTGAAATGACGGAGGAACTGCTGGACGCGGTACACCGTTACGGTGCGTTGAGCAGCAGCAGGCTTTATGCCGTACAGCTTGAAAATTTATTGGGCGTAACCGAAAACCTGAACGTGCCGGGGGTGGCCGAAGGCTATCCCAACTGGGCGTGCAGGCTGCCGGTTGCGCTGGAGGATTTCCCCAACCACCGGCTGATGGCCGGACAACTTGCCATGATTGACGAGGTACGCATGAAAACAAACAGCAAAATCAAGGCCGCCAAAGCCTACCACGAGCTTGACCAAGCAGAGCGCGACACCATCGACAGCCTGTTTTCCGCCACCCACGGCGATCCGTTTGCCTACTTGGGCCGCCACCGTCTGGCGGAAGGCGGCGAAGTCGTGCGTACCCTGATTCCGGGCGCGTTCAGCGTGGATATTGTCAACCGCGAAACCGGAGAACTCATCGGGCCGTCTGAAAAAATCGACGACAGGGGTTTTTTCGTGGCCGTACTGCCCGACAGTTCGCCTGACTACGCCCTGAGCATCCGCTATAACGAAGATGCCGAAGCCGTGCGCGAAGAAGACCCGTACCGGTTCGGTACCGCCTTGCAGGACATGGATTTGTGGCTCTTGGCCGAAGGACGGCACCTGCGTCCGTATGAAGCCTTGGGCGCGCATTTTGCCGAACTTGACGGCGTGAAAGGTGTGAGTTTCGCCGTATGGGCGCCGAACGCGCAGCGCGTATCCGTCGTCGGGGAGTTCAACTACTGGGACGGCCGCCGTCATGTGATGCGTTTCCACCGCGATAACGGCATCTGGGACATCTTCATTCCCGCCGTGAAACTGAACGCCCTGTATAAATTCGAAATTCGCGACGCCAACGGCAACGTGCGCGAAAAGGCCGACCCGTATGCGTTCGGCGCGGAGTTGCGTCCGACCACCGCGTCCGTGGTGCGCGGACTGCCCGACAAAGTGGAGGAACCGGCGTTCCGTGCGCAGGCCAACGCCATCGACAGCCCCATCAGTATTTACGAAGTGCATCTGGGTTCGTGGAAGCGCAATCCGGAAAACAATTACTGGCTGACTTACGAACAGCTTGCCACGGAATTGGTAAGTTACGTCAAAGAGATGGGTTTCACCCATATCGAGCTTCTGCCCGTTTCCGAATATCCGTTCGACGGTTCGTGGGGGTATCAGGCAACCGGCCTTTATGCGCCGACCAGCCGTTTCGGTTCGCCCGAAGAATTGCGCCATTTGATTAAGGCCGCCCATGATGCGAGCATCGGCGTCATCCTCGACTGGGTGGTCGGCCACTTCCCGACCGACGACCACGGCCTCAACCATTTCGACGGAACGGCCTTGTACGAACACGCCGACCCGCGCGAGGGCTACCACCAAGACTGGAATACGCTGATTTATAACTTCGGCCGCACCGAAGTCAAAAACTTCCTGCAAGGCAACGCGCTTTACTGGATAGAGCGTTTCGGCTTCGACGGCCTGCGTGTGGACGCGGTCGCCTCTATGGTTTACCGCGACTATTCCCGCAAACAGGGCGAGTGGATTCCGAACCAGTACGGCGGCAACGAAAATCTGGAAGCGGTGGCGTTTTTGCGCGACACCAACACCATGCTGAAAAACGAAGTGCCTTCGGCCACCGAAGTTGCCGAAGAGTCGACCTCGTTTGCCAACGTAACCCGCCAGGAAGGTCTGAATTTCAGCTATAAGTGGAATATGGGCTGGATGAACGATACGCTGCACTACATGATGGAAGACCCTATCAACCGCAAATACCACCACAACAAAATGACCTTCGGCATGATGTACCAGTACAGTGAAAACTTCGTACTGCCGTTGTCGCACGATGAAGTGGTGCACGGCAAACGTTCGCTGCTGGGCCGGATGCCGGGCGACTGCTGGCAGCAGTTTGCCAACCTGCGCGCCTACTACGGCTTTATGTACGGCTACCCCGGCAAAAAACTGCTGTTTATGGGCAGCGAATTTGCCCAAGGCCGCGAGTGGAACTACAACGAAGGGCTGGATTGGTTCCTGCTCGACCAAGAGGGCGGCTGGCACCAAGGTATGCAGGACTATGTGCGCGAGTTGAACCATATCTACAAAGACACTGCGCCGCTCTACCAGCTTGACCAATGGCCGGAAGGTTTCGAGTGGCTGGTGGCCGATGACGGCGACAATTCGGTATTCGTATTCGAACGCCGCGACCGCGAAGGCAACCGCGTCATCGTTATCAGCAACTTCACGCCGGTGGTGCGCGAAAACTACCGTTTCGGCGTCAATCAGGCCGGCGTGTACCGCGAGATTATGAATTCCGACAACACCGCCTACAAAGGCAGCGGCGTATCGGGCGGCGAAGAAATCCGCACCGATGAAATCGGTTCGCACGGCAGGGCGCAGTCGCTGTCGCTGACCATCCCGCCGCTGGCGACGGTTTATCTGTATAAAGAGGCGGATAAAGCGGCAGTTGAGGAACAATCCGGCGAATAAGCTGTCTGTTGGAACAGGCCGTCTGAAAACGGAACTGCCGGTTTCAGACGGCCTCGGAGCAAAAAACGCCCGATACGCGTCTCCTAAGTTCAAATAAAAGAATAAAAGATTCAGGAAGCATCATGACTGCCGCAACATGGCATATAGAAGAAGGTGTGCCTTACCCGATGGGTGCCACCTTGACCAATGAGGGCGTGAATTTCACCCTGTTTTCCATCAATGCCGAAAAAGTAGAATTGTGCCTGTTCGACGGTGATGTCGAAACGCGCCTGACCCTGCCTGACCGGGTCGGTTCGGTGTTTTACGGTTTCGTTCCGGGCGTAAGGGCGGGGCAGCGGTACGGCTTCCGCGTATACGGCAGGGAAAATGCCGCGCGCGGTTCGTGTTTCAATCCGCAGAAGCTGCTGATAGACCCGTATTCCAAAAAAATCGACGGCAAGCCCGTTTACCGCAACGAGGAAGAACTGGCTTGGTTTCATCACACGGACGAGCGCGACAATGCACATATCGCCCCAAAAAGCATAGTGGCCGGCAAAAGCCGGTTCAACTGGGGCAACGACAAACACCCAAATACGCCGTGGGGCAGGACGGTGCTTTACGAAGCCCACGTCAAAGGTCTGACCAAGCAATTTCCGCATCTGAAACACAAAGGTACTTATCAGGCTTTGTCTGATCCGCGCCTCGTCGATTATCTGAAGAAACTGGGCATCACCGCCGTCGAACTGCTGCCCATCCACCAGCATCTGGATGAATATCATCTGCAACGGCAAGGCCTGAGCAATTACTGGGGCTACAACACCTATTCCCATTTCGCGGTCGAGCCGTCGTATGCCGTCAATCCCGCCAACGCGGAAGACGAGCTGAAAAAAGCCGTGCGCACGCTGCACAGAGCTGGTATCGAAGTGATTTTGGACGTGGTCTACAACCATACCGCCGAGCAGGACGGGCAAGGGCCGATGCTTTGCCAGCGGGGGATAGACAATACCCTTTGGTACTGGCTCAACGGCGACGGATACTACGAAAACTGGTCGGGGTGCGGCAATACGCTGAATATCGTCCGCCGCGACGTAACCCGCTGGGCGGCCGACAGCCTGCGCTATTGGGTGGAAGAGTTCCATGTGGACGGATTCCGCTTCGATTTGGGTACGGTATTGGGCCGCGAACCTGATTTCCAGGCCTACGGGCGGTTTTTCCAAGTCGTATACCAAGACCCGGTGCTGGCCTCGCGCAAACTGATTGTCGAAGCATGGGACATCGGCGAAGGCGGCTACCATTTGGGCAATTTCCCGCAGCCGTTCGCCGAGTGGAACGGCCGTTTCCGCGATGACATGCGCGCGTTCTGGGTGTGGGAGAGCGGCAGTTTGGGCGCGTTTGCCGAGCGGCTGGCCGGTTCGTCGGATATTTTCTGCCACAGCGGGCGCCGTCCGTCGGCCAGCATCAACTTCATCACCGCCCACGACGGCTTTACGCTGCACGATTTGGTCAGCTACAACGAAAAACACAACGTGGCCAACGGCGAGGAAAACCGCGACGGCCACAACGAAAACATCAGCTACAACCACGGTGTGGAAGGCGAGACCTACGACATCCATGTGTTGAACGACCGCGAATACACGGCCAAAGCACTGCTGGCCTCGCTTCTTATGGCCAACGGTACGCCGATGCTGCTGGCGGGCGATGAGTTCGGCAACAGCCAGGGGGGCAACAACAACGGTTATTGTCAGGACAATTCGATTAGCTGGCTCGACTGGCCGGACAAAAGACACGGGCTGCAGACTTATGTACAAGAACTGATTGCCGTGCGCAACCGCATCAGGCTGCTGAACGAAGACCAGTGGTGGAACGAGCAGCGGGTACAGTGGTTGTCTTCAGACGGCCTCGCAATGGGCGAAACATGTTGGCACAACCGCGGCATCAAGGCGATGCAGGTGCTGATAGACGGCGAATGGCTGCTTTTGGTCAATGCAAAACGCAGCCAGCAGTTGTTTAACCTTCCTCAAGGACAATGGGAAATGTCCTGTGTGCCATCTAAGAAATTTAATTACAACAGCGCCAAATTTACGGTCGAGCATATGGGGATATGGATTTTGCACAAAAAAGGCTGACGGACGGGAATTTCCACCGCTGCTGGAATCGGGTTGCGTATGACCTTGTTCAAAGAACCGTCATTTTACAACCCGTGCCGCATCAGCCCGTCCGATTTTCTATATAATGGCCGTCTGAAACAGTTAAGTATGCAATTAACAGATAAGGCAGGCGTATTGATACCGAAATCCGGCAGGCCGCCCGTATTTTCAGACGGCCTCATTTAAAATTTTCATTCCGTTTCACAAACTAAGGTAATCACGAGAAAGACTATTATGGCTAAGAAAAAACAACCTATCTCTGGCTTTGAATACGTTATGCCGAAACCGGATGCCGAAACCATCCGCAAATCTATCGTATACAAGCTGATTTTCATTTTGGGCGTCGATCCCAACGATGCAACCGAACACCAGTGGCTCAATGCCGCGATGTTGGCTGCGCGCGACCTGATTGCGGAAGACTTCCTTAAAACCCGCCGAGCCCACATCGACAACGGCAAACGCATGGTTTACTACCTCTCCATGGAATTCCTGTTGGGACGCGCCTTCGTCAATGCCTTGATCAACGAAGGCGTGTATGCCGAATTTGCCGAGGCGTTCAAACAGTTGGGTAAAGAGTTCGCCAACATCTGCGAACAAGAACAAGACCCCGGTTTGGGCAACGGCGGTTTGGGCCGCCTGGCCGCCTGCTTCCTCGACTCGCTCGCTACCTTGCGTATTCCCGCCATGGGCTACGGCATCCGCTATCAATACGGCATGTTCAAACAAGAAATCGTGGACGGTCAGCAAGTGGAAAAACCCGATTTGTGGCTCGACCAAGATTTGGCATGGCAAATCGGCCGACCGAGCAAACAATACGCCGTCAGTTTCGGCGGACAGGTCATCAATATGGGTGACAAAAAAGAATGGCATCCGAGCGAAGAAATTTCCGCGATGGCATACGATGAAATCATCCCCGGCTACGGCGGCGACGTCGCCAACCCGTTGCGCCTGTGGACGGCTCACGCCGGTAACCGCTTCGACTTGGCAGACTTCAACCGCGGCGATTACGCTTCCGCAGTCCGCGCGCAAAACAGCGATGAAAACATCTCGCGCGTCCTCTATCCGAACGACTCCACCGACAGCGGCCGCGAACTGCGCCTGAAACAGGAATATTTCCTTGTTTCCGCATCCGTACAAGACATCGTGGCGCGCCACAAATGCCGTTTCCCCAGCATCAAAAACCTTGCCGATAAAGTCGCCATCCACCTGAACGATACCCACCCCGTGCTGGCGATTCCCGAGCTGATGCGCATCCTGATTGACGAAGAAGGCATCGCGTGGACCGAAGCATGGAATATGTGCTGCAAGATTTTCTCTTACACCAACCACACCCTGATGAGCGAAGCCTTGGAAACTTGGCCGGTCGATTTGATGGGCCGCCTGCTGCCGCGTCATTTGGACATCATCTTTGAAATCAACGCCTACTTCCTGAATGCCCTGCGCGCCATCGGCAACTTCGACGACGACTTCGTCCGCCGCGTGTCCATCATCGATGAGAACAACGGCCGCCGCGTCCGCATGGCATGGCTGGCGGTCATCGGTTCACACAAAGTCAACGGCGTGGCGAAAATCCACTCCGACCTGATGACCACTTCCATCTTCGCCGACTTTGCCAAAGTGTTCCCCGAACGCTTCACCAACGTGACCAACGGTGTAACCCCGCGCCGCTGGATCAACATCGCCAACCCCGAGTTGACCCGTTTCCTCGACAAACACTTGGGCGAACAAGACTGGCGTCTGCATTTGGACAATCTGACCAAGCTCAACGAAAAAGTAGACGATACCCGCATTCAAAACGAGTTTGCCAAAGTGAAAAAAGCGGCCAAAACCCGTCTGGCGCGCTATATCGAAAACGAACTGGGCATCAAAGTCAGTACCGACGCGCTGTTCGACGTACAGATTAAACGCATTCACGAATACAAACGCCAGGCGTTGAACGTGATGCACATCGTCGACCGCTACAACAAAATTCTGGAAAACCCGGATTTCGACTGGCAGCCGCGCGTGTTTGTCTTCTCCGGTAAAGCGGCATCCGCCTATTACATGGCCAAGAAAATCATCCGCCTGATTAACGACGTTGCCAAAATCATCAATAACGACGAACGCATCCGCGACCTGATTAAAGTCGTTTACATTCCGAATTACAGCGTGAGCCTTGCCGAAATCATCATTCCGGCCGCCGACCTGCACGAGCAGATTTCCCTTGCCGGTACCGAAGCATCGGGTACCAGCAACATGAAATTCGCCCTCAACGGCGCACTCTGCATGGGTACGCTGGACGGCGCGAACGTTGAAATTCTGGAAAAAGTCGGTGCCGACAACTGCTTTATCTTCGGCAATACCGTAGAGCAGGTGGAGGAAATCCGCCGCAACGGTTACGACCCGCTGGGCTATATCGAACGCGACAACGACCTGCGCCGCGTCGTCAACCAAATCAGCAACGGCACCTTCTCACCCGAAGAGCCGAACCGTTACAACGATGTGCTGCAACCCTACGGCGACTACTACCAACTGATGGCCGATTTCCGCAGCTATATCGATACCCAGTATCGAGCCGACGAGCATTATCGCAACGCCAAAAAATGGCGCCGTTCGGCCTTAATCAATATTGCCAATATGGGCTTCTTCTCATCCGACCGTTCGATTGCCGATTACTGCCGTGATATCTGGTTCATCAAACCGCTGACTGAAAAAGAGCTACCCAGCAGCGACGTTTAACCGGAAATAAGAAAAAGGCCGTCTGAAACCTGATTTCAGACGGCCTTTTTATGATTATGGGAACATGCCGTATTTCCGAAAGTCAATCCACCAACCCTAGTCGCACTGCTTCCACCGGCAGTTAGTCCAAGGTTTGGAAGACTATTTGAGCAAGCCGTTGTTCATACGCCAAAGCGGTGGGCGGATGCGGCGTGTGCCGTCTGAAAGTGTATTGAATGTACTGCCCGACATTCAGACCGGTTTCGAGCGGTTGCGCAGGGTTTGCAGAAATTATAGGCGCAGGATAATCAAAGGCTCGCCTTTTCCGCCGCGCACGACATCCACCAGTAGAGCGATTTGCCGAATCTGCCTCTTATCCATGACGATACATTGCCGTCCTGTACATCAACAATTCCGCCGCAGTCTTGCAGGCGGCAATGGACGGCGGCGGTATCGCGCTGACGCGCAGCCTCTTGGTTTCAGACGACCTCAAGGCAGGAAGGCTGCCGGATATTTCCATTCCCAGTCCTCTGGCCTATTATCTAGTGTACCGCGCCGAAAGCTGTAATTTGCCGCAGGTGTGCGCGTTTAGGGAGTGGATGAAGGCAGAAGGGAAAGAGGGTTGTTAATACAAGAGGTTCGGATAATGAAGGCTGTTTTTTTTGATATTGATGGAACTTCAGTTGTTGATGCCTCACAAACTTAAAAGTGAGGCAAAAAGCGGACGAATTGTCATACAGGCCGTCTGAAAAACACCTCCTGCTTGCCAAATGAGGTTGTAATCAGATACAATCCGACGCTTAGAAGTAGAAGGCACGTAGCTCAGTTGGTTAGAGCACCACCTTGACATGGTGGGGGTCGTTGGTTCGAATCCAATCGTGCCTACCAAATATTTCAGACGGCATTAAATGCCGTTATTTTTTAATGTTTCGGAGTTTTTGATGTTGAACATTACCCTGCCTGACGGTTCAGTCCGCCAATACGAAGCCCCCGTAACAGTGGCGCAAATCGCTGCGTCCATTGGTTCCGGTTTGGCGAAGGCGACAGTGGCGGGTAAAGTCAATGGCAAACTCGTAGACGCAAGCGATCCGATTAGCAAAGACGCCAGCGTGCAGATTATTACACCGAAAGACAAAGAGGGTGTAGAGATCATCCGCCATTCCTGTGCGCACCTGATCGGTCATGCGGTTAAGCAGCTTTATCCCAACGCCAAAATGGTTATTGGTCCGGTGATTGAAGACGGTTTTTATTACGATATCGCTACCGATAAACCATTTACGCCCGATGATGTTGCCGCTATTGAAGCGCGGATGAAAGAGCTGATTAATCAGGATTATGATGTCGTTAAGATAATGACTCCCCGTGCCGAAACCATTAAAACATTCCAGGAGCGCGGCGAAGAATACAAACTGCGCCTGATTGATGATATGCCCGAAGTGGAGGAAATGGGGCTGTATCATCATCAGGAGTATGTCGACATGTGCCGCGGACCGCATGTTCCTAATACACGTTTTCTGAAAAATTTTAAGCTGACCAAGCTGGCAGGCGCATATTGGCGCGGCGATAGTAACAATGAAATGCTGCAACGCATTTACGGCACAGCTTGGGCAACAAAAGACGAATTAAAAGCCTATATCCAGCGCATCGAAGAGGCAGAAAAACGCGACCATCGAAAATTGGGCAAACAGTTGGATTTGTTTCATCTGCAAGATGAGGCTCCTGGTATGGTTTTCTGGCATCCCCGCGGTTGGGCGTTGTGGCAAACCATAGAGCAGCATATGCGCAAAGAATTGGATGCTGCCGGTTATAGAGAAGTTAAAACGCCGCAAATTATGGATAAAACCTTCTGGGAGAAATCCGGTCATTGGGATAACTATAAAGACAATATGTTCGTCACCCAATCAGAAAAACGCGAATATGCCGTTAAGCCGATGAATTGCCCGGGTCATGTGCAGATTTTCAATAACAGTCTGCGTTCATACCGAGATTTGCCGATGCGTCTTGCAGAGTTTGGTTCTTGTCACCGCAATGAACCAAGTGGTGCCTTGCATGGTCTGATGAGAGTACGGGGATTTGTGCAGGATGATGCTCATATTTTCTGTACGGAAGATCAAATTGTTGATGAGGCACGTCGTTTCAACGAACTGCTGGTGCGTATTTATAAACAATTCGGTTTTCATGATGTAGCCGTAAAACTTTCCCTACGTCCTGAAAAACGTGCCGGTTCGGATGATATTTGGGACAAGGCTGAACAAGGTTTGCGCGATGCTTTGACTGCCTGTGGAGTAGAATGGAAAGAGTTGCCTGGAGAGGGAGCATTTTACGGTCCGAAGATTGAATATCATGTTAAAGATGCTATCGGTCGTTCATGGCAGTGCGGTACGTTGCAATTGGATTTTGTCCTGCCTGATCGATTGGATGCCGAGTACGTCACTGAGAATAACGGTCGTGCGCGTCCCGTAATGTTACATCGTGCGATTTTAGGTTCTTTGGAGCGCTTCATCGGCATCCTGATTGAAAACCATGCTGGTTCGTTCCCGTTGTGGTTGGCTCCGGTTCAAATGGTGGTAATGAATATCACCGAACATCAGGCGGATTACTGTCGTCAGGTGGTGGAAAGGCTCCGTGCGGAAAATTTTCGTGTCGAACTAGATTTGCGCAATGAAAAGATCGGTTACAAAATCCGTGATAACAGCCAATATCGCTTTCCTTATCAAATCGTTGTCGGTGACAAGGAAAAGCAGGAAAACAAAGTGGCCGTACGTCGTAAAGCAGAAGATTTAGGTTCATTGAATATCGACGATTTTATTTCACAATTAAAACAGGAAATCGCTGAGTCCTTAGTGATTAGTTAATTTTTTATAGGAGTATTCATCATCGCTCAAGAACGCGAAGCACGAATCAATGGCGAAATTACCGCCAAAGAAGTGCGTTTAATCAGTGAGTCAGGCGAACAGCTTGGTGTCGTATCGGTTCGTGAAGCTTTGGCTATGGCCGAAGAGCAGGATGTGGATTTGGTAGAGATTTCCCCTACTGCCAAACCACCCGTATGCAAACTGATGGATTACGGTAAATATAAATACCAACAAGCCAAGAAACGCGACGAAGCCAAGAAAAACCAGAAGCAGGTACAAATTAAGGAAATCAAATTCCGTCCGGGTACCGATGAAGGTGATTATCAAATCAAAATGCGCAACATCAACCGCTTCTTGGCTGACGGCGATAAGGTCAAAGTAACACTTCGTTTCCGCGGGCGTGAAATGGCTCACCAGCAACTCGGTGCGCAACTTTTAGAGCGCGTAAAAGAAGATTTGGCGGAAGTGGCTCAAATCGAATCCTTCCCTAAAATGGAAGGCCGTCAAATGGTGATGATGATTGCACCGAAGAAAAAATAAAGTTATAATTCTCAGCTTACTCCGATTGCCGCTTCGGAGTAAGCTTTTGATTGGCGGCAAAAACCGTGGCATTTTGGGTTCAAGTGTTTGAAACCAATGTTTTAAAACCCCCTGATGCCTTATCTAATAACGAATGGAGTTTTCCCATGCCTAAAATGAAAACCAAGTCTAGCGCGAAAAAACGCTTCAAAGTACTGGGTAACGGCGGTGTAAAACGCGCTCATGCGTTCAAACGCCACATCTTGACTAAAAAGACCACTAAAAACAAACGCCAACTGCGCGGTACCTCTATGGTAAACGATCGCGATTTGGCTTCTGTTGCTAAAATGTTACCCTACGCTTAAGGAGTTTAGAATATGCCACGCGTAAAACGCGGTGTAACCGCTCGTGCCCGTCACCAAAAAATTTTCGCGTTAGCCAAAGGCTACCGCGGTCGTCGTAAAAACGTATACCGCGTTGCCAAGCAAGCGGTAATGAAAGCCGGTCAATACGCATACCGTGACCGTCGTCAACGCAAACGCCAATTCCGTCAACTGTGGATTGTTCGTATCAATGCAGGTGCCCGTGAAAATGGTCTGTCTTACAGCAAGTTTATGAACGGTCTGAAACGCGCCTCTATCGAAATCGACCGCAAAGTATTGGCTGATCTGGCTGTATTTGATAAAGCCGCTTTTGCACAATTGGTTGAGAAAGCTAAAGCTGCTTTGGCTGCTTAATCCAAAAAATTTGAAAAGGAAGCTACGGCTTCCTTTTTTCTTTATCTGAAGAAAGTCTATGTGATTGATTTTCTTTCTTTAAAGTCTATTTTTTTGAATTGATTTGCGCTAAAATACGCCGATTCTATCAAACGGATTGGCCGTAAACGATAAAAGGTCGTCTGAAAAGTTTGGCAACACCAAACCATACAGGCGGCCTCATTGTTTCAGACGACCCATCATCAACCGACAGACGATAAAACCACTATGGAAAATGTAAACCGTATCGTTGCAGAAGGCATTGCCGCAGTAGAAGCCGCGCAAGACTTCAACGCTCTAGAACAAATCAAAGCCCGTTATCTTGGTAAAACCGGTGAGTTGACCGGACTTCTGAAAACCTTAGGTCAAATGTCGCCTGAAGAGCGCAAAACCATAGGTGCGCATATCAATGAATGCAAAAACCAGTTTCAGACGGCCTTTAACAATAAACGCGATGTCCTCAACGAAGCCAAACTGCAAGCCCAGCTTGCCGCCGAAGCACTCGATATTACCCTACCCGGACGCACGCAGGAAAATGGCGGTCTGCATCCCGTAACCCTGACTTTGCAGCGCGTAGTCGAACTCTTTCACGGCATGGGTTTTGAAGTGGCAGACGGCCCGGAAATTGAAGACGATTTCCACAACTTCCAAGCCCTAAACATCCCCGCAAACCACCCGGCCCGCGCTATGCAGGATACGTTCTACGTTGAAAACGGCGATGTTTTGCGTACGCACACTTCCCCGATTCAAATCCGCTATATGCTCGACAAAAAAGAGCCGCCTATCCGCATTATTGCCCCAGGCCGTGTTTACCGCGTGGACAGCGACGCTACGCACTCGCCCATGTTCCACCAAGCTGAAGGTCTGTGGGTAGAAGAGGGCGTAACTTTCGCCGATTTGAAAGCCGTGTTTACTGATTTCATCCGCAGCTTTTTCGAACGCGATGATTTGCAAGTACGTTTCCGCCCGTCTTTCTTTCCGTTTACAGAACCGTCAGCCGAAATCGATATTATGGGCGAAAACGGCAAATGGCTGGAAGTCGGCGGCTGCGGCATGGTGCATCCCAACGTGTTGAAAAACGTGAATATCGATCCTGAGAAATACACCGGTTTCGCTTTCGGCATCGGTCTCGACCGTTTCGCTATGTTGCGTTACAACGTGAATGATTTGCGACTGTTTTTTGATAACGATTTGAACTTTTTGAAGCAGTTCGATTAATTTGAATTTTGATTTTTTTCTGTTGTCTTAGTCGTAATTGCGTGCTAAGGCAAAATGTTTTGAGCAGGCTGTTATGGCAAAGATTTCATCACTTACTGTTAGCGGTTATAAATCCATCCGTGAATTGAAAGATTTTCAATTTAAGAATTTAAATATTCTGATTGGAGCAAATGGTGCAGGTAAGAGTAATTTTATTAGCCTGTTTCGTATGCTGAATGCGATTTATGAGCAACACTTGCAGCTTTATGTGCAGAAACAGGGAGGACCTGACGCTTTATTACATTTTGGCCGGAAAGAAACAGAAAAAATTCATGCCGAATTTTATTTTGATTTAAATGGGTACAAAATTAATTTAATTCCTACTAATGATAATAGATTAATTTTTGAGTCTGAGAGAAGTTGGTTTAAGGGATATTATTTTTCTAGTAGTCCAAGTGCTTTATTGGGATCGGGGCATGAGGAGTCGAAATTAAAAGAAGCCAAAGATAGATACTCTCAATATGTTCGCTCGGCTATTGAAAGTTGGCGTGTCTATCATTTTCACGATACTAGCGAAACAGCTAAGGTCAAACAAAAACATGCTGTTAACGATAATCTAAAGCTTAAAACGGATGCTGCTAATTTAGCAGCATATCTACGCATGTTGTATAACAAATACCCTAAAGAATACAGAAGGATAGTGGAAAATATCCGTTTGGTTCTGCCGTTTTTCTTCGATTTTGTCCATCGAGAAGGTGAACCGGAATATATAGAATTAGAATGGACGCAGGTTGGTAAAACAGATACGCCTTTGAAAGCACATGTACTTTCAGATGGCAGCTTACGCTTTATCTGTTTGGCAACACTTTTATTACAGCCTAGTCAATTGTTGCCAGATACCGTATTGATTGATGAGCCTGAATTGGGTTTGCATCCTTATGCTATTACTGTGTTGGCTGACATTTTTAAGCAGGTGGCTGAGTCCAAGCAGTTAATTGTATCTACACAATCTGTTGAATTGGTTAATGAATTTAGTCCTGAAGATGTGGTGGTTGCAAATCAGAAAGAAGGAGCTTCTGAATTTGAGCGATTATCACAGGAGAATTTGGCGGATTGGTTAGAGGACTATGCTTTGGGAGAACTCTGGAAGCAAAATGTTTTCGGAGGCCGGCCTTGATGAAAACTATTGTTATATTGACTGAAGGACAATGTGAAGAAACTTTTATTCGCGATGTGGTTGCTCCTGTATTTAGTCATTCAGAAATTTTTCTTGAGGCGCGTTGTATTCCTACTTCCAAATCTGGTAGAGGTGGTGCAGTAACAATTGATCGCTTTATGTGTCATGTTCGCAATACCTTACGACAACGCCAAGATACCTATGTTTCGACTATGCTTGATTTATATGCATTAGATACGGACTTTCCCAATTATGAAACCGCCTTATCTTCTTCTGATGTCTATCAGAAAGTAGATATGTTGGAACAGGGGTTAATGGAGAAAGTGGTTGGTGAAATTGGCTGTCGTCCGGAACGTTTTATTCCCTATATTCAACCCTATGAATTTGAAGGCCTACTTTTTTCAGATGTAGAGGTTTTGAGCCAGCAAGAACCGGGATGGGAATCATATTTAGATTGTTTAAAGGCGATTCGGTCACAATTTGATACGCCTGAGCATATCAATAATAGTTATGAAACAAAACCTTCTAAACGGTTAGAAGGATGTTTAAGAAATCCTTCTTATAGAAAAACAAGGCATGGACCATTAGCAGCTAAAAACATTACTCTCTCAGTAATTGAACGTGAATGCCAACATTTCCACACTTGGATGGAAAAATTAAGAAGTTTATAACTTATGCTAAAACCCGACAAAAGGCTGCTGCCTTAGAAAACCTCCTGCGCCCCCAAACAAACAGGTCGTCTGAAAATAAAATCTGATAAAAAGTTAATTAGTTGATTGAGAACATAACATGCAATTCTCCTACTCATGGCTGAAAACCCAAGCCGATACCGAACTTTCCGCCGATAAGCTGGAACATTTGTTAACCATGTCCGGCTTGGAAGTGGAAGAAGCCGAGACTGCCGCACCTGCGTTTACAGGCGTGGTAATTGCTGAAGTGAAATCCGTTGAAAAACATCCTGATGCCGACCGTTTGAACGTTACCCAAGTCGATGCGGGCACGGGTGAGTTGGTTCAGATTGTGTGCGGTGCGCCGAATGTGAAAGCGGGCATCAAAGTGCCGTGTTCGCTGCCGGGTGCGGTGTTGCCGGGCAATTTCAAAATCAAGCCGACCAAGATGCGCGGCGTGGTGTCGAACGGGATGTTGTGTTCCACCGATGAACTTGGTCTGCCTGACGACGGCGTGAACGGCCTGCATATTTTGCCGCAAGATGCTCCCGTCGGCGCAAATATCCGCGAATATCTGGATTTGGACGATACGGTGTTCACGCTGAAAATCACGCCGAACCGTGCCGACTGCCTGAGCATCAAAGGCATTGCGCGCGAAGTGTCCGCGCTGACGGGTTGCGCGTTTAAGCAGCCTGCAATCCATGCCGCGCCAATCACAGGCAGCCGCAAACAGCCTGTGCAGATTGATGCGCCTGCCGATTGCGGCCGCTTTATCAGCCGCGTGATTGAAAACGTGAACGCGCGCGCCGCTACGCCGGATTGGATGAAGCAGCGTTTGGAGCGCAGCGGTATCCGCAGTATTTCCGCGCTGGTGGACATTGGTAATTATGTGATGCTGGAAATCGGTCAGCCAATGCATGTTTTTGATGCCGACAAACTTTCAGGCAGCCTGCACATCCGCCGCGCACGCGAAGGTGAAACGCTGGAATGCCTGAACGAGAAAACCGTCTCTCTGTCTGAAAACACGCTGGTAGTGGCCGATGAAAAAGGCGCGTTGAGCTTGGCAGGCCTGATGGGCGGCGCGGCAAGCGCGGTTTCAGACGACACACAAAATATCGTGCTGGAAGCGGCTTGGTTTGCGCCCGCTATTATTGCCGGCAAATCGCGCCAGTACGGTTTTGGTTCGGATTCGTCGTTCCGCTTTGAGCGCGGCGTGGATTACCGTTTACAGGCTGATGCCATCGAACGCGCCACCGAATTGGTTTTGCAAATCTGCGGCGGTGCGGCAGGCGAAATGGTAGAAGCGTTGGGCAGGCTACCTGAAAACAAACAGGTTGAATTGCGTTTAGGCCGTCTGAAAACCGTGTTGGGCGTGGACATTCCTGCCGAACAGGTGGAAACCATTTTGCAGCACTTGGGCTTGCAACCCGAAAAAACCGCAGAAGGCTTCCGCGTTACCGCGCCGAGCTTCCGTTTCGACATCGAAATCGAAGCCGATTTGATTGAAGAAATCGGCCGCGTTTACGGCTATGAAAATATCCCCGACGATTACACGTCAGGTCGTCTGAAAATGCTGGAGCTGCCCGAAACCCGCCGTCCGCGTTTTGCCGTTTATAACGAAATGGCGGCGCGCGGCTACCGCGAAGTGGTCAGCTATGCCTTTGTTGACGAGCAGTGGGAACACGACTTTGCCGCCAACGCCAACCCCATCCGCCTGCAAAATCCGCTGGCGGCGCAGTATGCCGTGATGCGTTCCACGCTTATCGGCGGCTTGGTGGAAATTTTGCAAAACAATCTGAACCGCAAGCAAAACCGCGTGCGCGTGTTTGAAATCGCCCGCGTGTTCAGCAAAGGTTCAGACGGCCTGTTTGTACAAAACGAACGCATCGGTGGCCTGTGGTACGGCGCGGCAATGCCGGAACAATGGGGCGAAAAAACGCGCAACGCAGATTTTTACGACATCAAGGCGGATGTGGAAAATCTTTTGAAAAACAAAGCAGTTGAGTTCGTTAAAACCGAACATCCCGCCCTACATCCCGGCCGCGCCGCCAATATCGTTTCAGACGGCCAAGTCATCGGCTTTGTCGGCGAATTGCATCCGAAATGGCTGCAAAAATACGACTTGCCGCAAGCGCCGCTGGTATTTGAAATCGATATGGCAGCGGTGTTGGAACGCGAAAAAACGCGCTATCAGGCAGTATCGAAATTCCAGCCGGTACGCAGGGATTTGGCTTTTGTGATGCCTGAAACTATGACCCATGATGATTTGTTGGCCGCTTTGAAAGGCGTGGCAAACAAGTTGGTACAGGAAATCAGCGTGTTTGACGTGTATCGCGGTACGGGCCTGCCTGAAGGGATGAAGAGCATGGCGGTCAAAGTGATTTTGCAGGATATGGAAAACACGCTGACGGATGAAACAGTCGAGCCGGTTATCGGAAAACTGATTGATGCGGCAACTGCTGCGGGAGCGCAACTTCGCAGTTAAAAAATAAATATTCGCTTGAATTTTAAATAGAAATTGGTAATAATCTGCACCTATTACAACAGAAGGTAATAATATGACACTAACTAAAGCCGAATTGGCCGATATTTTGGTAGATAAAGTCAGCAATGTAACCAAAAACGATGCCAAAGAAATCGTCGAACTCTTTTTTGAAGAAATCCGCAGCACTTTGGCACGCGGCGAAGAAATCAAAATTTCCGGTTTCGGTAATTTTCAGTTGCGCGACAAACCGCAACGTCCCGGCCGTAATCCGAAAACTGGCGAAGAAGTACCGATTACCGCCCGCCGTGTAGTCACTTTCCATGCCAGCCAAAAACTCAAAGGCATGGTGGAGCATTACTATGACAAACAACGTTAATCGTCCTGCAGTTCCCGCCAAACGCTATTTCACGCTTGACGAGGTGTGTGAGTTGGTGCAAATCAGCCCGTCGCAATTTGCCCAGTGGCAGCATGAGAATGGTGCTGTTATTGGTTACGGCGGAAACCGTTATACTCGTCTGGATGTGGTTAAGCTGCTGAAATTGAAAGATACATTTGCTCCTTTCGTGGATAGTTTCAATCATAATGCGCTGGATTCGGAAGGGAATCCGGCTGCTGATGCGAAAGAAGTACGTGCGGAGTTGGAAACTATTTTGGTTGATTTGGAGAAAACATTGGCAAATTGAGTTTGCCGAAAATCGGTGACCGGTCGACATCTGTTGTCGGCCGGTTTTTGTATTGAGGCCGTCTGAAAATATGGTTGATTGTTTTCAGACGGCCTTTTGTTTATTGGTTAGGCGACATTTATACTATAGAGCCTGTTGATAATTCGAATATTGCTTGATTGGTGTATTTAAATTTCATTAGATACTAAGAATCAGTGTCAGATAGAAGAAAGGTTGAAAGAAAAGTAGATAAGCGTTTGCCTTCTGTAAAGAGATAAATCGGAAAAGGTTGCGAATGGTCAAGTTTATCGCAGTATGAAACTGATATTTGCTTGCAAGCGCTGATGTTTTAAAACATAATAGTTTATATATAGAGTTTCTATTGTAAATTTTATTACAAAAGGCGTTGCCTGCACTGTGTAATAACAATTTCAAAAAAAGGCCCGCCGCCTCACGACACCTTATCAGGAAACAGACTGAAAACCGGAAGTTTTACCGTTTTGCCACGTATGTGGTACGGCGGGTATTGCATTGTGGTATCAGACTATTCTTCTTAACTTTAAATCAAGTGAGGGCGCTTTATGAATCAGTCAAAACTTCTCATCTGGTCCATCACGGTGGCGCTGGCGGGTTTCCTGTTCGGTTTCGATACCGTGGTGATTTCCGGCGCGGATCAGGCGTTACAGCATTTGTGGAACAGCTCCAGCCTGTTTCACGGGTGGGTCGTCATGGCATCCGCCCTATGGGGTACGGTTATCGGCGCGCTGTTCGGCAGTATTCCGACCGATAAATTTGGCCGTAAAAAAACGCTGATTGCCATCGGTATCCTGTATGTTGTCGGTTCTCTAGGGTCTGCGCTCGTTCATGATCCTTATTCCTTTGCTTGCTTCCGTTTCATCGGCGGCTTGGGTGTCGGTGCGTCGACCATTGCCGCACCCGCCTACGTTACCGAAATTTCTCCGGCGGACAAACGCGGCCGCTTGGTGGCGATGTATCAGTTCAATATCGTATTCGGTATTCTAATTGCTTATCTTTCCAATTTTATTTTCTCAAACCTTGATTTGGGTGCGAACACTTGGCGCTGGATGCTGGGTGTTCAGGTTGTGCCGGCTGCGATTTATACCTTAATGGTACTCGGCATTCCGATGTCGCCGCGTTGGTTGGTCATGAAAGGCCGCATTGAGGATGCGCGTAAAGTGTTGGCGGTAATCAACCCTGAGGCGGACATTAACGAACTGGTGGTTTCCGCGCAGAAAGACGGCGGCAAAAAAGAAAGTCTGTTGCTGAAAAAATACCGTCTGCCGGTATTGCTGGCCTTTCTGATTGCGTTTTTCAACCAAATGTCGGGTATCAATGCCTTCCTGTACTACGCGCCGCGTATTTTTGAAATTGCCGGTTTGGAAAAAAGTTCGGCTTTATTGAGCAGCGTGGGTATCGGTGTTGTCAATCTGATTTTTACCTTCGTAGGCCTGTCTTTAATCGATAAATTCGGCCGCCGTCAACTGATGTACATCGGTTCTTTTGGCTACATTGTTTCGCTCGGCTTAGTGTCATTGTCTTTCTTCCTAGGATGGAAAGGCATGATGGTACCGCTGTTTTTCTTCCTGTTTATCGCTGCCCACGCCGTTGGCCAGGGTACGGTAATCTGGGTGTTTATCTCTGAAATTTTCCCGAGTCACCTGCGTGCGCAAGGTCAGGCGTTGGGCAGTTCGACCCACTGGGTGCTTGCTGCCGCGATTCCTGCTGCGATTCCTTATTTGTTTGATGAAATCGGTGCAAGCTGGGTGTTCGCCTGCTTTACAGCCATGATGGTATTGCAATTGGTATTCGTAATGTTCATGATGCCGGAAACCAAAGGCGTACCATTGGAAGAATTGTCTAAGTCATTGATTAAGGAAGAGTCATAATGAAAGTAACTTGCTTCGGTGAAGTGCTGTGGGACGATTTCCCTACGGGTAAAGTATTGGGTGGCGCACCTTTGAATGTCGCAGTGCGGTTGGAATCGCTCGGTGTCGGCGGCAGTATTATCAGCTGCCGCGGCGATGATGCCGACGGTGAAGAGTTGTTGCGTCAGATTAAAGGTAAAAACGTCAATACCGATTTGTTGCAGGTATCCCCTGATCAGGCTACCAGCTTGGTGAAAGTCAAGTTGAACGAGTGCGGCAGTGCAAGCTACGAAATAGTCTATCCCTGCGCTTGGGACAGAATTCAGTTGCAGGAAGAGGCCTTGCAACGTGTGGCCGAATCCGACGCTTTCATTTTCGGTAGTTTGGCGACTCGTGATGAGGTTTCTCGTTCGACTTTGGATAAGCTGATTGAGAAAGCGAAATTCAAGATTTTCGACGTCAATTTGCGCAAACCGTTTTACGATACAAACCGTCTGTTGGATACCATGAAAAAGGTGGATTTGGTCAAACTGAACGATGACGAATTGTATGAACTGTCCGAAATTTACGGTTCTCCATATCATTCTATCGAACAAAACATCGCATTTTTGGCCAAGCTGGCCGGCGTTCCCAATATATGCGTTACTCTAGGGGGACACGGTGCGGTGTTGTATCAGAAAGGTAAATTGCACAGACATTGCGGTTTCCGGGTGAAAGTGGCCGATACCGTGGGTTCGGGCGACAGTTTCTTGGGCGGTTTGACTTACAAACTGTTGAACAATTCCGAACCGCAGGAGGCGCTTACCTTCGCTTGCGCGCTGGGCGCGCTGGTTGCGGCGCGGCGCGGTGCGACGCCGGATATTTCCTTGCAGGAAATTGAAAATTTCATGAACCCCGCCTGATAGGGATTTGAAACTGTTAGAGGCCGTCTGAAAAGTATTTTCAGACGGCCTTTTTGTATTGTGGTGTAACTGTTGGGGACTGTGGGTTTCAGTCAACGTTTTGGTTTGCCGGCTAAACGGGGGATTGGATTGTATGCAGAAGTTTTCCTTGTTATCGGAAGGGCATATTGATTTTTACGGCGGCAAAAAATTCAGACGGCCTTTTGTCCTATTGTTTCAATTAAGAAGGGAAGGCCGTCTGAAAAATATAGGGAATTGCAAAAACTTCCGTTACCAGTGGGTAACGAACTCGTCTAAATCCGTATTTTTCGGATCGGCGGTTTCTTCGGCGGAAGTACCGATCATAATCAAACCGATGATTTTTTCCCGATCGCTGCAATCAAACGCTTCTCGCAGTTGCGGGCTGTTTACCCACAAGCCTGTAATCCAGACATTGTCGAACCCTTGGGCCGAGGCCGCCAGTTGCAGGGCATAGGCGGAACATCCTGCACTGAGCATCTGCTCCCATTCCGGTTTCGGTTTTGGCGAAGAGCAGTTCGGACTAAATGTTACGCCGATAACCAGCGGTGCCATATTGCCGACTTTTTCGGCTTTTTTCATCGAATCTTCACCGAAATTGCATTCGGTTACGGTTTGGATCAGCAATTTGCGGAAATACGACAAACCGTCTTCGCTTTCGATGACGGTAAAACGGAACGGGCGCATATTGCCGTGATCGGGCACTTGCGTCGCGGCTTGCAACATCTGCTCGATTTGTTCCGCGTTCGGAGCCGGAGCAGTCAAATTTTTCGAAGAGCGGCGGGTGGTCAGAAGGTGAAGGGCATCCATAGGCATACCTTTGATAAATGTGTGAAAAAAGAGGGTTATAGCATAAATTCAAAACAGGCCGTTCGGACTGGTCGGATATGAGGCCGTCTGAAAATCCCTTATCTTTATTTTCAGACGGCCTGCCGGTCATTCAACCGTAACGGCGTTGGAAATCCTGCATGAATGCAGCCAAGGCTTCCACGCCCTCAAGCGGCATGGCGTTATAGATACTGGCGCGCATTCCGCCCAGCAGTTTGTAGCCTTTCAAAGCGCATAACCCGCGCAGTTCGGCTTCACGGACGAAGGTGTCGTCCAAGTCAGGATCGGACGTTTTGAAAATAACGTTCATTTTTGAGCGGGCATCGGCTTGAATATTATTGATATAGAAGCCGCCGCTGCCGTCGATGGCACGGTAGAGCGTTTCGGCTTTCAGGTTGTTGACCGCTTCGATTTTTTTCACGCCGCCCTGTGTCAGCAGCCAGCGGAACACCAAACCCGCCATATAAATCGGATAAGTCGCAGGCGTGTTGTACATACCGTTGCGTTTGATATGCGATTGGTAGTTGAACACGTCGGGGATGTCTTTCGGGCAGCGCTCGAGCAAGTCTTCACGGATAATAACCACGGTTGCGCCGGCAGGGCCGATATTTTTCTGTGCGCCCGCGTAAATCAAACCGTAATCGTTCACATCGAATTCGCGCGATAAGATTTCACTCGACATATCGCACACCAAGGGCGGCAGGCCGTCTGAAAGTTTCGGTACGTTTTGATATTGCAGGCCGTGTACGGTTTCGTTAATCACAAAATGGACGAAAGCCGAATGCTTGTCGACGTCCCATGATTCTACGGCGGGCAGGGCGGTGTAGCCGAATTGCTCGCCGCCGTCTGCCGCCAGATGAATTTCGGCATCAGTCAGGCGGCTCATCTGTTCGTAGGCAATGCGGCTCCAGTTACCTGTTACAACGGCATCGGCGCGTTTGAAACCGTGCGCCAGATTCATGGTGACCATGTTGAACTGTGTGGTCGCACCGCCTTGCAGGAACAGGACCTTATAATGCGACGGAATGTTCAGCAGTTGGCGCAAGTCATGTTCGGCGTGGTGCAAAATGCTTAAAAACATGTCCGAACGGTGGCTCATCGCCATCACGGGAAAACCGGTGCCGTTGTAATCGAGCATTTCCTGCTGCGCGGTACGCAACACAGCTTCGGGCAGGACGGCGGGACCGGCGGAAAAATTGTAAATCGTATGTGCAGGCATGGTTTGCGGTTTTCCTATAAACAGTTTGATTGGCCGAACGATTTTAGTCGGCACATCCGCGTCCTGCAAGCTTTTCGGATAACGCCCCCAATAGATACAGGCCGTCTGAAAAATACACGCCAAATCAATACTTTTATTTTCTCGGTAAACGGGTTATAATTAGTAAATTTTTCGTATTACAGGAAAAATGGCCACAGGGCCATTTTTTTATTATGTACTCTGGAGCGACATGGATATTCAAAATATTCTTGACAAGACTCTGCCGGGCTTGGGTTACGAGCTGGTGGATTTTGAGCTGACCGCGCAAGGTGATTTGCGCATATTTATAGATAAAGAGGGCGGCATTACCGTGGAAGACTGCGCGACTGTAAGCAATCATCTGAGCCGCGTTTTTACGGTGGAAGACATTGATTACAAGCGTCTGGAAATTTCCAGTCCGGGCCTTGACCGCCCGTTGAAAAAAGCCGCCGATTTCGTCCGTTTTGCGGGACGGCAGGCCAAAATCAAAACCCGTCTGCCGATTGACGGACAAAAGAATTTCATCGGCCGTATCGAAAACTGCAAAAACGGTACGGTCAGCATTTCGTTTGACGGCAAAAGCGTGGATATTGAATTCGACAATATCGACAAAGCCCGTCTGCGTCCCGAATTCAATTTTTAAAGTTATTGATAATGAACGGAGATTCTGAGAATGAGTCGTGAAATGTTGCAATTGGCCGAAGCATTGGCCAGCGAGAAAAACGTAGATACAGAAGTGGTGTTTCAGGCGCTGGAATTTGCCCTTTCTACCGCCGCCAAGAAGAAAGTCAACCGCGAACATATGGATGTGCGCGTAGAAATCGACCGCGATACGGGCGAATACCGCACGTTCCGGCGTTGGCTGATTGTTGCCGACGAAGACTATACCTATCCCGATGTGGAAAAAACCATCGAGGAAATCCAAGAAGAAATCCCGGGTACGGAAATCCAAATCGGCGAATATTATGAAGAGCAGCTCGAAAACGAAGGCTTCGGCCGCCAAGCCGCGCAAACGGCGAAACAAATCATCCTGCAACGCATCCGCGATGCCGAGCGCGAGCAGATTCTGAATGAGTTTCTGGCAAGGAAAGAAGACATCGTTTCCGGTACGGTCAAGCGTGTCGAACGCCACGGCATCATCGTGGAGGTAGTGTCGGGCAAACTGGATGCGCTGATTCCCCGAGACCAAATGATTCCGCGTGAAAACTTCCGCAGCGGCGACCGTATCCGCGCTTTGCTGCTGCGAGTGGACGAAATCGGCAGTACCGGCCGCAAACAAGTCATCCTGAGCCGTACCGACAAAAATTTCCTAGCTAAGCTGTATGCGATGGAAGTACCGGAAATCGAGGACGGATCATTGGAAATCCGCGCTGTTGCACGCGATCCGGGGCAGCGGGCGAAAGTGGCTGTAAAAGCCAACGATCAACGTATCGATCCGCAGGGTACCTGCATCGGCGTACGCGGTTCGCGCGTGAACTCCGTCAGCAACGAGTTGTCAGGCGAACGTATCGACGTGGTATTGTGGTCGCCGGAGACGGCACAGTTCGTGATTAACGCGCTCTCACCGGCAGAGGTAACGCGCATCGTGATTGACGAGGACAAACACGCGGTGGATGTCGTCGTGGCGGAAGACCAGCTTGCACTGGCCATCGGCCGCGGCGGACAAAACGTGCGTTTGGCTTCCGACCTGACCGAATGGCAGCTGAACATCATGACCGTGGCCGAAGCTGACGAGCGCAATGCGGCAGAAGACGAAGCCATCCGCAAACTCTTTACCGAACATCTGAACATCGACGAAGAAACCGCCGACATTCTGTTACAGGAAGGATTTGCCACGCTGGAAGAAGTGGCGTATGTGCCGGCTGCGGAACTGTTGGAAATCGACGGTTTCGACGAGGAAATCGTGGAGGTTCTGCGCAACCGTGCGCGCGATGCGATTCTGACGCTGGCCATTGCTTCCGAAGAAAAACTGGAGGATGTGGCCGACGACCTGCGTTCGCTGGAGGGGTTGGATACCGAAATGCTGCGGGATTTGGCACAGGCAGGTATCATCACCCGTGACGATTTGGCCGAACTAGCCGTGGACGAACTGATTGAAATTACCGGCGTTACTGAAGAGGAAGCCAAAAAAGTTATTTTGGCCGCCCGCGAACACTGGTTTACCGAAAGCAACTGAGGGGGTAATAGATGAGTAACACGACAGTAGAACAATTTGCCGCCGAACTGAAAAGGTCGGTAGACGACCTGCTGAAACAATTAAAAAGCGCCGGTGTGGAAAAAAACAGCGGTTCAGACGGCCTCACTTTGGAAGATAAGAGCCGTTTGCGCGATTACCTGCAAAAGAAAAACGGTAATGAAGGCGGCGGTACCATCAGCGTGCGCCGTACCAGAACCGAAGAAAGCACTGTCGGCGGAGTGAAAGTGGAAACCCGCCGCCGCAGCCGCGCGGTCGTGATTCCTTCTGCGGAAATATCAACGGAAACAGCCAAAGCCGAAGCGGAAAAAGTCAAAATGCAGGCGGCCGCGGCGGAAGCCGCAAGGGCTGAAGCAGAAAAAGCCGCGGCAGAGAAAGCGGAAGCGGATAAGGCTGCCGCTGAAAAAGCGGCGGAAGAAAAAGCTAAAGCGCAAGCGGAAGCGGCCAAGTTGAAAGCTGCCAAAGAGGCAAAAACCGGAACAGAGAAAGCGGGCAAAACGGAACATCCCGCCAAAGAGGAATCGCAATCCAAAGAAACTCGATTGGTCAAACAGGGTAAATCGGCCAAATCCAAGGAAACGAAAAAGACGACCGTCGAACCTGAGGTGCCGCAACCCGTAGTCAGCGCAGCAGAACAGGCGCAGCGTGACGAAGAGGCACGCAGGGCCGCCGCCATGCGCGCGCATCAGGAGGCGTTGCTGAAGGAAAAACAGGAGCGCCAAGCACGCCGCGAAGCCATGAGGCAACAAGTACAGCAGGAAGCAAAGGCTGCCAAAGAAGGTAAATCCGCCGAACAAGGCGGCGTTAAAACGGCGGAATCTCCACAGAGGCCGTCTGAAAAAGCAGCGGCTGCCGGTGATAAATCCGCCGGCTCCGCCCGCATGAAAAAAGACGACCGTCACAACCGCGACGATGATAACCAAAGCCGCAACAGCAAAGGTAAAGGCGGCAAAGGCGGCCGCGACCGTAATGCGGCACGCGGCGGTGATGAGGAACGCGTACGCGGCGGCAAGAAAGGCAAAAAGCTGAAACTCGAGCCGAACCAACATGCTTTCCAAGCACCGACCGAACCTGTCGTACACGAAGTCTTGGTTCCCGAAACCATTACCGTGGCCGACTTGGCACACAAAATGGCAGTCAAAGGCGTGGAAGTGGTCAAAGCCCTGATGAAAATGGGCATGATGGTGACCATCAACCAATCCATCGACCAAGACACCGCCCTGATTGTGGTGGAAGAACTCGGCCACATCGGTAAACCTGCCGCCGCCGACGATCCCGAAGCATTCTTGGATGAAGGCGTGGAAGCTGTGGAAGCCGAAGCATTGCCGCGTCCGCCGGTCGTTACCGTGATGGGTCACGTTGACCACGGTAAAACCTCGCTGCTGGACTACATCCGTCGTGCCAAAGTAGTACAAGGTGAAGCGGGCGGCATTACCCAGCACATCGGTGCATACCACGTTGAAACTCCGCGCGGCGTGATTACCTTCTTGGATACTCCGGGTCACGAAGCGTTTACCGCCATGCGTGCGCGCGGTGCGAAAGCAACCGACATCGTGATTCTCGTGGTCGCAGCCGACGACGGCGTGATGCCGCAAACCATCGAAGCCATTGCCCATGCGAAAGCAGCGGGCGTGCCGATGGTGGTAGCGGTAAACAAAATCGATAAAGAGGCGGCCAATCCCGAGCGTATCCGCCAAGAGCTGACTGCGCATGAAGTCGTGCCTGACGAATGGGGCGGTAATGTCCAGTTTGTCGATGTTTCTGCCAAAAAAGGTTTGAACATTGATGCGTTGCTGGAGGCGGTGTTGCTGGAGGCGGAAGTGTTGGAACTGACCGCGCCTGCCGATGCTCCGGCCAAAGGTATCATTGTTGAGGCCCGCCTTGATAAGGGGCGCGGCGCGGTAGCGACATTGTTGGTGCAAAGCGGTACGCTGAAAAAAGGCGATATGCTGCTGGCCGGTACGGCTTTTGGCAAAATCCGTGCCATGACCGATGAAAACGGCAAGGCCATTAATGAGGCAGGTCCGTCGATTCCCGTGGAAATCCTCGGTTTGTCGGACGTGCCGAATGCAGGCGAAGATGCAATGGTATTGGCGGACGAGAAAAAAGCCCGTGAAATCGCATTGTTCCGCCAAGGCAAATACCGCGATGTGCGTTTGGCCAAGCAACAGGCGGCGAAACTGGAAAATATGTTCAACAATATGGGCGAAAACCAAGCCCAGTCGTTGTCGGTCATTATCAAAGCCGACGTGCAGGGTTCTTATGAAGCCTTGGCAGGCAGTCTGAAAAAACTGTCCAACGAAGAAGTGGTGGTGAACGTGTTGCACAGCGGTGTCGGCGGGATTACCGAATCCGATGTCAACCTTGCCATTGCTTCGGGCGCGTTCATTATCGGCTTTAATGTGCGTGCCGATGCTTCCGCCCGCAAGTTGGCGGAAAATGAGGATGTGGAAATCCGCTACTACAACATTATTTACGACGCCATCGACGACGTGAAGGCCGCCATGAGCGGAATGTTGGCGCCGGAACAGAAAGAGCAGGTTACCGGTACGGTGGAAATCCGCCAGGTTATCAGCGTATCCAAGGTTGGCAATATTGCGGGCTGTATGGTTACCGACGGCGTGGTAAAACGCGATTCACACATCCGTTTGATTCGCAACAATGTCGTTATTCATACCGGCGAACTTGCCTCGTTGAAACGCTTTAAAGACGATGTTAAAGAAGTACGCATGGGTTTCGAATGCGGCCTGATGCTGAAAAACTTCAACGAGATCTTGGAAGGCGATCAGCTTGAATGTTTCGACGTTATCGAGGTAGCCCGTTCGCTGTAGTGCAGTAAGTAGTGCAGTAACTGGATTTTGAGCATAAAAAGGCCGTCTGAAAAAATCTGCAAAGATTTCAGACGGCCTTCTTTATATTTTTTGTATGAGAGTATCAATCAATAAATTGTCTGTAATAATTTGCGGAATTCACCGTAAACTTTATTTAAAGAAAAGATTTGAACTATTATGAAAAATTAAAGTCGAATGCTTCGCAGTAATTTTAAATACTGTAAAAATTGAAATGAAGTCTACTGACGGGAAATATAAATCATGGAAGCGAACAAAGGTAATGTTTTAACAAAAGCACACACTGTCTATGCAGTAAGCCCAATTAAAGAAGCGTCTCCGAAGGCCATGCAGGGAACGGCGGCAGACGATGTTTATTATGTAACCGGCAGCACGGATAAAATCAATGAAGCCGTCAACGGCGGTACGGACAGTGTATACAGCAATGTCAGCTACGTTTTGCCGAATAATGTTGAAAACCTTACGCTGACCGGTACGCAGAATATTTACGGTTTGGGTAACAATGCCGACAATACTCTGACCGGTAACGACGGTTACAACCGTTTGAACGGCGGCCGCGGCAACGATACCGTCTACGGCATGGGCGGTGAAGACAATATCAACGGTGGCGAGGGTAACGACAAACTCTACGGAGGCGAGGGCAAAGATTTGGTCAACGGTGACGAAGGTGATGACAGGCTTTATGGCGGTAACGGCGACGATATTCTCAACGGCGGCAAGGGTAACGATATATTGCAGGGCGATATGGGCGAAGATACTTTTGTTTTCAATGCCGACAGCGGGCACGATACCGTCATCGATAATCAAGGTAACAATACCGTGCGATTCGGCAGCGGAATCCGTGCAGATAAAATTTCAATCGCGCAGACAACCAATGTTTCCGGCAATACGGATTGGGTCATCAAAATCAATGATGAAACTTCGTTAACCATCCGCAACCAATATTTGAAAACGGAAACCGAACCCGCCGTCAACCGGTTTCAATTCGGAGCAGAGACTTATACGGCGCGTGAATTGGCTTTGCTGAAAGAAGGGCTGTCTCGGCCGACTTATGAAGAACCGCCTAAAAATAAAATCATGGGAACTGCCGAAGATGACGTTATAAACGGTACGGACGGTAGGGATGTTATTGACGGCGGCGGCGGTAACGATACGCTCAACGGATATGCTGGAAATGACGAATTGATCGGCGGGGATGGCAACGACACGCTCAACGGCGGCGACGGACACGACAAACTCTGGGGCGATCAGGGGCAAGATACCATGCGCGGCGGCGTCGGAAACGATACTTACACAGTGGACGACATCGGAGATACGGTTATTGAAAATCCGGGCGAAGGGATTGACAGCGTAAACAGCAGTATCAGCTATACCTTGCCGGCCAATGTTGAGAATCTTGAGTTATTGGGAGAGGCGAATATTTATGGCGCGGGCAATAATGCCGATAATTTGCTGGTAGGCAATGCAGGCCGTAACCGTCTGTACAGCGGTCGGGGCAACGATATCGTGGATGGCGGAGCCGGCAACGATCACATCAACGGAGGTGATGGAAACGACAGACTCTATGGAGGAAAGGGAGACGATATTATCTATGGCGGAGCCGGCAACGATATTTTGGACGGCGGAACGGGTAAAGACCGTCTGTATGGCGGAAAGGGCAACGATACTTATCTCTTCGACGGGCAAACCACCGTTATCGATGAGGCTTCCGACCGCAATACCGTCAGATTTGACGATAAAATCGATATCGGTACGCTTAGGCTGTTTACCCGTGCAGCCGACGGCGGCGGTACGGATTGGATTATTGCTTCCGTAAGAGGGGAAATGACCATCAGCCGCCAGTTTTCAGACGGCCTGTCCAATCCGGTTATCAGCAGATTTGAAATCGGCGGAAAATCATACAGTGCGGCCGAGTTTCAGAAAGCGGTGAGCGGAGGGCATTACGGCAAAAGCCTGTACGGTACCTCAGGAAATGACACGCTGCGGGGAACGGCCGACGATGATTATATTAATGGCGGCAGCGACGGAAGGGATACCCTCTACGGCGGAGACGGGGATGACCTCATCGTTGAACATAGTGCCTTAATTTTGGGTGTGCCTGACGATAAACTCTATGGCGGTAACGGCAATGACAGACTTTATGCAGATTCGGGAGACGATTTGCTGGATGGGGGCGCGGGTAATGACTATCTGGAAGGAGGATTGCATAAGGATACCTATATTTTCGGCAAAGGGTACGGGCACGATACCATCTTTGATTTCATGTTTGATCTTGATGACGAATACACTCCCTTTATCCATGCGAATACCGTGAAATTCACCGGCGGGCTGACGCTGGATGACTTGTCAATTTCCGTAACCCGTGGATACGGCAAAGAAGGTATCGGCTATATGCCCCATCTTAATGATTTTGTTACCACTCCCCGCACGGACGGAGATACATGGAATATTTCGATTAAAGGTACGGATGATGTGCTGACCATCAAAAACCAGATGTGGATGGGGGCGGTGTCCAATTTTGAATTTGATAGCGGCAGCTATACTTTCAATCAGATTATCCAGCATTTCGGTTTGAGAATTTCGCATTTATCCGACGACGGCAAGGTAATCGAATATCTGGATGATAGGACAATAGGTCCAAGCAGTTCTTTTTATGAAGGAAGGGAACACATAATCTACGGTACGGATAAAGGAGATAAAATTCATATCCAAGGAGATTATCTCAAAAACACCACTTTTTACGGAGGCAAGGGTAACGATACTGTCGAAGTGGAGCGAAAAACAATCGTCGATGCCGGCATCGGCGACGATAAGATTACTTTCAAGGGAGATTCCGATACCGTAGTCTTCGGCAAGGGGAGCGGACATGATACCCTGAGTATCGGAGAAGGGGTCGGCGAGGCCGGCGTGCGTTTTTCAGACGGCCTGAGTATCAAAGATTTGGAAATTACCACCGGTACCAACTGGACAATCAAGTTGAAAGGCACCGACGATACGCTGACTATCCTGAATGCTCACACGAATAATGCCGATAGTTTCACATTCGCTTCGGGAGGAAGCTATACCGCTTCGCAACTGTTGAAGGCCGTAGGTGCAGATGATGTGACGGCCAATAACGGAGTGATTTGATTCCGAACGTTTGATATAAATGGAAAGGCTGTCTGAAACTTCGGTTTCAGACGGCCTTTTACGATTACCGTCGTCACGCCTGCATAGAGGCGCGGTTTTCCAAAACTTGGTCGACCAAGCCGTATTCTTTGGCTTCCTCGGCCGACATGTAGTTGTCGCGGTCGGTGTCGCGTTCCAAATCGGCCAGATCGCGGCCGCAATGTTTGGCGAGTAGGCGGTTGAGCTTTTCTTTCAGTTTGAGCAACTCTTTAGCGTGGATTTCAATGTCCGATGCCTGACCTGAGAGGCCGCCGCTGATGAGCGGTTGGTGAATCATAATGCGGCTGTTGGGCAGGGCGAAGCGTTTGCCTTTTTCACCGGCGGACAGCAGGAATGCCCCCATGCTGGCGGCTTGGCCGAGACACAGGGTCGATACGTTGGGTTTGATAAAGTTCATGGTGTCGTAAATCGACATGCCCGCCGATACGGAGCCGCCCGGAGAATTGATGTAAAAGAAAATATCTTTGTCGGGATTTTCGCTTTCCAGAAACAGCAGTTGTGCCACGACCAGATTGGCGGATTGGTCGTCCACTGGACCGACCAGAAATACGATGCGTTCTTTGAGCAGACGTGAATAAATATCAAAAGCGCGTTCGCCCCGGCCGCTTTGCTCGATAACGGTCGGCACGAGGTAATTATTGAAGTCGAAGGTCATTTTTTGTTTCCTGTAAATGGTTGAAAAGCACCAAAACACGCTATGCGCCGCTTCGGTGCTTTCATATCTGTTTCAGACGGCCTTAGGCTTGAGCGCCCATGACTTCGTCGAACGATAAGGTTTTTTCGGTTACTTTGGCTTTACCCAGCACGAAGTTGACGACGTTGCTTTCGACGGCCAGCGATGTCGGGCCCTGCAGGCGGCTTGCGTCCGCGTAATACCAATCAATGACTTCCTGCGGGTCTTCATAGCTTTCGGCAAAGTTGGCAACCACGGCTTTGATTTGCTCTTCGGTTGGTTCCAGTTTGTTTTCTTCAACCAGTTTGGCCAAAATCAGACCCAATGCCACGCGGCGGTGCGCCTGTTCTTTGAACATATCTGCCGGCAGGTTCACCTGGCCTGCATTAGCCATGCCTTGGTTGACAAAGTTCTGCTTCATTTCTTCCGCCAGCCGTGCGGCTTCGTCGTTGACAAGGGCGTTGGGCACTTGGAGCTCGACCGCTTTGAGCAGCGCTTCCATCACGGATTCTTTGGTTTGTTCTTGCGTACGGCGCTCCACTTCGCGCGCTACGTTTTTCTTCACTTCTTCGCGCATTTTGGCGACATCGCCGTCTGCAATGCCTAACGCTTTGGCAAATTCGGCATCCACTTCCGGCAGGGTGGCTTCGGATACGTTGTTCAGGGTGATGGTGAATACTGCGGTTTTACCGGCAACGTCTTTACCGTGGTAGTCTTCGGGGAAGTTGACTTCCACGTCTTTGCTTTCGCCCGCTTTCATGCCGGCGATGCCGGCTTCAAATTCGGGCAGCATCTGACCGGAACCCAGTACGAAGGCGTAATTTTTAGAAGAACCGCCGGCAAACGGTTCGCCGTCGATTTTACCTTCGAAGTCGATGATGACGCGGTCGCTGTTTTGGGCCGCGCGGTCGACATGGTTGAAACGGGTACGTTGTTTGCGCAGGATTTCCACGGTTTTCTCGACTTCGGCGTCACCGACTTCGGAAGTTACTTTTTCGATTTCGCTGGCGGATAAATCGCCGATGCTGACTTCGGGGAATACTTCGAAGATGGCGGCGATTTTGAGGGAATCTTTGTCGTCCTGTTCTTCCACGCCTTCAAAACGGGGGAAGCCGGCGACTTTCAGGTTTTCGCTTACGGCGATGTCGTAGAACGCGCGTTGCACCAATTCGTTTATAACTTCGTTCTGAGCGCTTGCGCCGTACATAGAGGCGACCATTTTCAGCGGGGCTTTGCCCGGACGGAAGCCGTCGATTTTAACGCGGCGTTGGGTTTGTTTCAGACGTTTGTCGGTTTCAGCGTTAATGTCGGCCCAAGCCAAAGACACTATTACTTTGCGTTCCAAGTTTTCTAAAGTTTCAACAGTTACGCTCATCGTAAGCCCTTAATTTGTTGTGTTGATTGATAAACGGATAACGGTTTCCCGCCTTTGCGGAAAGTGATGTCCGGCAGGGCCGGAACGTATTGTTTTCCTGTCGCAGTTTCTAAGGCGGAAAAGGTAAAATTCAGCCGCAAAGTATATCACAATGTTCGGATAAAATATATTTTGCAGGGAGATGCGGCCCAATTCGGGAAAGGCCGTCTGAAAATGCCTGCGGAGGTTTTCAGACGGCCTTTTTTAGGATTGCTTGTTTAGGCATTGTCTTTTTGTGCCAAAATGCGCCGGCTTCCGCCGGCATCGGCAGGGGAGACGATACCGGCGTTTTCCAGTGCCTCCATCAGGTTGGCGGCTCGGTTGTAACCGACGCGCAGTTGCCGCTGCAATGCGGAGATGGAGGTCTTGCGTGACTCGAGGATGAAGGCGACGGCTTGATCGAACAGTTCGTCGCTGCCTGCATTCGGATTGACGATATTGGTGGTTTCCAGTGCGGCTTCGCCGCTGAGCAAACCTTCAATATAGTCGGCGGGCGCTTGGGCTTTGACGAAGTTGACGACTTGGTGTACTTCGTCGTCCGAAACGAACGCGCCTTGCAGCCGCACGGGTTCGGCGCTGCCCGGTTGCAGGAACAATGAGTCGCCGTATTTCAGCAATTCGTCCGCTCCCATCTGGTCGAGGATGGTGCGGCTGTCGATTTTGCTTTGTACGGTAAACGCCATACGCGTCGGGATGTTGGCTTTAATCAGACCTGTGACGACATCGACGCTGGGGCGTTGTGTGGCGACAATCATGTGAATGCCGGCGGCACGCGCTTTTTGGGCGAGGCGGGCGATTTGTTGCTCGACGGCTTTGCGTTCGGTCATCATCAGGTCGGCCAATTCGTCGATAACGACCACAATCATCGGCAGTTTTTCCAGCGGTTCGGGTTCGTCGGGATTCAGACTGAACGGATTGAGCAAGGGTTTGCCTGCGGCTTTGGCATCTTCGATTTTTTTGTTGAAACCGTCTAAATTGCGTACCCCGGCGTGCGAGAGCAGGCGGTAGCGTTTTTCCATTTCGGCCACACACCAGTTCAGTGCCTGTCCTGCTTCGCGCATATCGGTAACGACGGGGCAGAGCAGGTGCGGAATGCCGTCGTAAATGCTCAGTTCCAGCATTTTCGGGTCTATCATGATGAAGCGGACTTCGTCGGGTTTGGCTTTGAACAACATCGACATAATCATGCCGTTCACACCGACGGATTTGCCCGAACCGGTCATACCGGCGACCAAAAGGTGCGGCATTTTTGCCAAGTCGCCGACCACGGGCGTACCGGAGATGTCTTTGCCCAAGGCAACGGTCAGTTTGGATTTGGCTTCGGTAAACACGGGTGAAGAGAGAATTTCGCTCAACATCACGTCTTGGCGTTTTTCGTTCGGCAACTCAATGCCCATCGTGTTTTTGCCGGCGATGGTTTCGACGATGCGTACTGCCTGAAGAGACATCGAACGCGCCAAATCTTTCGACAAGGCGACAATCTGGCTGCCTTTCACACCCTGAGCCGGTTCGATTTCATAGCGTGTAATCACGGGGCCGGAAGTGGCGGACACGACTTGCACGCCGATGCCGAACTCTGCCAGTTTGGATTCGATAAGCTCGGCGGTTTGCTGCAATTCCTCAGGGTTGACGGTAACGGGTTCGCTTTGCGGGATGCGCAGCAAGTTGACTGCGGGTTTCTGGTATTCGCCGGAAGGCGGTGGATTGTTGAGGTTTTCGTCGTCAAACAGCGAAGTTTGGATTTTGGGCGGCGGGGCGACAGACACGGCAACCGACTTTTTGCGGTTACTGCTGCTGCCTTCCAGCAGCGGTGCGGGGGCGGCGGTAATCGTTTTGGCTTCTTTGACCATGCGGCGGGTGTTTTTCGCGTCAGGCAGCTCGGTAATGACGCCTTCCTGTTTTTTCGCAAACAGCCTGCGGAACAGTCCGACCAGCATGTTTTCGGTATTGCGGCCGGTTTTGGCCATAACTTCCAGCCAAGAGACTTGCGCCAACAACGACACGGCAAGCAGCAGGATAACGGCGACAATCAACAGGCTGCCCGATTTGCCCAATAGCCAGCTTAAGCCGGTACCGGCGACCGCGCCGACCAAACCGCCTGCGCCGACGGGCAGGCGGTCGCCCAGTGTATTGTTAAGGAGGAAAAATTCTAAAATCGGGCTGCAAAACAACAGCAGCAGCAAAGCCATGCCTGCGATACGGTGGTTGTAAGGTTTGTGGTTTTCCTGTTTTTGCAACGGGCGGAAATTTTTATACAAAAACACGCAAGAGGCGGCAATCCACCACCAAAACGACAGACCGAACAGATAGTAGCCGACGTCGGAAAGGTATGCGCCGAACAAACCGCCGAAGTTGCGCACCTCTTCGACAGGCATCACGCTGTGCGACCATGCAGGGTCGGTCATATCGAAGCTGGCCAAAGAAATGCCGATGTAGGCGGTTACGACCAAACCCAGCAGCCACAAGGTATCGTTAATCAGATTGACGACATGTTCAGGACGGTTTTTCTTGGCTTCGTCCCGTTGCAGGGCTTTAGCAGCCTTCAGGTTTTCTGAAAGTTTGTTAGGCTGGGTTTTGACACCGGTTTTCCGCGTGTTGTTTTTGGCAGGACTGTTTTTTTGTCGCGGTGATGGCGATTTGGAAGAGGAGGGTTTTGTAGCCATAAATTCAAGATAAAGGCCGTCTGAAAACGGGTCGGTAATGTGCTGAAATGCCTGATTATACCGTATTTCGCTGCGAGAAACGAAACAAAGGCCGTCTGAAAGCCTGTTTCATGTTTTCAGACGGCCTTATGGATATTGTTTGGTCCGGTTAGAACAAGTTGCTGACGAAAATCAGCAAAATCACCAGCGGCACGAGGTATTTTACATAGGCAAACCAAATATTGACCGTCGTATGGTTGCCTTTATAAAGCAATTCGTCCTTCGCTTCATCCTTCATCACAAAACCGACAAACAACGCGGAGCCGAGCGCCGTCAGCATAAACAAGATGTTGCCGCTGATATAGTCAAAGGCATCAAAAATATTTTTGCCGAACACGGAAACATCTTTCCACGGGCCATAGCTCAGAATGGACGGGATATTGCCGAAGATGAAGATGGCAGCCAGTACAATCGTAATCGCGGCGGTACGGCGGATTTTGGTTTTTTCCTGAATCGTTGTAATCAACACTTCATAAATCGTCAGCGAAGTCGTCAGCGCGGCAATCAGAAGCAGCGAGAAGAAAATCACGGCGAACACAGGTCCTGCCCACATATTCGAGAACACAATCGGCAAGCTTTGGAACACCAAAGTCGGACCGGAATTGGGCGCGACGCCGAAGCTGAAGAGCGACGGGAAAATCATAAAGCCCGCAAGTACGGCGATGATGGTATTGGTAATTGCTGTAATGACTGCGGTTTGAACCAAATTTTCGTTTTTATCCAAATAGCTGGACAAAGTAATCATCACGCCAAACCCTAAGCTCAAGGCAAAAAATACTTGCCCCAAAACGAAGACGAAAAGTTCGGCAGTAATCTTGCTGAAATCAGGCTTCAGATAGAAAGTAATCCCTTCCATCGCGCCCGGCAGGGTAACGTTGCGCACGACCATGGCAATCAGGAACAAAAACAGCAGCGGCATCAGGTATTTCGCCGCTTTTTCAATGCCGCCGATGACGCCTTTGACCAAAATCCATTGGTTCACCGCCACAAACAGCAGCGTATAAAACGCAATTTCCCAAGGGCTGTTTTCGATATGTTCGGTGAAAAAGTTTTTCGTTATTTCGCCGCTGACAGGGCTGGAAATATTCAGATTTCCACCAATAATATTAACGATATAGCTGATCACCCAGCCGCCGAGTACCATGTAATACGCCATGATGCCAAACGCACCAATCAAGCCCATCCAGCCGACCAGTTTCCAAATTTTGGCGACAGGTTTGCCGTTCATCGAGCCGCCGAACGCATCCAGCGCGTTCACACCTTTGCGCCGTCCGATGACGTTTTCCACCAAAATCATCGGAATACCGATAACAAACATGGCGATACAGAATAAAAACACATATGCGCCGCCGCCGTTTTCACCGACCAAATACGGGAAACGCCACGTCGCGCCGAAACCGACAGTCGCGCCGGCAACGGTAAGGATATAAGCCAAACGGTTGGACCAAGTTTGACGGGTTTGGTTTGCAGACATTCTTGATACGGATAAATAATTGGTAAAGAAGCTTAATATTATACGCTTAGGGATTTATCCGCTTTGACCAAATAATAGAAAGAGAAATAGTGTATTTTCCTACTAAATTGGATAATAACAGGAAAATATCCTCCGAAAGGAATATGGAGGCCGTCTGAAGATACGATTTCAGTGAGGTTTGAATGGTTTGCATGCTGTTGGTAATTGCAGCTGTATGCAGGTGGCCGAGTAAAAGTGAGAAGAGGGAGGAATGGACAGATAGATATTTTCTACGCTGTAAAATTAAAAAAATTAAATGGCAAGAAAATAATTTTATAGTGATAATGTTTTTAGTTATTAAAAAATTCGGATAAAAAAAACCATCTATACTAAGGGGAAAAGTATAGATGGCCAAACACATTACGGGGAAAACGTCTTACTCACTTACTCACCCCTTGCGGGGTAAGTGTTACTCAGACAAGTGAATTATACAATAGTTCACTTTACATGATGTTAAATTGAGTTAATACAATTTTGTTATATCTATATAACTGATTTTTATAAAATAAAAAATACAGAATATTTCACAAATTTGTTGAAAAGGTTGAAAATTTCCTACACACGGATAAATTTCCAACCGCCGGAGGGCAGATCGTCGGCGCTCCAATCGCCGAATTTTTCGCGGTGCAGGCGTTCGACCCGGTTGCCGGCGGCAGCCACCATACGTTTAACTTGGTGGTATTTGCCTTCGGTAATCGTCATCAGCAGGACGGTCGGTTTTTCCAATACTGCTTCGTCGGCAGCGACTGTTTCGTTGTCATCATGCAGCAATACGCCGTTTTTCAGCGTTTCGCACAGACGGTTGTCGGCAGCGTGTTTTAGAGTAACGCGGTAGAGTTTGGGAACCTTGTGTTTGGGCGAAGTAACCCGATGATTAAACTGTCCGTCGTTTGTAATCAGTAAAACCCCTGTGGTGTCGGCGTCCAAACGGCCGACCGCCTGCATGTCGATATTGCGCATATGATCGGGAAACAGGCTGAATACGCTGGGGTATTGCTGTGGTTTGTGCGAAGTTTCGTAATCGGCAGGCTTGTTGAGCAATATATAGAAATAGGGCAGGGGTACGGCAAAGATGGGGTCTCCGTCGATAGCCAGTGTTTCAACTTCTTCCGGTTTGATGCTGCTTTTGGCGTCGCTGCGGATTTCGCCGTTGACGGCTATGCAACCGTTATCAATCAGCCACTGGCATTGTTTGCGGCTGCCTAAGCCTTGCGCTTGTATGTATTTGAGCAGTTGCATATTCAGTTCCGGCGGTATTTTCAGACGGCCTTATTTTACTGGAAAAACCGGCGGGCCGTTGGGAAAACGGCGGTATGTCGTCCGGCCAAAAAAATCGCCCCTTTAAAATTTTAAGGGGCGCAAAAGGAACACAAACCACTACCAAAACTGTTACAAGGCAAATTCTCCTAATTGATGTGTTGCCGGATAAAGGGCCTTTACCAAATCGTGGGGTGAAAGCGATAAATCTTTGCTGTCTGTAGTCAGCCGTCCTTGCTGCGGGGTCAGTTCGAGCAAACGCGCATCGGCGGTTTGATTGAACTTGTTTTTCGTCCGCCGCATTTTGCGTTGCAGAGCGGAAACGACGCGGTTGTAGAGGCTGTCTTTTTGTTTGACTTCCCTTGTGCTGGCCACCCAGCTCAGACGTGCGTGGCTGTCTTCGTCTTCGATGAGCAGGATACCGGTTTGCGGCTGTTTCGCCTCTGCCATGCAGGGGAGCCAAACGTAATAACGACCGTTTAAGGTAACATATATAGCATCGTGCACTTCGCAATCGTTGCAACATTGTGTGGCCAAAAGCGAACGTACGGTTTGTTGATGCAGTCTCAGAATGTCGAGAGAGACTTGCTTAAAAATACTTTCCGGCATTTCTTTCTCTCCTTTCGTTCCGTGATTGCTGTTTCGTTGGATTGAATTATACGCAAAAAATCTAAGATTGCAAATGATAATTGTTATTATTGTCGTAATCAATGGTAACCTAATGATTTAAAATAAAATAAATTTGAAAAATCTTGATTTAAATCAAAAGTCCTGTAGGTGTTCATATCAAAGCCTGAAAATAACCGGTGTTTTCAGACGGCCTCAGGTCCGTATGGCAGAACGGCTATACTTTCACCCCTCCATTTAGTATGATGCAGCCAATTCAAACAGGACGACATTTTTATGAGCAAACGCCAGATTATCCTTGATACCGAAACCACGGGCCTTTATGCCGAAGGTGGCGACCGCTTGGTCGAGTTTGCCGGTCTGGAAATGATCAACCGCCAAATGACCGACAACAACCTTCATTTATATGTTCATCCCGAACGCGATATGCCTGAAGAGGCGGCGAAGGTACACGGTTTGACTATTGAGGTTTTGGAAGAGAAAAATGCGCCGCCGTTTGCCAAAGTAGGGCGGCAGATTGCCGATTTTATACGCGATGCCGAGTTGATTATCCACAACGCCAAGTTTGACGTCGGTTTCCTGAACATGGAATTCCGCCGTATGGGGCTGCCTTCCATTGAGGAGCTTGGCTGTACCGTGACCGACACGCTGGCGATGGCGCGGGAAATGTTCCCCGGTCAGAAAGCCAGTTTGGATGCTTTGTGTAACCGCCTTTCCGTCGACCGCAGCAAGCGCGTGCTGCACGGTGCGTTGATTGACTGTGAGCTTTTGGGCGAAGTGTATCTCGCCATGACGCGCCAGCAGTTTGATTTAATGGGTGGCGAAGAAAAAGAAGAAGATGAGGACGTCAAACCGGTTATTGTTGCCGAAACCAAGCGTCCGGCGCATTTGAAGGTTATCAAAGCCGACGCAGAGGAACTCGCCGCACACGAACAATATCTGGATGGTTTGGGCGAAGCCTGTCTGTGGCGCAAAGCTGAAACAACCGGAGCAGAAGCATGACGCGTCGCCATATCGCCCTGATTCCGGCTGCCGGCACCGGAACACGCTTTGGGGCGGGAAAGCCCAAGCAATACGTTGAAATCAACGGCAAAACCGTGTTGCAGCATACGATAGCTATTTTTGAAAACCATCCTGCCATTGATTTGATTGCCGTCATCGTATCGCCCGAAGATCAAACGTTTCAGACGACCCCTTCAAGCAAAACCCGCGTATTTTGTGTAGGCGGAGCAAGCCGTGCCGAAACGGTGCGCAACGGCGTATCCGCATTGTTGGCACAAGGTCTGGCGGCTGAACAGGACAACATTCTTGTTCACGATGCCGCCCGTTGTTGCCTGCCGCCCGAGGCGTTGACCCGTCTGATTGAGGAAGCGGGCGGACAAGAGCAGGGCGGTATTTTGGCAGTACCCGTTGCCGATACGCTCAAACGCGCCGATGGTAAAAACCATATCGGCGAAACCGTTTCGCGCGCCGGATTGTGGCAGGCGCAAACCCCGCAGCTTTTTCAGACGACCTTGTTGCACCGAGCTTTGTCGGCAGAGGATTTGAGTGATATTACAGACGAAGCGTCGGCGGTGGAAAAGCTGGGCGTGCAGCCGCTGCTGGTGCAGGGCGATACGCGCAATTTGAAGCTGACGCTGCCGCAGGATGAATTTATTGTAAGGCTGTTGTTGCAGGCCGTCTGAAAATCTTATTTTTCTGAGTCAGGATGAGGCAATGAAAAAACCATTCGTATGGCTGAAATTGATTTTATTGTCCGCCCTTATTGCGGTCGCTGTATTTTATGCGCCCGAACAAAAACAAGGATGGTATGGGCTGTTGTTTATCGGAGCTGCCTATCTGTTTGCGGACGTTATGGAAAAACGTGCCGGCCAAAAAGCACTGGCCGCGCTATATGCCGATAAAGCAGAATCCTACCGCTGGTTGCAGCAGAACTTGTCGGGCAGCCGCATCCGGGATTTAAAACTTATCCGCCGACGGTTTAACCTGCCGCTGGCATCGGCGGTAAAAGTGTTGGACGAATATCTGGCTTCGGAACGCTCGGCAGATTGAATCGTCGCAACTTAGACTTTTTGTGCGAACTCGGATTGTTAGGAAACAAGCTGCCGTGAGTTTTGAAATATTCGAGTTTTTGCAAGCGGCCTATCAAATCAAATACTGAGGTCGTCTGAAAAAAGGGCTTAAAGAAAATCAATTTTGGGACGGATGCTCAACCCGTTTTTCAGACGGCCTGACATTGAAAAAAGGACAAAACATGAATATCCGTATCGGACAAGGCTACGATGTCCACCAACTCGTCGAAGGCCGCGATTTGATTCTCGGCGGCGTAAACATCCCGTTTGAAAAAGGCCTGCTCGGTCATTCCGATGCCGACGCGCTTTTGCACGCGATTACCGACGCTTTACTCGGCGCGGCGGGCTTGGGCGACATCGGCAGCCATTTCCCCGATACCGCCGCCGAGTTTAAAGATGCCGACAGCCGCGTATTGTTGCGCGAAGCGTATAGAAGCGTGCAGGCTCTAGGTTGGCGCGTTGTGAACGTGGACACGACCATCATCGCACAAAAGCCCAAACTCGCGCCGCACATTCCCGCCATGCGCGCCAACATTGCCGCCGATTTGGGCATTCAGACGGCCTGTGTGAACATTAAAGGCAAAACCAACGAAAAACTCGGTTACTTGGGGCGCATGGAGGCCATCGAGGCACAGGCGGCGGTGTTGCTGCAAAAAGCCGATACCCCATGACTGGCGGCATGAAAAGTGTTAGTATCGAAACAATCTACCTTCCCCCAACCGATTAGGAAAAACATCATGGCTACTCAAGACGAACTGAAACGCGTTGCTGCTGAAAAAGCAGTGGAATTCGTACCTGAAAACGAATACATCGGCATCGGTACCGGCTCGACCATCAATATCTTCATCGAGGCTTTGGGCAAAAGCGGCAAACAGATTAAAGGGGCGGTTTCCACTTCCGTGAAATCCAGCGAACTTTTGGCAAAATACGGCATTCCCGAAGTATCCTTGTCCGACGTGTCCGGTTTGGCGGTGTATGTGGACGGCGCGGACGAAGTCAACCGCATGCTGCAAATGATTAAAGGCGGCGGCGGCGCGCATCTGAACGAAAAAATCGTCGCCAGCGCGTCTGATAAATTCGTCTGCATTGCCGACGAAAGCAAATATGTATCCCGTTTGGGCAAATTCCCGCTGCCGGTGGAAGTCATCCCCCACGCGCGTTCGCTGGTGTCGCGCAAGCTGGTGGCGATGGGCGGCGAACCGGAACTGCGCGTCGGTTTCACCACTTTCAACGGCAATCAGATTGTAGACGTACACGGCCTGCACATCGACCGTCCGGTCAGCATGGAAGACGAAATCAACCGCATTACCGGCGTAGTGGAAAACGGCATCTTCGGCCATAACGCCGCCGACGTGCTGATATTGGGTACCGAACAGGGCGCGAAAGTCATCCTGCCCGGCCAAAACTGACTTGAATCCGATAATGCCTGAAATCAGTTTAAAAACAGGATAGGCCGTCTGAAAATTTTTCAGACGGCCTGATTGTTCAAATATCATACGGAGAAAACCCGATTATGTTCAAAAAGGCCACAATCATCATCGCATTGCTCGGTGTGCTCGGCAGCGGGCAGACGGAATGGCTGGACACGGGCCTTGCCGCCGCACGGAAAATCAGCGGCGCCGTTCCCGAAGACCTGACCGAACTGCTGTCGTCCGTAGTACGGCAAAAACAGCCGGAGCGCAGAAAGAGCATAAGCAAACAGGCCTATACCGGCCGCGTAAGCTCCGTATCCGACGGCGACACCCTGCACGTTACCGACAGCGACGGCCTCAAACATAAAATCCGCTTGGCCTATATCGACGCGCCCGAATTGCAGCAGGCTTACGGCACCCGTTCGCATCAAAACCTGAAAAGGGCGGCGGACGGCGAAAACGTGAACGTTACCGTTTTCGAGCTTGACCGCTACGGGCGGGAAGTCGCGCAGATCCGCATGGACGGCGAGGACTTGAATCTGATGCAGATTCGGGATGGCGCGGCATGGCATTACAATGCCTATGCCGCGAAAAAACAGAAAAAAACGGACTATGCCGCCTATGCCGCCGCCCAGGAAAATGCGCGGCAGAGCCGCAACGGATTGTGGAACGGGCTACACCCGCAGGCGCCGTGGGATTACCGTCGGGAACAGCGCGAAGTGCAGAACGGGCAGGGCGGCGGTAGGAAAAAACAGCAGGATAAAGAGTGGTTTAACCTTTGGTAGGCAGGGATATGCGACCGTTTTTTTTAAAAAAGGATGCAAAGGCCGTTACTTGCCAATCCGGCAAAACGCCGAGAGGCCGTCTGAAACTGGATTTCAGACGGCCTCTCGCTATCACCGGCTCCTTTAGTGCCTTTGGCTTGCGGGGTATTCCCGATTCAAGCCTCTTCTTCCGCTTTGCTGCGGATAATCAGCAGCGGCAAGTGGCTCTGACGCATGACGGTTTCGGCAAAGCTGCCCATCAGGAGGTGCATCAGGCCGGTGCGGCCGTGGGTACCCAATACCAGAAGGTCGGCACCGTTTTCATCGGCGTAATCCACCAAATCCTGCGCCATTTCGCGCGCGCCTTTGTTGGCGACGAGCAGGTACTTCACAACATCGGTCACGCCGTATCCCGCCGCCGTTTTCTCCGCGAAGTCCAAAACTTCGTTGCCTTGCGCCACCGCAGCGGCTTCATAGCTTTCGTGCTGGAGGAATTCGGGCGCGAGCGCCATGTATTCGGCCGGATTGGCCACATGGACCAGCGACAGGCGGGCTTGGACCGAGCTTGCCAGATCGGCTGCATGTTTCAACGCATTCAGAGCGGTTTCGCTGCCGTCGACAGCAACAACTAAATGTTTGTACATATTCATTCTCCTTGGCGCACCGCATCAAGCGGCAGGGTTGTAAAGTGAGTTTCGATTATGGCTGTTATTTCCGCATTGTGCAACAGCCCCCGCGCTTTCAAGTATAATGCGTCCGAACAATATTTTCAGCACTTCCCTACCGATTTTTGACCCACCGCAAGGCAGAATATGTCCGATACCGATTTCTTGTTTTCACGCCGTTTCGGCGGCATCGCGCGGCTGTACGGCGACGATGCGCTGCAACGTTTCCGCAAGGCGCATGTCTGCGTGGTCGGCGTGGGCGGCGTCGGTTCGTGGGCAGTCGAGGCGCTGGCGCGCACGGGTATCGGCCGGCTGACGCTGATTGATTTGGACAATGTGGCCGAGTCCAACGTCAACCGCCAGCTCCATGCGTTGACCGACGATTTCGGCAAGCCGAAAGTAACGGCGCTGCACGAACGCATCCTGCAAATCAACCCGCAGTGCGAGGTGGAGGAAATCGAGGATTTTGTGGACGAAGACAATCTGGAAACGCTTTTCAGACGGCCTTTCGACTTCGTTATCGACGCCATCGACCAGGTGCGCGTGAAAGCGGCGATGGCCGCATATTTCGTGCGCAGCGGCCGGCCTTTCATCATCAGCGGCGGCGCGGGCGGGCAGAAAAATCCCGCGCTTATCCGCACCGCCGATTTGTCTAAGGTAACGCACGACCCGCTGTTGGCCAACCTGCGCTACACGCTGCGCAAGCGTTACGGCTTCAGCCGCGACACGAAAGAAAAAATGCGCGTGCCGTGCGTTTACTCTACCGAAAACATCACGCCGCCGCAGTCGGGCGGCGCGTGTGCGGCGGACGCGTCGCCGCAGGGGTTGTCGTGCGCGGGTTACGGGGCGAGTATGCTGGTAACGGCAACGTTCGGCCTGTATTGCGCGCAGGCGGCGGTAGATGCGGTGGCGGCCGGTATGAGGCCGTCTGAAAACACCGGAAAAGGGAAAACGCGATGATGCCGCAGCCCGACTTTGCCGCCGGTACCGCCGTGCCGTCCGCACAACCGCCGATGCCGTCTGAAAATACCATTGCATGGGTGTTCGGCCAACCCGTTACCGATGTGCCGCAGGATTTGTTCATTCCGCCGGACGCGCTGAAAGTGGTGCTGGGCAGTTTTCAGGGGCCGCTGGATTTGCTGCTGTACCTGATTCGTAAGCAAAACATCGACGTGCTCGATATTCCGATGGTGAAAATCACCGAGCAATATTTGCACTACATTGCCCAAATGGAAGCCTATCAGTTTGATTTGGCTGCGGAATACCTGCTGATGGCGGCGGTGCTGATTGAAATCAAATCACGCCTGCTGCTGCCGCGTCCGCAAGAGGCGGAAGAGGAAGAGGCCGACCCGCGCGCGGAACTGGTGCGCAGGCTCTTGGCTTACGAGCAGATGAAGCTCGCGGCGCAGGGGTTGGACGCGCTGCCGCGGGCGGGGCGCGATTTCTCTTGGGCATACCTGCCGCTGGAAATCGCCGTCGAAGCCAAGCTGCCCGAAGTTTATGTCACCGACCTGACGCAGGCCTGGCTCGGCATCCTTTCCCGCGCCAAGCACACGCGCAGCCACGAAGTAGTGCGCGAAGCCATCTCGGTGCGCGCGCAGATGACGTCGATTCTGCGGATTTTGAACGAAAAAGGTTTCAGCCGGTTTTCCGCCCTGTTCCGGCCGGAGCAGGGCGCAGCCTATCTGGTGGTCAATTTCATCGCGCTGCTGGAACTGGCGAAAGAGGGGCTGGTCAGGGTTGTGCAGCCCGAAAGCTACGGCGAAATCGAAATTCATTTAAAAAACGAAGAAACGGAAGCTGCTGCGGACGAAACTATTTGAAATATTGCAGGTCTATATTGAATATTGTAAACAATATCGGAACGCATCCGGACGCCGGATACCGCGTCGGCCGTGTTCCCATTCCATTTTTCCCGATATTTTCCAACAGCGGACAAACGATATGACACCGATAATCCAATCCCTGCTCGATACCGATTTATACAAATTCACCATGTTGCAGGTCATGTTGCACCAGTTCCCGCAGGCGCACAGCGTGTATGAGTTCCGCTGCCGCAACGAGACCACCGTTTATCCGCTGGCGGACATCCGGGAAGATTTCGAGCGCGAACTGGAAGCGTTGTGTATGCTGCGCTTTCAGGACGACGAGCTGGATTACCTGCGCCGCCTGCGTTTTATCAAAAGCGATTTCGTCGATTATTTGGAGCTGTTTCAGCTCAAACGCCGTTTCGTTACTCATTGGAGCGACGAGAAAGGCCGTCTGAACATCCGCATCGAAGGTCCGATGATTCAGGCCATGTTCTTTGAAATCTACATTCTGTCTATCGTCAACGAACTGTATTTCCGCCGCTTGGAAACGCCCGAAGTCATGGCCGAAGGCGAACGCCGCCTGCAAGAAAAGGCAGGCCGTCTGAAAGAACTGGCCGTACAGCAAAACCCCGCCGACCCGCCGTTTCTCATTTCCGATTTCGGTACGCGCCGCCGCTACAACCTTGCGTGGCAGGAGCACGTCATCCGCACACTGCTTGAAGCCGCACCCGACATCGTGCGCGGCACCAGCAACGTCTATCTGGCCAAAAAGCTCGGTATCACTCCCATCGGTACGATGGCGCACGAATTTTTACAGGCTTTCCAAGCCTTCGATTCGCGCCTGCGCGACTTCCAGCGCGCCGCCTTGGAAAGCTGGGTACACGAATACCGCGGCGACTTGGGTATCGCCTTGACCGACGTGGTCGGCATGGACGCCTTCCTGCGCGACTTCGACCTCTACTTCGCCAAACTCTTCGACGGCCTGCGCCACGACAGCGGCGACCCCTACGAATGGGGCGACAAAGCCTATGCCCACTATAAAAAACTCAAAATCGACAGCCGCACCAAAATGCTCACCTTTTCAGACGGCCTCGACATCGAACGCTCGTGGGCGCTGCACCAGTATTTCAAAGGCCGTTTCAAAACCAGTTTCGGCATCGGCACCAACCTCACCAACGACATGGGGCATGTCCCGCTCAATATCGTGCTGAAACTGGTCGAATGCAACGGCCAGTCGGTGGCCAAATTGTCCGACACGCCCGGCAAGACCATGACCACCAACAACACCTTCCTTGCCTATCTGCGGCAGGTGTTCGAAATACCCGAGCCGGAACCGGAAGACGGGCGGTAAATACCGGCGGAAACCATGACGGCGGGCTGGATGACAGCCCGCCTTTTTTGCGCGGGACAAGGCCGTCTGAAACAGGGCGGCGGTTTTCAGACGACATGAATCGGCGTAAAATTCTCCGCCAGAAATCCTACCATTTTTCACACTGCCCGATTAGAGGAAAACCATGTTCTTCAAGCACATCGAAGCCGCCCCCGCAGACCCCATCTTAGGCTTGGGCGAAGCATTCAAAGCCGAAACCCGTCCCGAAAAAGTCAACCTCGGCATCGGCGTTTATAAAGACGCATCCGGCGCGACCCCCATCGTCAAAGCCGTCAAAGAAGCCGAAAAACGCCTACTCGAGAGCGAGACCACCAAAAACTACCTCACCATCGACGGCGTTGCCGACTACAACGAGCAAACCCAAATCCTCCTCTTTGGCGCAGATCACGAAATCATCGCCAACCGCCGCGCCAAAACCGCCCAAAGCCTCGGCGGCACAGGCGCATTGCGTATTGCCGCCGAGTTCGCCAAACGCCAATTAAACGCACAAACCGTCTGGATTTCCAACCCCACATGGCCCAACCACAACGCCATCTTCAAAGCCGTCGGCATCCAAGACAAGCCCTACCGCTACTACGACGCCGCCAAACACGGCCTAGACTGGGACGGCATGATTGAAGACCTCGGCCAAGCGCAAAAAGGCGACATCGTCCTCTTGCACGGCTGCTGCCACAACCCCACCGGCATCGACCCCACGCCCGAACAATGGGAAACCCTCGCCAAACTCTCCGCCGAAAAAGGCTGGCTGCCCCTGTTTGACTTCGCTTACCAAGGCTTCGGCAACGGTCTCGAAGAAGACGCATACGGCTTGCGCACCTTCTTGAAATACAACAAAGAATTGCTCATCGCCAGCTCCTATTCCAAAAACTTCGGCATGTACAACGAACGCGTCGGCGCGTTCACCCTAGTCGCAGAAGACGAAGCAACCGCTGCCCGCGCCCACAGCCAAGTCAAAACCATCATCCGCACCCTCTACTCCAACCCCGCCTCCCACGGCGCGAACACCATCGCCCTCGTGTTGAAAGACGCGGATTTGAAAGCACAATGGATTGCCGAACTCGACGAAATGCGCGGCCGCATCAAAGCCATGCGCCAAAAATTTGTCGAACTGCTCAAAGCCAAAGGCGCAAATCAAGACTTCGACTTCATCATCGAACAAAACGGCATGTTCTCGTTCAGCGGCCTCACGCCCGAACAAGTCGACCGCCTGAAAAACGAGTTCGCCATCTACGCCGTGCGCTCCGGCCGCATCAACGTCGCCGGCATTACCGATGACAACATCGATTACCTGTGCGAAAGCATCGTGAAAGTGTCGTAAGCCGATTAAAAGGCCGTCTGAAAAATTTCAGACGGCCTTTTCGTTAGCTTCGTTATATGGATATAACTTGTTGCCGTCTTGAAAACCGTAACGGATTGGCGCAGAATGTTAACAAATTAACCTATCGCGTTCCCGACCGGAAACGGACGCGGTTTTACAGATTGGAACGGACATGAGCAAAACACTTCACCCGCAAACCTTGGCCATCCGCGGCGGCAAAGAGCAGACGCAATACCGCGAACACAATCAGGCGCTGTTTCTGACCAGCAGTTTTATGTTTGAAAGCGCACAGCAGGGTGCGGCGTTGTTTGCCAAAGAAATCAAAGGGTTCACCTATACCCGTACCGCCAATCCCACGATTGCGGCCTTCGAACAACGCATTTCGGCATTGGAAGGTGCGGAGCGTTCGGTGGCGACTTCGACCGGCATGTCGGCGATTCAGGCGTCGTTTTTCACCTTCCTCAAAGCAGGCGACCATGTCGTCTCCAGCCGCAGCCTGTTCGGTACGACCGCGGGCTTTATCAATAACATCGTGACCAAGTTCGGCATCGAAGTAAGCTATGTGTCCCAAACCGATTTGTCCGAATGGCGGGCGGCAGTTAAGGAAAATACCAAACTGCTGTTTTTGGAAACCCCGTCGAACCCGCTGAACGAAGTGGCCGATTTGGAGGCACTGTCCGAAATCGCCCATGCCGCCGGCGCGCTGCTGGTGGTGGACAACAGCTTCCTTTCGCCCGTCGGCCAGCAGCCTTTGAAACATGGGGCGGACATCTCCGTACAGTCGGCCACCAAAGCCATCGACGGCCACGGTCGCGTGATGGGCGGCGTGTTGTCCGGTTCGGAAGAACTGATGACGCAGGTGGCGATGTACTGCAATTCCTGCGGCTTGGCAATGTCGCCGTTTAACGCCTGGGTTTTGTTGAGCGGCGTGGAAACGTTGTCGGTGCGCATGGAAAAACAGTTTGCAGGCGCGCTGAAAATCGCACGGTGGCTGAGCGAGCAGCCCCAAGTCAAAGCCGTCTACTATTCCGGCCTGCCCGACCATCCGCAGGCGGCGCTGGCGGCGAAACAACAGTTCGGCGGCGGTATCGTGGTCGGTTTCGAAGTCGACGGCAAAGATGCGGCGTGGTCATTGCTCGACAAAGTGGAACTGTTTTCCAAAACCGCCAATCTGGGGGACGTGCGCTCGACCATTACCCATCCGTGGACAACCACCCACGGCCGCATGTCGCCCGAAGACAAACAGGCCGCAGGCATCCGGCCCGGCCTGCTGCGCCTCGCCATCGGCTTGGAATACCCCGACGACCTGATTGCCGATTTGCAACAGGCAATGGCGTAATTTAAAATAAAAACAAGGATTCAGACGGCCTTATCCTTTTTGAGAGGCCGTCTGAAATATATCGTACACACTTAGGTCTGTTGATAATCGATTGCCGGCAGACCCTCGGCAGGAAGGAATAAACAATGAGCGAGGCCGAATTTTCCGATTGGGCGTTAAAGATATGTCTGTCCGGTTTGGTGGTTTTTCTGGGTTTCATCATTTGGAATTTGGGCAAAGAATCCAAAGCGGGCAAGTTCGGTATGGTTATGCTGTTTCTCGTGCTGGGGCTCGGCATATTCGGATTTATTTTCAAGAACGTGCTGATTGAGTATCTGATGGTGTCGAAATAGGCAGAACCATACGAAAAGGCCGTCTGAAAAAGTTTTCAGACGGCCTTTGCCGTGGATGCTTAAAAAATTAATCCCGAAACTTATTTTTTGCCTTTGGCGCCTTTGGACGCAGGTTTTGCAGCGGCGGATTTGTTCAGTTTGGCTGTGGCCGCCTTATCCAATACGCAGCCTTTGACGACGATTTGATCGACAAGCTGCGGTTTGCCGTTAACGGTTTGCGCACCGCGCAGGGTCAGCATGTTGCCGTCCACTTTGTCTACGTTGGAGGCGTCGGCTTTACCGGTAATCCATGCAATGCCCTGGCCCCAGAAAGCGTTTTGGTCGTTGGTGTTGGCGGTAACGCGGAACAGGCCCGGAGTAACTTGTTCGCGGTATTTCACTTGGGCGACGACGACTTCGTTGTTTTTCATACCGTACATCACGCTCAATGATTCTTCGCCGCATTTGTAGGCCACTTCTTTACGCGCGTCGATGGAGTCGACGTTTACGGTAGGCGGCTCGGGCAGATTTTGCGGAGTCTGTGCGGCAGCCTGTTCGGCCGGTGCCGGAGCGGGTTTCGATTCGGATTTCGATTTATCGCCGAAAACGCTGCAGGCAGACAGGGTTGCGGCAGCCAGCAGGACGGGCAGAACCAGTTTCAAATTTGCATTCATCAATTATTACTCCTATATGTTGTACAGCATAAAGCCGGCCGGTTGCCGGAGTTTGCAGCCGCCACCATAACAGAGAAAGCGCGGTTTGTCTTGCCTTGGGCCGTCCGAAAGGCCCCAAACGCCTGCCGGATGGGCATTGGGGAACAATAAATTTTCTTTTAAACAATGTGTTATATAAAACGCTTTGTAAAGAAAAGCTTATTGAAATTAAGTAAAGACGGCCTGATTGGGCGGCGAAAGCGGGGAAACGGATAATGAAAAAGCACAGCCTGTGCAAGCTGTGCTTCAAAAGAAACTGGCACGCCCACGGGGATTCGAACCCCGGTTGCCGCCGTGAAAGGGCAGTGTCCTAGGCCTCTAGACGATGGGCGCGTTTGAGGGATACGGAACTATACAGAAACGCCTATATGCTGTCAATCGCTTTGCTTGAGGCAACCGGTCAGGCCGTCTGAAATTTTTTCAGACGGCCTGACCGGTTGCCCGTATCCTGTATAATGCCGCTTTTAATAAAAGGAAAACAAACCATGTGGTTTAAGCAAATCAGTTTTTATCCGCTGAATAAAGACAAACTGCCCGAATTGGAAACGCTGGCCGACAAGCTTGGCGAGTCGGAATTTGCCCGCTGTCAGGGTTTGGAGTGGTTCAGCGAGGGGTTTGCCGCACCGGTTCCGTTTTCTCCCGAACTGGTTTTTCCTGCCGATTACACTTGGCGCGTAGCTTTGAAGAAAGAGGAAAAAGTGCTGCCCGCGGGCGTTATCCGCGATATTTTGGACGACAAGGTCTTGGAAATCCAAAACAATGAAGCGCGTAATGTCGGCCGTAAGGAAAAACAGGAATTAAAAGAACAAATTACCGATGATTTGCTGCCCCGCGCCTTTACCCGCAGCAGCCGCACGCAGGCGATTTTCGATACCAGACGAGGCTTTTTGCTGGTCAACAATGCCGCTTCCGCCAAAGCCGAAAACGTGCTGACCAAGCTGCGCGAGGCATTGGGCGGGTTGGAGGCGTCGTTGCCGAATACCAAACAGTCGTCCTCCGGCCTGATGACAAGCTGGCTGCTGAACGGGCATTGCGAAGGCGGCTTCGAGTTGGACAGCGATTGCGAACTCAAAGGCGTGGGCGACGTTGTGCCGGTAGTGAAAGTGTCCAAACAGGATTTGACCGCCGACGAAGTGGTGCAACACGTCAAGAACGGCAAAACCGTGACCCAACTGGGCTTGGTGTGGCGCGAACAGATTGCGTTCGTACTGACGCAGGACTTTACGCTCAAGCGCATTCAGTATCTGGACGTATTGCAGGAAGAGGCGGAGACGCATGGCGACGACGCGGCCAGCATGACGTTTGCCTCGCAGATTCTGATGACCGAAGCCGTCAGCACCATGCTGGAAGAGCTGGTGTCTTATCTGGGCGGCTGGCAGGATTGATTTCAGACGGCCTGATGAAGGTGGAGGCCGTCTGAAAATACAGCGGATAAGGAACAATAATATGTCGAAATATTTGGCGTTGCCGCTTTTGGCCGCAGTGTTGCTGCAACCGGTTGCGGCGGCGGTTGTCAGCCCGTATCAGGGCAGCGGCTGCCGTTACGAAGGGGATGTCGGCAAAGACGGCAAACCCGAAGGCAAAGGCGTGTGGAGCTGTAGGGACGGACGCAGTTATACCGGCGGATTCAAAAAGGGCAGGTTTGACGGCAAAGGCGTTTATACCGTGTCCGCCGGAGAAGAAATCTTTTTGGAACCGTTCTCTTCTGGCAGCAGCAAATTCCGCGATATGTCGCTGGACGGAACGTTTAAAGACGGCTTTGCCCACGGGAAAATTACCGCCGTTAAGGACGGCAGCCCCCTGTTCGTGATGAAGTACGACAGGGGCACTATCGTGGAAGTGAAGCTGCCGAAAAAAGCGGCCAAGGCAAAATAACCGTTTCAGACGGCCTCGGGAAAACGTAAGGCCGTCTGAAAACCATTCACAGGAAAATCATTATGAGCATCAAATCCGATAAATGGATACGCCGCATGAGCGAAGAGCACGGCATGATAGACCCTTTCGAACCGAACCAGATTAAAGAGGCCGACGGCAGGCGCATTATTTCCTACGGCACGTCAAGCTACGGCTACGACATCCGCTGTGCCAACGAATTTAAAATTTTCACCAATATCAACAGCACCATCGTCGATCCGAAAAACTTTGACCCAAAAAACTTCGTTACCGTGGAAGACGACTGCTGCATCATTCCGCCGAACTCGTTTGCACTGGCGCGTACGGTCGAATATTTCCGTATCCCGCGCAATGTGCTGACCGTGTGTCTGGGCAAATCGACCTATGCCCGCTGCGGCATTATCGTGAACGTAACGCCGTTCGAACCGGAGTGGGAAGGTTACGTAACGCTGGAGTTTTCCAATACCACGCCGCTGCCCGCCAAAATTTATGCGGGCGAAGGCGTGGCGCAGGTGCTGTTTTTCGAGAGCGACGAAGTGTGCGAAACTTCGTATAAAGACCGCAGCGGCAAATATATGGGGCAGACGGGGGTAACGCTGCCGAAAGCCTGATTTATTGTGCAAAGGCCGTCTGAAAAAACTGCGGATTCGGTTCCGCAGCCTTTTCAGACGGCCTCAGTATTGTTGTTTCAAATAATTTTTAAGGTTTGGTCAGATAGGGCACGGGATTGACGGCTTTGCCGTTAATCCTGACTTCGAAATGCAGCTTGAAAATGTCGGTATCGCTGCTGCCCATTGTGGCGATTTGCTGTCCCGCCGTTACGGTTTGGCCTTTTTGCACCAGAATGGTGTCGTTGTGGGCATAGGCGGTGATGGTGGCGGTATTGTGGCTGATGAGGATGAGTTTGCCGTAACCGCGTACTTCCTCGCCCGCATACAATACTTCGCCCGCCGCCGCCGCTTTGATCGGCTGGCCCTGCTCGCCGCGGATGTCTATGCCTTTGCTGCCCGCGCCGTCGTAGGTTTGGATGACGTTGCTGCTGCCGTTTTCCACCGGCCACTGCATGTCCAAGCGGTTGACCGGCACGACGGCGCGCTCGGCGGTCGCGTGTGCCGCCGAAGGACTGCGGCTGCCCGATGTGTTCCGGCGGACGCGCAATACTTGTCCGGCCTCGATTTGCGAGGTGTCGCGCAGGTTGTTCCATGCAGCCAGAGTGCTGACGCTTTGCCCGTAACGTTTGGCGATACGGTAGAGCGTGTCGCCGCGTTGTACGCGGTAGTGGCCGTCGGGAACGGGGCCGGAGCCGGTTCCCGCGCAGGCGGCAAGAAGAAGGGCGGTTGCCGCGGCAGCGGCGAATTTTTTCAATGTCGGAATGGATTGTGTTTTCATAGAACATAAGGATAGCAAAACTTTCTTTCCCTCCGTATCGGCGGCGGTTTGATTTTAATTGCTTTACTTTTCTTTACTGCTCTACACAATATTACGGTTTTTCACATCCGTGTAGCTTGATAAGAATGGTAAACGGCTTTATGTTGGATTCTGTTGAAAAATAATAGGATAGGAAACACACCATGCAGTTCTTCGGTATCGGTTTTTTGGTGCTGCTGTTTTTGGAGATTATGTCGGTGGTGTGGGTGGCCGACTGGCTCGGCGGCGGGGGTGCGCTTTTTCTGATGATTGTCAGCTTTGTCGGCGGGATGATGATGTTGCGCCATACGGGTATATCCGGCCTGTTGCTGGCAGGTGCGGCGGTACGCAGCGGACAGGAAATTTCGCTGTACCAAATGTTGTGGCCGGTGCGTTATGCCGTGGCCGCGCTGCTGCTGATGAGTCCCGGATTTGTTTCGACAGTATTCGCGCTGCTGTTGCTGCTGCCGTTGAAAGGACGACCGATTGCAGATACGGAGGCGGGGAATGCGGCGGTTTTCAGCCGCACGGCGCCGTTTTCACGGCAGGACGAGGGCGGCGACATCATCGAGGGCGAGTACACCGTAACCTCGGGCAATGCGCAAAACCCCAAACAGGAATACATCGAGCATAAGCCTGATTAAATGGCGTTTCCGGTTGGAACAGGCCGTCTGAAAACTTAAAATTTTCAGACGGCCTGATTGTTTCAGGTTATACTTGGCAGCTATTGTTTACAGATTCCGAACGAGAAAACGATGAGCAGAATCCAATCCACATTTGCCGCGCTGGGCGGCGAAAAGGCACTGATTTCCTATATTACCGCCGGTGATCCCGACAAAGAAACGACGCTTGGATTGATGCACAGCCTCGCCGCCAACGGGGCGGATATTATCGAGCTGGGCGTCCCGTTTTCCGACCCTATGGCCGACGGCCCGACCATTCAGCGTGCTGCCGAGCGCGCCTTGGCGAAAGGCGTGTCGTTAAACGATGTTCTGGACATCGTGCGCGCATTCCGCCAAACCGACCGGACGACGCCCGTGATATTGATGGGTTATTTCAATCCCGTGCATAAAATGGGTTACGCTCGTTTTGCAGAGGCTGCCGCCGAAGCGGGCGTAGACGGCGTACTGACTGTCGATGCGCCGGTAGAAAACATAGGCGGCCTGCACGGCGAATTGAAGTCGCACGGTATCGATTGCATTTTTCTGATTGCCCCGACCACGACCGAAGAGCGCATCCGCAGTATAGCCGCCGTCGCGGGCGGGTTTGTCTATTACGTTTCGCTCAAAGGCGTAACCGGCGCGGCCAGTTTGGATACCGACGAGGTTTCGCGTAAAATAGAACTTTTACGCAAATATATTAGCCTGCCCATCGGCGTGGGTTTCGGCATCAACAATGCTGAGAGCGCACGCAAAATCGGCAAGGTGGCCGATGCCGTTATTGTTGGCAGCCGCATCGTCAAAGAAATCGAAAACAACGCGGACCGCGAGGCAGAAGCAGTCGGCGCGCTGGTCAAGGAATTGAAAGACGCCGTGAAGGCCGTCTGAAATCAAACGGGACGTTATATGGGGCAGGGCGGCCACCCGCTTTGCCGCAACGTTCATCCAGAATACGGCCGGACCTGAGGCCGTCTGAAAACAGGAGTTATTCATGAGCTGGTTAGACAAGATTCTGCCGCCTAAAATCAAAAACCGCAGCAAGAGCGAAATTGCGTCCAATGTTCCGGAAGGCTTGTGGCACAAATGCCCTGCCTGTTCGGCAACGATTTATTCGACCGAATTGCAGCAGAACCACCAAGTCTGCCCGAAATGCAACCACCACAACCCGTTGTCCGCCCGCGAACGGCTGAATCTGTTGTTAGACGAAGGCAGTGGCGAGGAAATCGGTGCCAACGTCAAACCCACCGACCCGTTGAAATTCAAAGACAGTAAGAAATATCCCGACCGACTGACCGCCGCCCGCAAAGCCACGGGTGAAGATGATGCGCTGGTGGTGATGAAGGGGACGATGAACGGACTGCCTGTGGTTGTGGCAGCGTTTGAGTTCCGTTTTATCGGCGGTTCGATGGGATCTGTGGTTGGCGAACGTTTCGTACAGGGCGTGCGCCGTGCGGTAGCCGATAGCTGCCCGTTCATTTGTGTGGCCGCTTCCGGTGGTGCGCGGATGCAGGAAGGTGTAAATTCGTTGATGCAGATGACCAAAACCAGCGCTGCTTTGCACCTGCTGACCGAAAAAGGGCTGCCGTTTATTTCCGTGCTGACCGATCCGACGATGGGCGGCGTATCGGCCAGTTTCGCTTTCTTGGGCGATGTGGTTCTAGCCGAACCGAATGCCCTGATTGGTTTTGCCGGTCCGCGCGTTATCGAGCAGACCGTGCGTGAAACGTTGCCGGAAGGTTTTCAGCGGGCCGAGTTCCTGCTGGAAAAAGGCGCCATTGACCAGATTGTCGACCGCCGCTCAATGAAACGGCGTATCTGCGATTTGATTACGTTGCTTTGCCGTAAGGATAAAGTCAGTACGGTGTAGGCAGAATGAGTTAAGATTGTTTGAGGCCGTCTGAAACATAGCCGTTTCAGACGGCCTTTTTGTTTGCAAGAGGTTTGATGAGAATCGTATCATTGGTGCGAATATGCGAAGACGGAATGAACGACGGGGAATTTTTAAAATCCGGCTGCTTGATTTCAGACGGCCTTGACCATAAAAAACGCCGCTTTGGTAAGCGGCGTCGGGAGTATAAATTATTTGCGTAGGCCCAAACGGGTAATTAACGCGCGATATGTATCAGGTTGGGTACGGCGCAGGTAAGCCAGCAAGCGGCGGCGTTGGCTGACCATTTTCAGCAGGCCGCGGCGGCTGTGGTGGTCTTTGGGGTTGGCTTTGAAGTGCGGGGTCAGGTCGTTGATGCGGAAAGTCAGCAATGCAATCTGCACCTCGGATGAACCGGTATCACCTTCTTTGCGCTGGAAATCTTTAACAATTTGTGCTTTTTGTTCTACGGACAATGCCATGATGGAAAACTCCAAAAAATAAAAAAGAATCGCATGGATTCGGACAAGCCTGCCAAGCCGTAACCTGCGCGGGCTCCTTATATATCTTTATATTGAAAGATGTGCGGATTATGCCATAGTTTGTACGCTTATGCACGTTTTACGGATAAAAAAGCGGCGGTGCCTTTGCACCGCCTAAGCTGCTTTGGTGATGTATAAACACCGGTAAAATTGTTACTTGGCTGCACAACGGAAACCTAAGTTGTGCAATACATACTTGGATTGCAGGCTGGTACGGATACCGTAACGTAGGAACGCCGCATAGTTGCTGGGGTCGCTGGAACCGATGGAGGCACCGCTGCAAAACATCTGGCTGTCGGCGTTGCTGGAAGTCAGTTGGCTGCTGTTGAAGTCTTCCGTCCATTCCCAAATCAGTCCGTGCATGTCGTAGACACCCCAATAGTTAGGTTTGTTTTTGCCTACGTTCTGCAAACCTTTCCGTCCGCCGTCGGCATACCAGTCAAGGATGGTACGGTTGTAATTCGGTTCACCCGTTCCGTTTTTTTGGGTGGCTGAGGCTTGTGCGGCAAACTCCCATTCGTCTATAGTCGGCAGCCGTTTGCCTTGTGCGGAGCAGTAAGCATTGGCGGCGAACCATGATACGTTGGTTACGGGATGTTTCATTTCGCTAGGCTTGGGTGCGTAGCTGTTGCTGCCGTTTTTTACCCAGTGTTTCAGATAGGCAGGCTCGGCTTGTTTCGAGCTGACTTTGCCGCGTTGCCATTGCGGGTGGGATTGCACAAATTCGGAAAATTCTGCATTGGTAACGGGATATTTGTCGATTTGATAGGGCTTCACCGAAATCATCGGTGTGTCTTTTTTCAGATACAGTGGACGGTAGCTGCCGCCTTCTATTTTGGCCATATTGGCTGCAACGGCGCTGCCGCAGATCAAGAGTCCGGCGAGGATAAGGGATTTAACCGTTTTCATCATGAGCGCTCTTCTTGTTTGGATTGATGGGGCAGATTTATTTTTCAGACGGCCTGTATGCCCGTATAAGGAATATGGGGAGGCAGTCTGAAAAATAAATCCGGCTGATGGGTATTTTGGTGGATTATCGCTTAGATTTTTAGATCTTAGATTAAAGTGGTTGGTACAAAACGGGAAATATAACGGAATAATACATTTTTAATGTGTTCAAAGCCACTGCCGTCTTCGTATTCGCCAAGACGGCAGTGGCTTTATCCGATTATACCTGCTTATTTGGAAGCATTGCCGGCTTCAGACGAAGCGGCGGGGGCTGCCGATGCTGCTGGAGTTGAGGCAGGAGCAGAAGCGGCTGCCGCGCTGTCGGTCGGCTGATAAGCGGTATCACTTAATTTTTTGGTCATGATGGCAGGGTTTTCTTCGCCTTCGACTTTCAGTTGACCCAACGCACCTTTGTTAAAGGCACGGAAGATTGAGTGGTCGACTAAAGTATAGCTTCCCGGGATGTCGACTTTGAAGTCTACGATGGCTGCACCGCCGGCAGGTACGATGGTAGTCTGGATGTTTTTGTTAATCAAATCACCACCTTCGACATGTACGGTATCAAAGATTTCGCCGATAACGTGGAACGAAGATACCAAGTTGGGGCCACCGTTACCTACGAAGATACGTATTTTTTCGCCTGCCTTGGCTTTCAGGGCATTGTCACCGGCAATCGAACCTACATGACCGTTAAATACGACGTATTCAGGCTGCTCTTTGATGGCTTTGTCCATATCGAAGTCTTGCAGGCCTTTATCGTTATATTTGCCTTTAGTGTAGAAGTCGCCTTGTACAACATAAAATTCTTTATCCACTTTAGGCAGGCCGCCTTTAGGTTCGACCAAAATCAGACCATACATACCGTTGGCAATGTGCATACCCACAGGTGCGACGGCGCAGTGGTAGATATACAGACCCGGTTGCAATGTTTTGAAACTGAATGTTGAAGTATGGCCCGGTGCGGTAAAGGAAGCTTCCGCGCCACCGCCGGTACCCGTTGCTGCGTGGAAGTCAACGTTATGCGGAACTGTCGAGGTAGGATGGTTGGAGAAGTGCACTTCTACGGTATCGCCTTCGCGTACACGAATCATTTGACCCGGGACGTCGCCGCCGAATGTCCAATATTTATATTCGACGCCGTCAGCCATGGTCATGACTTTTTCGATGGTCTCCATTTTTACAATTACTTTGGCCGGATAGTCGCGGTTAACTGGAGGAGGTGCTTCGGGAGCATGGGTCATTACGGCATCGATAACAGGCAATTCGCCGGACGGAGTTTCAGCGGAAGCCTGAGTGTCGGCAGCGGATGCAACTGCTTCAGTAGAAGCTGCGGAGCCCTCAGCCGGTTTCTCGGCGGCCTGTTGTCCGCAGGCGGCCAAGGCAAATACTGAAGCAATGATTGCAGCTAAGGTTTGGCGTTTCATAGTTTTTTCCTTGTTATGGAGAAATGTGAAGTGAAATGTAGTTTTGGGCAATTATGTAGCCGCTTTATTCTATATATCTTGACTTAGGTCAATTAAATCATCAAATATGAACCTTATTTAACCAAAATAATACTTAATAACTAGGAAAATGTAGTTCCAAGAAATTATCTTTACGGATTTTATATATTTTTGGTTTGATTGTTTGTAAGAAATATACGTCTAGTTTTGTTAAATGAGAAATTTTCTCTATTGTCACAGTAATTTACACATTTTCTTAAGCATATATTTATTTCTTAGTCCAATAAATCATGCTACAATCTTTAACATTCATATTGTATGAATTAAATAAACCACGTTAATACCAAAAGAAGGAGTCCAAAAAATGGGACAGTACAAGAAGCTCTGGTTCTTGCTGTTTGCCGTGCTGGCTGTATGTTTTACCATACTCGGCTACATGGGCAGCGAGGTTTATAAAAAGGCACCGCCTTATCCCGAGAAAATCGTTTCGTCTTCCGGTCAGGTGTTGATGACCAAAGACGATATTCTTGCTGGCCAGTCTGCATGGCAGACCACTGGCGGTATGGAAGTAGGTTCGGTTTTGGGACACGGTGCGTATCAGGCACCCGACTGGACGGCCGATTGGCTGCACCGCGAATTGGTTGCTTGGTTGGATCTTACCGCTCAGAAAGACTACGGTAAAAAGTTTGATGAGCTGACCGAAGAGCAGAAAGCCGTGCTGAAAACCCGCGCTGCCGAAGAATACCGTAACCAAAGCCGCATTCAGGCCGACGGGTCGGTTGTTTTGAGCGATACGCGCGTGAAGGCGATTGAAGAGATTACGCCTTATTACATGGGTGTGTATGGCGACGATCCCAAGTTCCAATCCACACGCGAACACTTTGCAATGAAAAACAATACATTGCCGAGTGTGGAAGCGCGTCAGAAACTGTTTAACTTCTTCTTCTGGACTTCTTGGTCCGCATCGACCAACCGTCCTGACGAAAACTTTACTTACACTAACAACTGGCCGCACGAACCTCTGATTAAAAACGTACCCACCACTGAAAACTACATGTGGTCTTTCACAAGTGTGGTGTTGCTGCTGATGGGTATCGGTTTGCTGATGTGGGGTTATTCGTTCCTGACCAAGCATGAGGAAGTGCAGGTTCCGACCGAAGACCCGATTTCCAAAGTTCAGTTGACTCCTTCGCAAAAAGCCTTGGGCAAATATGTTTTCCTGACAGTAGTGCTGTTTGTGGCACAGGCATTGTTGGGCGGGCTGACTGCACACTATACCGTTGAAGGCCAAGGTTTCTATGGTATTGATGCCGCACTGGGTTTTGAAATTTCCGAATGGTTCCCGTATGCCCTGACCCGTACATGGCATATCCAGTCGGCGATTTTCTGGATTGCGACCGGTTTCCTGACGGCAGGTTTGTTCTTGGCACCGATTGTGAACGGCGGTAAAGACCCCAAATTCCAGCGTGCCGGTGTGAATTTCCTGTATATCGCCCTGTTTATCGTGGTTATCGGGTCTTATGCAGGCAACTTCATCGCTCTGACCCACATCATTCCGCCCGAACTGAACTTCTGGTTCGGTCATCAGGGTTACGAATACCTTGATTTGGGCCGTTTCTGGCAACTGTTGCTGATGGTCGGCCTGTTGCTGTGGCTGTTCCTGATGTTGCGCTGTACCGTTACCGCCTTTAAAGAAAAAGGTACCGACAAAAACCTGTTGGCGATTTTCGTTGCCTCCATGGTCGGTGTGGGCGTGTTCTATGCGCCGGGTTTGTTCTATGGTGAAAAATCTCCGATTGCCGTGATGGAATACTGGCGCTGGTGGGTGGTTCACCTGTGGGTGGAAGGCTTCTTCGAAGTATTCGCCACCGCAGCCTTTGCATTCATCTTCTACAACATGGGCTTCGTGCGCCGCAGCACTGCGACTGCCTCTACGCTGGCCGCAGCCGCTATCTTTATGCTCGGCGGTATTCCGGGTACGCTGCACCACCTGTATTTCTCAGGTTCTACTTCTGCCTCTATGGCGATTGGTGCATGTTTCTCCGCTTTGGAAGTCGTGCCGCTGGTATTGCTGGGTCGTGAAGCATACGAACACTGGTCTTACCAACATCTGTCTCCGTGGGCGAAACGTCTGCGTTGGCCGCTGATGTGTTTCGTGGCCGTAGCATTTTGGAACATGATTGGTGCCGGCGTATTCGGTTTCCTGATTAATCCGCCGATTTCCCTGTTCTACATCCAAGGTCTGAACACTACCGCAGTACACGCGCACGCTGCTCTTTTCGGTGTGTACGGCTTCTTGGCGCTGGGCTTCGTATTGCTGGTTGCCCGTTATCTGAAACCTGACGTTGAGTTTGACGACAAACTGATGACTTGGGCATTCTGGTTGCTCAACGGTGGTTTGGTGGGCATGATTGCCATCAGCTTGTTGCCGGTAGGTGCGATTCAGGCTTATGCTGCGATTACAGAAGGTTTGTGGTATGCGCGTAGCGAACAGTTCCTGCAAATGGAAATCCTCGATACGTTGCGCTGGGTACGTACTGCGGCCGACTTGGTATTCATCGGCGGCGCCGTATGTATCGCGTGGCAAGGTGTGAAAATCGTTTGCAGCCGTAGCAAATAAGCCGCACTGAAAACGCTGAGTTTGAAGGCCGTCTGAAACATGTTTTCAGACGGCCTTTTTTATTGGTCATGGGGCTGGTGATTGTATGCTAAAAAACTATTACTATTGTTTGTTGATAAATCAGAGGTTTTCCCTGTTTTGCAACAGATTTGCAGGCTTAAAAAGGGATTATTTTCTATTAATTATCAAATTGTTGATTGGACAAGATGTCTAAAATAATAGTGGGTGGCTATAAATGTCATAAATAGACGTTATAATATAACCGTATGTTTGAGCAGTTGTACTTTACTTGAAAGGATAATGTTATGAATACCAATAAGCGTCATTTTTTCTATGTGATTGTCGCAGCTCTGACCCTGGCCGGTTGCGGAGGAGGCAGCAGCGGTTTGTCAAATGCGGTTACCGATCCGCTTGCACCGAAACCAAACGGGAATTATAAACAGCTTGCCATCGAGTCCACCGATACAAACAGTTTGCTGCATGACGAGAAATCAACCATCACGATTACCGATGAAGAGAAAAAAGGGGCGGATAAGGTCAAAACTTACAAACACGGCGACAGGTTTGACATCAGCTATAAAAAACAAGACAAAATCACCGGCTTGAGTTACGAGCGTAAAGATGCCGAGGGAAAAATCGACGGCGGGCAGTTGTTGTTGTACAAACAGAACTATTCGGTAGTGGCCGGAACGCAGCCGACTTATGCCAAGAATGCAGACGGCAGTGCGCGCGACATTCGGCAGATGTTGGATATCAACAGCATACAGGGTGAATTTACCCGTGACGGCGGTGTTCCGTCATCCGGCAAAATCCGTTATTCGGGCAAGGCGTTTGCTTCTGCCGACAATCAGAACGGTAAGCTGGATTACACCGTCGACTACCATGAAAAATCAGGTAGCGGTACGATTACCGGCCTGAAAGGTTTGGGAGACATCAGTTTAGAAAAAGGCCCTCTGCGTCCCCGTCCGGATAAGAGCAACGGTATCGACAGTACCGCTTCGTCTTCGGAACTGGGTAAAGGCCGTTACAATCTGACCTTATTCGGTCCGCGGGCGGAAGAAGTTGCCGGTTCGGCTTATTTTGAAGAGAAAAAACAAAGTATCGGTTTCGGCGGCAAACAGCAATAAACGTCTGCCGGATAGCGGATTGGGAATTAAAGGAAAGTAAGCGGCAAGGCCGCAGACGGTACATGATACGCAAAGCGAAGTAACGCGTTACCATTTTAATTTCCAATTCCGTATATATGACCCGTCCGTAGTGAGAGAAACTCTAAAGGCCGTCTAAAAAACGGAAATATCGTTTTCAGACGGCCTTTTTTTATTTAAAAGGCTGATTGTTCAGAACAACGCCTCAAGCCGCAATAGTGCGCCGATATGGTGGCTGCGGTTTTTTTCGCGGTCGTTGTAATAGTTCAGCTCGGTCTGGGCAAACAGCCAGTCGCGCCAAACCGGTTGGCGGTAGCCGGTAAACGGGCCGTAGCTGTTGAGCTTGGCTTTTTTGTTTTCAATTTTGCCGCCCGTGTATACGCCGTAGTTGAAATAGCGGTGTTTGCTCAAGTCGTGTTGGCGGTAGAGACTGTTGCCCCAAGTCCAGTCTTCCTTGTCGTCATGCTCGTATTGCAGATAGAGCTGGTCGGCGATAAAGGCGTTGCCTTTCGGCAGGTAACGGGTTTCCCAGTTGGTGCGGACATGGTGTTTGCTGTCTAAGCCGTAGCGGTAAATCTGCTCCAGCCGTGTGTAAAGGCGGTCGTCAAGCTGCCAGCTTTTGGCGGCTTTGGCGCGGGCGTAAATATCGTCGCCGGAACGGACACCGAGGTCGAAGTCGGTTTCGATGCCGTGTTTCTGCGTGATGTCCGACCAGCGCAGGGCCAAAGATGAGTTGCTGTCGCGGGTTTTCGTCGTGTCGAATGTTTTATTTTTGCCGTCGGGCGTGTTGCGGTAGGCGGTCGCTTCCTGCTGCAAATCGTCATCAAGCGAATCGTCGCCGAATACGACGTTCAGTTTCCTTTGCAATACGGGCAGCTTCACTTTCCCGCGGACGCGCGGTTTCACCGAGAACTCGTCGTATTTGTTCCATTCGGTATCCAGCATGATGCGCAGGTTGGCGCTGGCGGGTTTGTCGGGGTCGGGCGTGCCGAACCAGCCGTCCATTTTGTGCGCCCAGCGGTTGATTCTATTGTGGACTTCGTCGTGTCGGCGGTCGGCCCATGTGCCATCATCCGTATTATTCGCTGCGAATGCCGCTCCCGACAAACAGATGCCCAGCCCGAAAAAGAAAATGTTGATACGTTTCATGATTTTCCTACCTTATTATATTAATAGTATATCATCAGCATACTGCAATTAGAAGGAAGCGACAAATCGGCGGCAGTTGTAGGCCGTCTGAAAACCGAAAGGCGGATATGCTAAAATCGCCTTATTTTCAGACGGCCTCCATAATCAGAATGTTGAACCCGCAACGCCAACTTGCCGAACTCGTGCGTATCCTTGACGAGGGAGGTTATATTTTCGCCGCCGATCCCGCGCAGATAACCGAATCACTGCGCAGCGTCGGCGGCAGTTACGAGCAGAAACTCATTCGCCGTGCCGAAATGGCCGACCGCGACGGCCTCTTGCGCGATACGCTCGAACGGGCGCGGGCCGGTACGTTCTGGCTATGGGTTGCGGCGGCAACGGCCGTGTTCGGCAGCGGTTTTTCCGCCACCTTTCTATTGATGGACAGCCAAGGGCTGAACTTCTTTTTCATTCTTGCCAGTGTTTTGGGCATGAATACCGTGATGCTGCTGGTGTGGCTGGCGTCGGTCTGTTTGCGGTTGAATGTCGGCCGCTTCGCCTCCAGTCCTGCCACATGGCTGCGCGGCAAAGACCCTGTCAACCAAGCCGTATTGCGGCTCTATGCCGACGCATGGCGCAAGCCTTCCGTCCGCTGGCGCATCGGCGCAGCGTCGCACAGCATCTGGCTTTCTACATTGCTCGGAATGCTGGTTTCCGTATTGCTGCTGTTGCTTGTCCGCCAATACACGTTCAACTGGGAAAGCACTTTGCTGACCAACGCCGCATCGGTCAAGGTCATCGATATTTTGTCGTGGCTGCCCGCCAAATTCGGTTTTCCCGCTCCCGATGCCGAGGCCGTACTCAAAGGCCGTCTGAACAGCAGTACTGCCGACGCCCGCGCGTGGTCGGGCTTGCTGGTCGGCAGCATCGTTTGCTACGGCATCCTGCCGCGCCTTGGCGCATGGCTTGCGTGCAAAATCCTGCTTGCCCGCAATTCGGAACGGCTGCCGTTGGACAAACCCTATTACCAGAAAATCATCCGCCAATGGCAGACCGAAATCGTCGACGCTGACAACCGCAGCGAATCCGTCCATACCGTTTCCCCGAAAATCAGCATCAGCGGTGCGCCGAAATGGGCGGTGATGCTCGAAACCGAATGGCACGACGCAGCCTGGCATGTCCACACGCTCGGTCAGGAATGGCTGGACAAAGGCACGGCCGACAGCCGCGACGCCGTTGCCGCGCTGATTGCCGAATTGCAGCGTCAGCCCGCGCAACTCCTTATCGGCGTACGCGCCCATACCGTACCCGACCGCGGCGTCCTGCGCCAAATCGTCCGCCTTGCCGAGGCCGCTCAGGGTGGGGCGGTGGTACAGCTCCTACTGGAAAACAACGTTTCAGACGGCCTCAAAAACCATTTGACCCAATGGCACGACGCGTTGGCCGAACGCGGCTTGGCCTGGCTTGACCCGCCGCGTATCAGCCAAGAGCGGCGTATGGCGGAACAAAAGGCCGTCTGAAAAAAACATTGCTTGTTGGAATCATAATGCAAAACAATCCGTTATCATTGGCCGTTGTCGGCCACACCAATACAGGCAAAACCTCGCTTCTGCGCACACTGTTGCGCGACGGCGCGTTCGGCGAAGTGGCGGACGCGCCGTCCACCACGCGGCATGTGGAGCGTTCGGCCGTTTCAGACGGCCCCGATACGCTGGTGTACCTGTACGACACGCCCGGGCTGGAAGATGCGGGCGGCCTGCTCGACTGGCTTGAATCGCATACCCCATCCCGCTCGGACGGCATCGAACGGCTGCAACTGTTCCTCGACAGTCCGGAGGCGGCTGCGGATTTCAATCAGGAAGCGAAGGTATTGCGCCAACTACTGCAAAGCGATATGGCGCTGTATGTCGTGGATGCGCGCGAACCGGTGTTGAACAAATATAAAGACGAACTGACGGTGTTGTCGTGGTGCGCCAAACCCGTCATGCCGGTGTTCAATTTTGTCGGCGGGCAGGATTTGTCGGCTTGGACGACCATGCTGGCACGGCGCAATCTGCACGTTTACAGCGGTTTTGATACGGTTGCCTTTGATTTTGAAGGTGAAATCCGATTGTGGGACAATTTGGCAACCATGTTGCCGGAGCGTACCGTACTTGACCGTCTGATCGCCATGCGCCGCCGCGAATGGCACCAGTTGGACGGTGAGGCAAAACGGGAAATCGCCGGTTTCCTGCTGGACGTGGCGGCGTACCGGCAGGAAACCGAAGCAGACGGCGCTTCCGACGGCATACTGCAAACTATGCAGGCCGAAGTGCGCCAGCTTGAAAGGCAGTTGCAGCAGCGGCTGCTTCAGGTTTACCGTTTTTACCAAAGCGGAGTGGATACGGCTGAATGGGCGCTCAAAGCCTTCCGCCAAGACCCGTTCGACCGTGATTTGCTGGTGCAGTACGGCATACGCACGGGCACAGGGGCGGCGACGGGCGCGCTTATCGGCATGGGGGTAGACATGGTTACGCTCGGCGGCTCGCTCGGTTTGGGAGCGGCCATTGGCGGCATCATTGGCGGCGTACTACCGAACGTGCAGGATATTTCCGACAAAATCAGCGGCCGGCAGGTATTGCGTATCGATGCGGAAACCATCACCCTTCTGGCCGCCCGCGCAATGGACTTGCTCGATGCATTGCAAAAACGCGGCCATGCGGCGCAAACGCCCGTGCGGTTGCAGAAAAACGGCCGGACGCCGTGGCAGCCCTCTGCGATGCCGTCTGAACTGAATAAAGCGCGCCGACAATGGAAATGGTCTTCGCTCAATACACGCCGGCCCGAAGTGAGCCGCAGGGAGCGGGAAGAGGCCGTTGAAAGTCTGCGGCAGAAATTGCAATAAAACCGGCCGTGTCGTTTTGATTGTTGTTTTTTTGGGGATTCCGCTGCCGTTTCTGTGCGGGGATGTTGACGTGGTAACGGATTAGGGGCAAAATATCGCCCGTTGAGTTGCTTAAGTGCAGCTTGATTTTTCTCCTCTATTTCTCCTTTGTAGACTTGGCGCATATCCGTTTGGGTGTGCGCGTTTTTTTTTGCCGTTTTGGGAAAACGGATTTGTGTTGTTGAAGTTTTGCTACAATAAATCATGTAAATACCATTGATAAGAAATTTTATAAGAAAATAGGTTGCACACCGGTTCCGCTTGGTGCATAATTCGTCCCGTTAGCTGGTTCGAGTAGTCAGTTAATAGTTTCTCCTCTATTTCTCCTTTGTAGACTTGGCACACATTCCTACGGATTGTGTGCATTTTTTTATCTAAATTGAAATGAAAGGCCGTCTGAATTGTTATATTGTTTCAGACGGCCTTGAAACTGCGGCGGCGGTTCAGTCCAAATCCAGCATCAGTCCTTCTTTTACTTCTTCCATCACCACATAACTGCGGCTTTCGGCAGCGGCGGGCAGTTGCAGCAGGATGTTGCCGAGCATGTCGCGGTAGGCCGACATATCGGGCAGGCGGACTTTAATCAGATAATCGTATTCGCCCGAGACGAGATGGCATTCCAGAATTTGCGGAATACGCGTTACTTCGCGGCGGAAATCCTCAAAGATGTTGCCCGATTTCGAGCGTAGTTTGATTTCGACGAAAACCAGCAGGCTTTGCCCGACGGCGTGCGGATTCAGACGGGCGTGATAGCCGCTGATGATGCTGTCGCGCTCCAGCCGTTTGACCCGTTCGGTAACCGGCGTGGTGGACAGGCCGACTTTTTCCGCCAGTTCGGTCATGGGAATCCGCGCGTTTTGTTGCAGCAGCTTGAGGATTTTCAAGTCGATTTTGTCCAAGTCTTTCATAGATGGATCCGTGGCGTGTGATTGTCGGACAGCCATCATACCAAAACCGGCATCACTCTGCGCAAGAGAGGTGTTCCTCTACTTTAGTTGTTAAACTTTTAACGGCTTTGCGGCCCAGTATTCAAAAAACATTTGAATCAGCCTATAATCTTCGCCGTTAAATATTATTAAAGGCCGTCTGAAACGCGGCTTTGCGTTTATCGAAAAAGGAATCACCATGCGCCCGCTCAATGCCCGAATCCGCTTGGACAATCTGCGCCACAATTATCAAACCCTGAAACAGATTCACGGCGGCAAAATGCTCGCCGTTATCAAAGCGGACGCTTACGGACACGGCGCGGTACGGTGCGCCCACGCATTGTCCGACCTTGCCGACGGGTTCGCCGTCGCCACCGTGGACGAAGCCGTCGAATTGCGCGAGAACGGCATTACCAATCCCATCGTATTGCTTGAAGGCGTGTTTGAAGCGGCGGAATACGCTACCGTCGATAAATACAATTTATGGCCGGGCGTCGGCAGCCAATGGCAACTCGAAGCCTTAATCGCCCATCATTGGCAGAATCCCGTTAAAGTCTGGCTCAAAATGGATTCCGGTATGCACCGCGCCGGTTTCTTTCCTCACAATTACACTTCCGCCTACACCGCCCTGAAACAATGCAAACACGTTGACAGCATTGTTAAATTCAGCCACTTCGCCTGTGCCGACGAACCCGACAACGGCATGACCGAAATGCAGCTTGAAGCCTTTGATTTGGCGTGTGAAGGCTTGGAAGGCGAAGAAAGTCTTGCCAACTCCGCCGCTATCTTGAATATTCCCGAAGCGCGCCGCGACTGGGGTCGTGCCGGACTGGCGCTTTACGGCATCTCTCCGTTCGGCGGCGTGGACGAACGCTTGAAACCCGTGATGCGCCTGACTTCCCGCGTATTCGGCGAACGCGTCCTGCAACCTCATTCCCCCGTCGGTTACGGCGCGACGTTTTACACCAGCAAATCCACCCGCGTCGGCTTGATTGCCTGCGGCTACGCCGACGGCTATCCGCGCCGAGCCTCGACCAACTCGCCCGTTGCGGTCGAAGGCAAACGCAGCCGCATCATCGGCAGGGTGTCTATGGACATGATCACCGTTGAACTCGATGCTTCCCAAGAAGGTTTGGGCTCAGAAGTCGAATTGTGGGGCGATGTCGTCAATATCAACGAAGTCGCCGAAGCCGCCGGTATGATTCCGTATGAAATTTTTTGCAACGTCAAACGCGCGAAGTTTACCTATTCGGAGTGATTTAGGCGGCGGTTTGAACTGAAGGTCGTCTGAAAACAAAGTTAACGGTTTCGTTAAATGGTTTTCAGACGACCTTCTTCATAAGTTTTTTTTTAAATCTAAATATTTTAAGAGCTACCGTCATTCCCGCGCAGGCGGGAATCCAGAACATAAAATTTAGGAAACTTTTTTCTTTGACGGTTTCCGCACGGATAAATCTGGATTCCCGCCTGCGCGGGAATGGCGGCAGACGGAATATCAGGTTCGGGCAATAATCAAAATTGTCAACAATCCAAGCCATCTTATTTTAAAGCGGTGCTATAATTCCCCGAACCAGATTTTTCAGACGACTCCTACAAGGACCCTGACTTATGAATAATTCAGTCATCACCGTTATCGGCAAAGACCGCGTCGGCATCGTGTACGACGTTTCCGGCATCCTCGCGGAAAACCGAATCAACATCCTCAATATCAGCCAGCAGCTAATGGACGATTTCTTCACCATGATTATCTTGGTGGATACCTCGAAATGCCCCAAATCGCGGCAGGAAATGCTGGATTTGTTTGCGGAAGAGAGCAAAAAACTCGCACTCGACATCCGTATGCAAAACGAAGAAATCTTCCAAGCCATGCACCGCATTTGAGTCGGAGGAATGTGATGAGTATCCAATCCGGCGAAATTTTAGAAACCGTCAAAATGGTTGCCGACCAGCATTTCGACGTCCGCACCATTACCATAGGCATTGATTTGCACGACTGTATCAGCACCGATATCAATGTGTTGAACCAAAACATTTACAACAAAATCACCACCGTCGGCAAAGATTTGGTCGCTACGGCGAAACACCTGTCTGCCAAATACGGCGTGCCGATTGTGAATCAGCGTATTTCGGTTACACCGATTGCCCAAATCGCGGCAGCGACCAAAGCCGATTCTTACGTCAGTGTAGCGCAGACTTTGGACAAGGCAGCCAAAGCCATCGGCGTGTCTTTCATCGGCGGCTTTTCCGCGCTGGTGCAAAAAGGCATGTCGCCTTCAGACGAGGTCTTAATCCGCTCCATTCCCGAAGCGATGAAGACCACCGACATCGTGTGCAGCTCCATCAATATCGGCAGCACGCGCGCCGGTATCAACATGGATGCGGTCAGACTGGCGGGCGAAACCATCAAACGCACGGCGGAAATCACGCCCGAAGGTTTCGGCTGCGCCAAAATCGTCGTGTTCTGCAATGCGGTGGAAGACAATCCGTTTATGGCGGGCGCGTTTCACGGGTCGGGCGAAGCGGACGCCGTCATCAACGTCGGCGTATCGGGACCGGGCGTGGTCAAAGCCGCGCTGGAAAATTCGAACGCGGTCAGCCTGACCGAGGTCGCCGAAGTCGTGAAGAAAACCGCCTTCAAAATCACCCGCGTGGGCGAACTCATTGGCCGCGAAGCCTCGAAAATACTGGGCATCCCGTTCGGCATTCTCGATTTGTCGCTGGCGCCGACCCCCGCCGTCGGCGACTCGGTGGCACGCATCCTTGAAGAAATGGGCTTGAGCGTCTGCGGTACGCACGGCACGACGGCTGCCTTGGCATTGCTGAACGATGCCGTGAAAAAAGGTGGCATGATGGCTTCCAGTGCGGTCGGCGGTTTGAGCGGCGCGTTTATCCCCGTTTCTGAAGATGAAGGCATGATTGCCGCCGCCGAAGCAGGCGTGCTGACGCTGGACAAACTCGAAGCGATGACCGCCGTCTGTTCGGTCGGGCTGGACATGATTGCCGTTCCCGGCGACACGCCCGCGCACACGATTTCCGGCATCATTGCCGACGAAGCCGCCATCGGCATGATCAACAGCAAAACCACCGCCGTGCGCATCATTCCAGTAACGGGCAAAACCGTCGGCGACAGTGTCGAGTTCGGCGGCCTGTTGGGCTACGCGCCCGTGATGCCGGTCAAAGAAGGTTCGTGCGAAGTGTTTGTTAACCGAGGCGGCAGGATTCCTGCACCGGTGCAGTCGATGAAGAACTGATTGCGGTTTCGATAGAGAAAGGCCGTCTGAAAATTGTTTTTCAGACGGCCTCGTTATATCTAGTTCCGTTGCCTGTGCGGGCGGGGGCGGCAGACGGGCTACAAATAAACGATTTCCCCAGTGTGGCCTTTGCTTTCTTCGCTTGCCCACCAGACAAACTGCGGCAGGATGTCGTGATAATTTTTGCGTTCGGTGCGCGATTCGCCCGGGTGGGACTTAATCCGCTGCGGCGAGTTGATCGGGCCGGGAATGAGGACGTTGGCGCGCAGGTTGGGGAAGCGTTCCCATTCGTCGGCGGCGACTTTGCACAGATAGTTCAGCGCGGCTTTAGAGGCGCCGAAACCGCCCCAATAGGCTTGAGGCGTTTCGCTGTGGCTTTCGCTCACGAAGATAACCGAAGCGTCGGGCGAGGCTTTGAGCATCGGGGCAAACGCGCGGGTCAGGCCCATCGGCGCGACGGTGTTGATGCGGTATTGGTTGACCCATTCGGCGACGGTCTGGAAATCCAGCGGGGAGAGGGAATAGAAATAGCTGGCGCAGTGCACGATGCCGTCGAGCCTGCCGCCGGTGGCTTCGTCGACGGCGGCGGCAAACTGTGCGAACTCGTTTTCTTCCGCGCTCATCAGGTCGAAGCAGATGGCGAAAGGTTCGGGGCCGCCCGACGCTGCGATGGCGTCGTATACCTTTTCCAGTTTTTTCTGATGGCGCGCCACCAGAATTACGGTGGCGCCGGCGCCGGCGTAGGCCTTGGCCACTTGTTCGCCCAAGCCTTGCGACGCGCCGGTTACCATGATGATTTTGTCTTGCAGTGTTGGCATCGGTTTACCTTGTTGTTTTGGGGCGGAGGCCGTCTGAAAACGGGAAAACGGCTTTTTTCAGACGGCCTCCGGTACGGATTGGTCAGCGGTGCGGGCGTTTGCGGCCTTTAGACTGCTGCATCGCCATCTGGTTGATTTCCTGACGGGTGGGGCGTTTTTTAAACATGGCGTGCGCTTCGTCCACCGAGCATTTCTGCGACAGGCAGATCAGGGTAACGGCATCTTTCTGCGCCTGTCCGCCGCTGTGGTACATGCGGCGCAGGTTGGCCTCGTTGACGCGGCCTTTTTCAGGGTCGATGTCGAATTTTTTGAGGCGCTCGATAAACTGGCGCTGCTGGCGGCGCGACGTCCAGACGAAGCCGCCTGCCGCCGCGGCCATAATGACGATGGCGGAAAGGATGGCGATGGGCCATGAATCGACAATCAGCACCAGTATCAGGCTCAATACGGCGGTTGCCAGCAGGATTAAACCGCCTAAGCGGATTTTTGCTTTTGTATCCATGTGGTTGCGTTTCCTTGGAATAAGTTTCGGGCCGTCTGAAAAAGGATTTCCGTTTTCAGACGGCCTGTGTGCGGAGCAGGCGGCGACGGCGCCTGTTTAACGGCATTTTACAGTATTTTCGTCCGGCGGTGGAACCGTATCGGCCTGCCTTTACGCCGCCAGGCCGATAACCAGCCGTTTGAATTCCGACCATGCGTTGCCGTCTTCCGCGCCTTTGATGATGCGGTCGATTTTGGCGCAGGTTTGCAGCGCGGCGAGCAGGCGGCCGGTGCGGATGCGTCCGGCAGCCATCGGCGCCAGAGTCTGCTTGTCGCCCCACAGCCTCAGGCTGTTGCGCAGGGATTGGACGTTTTGCCCCTGCTTGAGCGCGGCGGTCAGACGGATGAGGGTGCGGATGTCTTCGGCCACCGCCCACAGCAGCAGGACCGGTTCTTCGCCGCTTTCCTCCAAACCTTCGAGCAGGCGCGCCACGCGCAGGCCGTCGCCCTTCATCCACGCGCCCGCAAGCTGGAAAACGTCGAAGCGGGCGACGTTGGCCACGGCCGCTTCGGCGTCGGCCATATTGACGGTATGGCCCTGCGGGTGGAGCAGGGCGAGTTTGTCGATTTCTTGTTTGGCGGCCAGCAGGTTGCCTTCTACGCGCTCAGCAAACAGGGTCAGCGCATCACTTTCGATGCCGAGGCCGAGTTTTTTCAGACGGCCCCTTATCCATTGTGGCAGGGCGGCGGTGCCGACGGCTTTGGCTTCGAGCATGATGCCTTTGGCCGCCAGTGCGCCGAACCATTTGGCCTGCGTCTGGGCTTTTTCCAGCTTGGGCAGCATGACGACGGTTACGGTGTCTTCGGGCAGGCGTTCGGCCAGCGAGTGCAGGGCTTCGCCGCCGTTTTTACCGGGTTTGCCGCCGGGAATATGGATTTCCAGCAGTTTCAGGTCGGCAAACAGTCCGGCGCTGCCCGCCGATTGCAGCAGCTCGCTCCAATCGAACGCATTGTCTGCGGTATAGACTTCGCGGTTGAGGTAGCCCTGCCGTTTGGCGGCGGCGCGCAGGGTGTCAAGCGCTTCTATCCGCAGCAGGTCTTCCTCGCCGTGAATCACATAAAGCGGCTTGAGCGGCGAGTCGGGACTGAGTTGTTCGATGTCTGCCGAGGCCATTTATTGCGGGGCTTTCAGGAAGGTAAGGCGGCGCACGATTTGTTCAGCGGCATCAGTACGCATTTCCGACCAGATGGTCTGTTCTTCTTCGGCCTTACCCAATACGTCGCTGTTGGCGTAATCCATCTTGCGGTTGACGACGACGGTTATCGGTTCGCCCAGCGGTTCGCCGTTGACCGACGCCTGTGCTTCGACGCGCAGAATCAGCAGGTATTCGTTGATTTCGGCGGCACGGGTGATGGTGTAGATGTCTTTGCGGGTATCGATGCGGCTGACGGTCAGTACGGCCTGCGCTTTGTCCGCGCCGACCGGCTTGCCGTCGGCGTAACGCAGGGCTTTGTCCAACGCCTGCTGCATGGCCTGTCCGTTGGCGATGTGCCATGCCTGGTAGGGAAGCGGATGGGAGATGCCGCCCATGCCTTTGGGGTGGAACCCGCAGGCGCCCAGCAGTAAGACGGCGGCAGTCAGAAGGATTTTGTTCATGTACGGCTTTCGGTTTGCAAAGTTACCGGGGGGATTATAGCGTAACAGGCCGTCTGAAAACACTCTTCAGACGGCCTGCGGTCGGGATGCCGCACTCAGATTTCGAAACTGTCGGATTGGCCGCCGCCGCGTATCATGCCTGCGGCAACGGTGTGGTTGGTGGCTTCGTCTATCAGGATGAACGCGCCGAGGGCATGGTTTTCTTCGTAGGGCGCGGCGGCGATCGGCTGCTGGGTTTTGAGGCTGACGCTGCCGATGTCGTTGAGTTTGAGCGTGTCGGCGGATTCGACGCGGCTGAGGGTGTTCACGTCCCAAACGTAGGAAATCGCGCTGATTTTGACGGGCGTGGTTTGGGTGGTGTGTTTCAGCAGGTATTTGCGGCGCAGGTTGAGCGGGATGTCGTCGAACCAGCACAGCGCGGCTTGGAACTGCTGTTCGGGCGCGACGTGGCTGTCGGCGGCGGCGATGCTGTTGCCGCGCGAGATGTCGAGGTCGGTGTCGAGCGCGACGGTCAGTACTTCGCCTGCTTCGGCGGATTCGGTTTTGCCGTTTGGATTGTAGATTTCGGCGATTTTGGCGGTATGTCCGCCAGGCAGGATTTTGATTTCGTCGCCGGTTTTCAGACGGCCTGCTTCCAGCCTGCCTTGATAGCCGCGGAAGTCGTCGCTGCTGCTGCCGTCTTGCCGTGCGACGCGCTGCACGGGGAAATGGGCGGCTTGGTCGGCGGCGTTTTGTCGGTTGACGGGCAGGCTTTCGAGCAGGGGTAATAGCGGCAAACCTTGATACCACGGGGTTTGGCTGCTGGCGTTGACGATGTTGTCGCCTTTTAACGCGCTGATGGGCAGAAAGTGGATTTGGGCTTGGAGGCCGATTTGTTCCGCTAGTTTGCGGTAGGCTGCGGTAATGGCCTGATATTTGGTTTCGTCGAAGTCGAGCAGGTCGAGTTTGTTGACGGCGACGATGATATTGGGGCAGCCCAAGAGTTTCAGAATCGCGCTGTGGCGTTTGGTCTGCGGCAGGAGGACGGGTTCGCTGCCGGAAAAATCAACGCGCGTCGCGTCTATCAGAACGATGGCGGCGTCGGCGGTCGATGCGCCCGTTACCATATTGCGGGTGTATTGTTCGTGTCCGGGCGTGTCGGCGATGATGAATTTGCGCTTGGGCGTGGCGAAATAGCGGTAGGCGACGTCGATGGTGATGCCTTGTTCGCGCTCGGCGGCAAGGCCGTCGGTAAGACTGGCGAAGTCGGGCGTTTCGCCGTTTTCGGTGGCGCGGTTGAGTTTGTCGAGTTGGTCGGTCAGCAGGGTTTTGCTGTCGTAGAGCAGGCGGCCGATGAGGGTGGATTTGCCGTCGTCGACGCTGCCGGCGGTGATGAAGCGCAAAAGCGGGGCGGTGGTTGCGGTCATGGTTCTTTCCTTATTTCTCAAACTGGACGTTACTTTAAACAGGCCGTCTGAAAATGGGAAAGAATGCTTGGTTTTAAAAAAAGATGATTTCGTTATATATCGGCAGGCCGTCTGAAATGCGGCGTTTCAGACGGCCTTTGGTTTGCGGGCTGCCTAAGCCGTTTTACTCCCGTACCTGCCCGTCGCCCAACACTATCCATTTCTGCGAAGTCAGACCGTGCAGGCCGACGGGGCCGCGGACGTGGATTTTGTCGGTGGAAATGCCGATTTCCGCGCCGAGGCCGTATTCGAAGCCGTCGGCGAAGCGGGTGGAGGCATTGACCATGACGCTGGCGCTGTCGACCGTGCGCAGGAAGGTGCGGGCGTCGGAGTAGGATTCGGTTACGATGCTGTCGGTGTGGTGGCTGCCGTGGGTGTTGATATGGGCGACGGCTTCTTCGAGGCTGTCGACGATTTTGACGGAGAGGATCGGGGCGAGGTATTCAGTGTCCCAGTCTTCTTCGGAGGCCGTCTGAATGTGGGGCAGGATGGACAGGGTACGCGGGCAGCCGCGCAGCTCGACGTCGCGGGCGGCGTATTTCTCCGCCAATACGGGCAGGATTTCGGCGGCGCGGCTTTGGTGGACGAGCAGGGTTTCCATGGTGTTGCAGGTGCCGTAGCGCGAGGTTTTGGCGTTGAAGGCGATGTTGACGGCTTTTTCGGCGTCGGCGGCGCGGTCGATATAGACGTGGCAGATGCCGTCGAGGTGTTTGATGACGGGTACGCGGGCTTCGGCGGCGATGCGGGAAACCAGCGATTTGCCGCCGCGCGGGATGACGACGTCGATAAATTCGGGACTTTGCAGCATGGCGCCGACGCTTTCGCGGTCGGTGTTTTCAATCAGGCTGACGGCTGCTGCGGGCAGACCGTTTTTAACTAACGCCTGAGTAATCAGTTTGGAAAGCGCCATATTGCTGTTGAAGGCTTCGCTGCCGCCGCGCAGGACGCAGGCGTTGCCAGACTTGAGGCAGAGGGCGGCGGCATCGACGGTTACGTTGGGGCGGGATTCGTAAATGATGCCGACAACGCCCAACGGTACGCGCATTTTGCCGATTTGCAGGCCGTTTTCGCGGGTGCGGAATTCGTCCATTTCACCGACGGGGTCGGGCAGGGCGGCAATCTGGCGCAAACCTTCGCACATGGCGTCTATGGTTTTTTCGGTCAGCCGCAGGCGGTCGAGCAGCGCGTCGTTTAAGCCTTTCTGCGCGGCTTGTTCCATGTCTTGGGCGTTGGCGGCGAGGATGGCGGTTTGATGGTGTTTGATGAGTTCGGCGGTGCGCAGGAGCGCGGCGTTTTTTTGCGCGGTTTCGGCGGCGGCAACAATATAGGAAGCCTGCTTAGCAGCGGACGCGGTGCGGCGGATGTAGTCTTGGATGTTTTGCATGGTATTTCTGCGGGAAAAATGGGAATGGGTTGATGATAAGGTCGTCTGAACGGGAATTCAATACAAAACAGGGTGGAGGCGGCTAACTTTCGGTTTGTTTCACGGCAGTATGGAGTTTCGGGGTCAATGGTGGAAAGGTCGTCTGAAAATTTGAAAGTGGGAATAACGATGGTGGATAAACACCGTATCGGGAATCGGTAGATTTCGCGGGCAAAGCCCACGCTACTTCTGTCTGAAAACATATGGTGAATAAAAATAAGAAGTCTCTATGCCGTCATTCCCGCGCAGGCGGGAATCCAGAGTCTTAAAGCCGTACCAATCTTTAAACATTCCTAAAAATCAAGGTCTGGATTCCCGCCTGCGCGGGAATTGACGGCGTGGGTATTGCCATTTTAATCTGTTTTGGAAGGCAGGTTTCAGACGACCTTTTGTCGTATGGTCTTACTGCTGATTACAGGATTGTCGGTTGATGTTTATTAGGATTCCGTTTGCGCCAATTCCTCCGCCGCTTTTTGAACCATGTCCGGCGTGAGTTTGTTCAGGCAGTCGGTGTGTCCCAACGGGCATTCGCGTTTGAAGCAGGGCGAGCATTCGAGGTGCAGGCTGACGATTTTGGCTTTTGGGCTCAAGGGCGGGGTGTGGTCGGGGCTGGAGGAGCCGTAGGCGGCGACGAGTTTGCGGTCGAGGGCGGCGGCGAGGTGCATCAGGCCGCTGTCGTTGCAGACGACGGTGTCGGCGCAGGAAAGCAGGTCAATCGCTTCGGAAAGGTTGGTTTTGCCGCAGAGGTTGGTGCAGAGGCCGTCTGAAAGGCGGTTGATTTCTTCGGCGATGTCGAAATCCTTTTGCGAGCCGAACAGCCAAACCTGCCAGCCTTCCGCGAGATAGCGGCAGCCGAGTTCGGCAAAATGGCGCGCGGGCCAGCGTTTGGCGGGGCCGTATTCCGCGCCCGGACAGAAGGCGAGAACGGGTTTGTCTGTGTCCAAGCCGTATTTGGCAAGCGCGGCGGCGCGGCTTTCGGGGGAAATGGTGAAACGCGGGTTATCGGAATGTCCGTTGAAGTCCACCTGCGTCGGATGGGCGAGGGCGGTGTAGCGGTCGACCATCAGGGGCAGGGTGGCTTTGTCGAGTTTGCGGATGTCGTTGAGTAGCAGGTAGCGTGATTCGCCAACGTAGCCGGTGCGCTGTTTGATGCCGGTGGCGAAGGCGATGAGGGCGGATTTGAGCGAACCGGGCAGGACGATGACTTGGTCGTAACCTTGTTTGCCCAGTTCGCGCCCGAGGCGCCAGCGTTTTTTCAGTTCCAACGCGCCGTGTCCGAACGGGTTTTCAATAACGCGGCTGATTTCTGGCATACGCTCGAACACCGCCATCGACCATTTGGGCGCGAATGCATCTATTGTGCAGCCGGGATGGAGCTCGTGCAGGCGTCGGTAAAGCGGCTGGGTCATGACGCAGTCGCCGATCCAGCTCGGGGTGATGATGAGGATTTTTTTGGACATGGTGGAGTGGTTGGTTTGGTTTCGCCGTATTTTAATATGGATTCAAAAGGCCGTCTGAAACATTTTCAGACGGCCTTTGCCTATGGTTCACCCGCATCAAACAAGCTTCGGCACGCATACAGCAGCCCGCCCGCCAACACGGCCAGGCCCACCGCCGCCCAATACGCATCGGCATAGCCGACCGCCTTTGCCAGCCGCAGGGCGGCAAACCCCGCCGCGTAGCTGCCGAGCAGGATGACGGAAAATTGCAGGCTGCTGTCGAGTGCGGCGGTGGCGCGGTCGGATTTGTCCATCACCAACGCCAGTATCACCGGCAGCAGCAGCGTGTAGCTCAGGCTCAGGGCGATGATTTGCGCGGGCGGCAGCCAAGGGTGGACGCGGGCGAGCGCGTCGATGGCGGTCATGGACGCCAAAAGCGGCAGTTGCAGCGCGTAGAGCAGGAAAACGAGTTTGCGGCGCGGATAATTGCGCGAAAACCAGCCCGACAGCGGCGTCACAATCAGGCAGGCAACGGGAATACCCACCGCCAGAATCCCGCCCGTCTGCTTCGGGGTAAAGCCCAAATCCGCCAACTTGGGCACAAAAGTCGCCGCCGCAAACGCATACGGCGCGGCGACGGTAAACAGCAAAACCAGCCACCGCCAGCCCGTTTCAGGCTGCTGCCAAAAGGAGACCAGCCGTGCCGCCAACGCGGTCAAACCGCCTTGCGCCGTCGGGCTTTCCGGCTCGCGGTAACACAAGAGTTGCAGCAGCATCAGCAGGCTGAACGCCAGCATAAAGCCCGCCGCCGCCGTCTGCCCGTATTCCTGATACAGCCACAATACCAGCGCGCCGCCGATCATTTTGCCGCCGCGCGCCGCCATCGTCTGAATCACGCCGCCGAAACCGCGTTCGCGGTGCGGCAGGACGATGCACGACAAGCCCAGCATCGCGCAGCCGTACACCGCCGACATTGCCGAGAGCAAAACGCAGCAGGTCAAAAGTAGCGGGAAGTTCTGCGTGATGTCGGTGCAGGCCATCAGCCCGAACACCGCCGAAAGCCCCAGCGTCGCCGCCAGCAGCCAGCCGCGAAACCGCCCGAACCGCCCCGCCGGCCGCCGCTCCATCAGCGCGGCAAACAACACCTTCGCCGCTTCGATACCGCCGATTAAATGTATCCAGCTCAGTTGGTTCAGGCTGTAACCGTGGTTTTTCAAAATAGCGACCAGCGCGACCAGATAAAAACCGGTCAGCGTGAATTTGTAGGTGCTACCGCCGATAAGCAGCAGCCAGTCGCGCGAGGCGGGGGATGTCGGGGTTGGGGGCATGGTTTTTTCTTGTTGCATAATGTTCATTGTACAATAAGACTATTAATATTTTGTTATAAAATACATATATTTATATTAAAACATTCGTAATGAGAGGTAATCATACAAAAACAATTTAATTCGTAAAAAGAATTTTCATAGCCCATAAGTACAAACAGATAAAAGGTATCCATATACTTTTCTGTTTTTTGTAAAGGACATCGAACTGAACCCGCCGACCTGCGCATCGACATCTTCCGCGCTTCCGGCGCGGGCGGTCAGCACATCAACAAAACCGACTCCGCCGTCCGCATCACCCACCTGCCCACAGGCATGGTGGTCGAGTGCCAAGACGGCCGCAGCCAACACGCCAACAAGGCGCAGGCAATGAAAGTCCTTGCCGCCCGCCTGAACGACGCGCAAAAACGCGAAGCCCAGGCCAAAGAAGCCGCCGAACGCAAATCCCTTATCGGCAGCGGCGACCGCAGCGAATGCATCCGCACCTACAACTACCCGCAAGGCCGCGTAACCGACCACCGCATCAACCTTACCCTGCATAAGCTGCATTTTGTGATGGACGGCGACTTGGAAGAAATCACCAATGCCCTGATTGCCGAACATCAGGCCGAGCTTTTGGCGGCAATGGGCGATTGAAAAGGAAAGTAGAGGAAAAATTAATTAACTTTTTGATATATAGAATACTGCTGTCGAGGCCGCAGCGATAAGAAGATACACCCAGTTAATCCCGAAACCATATTTTTCGGCGGAAAAATGTTCTTTAAATCTGAATAATCTTCCAACGAAAAAACATAAAAGGAAAATACTGAAGAAAAATATTCCTAATTCGTTCCGCATACTAAATGCTCCTTTAATTTGGTTTATGTTTGTAGTTTCCCTTTTGAATTGAAAGGATATTTTCTTTAATTAAGAGAATATCCTTTTCAATAATCAGATTATTTTTAGTGTTTAGCGAGATGACCTGTAGCAAGTCCTCCAACAGCAGAGATTCCTATCATATCAACTGCTGCTGTTATACCTAAAACCATACCTGCATAGGCTGCGTAACCACTGATTCCACCCGCGATTGCTCCGGGAACGGCAAATGCTCCAATAACCTTAACCAATTTACGATTATTTAATTCGTGTATAACTTAAGCCTCCTTGAAAAGAAAATGTACTAAAACAACGTACAGTAATGCGACAGTTAAATATAAAAAGTTCACTAAAGAATATATGGTTATGATGTTTTGGTGTTTTCTGATTAAGTTTTAAAGGTTATAGGGTTATATATAACCTTTGTGTTAAAGTGATAAAATGAAAAATCAGTTTAGATGTTTTTTCATTTTTGTTGATGACGAACATATCAAAAAGGACACACAACATGGCAAATGTATTGGTAGTACCGATTTCTTCCGGTGCAGACGGTTTGGTCGTTACCGGCGCAGTAGCGGCCGCACTGGGTGCGCAGACATTCCGTGCTTTCGACAATAAAGCGGAAACTTTGTTGGCGCAAGGTAAGAGCGACGATTGGTTTGATTCGCTGGTCGGCAAAGTGGAAGCATTGAAGGCGGAAAAACTGGTTATCGAAGGCATTTATCCGAATGCCGAAAAAGCCTTTCTGTTCGGTAAAAACTTTGAATTGGCGCTTTCTTTCGATGCGGCGGTAGTGTTTGCTGTGGCAGGGGATGACGTGCAAGTGCTGGCTACCCAGTTGAATCTGGCTAAACAGATCTTCGCCACTTCTCCCGACTCCGTCGCCGGTTTCGTGCTCGACGGCGCGGATGAGGCGACAGGTAGCGCGGTGGCGGAGAAAACCGGTTTGTGCTACTTCGGTTCGAGCAGCGCGGTTAAAGATACCGAGCGGTTGGCCGCGCGTCAAAGCTCGCGCCTGTCGCCTGCACAGTTCCGTTTCAACCTGATTGATTTCGCACGTAAAGCCAACAAACGCATCGTTCTGCCCGAAGGAGCGGAGCCGCGTACCGTTGAGGCCGCCGCCATCTGCCACGAAAAAGGCATTGCCCGCTGCGTTCTACTCGCCAAACGAGATGAAGTCGAAGCCGTTGCCAAAGAGCGCGGCGTAACTCTGCCCGATTCTTTGGAAATCGTTGATCCCGCTTCCTTGGTAGAACAATATGTCGCGCCGATGTGCGAGCTGCGCAAATCCAAAGGGCTGACTCCGGAAGACGCGCGCAAGCAATTGCAAGACACAGTGGTGCTCGGTACCATGATGATGGCGCAAAACGATGTGGACGGCTTGGTATCCGGCGCGGTTCACACCACCGCCAACACCATCCGTCCGGCCTTGCAGCTCATCAAAACCGCACCGGGCGCAAGCCTTGTATCCAGCGTGTTCTTTATGTTGCTGCCGAATCAGGTTTTGGTATTCGGCGACTGCGCGGTCAATCCGAATCCGACCGCCGAGCAACTGGCCGACATCGCCATCCAATCCGCCGATTCTGCCAAAGCCTTCGGTATCGAACCTAAAGTCGCCCTGATTTCCTATTCCACCGTTAATTCGGGCAGCGGTCCTGATGTCGACGTCGTGGTGGAGGCTGCCAAACTGGCGAAAGAAAAACGCCCTGATTTGGCAATCGACGGCCCGTTGCAATACGATGCCGCCACCGTGCCGGATGTCGCCAAATCCAAAGCGCCGAACAGTTCCGTTGCAGGCCGGGCCACCGTCTTGGTGTTCCCTGATCTGAACACTGGCAACTGCACCTACAAAGCCGTACAGCGCACTGCCAACGTATTGAGCGTAGGCCCGTTGCTGCAAGGCTTGCGCAAACCGGTCAATGACCTGTCGCGCGGCGCGCTGGTGGACGATATCGTCTACACTATCGCATTGACCGCCGTTCAGGCCAAACAGATGGAAAGCTGATACGCCTGATAGGTTGGAGGCCGTCTGAACACCGTTTCAGACGGCCTTTTTGATGTTAAAATCGTATCGGTTAACTTTAGAAAAGAAAGCCCGTTATGTCGGTTGACGAACAATTACAGCCCCACCGCGATGCGATTGACGCGATTGATGAAGCCGTGCTCCGCCTGTTCAACGAACGCGCCGCCCACGCCCATGCCATCGGCGAATTGAAAGGCACGGGGGCGGTGTACCGTCCCGAGCGCGAAGCCGCCGTGTTGCGCCGCATCCAGAGTTTGAACAAAGGACCGCTGCCCAATGAATCCGTCGCCCGCCTGTTTCGGGAGATTATGAGCGAATGTCTGGCGGTGGAACGTCCGCTGACCATTGCCTATCTCGGTCCGAAGGGAACGTTTACCCAGCAGGCCGCCATCAAACATTTCGGCCATGCCGCCTGCACCAAAGCGTGTACTACGGTGGACGACTGTTTCAAGCTGGTGGAAACGCGGCAGGCGGATTATCTGGTCGCTCCGGTAGAAAATTCTACCGAAGGTTCCATCGGCCGCACGCTGGATTTGATCGCCGTGTCGCCGCTCAAAGCCTGCGGCGAAGTCGTCGTCCGCATCCACCATAATCTGCTGCGCAAAGACAATCACCAAATCAACGGGATACGCAAAGTGTTCGCCCATGCGCAGGCATTGGCGCAATGCAACGACTGGTTGGGCCGCAATCTGCCCGAAGCGGAGCGCATACCGGTTTTCAGTAATGCCGAAGCCGCGCGTATCGTAGCGGAATCAGACGACGGCACGCTGGCAGCCGTCGCGGGTGTAACCGCTGCCGAAATCTACCGTCTGAGCATGGCGGCGAAATGTATTGAAGACGAGCCGAGCAACACCACCCGTTTTTTGGTGTTCGGTCATCAGGATACCGTCAGTACCGGCAGCGACAAAACTTCGCTGGTGGTTTCTGCACCGAACAAGGCGGGGGCGATGATGTCGCTGTTGCGGCCGTTTACTGATTTAGGTATTTCCATGACCAAATTCGAGAGCCGTCCGAGCAAGTCCGCGATGTGGGAGTATCTGTTCTTTATCGATATTGAAGGCCACAAAGACGACGAAAATGTGCAGGCTGCATTGAAGTTGTTGGATGAACGTGCTTCGTTTGTGAAAGTGGCCGGTTCTTATCCGACGGCAGTTCTGTAAATCAGATGAGTAATGCGAACTGCCGATCCTGTTCGCTCAGGAATGACGGTGGTTGATGAATTTAAAGAGGCCGTCTGAAAACCGAATTTCGGTTTTCAGACGGCCTCTTCTGGTTTCTGGACACCATTTTTACTGCTTGTTGTCCTCGCTGTCCAAGAAGCTGCGCAGACGGTCGCTGCGGGTTGGATGGCGCAGCTTGCGCAGGGCTTTGGCCTCGATTTGGCGGATTCGTTCGCGGGTTACGTCAAACTGTTTGCCGACTTCTTCGAGCGTGTGGTCGGTGTTCATGTCGATGCCGAAACGCATACGCAACACTTTGGCTTCGCGCGGGGTCAGGCTTTCGAGCACTTCTTTGGTGACTTCGTGCAGGCTGGAATACATCGCTGCGTCGGCAGGGGCGACATTGTTGATGTCTTCGATGAAGTCGCCCAGATGCGAATCGTCGTCGTCGCCAATCGGCGTTTCCATCGAAATCGGTTCTTTGGCGATTTTCATGATTTTGCGGATTTTGTCTTCCGGCATTTCCATTAGTTCGGCCAGTTTGGCGGAATCAGGCTCTTCGCCGGTTTCTTGCAGATACTGGCGCGAAATACGGTTCATTTTGTTGATGGTCTCAATCATGTGCACCGGAATGCGGATGGTGCGCGCCTGATCGGCAATCGAACGGGTAATCGCCTGACGAATCCACCATGTTGCGTAAGTCGAGAATTTGTAGCCGCGCCGGTATTCGAATTTGTCGACCGCCTTCATCAGCCCGATATTGCCTTCTTGAATCAAATCAAGGAATTGCAAGCCGCGGTTGGTGTATTTTTTGGCGATGGAAATCACCAGGCGCAGATTGGCCTGAATCATCTCCTGCTTGGCGGCGGCGGTTTCTTTTTCACTGATGACCATGTTTTTGTTGATGTCTTTCAACTCGCCGATGGAAATGCGGGTTTCTTTTTCCATTTCCGCCAACTCGGTCTGTTTTTCAAGGATGGCATGACGGAAACGGTCAAGTGCGCCGCTCCATGCATTTTCTTTGGCAATCTCGTTTTCCAGCCAGTTCAAATCGGTAATGACCGGCAGAAAATTCCGGATGAAGTAGTCTCGGTCCATGTGGACGCGGTCTAGGCAGATGTCGCGGATTTCACGCTCGAGTTTGCGGATGTTGTCTACGCGGTTGCGCAGGCTGCCGCTCAGGCTTTCGATTTGGCGGGTGGCAAAACGTACTTCCAACAACTTGCTGGCAATCGCGTCGCGGTGTTCCAAATAGGCGGCATGGCGGCTATGGTGTTTCGTCAGTTGCTCGATCATTTTGGTATAGGCCGTTTCGATTTGGACAAAATGCTCCAGCACTTTTTGCTTCAGTTCCTCCAGATTCGCGGCGGAAAGCGCGTCGGAATCGTTATTGCCGTCGTCTTCATCGTCGTCGCTTTCGTCGTCGTTTTCATTGTCGGAATCGTTATTGTCGTCGGCCGAGGCGTTGTTTTCCAGATGACCCAAGCCGAGTTCGTTCAGCAAAACCTCATTCGGGTCGATAATGGCTTCGACGACTTCGTCAACGCGGATTTCGTCATTGCGCACCTGCTCGATCAGCGCGAGGATTTCAGCTACCGAACCGGGACAGGCGGAAATGGCCTGTACCATGTTTTTCAGGGCGTTTTCGATTTTTTTGGCAATGATGATTTCATCTTCACGCGTCAGCAGGTCGACTTGCCCCATTTCGCGCATATACATGCGTACCGGATCGGTAGTGCGGCCGAATTCGCTGTCGGCGCTGGAGAGGGCTGCTTCGGCTTCTTCAACGGCGTCGTCGTCGGTAATGGTGGCGGCGTTGTCGCTCAGCAGGATGTCTTCCGCATCGGGTGCCTGTTCTGTAACTTGGATGCCCAAGCCTGAAATCATGCTGACGATGTTGTCGATTTGGTCGGCATCCGACATGTCGTCGGGCAGGGCGTCGTTGATTTCGGAATAGGTGATGTAGCCGCGCTCTTTGCCCATGATGATGAGCTGGCGCAGGCGCGCCCGCTGCTCTTCAACGGTCAGCGGGCGGTTGTCGTCTTGATCGTGGTATTCGTCGGTATGTTTGGACATAGATTATCTCGTCGGTGTAACGGTTTTTAACAGTGCCGGCGGTATGCGGGTCTGCACCTTCCGGCAGGTGCGGAGCACGGTTCTGTGTGCTCCGAGGCCGTCTGAAACGTTTGAAAACGGTTGTTCTGCGGTGGGTTCAAGACGACGCGGTTGCAGCGGAAAAAACGGTTTTCAGACGGCCTGTTTTGTTTTTGGGTTCGGCGGGAACGGGTTGTACACCGTATCGTATTGCCGGTCGGACGAAGGTCAGTTCGCCTTCGATATCAGCAGCGACATCAGTAGCTGCTTTTCATAATCGTTCAGCCCGCTTTGCGAGCTTTTTTGTTTAAGTAATTCAATTTGGCTGTATTTTAACTCATTCAAGAGTTTTTTCATGCCGATTTTGAAACTTTCGCAGTCTTCCTCATTGCCGCTTTCCATTTCGTCTGATGAATTGAGTGCCGATTGGAAGATTTGGTTCAATGCGGTTTCGTATGGCGACCCGCGCATATGTTCCAAAATCTGCGCGCTGCTCGGCGGCTGGGGGTGGCTTTTTATCATTTCCGCCAGATTGGCCAAACAGGCGAAATCGCCGGTCAGGGGCAGATATTCGGGCAGGTCTATATATGATGCCCATGCCGGATTTATCAAGAGGCTGCGGATTTGCCGCTGCACCAGTGTCAGCATGACCGGTTGTTTGACGGATATGGCCGGCAGTTTGTAGCTTTTCTGCTTTACATGACGCTTGGGAGCTTCCTGTCCGAGCAGTTGGGAGAGGTTGTCAGGGTCGATGCCGACCAGTTCGCTCAGGCGTTGTTTCAGCAGGAAACCCAATGCCGGCGCGGTAATCTGTGCCAGCAACGGCGAGCTGGTTTTCACCAATTCAGCCTTGCCTTCCTGCATATTGAGGTTGAGGCCGTCTGAAAGAGCATCCCAGAAATATTCCGACAGCGGCTTGCTTTGGTGCAGCAGCGCGTCTTCGAACTGAGCTTTGCCGTAGGCACGGACGTAGCTGTCGGGGTCGTGCTCTTCGGGCAGGAACAGAAAATGCAGCGATTTGCCGTCTTTGAGCTGCGGCAGGGCGTTTTCCAGCGCGCGCCAAGCGGCTTTGCGGCCTGCGCTGTCGCCGTCGAAACAGAAATAGATGTCGTCGGTCTGGCGCATCAGGATTTTGACGTGCTCGGCGGTAGTGGCGGTGCCGAGTGCGGCGACGCTGTAGCCGATGCCGAACTGCGACAGGGCGACGACGTCCATATAGCCTTCCACCACCAAAATACGGCCCGCGTCTTTAATGGCGGCGCGGCCTTCATACAGGCCGTAGAGGTTTTTGCCCTTGTCAAACAAAGGCGTATCGGGCGAGTTGAGGTATTTCGGTTTGGAATTGTCCAATACGCGCCCGCCGAAACCGATGACTTGCCCGCGCGGGTCACGGATGGGAAACATGATGCGGTGGCGGAAGCGGTCGTAATGCTTGCCTTCGTTGGCGATGACCATGCCGCTGTCCACCAGCGCGGTGTTGGGATAGGGTTGGAATACTTGCGCAAGCGGCTGCCAGCCGTCGGGCGCGTAGCCTAAGCCGTAATGGGCGATAACTTCTGCGCTCAGGCCGCGCTTGTCCAAATATTCTTTGGCAGCCGGATTGAATTTTAACTGTTGGGCGTAGAAATCCGCCGCCGCCGCAACGGTTTCTTCCAGTGTCTGCTGTTTTTTCTTACGCTCGGCACGGACTTCCGGATTGTCGTTCCGCCCGCGCACCTGCGGCACGGTCATGCCTACGCGGTCGGCTAGGTATTGCACCGCTTCGGGAAACGACAGCCCTTGGTGTTCCATAACGAAACCGATGGCCGAGCCGTGTGCGCCGCAACTGAAGCAATGGTAAAACTGCTTGCTCGGGCTGACGGAAAAAGACGGGGTTTTCTCCTTGTGGAACGGACAGCAGGCCATATAGTTCGCGCCGCTTTTCTTCAGCGGAACCTGTTCGTCGATGATGTCGACCACATCGACTTTGGCCAGGAGTTCGTCTATAAATTCGCTCGGTATCATGGAGGCGGAAATCCGTCATTTTCAGACGGCCTTATGTTCAGGCGCTTAATACGGCTTTCAGGATTTTGTTGACTTCGCCCATATCGGCTTTGCCGGCCAGCGAAGTTTTCAGTACGCCCATGACTTTGCCCATGTCGGCCATGCCGGATGCGCCCGTTTGTGCTACGGCGGCGGCAACGGCGGCTTGGATTTCTTCTGCGGACATCATTTGCGGCAGGTAGCGGTGCAGGATTTCCATTTCGGCGTTTTCTTTGTCTGCCAAGTCCTGACGGCCTGCCTCTGCGTAGATTTTGGCGCTGTCTTTGCGCTGTTTGACCATTTTGGTCAGGATGGCAGTAATTTTGGCGTCGTCCGCTTCGGTGCGTTCGTCCACTTCAAATTGTTTGACGGCGGCGTTAATCAGGCGGATGGTGCCCAGAGACACTTGGTCTTTGGCGCGCATGGCGGTTTTCATGTCTTCGGTCAGTCGCTCTTTCAGGCTCATTTTCTACTCGCTTTTCTCAGGTTGTTTCAGATGGCTTTACGGAAATGCTCCGTCGGACGGAAAGAAAAACACACCGCTGAACAAAGCCGGCGGTGTGCTGCGTCAATCACAGGGCAGGCCTGTAACCGGTCGCTTCCGATTAGTACATTTTCGGGGGAAGCTGTTGGCTGCGCAGGCGTTTTTGCAGGCGTTTCACTGCGGCTGCTTTTTTGCGTTTGCGTTCGGTAGTCGGCTTTTCGTAGGCTTCGCGGGCACGCAGCTCGGTCAGCAGGCCGGTTTTTTCTACGGCGCGTTTGAAACGGCGCATAGCGACTTCAAAGGGTTCGTTTTCTTTTACACGGATTGCAGGCATTTTATTTCCTTTAATTTAAATCGTAATATTCGTTTTGAGGCCGTCTGAAAAAGGATTTTGTGTCGTTTCAGACGGCCTGCGGATGGGGTGGTCCGTATCGCTGGTGTGCCGTATGCGGCTTCGGCGGGATACGCGCGCCGTGATGTGAACATCACCTCCTAACGGGTCGGCATCTGCCGGTCGGCGGCCTCTTTCAGGCCGGTAAACAATCGGGCGATTATCTTATAAGTGCGGCCTTATGTCAAGGCGGCGGAGGTGTTGAGGGGCCGTCTGAAAACCGGTTTGCCGTCAGTTTCGGATGACTTTGCGGACCTGCGGGATGGTGTGCAGATTGTGGATGATGCGATTGAGTTGTTCCAAATCGGCGGTTTTGACGATAAATCTGAATTCGACGAAGCCTTCGGTTCCGTCTTGCGAACGCGAGGGCGTGTCCACGGATTCGATGTCTGCGCCGGAGCTGGAAATGGCTTGCGCCATCAGTGCAAGCAGGCCGTGAGTATCTGCCGACTGGATGAGCAGGATGGTGCGGTAGGTTTGGTTGCCGATGTTGTCCCAACCGGCGTCGAGCTGCTGTTCGGGGTCGGTTTTGAGCAGAGTGGGGCAGATGTCGCGGTGGATAATCATGCCGCGGTCTTTGGTCAATACGGCGCGGACAGGGTCGCCCGAGACGGGGTGGCAGCATTCGGCCAGATGCACGCGACCGGTTTCTTGTCCGTTGATTTTAATCGGACTGAGCTTGATTTCGCTGCCGAAGTGTTCGCCCGCCAGTTCGGCGATGTGCATGGCGACGGAAACGGGCAGGGTGTGGCCCATGCCGACGTTGTAGAGCACTTCTTCAAACGAGGTTTGCTTGTCGTTGAGATCGGCAAGGTATTTTTCTTTGAGGTCGTCTGAAAGCAGGATGTCTTTCGGCAGCAGGCTGGAAAGGGCTTTTTGCAGCAGGTTTTCGCCGAGGACGATGGCATCGCGGTGATTGAGGTTTTTGACGTACTGGCGGATGGCGCTGCGCGCACGGCTGGAAACGGCGAAATTGAGCCAGGCGGGGTTGGGCTTGGCATGTTCGGAGGTGATGATTTCCACCGAATCGCCGGTTTTGAGCTTGGTACGCAGCGGCATCATGGTGTTGTTGATGCGGGCGGCGACGGTTTTGTGGCCGATGTCGGTATGGACGGCATAGGCGAAGTCTATGGGTGTGGAACCTTTGGGCAGGGTGAGGATTTTGCCTTTCGGGGTAAGGATGTAGACTTCGTTGGGGAACAGGTCGACTTTGATGTGTTCCAAAAATTCGATGGCGTTCGCACTGCTGGCTTGCAGGTCGAGGATGTTTTTCAGCCATTGGTTGGTATGGAGTACGGCTTGGTCTACAGTGTTTTCGCCGGATTTGTAAATCCAGTGGCCCGCAACGCCTCCTTCGGCGACGGCATCCATTTCGCGTGTGCGGATTTGAACTTCGATGGGTAGGCCGTAAGGGCCGACGAGGGTAGTGTGCAGGCTTTGGTAGCCGTTGCTTTTGGGGATGGCGATATAGTCTTTGAAACGACCGGGTTTGGGTTTGTAGAGGGTGTGCAGCGCGCCGAGCGCGGCGTAACAGGCGGGAATGCTGTCGACGATGACGCGGAAGCCGTAAATGTCCATCACGTCGGCGAAGCGCAGTTTTTTCGCCAGCATTTTCTGGTGGATGCTATACAGGTTTTTTTCGCGGCCTTTGATTTTGGCTTCTATGTTGGCTCCGACCAGCCGCTGGCTGAACGCGTGCAAGACTTTACCGACTACGTCGCGGCGGTTTTTACGGCTGTTGTTCATGGCCTTGCGCAGGGTTTCGTAGCGGTTGGGGTGGAGGTTTTTAAACGATAAGTCCTGCAATTCCTGATAGGCGTTGTTCAGGCCGATGCGGTTGGCGATTTGTGCGTAGATTTCGAGGGTTTCTTTGGCGATGCGGCGGCGTTTGTCGGGGCGCATGGAGCCGAGCGTGCGCATGTTGTGCAGGCGGTCGGCGAGTTTGACGACGATAACGCGCACGTCTTTGGTCATCGCCAGAATCAGTTTGCGGAAACTTTCGGCCTGATGCTCCGCTTGGTCTTCGAATTTGAGTTTTTCGAGTTTGGAGAGGCCGTCCACCATTTCGGCGATGGTATCGCCGAATTCTGCCGCCATTTCGATTTTGGATACGCCCGTGTCTTCCAATACATCGTGCAGCACGCCCCCGCACAGGCCCTGGATGTCCATGTGCCACATGGCAAGCTGGGTGGCGACGGCGAGCGGGTGGGTGATGTAGGGTTCGCCGCTTTTGCGGGTTTGTCCGTCGTGGGCGCGAAACGCGAAGGCAACTGCTTTTTCAAGCTCTGCCTGTTCGTTTTCGCTGAGGTACGATGCGGTGCGGAACAGAAGTTCGCGGGCTTCGGCGGTCAGCGCGTCGTAAGGGGCGGTGGGCTGTGGGGCTGGCATTTCAGACGGCCTTTTTGTTTTGTGTGTGTCGGGGCGGCATTCCGAATGACGCGGGCGGGGTGTGCGGGGAAGTGTTCGGATGATTCTTTGAATGAAGGCGGCCGGCGGTCGGGATTTTCAGTTTTGCGAGAAAGAAACCGTGCCGCACGGGCCGAGCGGTTGTTTTAGGTTATTTGTTGCGTTTGAGCAGTTCCATGCCGATTTCTCCGGCGGCGATTTCGCGCAGCGCGGTAACGGTCGGTTTGTTGTGGCGGATGTCGTCTACCAGCGGGGTGTTGCCGTTTTCAAGCTGGCGGGCGCGGCGGGCAGCGACCAGCGTCAGGTCGAAGTGGTTGGGGATTTTGCCTGTGCAGTCTTCTGTGGTGATACGGGCCATGTCAGTCGTCTTTCTTATCGGATGAAATAAAAGCGTATTTTCGCTGTTTTTTAGGAATTTTCCAACAGGTTTTCTATAAAGGGCTTCTGTGCGGCCTGTTTCAGACGGCCTGCTTTGATGATGTGGAGCAGGTCGGCTTCGGCGGTGTTCAAATCGTCGTTGACGACGATGTAGTCGAACAAGGAGGCCTGCCCGATTTCGTGGCGTGCTTTGTCCAAACGGGTACGGATGACTTCCTCGCTGTCGGTGCCGCGGTTGGTCAGGCGTGAGGCGAGGATTTCAAACGACGGCGGCAGAATGAAGATGCTGCACGCTTCAGGCAGGAGGCGGCGGACTTGCTCCGCCCCCTGTACGTCGATTTCCAAAATTACGTCGTATCCTTGGCTGCGCAGTTCGTCTACGCCGGCGATGCTGGTGCCGTAATAGTTGCCGAATACGTCGGCGTGTTCTAAAAAGGCGTTTTGGCGGATGAGCGACTCAAATTCTTCTTTGGGTACGAAGTGGTAGTGGACGCCGTGCCGTTCGCCTTCACGCGGTTGGCGTGTGGTATGGGAGATGGAGACGCGGATGTCGCCGTTGTTTTTCAGCAGGCGGGAAACCAAGGTGGTCTTGCCTGTGCCTGAAGCGGCGGAAATGATGAAAATATTGCCTTTTTTGTTTGTCTGCATAATGGTTTTTGCTGCGGAAAACTATCTTTTCATTATAACACAAAGCGCCATATCCGCATTTTCAGGCGGCATCGGCATGGCGGCGGGATTTCGGGTAGAATACCCGTTTTTAGCTCACATAAACAAAGTGTTTGAAAACTTCTATCTGAGGAATAAATAAAAATGTTGATTCATCCTGAAGTGATGGGCGTGGAAGCGTTGGCGGCGAAAATCCGCAAAATCGAAAACTGGCCGCAAAAGGGTATTTTGTTTCACGATATTACGCCGGTGTTGCAAAGTGCGGAATATTTCCGCCTGCTGGTGGATTTGCTGGTGTACCGCTATATGGGGCAGAAAATCGATGCGGTGGCGGGGCTGGATGCGCGCGGATTTATCATCGGTGCGGCCTTGGCATATCAGTTGAACGTGGGTTTCGTGCCCATTCGTAAAAAAGGTAAGCTGCCGTTCGACACCGTATCGCAGAGCTATGCTTTGGAATACGGCGAGGCGACGGTGGAAATCCACACCGATGCCGTCAAAAAAGGTGCACGGGTGTTGCTGGTGGATGATTTGGTGGCGACTGGCGGCACGATGCTGGCGGGAGTGGAGCTTATCCGCAAGCTCGGCGGCGAGGTGGTCGAGGCTGCTGTGATTTTGGAATTTACCGATTTGACCGGCGGTGAAAAAATACGCGCAAGCGGCGTACCGCTGTTCAGTTTGTGCCGGAACAAGGGTTGCATGTAGCCTTTCGGGTATCAAAAAACGAAAAAAGGCCGTCTGAAATTAAGCGTTTCTGCTTTTCAGACGGCCTTTTAACAGTTTTTTAGATGACATAAAAGTAAATGCAGACAAACTGCGCCAGGCTGCCGCCGAGTACGAATAAATGCCAGATGCCGTGGCCGTGTTTGATTTTCATGTCGTTGACAAACCAGTAAATGCCGGCGCTGTAAAGAATGCCGCCAAGTGCGAGCCAGAACAATCCCGCGGCAGACAGGATTTTGGCCAGAGGATACATGGCAACCAGAATCAGCCAGCCCATGATGACGTATAACGCCATAGACAGCCGCCGCTTTTCACTTTTCCGCCCTATGGTCAGCTCTTGGGTGATGCCGAACAGGGCCAGTCCCCAAGAAACGCCAAACAGCGACCAGCCCCAGCCGCCCTTGAGCGTAACCAGCGTAAACGGCGTATAGCTTCCGGCGATGAGCAGATAAATCATGCAGTGGTCGATTTTTTGCAGGACGGCTTTTGCTTTCGGTTGGGGAATGCTGTGGTAGAGGGTGGAGCCCAGATAAAGCAGAATCAGGCAGATGCCGTAGGTCAGCGCGCCCGCGAGTTTGTAGGGGTCGAAATTGACGGCTGCTTTGACGGTCAGCAGCACCATGCCCGTAACCGCCAGCATGGTGCCGATTAAATGGCTGTATGCGTTGAACCGTTCGCCTTTGTACATAAAATTGATTCTTACTTGGATGAAAGAGCGCCAGTGTACGCTAAAGCCGGTACAAAAGGGCGGCGGCAAGCATAAAGATTGGTTAAGGCCGTCTGAAAAACAGGCAAGGGCGGAAAGGTTCTGGGTGTTTTGCCCATTCGGAACGGCAAAGGTGAATGCAAAAAACGCTTTCATCGGAAAATGAAAGCGTTTTTAATAAACTGGCACGCCCACGGGGAATCGAACCCCGGTTACCGCCGTGAAAGGGCGATGTCCTAACCGCTAGACGATGGGCGCGGAATATTCTTGTGGCGCACCCGGAGCGATTCGAACGCCCGACCCTCTGGTTCGTAGCCAGATACTCTATCCAACTGAGCTACGGGTGCAGTGCAAGAAAGATTGAAATTATAGGTATGTGGTGCCGACCCGTCAAGCATTGTACTGAAAAAAGTCAAAAATGCGGGTAGAATGCGCGCTTGTTTGTTGAATTTGCTGGAAAAGAAAAATGACGCACACAATGCGTTGGCCCAATCTGGCCGCCGCTTTCGCGGGATTCGGGCGGCCTGTGGCCGTGGTTGATTTGGAATCGACCGGCGGTAATTTTTACCGCGACCGCATTACGGAAGTGGCAGTGTTGCGTTTCGAACGCGGAGCGGCGAAGCGTTACGAGTGGCTGGTCAATCCGCAACAGCCGATACCGAAATTTGTGGCAGAGCTGACGGGGATAACCGATGAAGCCGTATCCGGCGCGCCGGTGTTCGCCGACATTGCGGCCGACTTGCTGCCGCTGTTGCACGGGGCGGTGGTGGTGGCGCACAACAGCCGCTTCGATTATACCTTTCTGCGCCACGAGTTCCGGCGGGCGGGCATGGATTTTGCCGCGCCCGCGCTTTGCACCGTGCAGCTGTCGCGCCGCCTGTATCCGCAGTTTTACAGGCACAACCTCGATAGCATCATCGAACGCTTCGGCATTGCGGTGGAAAGCCGCCACCGCGCGATGGCCGATGTGGTGGCGCTGAGTGATTTTTTGGAACGGAGTCTGGTTGAAAAAGGTGCGGAGGAATGGGGGCGGCATTGCCGCAGCCTGATGAATCCGAAAATGTTGCCGGCTTCGTTGCCGGAAGGATTGTCGCGCCGCCTTTACCAACTGCCCGACAGCAGCGGCGTGCTGATATGGCTGGACGAATCGGAGGGGGCGCTGGCGGTGGGGGTGCACGAACGGGCTTATTCGGAAACGGCGGCGGCGCTGCATGGCGGGAATATTCCGCCGTATGTGGCGCATGCCGCCGAGGTGCGCTTTCTGCCTGCCGCGGGCGGTTTGCACGCTTTATGGTTGAAGGCGCAGGCCGAGCGGGAATATGCGTTGAGGCCGTCTGAAAAATCGGGAGGCTATCTGACGGTGAACTTTGTTCCCGACGAGCGCGGGGCGTTGCAGGCGCGGATTGTGCCGCTGGCCAACGGCAGCCGCGACGGGCGGCCTTACGGTTTGTTCGTCCACAAAAAAGCCGCCCGCCGCGCATTGGCGGCATGGGCGCTGGAACACGGGCTTTGTCCGGATTCGCTGAACATTCTGCCGGAAAAACACGCCCAAGGCCTGCCATGTCCCGTACATGCCGTCGGACGGTGCGGCGGCGGTTGCGGACGGCAGGACGGTATCGGGAGGCAGAACGAACGCATCCTGACGGCGGCGCACCTGCTGCCCGTTACCGATTGGGGCCGGGTACGCGAGATGGAAGTTACCGAAACCGATGCGCTGACGGGCGAAAGCATTACTTTGCGCTGCGCGGGCGGAGCATTGGCCCTGCCCGACGGAAGCTGGTATTTTGACGACACGCTGCCCGCCGTGTTGAAAGCCAAGTTCAAACAGGGCAGGGACGGAATAAAAGTGGTGGCTTGAGTTTTCAGACGGCCCGGCGGATTGATGCAGGCCGTCTGAAATATTATTGGGCGAAGGAGTCTGGCGGGGTTTCTGCAAATTGCGAAAAGCTCGGCGATACGGCAGTGTACATGACATATCGAGGCCGTCTGAAAACAGGTTTTTCAGACGGCCTCGAGCTTTATTTTGTTCTCAATCCGCGCCGCGTGCGCGGTGCTCGTGGAACCGTGCCTGCCAGTCGGCGAATTTGCCCTGTTCGATGGCTTCGCGCATTTCGGCCATGATGGTTTGGTAGAAATGCAGGTTGTGGATGGTGTTCAACTGCGCGCCCAAAATTTCGCCGGCGCGGTGCAGGTGGTGTAGGTAGGCGCGGCTGAAGTTTTGGCAGGCGTAGCAGGTACAGGATTCGTCGAGCGGGCGGGTGTCGTGTTTGTGCTTGGCGTTTTTGATTTTGATGTCGCCGAAACGGGTGAACAGCCAGCCGTTGCGGGCGTTGCGGGTGGGCATGACGCAGTCGAACATGTCCACGCCGTGCGCCACGCCGTACACCAAGTCTTCCGGCGTGCCGACGCCCATCAGGTAATGCGGTTTGTGTTCGGGCAGTATGGGGCCGACGGCGCGCAGCATACGGTACATTTCGGGCTTGGGTTCGCCGACGGACAAGCCGCCGATAGCGAGGCCGGGGAAGTCGAGCTGTTCCAGCCCGCGCAGGGACTGTTCGCGCAGGTCTTCGTACATTGCGCCTTGCACGATGCCGAACAGAGCATTGGGGTTTTTGAGGTCTTCAAAGGCTTTTTTGCTGCGTTCCGCCCAGCGCAGGCTCATTTGCAGCGATTTTTCGGCCTGTTCGCGCGTGGCTTCGCCGGGGGTGCATTCGTCGAGCTGCATGGCGATGTCGGAGTTGAGCACGGTTTGGATTTTCATCGAGATTTCGGGCGAGAGGAAGAGTTTGTCGCCGTTAATCGGGCTTTTGAAGGTGCAGCCTTCTTCGGTGAGTTTGCGCATGTCGGATAGCGAAAACACTTGGAAACCGCCGGAATCGGTCAAAATCGGTTTGTTCCAGCCGATAAAGTCGTGCAGGCCGCCGAACTGTTCGATGACTTCGAGGCCGGGGCGCAGCCATAAATGGTAGGTGTTGCCGAGGATGATTTGGGCGTTGATGTCGTGCAGGTTTTGCGGGGTCATGGCTTTGACCGAGCCGTAGGTGCCGACGGGCATGAATACGGGGGTTTCGATGCTGCCGTGGTTGAGCTCCAATGTACCGCGGCGGGCGTGGCCGTCTTTGTTGTGTAAGGTGAATTTAAGCATGATGGTTTTGTTTTTTAATGGTTTCCGTCAACCGGAGTAAAAGCGGATTATAAAGGATTTTGCGGCCGGAACGTGCTTCGGATTGTATGGAGGCCGTCTGAAACGGTTTTCAGACGGCCTCCGGTTTGCGTTGCGGACGGCTGGCTTATTCCAGCACTTCTTCCGTTGTTCCGTTTCCGACGGGAACGTAATTGCCGAAGGTAACGGGCGGCGGGAGCAGGGAGTTCAGGTTCAGCGTGGCGGCGTTGAGGGTGGGATAGCCGCTGAACGTTACCGAATAGCCGCCGTTGCCCGAACTGCGGATTTTGGCGTGCGCGCCCAGCGGGAAGGTGGATTTGTTGGCGATATGGCCGAACGGGAAACCGGTCAGCACGGGCACGCGGATGGTGCGCTGGATTTGGCTGACGACCGACGGGAAATCGTAGCTGGAGTCGTAAATGTCGCGGATGGTACCCATGCGGAAATCGCCGAAGACGATGGCGCGCTGTTTTTGCAGAACCCCCGCCAGATACAGCGTGTTGAGCATACGCTCGATGCGGTAGGGCTGTTCGCCCACGTCTTCGATAAACAGGATACCGCCTTGGATGTCGGGCATGTAGGGCGAACCTGCCAAAGAAGCCAGTACGCTGAGGTTGCCGCCCCAGAATGTGCCTTCCGCATTGACGTCGCTGCGCTGGATGACGGGGACGTCGACGGTGTTGCCGGCGGAGGTCGAGCCGCGGATGAACGAATCCATCGTATAGGTGCTGGGCTGCGGTTTGCCGAACTCGCTGTACACCATCGGGCCGGCGAAGCTGGGGACGTTGCCTTTGGCGAGTAGGGCGAGCTGGACGGCGCAGACGTCGCTGAAACCGAAAAACAGCGTACCGCGTTCGCGCATCCTTGCGCCGAGCGAGGCGAAGTCGATGTGCGGCAGGATGCGCGCCGCACCGTAGCCACCGCGCAGTCCCATCAATACTTTCGGCGTTTTGACGCGGCCGGTGGCAACGTCTTGAAAGTCGGCGATGCGTTGCGCGTCGGTGCCGGCAAAACGCTGGTAGCGGCGCGAACCGGCTTCTTGGTTGGTTACGGTAAAGCCTGCGTTATACAGGCGCGTCAGGCCGATGTTGACGCGGTTGATGTCTTCGGCGAAACCGGAAGGGGCGACCACGCGCAATACGTTGTCGCCGTGGTGGACGGTGGATGAGCTGATGGGTTGCACGGGTTTGGCTTTCTGAGGATTGTTCGTTGCCGCGGGTTGGGAAGTCGAGCCGGTGCCGCAGGCCTGAAGCAGCCCCGCGCCTGCCACGGCGGCGGAGGCGCGCAGAAAACGGCGGCGTGAAGGATTCCAGTCCATTGTTTTTCCTTTTGTTTGATAATGACGAAGCCTTGAGGCCGTCTGAAAGTTATACCAGTAACGCTTTGATTTGCTCTGGCCAGTCGTCGGGCAGGGACATTTCGTGCCTGCGTACCGCGGGCGCCCAAATCGGGGCGGGGAAGTTGGCATCGTTTTCGAAGCGGGCGATGACGTGCCAGTGCAGGTGGGGGACGACGTTGCCCAAGCTGGCGAGGTTGATTTTGGCGGGACGGAACACGCGGCGCATCGCGGCTTCGACTTTATACACCGTTTCCATGATTTCCGCGCGTTCGGCGGCGGAGAGGTCGGTCATTTCCGCGACGTGGCGCCGCCAGATGACGCGGCAGAAAGCGGGCGCGCCGGCTTCGTCGTGCACGGCGATGACGCGCAGGTTGGCGGTTTGCAGCAGGATGTCTTCGTTTTGCGCTTGGCAGATGGGGCAAGTCATTGGTTTTTTCGGGGGTGTTTGGAACCGGCCTATTCTAAGCCAAAAGACCGTCCGAATCATCTTAATTCTTTCGCATCAGGCAAGGGCGAAATGTCGACGGCGTTTTCAGACGGCCTTTGACGCGGTTTCGGACGAAAGGCCCGTTTGGATTCGCAGACGGGTCATAAAAACTGCGCCGCCCCTTGGTTGGCCAATACGTCCGCTTTTTCGTTTTCCGGATGTCCGGCATGGCCTTTGACCCATGTCCAGCGGACGTCGTGCTGCCGGACCAGGTTGTCCAGCTCCTTCCATAAGTCGTCGTTTTTGACGGGTTGTTTGGCGGCGGTTTTCCAGCCGTTTTTCTTCCAGCCGTGTATCCAGCTTTCCATGCCGTTTTTGACGTATTGCGAATCGGTGCAGATTTCCACCGTGCAGCGGCGTTTCAGGCTTTTCAGCCCTTCGATGACGGCGGTCAGTTCCATGCGGTTGTTGGTGGTTTCCGCTTCGCCGCCGAACAGTTCTTTTTCATGCGTGCCGTAACGCAGCAAAACGCCCCAGCCGCCCGCGCCCGGATTGCCTTTGCAGGCGCCGTCGGTATAGAGGTAAACGGTTTTGTCCATGTTTTTTCCCGTGGTTGCGCAGGCGCCATCATAACATACGGGCCGTCTGAAATATTGCGTCCCGCCGGACACGCCTATAATATGAATGTTCTTTGGACGAAAGGAGAAACATATGGGCCGACAGGAGTTGTACCTTTACAAGCAGATGCCGAAATGGACGAAAGACACGGTGCCGGAAGCGTTTTTGTCGAAACACAATACCGCCGAGGGTACTTGGGGGCACATTACGGTAACGAGGGGCAGTCTGAAATTTTACGAATTGGACGAAAAGGGCGCGGTGCAGGAAGAATACGAACTGTCGCCCGAAGGCGGCGCGTGGATGATAGCGCCGCAGCAGTGGCACAAAATCGAACCGCTGAGCGACGATTTGGAAATGCAGCTTGAGTTTTACTGCACGGCGGAGGATTATTTCAGCAAGAAATACGGTATGAGCGCCACCCATTCCGCCGTGCGTGCGGCGGAAGGTATCGTGCCCGCGGGCAAGGCGTTGGACATGGGCTGCGGTCAGGGCAGGAACGCGCTGTTTCTTGCCTTGAAGGGTTTTGACGTAACCGCCGTCGACAACAATCCGCACGCGGTGCAGAACGTGGCGGAGCTGGCGCGGGCGGAGGGCTTGCCGGTGCGGGCGTTCGAATATGATTTGAACGCGGCGCATTTGCAGGACGATTTCGACTATATCGTGGCGACGGTGGTGTTTATGTTCCTCCGGCCGCAGTTTGTGCCGCAGATTATCGCCGACATGCAGGCGCATACCAATCCGGGCGGTTACAATCTGATTGTGTCGGCGGTGGACACCGCGGATTTCCCCTGCCCGATGCCGTTCCCGTTCAAATTCGGCGAAGGAGAACTGCGCGGCTATTATCAGGATTGGCAACTGGTCGAATACAAGGAAGAACTCGGCTCGATGCACGCGCGCGACGAGGCGGGCAACCCGATTCAGTTCAAATTCGTTACCATGCTGGCGAAAAAGCCTGAGTAGGGGGCAAACGGGCAAAGGCCGTCTGAAACAGGGTTTTCAGACGGCCTTTCGGTTTTCCGGCGGCCTTTCGGAGCGGCCGGCGGCAAAATCCGCACACGGATTTTCGACAAACCGTTTCATCCTCTGATATGCTGTCGCCTTGTTTTGTCTTTCAGACGGCCTTTTTAAGGAAAACCATGTTTCGCAACTTTGATTTAGGCGTATTTTTACTGGCGGTGCTGCCGGTGCTGCTGGCGCTTACCGTGCGCGAAGTCGTGCGCGGCTATACCGCCCGCCGTTGGGGCGACCACACCGCCGAACAATACGGGCGGCTGACGCTCAACCCGCTGCCGCATATCGACCCGATAGGTACGGTGCTCGTGCCGCTGTTTTGCCTGATGCTGTCGGCGCCGTTCCTGTTCGGCTGGGCGCGGCCGATTCCCATCGACTCGCGCAATTTCCGCGACCCGCGTCGCGCATGGCGCTGGATTGCCGTATCGGGACCGCTGGCCAACCTGCTGATGGCGTTTTTCTGGGGGCTGGTCATCGTATCGGCAATCTATGTGCCCGAAAACTTCCAGTCGCCGCTGGTGCAGATGGCCGGTTACGGCATCCTGATTAACGCCGTCCTGTTCGCGCTCAACCTGATTCCGATCCTGCCGTGGGACGGCGGCATCATCATCGATACCTTCCTGCCCGCCAAGCAGTCTATGCAGTTTCGCAAAATCGAGCCTTACGGTACATGGATTATCCTGATTCTGTTGTTCACCGGCCTGCTCGGCAAACTCATTATGCCGATGGTGGCGGCGGTTCAGATAGCGGTGCAGGCGTTGATGACGCTGTTTGTCTGAATCGGGTTGGCCTTAGGCGGCAGGAGGCCGTCTGAAACGCCGTTTCGGCCGGTTTCAGACGGCCTGTTTCTTTGCAGGTGCCGAAAAGAAATGCCGGACGGCGGTGTAAAAGGCGTTGGAAAACCTGCTTAAAAATTGTACAATTTCCATCCTTTTACCGGCGGCGGAACTTCCATGCAAATCGGCGCATACACAATCGACACCCCCATCGCGCTCGCGCCGATGGCGGGCATTACCGACAAGCCGTTCCGCAAATTGTGCCGCGCGTTCGGCGCAGGCTGGGCGGTCGGCGAAATGCTGCACAGCGACCCCGCGTTCAGAAACACCGCCAAAACCCTGCACCGCAGCGATTTCGGCGGCGAAGAAGGAGTGGCGGCGGTGCAGATTGCGGGCAGCGACCCGCGGCAGATGGCGGAAGCGGCCGTATACAACGTCGCCCTCGGCGCGCAGCTTATCGACATCAATATGGGCTGCCCCGCCAAAAAAGTCTGCAACGTCCAAGCGGGCAGCGCGCTGATGCAAAACGAACCGCTGGTGGCCGCCATACTTGAAGCCGTCGTTGACGCGGCGGGCGTTCCCGTTACCCTCAAAACCCGCCTGGGCTGGCACGACGACCATAAAAACATCCTCACCATTGCCCGCATCGCCGAAGAGTCCGGCATTGCCGCCATTGCCATCCACGGCCGCACGCGCACCCAGATGTACAAAGGCGAAGCGAGTTACGAATTAATCGCCGAAGCCAAAGGCCGTCTGAATATCCCCGTCTGGGTCAACGGCGACATCACCTCGCCGCAGAAAGCCGCCGCCGTGTTGCGGCAAACCGGTGCCGACGGCGTTATGATAGGGCGCGGCGCACAGGGCCGGCCGTGGCTTTTCCGCGATTTGACCCATTACGCCCGACACGGCGTGCTGCCCGAAGCACTAAGCCTAAAGGAATGCGGCGAAACCGTGTTGGCGCACGTCCGCGCCATGCACGATTTTTACGGTGCCGCCGCCGGAGCGAGGATTGCGCGCAAACACATAGGCTGGTATCTGGATTCTATGCCCGAAGGCGAAGCGGCGCGTCGGGAAATCAACCGTCTGGACGACGCGGCGGCGCAATATGACGCGGTGGCCGCCTATTTGGACAGGCTGCCCGAACTGACCGACGCTTGGGCGTGCGGCTACCGCTGAGGCCGTCTGAAAACGCTGTTTCTGCGGAGACGGGCCAGAAAGGAAACGCAATGGACTTTTGGCATGGTTTTGGGATTATCACCGGCGTGCATTTCCTCGCCTGCATGTCGCCCGGCCCCGATTTCGTGTTGGTTTCGCAGCAGTCGCTGGGCCGCGGCAGGGCGGCGGGGCTGCTGACCGCGCTCGGTTTCGGCGTGCACATCGTTTATTCGGTATTCGGACTGGTTACGCTGGTCGCGCAGTCCGCGCCGCTGCTGACGGCGGTTAAAATCATCGGCGGCCTGTATCTGGTCTATATCGGCTATAAGGGCATCCGCGCCAAAGCCGGCGGCGGTGTATTGGAAATCAGAGCGGAGAAAGCCGCGCGCGAACCGGTTGGCAAAACCGTGTGGCGCGGCGTGTTGTGCAACGTGCTGAACCCGAAGGCGGTGGTGTATATGCTGTCGCTGTTTACCGTGGTGTTGTCGCCTGCGACCCCGATGTGGCAGATGGCGGTTTACGGCGCGTGGATGACGCTGATGATTTTTATCTGGTTCGCACTGGTGGCGCTGATGCTGTCCGTTCCCGCCGTGAGCAGGCGGTTCTCGCGTTTCGGCCACTGGATAGACAGGGTTTGCGGCGGCGCGCTGGCGTTGTTGGGCGTGAAAGTGATGAGCGGAAGCTGAGGCCGTCTGAAAACGGATTGGCAATCGATTTTGGAAAGGGAAGATAAAATGAAACAAAAAATAGACATCGCGCAATGTATCGAACAGAACCTGAAGCAATACTTTAAGGATTTGAACGGGGAAACGCCGTGTGCGGTTTATGAAATGGTGCTCAACCAAGTTGAAAAACCGCTGCTCGGCTGCGTTATGGAAGAATGCGGCGGCAACCAGTCGAAAGCCGCCGCCGTATTGGGGTTGAACCGCAACACGCTGCGGAAGAAACTGGTGCAGCACGGGTTGCTGGAAAATTAAAAAAGACACGACAGGCCGTCTGAAAACCGACCGTTTCAGACGGCCTGATTGCTTTTTGCGGCCGGATACATGCGGCGGGGCGTCAAAGGATTTTCAATGAACAACCGAACCAAACTGTGGCTTGCGCTGACGATGGTCGGCATAACCGGCGGGCTGGTCGGCATCGTGCTGACGGAATTGTTGCATTTCGTGCAACATCACGCCTACGGTTATGCTTTGGACGGCGGACATCAGTCGTTCCGCGAAGGCGTGGAGGTGGCCGCCCCGCTGCGGCGGTTTTACGCGCTGCTCTCGTGCGGTGTTGCCGCGGGCGGCGGCTGGTGGCTGCTGAAGCGGTACGGCAAACCGCTGGTCGGTATCAAGGCTTCGTTGGTCAAACCGCTGGCGGGGTTGCCGTTTGCCGCCACCGTCGGCCATGCACTGTTGCAAATCGTAACCGTCGGACTGGGTTCGCCGTTGGGGCGGGAAGTGGCGCCGCGCGAAATGACAGTGGCGTTCGCCTCGTTGTGGGTCAGGCGGCTCGGTTTGGACGAGGATGGCGCGCGGCTGCTGATTGCCTGCGCTTCCGGTGCGGGCTTGGCGGCGGTATACAATGTGCCGCTGGCCGCCACGCTGTTTATTCTGGAAACGATGCTCGGTGTGTGGACGCGGCAGGCGGTAACGGCGGCGCTGTTCTGTTCGGTGCTGGCAACCGCTGTGTCCAGAATGGGGCTGGGCGACATGCAGCAATACAGCGTCGGCTTGCAGATTGACCGGCCGCTGCTGTGGTGGTCGGCGGTAGCCGGGCCGTTGTTGGGTGCGGCGGCGGTGCTGTTTCAGCGCACGACCGCTCCGTTTCCGCTGCTGGCGCGCGGCGACCGGCGCATTGTACCGCTGGCGGTAGCGGCGTTCGCTGCCGTCGGCCTGCTGGCGATGTACAGCCCCGATATTCTGGGCAACGGCAAAGCGGGCAACCAACTGGTGTTCGGCGGCCTAATCGGCTGGCAGGACAGCCTGCAACTGGCGGTGCTGAAATGGCTGGCGGTATTGCTGGCGCTGGTGGCGGGAGCGTACGGCGGGCTGATTACGCCGTCGATGATGCTCGGCAGTACGCTGGCTTTTGCAAGTGCGGCATTGTGGAATGCGTTTCTGCCTCCGATGCCGTCTGAAAGCGCGGCCGTGGTCGGTGCGGCGGTGTTTCTGGGCGTGTCGCTGAAAATGCCGCTGACCGCCGTCGTGTTCGTGCTGGAATTGACCCGCGCGCCCGTTGCGCTGCTGATGCCGCTGTGCCTTTGCCTGACCGGTGCGGTGGTGGCGGCGGGACGGTTGGAAAAGGCAATAAAATAAAGGGAAACCATGTTCTACCAGATTCTCTCGCTGCTGATTTGGAGCAGCTCGTTTATCGCCGCCAAATTCGCCTATACCATGCTCGATGCGGCATTGATGGTGCAGGCGCGGCTGCTGATTTCCGTGTTCATCGTACTGCCCGTCTGCCGCCGCTATCTCGACAAAATTCCGAAAAACAAATGGAAGCCGCTGCTGTGGCTGTCGTTTCTCAATTATGTGGTGGTGCTGATGTTGCAATTCATCGGCCTGAAATACACCTCTGCCGCCAGCGCGGAAACCATTATCGGGCTGGAACCGCTGCTGATGGTGTTTATCGGTCATTTTTTCTTCCGCGATCGGGCCGAATGGTATCACTGGCTGTGCGGGCTGGCCGCCTTTGCCGGCGTTGCCGTTATGATTGCCGGCGGACACGGCGGCGGCAATATCGGCATTCGGGGCTGCCTGATGATTTTCATCGCCGGCATCGTGTTTTGCAGCATCACCCGCCCGACGCAGAAACTGATTGCCGACATCGGCGCGCCGGCGTTTACCTCCATGTCGCTGGCCGTTTCCGCCGTTATGTGCCTGCCGTTTTCACTGCTGCTGGCCGACAGCTATCAAATCAACTGGAACTGGCCGGGCGGCATCGCGCTGCTGTACCTCGGCGTCGGTTGCAGTTGGTTTGCCTATTGGCTGTGGAACAAAGGCATGAGCCGCGTTCCCGCCAACCTCTCCGGCCTGCTGACCACGCTGGAACCGGTGTTCGGCATCCTATTGGCGGTCGTTATCCTCGGCGAACGCATTTCCGCCGTGTCGGGAGCAGGGATGATGATTGTCGTCGCGGCGGCATTCGCAGCGGCACTGCTGCCTAAGATTCTGAAGAAACAGGTAAATAAGGCCGTCTGAAAACCGGTTTTCAGACGGCCTTATTCAAAGGATTGTCAACAATTTTTCCAAAAACCTACTGCCAAAAAGCCGAAAATAGCGGATAATGACGCCCTGAAAATTTAATTAATATCTTTGCAAAAACACCGGTTCAACCTTCAAAAAAGGAAATCCCCATGTCTTCCATCAAACGCGCCCTGATCAGCCTGTCCGACAAAAACGGCGCAGTCGAATTTGCCCAAACCCTGCACAAACTCGGTGTCGAAATCCTCTCTACCGGCGGTACGGCGAAGCTGCTTGCCGATGCGGGCGTTCCCGTGATTGAAGTCGCCGACTATACCGGTTTTCCCGAAATGCTCGACGGCCGCGTGAAAACGCTGCATCCGAAAATCCACGGCGGTATTTTGGGGCGGCGCGATTTGGGCGAACACGTCGCCAAGATGGAAGAGCACGGCATCGGCAACATCGACCTTGTGTGCGTCAACCTTTACCCCTTCGCCGCCACCATCGCTAAACCAAACTGCACGCTGGAAGACGCGATTGAAAACATCGACATCGGCGGCCCGACCATGGTGCGCTCTGCCGCGAAAAACTGGAAACACGTCGCCATCGTTACCGACACCGCCGACTTCCCCGCCATCGCCGCCGAAATGGAAGCCAACGGCGGCGCGTTGAGCGACAAAACCCGCTTCAACCTGTCGCGTAAGGCGTTCAGCCACACCGCCCAATACGACGGCATGATTTCCAACTACCTGACTTCGCTTTCAGACGACGTCTTGAGCGGCACGCCTGAAATCGGCGAGTTTCCCAGCCAGTTCAACCAAAGCTGGATTAAAGTGCAAGACATGCGCTACGGCGAAAACCCGCACCAGCGTGCCGCGTTCTACCGCGATGTTTATCCCGCCGCAGGCAGCCTCGCCGCATACAAACAACTGCAAGGCAAAGAATTGTCGTACAACAACATTGCCGATGCCGATGCCGCTTGGGAAGCCGTCAAATCCTTCGACGCGCCCGCCTGCGTGATTGTGAAACACGCCAATCCGTGCGGCGTCGCCGTTGCAGCCGATACATTGACCGCCTATAAACTCGCCTACGCCACCGACACCACCAGCGCGTTCGGCGGCATCATTGCCTTCAACCGCGAAGTGGACGGCGAAACCGTCAAACAGATTACCGACAACCAATTTATGGAAGTATTGATGGCGCCGAAGTTCACCGCCGAAGCCCTCGAAATCGCCGCTGCCAAGAAAAACGTGCGCGTATTGGAAGTGCCTCTAGAAGCAGGCGCGAACCGCTTCGAACTCAAACGCGTCGGCGGCGGATTATTGGTACAAACGCCCGACATCCACCGCATCAGCCGCGCCGATTTGAAAGTCGTCTCCAAACGCCAACCGACCGAGCAGGAGTGGAATGATTTGCTGTTTGTCTGGAACGTCGCCAAATACGTCAAATCCAACGCCATCGTGTTCGGCAAAGGCGGTCAAACCTACGGCATCGGCGCAGGCCAAATGAGCCGCGTGGACAGCACCCGCATCGCCGCCCGCAAAGCGCAGGACGCAGGTTTGGACTTAAACGGCGCATGTGCCGCCTCCGATGCCTTCTTCCCGTTCCGCGACGGCGTGGACGTCATCGCCGAGCAGGGCATCAAAGCCATCATCCACCCCGCAGGCTCGATGCGCGATCAGGAAGTTTTCGACGCGGCAGACGAACACGGTATCGCGATGGTGGTAACGGGCGTGCGGCATTTCAGGCATTGATTCGGAAACACATTCAAAAAAGGCCGTCTGAAAATTGTTTCAGACGGCCTTTTATAATCAATAAGCCTTCCGCAAGCGTGTTTAATTTAAGGGTTTGCCGGTATTCAAATCTTCACAGGAAACCCGATAAAAAACGACTTCAGAATCCGTATTCCACTTTAAACATGTATTCGTTGCGCTTGTAGCGGTTCAGCCAGGACGAGCTTTTGTTGTCGGTGTGTTTTACGGTGAGGACGGGTACGAAGCCGCGGAGGAAAGGGCGGTCGAATTTGATGTCCAACTGGTAGGTGCGTTCGAAATCACGGCGGCGGGTTTCCAGCCAGGCATGGTAGTCCTGATAGGCTGTTTTGCGCCAGATTGCCTGAAAGGTGGCGTCGATGCCGGATTCGAAACGTTTGTTGACACCCGCGCGCAGGCCGTGCCGGCGGTAGGAATCCACTTTTTCGCGGCTGTTTTTGCGCAGGTAGTCGTAGCCGCCGAATACCAGCCAGTCTTTCGGCAGGGCGTAGATGGCGGTGGTGAACAGAAGCGTCTGCGGGCCGTTGAAATGTTTTAATTCGCCGCGGTAGCGGTCGTATTTGTGGTCGAGCTGCACGCCCAGCGAGGCTTGGTCGGAAAAGGTGCGGCTGTATGCCGTGCTGATGCCGGCGCTGCTGTCGCGCAGTTTGCCGCCCGACCATTCATATTGCACCTGCGGGCCGATACTGAAGGAATGGTCTTTGCTCTGAAAACTGTAAGCGGGACTGACGTTGATATTGTGTTCGCCGTATTCTTTGTTGCCGGGATAGAGCCGGCCCCATGCGTAGCCGCCCAGTTGCAGGCCGTGGTGGCCGTTGAGCGAAATGCGTCTGCTTAAGTTGGCGTCATATACCCACATCCGGTTTTTCAACGCATCGGGCGCGTAGGCGTCAAGCCGTTCGTTACGGCAGGACAGCATTCCGTCGCTGTCCAGAATCGGCTGCCCGTTCGAATCGAAACCGCAGCTTGTCTGATTGCGGACAATCGTCGCGCCCGACGACTGGTTTAAGTTGGTGTCGTAACCCGCGCCGAACGAAACCGAACCGCTCCACGCATCGCGTTTCTTCAAAGCGTCGGCAAACACTTTGATTTTCTCATTGACGGCGGGCACTTCGGGAATATCGATGCCGTCGAACAATGCCGCTGATTCTTTGTTTTGTTTGTCTATAAACAGCAGCCGTGCCAAATCCAGGCGGCCGCGCAGAAATTCGGGATTTTTGCGGTAAAGCTCGCGGTATTTCGCCAACGCGGCCTTCAAATCGTCGCGGAACACCGCCTGATTGGCCTCGGCAAACAGCACTATATCGGGGTCGTAATCATCCTGACGGCGGTAAATGTCCAACAGCCGCGCCGTTTCTTCCTCGTTTTGCGCGTTGACCGCCTTCATCAGCGACAACGCCAAATCTTCGCCGTCCTGCACTTCTCCCGCGCCGAATTCAATCGCCGTATTGTCCGCTTCGTTCCTTTCCTGCTGCGCGCGGCGGAGTTCCGTCCCCTGTTTGAGCTGCATGAAGCGGTCTTCCCTGTCGTCGGCAAACGCGTGGGGCAGCAGGCTCAGAAAAACGGGCAGGATGAGCAGGCGTTTCATTTAGATTACTTTCCTTTTGGTGTGGTGGGATTGGGTTTTCAGACGGCCTCTGAAGCGGGCCGGCAGACATTCGGGTTTTCAATTATTATTTTTTCGTACCGCCGAAAGCAGTATTGAGATTCGGATTTCGGGCGAACTCGGCGACACCGGCCAGCGCGGCGGCATCGTTGCCGTAGAAATTGCCGCGGGTCGTACCGCTTACATCGTTAGCCGTAGCCCTGCCGCCGAACGAAGCGTTCGCGGTGTTGATAACGGCATTGTCGACGGTAACGCTCAGGCCGGGGCGTTTAATCGTGCCGTTCAGCCTTTTTTTAGCGAAGTCCGCTTTTAAATCGCCGGTCAGTAGGGGGGTATTGGCATCAACATGATGATTAATACCTTTGACCGAGTAAACGGCGGTGCCGCCGGTCGGCATTTTCGCGGTTTTGCCCGTACCGTTGTAGAACACGGAATAATTGGTTCCGGCAGTTCCCGCCACCGCACCCGGCTGCACGTCCGCCCAATCGCCGAAATACACGTCCGCGTTGCCGACTTTGGCAAAAGACATACGGCCCAGGTTGGAATAATCGTTGGGTACCCCGCCGGGGACATATCTGTAAATCGGGCTGTACATACGGTAAAGGCGGGTAACGGTTACGCCGTTATCATCACGGTTGACGATACCGTCGAATAACCGGCGGGTAAGCGGTAATCTGCCGATTTCGTCGAAGCGGGCGAACGAAGTCGAATTTTTATGGGTGTGGTACAGCCTTTTCCCTTTATAAGTCAGTAGATTGGAATAAGTAATATGAACGGAGGCCCTGTTTCCGTACCAGCCTGACGATTCGGTTCCGAGCCTGATATAGCGCGGTTGCCTGCCGTCCGTAACCGTTGCGCCCGCTTGGTCGCCGGATACGAAAGACCAAGGCTGTGCCTGCGCGGCGGTAGCGGCAAACACAGCCGCCGCTATTATCAGAAGTTCGGTATGTTTCATAATCAACCTCTTTAATGTAGCTGAATATTTTTTTGAAAATTCGTTAAAGGCCGTCTGAAACCGAATCGGGCGAAAGCGGGGCTTCCGCCCGACGGATAATCATCGTTTTCCAATCAGCCTGCTTTAGCGTCTAGTGCCGCCGAAGGCAGTGTTGAGTTTGGGATTGTTAAAATCGGCTACCCCGGCCAGTGCGGCGGCATTGTTGCCATAGAAGTTACCTCGGGTTCTGCCGTTGATACTGCCGTTGGCTTTGGCAGCACCGTAAAACGAAGCTTGGGCGGTATGGATGACGGCATTGTTGATGGCAACGCTCAACCCCTTTTTGGCAATAGTGCCGTTCAGCCTTTTCGCGCCGAAATCGGCGGTCAGCGTGCCGGTCATGATGGGCGAATTCTGGTTAACGTAATTGTTGATACCTTTAACGGCATAGGTAGCCTTGCCGCTGGTCGGCATTCTGGTAGTTTTGCCCGTGCCGTTGTAGAACACGGAAGTATTGGTGCCAGCAGTACCCACGCCCGCTCCCGCTTTCACATCCGCCCAATCGCCGAAATACACATCCAGATTGCCGACTTTGGCAAAAGACATACGACCTAAATGGGAGTAATCGGGCATTATTCTCGTGTTGAAGAGCGTGTTCCAAGCGGGGGAATTCATGCGGTACATGTGAGCAACGGTTACATCGTTTTTGTCTTTACTGATAATACCATTCGCTATTCTTCGGGTTATCGGCATAGTTCTAAAAAAATCTATTTCAGAAAATGCAATAAATCTGTTGTTGGCACGGTTTTTCGCTATTTGCAAGTGTGTGTCCGTTACATTGATTGCTGCTCTATTTCTTCTGGAATTTTCTCTACCTAATACAATATAATGATATTGGTTGTTGTTCGTAACCGTCGAACCCGCTTGAGTGCCAGATACAAAAGGCTGGGGTTGTGCCTGCGCGGCTGCGGCGGCAAACACAGCCGCCGCTATCATCAGAAGTTCGGTATGTTTCATAATCAACCTCTTCGGTATCGCTAAATATTTTTTGAAAATTCGTTAAAGGCCGTCTGAAACCGAATCGGGCGAAAGCGGGGCTTCCGCCCGACGGATAATCATCGTTTTCCAATCAGCCTGCTTTAGCGTCTAGTGCCGCCGAAGGCAGTGTTGAGTTTGGGATTGTTAAAATCGGCTACCCCGGCCAGTGCGGCGGCATTGTTGCCATAGAAGTTACCTCGGGTTCTGCCGTTGATACTGCCGTTGGCTTTGGCAGCACCGTAAAACGAAGCTTGGGCGGTATGGATGACGGCATTGTTGATGGCAACGCTCAACCCCTTTTTGGCAATAGTGCCGTTCAGCCTTTTCGCGCCGAAATCGGCGGTCAGCGTGCCGGTCATGATGGGCGAATTCTGGTTAACGTAATTGTTGATACCTTTAACGGCATAGGTAGCCTTGCCGCTGGTCGGCATTCTGGTAGTTTTGCCCGTGCCGTTGTAGAACACGGAATAATTGGTACCGGGATTGCCCGCACCGGCTCCCGCTTTCACATCCGCCCATTCGCCGAAATACACATCCAGATTGCCGACTTTGCCGTAAGTCATACGGCCCAAATGGGAGTGGTCGGGCATCACGCCTGTCTTGCTGAGAAGGTTCCATCTGCCCCCAGTCATACGGTACATACGGGCAACGATAACGCCGTTTTTGTCTTTATTGACTACCCCGTTTGCTAGCGCTCGAATGATTGGCCTTGTTCCGATAGAATCGATTTTGGCGAACGGAGTGGGATTGTTATTGGCTACCTTTTTCTGTTTGGATAGGACTGCTAGACTGGGATCAACAACATTGATAGCAGCCTTGCCTCTGTAATTGCCTTCTCCTTCTATTCCCAATTCGATATGACGAGGAAGTCCGTTGTTTGTAACTGTTGCACCTATCTGCGTACCGGAAGTAAAAGTGCGGATTTGAGCTTGGGTGGAAGACGCGGCAAACACGGCGGCCAAGGCCATCAGAAGTTTAGCGTGTGTCATGATTAAATCTCCTAAATATGGTGTTTACAAATGCCTTCCGAAGATTTACAAAAGGCCGTTTCAATCGGACCGGATTCGGATAAGCGGTCTTTAATGCGCTCAGAAGGCGATATGAACTATACGCCTGATTACAACTAATGCAAATAAAAATAATTTTAATTATCTTATTTGTTGAATATATTTTGTCTATTAACTTTTGTGTTAATCAAATATAACTAAAAAAATAATTGTTATAGCGGTTGCATAAATATGTAATGCCGACCGGCACGGATAAATCTGCTTTGTTTCCCACCCGTCATTCCCCCCTGTGCAGGAATGACGGATTTTTGTTGTCCTAGGGAATGGCCGGTTTGGATTATCACCCGTGCGGGAATGGCGGGGTACGGGGAAGGGCGGTTTTGTCAAAGGGAAGAATGGATGGGTTTGAAAAGGCGGAGAAGGCCGTCTGAAAAGGAAGAGGCCGTCTGAAAAATCTTCCGGCTGCTTTGGCGCGGCGGTGTTTTTCAGACGGCCTGACGATAGGCAAATAAATGGTCAGAATTTGCCGGTAATCCCTATCCTGACCGTCCTGCCCGGTGCGGGCATATAGGAACGGCTGAACGGGTCCATATAGTAGCGGTTGGTCAGGTTGGTGCCCACCAGTTCGGCGCTGATGTTTTTGTTGATGCGGTAGCGCAGATAGGCATCGACTACGGCCGTAGCCGACCAGCGCATGTTTTCTATGCCGTCGATATAATTTGTATTAATACCGTAGTTGCTATTGACTGCCTGCTGGAATCCGACCCATGAATCTTTGCGGCTTTTGTAGACGTCGCTGTGCCAGTGGAAGCGGGTGCCGACATCCAGTTTGTTTTTCAGGAAACGCGCGCCCAGTTCGGCATCGACCGACCAGCGCGGCTGCATCATGGATGACAGGTAACCTCTGATTTCCACTCCGCCGGGGAAGCAGGTCGGTGCGCGTACCAATGGCTTGCTGCCGCTGCTTTGGACATAATGTGCCAATACTTCGGACTGTGCGTTGTCGGTAAATGCGGCACCCTCGTCGCAGACGTCGTTGCGGATGGTGCGGATGACGCCGAGGCTGCCGTATACCTTGCCGGTATCGAAGCGGGCGGACAATTCCGCGCCGGTGCGTATCTGCTTGTCGAATTGTTCGAATTCAAGCTGGTCGTTGCGGTCGATGATGTTTTTGGTGGTGTTGCGGAAATAGTTGATGCGGAAATCGGCCTTGCGCATTTTCGGGAACAGTCCGGTCAGGTCGTGGATATAGCCGACCTCGAAATTCTTGCCGCGTTCGGGTTTCCATTGGTAGCCATAGCGGTTTACCGAGGTAGTGTTAACCCTCGGGCTGATGGGAACACCTGCGGTACCCTCGAAAATGCTAGGAAAGCGCAAGGTTTGGGTATAGCGCAGATAGGCGCGGGCATAGTCGGTCAGATTGAAGGTTACCGAAGCGGCGGGTGCCCAGCCGCTACCTTTCTGCTTCTGCGCCTGCTGCTTCTGCGCCGGTGTCAGCGCGCTTTTATAAGTGTAGTTACTTGCAATTTCGGCCGTAAGGTTTTGGAATTTGTTTACAAAACGCGGGCTATTGGGATCGGCCGGATTATAGACGGGGTTCTCGACACGGGTCAGCACTTTGGGATTGCTTAAGATAGGATGGTCGGCCATATTCAGATTGCCGTATTGGTCTTTGGTCCAATCGAAACGTGCTCGATTAACATACACTGGTATACCGTTAGATCCTTCGGGAAGGATTTTGGCATATGCATCCTGTATGTCTTGTGTCGATTCGCATGTAGGAGACATCATGCAGGCATTGGCTTTTTGGTAGGCTTCGTAATCCTTTTTCGTCGCCACGACATCGGCGGTATATCGAAGCCCTCTGTGGGCTTCCAATTCACCGCCGTTGTCTAAGAATTTTTTGACACTGTCGTCTTGCAGGGAGAAGTTGGTATAGCGCGCGCCTGCGGTCAGCGTCAGCCACGGGCGCGGCTCGAAGCGGAAATTGAAGCCGAGGTTGTATTCGCGCCGCCTGCCGTTGCGCGGATAGGTGATAACGTCGAGAAATGGGTTGGGATAGAGCGAATCTTCACCGATTTCCTTTTTGAAATGGTCGCCGTATAAATCGGCAAATTCATTGCGTGTTGTCAGTTTTTCGTTCTGAAAGTCGCCCAATACGGTCAGTTCAAGATTGTCGCGCAGCTTCATGCGGTTGGAGAAATTGAAACCGTTGCGGTTGTTGGTGGCATAGAGTGCCTGCGCCTGGCGGGTATTGAAGCGACCGTCGGTATTCGGCAGGCCTTCATCTAAGCCGGGCCTGTTGCGGCGCAGGCCGTTCCTCCAATTATCGTAAGCCTCTCCCCAAGGGTTATCCATCCAAGCGATATCGCCGGGGACACCGCCGGAGGAATTGGTTTTGGAGCGGGTGCGGGTGGCCCATAGCGAGGCGTTCAAATCAATCCAGCGGCTGCCTTCGGGTTTCCACGAATAGTCGATATTGTAGGCGCGCTGCTTGACCCACGCCTGCGGCCATTCGGCGATTTTGTTTTGGGAATCGACATTATCACCTTGGAAACCGCCGCCGCTGAGGATGCGTGATGGCATGACTTCGCCGAAGGTCGAGTGCGTATGGCGCAGGCCGAGTTTGATGCTTTGGTTGTTCGGCAGGCGGAAGGTGGTTTTACCTAGCCAGGATTCGGTTTCCAGAGAAGTATTGGCCACCTCGCCTCCTGGTGTGTAGAAGAGGCCGATAATGGGGACGTCGGGGCTGAGTTCCTTTATCCCCTGTTCTTGTTCCAGCCTGCGGAGGTTCTCGGCATTGTCGGTAGAATAGAAGCCGTAGCGGTGCGCGCCTTTTTTGCCTGAAAAGTAATTGCCCTTGTTACGGTAGGCATAGGTGAGTATGGCGTCGAAATTATCCTGTTTGGTCGCAGCGGCGATGCGGTAGGCCTTGTCTTCCGAAAATTTATGCTTGCCGCCGAAGCGCGGGGTTAATCTGTCTGAATCGTCGGCATAAAACCGCCAGTATCCGCCTACTACATTTTCAGGATGTTCCAAAGTGCGGTAATCCACGTTTTCGGCATAGGTGGCTTTACGCGGCTTGATGGAATTGTTGCTGGTTTCCGCCTTGATTTCCACGCCGTATTTCTGACCTTCGGGCACGATGTCGTCGGCTTCGAGGGTTTTCAGCGCCACCGAACCGCCGATGCCGCTTTTGACCTCGCGGTTGAACGACGGGCCTTTTTCCACATACACGCTGCTGATGATATTGGGATCGACATAGTTGCGGTTGTTTGCGCCGAACATGCCGCGCCAGACGGTAATCGCCTGCTCGGTGCCGTCGATGGTAACGGGGATGCGGCCCTGCCCCTGCACGCCGCGGATGTTGGGGTCGAGCGCGCCGCTGTTGCGCGCTTCGCCGCTGTAGACTCCGGGCAGGCCGCTGAAGAGGTCGGATACGGTGTTGCCTTTGAAGGTTTCGACCTCTTCCTTGCCTTTGTAGAGGTTGACGATTTCGCGGGTATAGACGCGGTCCTTGCCGCGTTCGTCTTTGTGTCTGCCTTTTACGGTAATCGGATTGAGCGTAACGGTTTGGGTGGCGGCCCCTTCGGCGGAGGCGTCGGCATTGTCGGCGGCAAGGAGGGAAGGGCAGAGGCCGAGTACGCTCAGGCAGGCCGCGATGGTTTTCAGTCGGTTGTTTCTCATTGAGTGACTCCAAAATATTGTTTTGTTGTTTCACCCGTTTGTCGTGATTGGCGGGTACAGAGAAAATTAAAAAAAAAGAAGCAGTTTGAATGTGATTCGAAGTTAAATTATTTTGAATAATATTGATTATTGTTTGGTTATTTGACGGAAGATGATGGATTTTGTTTCACTGCTTGGAAACTTTTACAAAAGATTTTCGCAGAAAATTCTAATTGTTTGCTATTCGGATAAAAAATATGGCTTAAATTAAAAGATTTTCGGTATTAAAAACCGATAAGCGGTATAAAGGACAAGCAGGCCGTCTGAAAACTTTTCAGACGGCCTGCTCCGATAGAAATAACGTGTCAGCCGCCTGCGCCGACGGTGTAAACCTTACCGATGCTGTCGGGGTTGCGGAGGATGGCGGAAACGGCGGCGGCGAGTCCGTTCCGAGTCATGTATTTTCTGGGGATGCCTTCGGGTTGCAGGGTCAGGTTGTAGCTGTTGCCGTCGCCATCGGCGAGGCCGCAGGGGCGCAGGATGGTCCAGTTCAGGCTGCTTTGTTTGAGGTAGATTTCGGCTTCGGTTTTGGCGCGGACGGCTTCGCCGAGGGCTTGTTTGAAGGGTTCGCTCATCATGTCCCATTGTTCGCCGCAACCCATGCTGGTAATCAGGATGAAACGGGCTTGCGGGTTGGCGGCCTGGGCGGCGGCGATGATGTTGATATTGCCCAGTGCGTCGCTGCGTATGCCTTGTTCGTTTTTGCCGCCGACGAAGCTGATGACGCTGTCGGGGCGGTATTGTGCGAACACTTTGTCGAGCGCGTCGGCATCGAGCGCGTCGGCTACGGTCGTCTGAATGTGTTGTTCGCTAAAGAACGAATCCTCAGACGGCTTCCTTAATACGGCGACGGTGTCGGCGGGGCTGGTGAGTGTGCGGATGAATGCGCGGCCGGACGGGCCGTTGGCGCCGAAGATGAGTTGCATGGGGTCTCCTTTGTGTGTCGGATGGTTAGAGGTTCAATAATCTGCTTACTTTGTTGAGTGGTTGGGGTAGGCTGGTTGATTTTCAGACGACCTTTTTGTGTTTGATGTTGTGCTGGCGTGGGCATAGCCCACGCTACTTCTTTTCAGTTTTCTTTTGCGGCAGAGCGGTGGTCGTCTGAAACGGGTAAAGTGGGTTTCATAACAACTGCCGTGGCGTGGGTTTTACCCGCGATTTTCTAATTGCCGGTTTGGTGCTTTGCCCTCTCCCTAGCCCTCTCCCACGGGGAGAGGGGATGGGGTGGCGGGTAAACTCTAAGTGGCAGAGAATCCAAAAATGGTTGGGTCTCGGTATCCTCAATTCCCTCTCCCCGTGGGAGAGGGCGGTAAGCGCAAGCTTACTTTTGTGGCAAACGCCAATCTTGCAGGCAGCCTGTCGAATTTCATCGGCTATTTACGATGCCGAAAGATGATTTCGTTTGTGCAGGAATGCGGCAATTTTTATCAGTTTTCAGGCAGAGGTCGTCTGAAACCTGTTTAAGCCGCATCAAACAGTTTTCTCATGGCTTCGATTTGGTGTTGCTTGAGTTCGCCGGCTTCGTCGCGGCCGACGAAGATTTTGAACATGGCGCCGCCGTTGCGGTTGATGAAGTTGAGCGAGCAGGTGGCTTTGCCCATAAACGGACGTTCCAAAAGGTAGATGGCGGCGCAGTTTTCGTAATAGATATGACCGTGTACGCCGCCGTCGGTTTCGGGGTGGTCGAAGTTGTAGAAGCCGCGGCCGACTTTGCCCCCGGGCAGTTTGCCGGTAACTTCGACGATGGCGTCGGGGGTGTGGGCGATGAAGGTGACGGCTTCGTCCCAAGCGGCGACGGCTTGGAGGATTTCGACGATGCGGCTGCCTTCGGTTTGGCGGATGCAGTTTTCGGGCAGGCAGCGGATGACGTCTTCAAAGCTGCATTGGTTTTGCGCGGCGAGCATTTCGAGCACTTGGCCGGGATTTTTTTCCAATGATTGGCGCAACATGATTTGTTGTTCGGATGAAAGTTTTTGCATGGTTTGATCCTTTTCTTGGGTCGGAAGGGTGAGCATGAGTTTGCGGATGAGGGTGGGCGACCAGTAGCGGCCGCTGGTGTTCAGGCGGATGAGGCCGTCCGAACCTTGTTCTTCAAAGAGTTGCATTGCCTGCCATTGGGCAATCATTTTCTGCGCGGCGGCGTTGCCGTCAAACAGGGAGGGATTCAGACGGCCTGTTTCCATATCGTGCTGCACTTGTCCGAGCAGGGTTTTGTTCGGGCTGTGGCCGCTCATGAAGGCGATGTTTTTTTCGCCTTTCGGGGTGGCGAGGTAGCTGTTCAAATCGCCTTGCACCTGATAGCTGAAGCCGCCGAAGTTGCCGCCTGCGCCGGAGCCGAACGCCCAGCAGGGGATATTGGATTTGACCAGCGTGTTGTAGCGGTTGCGTTCGCCGCGGCCGGGATAGGCGAAATGGCTGTTGCTGACTTGGTTCCAGCCTTTTTGCGCCAGCGTTTCGACGGCGTAGGCGTATTGGTCGGCCTGAACGTCGAAACCGGGCGGGGCGGGAAATGCGCCTTTTTCCACCATGCGGTTGATGGGTAGCATGGGATAGAGGTTGAAGGCGTAGGTGTCGAGTCCGGACAAAGGCAGGGCGGTGGCGCGTTCGAGGTCGTTTTGCCAAACGGCGTCGGTTTGGTTGGGCAGGCCGAACATCAAATCGACAACGATGACGGCATTGATTTCACACAGTTTTTCCAGATAGGCAAAGGCTTCGTCGCCGCCGTGTTTGCGGCCGAGGCGGCGGCGGATGGCGGTGTCGAAGGTTTGCACGCCGATGGAAATGCGGTTGGCGCCCGCTTCGATGCAGGCTTGGGCTTTTTCGATGTCGAAATGGCTCATGCGGCCTTCGATGGTGAACTCGCAGTCGTCGGCAATCGGCAGGTATTGGTAACAGGCGCGGATGAGTCTGGCGAGGTCTGAGGTTTGCAGCGCAGTGGGCGTGCCGCCGCCGAAATAGACGGCGCGGATTTTACCGTTGCCTTGGCGGATTTCGGCTTCTGCCGCCATTTCTTCGATGATTTTGTCGGTGTAAACGCTGCTGTAACTCTCTTTCCACGCGTTGCGGTAGAAGCCGCAGAACACGCAGTGGTTGGCGCAGAAGGGGATGTGCAGATAGGCGAGCGCGTCGGAGTCGGCGGCATGGGGGAGCTTCTGCCGCCAGATGTTCTGCCATTGCGGACGGGGAATCGGTATGCCGCCCCATATCGGCATCAACGCCTGCCGCTCGGGAAAGGCTTTGGGCGCGGATTGGCGCGGTGTCCAAACAAGCTGCTGGGTCATAAGCAATTAAAAACGATTATTGTTCACTCTAATAGAGTAAATAACTAATTTTGAAAGGTCAAGGAGAGAAGCGCGGAAGGTTGCCTGGGCCGACGGGTAACTATGAAACCGATTTTCAGACGGCCTTAGCTTCTGAAATAAATCCCTTCTTCGTCTTGGCAGCGGCGTATCGGCCAGCCGTAAACCGCTTCGAGCAAATCCGGCCGCATGACGGCTGCCGCATCGCCGGCAGCGATGATTTTCCCTTTATCCATCAGGACAATATGTTCGGCATAACGGGCGGCAAGGTTGAGGTCGTGCAGCACCATCACGGATGAGGCGCGGCTTTTGTGGCGGACAAGATACTGCATCAGGCGGTGTTGGTGGCGGATGTCGAGGTGGTTGCACGGTTCGTCCAAAAGCAGGACGCGGGCGTTTTGCAGCAGGGCGCGGATGATGTTGGCGCGTTGCTGTTCGCCGCCGGAAAGCCTGCCGATGCGTTTTTCCACCAGCGCCGCCAAATCGAAATAGTTTAAAAGTTCGTCCGCCCATTCATGGTTCAGACGGCCTTTCTGCACGAACGCCGCCAGAGCGATGTATTCGCGCACGGTCATGGGCATGTTGTAACGGCCGTGCTGTCCGACCCACGCCGCTTTGCCTGTGCGGATTTGCGGCGCGGCGGCTTCGCCCAGAAGCGTAATCTCTCCTTGTCCCGCCTGTCCGATTAAGGCCCTCAGCAAAGTGGATTTGCCTGCGCCGTTGGGGCCGATAACGGCGGTGCTGCCCGCAGGAATATCGAGCGCGTCGATTTCAAGCAGGGTTTTGCCTTTGATGTGGACGGAGAGATTGCGGATTCGGAATACGGGTTGCATGGCAATGAAAGATACGGGCAATGGGTTTTCAGACGGCCTGAACAGGCATTAACTGCCTCTCAAAGGCTTAATAAACAAATACATAAAAAACGGTCCGCCGATTAGGGCGATGACGATGCCGACAGGCAGGTCGACGGGATAGGTAAACCAGCGCGCCGCACCGTCCACCATCATCAGAAACACCGCGCCCAGCCAGGCAGACAGGGCGGTGAGTTTGCGGCGGCTGCCGCCGACTGCCTGCGAGAGCACGTTGGGCACCATCATGCCGAGAAAACCGATGATGCCGGCTAGCGACACCGCCGCACCTGTCATCAGGGCCGCGCCGATAACGGTCTGCACGCGCAGTGCACCGACCGACACGCCCATGCTGGCGGCGGTATCCTCACCCGTCATCAATACATCAAGGCGGCGGCCTGCGGAAAGCAGGAGCAGGAAGCCCGGCAGCATCACCGCCAGCGCCGCCGACGGCGAGGTAAAGCCCGCTTCGGCCAAACTGCCCGAAAGCCATGTGGTCGCACTGCGCAACACCAGGTCGTCTGAAAGAAACAGAATCATGCTGACCACCGCGCCGGAAAACGCGCTCAACACAAAACCCAACACCAGTAGCCCCAAAGTGCCGCCGCCGAACAACCTGTGCGCCGCCAAAATCAGCAGGCACACGCCCAGCGCGCCGGAAAAAGCCGCCACCGGTACACCGACGGCACCGCCGCCTGCCGCCAGCAGGGCAATCACGCCCAAGGCCGCACCGCCCGAAGTGCCGATCAGGCTGGGGTCGGCGAGCGGATTCTCAAACAGGGCCTGCAACGCCGCACCCGAAGCGGACAAACCCGCGCCGACCAAAAGCGCGGTGTAGATGCGCGGCAGGCGGATTTGGCGGACGGTTTCGTCCATGGCAAACGGTGATTCCCACGCACCGAACCCGATGCCGCAGCAGAAATAAACGGCGGCGGCGGTGAGGGTGAGGCTGATGAGGAAAGTGGGCAGTTTCATGGGTTTACAATGTCGGGGGCGTTCTGCTTTCAGTCGGCCTTTGAGGTCGTCTGAAAGCGTCAGTTTCAATAAAGTTAAAATTTAAAACGGCAAACCGTGAAGCAAACAACTGAAGTTTACCGGCCATCATCTCCGAAGGGTCGTCTGAAACCTATAAACCGTCATTCCCGCGCAGGCGGGAATCCATTTTTGAAATTCAGAAACTGTTTTTCAAATAAAGGTTATCAAGTTTTACGATGGAATCCCGCCTGCGCTGGAATGACGGCGGCGGGGAATAAGGTGTTCGGGTTGAAACATAGGTCGTCTGAAAACCGCGGCTTATTTCGCCAGCCCGTTCAAACGCCGCACCACCTGCGGCGTATCCAATCCGTAGCGGAACATGTCGTTGGCCTTCCACAGGTAAATCTTGCCGTTTTTCGCGGCGGGCGAGCCTGCGATTTCGGGGCGGGCGGCGAATGCTTTGGCACTGCCTATCATGGCGGTGTTGTGGTCGGCGATGACGATGATGTCGGGTTTGGCCGCTATCCATGCTTCGCGCGTCATCGGCTTGAGGCCGTCGATGGCGGCTGCGGCGTTGATGCCGCCGGCGCGGCGGATGATTTCGTCGGCGGCGGTATTTTTACCCGAAACGATGCGGCCGTCGTAGCTGAACAGGTATCGTTTGCCGTTGGCGGGCTGCTGTTTCATGTCCGCCTGCCATTTCGAGGCGATTTTGTCCGCCTGCGCGCTTTTGCCGATGAGCTGCCCGATGCGGCGGATGCTTTGCGGATAGGCGGCGATGCTGTCGTCGGGCGCGACGTTGACGGCGTTGACGCCGGCCGTTTTCAGGCGGGCGAAAATGTCGGCGGGCTGTGCCATCCACGAACCGATGGCGATGTCGGGCTTGGCGGCGATAATAGGCTCGACGGTCAGGCGGCGGTGGATGCCGATGCTGGGTTTGCTTTGCAGGACGGGATTCTGCACGGTCTGGTCGCGGCCGACGATTTCGTCCAGCGAACCGAGTGCGACGACGATGTCCGCCGTATCGGGCGTCAGCACGACGATGCGCTGCGCGTGGGCGGCGGCTGTAAGGGCGATGAGGGCGGCGAGAACGAGGTGTTTGGGTTTCATGGAATTTCCTTTGAGGGTTTCAGACGGCCTTGGAGGATTCGCGTTTAACAATCCGATTAATGACGGATTTTTTACGGAAAAATCTGATTGCCGCGCGTTTGCGGCCGACGGTAACGGCTTTCAGTTCGGCTTGTCCGACGCATACGGATTATTGGGAAAACAGCGCAACCAACGTGCCAGCAACAGCTTCTGATTTCATGATATTTTTATCTTTAGCTTTAAACTAAATAGTAATGATTTATATTTATAAAATAATTAAACATGGTTTGCAAGTTTTATCATGTCAATGATGAAAACAGGTTTTCCGAAACAGATTGTTGCCGTTTTGTGCGCAATTTAATGATATAGGTTTGCCGATCTTTTGCATTTCCCTGCTGAATGGGCAAAGGTCGGGGCGGAGACGACAGCAAATATTTCAGGCAGATTGCTTGCGGTTGCGACAAAAGGCCGTCTGAAATTTTCAGACGGCCTCAAACTACTGCTTGATATGAAGGGGTTTATCCTCAGATTCAGAAAGACTAGAATACCTTATATATAATCCATCCAACACGGAAACCGACCTATATGACCCATACCGTCCACCTGCAACTTGAAGACATCGACAACACCGTCCTCCAACGCCTCTGCGGCGCACTCGACAGCAACCTTGAAGCCCTAGGCAAAGCCCTCGACATCCAGATCAGCCGCCGCTTCGAACACTTCACCTTCATGGGCGAACTCGCCCACGCCGGCCGCCGCGCCTTGCTCGCGCTGGCCGAAGCTGCCGAACAAGGCGATTTGGACGACAACGCCATCCGCCTTGCCGCCGTCGAAGCCAAAACCGCCGACGAGAAACACGAAGAAAAGCATCATGACCAACAATATTATTTCCGCACCAAACGCGGCAGCATAGGCGGGCGCACCCCGCGCCAAAACGGCTACATCCGCGCACTGTTAAACCACGACGTCGTCTTCGGGCTGGGGCCGGCCGGTACCGGTAAAACCTATCTCGCCGTCGCCGCCGCCGTCGATGCCATGGAAAAACACCAAATCGAACGCATCGTCCTTGTCCGCCCCGCCGTCGAAGCAGGCGAAAAACTCGGCTTCCTGCCCGGCGACTTGGCGCAAAAAGTCGACCCCTACCTGCGTCCGCTCTACGACGCGCTCTACGACCTGATGGGCTTCGACAGAGTGACCAAACTGATGGAAAAAGGCCTGATCGAAATCGCCCCACTCGCCTACATGCGCGGCCGCACACTCAACGGCGCGTATGTGATTCTGGACGAAGCACAAAACACCACGCCCGAACAAATGAAAATGTTCCTGACCCGCATCGGCTTCGGCGCTAAAGCCGTCATCACCGGCGACATCAGTCAAATCGACCTCCCGCGCAACGTCAAATCCGGCCTGAAGGATGCCCGCGAAAAACTGCGCGATGTAGAAGGACTGTATTTCCACACCTTCACCAGCGAAGACGTCGTCCGTCATCCGCTGGTGCAGAAAATTGTGGAAGCATATGAAGCGGCTGAGGAAGCGGAAGACAGGATTTCCGGCCGAATCGGAATTAAGTTTTAGCGGTTGGGAAAGCGGGCTGGTTTGGTAAGTCTAAAGGAATTTTTTATTAAAAAATTTGTTTAATAAAAAATTGATCGGTACAAAAATCAGCGTCGAAATAACGGTGAATTTGAAGGCTTCACCGATTTCATGGTAGATGAAAAAATAAGAAAATATCAGCATGTATAAAAAAAATATCGCTCCGGAGATCAACATAAATTTTTTCATAATGGTTTTCTCATAATGTGAAGTTGAGATGACGGAATTGCAAGACGGCCTTGTTTCAAGCAAAGCCGTCTTGCAATCCGCCGATAGCTAATGTGTAGTTTTACCAGGCATCGTTGATAACTGAGCCTCCGAATCCGGCTATAAATTCACCGGCAGCACCGAATCCTGCGCCAACAGGCCTTCCACCGGCACCAGCTATTCCGCCCCCTAATGTTCCTACGCCACCTTTTGAGGCACAATCTACCTTATTTCAATTCCAACCGCCGGAAACCAAATCCAGTTCCGCCATAGACAATTCACGTGTGCCAAATCCAGTTGCAGTTAATGTTTGCATGAGTAAACTCTTTATTAAATATAAAAATATGAGTTTGATTCCATAACTTTTGTGGAAAACGCACTAAGTCGGAGTATTTTCTTACAAAGTTTGTTCCTTATTTTTGTGTTTTCTTTTGCAATAATTATCATTAACTTTGTTTGCTTAAATACTCTACATATTTATTTGACAATGGGGCCGTCTGAAAACCCCGTTTCAGACGGCCCCAATATTATCCGGCGGACGCAGGCCGGTTAACGGTCAATGCTGATGCTTTTTGCGGCGTTTTGTTTGTCCAGCTGTTTTTGCAGCGTGTCGCAGGGTGTTTCGCAGTCGCACACTTTTTTCATGCCCAGCGATGAAATGCCGCCGCAGCTTCCTTTGATGGTGCGTTTGGAGAAAATATAGCCGACCGACATGCCGAGGATAATCAGCAGGAAAAAGCCGAAGGTAAGTAGGATGGTGTACATAGGCGGTGTCGCTTTTTAGCGGATAAGTTGTTTGAATTTAGACGACATTTCCGTGCGGTAGCCGTCGCGTGTCCTGATGATTAAGAATACTGCCAAACCCTGCTGTTCGGCAAGGGCGAGGGCTTTTTCTTCGCCTAGGACGAACAGGCCGGTAGAGAGGCCGTCGGCGGTCATTGCGGTATCCGCCACCACGCTGATGGAGGCCAGATTATGGCTGATGGGTTCCATTTTCTGCGGATTGATGATGTGCGACAGACGCTTGCCCTGCTTGTCGGTGTGAAAATTACGGTAGTCGCCGGAAGTGGCCAGCGCACGGTTGTCCAATGGCACGATAATCTGCGTACTGCCGCCTTGCAGTAACTGCGGCTGTTCGATGCCGATGCGCCACGGTTCGCCCTGTGCGTTACGCCCCTTGCCGCGTAGTTCGCCGCCGATTTCCACCAGATAATCGCGTATTCCCAGGCTTTCCAGATAAAGCGCGAGCTTGTCCACGCCGAAACCTTTGGCGATGGAGGATAAGTCCAGATACACTTCGGGGCGGCTTTTGGCCAGTGTGGCGGAACCGTTGTTGTGCGACAGCGAAATTTTGTCGATGCCCACAACATCCGACGCCCGTTTGATTTCTTCGGCGGAAGGGCTGTAAGTAAGCTGTTTGTCCGGTCCGAAGCCCCAAAGGTTGACCAGCGGGCCGACCGTTACGTCCAATGCGCCGTGCGTTGCTTTGTTCAGGCGGACGGCTTCGGCGGTTACGGCTGCAAAATCGGCGGCAATAGGCATAGGCTTGCCGGTTTCGCGCATTTTGTTGAAACGGCTGATTTCCGAATCTTCGCGGTAGGTGGACATCTGCCGGTTGACCTCTTCCAGAAGAAGGTCCAGTTGGGATTTGACTTTTTCAGGGGAAGGGAGGCCTTTGAGGCCGTCTGAAAGATATTTGACGGTGTAGGTCGTGCCCATCGTTTCGCCTTGCAGTGTTATTGTCCGGCGGGCGGGCTGCCGGTCGCAGGCAGTCAGGATGCCGGCGCTCAGCAAAATCAGAAAGGGGATGAAGAGCAAGTTTTTTAAAAGGGACATATTGTTGAATCAGGTTAATACTGTGTTTTCAGACGGCGTATTGTATCGTAAAACCTGTTGTGGGGAGGCAAGACGGTTTTCAGACGGCCTTGCCGAAACAGGTAAAGGCGCTTTTCCTTGCGGAGAAAGCGCCTTTTTCAGGGAGAGGGTGCGGAGATTATTTTAAGCTGGCTTGGTTGATTTTGCCGGTTTCGGAGAATTTGATTTCTTTCACCAGACTGAATTCCTGTGCTTGCCCGTTAACGAATACGGGCGTCATTTTTTGTGCTTCCAGCCATTGGACCGCGCTGTTGTCGATGCTGAGCGAACCGCTGCTGCGCACGACGCGCACATTGCTGATGTCGCCGTCGGTGCCGATGGTCAGACGCATCGCCACTTTGCCGGTAATCGGGGCTTGCGCTTCAGAAGCCTTTTGGTAGAAGGAAATTCCGTTGGCCATAACGCTTTGGGAAGCAGCCAGTACGGCAAAAGCGGCGAGGGCGGTTAAAGTGCGGCGGATATTCATGATGATGGTCCTTATGAGTTGTTACGTTTGTCGTAATTTTGTTTAAAATATCGGATTCATTATTTTTATAATGAGTTTTTATTCGGGCTTTGGGTCCCGTCAAACAAGTTTCCTTGTTTTGATGAATGCATTTTGCATTTTTGTGAGCCGGAGTGCAATAGATAAATGCACGAAAAATGCGATGAACGGTTTTATTTTTAATAGCTGATACTCTAATTGTTGACAAAATAGACAGAATTTCAACTATACGAATCAAATCGGAATATAATTTTTCGATGTGTCAAACGTTTCAAATTATATTAAAAACATGATGTTGGAATTTAATTGTGATATGGCGGAGGGTGTCGGGGAAAACACGGTTTGACGGTGTATTATTTTATTTTCATAAAATACCGTTTGTCTCTTTTATGCACCGATTGTTTTATTATTGCCACAGTACACCAGTCCGCTTGAAGATTTTTCGTTTCGGAAGGTTGCCGGCCGTAATCCGATATCCGATATTTGTGGCGTGCCGTTAAAACGGAAGCAGCCAACCGGTATGCGATATGGTGTAGAATCGCAGCATCACGCAGCAGGTCTGCAATGCCTGCCGCATACGGTTTCCGCATGGTTTCACAGATTTGAGGAATGGCAATGAAAACCTTGAAATTTACCAAAATGCACGGTTTGGGCAATGATTTTATGGTAATCGACGGCATCAATCAGACGTTCGAGCCGAAAGAAGCGCCGTTGTCGGCGTGGTCGGACCGCTTCAGGGGCGTAGGTTTCGACCAGCTTTTGCTGGTGGAGAGGCCTTCTTCCGAATTGGTGGATTTCCGTTACCGGATTTTTAATGCCGACGGCGGAGAAGTCGGACAATGCGGCAACGGGGCGCGCTGTTTCGTACGTTTCGTTACCGATAAGGGATTGACCGATAAGAAGGAAATTTTGGTGGAAACGGCAGGCGGCGTGATTGTGCCCCGTTTGCTGGATAACGGCTTGGTAACGGTCAATATGGGCCAGCCGCGGTTCATGCCGTCTGAAATACCGTTCGTACCCGATTCGGGGGAGGATTCCGATGCGCTGACCCATATTATTTTGGTCGGTTTGGAGTCGGTGCCGGTCAGTTGTGTGAATATGGGCAACCCGCATGCCGTGATTATCGTGGAGGATACGGAAACTGCACCTGTGGGGCAGTGGGGCGAGGCCATCGAATCCCACGAGCAGTTTCCCGAACGGGTCAACGTAGGATTCATGCAGATAATCAACCGCCGAGAGATACGGTTGCGTGTTTACGAGCGCGGCACAGGGGAGACCCAGGCTTGCGGTACGGGCGCGTGTGCGGCTGTGGTGGCCGGCGTCCGCCTGGGATTGCTGGATGCGGGCGAGTCCGTCAAAGTGATGCTGCCCGGAGGGGATTTGTTTATCAGTTGGGCGCCTGAAGGCGGCGTGATGATGACCGGTCCGGCAGAAACGGTGTTTGAAGGCGAACTGCAATATTGAATATTAAAAGGCAGATATGGGTTTTGATTTAGCGGCGGCTGTGGTTTATGCAGCCGTCTTTCTGATTGCGGCTTTCCGCGCGGGGATGTTCCAATGGTTTTGGGGCAGCGTGCTGTTATGGTTGGGGTGCGGCATGATCGGCGCGCAGCTTTTGCCGGGCATTTGGGGGATTACCCATCTGGGGCCGCTGTTTTTTCCCCATCTTTATATCACTGCGGCCAGCCTGTTTTTCTTCGTCGATCATTGGAAACGCCGGCCGGAACCTCAGTTGTGGCAGGCTGATTGCAGTCATATCTGGTTGGGTTTGTTTGCTGTCAGCAATGCGGTCATGACTTTGGCTTTCCTGATTCTTGCAGCCGCAGTGTGGTACCACTATCCGGGCGGGGTGAGTACTTTTGCGGCAGTGTCCCTGTTCAATCTGTATGCTTTGAAACCGTCAAACTGGTTTGTGATGCAGGCGGTTATCATGATGGTGTTTTACCTGCACAGGAAAGCGGTTGCGAAACAGGAAGCTTGCTTATTCAGTGCGAAGCAGCTTCAAGCCGGATTGTTTCTGGCCTTGGTTTTCCAGATGGTTACTGTAGTGGCGATGATGCTGGAAGGGCACTATTAACGAATGGTTATAAAGAAAGAAACAATAGCTATTGGTTTTTCAGACGGCCTCGGATTAAGATAATGCCGTCTCGTTTTTACTCAGGAACAGGATTATGAAGATTGCAAACAGTATCACAGAATTGATCGGCAACACGCCTTTGGTCAAATTGAACAATCTGACCAAAGGATTGAAAGCCGAAATCGCCGTCAAATTGGAATTTTTCAATCCGGGCAGCAGTGTGAAAGACCGTATTGCCGAATCGATGATTGAGGCGGCGGAAAAAGCAGGAAAAATCCACAAAGACACCGTAATTGTAGAGGCAACCAGCGGCAATACCGGTATCGGTTTGGCGATGGTATGCGCCGCCCGCGGCTACAAATTGGCGATTACCATGCCGGAGAGTATGAGTAAAGAACGCAAAATGCTGTTGCGCGCATTTGGCGCCGAGCTGATTCTGACACCCGCCGCCGAAGGCATGGGCGGCGCGATTGCCAAAGCACAGGCTTTGGTTGACGAGCATCCCGATACCTATTTCATGCCGCGCCAGTTCGATAACGAAGCCAACCCGCAAATCCACCGCGAAACCACGGCCGAAGAAATTTGGCGCGATACCGACGGCAAAGTTGATATTTTCGTGGCGGGCGTCGGTACGGGCGGTACGATTACCGGCGTGGGCGAAGTGTTGAAACAGCGTAATCCCGCCGTCCAAATCGTAGCGGTCGAGCCGGCGGCTTCACCGGTATTGAGCGGCGGAGAAAAAGGGCCGCATCCGATTCAGGGACTGGGCGCAGGTTTTGTGCCGAGCATCCTGAACACAAAAATTTACGACAGCATTATCCAAGCGCCGAACGAAGCCGCATTTGAAACCGCCCGCGCCATGGCGGAGAAAGAGGGCATTTTGGTCGGTATTTCTTCTGGGGCTGCTGTGTGGAGCGCCTTGCAGTTGGCCAAGCAGCCGGAAAACGAAGGAAAACTGATTGTCGTCCTGATTCCTTCCTACGGTGAACGTTATCTTTCTACTCCGTTGTTTGCCGATTTGGCGTAACTGCATGTCGGGTAGTTTGAAAAGGGCCGTTTCAGACGGCCTTTTTTATAAGCGTTGCGGCAGAATTAAAAAAAACGTTTCGTCAATACTTAGTTGGCATCCCTGATACGTAAAAGTTTATGATGACGCGCTTCGGTTATCGGTTATAATGTGCGGCATACGAGGCCGTCTGAAAATAGTGTTGCAGCCCGACCCTTTTCAGGCAGCGGTTATTTCATCGTTTTGATTATCAACCGAATCCGATTATAATAACGCCCATGAAAAAATATCTTCCCCTCTTATTTATCACAGTCGCCCTTACCGGTTGCGAATCGGTTTACCTGCCTTCTTTGAAAGAAGTGCCCGTGCGTCCCATCAACGTGAAACAAGGCGATACGGCATCGAAAACACCGGCGGGCAAAACCGGCCAGTCGAATTTCCATCTTGCTTCGAACCACTGGTCCGACGTCTCCAAAATCCGCGATGAAGCGACCCGCCTGAGTTATCAGGTCAGCCAAGGGAAAATGACCAAAGTGCAGGCCGCGCAGTATTTAAACCGTTTCCGTATCCAGTTGGTCGGCCGAAACTCGGTTGACGACAGTATGTATGAAGTGTATCTGCGTTCGGCGGTGGACAGCCAGCGCGGCGAAATTTCGACTTCCCAGTCCAAGCTGTATATTCAAAATGCCCTGCGTGGTTGGCAACAGCGCTGGAAGAGCATGACCAACAAACCGTCCAATCCTGCGTTTACCAACTTCCTGATGGAAGTGATGAGCATGACGCCGCTGCAATAAATTGTCGTGCTGCAAGGAGGCAAGAGGCCGTCTGAAAAAATTCAGACGGCCTCTTTGATTTTGTTTTGTGTCAGTACATCATGATTTCTTGCCGAACAGGTTTTCGGCCGCCTGTCTGGCCCGTTCACGAATGTCTTCCGTAAGATATGCCTTCACTTGGCTGTATACCAAGGTAATCACGGCAATATCGTCGCTGAATCCCAAGGGGCCGAGCATATCGGGTATGCTGTCTATCGGGCTGAAAAAGTATACCAATGCGCCCAAAATAATCATCTTGGCACGTTTGGGTGTATACGGTGATTTGAAAAGAAAATAAAGCGCGTAGAGCTGACGGACGACAGGTTGTCCCAATCTGCCTGCAAAGCGTGCTAATTTTCTTAAAAACCCAGGTTCGTCGAGTTGCCTGCGACGGAAGCTGGGGATGTATTCTTCCGGAGGTGTCGTATTCATCAGAATCCTTTGTTGTGGTACAGGGGAGCGTAAACAGTATAGGATGGTTGATTGAAAAGAAATGTAAGTATTTTGAATTTTCGGGCTAAACAGATGCCTGCCGAATCTGTTTTTTGAGAATGATTCAAATTATATTAATGATAGCAGGTCAACATCGGTAGAAGGGCGGTATGGTTGAAAAAGGTGCGAATAATCAGTCATACGAAGCAGGGCGGGCTAATACGATAGATTTAATTTGTCGTATTTTTGTAAAAAAACATGAGATTGTTAACAGATTGCTCTGTTCAAATGCGGCTAAAACGGGTAAATTATGTTTCGTGTAACTTGATGTAGTTTGAGTTGCAGCGGTTTTGAAAAGAAAAAATCTGAGGAACGGACTATGCCTGTCAAATCACGCCCTGTTTTTCTGGAAATCCCGAATATCCGTCTGCCGATACCGGGAATTGTTTCTATCCTGCACCGTATCAGCGGTGTCATTTTGTTTGTAATGCTTCCCGTTTTGCTGTATCTCCTGTCCGGTACGTTGAGCCGCGAGTCGGCGTTTGAAACTTACCGTGTCATCGTTTCCAATCCTTTGGCCAAATTGATTTTAATCGGCGTGTTATGGGCTTATCTGCACCATCTGCTCGCTGGTGTCCGTTTTTTATTTTTGGATGCACATAAAGGCCTTGAGCTGAATACTGCGCGCAATACCGCCAAATTGGTGTTTGCTGCCGCGCTGGTGTTGACCGTCGTTTTGGGAGCGTTGTTATGGTAGAGCGTAAATTGACCGGTGCCCATTACGGTTTGCGCGATTGGGCGATGCAGCGTGCGACTGCGGTTATCATGTTGATCTATACCGTTGCACTTTTAGTGATTCTGTTTACCCTGCCTAAAGAATATTCGGCATGGCAGGCATTTTTCGATCAAGTTTGGGTGAAAGTGTTCACTCAGGTCAGCTTTATCGCCGTATTTTTGCACGCTTGGGTGGGTATCCGCGATTTGTGGATGGACTATATCAAACCCTTCGGCGTGCGTTTGTTTTTGCAGGTTGCCACCATCGTTTGGCTGGTCGGCTGCTTGGTGTATTCAATTAAAGTAATTTGGGGGTAAGTATGGGTTTTCCTGTTCGCAAGTTTGATGCCGTGATTGTCGGCGGTGGTGGTGCAGGTTTACGCGCAGCCCTCCAATTATCCAAGTCCGGTCTGAATTGTGCCGTTTTATCTAAAGTGTTTCCGACCCGTTCGCATACCGTAGCAGCGCAGGGCGGTATTTCCGCCTCTTTGGGTAATGTGCAGGAGGACCGTTGGGACTGGCATATGTACGATACCGTGAAAGGTTCCGACTGGCTGGGCGACCAAGACGCGATTGAGTTTATGTGTCGCGCCGCGCCTGAAGCGGTGATTGAGTTGGAACACATGGGTATGCCTTTTGACCGCGTGGAAAGCGGCAAAATTTATCAGCGTCCTTTTGGCGGTCATACTGCCGAACACGGTAAACGCGCGGTAGAACGTGCCTGCGCGGTTGCCGACCGTACCGGTCATGCAATGCTGCATACTTTGTATCAACAAAACGTCCGTGCTAATACGCAATTCTTTGTGGAATGGACGGCGCAAGATTTGATTCGTGATGAGAACGGCGACGTCGTCGGCGTTACCGCCATGGAAATGGAAACCGGTGAAGTTTATATTTTCCACGCTAAAGCCGTGATGTTTGCTACCGGCGGCGGCGGTCGTATTTATGCGTCTTCTACCAATGCCTATATGAACACTGGCGACGGTTTGGGTATTTGCGCCCGTGCAGGCATTCCGTTGGAAGATATGGAGTTCTGGCAATTCCACCCGACCGGCGTGGCAGGTGCAGGCGTGTTGATTACCGAAGGTGTACGCGGAGAGGGTGGTATTCTGTTGAATGCCGACGGCGAACGCTTTATGGAACGTTATGCGCCGACCGTAAAAGACTTGGCTTCGCGCGACGTGGTTTCTCGCGCAATGGCGATGGAAATCTACGAAGGTCGCGGCTGTGGTAAAAACAAAGACCATGTATTGCTGAAAATCGACCATATCGGTGCCGAAAAAATTATGGAAAAACTGCCGGGCATCCGCGAGATTTCCATTCAGTTTGCCGGTATCGACCCGATTAAAGACCCGATTCCCGTTGTGCCGACTACCCACTACATGATGGGCGGTATTCCGACCAACTACCACGGTGAAGTCGTTGTCCCGCAAGGCGACGAATACGAAGTGCCGGTAAAAGGTTTGTATGCTGCGGGCGAGTGCGCTTGTGCTTCCGTACACGGTGCGAACCGTTTGGGTACCAACTCCCTGCTTGACTTGGTGGTGTTCGGCAAAGCTGCCGGTGACAGCATGATTAAATTCATCAAAGAGCAAAGCGATTGGAAACCGCTGCCTGCCGATGCGGGCGAGCTGACCCGCCAACGTATCGAACGCTTGGATAACCAAACCGGCGGCGAAAACGTTGATGCGCTGCGCCGCGAACTGCAACGCTCCGTCCAACTGCACGCCGGTGTGTTCCGTACCGATGAGATTCTGAGCAAAGGCGTTCAAGAAGTCATGGCGATTGCCGAGCGTGTGAAACGTACTGAAATCAAAGACAAGAGCAAAGTGTGGAATACCGCGCGTATCGAAGCTTTGGAATTGGATAATCTGATTGAAGTAGCGAAAGCGACTTTGGTATCTGCCGAAGCACGTAAAGAATCACGCGGCGCACACGCTTCAGACGACCATCCTGAGCGCGATGACGAAAACTGGATGAAACACACGCTTTATCATTCAGATACCAACACCTTGTCCTACAAACCGGTACACACCAAGCCTTTGAGCGTGGAATACATCAAACCGGCCAAGCGCGTTTACTGATGCGTTTTCAGACGACCTCCGTATCAAAAGGGGTCGTCTGAAAATCAAATACACCACCACACTGAACGGCCTGAACCCATAACATAAAACCATCAGGCGGTTTATGAGAAAAGGAACACTTCTCATGGAAAAAATGAGCTTTGAAATTTACCGTTACAATCCGGACGTTGATGCCAAACCTTATATGCAACGTTACGAGTTGGAATTGGAACCAACCGACGTTAAACTTTTGGACGCTTTAGTGCGTCTGAAAGCACAAGACGATACATTGTCTTTCCGCCGTTCTTGCCGTGAAGGTATTTGCGGTTCTGACGGTATGAATATCAACGGCAAAAACGGCTTGGCATGTCTGACCGATCTGCGTGGCCTGAAACAGCCGGTTAAAATCCGCCCGTTGCCCGGTTTGCCTGTCATCCGCGACCTGATTGTGGACATGACCCAGTTCTTCAAACAATACCACTCCATTAAGCCTTACGTCGTCAACGACAATCCGATCGATTCCGACAAAGAGCGTCTGCAAACTCAGGAAGAGCGCAAAGAGTTGGACGGCTTGTACGAATGTATTTTGTGCGCCTGTTGTTCGACCGCCTGTCCGTCGTTCTGGTGGAATCCCGACAAATTCGTCGGTCCGTCCGGTTTGCTGAACGCCTACCGCTTCATTGCCGACAGCCGCGATACCATTACCAATGAGCGTTTGGACAATTTGAACGACCCGTATCGTCTGTTCCGCTGCCATACCATCATGAACTGCGTGGACGTATGTCCTAAACACTTGAATCCGACCCGTGCCATCGGTAAGATTAAAGAAATTATGTTGAAACGAGCCGTTTAAGAAATGATGGTTTTTGACGATATTGCCAAACGGAAAATCCGTTTTCAAACCCGCCGGGGATTATTGGAGTTAGATCTGATTTTCGGCAGGTTTATGGAAAAAGAATTCGAGCAATTAAGTGATAAAGAGCTGTCCGAGTTTTCTGAAATCCTTGAGTTTCAAGATCAAGAACTTCTTGCACTGATCAACGGACATTCGGCGACAGACAAGGAACACCTTATCCCTATGCTTGAAAAAATCAGACGAGCTTGAAGTATTGGAAATCCGCCTGTTTATCGGCGGATTTCTAGGATACGGAGGTCGTCTGAAAACAAAGACCGTGCTGCATAGGCAGTAACGAAAGCCCCAACTTACAAAGGAGCGATAAATATGTCCAAATCAATTAAACTCAACGTACCCAATCAAGAGGATTTAGAACTGCCCGTATTGAAAGCGAGCATCGGTCATGACGTGGTCGATATCCGCACCCTGACGAAAAGCACAGGTTTATTCTCATTCGACCCGGGATTCGTTTCAACAGCAAGCTGCGAATCCAAAATCACTTATATCGACGGCGACAAAGGTCTGCTGTATTACCGTGGTTATCCCATCGAACAACTCGCCGAAAAATCCGATTATTTGGAAGTCTGCTACCTGCTGATTTACGGCGAATTGCCGACACCTGAGCAAAAGGCAGAATTTGACAATACCGTCCGCCGTCATACGATGGTGCATGAACAGCTGACTTGGTTCTTCCGCGGTTTCCGTCGCGACGCGCATCCGATGGCGATGATGGTGGGTGTGGTCGGTGCTCTGTCCGCGTTCTATCAGGACAGTCTGGACATCACTAATCCCGAACACCGCAAAATCGCGATTTACCGCCTGATTTCCAAAATCCCGACCATTGCGGCGATGTGCTACCGCTATTCCAACGGTTTGCCGTTCAATTATCCGAGAAATAACCTCTCTTATTCCGAAAACTTCATGCACATGATGTTCGCGACGCCGTGCGAAGACTACAAACCCAATCCCGTATTGGCACGCGCGCTCGACCGTATCTTTATTCTTCATGCCGACCATGAACAAAACGCATCTACTTCCACCGTGCGGCTGGCCGGTTCTTCCGGCGCGAATCCGTTTGCCTGTATTTCGGCGGGTATCGCCTGTCTGTGGGGCGCTTCGCACGGCGGGGCGAACGAAGCCGTTTTGCTGATGCTGGATGAAATCGGCGACGTGTCGCATGTTGCCGAATATATGGAAGGGGTCAAGCAGCGCAAATACCGCCTGATGGGCTTCGGTCACCGCGTGTACCGCAACATGGATCCGCGCGCCAGCATCATGCGCCAAACCTGTTATGAAGTGCTGAAAGAGCTGAACCTTGAAGATAATCCGAAATTCAAATTGGCGATGGAGCTGGAAAAAATCGCACTGAAAGATCCGTTCTTCGTTGAGCGCAAACTGTATCCGAATGTGGATTTCTATTCCGGTATCGTATTGTCCGCACTCGGCATTCCGACCTCGATGTTTACCGTGATTTTCGCTTTGGCGCGCAGCGTGGGCTGGATTTCACATTGGCATGAAATGATTGGCGATCCTTCGCTGAAAATCGGCCGTCCTCGTCAGCTTTACACCGGTGCGCCGCGCCGCGATTTTGTGCCGCCGGAGCAACGCTGATATCCGAATGCCCGACCATCGTAACGAAAGGAAGATGTCGGGCTGTTTGATATTATCAAACAAAAAGTTAAATTGTACCTGTACCGTTGAAAGCCTTGTCGGGCCGAAATACTACAAGCAGTTTCATCCGGAAGGGAGTAGAATGCTATCGTTCGGGGCGGTCGTGCAGGCCGTCTGAAAACAGACGGAGTTCTACTCTTTATTCACATCTTAATTGAAAAGAGCATACGCCATGATGGACGACAAACTCAATTTCTCTTACCTTTTCGGTTCAAACGCTCCCTATATTGAAGAGCTGTACGAACAATTCCTTGAAAATCCCGATTCCGTAGATGAAAAATGGAAGCAGTATTTCAGCGATTTGTCGAAACAGCCCGGTGCAGCCGCAGTCGATGTCGCCCACGGCCCCATCCGCGAATCGTTCGCCAATCTGACCAAGCACAAATCCGCAGCGGCGGGGGGCATGGACGAAACGATGATGAGGAAACAGGTCGGCGTATTGCGCTTGATTTCCGCTTACCGTATACAAGGTGCCGGTGCCGCCCAGCTTGATCCGCTGAAACGTATGCCGCCGCGCAATATCGAAGCCCTCGACCCCAAATTCCACGGACTGAGCGATGCCGACATGGCCGTTCAGTTCAGCATGGGGGAGGGCGATTTCTTCGGCCGCGACAAAATGGCGCTGTCTGACATCGTCAACAATCTGAAACAGACTTATTGCGGCCATCTCGCCCTAGAATACATCTACATCCCGAATACCGAAGAGCGCCGTTGGTTGCGCAATTATTTTGAGAGCGTCCTCTCTACGCCGCAATACAGTGCCGAACAGAAGCGCCGCATCCTGAAAGAACTGACCGCCTCCGAAACGCTGGAACGCTACCTGCATACTAAATACGTCGGTCAAAAACGCTTCGGTATCGAAGGCGGCGAGAGCGTGATTGTCGGGCTGAACTACTTGATTCAGAACGCGGGTAAAGACGGTGTGGAAGAGGTTATCGTCGGTATGGCGCACCGAGGCCGTCTGAATGTGTTGGTTAATTCCTTGGGTAAAAAACCGGGCGATTTGTTTGCCGAATTTGAAGGACGCGCCGAAATCAAACTGCCCAGCGGCGACGTGAAATACCATATGGGCTTTAGTGCCGATGTCGCTACGCCGAACGGTCCGATGCACGTCTCATTGGCGTTCAACCCGTCCCATCTGGAAATCGTCAATCCCGTAGTCGAAGGTTCGGCGCGCGCCAAACAGGGCCGCCACGGTGAGAACGGCCGCGACAAAGTGTTGCCCGTATTGATTCACGGCGATTCTGCATTTGTCGGCTTGGGTGTCAACCAGGCAACGTTCAATTTGTCCAAAACACGCGGCTACACCACCGGCGGTACGGTTCACATTGTTATCAACAACCAAATCGGCTTTACCACATCCGACCTGCGCGACACCCGTTCGACGGTGCATTGCACCGATGTAGCGAAAATGGTTTCCGCTCCGGTTATCCACGTCAACGGCGACGACCCTGAACGCGTATGTTTCGCTATCCAGGCCGCGCTGGATTACCGTAAGAAATTCCATAAAGACATTGTGGTCGATGTGGTCTGCTTCCGCAAATGGGGCCATAACGAAGGCGACGACCCGACATTGACCCAGCCGATGATGTACAAAAAAGTATCGCAGCATCCGGGGACGCGCGCACTGTATGTCGAAAAACTGGTTGCGGAAGGTATCGTAACTGAGGCGGAGGCAGACGGTTATGTACAGGCTTATCGCGACGCGCTGGACAAAGGCGAACATGTCGAGCAGACAACTTTGAGCAGCTTCCGGCATACCCAAGTGGATTGGAGCAAATACCAAGGTAAGGACTGGCGCGAAATCGTCGAAACCGGCCTGCCTGCTTCCGACATCGAGCGTCTTGCCGAAAAATTCACCGCCGTTCCCGAAGGCTTTTCCCTGCATCCGACGGCGAAGCGCGTGATCGAAGCGCGAAAAGGCATGGCTGCGGGCAGTCAGCCGATTGACTGGGGTATGGCGGAAACCCTCGCATACGCCAACTTGGTGACCAAAGGTCATGGCGTGCGCATCTCTGGTGAAGATTCCGGACGCGGTACGTTCTCGCACCGCCATGCCGTATTGCACGACCAAAACCGCGAAAAATGGGACGACGGTGCCTATGTGCCGCTGCGTAATATGGGCGACAGTGCCGCCGACTTCCTCGTCATCGACTCTATCCTGAATGAAGAAGCAGTGATGGCATACGAATACGGTTATGCCTGCTCAGCACCCGACAAACTGACCATTTGGGAAGCGCAGTTTGGCGACTTTGCCAACGGCGCGCAAGTGACCATCGACCAGTTCCTGTCGTCCGGCGAAACCAAGTGGGGCCGTCTCTGCGGCCTGACTACCATCCTGCCGCACGGTTACGACGGTCAGGGCCCGGAACACTCATCCGGCCGCGTAGAACGCTGGTTGCAATTGTGTTCTGAACACAATATGCAAATCATCATGCCGTCTGAAGCGTCGCAGATGTTCCATCTGCTGCAACGCCAAGTCTTGGGTTCGTACCGCAAACCGCTGGTGATTTTAATGTCTAAACGCCTGTTGCGCTTCAAAGGCGCGATGAGTCCGTTGGAAAACTTTACCGAAGGTTCGCGCTTCCGCCCCGTTATCGGCGATACCGCCGAGCGTGGCAACAATGAAAGCGTGAAACGCGTGATTCTGTGCGCCGGACAGGTTTACTACGATTTGGAAGCAGGCCGTGCCGAGCGCAAACTGGAAAACGATGTCGCCATCGTCCGCGTTGAGCAGCTTTATCCGTTCCCATACGACGAGGTACGCGCAGAGTTGGCGAAATATCCGAACGCGAAATCCGTGGTTTGGGCGCAAGAAGAGCCGAAAAACCAAGGCGCGTTCTACCAAATCCGCCACCGCTTGGAAGACGTTATCGGCGAAAGCCAAAAACTGTCTTATGCCGGTCGTCCGAGCAGCGCATCGCCAGCCGTCGGCTATATGAGTAAACACGTCGCCCAGCTGAAACAACTGGTTGAAGACGCAATGATGCTGTAACGCAATACGGTGCGGCGTTCCGAATGAAACACTTCAGACGGAACGCCCGCCAAACAAAAGAGATAACACACAACAGGTCGTCTGAAAACCAACGACCATCCGGAGACACAAAATGATTATTGATGTAAAAGTACCCATGCTGTCCGAAAGCGTATCCGAAGGCACGCTCTTGGAATGGAAGAAAAAAGTCGGCGAAGCCGTGGCGCGCGACGAAATCCTGATTGACATCGAAACCGACAAAGTGGTTTTGGAAGTACCTTCCCCACAAGCCGGCGTATTGGTTGAAATCACCGCCCAAAACGGCGAAACCGTTGCCGCCGAACAAGTATTGGCACGCATAGACACTGCTGCTACCGCTTCCGTTGAAGCTCCAGCCGCCGCGCCTGCGCCTGAAGCCGCTTCCGCCGCTGCGCAAACCAATGCCGCCATGCCTGCCGCCGCCAAACTGGCAGCCGAAACCGGTGTTGATGTGAACGCGCTGCAAGGTTCCGGCCGCGACGGTCGCGTCTTGAAAGAAGACGTGCAAAACGCCGCCGCCAAACCTGCTGCCGCATCCGCTGCTGCGCCAGCCCCCGTTCCCGCAGGTGCACGTCCGGAGCAACGCGTTCCGATGAGCCGTCTGCGTGCCCGCGTTGCCGAACGTCTCTTGGCTTCGCAACAGGAAAACGCAATTCTGACTACGTTCAACGAAGTCAACATGAAACCCATCATGGACTTGCGTGCGAAATACAAAGAAAAATTCGAGAAAGAACATGGCGTCAAACTCGGCTTCATGTCTTTCTTCGTCAAAGCAGCCGTTGCCGCGCTGAAAAAATATCCGGTGGTCAATGCCTCCGTTGACGGCAGCGACATCGTTTATCACGGTTACTTCGACATCGGTATCGCCATCGGCAGCCCGCGCGGTCTGGTTGTGCCGATTCTGCGTGATGCGGACCAAATGAGCATTGCCGACATCGAACAAGCCATCGTCGATTACGCCAAAAAAGCCAAAGACGGCAAAATTGCGCTGGAAGATTTGACCGGCGGTACGTTCAGCATCACCAACGGCGGTACGTTTGGCTCTATGATGTCCACCCCGATTATCAACCCGCCACAATCCGCCATTTTGGGTATGCACGCGACCAAAGAGCGCGCAGTCGTGGAAAACGGTCAAGTCGTCGTCCGTCCGATGATGTATCTGGCACTCTCTTACGACCACCGCATCATCGACGGCCGCGAAGCCGTGCTGACTTTGGTTGCCATCAAAGACGCACTGGAAGATCCGGCACGCCTGTTGTTGGATCTGTAAACGCCGCAAAAGGGATATAAAGCGGATAAAAACAGAGCAGTTTGAAATCGGGCTGCTTACTGATTTTCAGACGACCTTAAAACGAAAAAGGTCGTCTGAAAACGGCGGGATGTTTGAAATCTAAGGGAGAATATGGTTTGTTGCTGCCATTTTCCGTGCAGAAGCAAACGGTATGAAAATCCATAGGAGCATATCCATGAAACCCATTTCCCTGTTTCCGCTTTTGGCTGTCGTTTCCCTGCTTGGCGCGTGTGCCGCATTCGAAGGTAAGGAATATTCCGTCAATGCCTATGATGCGCGCGGCAGAATGTTGAACAAGCGTTTTGAAATGGACAGCAACAAAGCAGGCATTCCCGTCGCCCGCAGCGTTTTGTGCAAACGCTATCCGCACGCTACCGTCCGCGTTTACAACAATTTCACCGGACAGGAAGTCAGGGAATACAGCCCACATTCCTGCCGACGCTGATGCGTCCGAACAAATCGGGCTGAAGTTTCAAAAGGTCGTGCCTGCGGGCAGGCTTCGCACTCTGAAAAGGCAGAATGAGTTTTAACTTCGTTGAAGCCGCGCTTTCAGACGACCTCTTATGCAAAATGTAGTGGATGAACTTTTGCCGAAGGTTTTCCTGCGGCAAAAATGTCAAACAAAGGATTTTTCACATGTCTCAATACGATGTAGTAGTCATCGGCGCAGGCCCCGGCGGATACGTTGCCGCCATCCGCGCCGCCCAACTGGGTTTCAAAACCGCCTGTGTCGATGCGGGCGTCAACAAAGCAGGCGATGCGCCCGCGCTGGGCGGTACCTGCCTGAACGTCGGCTGCATTCCTTCCAAAGCCCTGTTGCAATCCAGCGAACATTTCCACGCTGCGCAGCATGATTTTGCCGAACACGGCATCAGCGTCGGCGACATCAAATTCGACGCGGCGAAAATGATTGCGCGCAAAGACGCCATCGTAACCAAGCTCACCGGCGGCGTGAAATTCCTGTTCCAAAAAAACAAAGTAACCAGCCTGTTCGGTACGGCTTCATTTGCAGGCAAAAACGGTGATGCCTACCAAATCGAAGTCGATAACAAAGGCGAGAAAACCGTTATCGAAGCCAAACATGTCATCGTAGCGACCGGTTCCGTACCGCGTCCGTTGCCGCAGGTTGCCATCGACAATGTGAACGTATTGGACAACGAAGGCGCATTGAATCTGACCGAGGTGCCCGCCAAACTGGGCGTTATCGGTTCGGGTGTGATCGGTTTGGAAATGGGTTCGGTGTGGAACCGCGTCGGTTCGCAAGTCACCATCCTCGAAGCCATGCCGACCTTCCTTGCCGCCGCCGACCAGCAAATCGCCAAAGAAGCCTTCAAATACTTCACTAAAGAGCAGGGTTTAAATATTGAGTTGGGCGTGAAAATCGGCGACATCAAATCTGAAGGCAAAGGCGTTTCCGTTGCCTACCAAACTGCCGCAGGCGAAGCCAAAACCGAAGTTTTCGACAAACTCATCGTCGCCATTGGCCGCATTCCGAACACCAAAGGCTTGAATGCAGAAGCCGTCGGCTTGGAAAAAGACGAGCGTGGCTTTATCAAAGTGGACGGCGAATGCCGCACCAACCTGCCTAATGTCTGGGCAATCGGCGACGTGGTTCGCGGCCCGATGTTGGCGCACAAAGCCAGCGACGAAGGCGTGGCGGTTGCCGAGCGCATCGCCGGTCAGAAACCGCATATCGACTTCAACAGCGTACCGTTCGTGATTTACACCGACCCCGAAATCGCTTGGGTCGGCAAAACCGAAGAACAGCTCAAAGCCGAAGGCGTGGAATACAAAAAAGGCACTTCCGGCTTCGGCGCAAACGGTAGAGCGTTGGCGATGGGTAAGGCCAAAGGTACGGTCAAAGTGTTGGCAGATGCCAAAACCGACCGTATTTTGGGCGTACACATGATCGGCCCGGTTGTCAGCGAATTGGTTACCGAAGGCGTCACTGCGCTCGAATTCTTCGCCAGCAGCGAAGACATCGCCCGCATCATCCATGCCCACCCGACATTGTCCGAAGTGGTTCACGAAGCTGCACTGGCCGCCGATAAACGCGCTTTGCACGGCTGATGAGGTCAAGTAAAGCATAAAAGGTCGTCTGAAACTTTTTCAGACGACCTTTTCGGAAAGATGAATGTTCGGAAACAATGTTCCGATCGGTATAGAGAGAAAGTAGGGCATATCAGTTGCCGCCGTTCTCGTATCAGAATGACGATTTAAGCTGAATCTACTATATAATCGGCGACACATTCACAGACAGCATTTGATTATGAATAAAGAAGTAATCGGTATTCTGTTTATACCGATGGGCATCATCAGCATGTGTATGGCCGCATTGTGGCAGATGTATGTGATGATGACCGAAACTTATACGCTCAACCGTTTCAAAGACAAAGAACTGGTTTGGCGCGTGGCATTGTTATTTATCAGTTTCAGCCTTGCCGTTTACCTGCTCTGCCCGAATTCGCGTAAAAAAGGCATCGTCTTTTTTATCCTCGGGGGCGGCGGCGCAATCATGTATCTGTTTGCGCGGATGTGGTTGCCGTTCAGCAAGTGAAACGACAATTTTCCGACCGCCGAAAGGTCGTCTGAAACGCACGGGATTGCCATTCAGAGGCAGTCTCAGGGCATTCCACTAATCTAAAGGAGAAATCCATGAATCTACACGAGTATCAGGCTAAAGAACTGCTGGCAAGCTACGGCTTGCCCGTGCAAGGCGGTATTTTGGCGCACAACGGCGAAGAAGCCGCAGCCGCTTACGACAAACTGGGCGGCAAATTTGCCGTAGTCAAAGCCCAAGTCCACGCAGGCGGACGCGGTAAAGCGGGTGGCGTAAAAGTCGTCAAAAGCCGTGAAGAAGCCAAAGAAGTGGCAGAAAGCCTGATTGGCACCAATCTGGTTACTTATCAAACCGATGCCAACGGTCAGCCAGTCAACAGCGTTTTAGTTTGCGAAGACATGTACCCGGTGCAAACCGAGCTGTATTTGGGCGCGGTGGTTGACCGTTCTACCCGTCGCATCACATTCATGGCTTCGACCGAAGGCGGTGTGGAAATCGAAAAAGTTGCTGCCGAAACCCCTGAAAAAATCTTCAAAGTAACCGTTGACCCGCTGGTCGGCCTGCAACCCTGCCAAGCGCGTGAAGTTGCGTTCCAACTGGGTTTGAAAGACAAACAAATCAACGAGTTCGTCAAACTGATGACCGGCGCGTACAAAGCGTTTGTCGAAAATGACTTCGCCCTGTTTGAAGTGAACCCGCTGGCAGTCCGCGAAAACGGCGCGCTGGCCTGCGTGGACGGCAAAATCGGTATCGATAGCAACGCCCTCTACCGCCTGCCGAAAATCGCCGAATTGCGCGACAAATCCCAAGAAAACGAACGCGAGCTGAAAGCCTCCGAATTCGACCTGAACTACGTTGCGCTGGAAGGCAACATCGGCTGTATGGTGAACGGCGCAGGTTTGGCGATGGCAACCATGGACATCATCAAACTCAAAGGCGGCCAACCCGCCAACTTCCTCGACGTAGGCGGCGGCGCGACCAAAGAGCGCGTAGTTGAAGCGTTCAAACTGATTCTCGAAGACAAATCCGTCAAAGGCGTATTAATCAACATCTTCGGCGGTATCGTCCGTTGCGACATGATCGCGGAAGCCATTGTGGCAGCCGTTAAAGAAATCAACGTTGGCGTGCCTGTCGTTGTCCGTCTGGAAGGCAACAACGCCGAACTCGGCGCGAAAATCCTGAACGAATCAGGTCTGAAACTGACTTCCGCCGACGGCCTGAATGACGCAGCCGAAAAAATTGTCGCAGCCGTAAACGCCTAAGGAGAAAAGAATGAGCGTATTGATTAATAAAGACACCAAAGTATTGGTTCAAGGTTTCACCGGTAAAAACGGTACTTTCCACTCCGAACAAGCTCTGGCTTACGGCACTAAAGTCGTCGGCGGCGTGACCCCGGGCAAAGGCGGTCAAACCCACCTGAACCTGCCCGTGTTCAACACCATGAAAGAAGCCGTTAAAGAAACCGGCGCAGACGCATCCGTGATTTACGTTCCCGCTCCGTTTGTGTTGGATTCTATCGTTGAAGCCGTTGATTCCGGCGTAGGCTTGGTGGTTGTGATTACCGAAGGCGTACCGACTCTGGACATGCTCAAAGCCAAACGCTACTTGGAAACCAACGGCAACGGCACACGTTTGGTCGGCCCTAACTGCCCGGGCGTGATTACCCCAGGCGAGTGCAAAATCGGCATTATGCCGGGCCACATCCACACTCCCGGCCGCATCGGCATCATCTCCCGTTCCGGTACATTGACTTACGAAGCCGTGGCACAAACCACCAAACTGGGCTTGGGTCAATCAACCTGTATCGGTATCGGCGGCGACCCGATTCCGGGCATGAACCAAATCGACACGCTGAAACTCTTCCAAGAAGACCCCGATACCGACGCCATCATCATGATCGGTGAAATCGGCGGTACCGCAGAAGAAGAAGCAGCCGAATACATCCAATCCAACGTAACCAAACCCGTTGTCGGCTACATCGCAGGTGTTACCGCTCCTAAAGGCAAACGTATGGGTCACGCCGGTGCGATTATCTCCGGCGGCAAAGGTACTGCCGAAGAAAAATTCGCCGCTTTCGAAAAAGCCGGTATCGCTTACACCCGCAGCCCTGCCGAATTGGGCACCACCATGCTGGAAGTGTTGAAAGCAAAAGGCTTGGCGTAAACGTTTTGAGCTAATCTATAATGAATAGGCCGTCTGAAAGGAGGTGTAAACCTTTTTCGGACGGTTTTTTATAAAAAATTTCGAAATGTTTTAATTCGATAATACGCTTGTCGGCGGCTGGAGATATTCTTATACTGACCGTTCGTGAATGTATTTATCAATATGGCCGATGGTAACGGCCGGACATCTAGGAGAGAATTATGGGCCAACAGGATTTTGAAGCGCGTCGGGATGCGTTGTTGCAGGACATCCGTTCTATGATGGACGATGTGCAGGAGCTGTATGACAACAGTGTCGAAGAAGGCACGAAAGAGGCGAAGGAAGCTAAAGCGAAATTGCAGGTCAAGCTGGATGCGGCTAAGGAGAAACTGGGCCGTTTTGAAGAAGAGGCCGCCAAACGTGTGAAATATCATGCGGGGCAGGCCAAAGAGCGGTTTGCGGAGTTTGGCGAAGAAGCAGGCGAACGTTTCAAACGCGGTAAGGAATGCTTCGACCGCTTTGAAGAGGAAGCCGCGGAGCGGGTTAAACACCGTGCGCGTCAGGCTGACGAGGCGGTACGCGAGAAACCTTATTATGCAATGGGTTTTGCCGCACTGGCCGGCTTGGTTGTAGGCGTATTGCTGAACCGCCGTTAATGATGTAGGTGAGAGGCCGTCTGAAAGGTTTTCAGACGGCATTTCTGTCCTTACCGTGCGAGGGGGTGGAAGATGGGCATCAGGCAGAACATCGAGCAGACGAAATTCTTGTTTAACCAAGGTATCGATTTGTTGCTGCTGCGCTTGCAGGTGTTGAACCTAGATTTGGCCGAGCAGGCCGGAAACGTGTTGCGCGCGGCAGTGTGGCTGGTGTTGGCGGCGGTATTGCTGTTTGTCGGCCTGATCAGCGCGCTGTTCGGCTTAAACAGGATATTGGACGACACGGCGGCGGTGTGGCTGTTTTTCGGTATCGCTGCATTCTGCCTGTTGGTGATTGCGGCGGCGGGGCGTGCGGTCATTGAAAACTGGCGCGGACAAAATAACCGGATTTCTGAAACTTTACGCGATATTCAGACCGATATTGCCTATCTGCGCGGAGAAACGGGGATGGAGGCTGCCGACGGAAAAGGAGAAGGCGATGAATAGGGAGGCGCAACAGACCAGAGAACTTTTACAGTTGGAAATCAAACTGATACGCCTGAAAATTGCCGCGGCGCACCTTAAGCGGCAAAAGTCGGAAGAGAAGCGGCGCAATCGGCAGGAACCGCTGTTCAGACTGCTTGATTGGGGCAACGAACTGGCTACGGGCGAGTTGTTGCAAAAGGTTGCCGGATTGCCGGTCAGCCGGAAATATCGATTCGGTACGCTGGCGGCCCTGCTGGCCGTACAGGTGTTGCAAAACGGCATAAAGCGCGATAAATAATAATCCTTATCAAGTTGAAAACATTGTCTGAACATTAAATTTTCATTACTATTTCCCGGCGATTTTTTTAAATTTCCGGGAATAATTTTATGAAAAGAACCATCATCGCCTTGGTAACGGCAGGCCTGCCGTTTGCCGCAGCGGCGGAAGTAACCCTGTACGGCCAAATCAAAAGCAGCGTATCGGCAGGTCAGGTCAGAATCAAGGGAGGTTCGGGCACGGAGAAAAGTCCGACCGTAACCAAAATCAACGACAACACATCACGCATCGGCTTCAAGGGCAGCGAAAAAATCGGTGATGATTTGAAAGCCATCTGGCAGGTTGAGCAGCGCACGTCTGTTTTAAACGAAAGCAACAGCACTAATTGGGGCAGCCGTGATTCCTTCATCGGTTTGGAAGGCGGGTTTGGTAAAATCCGTGCGGGTCATATGAATAACCTGCTCAATGAGATGGATACCATCGACACATGGCTGTACAAATCCAGCGCACTGGGTTTGGGGGCATATGTCCGCACCGGTTCGCGCACGACTTCCGTGCGTTACGACAGCCCTTCGTTCGGCGGTTTGAAAGCGAACCTGCAATATTCTCCGCGCGACAACCAGAATCCGAGCGACAGAAACACCCATGCCGAACCCGGCCGCGATCAGTACAATGTCGGCCTGACTTACGAAAACAGCGGGTTCACCGCCAATTTGGCCTACAACCTGCGTAAAAACCGTTATGCCGAAACGGGCAGCGGAGAAAGAAAAGACGGCCATGTCGTCCGCCTGGAAAGTTATTACGACAAGGATAATCTGTTTTTGGGTTTGGGCGCGCAATACGCCAGAGGCAATGAAACCGCCAACGATTATCTGGCCATTTTTACCAGCGGTTTCAATACTTACAACGGCAGCGGCATAACCGCCGATACGGGCAAGCAGGAAGCCGTCAAGGTAGTTGATGCCGCCGTTACCGCCGGTTACAACTTCGGCAACTGGCGGCCGCGTATTTCTTATGCCCGCGGCTGGCCGGCCAAAGGGGTGGAAAGCGGTGAGAAACTGGTAGACAAATTCGATCAGATTATCGTCGGCGGCGATTACACGTTCAGCAAGCGCACGGCGTTGCGCGGACAAATCGGCTATCTGCGCGTCGGCGGCAAAACCCGCCTGACTGCGGCGGAGCGGGGCAAAATCGAGCAGAGCGGCGCATCGTTGGGTATGGTGCACAAATTCTGACCGCCCGATAAACGGATAAAACCAGCCCGGAGGGAATCGGGCTGGTTTTTTTTGTCGTTTCAGACGGCCTCTATGTTAGTTCGGCGGCTTTCCGTATCCGAAAGTTGCTCGATAATCGGGCAGTCAGGGCGATTGTCGCCGCAGCAGCAGTCGTGCCAGTTTTTCAATGTGTTTACCATGTCTTGCAGGCGGTCGATTTTGGCTTGCAGCGTAGCGATGTGTTCGGCGGTCAGCCGTTTGACTTCGGCGCTGGTGCGTTGCGGGTTGCTTTTCAGTTGCAGCAGCGTTTTAATCTGCGCCAGAGAGAAATCCACGTCGCGGGCGTGCCTGATAAAGCTCAGGTTTTCCAAATCCTGTTCGGTATAGCGACGGTAGCCCGATTCGCTGCGTCCGGCGGGCCGGATAAGGCCGATTTTTTCGTAGTCGCGAATCATTTTGCTGCTCAGGCCGCTGCGTTTCGCCATTTCGCCGATGTTCATCCTGTTCCTTTCTTTTCAGACGGCCTCACAAAGCCGCGCGTCAAACATAAGGCCGTTTTGCGGGATATTAAGGAGGCCGTCTGAAACCATTTTTCAGACGGCCTGCCGCCTTTCTTTTGGGCTTTATTTGTCGCGGTTGGTCAGCGAGGGGGAGTATCTGCCCGCACGTTGCGTCAATCGGGCGCGCAGGGCGTCGACGGAAGAGGGGACGCCGTCTTCGCAGAAGGTTTTATAGATGACGGTGTGCAGCGCGTCGTTTCTGCTCATGGTCGAACCGATGTCTTTCCAAGTGCCGTTGCGCGGGCTGATCCAGCGTTTGTTGACCGTGTCGCCGTAGCCGAACACTTTGTAGGACGAGCGTTTGCTGTTGCCGGAGCTGAAAGAAGTGTCGGCGCAAAACAGGCCTTCCACACTCAGGTTGTCGTAACCTTGTGCGGATTTGACGTTTAACACATAGCGGATGCTGCGGTCGGGAGCGATTTCGATGCTGTCGGTCAGGATTTTCGGGGATTTTCCGTAATTGCGGTCGACATAGATGTCGAACCAGTTGCCGCGTGCGGGATCGGGAAATGCGGGCAGGGGGATGTCCGCCTCTTTAAATTCCCGCGCGTTTTTCTCGGCGGCACTCTCTTTGTAGCGGGTATTGACCAGAGAGTCTTTGTCGGTGGAACCGGCGGCGTAAGCATGGGCCGCGGCAAGGGCCAGAACCAGCAGACTGATGCGTCGCATTGCATTCTCCATCTTGAAAATAACGGCCATTGTAGGGTTTGGAAGGTGCAGGTGCAAGCAACTGCGGTATAATTAACCCAATCTTAATTTTGAAAAAATACCATGACACAGATTTTGGACGTTACCGGCCTGCGATGCCCGCTGCCGATTCTGCGGGCGAAAAAAGCACTGGCGCAGATGGAGGCGGGCGAGGTGTTGACCGTCTTGGCGACCGACGGCGGCGCGCCGGGCGACTTTGAAGCGTTCTGCCGCCAGACGGGACATATCCTGCTCGAATCCACGGAAGCGGACGGCGTGTTTACGCTGGTCATGCGGCATAAATAGTCGGGAGGCCGTCTGAAAATGCGTATTGCCGCGTCTGCGGTATCGTTCGGCATACTGCTGGCGGGATGCCGCGTCGATACCGTGCCGCCGGAGCAGTTGCAGCGGCAGGGCAGGGAAGTCGTGGTGCTGTTTGAGCAGTCCTGCGCAGCCAACGGCGGCGACGGTGCCAAAGTGACGGCATGGGCCGAATCGCGCCAAGCGCAGAAGCTGGCGGCGGACGAAGTGAACAAACTGCCTCCGGGTATGATGGAATCGGGCGTACAGGCCGTTTGGCGGATTCAAAAAGACGGCGCGGACTATTACCTCGGCCTTTCGCCGGACAGTTGCAGCGTCAAAACCGCCAAGGCCGACGAAAACACCGTGCGGCAGCAGTTTGAAGAACTGGTCAAACGCGGGGCGCAGGGCGCAAATGTCGAATTGCGTGCCGACAACGCCGCGCAATCGCCGTTCCCCATCCGCCAGCTTTCCTACGCATGGCGGCCCGCCGGCAGCGGCAGCGAAACCGTACTGACCGCCAATACCTCGACGTCCGACCGTCTGCCCGTTCAGGCGGCATTGATGCTTACACATCAGGTTTACCATTCCGCCCCGATACTGGAGCAGGACTGAGCCATACCGTTTTTTCAGACGGCCTCGTCATACGTTCGGGCCGTCTGAAACCCGAAACAGCCCTTCCGAATAAGGAACACCCATGCAAACCCTGACCATCATCCGCCCCGACGATATGCACCTGCACCTGCGCGACGGCGACGCGCTCAAAGCCGTTGCCCCCTATACCGCCCGCCAGATGGGGCGCGCCGTCATCATGCCCAACCTCAAACCGCCTGTCGTCGGCGTTGCCGATGCGCTTGCCTACAAAGCGCGCATCATGGCGGCATTGCCCGAAGGCAGCGCGTTTGAGCCGTTGATGACGCTTTACCTGACCGACCAAGCCACGCCCGAACTTGTGCGCGAAGCCAAGGCAGCCGGCATTGTCGCCTTCAAACTCTACCCCGCCGGAGCGACGACCAATTCCGATTCCGGCGTAACCGACCTGTTCAAACTCATCCCCGTTTTGGAAGAAATGGCAAAACAGGACATCCTGTTCCTCGTTCACGGCGAAGTAACCGACCCCGAAATCGATATTTTCGACCGCGAAGCCGCCTTTATCGAGCGCGTGATGAAACCCGTTTTGGCGCAAGTGCCGAATCTCAAAGTCGTGTTCGAACACATCACCACCGCCGAAGCCGCCCGCCTGGTTTTGGAAGCAGGCGACAACGTTGCCGCCTCCGTTACCCCGCAACACCTCTTGCTCAACCGCAACGACCTCTTGGTCGGCGGCGTGCGCCCCCATCATTTCTGCCTGCCCGTACTCAAACGGGAAACCCACCGTCAGGCATTGGTTGCCGCCGTTACCGGCGAGAAGGCGCACAAATTCTTCCTCGGCACCGACTCCGCGCCGCACGCCAAATCCGCCAAAGAAAACGCCTGCGGCTGCGCCGGCATGTTCAGCGCCATGACCGCCATCGAGCTTTACGCCGAAGTGTTTGAAAAAGCAGGCGCGTTGGACAAACTCGAAGCCTTCGCCTCGAAAAACGGCGCAAGGTTCTACGGCATTCCCGAAAACACCGGCATGATAACCCTCGTCAAACAAAGCCAAACCGTCCCTGCAAGCGTCCCTTATGGCGACGGAGAACTCGTCCCGATGCGCGCAGGCGGCGAGATAGGCTGGACAGTCCGTTACTGAAGATTTCGAACCGGCAGTCAGGCCGGTTTAACGACACTGACAGGCCGTCTGAAATGTTTTCAGACGGCCTTTTTATATTCTGAATAATTATCATGTTTCATATTTAACAAAAATATAATTTAATTTATAATTTCAATTTTAAATTTAACAAGAGAGGGAAACGAAATGGCAATCAAGGATACCGCAACAGATTTTAAATTACCGCAAGATAATCAAATCATTTTTGAAGATGCGTCGGTCGCAGATATCGAAAATATGCTGGAGGGCGAAGTGGAATTGCTCCCCATTCAAGCCGACACGAAAGTCAGCCGACTTCCCACTGTCGAAACGGTAGAGATGTTGGCGGAGGAAGTTCCGCTCAAACCGATTAAAGCCGAAGAAATCACCATTCCGCAGCCCGCCGCGTCCGCCGTATCTGCCAAAATGCTGCTCGGCTTGTCGGCACTGCTTGGCGGGGGCGCAGTATTGGCAGCGGCAGGGAAAAGCTCCGGCGGTGGAGAATCTAAGAAACAGCCGGTATCCGAGAAAAACGTTCCGCAGCAGGATGACCGGGAGAACAACGGCGATAAGGCGGAAAGGCCGTCTGAAAACAATCCTGTCCATAACAATGACCAAACGGCACCTGCCAGACCCAAACCGGATGAGGCGGCAGGTAGCAAGGTAACGCCGCCCGAAACCCCGCCCGTTGCCGAAAAAACGCAGATTACCACGCATATCTATTATCCGAACGGAGCATCGGCCAGTATTACTTCTTCGGAGGACATGGCATTTGATACGGCTTCGTTGGAGTATTCGGTTGCTGCCGTACAAACAGAAACCAAAGCAGGCGGGCGGCATCTTAGCCTTCCGAATACCGGTGCGGAAGTCATCACACTTAATCCCGACAAAGTTGCTTCATCTATCTACGGACGGGATACCGATAAAGACGGTTTGATAGATGTAATAGACAGAGCACCTAAAGAATGGAACGTTTCCGAACGTGATTTGCGGATGTTTGCTTCGTTGGCTTATGAAGATAAGGAAACATTAGAAGCTTTGTTTAGAGGAAAACATGAAGACGGTTCTAAATATATTAGTCAAAAAGAACTTGTAAATTACGCGGATGTATCCGAATTGACAGGTAAATGGGAATTGCTCAAAGCCGAAAGTCCGGGAAGTGGTTTGGATTATGCTGTATTTGGTAATCGTAATGAAAAAGGAGAATTGGATAGTGTAGTTGTTGCGTTTAGGGGAACACAATTATTTAGTCTGAGTGATATTTGGGCAGATTTGAAAATTCTATTTGCCAATACCCCGACGCAAGCTACTTATTTGAATGATATTGCTCAATTTATAGATTCTTTAAATCCAAAAAATGTTTATTCTACGGGGCATTCATTAGGTGGATATTTAGCAGAATATTTTGCTGCGCACACAATGCAGCAAAAATATGATTGGTCTGTTAATTTCCAACATAGTAGCTTATTCAATCCCGCTATCCTTAAAATTGATAATAATTCAAGCGATAACTTAAAAAATGCACGTTATATGGCTGAATCATTCACTAAAACTCCTGTAATTGATAAAAGTGATATTACGCAAGATAAACAACTCTATAAAACCAATTCGTATGTAATTAAGGGGGAATGGGTGAGCTCAGGTAACTGGCTTTTTAGCGGATTAGGGGAGTATAACAACACAATTTCTTTTGATTTTAAACAATCAGATTGGTGGGGAAAGCACAGTATGTCCAGTTTCTATGAAAAAGATGCTACTGGAAAGCTGGAAAAATATTTTTCATATGGTTCGCGTATTGATAGCCATTATAACAATCCATACAAAACAGATACCGACCGCGACGGTTTTTCAGACGGCATCGAAGCCAAGCTCAAAAGCGATCCGCAGGATGCTAACAGTACGCCGTTTGCCGTTACCGAGCCTGCGGTGGCTTCGGATGAGGACATGGGTTTGGCTATTGTTCAAACTGAAAAGGCAGACGGCAGCGTAGTCAGTGTCAAAGGTGTCGAGATGACCGGAACGCAAGAGGAAGGAAATACGGTGTACAGGCCGTCTGAAAATCCCGTAGTGAATTTGGGTACGGAGAAAATCCAGTCCGCGGCCGACGGCGTTCATCAGGCCGTTATTACCGTCAAAGGTACGGCCGGCGACGATACCATTGTCGGCAGTAAAGGTAACGACATTATTTGGGGCGACTTGGGCAGCGATACCATCAAGGGTAACGGAGGCAGTGATACGATTGTTTTTTCGGCGGAAGACATCCACGCAGGCAAAGTGGATACCGTTACCGATTTCGGCCGTGATGATTTTCTTGATCTGGGAAGGTTGAGAACGCTTTTCAGCGACCATCCTGAAAATTTCAAATGGGAAAATATTTTGGATAATACGGACATTTCGTCTTCGGCTTTGGTTTATAAGGCTGACGAGCATACGTTGGCTTACCGTGCGGCGGGTTCGGAAAATGCGAATGTGTTTGCCCGTTTTGACGAACAGGCGGAGGTTTCGACGTCTCAGTTTATCGGTTAACCGCCATTTTTATAGAGTGGAGGCCGTCTGAAATGTTTTCAGACGGCCTTTTCCTTTTGTATATTGACCAAGCCCTACAGCAACACTTTCTCCACGCCGCCGTCGTTGGCTTTTTTTACAAACTCGTCCAGCCAGTTTTCACCGAGGATGTGTTTCGCCATTTCGATGACGATGTAGTCGGCGGGCATGTCGTTGTCGTCGGCGTAGCGGCTCAGGCCTTGCAAGCAGGCGGGGCAGGTGGTGAGCATTTTGACGGGTTCGCCCTGCGGCAGCTCTTTGAGGTTTTTCTCGATTTCTTCCTGTTTGCGGAATTTGACTTGGGTGGCGATGTCGGGGCGTTTGACGGCAAACATGCCGGATTCGCCGCAGCAGCGGTCGCTTAAGACGACTTTCTGCCCCATGAGGCTGCTTGCCATTTGGGTGGCGTTCATGGTTTTGATGGGCGTGTGGCAGGGGTCGTGGTAGAGGTATTGCTGACCTTTCACGCCGTTCAGTTGTACGCCTTTTTCGAGCAGGTATTCGTGGATGTCGATGATGCGGCAGCCGGGGAAGATTTCTTCAAAGCGGTATTTTTCGAGCTGGTCGTAGCAGGTGCCGCAACTGACGACAACGGTTTTGATGTCGAGGTAGTTGAGGGTATTCGCCATGCGGTGGAAGGCGACGCGGTTGTTGGTGCTCATTTGTTCGGCTTTTGCCTTGTTGCCGCCCGCGTCCTGCGGATAGCCGCAACACATATAGCCGGGCGGCAGGACGGTTTGTACGCCGACGTACCAGAGCATGGCTTGGACGGCGAGTCCGATTTGGCTGAACAGGCGTTCGGAACCGCAGCCGGGGAAATAGAACACGGCTTCGGCATCTTCGGGCGCATCGGGGTTGCGGATGATGGGGATGCTTTTATCGTCTTCGATGCCGAGCATGGAGCGCGGTGTTTTGGCGGGCACGCTTTTGGGCAAAGGACGGTTGATGAAGTGGATGATTTGTTCTTTAACCGGGGCGGTGCCGACGGTGGCTTTGGGTTCGGCTTTTTGTTTTTTGGTGCCGACGGGCAGGATTTTGCCGATTTTGTAGGCGAAGTTCTGCGCGGGGAAGCCGGTTTGTATCATGGCAGCGCGCAGGGCTTTGATGGTTTTCGGGCCGGTGGCGTTCAAAAATGCCATGCCCATCGATGCGGCGGGCGCAAAGCGTTTGTGGCCGGAATCGGCAAGGTAGTTGCGGATGGCTACGGTTACGTCGCCGAAGTCGATGTTGACGGGGCAGGGTTTGACGCAGCGGTGGCACACGGTGCAGTGGTCGCCGATGTCCATGAGTTCTTCGAAATGTTTGATGGAAACGCCGCGGCGGGTTTGTTCTTCGTATAAGAAGGCCTCGGTCAGTAGACCCACGCCGAGGATTTTGTTGCGCGGGCTGTACAGCAGGTTGGCGCGTGGAACGTGGGTGGAGCAGACGGGTTTGCATTTGCCGCAGCGCAGGCAGTCCTTGACGGAATCGGCGATGGTGCCGAGGTCTGATTTTTCCATAATCAGCGATTCCGCGCCCAAAAGCTCGAAAGACGGCGTGTAGGCGTTGCGTAAGTCCGAGCCTTTCATCAGTTTGTGACGGTTGAAGGTGTGTTTGGGGTCGACTTGGTTTTTGTAGTCCCAAAACGGTTGCAAATCTTCATCGGTTAGGAATTCGAGCTTGGTGATGCCGATGCCGTGTTCGCCGGAAATCACGCCGCCGAGCGAACGGGCGAGTTTCATGATGCGTTCGACCGAACGGTAGGCCGTCTGAAGCATTTGGGCGTCGTCTGAATTGACGGGGATGTTGGTGTGGACGTTGCCGTCGCCGGCGTGCATATGCAGGGCGACGAAGACACGCCCGCGCACGGTTTTGGCGTGGATTTTGCCCAAGCCTTCGATGATTTTGGTGTCGGTTTTGCCGCTGAAGATTTCGGCGAGCGGTTTCATTACGTCTTCTTTGACGGACACGCGCAGGCGGAAATCGCGGAAGGCGGTGAAACAGCTCTCGTCGTTTTTAGCTTCGGGCGCGGCATGGACGGCTGCGCCGTAGCGGGCTTTGTAGTCGGCAAGCGGCGTATCGAGATTGGCGAGCAACCAGTCCCAACGCGCTTTAACGGCGGAAACGTGGGCAAGGGCGTGTTTGCCGCGTTCGCCTAAAAGTTCGGCAGTCGGCAGGTCCGTGCCCATTTTGTCGATCGGGAGTTTGCCCGAAAGATATTGCTCCAATGCGGCGCACAGGGTGAGTTTGTTTTGGATGGAAAGCTCGATATTGATGCGTTCGATACCGTCCGAATACTCGCCCAGCCGCTCCAGCGGAATCACCACGTCTTCGTTGATTTTAAAGGCGTTGGTGTGTTTGGCGATGGCGGCGGTGCGGCTACGGTCGAGCCAGAAGGTTTTGCGCGCTTCGGGCGACACGGCGATAAAGCCTTCGCCGTCGCGGGCGCGGGCAAGTTCGCAGATGTGTTCGGCGGCTGCCTCTACGGCGGCTTCGTCGTCGGAAACCACGTCTGCCAGCAAGACCATTTTCGGCCGCCCCTTGCCTGCCGCTTTGGTGGCGTAGCCGACGGCGCGGACATAACGCCAGTCCAAATGCTCCAAACCCGCCAGCCGCACGCTGTCGTGGGCGAGCAGGAAATCGCGGATTTCAACGATAGAAGGCGTGGCGGTGGCGACCGTGCCGAAAAACTCCATACACACGGTGCGCGTGTGCTTCGGCATTTTGTGCAACACGAAGGCGACGCTGGTGATGATGCCGTCCGTACCTTCTTTCTGCACGCCGGGCAGGCCGCTCAAGAATTTGTCGGTAACGTCTTTGCCCAAACCGACTTTGCGGAATTTGTGGCCGGGGATTTCCAAGCGTTCGGTTTTAACAATATTGAGGCCGTCTGAATCCAGCGTGTGAACGTCAAAGACTGCGGTTTCTTCGTCGTGGATTTTGCCGAAATTGTGGCGCACGCGCTCGATACGCAGCCATTCGCCCTGCGGGTTGACCATCTGCCAGTAGGCGAGGTTGTCCAACGCCGTCCCCCACAACACGGCTTTTTTGCCGCCCGCATTCATCGCCACATTGCCGCCCACGCAGGACGCGTCGGCAGAAGTCGGATCGACGGCAAACACCAAGCCCGCCTGATGCGCGGTTTCTTCCACCCGCCGCGTTACCACGCCCGCGCCGCAATGGATAATCGGATGTTTGCCGTCCAAGCCCGCCAGTTCGACAAATTCCACGCCGCGATGCTTGTCCAGCTTTTCCGTATTGATGACTGCGCTCATCGCATCCAAAGGCACAGCGCCGCCGGTATAACCCGTGCCGCCGCCGCGCGGAATAATGACCAAATCCAGCTCGATTAAGGCGCGCACCAAAGGCGCGACTTCCGCCTCCGTGTCGGGATTGACGACGACAAACGGATATTCGACGCGCCAGTCGGTCGCGTCGGTAACGTGCGTTACCCGCGCCAGCCCGTCAAACATAATATTGTGCGGCTTGGTGATTTTGCTCAAACGCTCCAAAATCTGCCGCCGCTTTTGGCGCGTTTCGTCAAAACTGCCGTCAAAACGCTCGACCGCCTTTTCCGCCGCCGCCACCAACACATCGACTTGCGGATTGTCGTCGCGGCGTTTGCGGATTTCGTTCAAACGGTGGCGCATTTCCTGCACCAGCGCGGCACGGCGTTTCGGATGCTCCAGCAAATCATCAACCAGATACGGATTGCGCACGACCACCCAAATATCGCCCAACACTTCAAACAACATCCGCGCCGAACGCCCCGTCCTGCGCTGTCCGCGCAAGTCCTGCAGAATCTGCCACGCCTCATCGCCCAACAGGCGGATGACGATTTCGCGGTCGGTGTAGGAAGTATAGTTGTAGGGAATTTCCCGAATACGCTGCGGGGCGGTAGTCGTGGTCATGGTGGCGTTCTTTGGTGTTCGGTATTTTTAGTATTTGAGGCCGTCTGAAAACAGGAATGTGGCCAGAGGGAAGGTGTTAATGTAGTTTAATTTCCATTATTTTTCAATGGGAAAAAGGGCTTATTTTACTGCACCGTCGGGCGCGGATGACGGTGGGAAGCGGCCGGAGCGGTGATTTTTGTTGACAATCCGTAGCCTGCGTTGCGGGCGGGCGGTTCGGGAAGTGAAATTTCAGACGGCCTCTGTCGTGATACTTGGTATTTCGGATAAAAGCCGTTATAATGCCATTCTCTTACGGCGGGCCTCCCCGCATGGCAATTCGGAACAACGGGTCAGGGGCGGAAGCTAGCAGCCCACTCCGATGCGTCAGTGCCGGGGGTTCGGCTCGCCACCTCATGAAAAAACCTGTTTGCTTAGGCAAACAGGTTTTTGTTTTGTCCGGTCGGATCAAACCGCCGCTTCGGAGCGTTCGCCCGTGCGGATGCGGATGGCTTCTTCCACCGGCAGCACGAAGATTTTGCCGTCGCCGATTTTGCCGGAGCGGGCGGTTTCGATGATGACGTCGATGGCGCGTTCGACATCTTCGTCGGCAAGCACCAGTTCGACCTTGACCTTGGGCAGGAAATCGACGGCGTATTCCGCGCCGCGGTAGATTTCAGTGTGGCCTTTTTGGCGGCCGAACCCTTTGACTTCGCTGACGGTCATGCCGGTGATGCCGATTTCGGTAAGGGCTTCGCGCACGTCGTCTAGTTTGAAGGGCTTGATGATGGCTTCGATTTTTTTCATGGTGCACCTGTTTGGGTTGTGCCGACGGGAGTTTCAGACGGCCTTGAAATGGGCAGCCGCAGGAAATGCGGACGGTTTGCCGAAATTAGCATAAAGCGGGGCTTTATTCAATCGGAGGCCGTCTGGAAACCGGATGTCGGAAGCGGTTGGATTGTCAACATTTCGAGTAAAAACACGGCGGTCGGATACAGCTGCGGGCGGCGCGGCAAACCACGGCACAGGCTGATATTGCGGCGGGTAGGGCGATACGGCGCAAGATGAAATTTATCCTCTGTTTTCAGGTATTACGACCGTTATCGGCGTATAATACAGCCTTTCCCAACCGCATTTGAGAGCTGAATCATGTTTGTTGTTTTGCCCTTGCGCGGCGTTACCGCCCTTTCCGATTTCCGTGTTGAAAAACTCTTGCAAAAAGCGGCCGCACTCGGCCTGCCCGAAGTGAAACTGAAAAGCGAATTTTGGTATTTTGTTGGCAGCGAGAAAGCACCGGATGCCGCGACTGTTGAAAAACTGCAAGCCTTGTTGGCGGCGCAAAGCGTTGAACAAACGCCCGAAGCGCGCGAGGGCTTGCATTTATTTTTGGTAACGCCCCGTTTGGGTACGATTTCGCCGTGGGCTTCCAAGGCGACCAATATCGCGGAAAACTGCGGTTTGGAAGGCATAGAGCGCATCGAACGCGGCATGGCGGTGTGGCTGGAAGGTCGTCTGAATGATGAACAGAAACAGCAATGGGCGGCGTTGCTGCACGACCGCATGACGGAATCTGTGCTGCCCGATTTTCAGACGGCCTCCAAATTATTCCACCATCTCGAATCCGAAACCTTCTCCACCGTCGATGTTTTGGGCGGCGGTAAAGAGGCTTTGGTCAAAGCCAATACCGAAATGGGTTTGGCACTCTCCGCCGACGAAATCGATTATCTGGTTGAAAACTATCAGGCTTTACAGCGCAATCCGTCCGATGTTGAATTGATGATGTTCGCACAGGCAAACAGCGAACACTGCCGCCACAAAATCTTCAACGCCGATTTCATCCTCAACGGCGAAAAACAGCCGAAATCCCTCTTCGGTATGATTCGCGACACGCACAACGCGCATCCCGAAGGCACGGTCGTCGCCTATAAAGACAATTCGTCCGTGATCGAAGGCGCAAAAGTCGAGCGTTTCTATCCGAATGCGACGGAAAACCAAGGTTACCGTTTCCACGAGGAAGACACGCATATCATCATGAAAGTGGAAACGCACAACCACCCGACCGCCATTGCGCCGTTTGCAGGCGCAGCAACGGGAGCGGGCGGCGAAATCCGCGACGAAGGTGCAACGGGCAAAGGTTCGCGTCCGAAAGCGGGCTTGACCGGCTTTACCGTGTCCAACCTCAACATCCCCGACCTCAAACAGCCGTGGGAACAAGACTACGGCAAGCCGGAACACATTTCCTCGCCGCTGGACATCATGATTGAAGGCCCCATCGGCGGCGCGGCGTTCAACAACGAATTCGGCCGCCCGAACCTCTTGGGCTACTTCCGCACCTTTGAAGAGAAGTTCGACGGTCAGGTTCGCGGCTACCACAAACCGATTATGATTGCCGGCGGCTTGGGCAGCATTCAGGCGCAGCAGACGCATAAAGACGAAATCCCCGAAGGCGCGTTGCTGATTCAACTGGGCGGCCCGGGTATGCTTATCGGCTTGGGCGGCGGCGCGGCTTCTTCGATGAACACCGGCACGAACGACGCCTCTTTGGACTTCAACTCCGTACAACGCGGCAACCCCGAAATCGAACGCCGCGCGCAGGAAGTGATCGACCGCTGCTGGCAGCTCGGCAACAAAAACCCGATTATCTCCATCCACGACGTCGGCGCGGGCGGCCTGTCCAACGCCTTCCCCGAACTCGTCAACGATGCCGGACGCGGCGCGGTATTCAAACTGCGCGACGTGCCGCTGGAAGAACACGGCCTCAACCCGCTGCAAATCTGGTGCAACGAATCGCAAGAGCGTTATGTGTTGTCGATTTTGGAAAAAGATTTGGACACCTTCCGCGCCATCTGCGAACGCGAACGCTGCCCGTTTGCCGTGGTCGGCACGGCGACTGACGACGGCCATTTGAAAGTGCGTGACGATTTGTTCTCCAACAACCCCGTCGATTTGCCGCTGAACGTTTTGCTCGGCAAACCGCCCAAAACCACGCGCAGCGACCAAACCGTGAGGTCGTCTGAAAAACCGTTTAACGCGGGCAATATCGACATCACCGAAGCCGCCTACCGCGTTCTGCGCCTGCCTACCGTAGCCGCCAAAAACTTCCTGATTACCATCGGCGACCGCAGCGTCGGCGGCATGACCCACCGCGACCAAATGGTAGGCAAATACCAAACCCCCGTAGCCGACTGTGCCGTTACCATGATGGGCTTCAACACCTATCGCGGCGAAGCGATGTCTATGGGCGAAAAACCGACCGTCGCCCTGTTTGACGCGCCCGCCTCGGGCAGAATGTGCGTCGGCGAAGCCATCACCAACATCGCGGCGGTCAACATCGGCGACATCGGCAACATCAAGCTTTCCGCCAACTGGATGGCGGCGTGCGGCAACGAAGGCGAAGACGAAAAACTCTACCGTACCGTCGAAGCCGTTTCCAAAGCCTGTCAGGCATTGGACTTGAGCATCCCCGTAGGCAAAGACAGCCTGTCGATGAAAACCGTTTGGCAGGACGGCGAAGAGAAAAAATCCGTCGTCTCGCCATTGAGCTTGATTATTTCCGCGTTCGCGCCAGTTCAAGACGTACGCAAAACCGTTACACCCGAATTGAAAAACGTCGAAGACAGCGTATTACTGTTTGTCGATTTGGGCTTCGGCAAAGCGCGTATGGGTGGCTCGGCGTTCGGTCAGGTGTACAACAATATGAGCGGCGACGCGCCCGATTTGGACGATACAGGTCGTCTGAAAGCGTTTTACAACGTGATTCAACAGCTTGTTGCCGAAGACAAACTTTTGGCATACCACGACCGCAGCGACGGCGGCTTGTTTGCGACGTTGGTGGAAATGGCGTTTGCGGGGCGTTGCGGGTTGAATGTCGATTTGACTTCACTGGTTGCCAACCAAGCCGACGTCAACGAAGCCAGCATCCGCGCATTGTTCAATGAAGAACTGGGCGCAGTGATTCAAATTGCCAAACAAGATGTCGCGGCAGTAGAAGCCTTGTTTAAAGCGGCAACGCTGCCCTTGCATACCGTTGCCACCATCGGTTCTGACGAAAAAATCGTTATCCGCAATCAGGCAGGCATCGTGTTGGAACAAACCCGCGCCGACCTGCAACGCGCATGGCAGGAAACCAGCCACGCGATCCAACGCCTGCGCGACAACCCTGCCTGCGCCGACAGCGAGTTCGCCCTGATTGGAGGCAACGAACGCAGCGCATTGTTTGCCGACGTGAAGTTTGATGTAAACGAAGACATCGCCGCGCCTTTCGTCAACAGCGGCGCCAAACCCAAAATCGCCATCCTGCGCGAACAAGGCGTGAACGGGCAAATCGAAATGGCCGCCGCGTTTACTCGTGCCGGATTCGATGCCTACGACGTGCATATGTCCGACCTGATGGCAGGCCGCGTCCACCTTGCCGACTTCAAAATGCTGGCGGCGTGCGGCGGTTTCAGCTACGGCGACGTACTCGGCGCGGGTGAAGGCTGGGCGAAATCCATCCTGTTCCACCCCGCCTTGCGCGACCAGTTCGCCGCCTTCTTCGCCGATCCGGACACGCTGACATTGGGCGTGTGCAACGGCTGCCAGATGGTCAGCAACCTCGCCGAAATCATTCCCGGCACGGCAGGCTGGCCGAAGTTCAAACGCAACCTGAGCGAACAGTTCGAAGCGCGCCTGAGCATGGTTCACGTCCCCAAATCAGCCTCCCTGATTCTGAACGAAATGCAAGGCTCCAGCCTGCCCGTCGTCGTCAGCCACGGCGAAGGCCGCGCCGACTTCGCGCTTCACGGCGGCAAAATTTCAGACGGCCTCGGCATCGCGCTGCAATACGTCGACGGACAAAACCAGGTTACCCAAACCTACCCGCTCAACCCCAACGGCTCGCCGCAAGGCATCGCCGGCGTTACCAACGCCGACGGCCGCGTTACCATCATGATGCCCCACCCCGAACGCGTGTACCGCGCCGCACAAATGAGCTGGAAACCGGAAGACTGGACGGAACTGTCCGGCTGGTACCGCCTCTTCGCCGGAGCAAGGAAGGCTTTGGGTTAACCGGCAGGCTGATTTGATTCGGCTTTAAAGAAAAGGTCGTCTGAAAACGATTTAGCGGATTCTGCTATACCTGTTTTCAGACGACCTTTATATGTTCTTTTGCGTATAAGACCGAACCAACCGCCGTCATTCCCGCGCAGGCGGGAATCCAGACCTCTGCATTTCAGAAATACTCAAAGACTACTGTAAATCCAAGCTTCTGGATTCCCGCCTGCGCGGGAATGACGGTCATAGGAAAATCAATGCATTACCCCAAATAATTAAATTAGAAAACTTAACTTTGATAGGAAGACTTAATGGCGAAAACAAAATATTCCGCACGGATCAATGGGGAACATATTGATGGGACGATAGAAATTATAAAAAGAATCGTCTTACATCTGCATGATATGGGCAAAACACAATTTAAGGTAAAAGATGTAGATGAACAGATTGAAGAACTAAAAAACCAATGGCAGATTACTCCTGACTATAATGATGATACACGTGCTTCTTTGCATGTACTTAGTGTCAATTCAAACTCAAGGAAGCATTATCACGAATCAATGCACCAAGACTTTTTATGGTGGAAAAAAGGAGGAATATTTGAATTATACAAACCAACAAATTTTCAAATAAACTCAACCCAATCTTTGGAACAAGATCTCAGTAAACTCAAAGAACAATTAGCATCCGAAATTGAACCAGAAAAGCGAACCGAAATCGAAACCTTAATAAAAGCTCGTCAAGGGCAAGGCAGATTCCGGCAAAAACTACTCGAACTGTATCCGAACTGCCCGCTAACAGGTCTAGATGTGCGGTCTTTACTTATTGCCAGCCATATCAAACCTTGGAGCAAGTGCAATAATGAAGAGCGGTTAGATCCCTTCAATGGTCTGATGCTCGCACCCAATATTGACGCATTATTCGATAGCGGACTGATTACGTTTGATACCGACGGTACGATAAAAATCAGTCCGAAAATCGATCTAGAAAATCAAAAGCGGCTTGGAATTTTTCCCGATATGAAATTAAAAATCGAACCTGAAAGCGAAAAATATTTCGAGTATCACCGCAACCATGTTTTCCAAAAAGAAGAATAGATGGGTTGAACAGTCCGTTGATTTAAGGTCGTCTGAAAACGATTTAGCGAATTCTGCTATATTCGTTTTTAGACGACCTTTTTGCGTCCTTTTGCATATAAAGATCAAACCAACCGCCGTCATTCCCGCCTGCGCGGGAATGACGGCGGCGAAGTGTTTTTTGGATTCCCACTATCGGCATTCTATCGGCGTATTCTGCAAACAGAAGCATCATTCCGTATAATCCCCCTTAGCTCCCCATCAACTATAATCGGCACATTCAGACGGCCTCTCACGACACTATGACCCGACAAGCCTTTATCCTCAGTGATTGCGAATTTTCCGAATGCGGCGAAAAGCCTTATGCGCTGTTGACGGCGAATCCGACCAAGGAACATCACTATATCGCCCAGACCGAGCAGCGGCAGCACGCGCATAATCCGCAGGTCAGCCCGCAGAATCAGAATGTTTACAAGCTGCCTTTGTCCATGTTCCGCGAACCGGCTGCCGCCAGACGCTCCCGCTCCGGCGACAAGGTGCGCGGCGGGAGCGAAAGTCGCGGTGCGGCGGCGAGTGTCAACATCATCGGCAATCTGGCGGCGAAAAACCTCTATACGCTGACTTTCGTGGAAAACACCGCCAACCAGTACAATTTGGAAAGCTGGTTCAACCGCCACGAAAGCGGCTACGAAGAAGCCTGCAACCATCTGCGCACGCTGCCCGAGGGTCGTCTGAAAACGGGCGAAACCGATACGGTCAAAGTTCCCGAAGCATTGTGGCGGATATTGCGGCTGAAATTCCTCGGCATCCTGCGCAATCCGCACAACCATAAAAACCTGTTCGCCCACCGTCTGCATGAGGCCGTTCGGGCGCGGCTGCCGGAAGTCGGGTTTGAGTTTGTGCGCCTGATCAGTAAGCGCGATCCGAGCCGCATCGAAGCCATCATGCAAAATTACCGTTTTTCGTTTCTCGGCTATGTCGATTGGCTGGCGGGGCTTTACGGCATGTTGAGTGAAGGCGCGGCGCAGCCGTCGCTGTTTGAGCGGCTGTTTTGCACCATATTTGCCGAACCCGATGCGGTGAAAATCGAGCTGTTCCGCTATGCCGAAAACGAGGGGTTGTGCCTGTTCGGCGACAGCAGTTTCTGCCTTCAGGCTTCGCCGAAACTCATTAGCGTCGGCGTGAATATTTCGCACGATATGTTTGCCGTCGTCCACCTGCAAACCGACCGCTGGCTTGCGTTTAAAAACACTTTCCACCACGACGCGCCGAAATTGGAAGGCAGGGTAAGGATTATCGACGGAGACCAAACCCAGCGGCTGATGTTCAACCGGCTGACCATCAGTCAGGCGCATGAAGCCGTGTTCGGCAGAAGCCCGAATGCCGAAGATTATTTAGAGGCCGTCTGAAACCCCCAAACAAGAAGAGACCTTATGAACATCACTCCAATCCAAGCTTTAAACGACAACTATATCTGGATGATACAAGACGGCAACCACGCCGCCTGCGTCGATCCGTCCGATGCCACGCCTGTTTTGAAATTCCTTGTCCGCAACCGCCTGATGCTGGCGCAAACGTGGATTACCCATCCACATCACGACCATATCGGCGGCGTGAAAGCCCTCAAAAACAGCTTTATGGAATCGCTTGTGTACGGCGAGGCGGACATCGAAGCGGCAACGCATACGGTTACGGCGGGCACGCAGTTTCCTTTCGGAGACGGGCTGGTTACGGTGTGGGCGACGCCCGGCCATACCGGCCGCCACGTCAGCTATCTTTTGGAAAATTCAGACGGCCTGCACGTTTTCTGCGGCGACACTTTGTTTTCCGCCGGCTGCGGCAGGGTGTTCACGGGGACGATAGAAGAGTTGTACGACAGTTTCCAAAGATTCAATCAGTTGCCCGAAGAAACGCTGTTTTATCCCGCACACGAGTACACCGCCGCCAACCTGCGTTTCGCCGGATTCATCGAACCGGAAAATTCCGATATTCAGGCCGCTTTACGCGCGGCGGAGCATACGCCGACCCTGCCCGTTACCCTCGCGCACGAACGCCGAATCAATCCGTTTCTGCGGGTTGATTTCCCCCAAGTCCGCGAACGGGTGGAAGAGCTGATGGGGCGGGGGCTGAATAGCGGTTTGGAAGTGTTCGCCGCGCTGCGGGAATTGAAAAACCGTTTTTAGGCCGTCTGAAAACAGGGCGGGCAGGAACGGCGCAAATCAGGCATCATTGCCAAAGAGGCCGTCTGAAAACATTTTCAGACGGCCTCTTTTGCCGATATATAGCGTGGAACCGCTCAAAAATAAAACCATGCAAGGCATGGCGGCAACGGGATTTCAGACGGCCTCTATGTCGCAACGGCAATCTTGTTTCTTTTCCCGTTTGGCAGAGGGAAGGTTAGGGTGGAGTAGCTTTGGGGGCTTGCAGAAAACCAAATTCATAGAGGCCGTAGGTTGCACTTTCCTGCCGGTCAGGAGAGGGGGAATTACTGAATATGGCCGTTACTGTTTTTTAGATATTTCAATATATTAAACCCGTTTTGCTTTTTTCTTTTCCTCTTCCGCCGCTTTCAAGTCCACCAGCCGCGTTCCGGCCAAAAAATCATACAGAAACTGCCGGTCGGGATTGAAAAACGCAAACCCCCACGGCAGTATCAGCCAGATTAAGGCCGCGCCAAATGCGCCTTTGGGCGGAATTTGGCCCCAATAGCGCAGCCCGCTGTAAGCCAGAAGCGGGACGAACACGATGAAGACGCAGGCCCAAATGAAACGCAGGCGGAGCTGGTGCAGCGGCGGCCGCAGACCTTGCCGGTTGCAGAGGCCGATTTTCCAGACCTGCATCGGCAGGGTGCGGCCTTTTTTGTGCCAGTTGATTTTGAAGTAATACCACCAGCAGGCCAGCATCAGCAGGCATACCGTCAGCGAAGCGAGCCGGTGGGAAACGGGGTTGAGGCGGATGGCGGCGATACCCGCCGCAATGGCGGCGGCCGCGGTTACGGAGCCGACCAGCAGCAATTCGTACATCAGGGCGGCAAGGCGGCGCTTGACGGGGGCGGGGGGGAGTGTGGTCATGGCGGATCTTTTAAAACGGAAAACAGGCCGTCTGAACGGGCGGAAACATTCGGGCTGCGCGACGGCGCCGTTTCAGACGGCCTCGGGAAGCGGGTTAAAACAGATTGAGCGGGCTGGCGCGCAATTCGTTCAGACACAAATCCGCCGTTACCGCGCCGGATTGCACCGCCGCTTCCAGCGTGCAAGGATAGCGCGGGTGCAGGTAGTCGCCGGCGGGATAGATGTTGCGGTGGTGCAGCCAGGCGAAATCCGGCAGGGTGCGGCCGGCCAGGGAAGCGGCGGTAGCGCGTTTTTCGGTGATGATGCGTCCGGCAACAGGGTCGCCGATGTCGGGGCAGACGCGCAGTACGTCGGCATGGATTTTTTCCGCAAACTCGCTGTTTTTCAAATGAAGGCGGTCGGACACGCTGACGACGGCGGCGATTTCGTTGGCGGGCAGTCCCAGCGCGCCGCGGTTGACCAGCCATTGCGCCGTGCCGTCGGCAAGCCCCGTCAGCACGGCGGGCAGTTTGACGTCCTTGGCGTAACGCAGGTAAACGGTGGTTACGGAGTGATAGCGGAGGTGGTCGTAGGCCGTCTGAATATACTCCGGTGTGGACGAGGGCAGCAGCATGGCGGTGTGGTAGGGGGCGGTGGCCAAAATGGCGGCGTCGAAGGCTTCGCTGTTAACGTCGACCCGTCCGTCGGGCAGGTTGCCCAGCGGCGGAACGCGCGTTTCGAGGCGCACGGACGCACCGTGTTTCCTCAGGTAATCCAGCGCGGGTGCGGCGACGATGCCGCCCAAATCGCGTTTCGGCAGCAGGTAGTCGCTGCCTGTTTTGTCCGCCCATATGCCGTCGTGCAGCACGTTGCAGAGCGTGTTGAGGCCGGCGTCTTCCAGCGGTGTGTTGAGCGCGCTCCATACCAGCGGCTGCCAGAACTCGGCCAGCAGCTTGCGCGAAGTGCGGCGGTCGCGCAGCCATTTGGCAACGGGGACGTCGGGGCGTTTGCGCATGTGGTGCCGTTGCAGCGCGGCCATGTCGCGCAGCAGTTGGATTTTGTGGGCCAACAGGATGTTGTCGGCCCGGAGTATGCCTGCGGCGATGTGCCACGGCGAAGGCAGGGAGGCCGTCTGAAACTGCAAACCTTCATGAATGTGCCATTGCAGCGGGCAGCGCACGAGGGCCTCTTCCGCCCGGACGCCGATGCGTTCCATCAGGGTCAGCACGCCGCGGTACGCGCCTATCATGATGTGTTGGCCGTTGTCGAGGAAACTGAAGCTGTCATTGCTGTTTTCGAGCGAGCGGGCGCGCCCTCCGGCCTGTTTTCCTGCTTCGAACAGGGTTACGTCGGCGCGGCCGACAAGTTGAACGGCGGCGGAAAGCCCCGCCCAGCCTGCGCCGATGACGGCGATTTTCGGTCGTTGGGTATCATTCATGGTCTGAATCCGAATAACCAGGTTTTCAAGGCAATGCGCTTTTTGCGCGGCGAGGGGATGGCGATTTTGTAGGTCAGCACGTTTTCTGCGCCGTCGCGCTCGATTTCGTTGAGCAGCGCATAGTAAATCGCCGCCATAATCAGGCCGACCTTTTGGGATTTCTTATCGGCGGCGGGCAGCAGCGATACGGCCTGGCGGTAGGTTTCGCGGGCGCGGCCGATTTGAAACGCCATCAGCGCGGCAAATTCGGGCGTGGGTGCGGAGCGCATGACGACGGACGCGGGTACGCCAAAACGCTGCATGTCTTCCACCGGCAGGTAAATCCGGCCTTTGCGCGCGTCTTCGCCCACGTCGCGGATGATGTTGGTCAGTTGCAGCGCCAGCCCCATTTTGTCGGCATACTCCAGCGTCTGCGGCTGCGTAAAGCCCAAAATCCGCGCAATCAGGCAGCCGACCACGCCGGCGGCGCGGCGGCAGTAGAGCTTCAAATCGTCGAAACTGTTGTAGCGCGCCTGAGCCAAGTCCATCTGCATCCCGTCGATTAATTCGCTGAATTCCCCGTGCGGCAGCGCGAAGCTGCGCAATACGGTTTTCAATGCCTGATTGACAGGATGCTCGGGCATTTGTTCCGTAAATGCTTTGGCCAAATCGGCGTGCCACCAGTTGAGTGCGGTCTGCGCCACGGCGGGATTGGAACTGTCGTCGGCCACGTCGTCCAGCTCGCGGCAGAAAGCGTACAGCACGGTCATCGCCTCCCGCTGCGCCTGCGGCAGGAAACGGAATCCCGAAAGGAAACTGGATTTGCTTTCCGCCGCTTTCAGGCGGCAATATTCGAGCGGTTGCACGGCGTGTCCTGGGTTGGGTTGCAAAAGCGGGGGATTTTATAGCGAATCGGGGCGGGCAACAAATTTTCAGACGGCCTCATGCGCCCGCCACGGTCATTTCGGCAATCAGTATCGAACCGATTTTGTTGGACGAGCGGCGCAGGGCGTCGTCGGCGATGCCCGCGATGTTGAGGTACATGTCCTGCAGGCGGCCGGCGATGGTGATTTCGTGGACGGAATGGGCAATGACGCCGTTTTCCACCCAGAATCCCGCCGCACCGCGCGAGTAGTCGCCGGTGATGGTGTTGACGCCCTGTCCCATCAATTCCGTAACCAGCAGGCCCGTGCCCATTTCTTTGAGCAGGTCGGCTTGGACGGCATGGGTGGGGGCCAGATAGAGGTTGTGCGGGCCGCCCGCGTTGCCGGTGGTTTGCATACCGAGCTTCCTCGCGCTGTAACTGCTGAGGAAGTAGCCTTCGACAATGCCGTTTTTGATGACGAAACGCGGATGCGTGGCGACGCCTTCCGAGTCGAACCAGCAACTGCCGAAGGCGCGCGGAATATGCGGCTCTTCGCGCAGGTTGACGAAATCGGGCAGGATTTTCTTGCCGATGCTGTCCATCAGGAAACTGCTTTGGCGGTAGAGCGCGCCGCCGCTGAGCGCGCCCGCCAGATGGCCGATCAAGCCGCCCGACATCGTCGTGTCGAACAAGACGGGATAGGTGCCGGTCGGAATACTGCGGCTGTCGAGGCGGCGCACGGTGCGCAGGGCGGCGGTGCGGCCGATTTGTTCGGGCGTTTCCAAATCTTGATGGCAGCAGGCGGAATCGTACCAGTAGTCGCGTTCCATGCCTTGTTCGTCGGCGGCGACCACGCTGCACGAAATGCCGTGGCGCGTACCCTGCTGGTGCGCCATAAAGCCGTGGGAATTGCCGTAGACGTATTGGTAATGTCCGGTCTGGACATCCGCCCCTTCGGAGTTTTCGATACGTTCGTCCGAATCCAGCGCCGCCTGTTCGCATTGCTTTGCCAATGCCGCCGCCTCTTCCGCACTCAAATCCCATTCGTGATAACGGTCGAGGTCAATCGGTTTGTCCGCCATCAGATCCGCGTCGGCCAAACCGGCGCAGTCGTCTTCGGCGGTATAGCGCGCGATGTCGATGGCCGCCCTGACCGTATCGACCAGCGCCTTGTCCGAAAAGTCGGCGGTACTGGCGCGGCCCTTGCGACGACCGGCATAGACGGTGATGTCCAGCGATTTGTCCTGCTGGAACTCGATTTGTTCGATTTCGCCCAAGCGCACGCTCACGCTTTGGCCGAGCGATTCGCTGAAATCGGCTTCCGCCGCCGTTGCGCCGTACTTCTTGGCAAGTGCGAGCGTGCGGCTGCATAAATCGGTCAGTTCGTCGGGGGTATGGTTGAACAGCATAACGGCATTTCCAAAGTATTTTCCGCATTTTAACCGTTTTCAGACGGCCTCGGCAAAAATGTATTCCGCGCGGCAGCGGCGGGCGTCTCATGCTAGAATACGCGGATTGAAAATGACAGAGCACCCGCAAGCCATGTTTGAACAGGAAGAAGAATGGGTCAGCAAGACCCGTATGAAAAAGCAGATGAACGATTTGCAGGACTTGGGCATGGAGCTGACCAAGCTCTCTCCCGACACCCTGAAGAAGATCGGTTTGGACGAGGAGCTGCTCGAAGCGGTGCTGGCCTATAAGAAAATCACTTCCAACGGCGCGCTCAAACGCCAAGGCCAGTTTATCGGCCGCCTGATGCGCGACACCGACCCCGCGCCGATTGAAGCGTTCCTCGCCAAATTGCGCGGCGACAATGCGGCGCACAACGCCTTTCTGCAACGCATTGAGCAGGCGCGCGACCGCCTGCTGGCGGATGACGGCGCGGTTACGCAATTCATGGCGGACTTCCCCCATGCCGACGCAGGCAAACTGCGCACCTTAATCCGCAACACGAAAAAAGAGCAGGAACAAAACAAACCGCCGAAAAACTTCCGCGCCCTGTTTCAAGAAATCAAGGCCGTGATGGAAGGCAGCGGGGCAGAAGGTGCGGACGGAATACAGGATTAGGATTGGGCAGAATAAAGATTGGATAATTTAGGGTAGGAGCCGTTTGAGAAAGGGTTTTGTCGGATGCAGGGTTTCAGACGGCCCCAAGTTTGTTCTGAATGATTTTATATGTAATCTTTTATAAGGATTAGATATGCGATACAGAAAAATTCTATTAGTACCTATACTCTTGATTACCGCTTGTGATTTGGGTTTCCCGAGGATGTATGTAAATTATGATCATTTACCAAAAGGAGAAATTAAAGAATATATTGCTGGAACTTTTCCTAATGATCCTGAAAAAGAAGAGTTGGGGAAAATAATTTCGGCTCATTTAAACGGTGATAACAGTACTGGTAATATCAAGAATATCGTTTCCAAAATGGGAATGATCTGTCAAACAGGAGAAGAATTCTGCAAATACTCCGGATATATCAAAACAAGGGTTGAAGGGCTTAGTTCCGGAAGTGGTCGTGCAAAACATATTTACCATATCGTTGTTGATCCTGAAAAAGGACTGGATTCTTTGAAAGTTGAAAAACAAATCGTAGAGGATACTGAAAAAGGAAATTAAAAATGGCAGATACTGGAAATTATAAAATCGTCAAATCACAACTTACGCTCATTAAACAAATACACTTTTGCAAGGACTAAATATGCTGTACAAAAAACTGTTATTGGTATCTACTGTTATGCTTTTTGTGTTTTCAGCAGGTTGTGAAGCAGACAGTCATGAAAAACATTCTGAAATTCAACAATCAACCTTAAAAGGAAAAAGAAACATGTCAAACTTAAACTTAATGTTAAATGAAGTCTTTAAAACCCGCATTACAGATATTTCAAGCCAACGTGCAGATGTTAGTCATATTGTCTCACAATACATACATTCAGGTACGCCTAGGCATGAAATAAACAACTTTATCTCTAATGATTTTGATATTTTAGAGAATTCAAATAACAAATTGCTTATTCATTATAAAAAGGGTGAGGGTAATTTAGGCAATAGACGTGATTTATACATCAGCTTATTCTTTGATGGAAATGGAAATTTATTAAGCAATTCTTCCTACTTAGATAAAAGCAACAATTTATAAAATATTAGAAAGTTATTAATCATGTCAGAAAAAATAGAAATCGGTTACAGAAATATCGGAAATAAATTTGGAGTTGATTACCACCATAAATTTATTCTCTATACGAATAAAGATGGTCAGCAATTTACCATTAGTGGCTGGACAGATGATGAAAATCAAAATTCAAATTTACCATTTGGTAATATACGTATTCTTGCAAATAGTCCATATGATGAGAACAACCCAGATTCTCCAGCAAGACATCCAGAGCAAAAACAATACCGTGAACTAATCGCTGAAGCTCCCGATTTATCTGCCAAATGGCAAGAAATGGTACGCAATGCCCAAAGTAAGGACAATATCTATCCTTACGACTTCTTGAGGCAAAATTCCAATACCCTTGCCGATACCTTATTGCGCGAATCAGGATTTCCCGAGCCTGAAAAAGACGGAATATTCCGACATCTTGCCCCGGGTTCAGGAAATAAGCTGGATAGGAATCTTGTACCGCAACATCCTGACGATGCGGGCATTTCCGACCTTAAAGACTTGAGTTATCTTGAAGAAGAGAAACTCAGAGGAAATCCCCAGTACGCCATGCAAACGCAAGCAGAAACGCCCCACCATACCGAAACAGCGGCAGCAACCGACAATCCCCAGCCTCAATCCAAATACGAAGAAACTATGGCGATGCTGCAAGGATTATTGAATGATACTGACGGTTCGTATGCAAAAAAACTTTTGGCTGATAATCCTGACAAAGTTGCCAGCTTCAACGAAAGAGTCCAACAGGCTTTAGAAGAAGAGCGGCAACAACAGCTAGTTGCTCAAGAAAACCAAAATATTCAACAAGAACAACAACGAGGCATCTCCCGTTCTGTCTGAAGCAAACATTGCCCTGACTAATGCAGCTTGAAGAGGCCGTCTGAAAAGGTTTTCAGACGGCCTTCCTCCTTTTACAATATCCCTTCCGAACACACCAAACCGCCCCCGATTTCCAAACCATGTCCGTCAAAATCCAAACCCGCCCCGTCAACCAAAACGTCCTCGATGACTTGCTCACCGCCGGCGCCGACCCTTTAATCGCCCGCCTGTGCGCCTCGCGCGACGTGCAGAGTCCTGCCGAATTGGACGACAAACTCGCCGGCCTTCTGCCTTATCAATCGCTGACGAATTGCGAAGCCGCCGCCCGCCGTCTGGCGGATGCCATCGAGCGCAAGGAAAAAATCCTGATTGTCGCCGACTACGATGCCGACGGCGCGACGGCGTGTTCCGTCGGCATGAGCGGCTTGGCGGCGATGGGCGCGGCGGTGGATTTCCTCGTACCCAACCGCTTCGAACACGGCTACGGCTTAACGCCCGAACTTGCCGAAATCGCTGCCGCGCAAGGCGTGGATTTGCTGATTACGGTCGATAACGGCATCGCCAGCATCGCAGGCGTGGCGCGGGCGCAGGAATTGGGTTTGGACGTGATCGTTACCGACCACCACCTGCCCGCCGAAACCGTGCCCGACTGCATCATCGTCAATCCGAACCAAAAAGGCTGCGGCTTCCCCAGTAAAAGTCTGGCGGGCGTGGGCGTGATTTTTTATGTATTGATGGCGTTGCGTGCCGAATTGCGCCGCCGCAATTATTTTTCAGAGTGCGAAGCCTCTTGTAAGGACTACATTAAAGAACCGAATCTGGGCGAACTTCTGGATTTGGTCGCACTCGGCACCGTTGCCGATGTCGTTCCCCTCGACCACAACAACCGTATCCTCGTGTCGCAAGGTTTGAAACGGATGCGCTCGGGCAAGATGCGTCCCGGCATCCGCGCCTTGTTTGAAGTGGCGCGGCGCGACTGGCGCAAAGCGCAGCCTTTTGACATGGGGTTCGCACTGGGTCCGCGCATCAACGCCGCCGGACGACTGGACGATATGTCGGTCGGCATCGCCTGCCTGTTGGCGCGCGACGACGCAGAAGCGCAGACGTTGGCGGCGCAGTTGAACGACCTTAATATCGAACGCCGCGAAATCGAGCAGTCCATGCTGCAAGACGCGCTGAACGCCTTTCCCGAAACCCTGCCTTTGGGTCAGACGACCCTGGTCGCCTACCGCGACGACTTTCATCAGGGCGTGGTCGGCATTGTCGCCAGCCGCCTCAAAGACCGCTTCTACCGCCCGACCATCGTGTTCGCCCCCGCGGACAACGGCGAAGTGCGCGGTTCGGGGCGTTCCATTCCCAACCTGCACCTGCGCGATGCTTTGGATTTGGTGTCCAAACGCCATCCCGATTTGATTTTGAAATTCGGCGGACACGCGATGGCGGCGGGCTTGAGCATAATCGAACACAACATTCCCGCGTTTCAGACGGCCTTTGAAGAAGCCGTGCGCGAAATGGTGTGCGAAGACGATTTGTCGCAAACCTTCATCACCGACGGCAGCCTGAAAGCCTGCGACATCACGTTGGAACAGGCACAAAACCTCGCCCGCCATGTTTGGGGACAAGGCTTCGCGCCGCCGAGCTTTACCGACGAATTTCACGTCATCCGCCAGCAGCCTTTGGGCGCGGAGGGCAAACATAAAAAAGTCTGGCTGCAAAAAGACGGCTACGAATTTGAAGCCATGTTCTGGCGGTGCAGCGAAGACATCCCCGAATACATCCGCACGGTTTACCGCCCCGTGGCAAACGAGTGGCGCAATCAGATGGAATTGCAGCTTTATATCGATTATTGGGAAGCGGCGTAAACGGCAAAAGGCCGTCTGAAAAACCAAATCCCTTGTTCCTTTCTCCGTCCGCCGCTGCAATCGGCAACTGCTGCCACGTCGGACAGAAATCGCCCGATGTTCAGGGCTTCCCCGTGCTGGTGTCGGGGCTGTATTACGCGCATTGCAGAAATGCGCCGACGCCGTTAGGGATTCATTTTTTGGTCAGGAAGTAGGCAAACTGTATGCTAAAGGCCGTCTGAAACATTTTCAGACGGCCTTTTATACAAGAAACGTAAACCCCATTGTCCTGTTTTGCAGGATTTTGTACCAAGTACCGCCTTTCTTTAAGACGAAAGTACGGGAGGTAACGGCGGATAACAAACGGACGGCAGTTTTAGTGAAGATTGTCTGCGTGTTGACACATGTTTACGCGTGTGCGGCTAAGATAACGGCCAGCAACCGGACGAGGTTGCGTGTATCTGTTTTGAAACTTAAGAAAGAGAGTTCGAAATGAAAAAACTGATTGCTGCCGCCCTGTTGCTGGCGACTTCTGCCACATTGATGGCAGCTCCCCGGCTCAATGACACGATGCGCGAGAAACAATACCGCCACGACGAGGCGCTGCGTGAAAAACAAGACCGGTATGACGAGGCGCTGCGCCGCAAAAGCGAGCAGTACAGGGGAGACGACCCCCGTCGCTACGATGACATGTTGGATGAAAAAAGCGACCGCTACTATGACGCTTTGAAAGAACGCCAGCGCAAATACGATGAAGCGCTGGAAAGAAAGCAGCGCGAATATAACGAAGCCCGCGATCGCCGTATCGATGAAGCCCGTCGGGCGCGCGAACGCCGCATCGACGATGCCCGCCGCCGTTCGGACGAGCGCCGTTACCGCAGGTTTTAAAAAACGGTTCGGGTAAACCGGATGACGGCGGAACGTATGTTCCGTTTGGCCGAGGCCGTCTGAAAATCGTTTTCAGACGGCCTCATTGCTGCAAAAAACGTTTAAAACCGCCGTTTCAATTTGCACGCCTGCAAAATATGTACGGCCAGTTCTTCCACCGATTTGTCGGTCGTGTTGGTAAACGGAATGCCGTGGCGTTTGAACATGCTTTGCGCATCGGAGATTTCGCTGCGGCAGGTGTCGATTTTGGAATAAGTCGAGTTGGGGCGGCGTTCCTGACGGATGGCCTGGAGGCGTTCGGGCTGGATGGTGAGGCCGAACAGCTTGTCTTTGTAGGGTTTGACCATGCGCGGCAGGTCGGCCGACTCCAAATCGTCGGGAATCAGCGGATAGTTGGCGGCGCGGATGCCGTATTGCAGCGCAAGGTAGAGGCAGGTCGGCGTTTTGCCCGAACGCGATACGCCCATCAGGATGACGTCGGCCTCTTTCAGGTTTTTGTCGCTGACGCCGTCGTCATGGTTGAGTGAAAAATTGACCGCCTCCATACGCGCGTCGTAACGCTGGGTGTTGCCGATGCCGTGGTGGCCGTGGTGGGCTGTGGTGGCTTCGACATCCAACTCTTTTTCCAACTCGCCGAGAAAAGTATCGAAGAAGTTGATTTGAAAAGCATTCGCTTCCTTGATGATTTGGCGGATTTCGTTGTTGACCACGCTGACGAAGGCAATCGGCCGCCGCCCCTGCGATTCGGCGGCCCGATTGACGATGTCGACGACCGAACGGGCTTTTTCGGGGGTGTCGATAAAGGGGTAGGTAGCCCGCTTGAATTCGATGTTGCTGAACTGGTTGAGCAAGGCTTCGCCGATGTTTTCAGCGGTCAGGCCGGTACGGTCGGAAATATAAAAGATATTGCGTGTGACGGTCATGGGGTGTTTTCCTTAGTGTTCAGGACGGTTTCGAATCATCATAGCAAGAGAACCGCAGGGAATAAAGCGGGAAAGCTTTGATTACAGGTAGTTACAATGAAGTTGAACGAAATAAAAATACCAATTTTATATGGTGAATCATAAAATAATTGGTATTTAATGCTAATATTTTGTGTTAATATTAGGGCGGAAAAATCATTAACCTATTGCAAAACCCCTGTTTTACAAGATGATAACATACGGAGCGTATGTTCCCACCGGTCGGATTTCATTCTGCTACATGGTCGGAAGCGGCAATTTTTCAGACACCTGCAATGTTTGTCAAGGGATAAAGTACATGACAGGGGCGGATTGAATGCCTTAAAATACCCGAGCGGACTCATTTCTTTTTTAACATTTTGAATTGGACACAACAAATGGCTGACAACTACGTTATTTGGTTTGAAAACCTGCGCATGACCGATGTGGAGAGTGTGGGCGGTAAAAACGCCTCTTTGGGCGAGATGATCAGTCAGTTGACTGAAAAGGGCGTGCGCGTTCCTGGCGGTTTTGCGACCACAGCCGAAGCCTACCGCGCTTTTTTGGCGCACGAAGGTTTGAGCGAACGCATTTCGGCCGCGTTGGCCGAGTTGGACATTGAAGATGTTGCCGAGTTGGCGCGTGTGGGCAAGGAAATCCGCCAATGGATTTTGAACACGCCGTTTCCGGAACAACTGAACGCCGAAATCGAAGAGGCGTGGAATAAAATGGTGGCCGATGCAGGCGGTGCGGACATTTCCGTGGCGGTGCGTTCGTCTGCCACCGCAGAAGACCTGCCCGACGCATCGTTTGCAGGTCAGCAGGAAACTTTCCTGAATATCAACGGCTTGGATAATGTAAAAGAAGCCATGCACCATGTGTTTGCCTCCCTGTACAACGACCGCGCCATTTCTTACCGCGTCCATAAAGGCTTTGCGCACGACGTGGTGGCGTTGTCGGCAGGTGTGCAGCGTATGGTCCGTTCCGACAGCGGCGCATCCGGCGTGATGTTCACTCTCGATACCGAATCCGGTTACGACCAAGTCGTTTTCGTTACTTCTTCCTACGGCTTGGGCGAAAACGTCGTTCAAGGTGCGGTTAACCCCGACGAATTCTATGTGTTCAAACCCACGCTGAAAGCGGGTAAACCCGCGATTCTGCGCAAAACTATGGGTTCGAAACAAATCAAAATGATCTTTACCGACAAAGCTGAAGCCGGTAAATCCGTGATGAACGTCGATGTGCCCGAAGAAGACCGCAACCGCTTCTCCATCTCCGACGAAGAAATCACCGAGTTGGCACACTACGCGCTGACGATTGAAAAACACTACGGCCGCCCGATGGACATCGAATGGGGTCGTGACGGCATCGACGGCAAACTCTATATCCTGCAAGCCCGTCCCGAAACCGTGAAATCTCAGGAAGACGGCAGCCGCAGCCTGCGCCGCTACGCCATCAGCGGTGAGAAAAACGTGTTGTGCCAAGGGCGCGCCATCGGCCAACGGGTGGGGCAAGGCAGAATACGTTTGGTGAAAGACGCATCGCAAATGAATACCGTCGAAGCCGGCGACGTACTCGTAACCGATATGACCGACCCGGATTGGGAACCGGTGATGAAACGTGCTTCCGCCATCGTTACCAACCGCGGCGGACGCACCTGCCATGCCGCCATTATCGCGCGCGAACTGGGCATTCCCGCCGTCGTCGGCTGCGGCGATGCGACCGGTCTGCTTTCAGACGGCCAAGACGTAACCGTATCCTGCGCCGAAGGCGATACCGGCTTGATTTACGCCGGATTGCTGGATGTGCAGATTACCGATGTCGCTTTGGACAACATGCCCAAAGCCCCCGTCAAAGTCATGATGAACGTCGGCAACCCCGAACTGGCATTCAGCTTCTCCGGCCTGCCCAGCGAAGGTATCGGCTTGGCGCGCATGGAGTTCATCATTAACCGCCAAATCGGTATCCACCCGAAAGCCCTGTTGGAATTTGACGGCTTGGACGACGAATTGAAGGCCGAAATCACCCGCCGCATCGCAGGTTATGCCTCTCCGGTCGATTTCTATGTCGATAAAATTGCCGAAGGCGTGGCGACGCTGGCCGCATCGGTTTATCCGCGCAAAACCATCGTGCGCCTGTCCGATTTCAAATCCAACGAATATGCCAACCTGGTCGGCGGCAACCTCTATGAACCGCACGAAGAAAACCCGATGCTGGGCTTCCGCGGTGCGGCGCGTTACGTTGCCGACAGCTTTAAAGACTGCTTCGCGCTCGAATGCAAAGCCCTCAAACGCGTCCGTGACGAAATGGGACTGACCAACGTCGAAATCATGATTCCGTTCGTCCGCACTTTGGGCGAAGCCGAGGCGGTGGTTAAGGCATTGAAAGAAAACGGTTTGGAACGCGGCAAAAACGGCCTGCGCCTGATTATGATGTGCGAACTGCCGAGCAACGCGGTATTGGCGGAACAATTCCTGCAATACTTCGACGGCTTCTCCATCGGTTCCAACGACATGACCCAACTGACCCTCGGCCTCGACCGCGACAGCGGCTTGGTGTCCGAATCGTTCGACGAGCGCAACCCTGCCGTCAAAGTGATGCTGCACCTGGCTATCTCCGCCTGCCGCAAGCAAAACAAATACGTCGGCATCTGCGGTCAAGGTCCGTCAGACCATCCGGACTTCGCTAAATGGCTGGTGGAAGAAGGTATCGAAAGCGTATCGCTGAACCCGGATACCGTTATCGAAACTTGGCTGTATCTGGCTGAGGAATTGGGTAAATAAACAGAGGCCGTCTGAAAAAATATAAAACGGCAAACCGCTCTGCCGGAGGAGGCAGGGCGGTTTTACATTTGCCGGAAAATCAGTTTCAGACGGCCTGTTTCATGAAATTCCCTTAAAATTGGTTTACAATGACGCCATTGATGAATCCAATCGAGAGAACAAAATGTTAGACATCCAACAGCTCCGCAGCAATCCCGCAGCCGTCGCCGAACGTTTGGCGCAGCGCGGTTACGAGTTTGATACCGCACGTTTCAATGCCTTGGAAGAAAAAAGACGTCAGTTGCAGATTAAGGTAGAAGATTTACAAGCAACAAGAAACGCTGTATCTAAAGAAATTGGTGGATTACGTTCTGAACAAAAAAAATTAGAAAAATCCCCCGATTATACCCCAACTATTGCTTTAACCTTGATAGGTGCTTTAGTTGGTGGAGTAACAGCAAAGGAAGGTTCAAAATTTCAAGCCGCATTACTAGGTGCTGGGATCGGCGCAGGAACAAGTGCAATTGTCAAAGCACTTAACAGTGATGAGCCAGAATATATTGTGCAGCAGGATGGCGTTATCGATGCTCTTGTGAAAGATGGGACAACAATTGTTAATTCATCAAAAACCGATTTGGAGCAGGCAGCCGCCGATTTGGATGCCGTTCAGAAAGAGTTGGACACATGGTTGTTGAGCATACCCAACCTGCCGCACGAAAGTGTACCCGTCGGTAAAGACGAAACCGAAAACGTCGAAGTCCGCAAAGTCGGTACGCCGCGCGAATTTGACTTTGAAATCAAAGACCATGTCGATTTGGGCGAACCTTTGGGCTTGGATTTCGAAGGCGGCGCGAAACTCTCCGGCGCGCGCTTTACCGTCATGAAAGGTCAAATCGCCCGCCTGCACCGCGCGCTGGCTCAATTCATGCTCGATACGCACACGCTGAAACACGGCTACACCGAGCATTACACACCCTACATCGTAGACGACACCACCCTGCAAGGCACGGGCCAACTGCCTAAATTTGCAGAAGATTTGTTCCATGTTACCCGTGGCGGTGACGAGAGCAAAAAAACGCAATATCTGATTCCGACCGCCGAAGTGACGCTGACCAATACCGTTGCCGACAGCATTTTGGCAGAAGGCGATTTGCCGCTGAAGCTGACCGCCCATTCCCCATGTTTCCGCTCCGAGGCAGGCGCATACGGCAAAGACGTGCGCGGTCTGATTCGCCAACACCAGTTCGACAAAGTGGAAATGGTGCAAATCGTTCATCCCGAAAAATCATACGAAGCACTGGAAGAAATGGTCGGTCACGCCGAAAACATCCTGAAAGCTTTGGAACTGCCCTACCGCGTGATTACCTTGTGTACTGGCGACATGGGCTTCGGTGCGACCAAAACGTATGACTTGGAAGTCTGGGTTCCCGCGCAAAACACCTACCGCGAAATTTCAAGCTGCTCCAACTGCGAAGATTTCCAAGCCCGCCGCATGAAAGCACGTTTCAAAGACGAAAACGGCAAAAACCGCTTGGTACACACTTTAAACGGCTCCGGCTTGGCAGTCGGCCGTACTTTGGTCGCGGTTTTGGAAAACCATCAAAACGCCGACGGCAGCATCAATATTCCCGCCGCTTTGCAGCCTTATATGGGCGGAGTTGCTAAACTGGAAGCGAATTAATCTTTTTGCTAAAGAAGAGGCCGTCTGAAAATGTGGTTTCAGACGGCCTCTTCTTTGACAGGCGTTATTTGTCGTGCTGACGGAAATATTCCCATTCTTCGACAACCATGCCGTTAGGCAGATGGCACAATGCGTACTCACCGCCGTCTTTGTCTTTTTTGATTTCGGATTTGCCGCCTTGTTTGATGCAGAAATCGGAAGCCGGATTAGACATGCCGACTATCGGCGGTTCATGTTTTTCGGAAGTGGCGCAGGCCGCCAGCGCGGTGATGGCGGTGATGCTCAAAATAATAGGCTTTATCATGATGGTTTCTTTCATAGGTTATGAAAACAGGCCGGATTATATATTGAGTTTGTTTTTAGATTGGTTTGATATAAGTTAGAGGCCGTCTGAAACAAGTTTTCAGACGGCCTCCAAAGTTATATCGGCAATCAAACCGGGTTATTTGGTTTTTTCGGCCTTTCCTGCTTTTGCTTCTTCTTTAGCGAAATATTTGGCGTAGATTTTGTCGTATTCGCCGCTTTCGCGTACTTTTTTCAGGGCATCGTTCAGCATTTTGACGGCCGCTTCGTCGCCTTTGCGCACCGCGATGCCGTAGTTTTCAACGGAAAAATCGGGCAGGGTGATGAAATCCAGACCTTTGGTCGGATTGTTTTTCACATAATTGGCGATGACGGCGCTGTCGCTGACCACGGAATCCAGTCCTCCGTTTTCCAGCTCTTTGATAATCAGCGGTACGGTTTCAAAGCGGGAGATTTTCGGATTGTCGCTGCCCAAGAGTTTGGAAACGGAGAAATCGCCCGTTTGGCCGGTTACGACGCCGACTTTGGCCATGTTTTTCAGATCGTCGGAAGAAGCGACTTTTTTACCTTTCGGGACCAATACGACTTGCGTGATTTCAAAATAAGGGTCGCTGAAATCCATGGATTGTTTGCGCTCGTCGGTGATGGTTACGCCGGATATGACGATGTCGATGTCACCGTTGCCGAGCGACGGGAACAGGCTTTCCCAAGGCTGGTGTTTGAATTCCACTTTGAAGTTGCCGGCCTTGGCCATCGCATTCATTAAATCGACGTCGAAGCCTTCCACATTGCCTTCCGATGTTTGCGATTCGAACGGCGCAAATTCTGCATTCATGCCGACGCGGTAAACTTTGTCGGGATTGGCTGCCGACGAATTTTTATTTTGCCCGCCGCAGGCACCGAGTGCCAATGCGGAACAGGCCACGGCGGCGATAATCCATTTTTTCATGTTCATGGGGATTCCTTAAGTCTTTTGTTGGTAGGGACGGTCGTTTAGTTTAGCATAAGTTTACATTAAATGCGGCGGGATTGTTATGAAATGAATATTATCCCGTTTCTCCGGCGGATTAGCGTTCTTTTTCGCGGAAGAAGGCGTAAGTTACGTCATGGAATAAATCGATATGCGGGCTGTCTTCGTAGTTCAGTTCGTCCAAGGCGTCCTCGAAGGCCAGTTGGATGGACTCGACGGCATCTTGCGCGGTTTCGGGGGGAAGGGCGCGGATAAGCCCTTTGATAGCGGTTGCGAGGACATGGTTCTGCATACGCAAAACGTCATTGGCTTCTTCCAGATATTCGAGGCGTTGTTCGATGCTGCTCATGATAGTTCTTTCGGAATCTGTTAAAATACCGCGTTATTATATAGCAAACCGCTGGGTCGGTTTGCGCAACGGAACAACCGACAGGCACATGATAAATGGAAACGAATACCCCCAAGCAGGAACAGCCGGAAGAATCGTTTGACTGGGAAAGCCGTTTGGAAAAACTGCGTCAAACCCGTCAGATAAACGCCCCCTATACCCATGCACCGCTGATTAAAGAATCGGCGCGCGAGAAACCGGTCGAAACCGAAACGTACAAACTCGATGCCGGAACGCGCGACAAGGTATTAATGGAATATCTGGAGCAATGGCAGCGCGAACACAATGCCGAATTGGAAGAAACCGAACAGGTGGAAACCGACACCATGGTTTTGTTGCAGGAAAACTGGCTGAGTGCGCAGTCGTCGTTGCAGATGAAAGCGTCGGACAAACAAATCGACAGCACCCGTACGGTGTGGCTGAACCCGAAGCATCAAAAAGTGGAGTTTGCCGCTCCCGAGCAAAGCGATCGGCCCTCTTCAGGAGGACAGCAGGAAGGCGCGGCGGCCGAGAGCGGAGTTTCAGACGGCCTCGCGGCGGAAGAGGGGCCGCGCATCGCGGTCAACATTAACGTATTGAACCCGCAGGCAGTCAATCGCAAGGAAGTGTTCTGCCTTTCCGAAAAAGACCTGACCGAGCGGCTGATTGAACGGATGCGGCCGCATGTGGCCGATGCCGTCAACGGCATGATACGCGTCGCGGTGCAGAAACAGATGGCGCTCTTTACCTACCAGCTCCAGCAGACGCTTAACGAACAGGCGCCGCAGTTGGTGGAGGAAGTGTTGGAGTACAACATTAAAAAAGTGCTGACCGACCTGAAATACGAGATGAAATACAAACGTTGATGCGAAACGGAAACACAGCAGCGGCAAGCTGCTGTTGTTTTTTATCCGGATTGTCGTTTTATCGAAAGGTTTGATTGGAAGACAAAACATGAAAAGATGGGTGTGGATTATCGTTGCCGCGCTGGCGGTATTCGGCTACCGGCAATTTCAGCAGCATGAGGCGGGGCGGGGCCGCAGCGTTATCGAGAGGCCGTCTGAAAAGCGTTCGGCTGACGCCAAGTCAGGGCAGAGCAGCGCCGAACAGGTTTTGCGGCAGGCTTTTGAAGCCGGACGCGGCGACATTCAGATCGAGGGACGGGGCGTGGTCGTCAAAACCCTGCCTGATGACGAAAAAGGTTCGCGCCACCAACGGTTTATCCTGAAACTGTCCAGCGGGCAGACGCTTTTGGTGGCACACAATATCGACTTGGCCGACAAAATCAAAGGCTTGAAAAAAGGTGATACGGTCGGCTTTTACGGCGAATACGAATGGTCCAAGCAGGGCGGCGTTATCCATTGGACGCACCGCGATCCGGCCGGACGCCATGCCGACGGCTGGTTGAAGCATAACGGCAGGATTTACTGGTAAAAGTTGCTTTTAAAACGAACAAACCCAAAGGCCATCTGAAAACCATTTTTCAGATGGCCTTTGGGTTTAAAACGCCCGTTTATTTTGCTGCGGAAGCGGTGGAAGCGGCTTCGGCTTTCGCGCCGGCTGCTGCGTTCTCACCCCAAGCGGCAGGGTATTTGTAACCTTCGAAGCGTTTGCGTGCGTAGGTTTTAAACTCGTCGGAGTTGTAGGCTTCGGTTACGTCTTTGAGCCATTGGCTGTCTTTGTCGGCGGTTTTGACGGCTGCCCAGTTGACGTAGGCAAAGCTCGGTTCTTGGAACAGGGCTTCGGTCAGCTTCATGCCGCTGCTCATGGCGTAGTTGCCGTTAACGACGGCGAAATCGACGTCGGCACGGCTGCGCGGCAGTTGTGCGGCTTCAAGTTCTACGATTTTGATGTTTTTCGGATTTTCGGCAATGTCGGCTTTGGAAGCGGTCAGCGGATTAACACCGTCTTTCAACTTAACCCAGCCCAATTCGTTCAACATGACCAGCGCGCGGGCGAAGTTGGACGGGTCGTTAGGCGCGGAAACGCTGCTGCCGTCTTTGACTTCGTCCAGCGATTTCAGTTTGCCCGGATACAGGCCCAAAGGTGCGGTCGGCACTTGGAAGGCTTCGGTGATGTCTAATTTGTGTTCTTTTTTGAAGTCGTCCAGATAAGGCTTGTGTTGGAAAATGTTGATGTCCAGTTCGCCTTCGGCCAAAGCGAGGTTGGGGCGGACGTAGTCGGTGAATTCGACCAATTTGACGGTATAGCCTTTTTTCTCCAGCGCAGGTTGGATTTGGTCTTTGACCATGTCGCCGAAGTCGCCGACGGTCGTGCCGAAGACGATTTCCTTTTTCGCCGCGCCGTTGTCGGCAGCCGGCGATGCGGCAGCGGGCGCGCTGTCTTTCTGACCGCCGCAGGCTGCCAGTACCACGGCGAGCGCGGCGGCGGAAAGGGTTTTGAAGAAGGTGTTTGTCTGCATGTTTTACTCCTGGTGAGTGTTAAGTCGATTTTTCAGACGGCCTCTGCCGTCGGGACAGTTGGGATTTTAAATCCATTTATGGGAAACGGGACGGTTTTTTATGGTGAGGTACAGGCCTTTGGCGGAACGGTAACACAGCCAGATTAATCCCGCTTCAATCATCAGGGATGAAACGGACGTAACCAAATCCGTCGTGAGGACGAATGCGTCTTCATTGACGCCCGTTGCATCCGTTAGGATAAATGCCGCAATAATGTCTATTAAAATAAAAACGGCCATGACTGCAAGACACAGCAAAATAAAGAAGCACATATCGCCCAGCAGCATTTTGCCGTTGTGCGCTTTGATGCCCGCCGCCGAGTTTTTTAATTTGTACAGGCTGGCGAGTTGGGCGATCAGCATACCGAGACTCAGGCCGATATACAACATGTCCGGCATCTCTTCTTCAGGCTCGATATAGCTCCAAAGAGTACTGCCGATATTGATTAAATAATTGGCAATCAAAATTGGTCCGGCGTATTTCATTCCGTATCTTTTCATTCAAAAGGCCGTCTGAAATTTCATCAGGCGTATTTTTCAGACGGCATTTTTGTGTTTGGTTTCTAACGTTTGTCCAATTTCCGCGCCAACGCGTTGCCGGTGCTTTGAATCAGGATAACGAGCAGCACGAGGAGGGCGACGATGAAGATGATGACTTCGGTTTGGTAGCGGTAGTAGCCGTAGCGGATGGCGAGGTCGCCCAAGCCGCCGCCACCTATCATGCCTGCCGCCGCGCTGTATGAGAGCAGGCCGATGGCAAGGACGGTGATGCTGGAAACCATGCCCGCGCGCGCTTCGTTCAAGAGGACTTTGCGGACGATGGCAAGCGGCGATGCGCCCATGGCGGTGGCGGCTTCAATCACGCCTTTGGGGACTTCGCGCAGGTTTTGTTCCACCAGTCGGGCGAAGTAAAACAGACCGGACACGCTCAATACCAGCGAGGCGGCAATCGGGCCGATGGTGCTACCAACGATGGCGCGGGTGGCGGGTATCATGGCAATCATCAGGATGACGAAGGGGAAGGCGCGCATCAGGTTGACTAAGTTGTCAAACAGGAAATTCACCGGCTTGTTGTAATGAAGCTGGCGGTTGGAAGTCACGAAAAGCAAGACGCCCAAGAGCGTGCCGAAGATGACGGCGATTGTGGTGGACAGCCCGACCATGACGAAGGTTTCGCCCAAAGCGCGGACGATTTCGTCTTTCATGCCTACGATGGTGGAAACGGCTTGTTCGAATGTTAAGTCTGCCATATCAATCCTCCCGAATCAGTTCGCGCCCGATTTCGGATTGGGCGTGAATTTGGTTGCCGCGTACTTCGACGATTTCCACCACTTTTCCTTTATCCAAGAGGGCGGCGCGGTCGCACAGGCGGCGGATGACGCTCATTTCGTGGGTTACGATGACGATAGTGACGTTGAAGCGTTTGTTGATGTCTTCCAAACATTCCAAGACGCTGCGCGTGGTGGCGGGGTCGAGGGCGGAAGTGGGTTCGTCGGCGAGGATGACTTGGGGTTTGGGCGCGAGCGCGCGGGCGATGCCGACGCGTTGTTTCTGCCCGCCGGAAAGCTGGGCGGGATAGTGGTCGGCGCGTTCGGTCAAGCCGACGATTTCGAGACATTCTTTGACGCGTTCTTTGATTTTTTCAGACGACCATCCGGCGATTTCCAAAGGAAAGGCGACATTGTCGGCAACGGTGCGGTTGCTCAAAAGATTGAACTGCTGAAACACCATGCCGATATTCTGCCGCGCCTGACGCAATGCGGCGGCATCGAGCGCGGTCAGCTCTTGTCCGCATACGTTGACCTTGCCGCTGTCGGGACGTTCCAACAGGTTAATCAGGCGCAACAGGGTGGATTTGCCCGCACCGGAATAGCCCATCAGACCGAAGATTTCGCCGTCTTGGATTTCGAGGCTGGTCGGCTCGACGGCGGCAAAACGGGTTTTGTCGCGCGTTTGGTAATGTTTGGAAACGTTGTCCAAAATAATCATAAATACTTCCTGATACTTCCGGAAAAAAAGAAGCCCGATGCTGTACACAACGGGCTTGGATATAAAGAAAGGAATAAAAACAGCAGAAAATGAAAATACGCTTTAGCTGTTTATGCCCGCAAGCTGTGTCAAATCGGCAATGTTAACTCAGATACGACTATAATCAAAATCGGTAACTTTGTCAAGTTTTGATATGATTTGTAATTTTAAAATAATAAATTGTCAGTTTATTTGCCGAAAAGCTCCGCCACCATACGGGCTTCTTCCTCGGTATACGCCGCACCGTTGAGCTTGGCGGTCAGGATAAATTCGCCGCTTAATCCTTGTTCGGCGCAGGTTTCGCGCCAGCCTTGCAGCCGTTCTTCGTCGCTGGCTTTACGTTTCAGACGACCTATGGTTTGTGCGGCCTGTTTGGTTTGTTCGTTCATACGGTTTCCTCAAAAAGAGACAAAAGGTCGTCTGAAAAATTTCAGACGACCTCATGATTATTTGATGACCCGCGCCAGCAAGGCTTTTTCTTTGCCCTGCATATTCGGGATTTTGACTTGGATGCCGTTGCCCGGGGCAACTTCGACGGCTGCACCTTTGCGGGTCATTTGTTCCAGCGTAACGGTTTGGTTGCCTTCGGGGTGGATGATTTCCAAAGTGTCGCCGACGGCAAAGCGGTTTTTAACTTCCACCGTTGCCCAGCCTTCGGCGTCGATTTCGGTAACGTGTCCGACGTATTGGCTTTGTTTGGCGGTGGAATGGCCGCTGAGGTAGTTTTGGTAGTCTTGGGTTTGGTGGCGTTCGAGGAAGCCGCTGGTGTAGCCGCGGTTGGCGAGGCCTTCGAGTTCGCTCAGCAAACCGTAGTCGAACGGACGACCTGCGACGGCATCGTCAATCGCTTTGCGGTAGGACTGGGCGACGCGGGCGACATAGTAGAGCGACTTGGTGCGGCCTTCGACTTTGAGGCTGTCCACGCCGATTTTAGCCAGTTTTTCAACGACTTCGATACCGCGCAGGTCTTTGGAATTCATGATGTAGGTGCCGTGTTCGTCTTCCATAATCGGCATCATCTCGCCTGGTCGGTTGGATTCTTCAATCAGGAAAACTTTGTCGGCGTAGGGGTGGCGTTTCTGACCGTTGATGCCTTCGAAGTTTTGGTTGGCTTCTTCTTGGGCTTTTTCAAAGTTGAAACCTTGCAGAAGCTGGGCGTCGCCCGCATCGCTTTCAGTGGCGTTGTGGACTTTGTAATCCCAGCGGCAGGAGTTGGTACAGGTGCCTTGGTTGGGGTCGCGGTGGTTGAAATAGCCCGATAATAGGCAACGGCCTGAGTAGGCGATGCACAATGCGCCGTGGATGAAGACTTCGAGTTCGATGTCGGGGCATTCTTGGCGGATTTCGGCGATTTCTTCCATGCTCAATTCGCGCGACAGGATGATGCGCTCGACGCCGATGTTTTGCCAGAATTTCACGCCCCAGTAGTTGGTGGTGTTCGCCTGTACGGACAGGTGAATCGGCATTTCGGGCCATTTTTCGCGCACGGTCATAATCAAACCCGGATCCGCCATAATCAGCGCGTCGGGCTTCATGGCAATCAGCGGCTCCATGTCGGCGACGAAGGTTTTGAGCTTGGAATTGTGCGGCAGGGTGTTGACGGTCAAAAAGAATTTTTTGTTGCGCTCGTGCGCTTCTTTAATGCCTTGCTCGAGGACGTCGAGTTTGGCAAATTCGTTGTTGCGGGCGCGCAGGGAGTAACGCGGGCTGCCGGCATAAACGGCGTCTGCGCCGTAGTCGTAGGCGGCGCGCATACGTTCGAGGCCGCCGGCGGGAAGGAGGAGTTCGGGTGCTTTCATTGCGGTGCTTTAGATAGATTCGAGTGTTTCAGACGGCCTTCGTAATCTTGTTAAACAGGCCGTCTGAAAGGTGTTCGGAAGAGTCGGCGATTATCCGCTTTTTTGTTTTTCGGGTCAATTTCACGGCGAGGCGAGCGGGGGCGGTCTGCCTTGTTTTTCAAGGGAAATTGGCATGGAATGCCGTGTGCCGGTTTACAGGCGCAACCGGTTTTCAGACGGCCTGTCGCATTGCGTTCGGCGGCGGGGGTAAATTTAATTGCGGAAAAAGCATTCAGGAAATGTGTTTTCTTGTAAAATGGCAAATTTGTTTCTACAGCATTTTGAGATAAGAGTGGAACATGGATTTCCGTTTTGACATTATTTACGAATACCGCGAGATGTTCCTGTACGGCGTACTGACGACGCTCGGCCTGACCGTGATAGGAACTTTGGGCGGTTCGATTTTGGGATTGCTGCTGGCACTGGCGCGCCTGATTCATCTGGAAAAAGCAGGTGCCGTCCTGCGTGCGGCAGTATGGCTGGTGCGTAAGATCTCGCTGCTGTATGTAACGCTGTTCCGCGGTACGCCTTTGTTTGTACAGATTATTATCTGGGCCTACGTTTGGTTTCCGATTTTCGTCCATCCGGTCAACGGTATCCTCCTCAGCGGCGAGGAAGCCAACGAGCTGCGCAAGGCTTACGGCCCGCTGATTATCGGTTCGCTGGCGTTGATTGCGAACTCGGGTGCCTATATCAGTGAGATTTTCCGGGCGGGCATCCAGTCTATCGACAAAGGCCAGATGGAAGCTGCCCGCTCTTTGGGCCTGAATTACCGGCAGGCGATGCGTTATGTGGTTCTGCCGCAGGCGCTGCGCCGTATGCTGCCGCCGCTGGCCAGCGAGTTCATTACCCTGCTGAAAGACAGTTCGCTGCTCTCCGTTATCGGCGTGGTAGAACTGCTGGCGGTGCAGAAGGCGATTTCGGGACGGTATTCGGTGTATGAGGAACCGCTTTATACGGTGGCGTTGATTTATCTGGTGTTGACGACTTTTCTGGGCTGGATGTTCCTGCGGCTGGAAAACCGCTACAACCAGCCGCGCCGCTGATAAGGTTGCTTTAGAGGCCGTCTGAAAAATCGGTTTTCAGACGGCCTCTTTGTATACTGTGTCAACAAACGGCGGTTGTGCCTTTACGGCTCCGTAGGTATCCAAACCGAAACCCTGCCGATTCCTATGGAAGAGGCAGGGTTTCGGTTTGATGTCGTTAACGGAATATCCGTCCGTCAGCCGAAAAGACGGTTCACGTCGGATGTTTTCTTGCGGTAAGGCAGGCGTATGTCGACGCGGAACGTGCCGTCGAGTTCGCGGCTTTGTATTTTGGCATCGCTGTCGTACATCAGCGTGAGACGTTCTTTCAGGTTGCGCAAGGCCATTGAGTTGCCTTTGTGCGGTTTGGCGTTTTCGCTGTTTTCCGGCGGGATAAACGGGTTTTCGATGCGGATGTAGATGGACGATTTGTGCAACTGCGTCATCACGGTGATGATGCCCGGGCGGTGTGTGGTTTCGATACCGTGGAATACGGCGTTTTCCAACAGCGGTTGGAGCAACAGGTGGGGGGTTTCCGCATCGTCGGGCGCGTGGTGCTGCCACATGACTTGTACGCGGGTGTGTCCCATACGGATTTGCTCGATGGCGATGTATTCCTGCGCCCACTCGATTTCCTGACCCAACGTACTGTTTTGGCTGCCGTCGCGCAGTTGGGCGCGGAACAGGTTGGCGAGGTTCTCCAGCAGGGTTTCCGCGTCATACGGACGCAGGCGGATGAGGCTGATGGCGGCGTTGAGGCTGTTGAACAGAAAATGCGGGCGGATGCGGGCGGTCAGCGCGCTCAAACGTGCTTCGGAAAGGGAGGGGGCTAGGCTGTTGCGGCGGGCGGCCTCAATATACATAAAGCTCAACATAAAAAGGTTGAACATACAAAAATGCTGGATAAATGCGCCGCCGCTTTCCTGTAGGAACAATACGTCGACAAACAGGAAAATAACCTGGTTGAGGATGAAGGCGTAATAAAAAGCATGGGGCGAATTGTGCAGACGGGGGGCGAAATGATGAATGATGTAGGCTTTCAGCATGACCAAAATCAGCACGGGGATAACCCATAACATGTTTTTGTTGACCTCTTCCGCATAACTCATCGACGAATTGGTCAGCAGCGGAAAGAGCAGCAGGGCGGTGAACGCTGCAATCAACATGCGGGCGGTGGTGGCGAAATTGCGCAAATCGGCTACTGCGAAGGAAGAACCTATTTGACGTATAATGGACATATGTGCAAACCTAACAGCTTTATTCTTGTATCGTAAACCGCAACGGGGTTTACTTTGATTTTTTGAAGGACGGAAAATGAGTAACGACAAAACCTGGTCGGGCCGCTTCAACGAACCTGTATCCGAATTAGTTAAAAAATACACGGGTTCCATCGACTTCGACAAACGGCTGGCCGAATGGGACATCCAAGGCTCGCTCGCCCACGCGCAAATGCTTGCGCAGGCAGGCGTTTTGAGCTTAGACGACCTAACGGCCATCCGTCAGGGTATGGCCGAGATTATAGCAGAAATCGAAGCCGGCAAAGTCGAATGGTCGCTGGATTTGGAAGACGTCCATATGAACATCGAACGCCGCCTGACCGACAAAATCGGCGACGCGGGCAAGCGTCTGCATACCGGCCGCAGCCGCAACGACCAAGTCGCCACCGACATCCGCCTGTGGCTGCGCGACCAGATTACCGTCATTCAAGACCTGATTCGGAGCCTTCAGACGGCCTTGGTCGATTTGGCGGAACAAAACGCCGAAACCGTCATGCCCGGTTTTACCCATCTGCAAGTCGCCCAGCCCGTCAGCTTCGGACACCATATGCTCGCCTATGTCGAAATGCTCGGACGTGATTTCGAACGCATGACCGACTGTCGCAAACGCGTCAACCGTATGCCGCTCGGCGCAGCCGCCCTTGCCGGTACGACCTATCCGATTCAGCGTGAAATCACCGCCGAATTGCTGGGTTTCGAGCAAATCTGCCAAAACTCGCTCGATGCCGTATCCGACCGCGATTTTGCCGTCGAGTTCGCCGCCGCAGCCTCTCTGGTTATGGTTCACCTGAGCCGCCTGTCTGAAGAATTGATTTTGTGGATGAGTCCGCGTTTCGGCTTTATTGACATCGCCGACCGTTTCTGTACGGGTTCGTCCATCATGCCGCAGAAGAAAAATCCTGACGTGCCCGAACTCGTGCGCGGCAAATCCGGCCGTGTCATCGGACACCTTATCGGCTTGATTACCCTGATGAAATCGCAGCCCTTGGCGTACAACAAAGACAATCAGGAAGACAAAGAACCGCTGTTTGACACCGCCGACACGCTCATCGACACGCTGCGGATTTACGCCGACATGATGCGCGGCGTGACCGTCAAACCCGACAATATGCGCGCCGCCGTGATGCAGGGCTTCGCCACCGCCACCGATTTGGCGGATTACTTGGTGAAAAAAGGCATGCCTTTCCGCGACAGCCACGAAGTCGTCGCCCAAGCCGTGCGCCACGCCGACCAAGCGGGCGTCGATTTGAGCGAACTGCCAATCGAAGTTCTGCAAGGCTTCAGCAACCTGATTTCAGACGACGTGTACGGCGTGCTGACACCCGAAGGCAGCCTGAACGCGCGTAACCACTTGGGCGGAACCGCGCCGGAGCAGGTGCGCTTCCAAGTGAAACGCTGGCGGCAGCTGCTGGCTTGATTCAAGTAATGGAAGAGGCCGTCTGAAAAAAGAAGTTTTCAGACGGCCTTTGCAACATAAGGAAACCGTAAAACATGAACCCAGTCCGCCCCTTTTTAAACCACATCCCGCAAATTCACGAATCCTGCCTCATCGACGAAACCTCCGTCATCATCGGCGAAGTATCGCTTGCCGAAGACGTATCCGTCTGGCCGTATGCCGTTTTGCGCGGCGACGTGAACAGCATCAGCATCGGCGCGCGCAGCAACGTACAGGACGGCAGCGTCTTGCACGTTTCGCACAAAAACGCCGAAAAACCCGAAGGTTCGCCCCTCATCATCGGCGAAGACGTTACCGTCGGACACAAAGTCATGCTGCACGGCTGCCGCATCGGCGACCGCGTATTAATCGGTATGGGAACAATTATTCTGGACGATACCGTCGTCGAAGACGACGTGATGATAGGTGCAGGCAGCCTCGTGCCGCCGCGCAAACGGCTGGAAAGCGGCTATCTCTATGTCGGCTCGCCCGTCAAACAAGTACGGATGCTGACCGAAAAAGAAAAAGAATTTTTGAAATACTCGTCCGCGCATTATGTGCGGCTGGCGTGGCAACACAGGCAGTCGGAATAGTTTTCAGACGACCTTGCCCGCCTGAAACATTCAACCTTCCCCTTCACGCGAATCTGAAGGGTCTTTTGCATTGAGGATTTTTCTGATGCGGCGCCAGTAAAGTATTTCCGACAGGATAACGGAGAAAACGGAAACTGCCCCGACAGGAAATACGTGGGCCTCTCCAAGAAAATATTTCGGTGGAACAAGGAAGACGCTTAAAACAAAATTGATGGCGAAAGCGGCAAAACTGATTTTCAGGAACAAGCCGAAAAAGATATGCAGATTGTCCGTATAACATTCGATATATTTAAGATTTCGTTTTGCCATGTTTCATCCCGTCATCAATCATATGGCTGACGCACTTATTTTTTGATACAACATCTACCTTTAACCGTATCGAAAACCAAGTGGGTTGGCGATAGATTCAAAATATTGCCTTGAATCGGGACGATTCGGAAAAATGCAGCAGATTCCGTTCACCCCGTTATTTAAAGATTCCTTTTCCGACATTTTGTTTCTTGTTTCACAAAACTTTAACGCCCTAACCACTTTGAGGAACCGCTATGAACCTCTACCTCGCCTCCGGCAGCCCGCGCCGCCGCGAAATTCTGGAAAACCTCGGATTCAAAGTTATCCGCATTCCTGCCGATATTGATGAAACGCCGCGTTCCGACGAAAACGCCGCCGATTATGTGCAACGTATGGCGCGGGAAAAAAATGCCGCCGCCGTCGCGCAATGGTTTGCCGCACACGGCGAACCGCCCGAATATCCGATTCTCACCGCCGACACCACGGTCGCCTACCAAAACCACATCCTCGGCAAACCGGAAACCGAAGCCCAAGCAGCCGAAATGCTTGCGCGGCTTTCGGGTCGGACGCATCAGGTGCTGACCGCCGTATGCGTATATTGGCAGGGAAAGACGCGCGGCGCTTTACAAACCAGCGACGTGCGTTTCAAAACCTTGTCTGCTGAAGAAATATCCGCCTATATCCGAAGCGGCGAACCGATGGACAAGGCGGGCGCATACGGTATTCAGGGTTTGGGCGGCGTGTTTGTCGAGCATCTGCAAGGCAGTTTTACCGGCGTGATGGGCCTGCCCGTTTACGAAACGGCCGCGCTGTTGAAACAGTTTGGTTTTGGCGTGCCGCCGTTTGCCTGATTATCGCCGTTGAGGCCGTCTGAAACCGTTGGGGCGGCGGTTTCAGACGGCCCCAATTTTGAAAGGTTTATCGGATTGTCAACAGAACCCTGTTTTCAGTTACAATGCGCACTTGTCGTTATGGAAAAGAAGCGGAATGAAAGAACACAAAGCCAGAAAACGCTTCGGGCAGAATTTTTTGCAGGACACGCGCATTATTGCCGATATTGTCAACGCCGTGCGCCTGCAGGCCGATGATGTGGTGATTGAAATCGGTCCGGGCTTGGCGGCGATTACCGAGCCTTTGGCGAAGAAGCTGAACCGCCTGCACGTTATCGAAATCGACCGCAACATCGTAGGCCGTCTGAAAACGCTGCCGTTTGCCGACAAACTGGTGATTCACGAAGGCGATGTGTTGCAGTTTGATTTCAACAGCATCGCGGGCAAAAAGAAAATCGTCGGCAACCTGCCATACAATATTTCCACGCCGCTTTTGTTTAAGCTGGCGGAAGTGGCGGACGATGTCGTCGATATGCACTTTATGCTGCAAAAGGAAGTGGTCGAGCGCATGGTCGCCGCGCCGAAAAGCAACGACTACGGCCGCTTGGGTGTAATGCTGCAATATTTTTTCGATATGGAGCTGCTGATTGACGTGCCGCCCGAATCGTTCGACCCTGCGCCGAAAGTGGATTCGGCGGTGGTGCGCATGATTCCGGTGGAACACCGCATCGGTAAGGCGGACGATTTTGAGCATTTCGCCAAACTGGTGAAACTCGCCTTTCACCAACGCCGCAAAACCATACGCAACAATCTGAAAGAATTTGCCGGCGACGACGATTTGCAGGCAGTCGGCATCAATCCGCAAGACCGTGCCGAACACATCGCGCCGGAAAAATATGTGGAACTGAGCAATTATTTAGCTTGCAAGTAATTTAAAATTCTTTATAACTAAATTAAGAAAAGGAAAATCAATGAAAACGTCCCTTGTTGTATTATCTTTATTTGTTGTCAGTGCTTGTGCTACTCATAAAACTATGGTTCCGATAAGTGGGAGCAAGGCTGATGGAATTGTGAAAATGGCTTATGACTATGCCTTGTTTGAATCCCCAATGATTAATAGGGAAGCATCACAAGAACAGGCTGTAAAACGATGTAATGCTTGGGGATATTCTGATGCGGAAGCATTTGGTACAAGTAGTAAACAATGTATAGAAAATAATGGATTTGGTTGTGAAAGATTTAGAGTGATAACTGAGTATCAATGTACGGGTAGTTACAATTATCCCACCCAACAAATTCCTTCACGAAACGTTTCCCAATCTTCTTATGCTGCCCAGCCGGGCCAGCAGATTATCATTAATATTCCTGCTTCTACTCAACAGGAAGTTACGTTACAGCCGATTAATCGACATTAAACTCAAACGATATGATTAAATTCAAAAATGTACACAAACATTTCAAAGACCTGCACGTTATCAACGACGTCAGTCTGGAAGTGGGGCAGGGTGAGGTCGTGGTGGTTTGCGGGCCTTCGGGCAGCGGCAAATCGACTTTAATCCGCACGGTCAACCAGCTGGAAAGCATCGAGAGCGGTGAAATCTGGGTGGACGGCATCAATGTCGCCGACCCGAAAACCGATTTGAACAAAGTGCGCGAGGAAGTGGGCTTTGTGTTTCAAAGCTTTAATCTTTATCCTCACCTGACCGTTTTGGAAAACATTATCCTGTCGCCGATGAAGGTGAAAAAGCAGAGTTTGGAGCAGGCGCAGAAAAAAGCGATGGAGCTGCTCGAGCGCGTGGGTTTGGCGCATAAAAAAGACGCACTGCCCAGCCAGCTTTCGGGCGGGCAGCAGCAGCGCGTGGCGATTGCGCGCGGGCTGGCGATGGAGCCTCGCGTGATGCTGTTTGACGAACCGACTTCCGCACTCGATCCGGAAATGGTCGGCGAAGTGCTGAAAGTCATGAAGGATTTGGCTGAAAGCGGCATGACCATGATGTGCGTTACCCACGAAATGGGTTTTGCCCGCGAGGTGGCCGACCGCGTGATTTTCGTCGACCACGGACGGATTCTCGAAGAAGGTTCGCCGGAAGAATTTTTCACCCATCCCAAACATGAACGCGCCAAGCAGTTCTTGCAGCAGGTGATGACCCACTAAACCATTCCAAGACCCCGAGGCCGTCTGAATTCGGGGTTTTTCATGCGTAAGCCGCAACCCGAAAGGAATATCATGTATTTTGTCGACCGTACCGCCGTCGTGCTCAAACCGACCGCCCGTTTTCTGGACTGGCTGAACCATATTGACGAAGAGGGCGTCAACCTTACGCTGGAGCAGCTCCGTACCAACTGTTCGGTGTTTTTAGTGCCTGAGTTTGAAACGCCGGAGGAAGTCGTCGCCTATTTTGACGAACGCTATGCGGAGGTTTTCAAGGCGGAAGTGTCGGGATGGGCGGTTGACGAGGCGGCTTGGCCGAAAGATATGAGCCTGAAGGCGTTTTGGGAATTTTTTGAAGTGGAAATCCATGACCTTGTGGTGGACATGGAAGAGGGCGAATTGAGCCTCGATCCTGTTTTCGACGATATGGGATGACGCCGTGCGTGCTTTTCAGACGGCCTTGAAGCCTTCGCGCACGCTGCTGCGGGCCGCCGTTTTACTGCATTTTGCCGCCGTTGCGGCCTGTCTGGCTTGGTTTTACGGTTGGATGATGTGGGCGGGGCTGGCTGCATTGGCGGCGAGTTTCGCCCATGCTTTGAGGGTGCAGCGCCTCCGATACCGGAATGCGGTCAGGCGGATTGAAGTCGACCGTCTGCAACAGGCAACCGTCTGCATCGACGGCGGACAAACCTGCCTTTCGGCGGTATTGTGCGATGAATCGGTGGTCTCGCGCCATGCGATGTTCTTAACATGGGATACGGGCGGGCGCAAAATCCGGCATCTGGTGTTGCCCGATATGACGACGCGGGAAGAATACCGCCTGTTGTCAGTGTGGGCGCGCTGGTGCCGCAGCGGAGAGGGCAGGCCGTCTGAAACGGCAGAGCAGTAATTCGCAAAGCCGGGTTTGTTTGGAACCGAGTATTTTCAGACGGCCTCAATGTCCGACCAACCAAAAATAACACTGAATCAAAATGAAAACATTACAAGAATGGCTTTCCCATCTGGAAACCGCACACAGCGCAGGCCTAATCGACATGGGGTTGGAGCGCGTGGGCGAAGTGAAAAAACGCATGGGCCTGCAACCGCAATGTCCGGTTGTGGTCGTAGCAGGCACAAACGGCAAGGGTTCGGTCTGCGCTTATTTGTCGCAAATCTACACCCAGGCCGGCTTCAAGGTCGGTACGCTGACCAGCCCGCACCTGCTGCGTTACAACGAGCGCATCGCCGTCAATACCCGTCCGGTCGAAGACGCGGCGATAGTGGCATCGTTCGAGCGCATCGAAGCGGCGCGCGCCGGTATTTCCCTGACTTATTTCGAGTTCAATACATTGGCGGCAGTCGATATTTTCATCCGCGAAAAGGTCGATGTGATGGTGCTGGAAGTCGGATTGGGCGGACGGCTGGATGCCGTCAACGTGTTTGATGCCGACTGCGCGGTCGTCACCAGTGTGGATTTGGACCATCAGGCGTTTTTGGGCGACACGGTGGAGCAGGTGGCTTTCGAAAAAGCAGGCGTGTTCCGCAGTGGCAAACCCGCAATCTGCGGACAAACGCCGCCGCCGGAATCGTTGCGCCGCCATGCAGGGGAAATCGGCGCGGAACTGCTGCTGATAAAGCGCGATTTTGATTTTTCCACACTGGAAAACGTGCAGTGGTCGTATCGTTACCATCCGCAAAATTCAGACGGCCGCACGCGCAACCGCAACGCGCTGCCGTTTCCCGCCCTGCGCGGCGCATACCAACTCTCCAACGCCGCCTGCGCGCTGACCGTGCTGGAATGCCTCGGCGACCGGCTGCCTGTCGACATCGCTGCCATTAAACGCGGTTTGCTGCTGGTGGAAAACCCCGGCCGCTTCCAAGTCTTGCCCGGCCGGCCGCTGACCGTTTTGGATGTCGGCCACAACCCCCACGCCGCCCGTGCCCTGCGTCGCAGCCTGATTAACCTGATGTTTGCCGAAAAGCGCACCGCCGTGTTCAGCATATTGGCCGACAAAGACATAGACGGCGTGCTCGACATCGTCAAAGACCAGTTTGACGAATGGCATATCGCACCGCTGGACGTGCCGCGTGGAATGACGGTCGAAGCACTTGTGCGGAAGCTGTCGGAGCATGGCATTGAGAATGTAAAAGTATTTGAAAATATAGAGAAAGCATACCGTGCCGCTTTGGAGAAAGCAGGCGAGAATGATAGAATCGTCGTATTCGGTTCGTTTCATACCGTCGCCGCAGTCATGGCGGCGCTGTCATAGGAATCCCAAGCATGTCAGACGATAAACAAAAAGAGATGCTGAGCGGCTACGAGCAGCTCAAACGAAAAAACCGCCGACGTTTGGTAGGCGCCTCCGGTTTGGTGCTGGTGTCCGGCATCCTGCTGGCCGGCGCGCTATATACCGGCGCGGATAAAGAACCGTCCGCCGAAACCGCCGCCGCGTCGGCTCCCGTCGAAAATGTAGCCGCGTCGGCGGAAGAACCGGAAGTGGCGATTTGGGAACCGAATTCTTCCGGTTCGGCGCGGCAGGTTCCTGCCTCTGAAGCGGCTTCGTCCGCCCGGCAAAGCGCCGATGCAGCATCCGCCGATGCCGAAGCGGCGCCTGCTGCCGATATGAAGGCGGAAGAAGGCGCGCCGGTGGTGTTGATTAACGATACGTTGGTGGACAACGGTACGGAAGATCGAGCCGACAAGCCCAAAGCAGCGTCCGCCCCCCGCAAGCCGGAAACACAGGTGGCACGTCGTTCGGAAGCAGAAGAGGAAACCGTTATTGAAGATACGATGGCGGAAGATACCGCCGACAGCGCGGCAGAGCAGCCGGATGAGGCGCAGCGTGCCGAAGAGCGCCGCCGACGGCTGGCCGAGCAGCGTGCCGCCGCCAAACGTGCAGAGCGTGAGGCCGCCGTTAAGAAACAACGTGCCGAGCGCGAAGCCGCCAAACGCCGTGCGGCGAAATTAGCCGCCGAGAAACGCGCCGCCGAGCGCAGGGAGGCGGAGCAACAGGCTGAAGCGAGAAAAGAACAGCAATATGCCGTCGGGGCGGCCGAATACCGCCGCGTCGAGCCGGCAAGGACAGACAAGCCGAAAGAGCAGCAACCAGCAAGGAAGGCGGAAGCCAAGCCCGAAGCGGTAAGGCCTGAGCCGAAATCCGAAGCAAGGAAATCCGCTGCCCCTGCGGCCCCAACAGCAGAGAGTAAAACCGTCGCGGCTAAAGGTAAAGGCGGAAAAGCGGCGATTCAGGCCGGTTATCCCGAAAAAGAGCGCGCTTTGAGCCTGCAACGCAAAATGAAAGCGGCGGGCATCAATGCGGGCATTCTTGAAGTCAATACCGACAAAGGCAAGGTTTACCGCGTGAAAACCGGTTCTTACCCGAACCGTGCGGCGGCCGAACACGATTTGAACAGAATGCGCGTACACGGTATCGGCGGCACGGTGATTGAAGAATGATATGACCATAATCGATATGCTGGCCGGCTGTGTCATCCTGATATGCGTCTTGATGTCGATGATGCGCGGTGCGGTGGCCGAAGCCGCATCGCTGGGGATATGGGTCGTGGCGTTCTTTGTTGCCAAAGGGTTCGCCGTACCGTTTGCCGATATTGCCTTCAAATCGTTCCAGCCTCTGTTGGCCAAAGGGCTGTCGTTCGTCATGCTGTTTTTCGGCGCGTGGCTGGTGCAGCGCCTGTTGCTGGCCCTGACCACTTCGGCTTTGTCGGCAGCGGGATTGGGCGGCGTCAACCGGGCGTTGGGTGCCATGTTCGGCGCGGTCAAAGGCATCTTGCTGGTTACGCTGGTCGTGATGGTGTGTTCTTTGACCGATTTGCCGAAAACCGAAGGATGGCGGCGGTCGTTCAGCATTCCCTATTTCGAATATCTGGCGCAGTCGGCAGTGCCGTATCTGCCCGGCAAGGGACTCGGAGAGCAGGCGGCGGATACAGATATGCAGTTGTTGCAGTTAAACAGATAACCGGTTTCAGACGGCCTTTTAACAGGACGGGCCGTCTGAAACCGGTTTGATTTTGAATCAGGCTTTTTATTCTTTGACGGCGCTTTGTCCGCCGTATGTTTCGGAGAAAACACATGTGTGGTGTATTAGGTTTGGTCAGCTATGAACCGGTGAACCAGCCGCTTTACGACGGATTGCAGATGCTCCAGCACCGCGGGCAGGACGCGGCGGGCATCGTAACGGCAGAGGGCAGCGTGTTTCATATGCATAAGGGCAAAGGGATGGTGCGCGAGGTGTTCCGCACACGCAATATGCGCGATTTGGTCGGCAACGCGGGCATCGCCCACGTCCGTTACCCGACGGCAGGTAATGCGGGCAGCAGTGCGGAGGCGCAGCCTTTTTACGTCAGTTCGCCGTTCGGCATCGTGTTGGCGCACAACGGCAACCTGACCAATACCGCCGAACTGTACGAAAACGTATGCTACAAACATCTGCGCCACATCAACACTTCTTCCGATTCCGAAGTGCTGCTGAACGTGTTTGCCCACGAGCTGAGGCAGGAAGTTTCAAAAAATGCCGACAACCATCTGACGGTGGACAATATTTTCAACGCGGTGGCGCAGGTGCACCGCCTGGTAAGCGGCGCATACGGCGTGGTTGCCATGATTGCGGGTTACGGCATGGTGGCTTTCCGCGACCCTTACGGCATCCGCCCGCTGGTGTTGGGTACCCAGGACGGCGGCGGGGGCAGGAAAGCCTATGCCGTCGCATCGGAATCCGTGGCGTTTAATGCGCTGGAGTTTGATTTGGAGCGCGATATAGCACCGGGCGAAGCGGTTTTTATTTCGTTCGACGGCCGCTTTTTCTCACGACAGTGCAGCGGCAGGCACACGCTCAGTCCGTGTTTGTTCGAATATGTTTATTTCGCCCGCCCCGACTCCGTTATCGACGGCGTGTCGGTATATCAGGCGCGTATGGACATGGGCGTGGCACTGGCGGAAAAAATCAGGCGCGAGCTGCCGGTGGGCGACATCGACGTCGTGATGCCGATTCCCGATACCAGCCGTCCGAGCGCGATGGAACTGGCGGTGCATTTGAACAAACCTTATCGCGAAGGCCTGATTAAAAACCGCTATATCGGCCGCACCTTCATCATGCCCGGCCAGGCGACGCGTAGGAAATCCGTGCGCCAGAAACTCAGCCCGATGGAAACCGAGTTTCAGGGAAAAAGCGTGTTGTTGGTAGATGATTCCATTGTGCGCGGCACGACCAGTCGCGAAATCGTCGAAATGGTACGCGCGGCGGGCGCTCGAAAAGTATACATCGCCTCTGCTGCCCCCGAAGTCCGTTACCCGAACGTGTACGGCATCGACATGCCTACCCGTGAGGAATTGATTGCCAACGGCCGCAGCGCAGAAGAAATCGCCGCCGAAATCGGTGCAGACGGTATCGTGTTCCAAAACCTCGACGATTTGGAATGTGTGGTGAAAAAGCTGAATCCCGGCATCCGCTCGTTCGATTCGTCCTGTTTCAACGGTGTTTACCAGACCGGCGACATCGACGAAGCCTATCTTGCCCGACTGTCTGCCGAAAAATCCGGTTGCGGCGGTTTGAAAGTGTATCCGAGCAAGATGGAACACAGTATCAGCGTCAGCGATACGTCAGATGAAGAGTAACGAATCCTGAGGATGAGAGGCCGTCTGAAACCCATGATTCGTTTCAGACGGCCTCTCGGCAGACCATTGGCGCGGACGGAAATATTATGAGCACCGAAACCAAAAATTACATCACCCCTGTCGGCTGGCAGGCGTTGAAAGACGAGCTGTACCGGCTTGTGCACAAAGAGCGTCCCGAAATCGTGCAAGTCGTCAACTGGGCGGCGGGCAACGGCGACCGCAGTGAAAACGGAGATTATCTTTACGGCAAACGCCGGATGCGCGAAATCGACCGCCGCATCCGTTTCCTGACCAAACGCCTCGAAGCCGCCGTCGTGGTCGATCCCGAACAGCGCGAACCGACCGAGCAGGTGTTTTTCGGTGCGACCGTCTGCCTGTTGCGCGGCGACGGCAGCGAGCAGACGGTCAGGATAGTCGGTGCCGACGAAATCGATACGGCGCAAAACAAGATTTCGTGGATTTCCCCGCTGGCCCGCTGCCTGATTAAGGCGCGCGAGGGGGACGAAGTGGTGTTGAACGGGCCGGAAGGCAGGGAAGAAATTGAAATTTTATCGGTGGAATACATCCGTATCGATTGACGTTTATGGTAGACAGGCCGTCTGAAAAAAACTGATTCTATTCTAATTAAACAAAACCGCGGTTCAGACGGCAGTCCGGCCGCGGTTTTGTTTTACGCCGCTGTTTTGGCCGTAGGCACGCAAAAAAAAACCGCCCGTACAGGCGGTCGAACCCAAGTTCCGGATTGCCGTTTTCACGCTGCCGGAAGGGCAATCCGAGGAGAGTTTCATTTCAAACAGCTAAGGTGGTTACAACAAAAAAATCAGCGTTGCCGCGCTTTGAAACGCGGGTTGCTTTTGCAGATAACGTAAACCTTGCCCCTGCGGCGCACGATTTGGCAGTCGCGGTGGCGTTGTTTGGCGGTTTTCAGGGAAGATAAAACCTGCATTATTTGTCCTTTCTGAACGCAGACATCATGGATTGGTAGCGCTGGTTGAACTTGCTGGCGCGGCCTTCGACATTAACGTTGCGCCGTTTGCCGGTATACACCGGATGCGAGGCGGAAGAAGTATCGAGCGAAAACAAGGGATATTCTTTGCCGTCTTTCCAGACCATCGTTTTGCCGTGCGTGTCGGCGCAGGAACGGATGAGCCAGCCTTCGTTTGCGCCGCCGTCGTAGAATAGGACGGTGCGGTAGTTTTCGGGATGGATGTTTTGTTTCATTACGTCTCCTTGTTTATGTTATGGTATAACATTATACATTATTCGGTATGGAAGACAAGCCCATCCGGCTGACGGATGGAATAAGGACGCCGAGGCCGTCTGAAAACCGGCGGCGGAACGGCGCGGATATGTGAAATATCAATATCCCGCACAACGTAATTTGCTAAAATACGTTTCGTTTTGTTGCAACGGTATTTTCAGACGGCCTGTGGGTTTACAGAAACAAAGGCCGTCTGAAACATTCGAATCCGCCCGAACGGGTCTGTTTGAAGATATGTATAAAGTCATTCCGATAATCCATGTGCTCTCGAAGCTGGGGCTGCTGTTTTCGATGCTGCTTCTGGTGCCGACGCTGATGTCGTATTTTTTCCTCGACAGCGCGTTTCCTGCTTTCGCTTATACCGCGTTGGTAACGACGATTGGTTCGTGTACCGCTTGGGTGCTGACGCTGCGGTTCAACCGCGAACTGCGCCCGCGCGACGGTTTTACGCTGGTATTGATGCTGTGGCTGGCGTTTGCGGCGGTCGCAGCGATGCCGATTTATTTTTATATGCCGAACATGAGTTTTACCGATGCGTTTTTCGAGTCGATGTCGGGGCTGACGACGACCGGAGCGACGGTAATGAACAGTCTGGACACGCTGGCGCCGTCGGTGAATTTCTGGCGGCACATGCTCAACTGGCTGGGCGGTATGGGGATTATCGTGCTGGCGGTGGCGATTCTGCCGATGCTGGGTGTGGGCGGTACGCAGCTTTTCAAGGCGGAAATCCCGGGCATGGACAAAGAAAGCAAGATGGCGCCGCGGATTTCGCAGGTGGCGAAAAAGCTGTGGTTTTCTTATACGCTGACGACGGCGGCGGCATTCGTGTCGCTGCATCTGGCGGGGATGAGCTGGTTTGACGCGCTGTGCCATGCCATGTCGGCGGTGGCGTTGGGCGGTTTTTCAACGCATGACGACAATATCGCCTATTTCAATTCGGTATCGATTGAGTGGGTGTTGATTTTCTTTACCGTGTTCGGTGCGATTAATTTTGTCAGCCACTTTGCGGCTTTTGCCAACCGCTCGCTGAAAGTGTACTGGCGCGACGAAGAGTGCCGCGTGTTATTGTCGATACTTTCGGGCAGCATCGTCGTGTCGGCGGTGTACCTCTGGTATATGGAGTATTACCCTTCGCTGGCCGATTCGATCCGTTTTACCGCGTTCAACTTTGTTTCCGTCGGACTGGCCAGCGGGTTTTCCAACGCCGATTTTGCCAAGTGGCCGCTGATGATTTCGCTGTGGATGTTTTTCCTGTCGAACGTGCTGGCGAGTTCCGGTTCGATGGGCGGCGGGATTAAAAACGTGCGCGGATTGGTCATGTTCAAATTCAGTGTGCGGGAAATGATGATTTTGCTGCACCCTCGCGCCGTGCGTACCGTCAAAGTCAACGGCCGTTCGATTCAGGAACGCATGGCGTTGGCGGTGATGTCGTTTATCTTTATTTATTTTATGACGGTGGTGATATTCAGTTTCCTGATGATGGCCGCCGGATTGGATTTTCTTTCCGCGTTTACAGCCGTTATCGCCTGCATTACCAATGCGGGGCCGGGCTTGGGAGCGGTGGGGCCGGAGCATAACTATGCTGTGTTGAGTGATGTGCAGAAATGGCTGTGTGCCACGGTGATGTTATTGGGGCGGCTGGAAATTTTTACCGTGCTGATTTTGTTTACCCCCGCGTATTGGAAAAAATAACCTGAAACAAAAGGCAGGCCGTCTGAAAACCGGTTTTCAGACGGCCTGCCCTTTGTATGACTGCGCGAATCGGAATCAGGAATCGGCGGTGTACCGTTTCAGCAGTTCGCCGAATTGCGCGCCGGTTTCGGGATGTTTCAAACCGTAGGCGACGGTGGCTTCAAGGTAGCCCAGTTTGCTGCCGCAGTCGTAGCGTTTGCCTTCGAAAGCGTGAGCGAGAACGAACTCGTGATCCAACAGGCGGGCAATGCCGTCGGTCAGTTGGATTTCATTGCCTGCGCCGCGTGGCAGGTTTTCCAAAAGGCTGAAAATGCGCGGGGTTAGAATATAACGACCGACCACGGCAAGGTTGGACGGTGCTTCTTCAGGTTTGGGTTTTTCCACGATATTGGTGATGCGTTGGAAGTTTTTCAGTTTTTCCACTTCGACGATGCCGTAAGAGCCGGTTTGCGACGGTTCGACGGTTTCCACACCCAAAACACTGTTGCCGCTTTTGTTGTAAATATCGACCATCTGTTTCAACGCGCCTTGGGGGGCGTCGATTAAGTCATCGGCGAGAATGACGGCAAACGGTTCGTCACCCACTGCGGCGCGCGCGCATAAAACGGCGTGTCCCAAGCCCAATGCTTCGGCCTGACGGATATAGAGACAGGTGATATTGGGGGGGAGGATGTCGCGGACATGTTCCAATAAATTGTTTTTATTCCGCATCCCCAGCTCGGTTTCAAGCTCATAAGCCTTGTCGAAATGGTCTTCGATGCTGCGTTTGTTGCGGCCGGTGATGAACACCATTTCGGTGCAGCCCGCTTTTACCGCTTCTTCCACCGCATACTGAATCAGCGGCTTATCGACGATGGGCAGCATTTCTTTAGGACTGGCTTTGGTGGCGGGCAGGAAGCGGGTACCCATGCCTGCAACGGGGAAAACGGCTTTTTTTATCGGTTTCATAAAGTTTCCTTTTTTTATGTTTGCGGGTGTCGGAAGAATCGATATCCCAATCAGACCGTATTAAGTCGTGAAACGTTCAAACGGATTTCAGTTTTCCAGCGGCGCATCGGTCAGAAGATTGCGGTAAGCGGTGTAGATGTTGATGATGACCAGTACGGCTAAGACTAATGCGGACAGAGTCATGACGATATAGGCAATGGTGCCAAAAGCCACGATACCGGCGCCTGCAAAACTAGGCGCGGTTTCCCCAAAGAGAAGCGCAAAAACTCCAATAACGATGCCGGCAATGATGCAAATACCAACTATCAGGCCGATATAGATAACTATCCACATCAGAATATTGATAATCCCCGCAGGAAGATTGCGCAGGCATGCGGTGAAACTCATTTTCATGGCAGCCCACGGCTTGACGTCGTGCAGCATAATTAGACAAGGTGTGAACCAAATACTCATCCATAACGAAATGAAAAAAATGATGAATACGGCAGGAATCAACAATATCAAGGGTGAAGCGGCAGGATTTGGTTCAGTTGTTATCATGCCTGACTTGAATGCGGCCATAAAAGAAATAATGGCAATGCCGACTACGATAGTCACGGCAAGATAGAGTAGAAGGAGAATAAAGAAAGCCCTCTTTTTGGTCGCAAACGCGGCAAACAGATAACTGAATTTCAATTCCTCATATATGGCCGACCGGTTGCAGGCGTACATGATACCACCTGAGAATAACATGCTGATCCACGTTCCTAAGAAGAGGAGCAAAGGGGCTGCAAGGAGGAAGAGAATACTAAAAATACTAAAGCTTGTATTGCTGTGCTGTGATGACGATATACCAACGTATAGATACAGAAGGTATAAACCCTGCCCCAGCCACTGTGCCAACATGGAGATGAAAAGAAAGACGAGGAGCATGACCGGCCATTTGACTTTGTTTCTGCGGTAAATCTTCCAAGCCTGCGAAATCCATTCCACTCCCTGCGACGCTTTGACGCGGCGGGGTGTTTCTAAAAGTCTCGGCTGTTGCGCCAAGGTTTGCTGTGCTGGCTGCTGTTCAGAGTGTTCCATAGACGTCCTTCAAATATATTACGGAGTAAGAATGACGCCATTATAGCGAAACAGTAGGAAATCAGGTATGCGGTCGGCCAGACGGACGGCGGTGGAAACTTTTGAGGCCGTCTGAAAACCGGTTTTTCAGACGGCCTTATTCAAATTTAAACAGAAGCCGGAGGTGTTTGGGCGAATTTGGTCGGGTAGGTACTCAGCAAATCGATAAACGCTTTGGACAAATCCGGCATCATCGGCAGATAGCTGCGTTCGATCAGCAGGCGGTTGAGCGCCGTATCAAACGGGACAAACGAGGCCGTTACATCTCCCGTTTGCGCCGTATCCATATCCAGCATGGCGGTTCCTCTATACAGGGCGGCAGCATCGCGCAGGACAATGGTTTTGACTGCGGGATGCCCAAGCGTTTTGAAATGAACGGTCAGGTTTTTGATGTCGTATACAATCGACCAGAAAGTGTAAGACGGCGCATCCGAGCGGCTGAACCAACGGTAGCCGATTTCGTGCGGCTTGTTTTTGAACGATATTTTGTCCAGCCAGCCGAAGGCTTGGCTGACATCGGCTTCGTCCGGTCGGGCGTGCGTCAGAATATCGGTCAGGATTTTAAAGCGTTTGACCGATATATCGCGCTCTTCCGTGATTTCCTCTTCACTTTTCGCCTGCGGAACCGCAATGGTTTTCTCTAAATTGTTGTTGGTCAGAACGTGAAATGTCTCGAACTCGTGCAAAACGGGCTTCCCGTCGGTAAATTCCACCGTCAGCGAGCGTCCGTTGCGGTCGGCCAGCGAATAATGCAGGGGCATAAATTCCGCGTAAGGAATGTTGCGGCCCAAATGTTCCTTTACTTCGGCAACGGTGGCGAAATTGTCCAGTTGGTATTGCAGCCATTGCAATTCGTTCAGGCTGCTGCCGGCTTCCCTCGGCGGAAAACTGCCGTCTTCGTCGAACATGATGGCGGCGGTCAGCCCCGCCTCATTCATTCCGCCTATCGGAAATTCGCAACCGAACTGGTTGAACGTGATGCTGCCGTAACGGCTCCGCCATGTCAGCGGCTGTTGCGGCGGTTTGGTCAGCGTAAATTTTTGCAACCCGCGCGGGTTGAAAAAAAGATAGCCGTGGCCGAAATAAAAATCATAATTCTGCCCGAACAAACGGCTGCCGTTGACTGCGAAAGTCGTACACATCAATCGTTTCCTTTCGTTTTACAGAGTGATGGAGCTGCTGCGGAAATTTTCCGCAGGCCGTAGAGCCAAGCCTCAAATTTACTTCTCTGCCGTGAGGGCTTTTCGCAAGAAGTCTAAAAAAGAAGGATGAGGAGCGGGACGTGCCGTAGCGTTCTTATTTTGTCTCCGGTCAGTATATGCGGCGCATATGTTTAAAACAATAAAAATATCAATGTTTATCAAATACATGTGATATATGCGGGCTTTGTAAACTTATACGGGCATCGTGTTTTCAGACGGCCTCTCCGGCATCTTTACCCAGCAATTCGAGCAGCTCCCCTTCGCTCAAAACCGCCACACCCAAGGCATTGGCTTTTTCCAGCTTACTGCCGGCGGCTTCTCCGGCGACGACATAGTCGGTTTTTTTGGACACGCTGCCGGAAACTTTGCCGCCTGCGGCTTCGATCAAGGCTTGGGCTTGGTCGCGTTTGAGGGTGGGCAGCGTGCCGGTTAACACAAAGGTTTTGCCTGCTACGGCTTGGTTGAGGCCGTCTGAAAACGCTTCGTCTTGATTTTCAGACGGCGTTTGGGCGAAGAAGGTTTTCAGGTTTTCGAGCAGTACGGCGTTTTGTGTTTCGCTGCGCCATGCTTGCCAGTCGGCGGGGAGGGCTTTGTCGGTTTGCAGGCTTTCTATGCTTTTGCCGGCGAGTTCCCATAAGGCTTGGGCTTTGTTTTCGCTGATTTTGAAACCGGGCAGGCGGGCAATCCAGCGTTGCGGCTCGGCGTGGCGGGCGGGCGGGATGGTAACGGCTTGGGTTTGCGGGGCAACGCCTGTGGCGAGCAGCTCGTCTATCATCGCCTGCTGCGCGTCTTGGGCGAAGAAGTGGGCGATGGAGCGGGCGACAACGGTGCCGATGTCGGGCAGGCAGGCAAGGATGGGTTCGGGGGCGCGGCGGACGTGTTCCAGCGAACCGAATGCCTGCGCCAGCGTTTTGGCGGTACGTTCGCCGACGTGGCGGATGCCGAGCGCGAACAGGAAGCGGGCGAGTTCGGGCGTTTTGCTGGCTTCTATGCCTGAGAGGATGTTTTCCGCCCACTTGGTCGGCTGTTTTTTGCCGGTTTGGGTGTTGCGTTCAGACAGGTCGTCTGAAACCGTTTCTGCATCGCCGTTTTCGTTTTCAGACGACCCTTTATCCGCCGTTTCCTTCATTTTTTGCAAGGTCGGGATGTCGAGGCGGTAGAGGTCGGCGAAATGGCGGACGAGGTCTTGGGCGACAAGCTGCTCGATTTGTTTTTGACCGAGTCCGTCGATGTCCATGGCTTTGCGCGAGGCGAAGTGGATTAAGCCTTGCGCGCGTTGTGCCTGACAAAGCATACCGCCGCTGCATCGGGCGACGGCTTCGCCTTCTTCGCGTTCGATTTCGCTGCGGCAGATGGGACAGTGGGTCGGCAGGCGGTAGGGCTTGTGGAGCGGAACGGATTGGGTTTGATTGGCGGACGGTGTTTCGGCAAACAGATCGTCTTGTTGGTATTTGAGGTCGTCTGAAACGGCAACGGCGGTTTCCTGCATCGGGCGGCGTTCGAAAATCACGCGCACGACTTCAGGAATCACATCTCCGGCGCGGCGCACGACGACGGTGTCGCCGACGCGAACGTCTTTACGCGATACTTCGTCCTGATTGTGCAGGGTGGCGTTGGTGACGGTTACGCCGCCGACGAATACGGGTTGCAGGCGGGCGACGGGGGTAACCGCGCCGGTGCGCCCGATTTGTACGTCTATGGCTTCGACGACGGTCAGGGCTTCTTCGGCGGGGAATTTGTGGGCAATCGCCCAGCGCGGCGCGCGGGAGATGAAGCCGAGTTCGCGTTGTTGCGCCAAGCTGTTGACTTTGACCACCATGCCGTCGATTTCGTAGGGCAGTTCGGGGCGTTTTTGCTGCATTTGTTCGTAAAACGCCAATACTTCGTCGATATTCGTAAAACGGTCGAAATTACCGTCGGGCAGGCTGAAGCCGAGTTCTTGAAAATAGGCGAGTTCTTGGATGTGTTCTTCCGCGACGAAACCGCCTTGCTGGCGGGCGATGGAGTAGGGGAAGAAATGTAGTTTGCGTTGCGCGGTAATACGCGAATCGAGTTGGCGCAGGCTGCCGGCGGCGGCGTTGCGCGGATTGGCAAAGGGTTTTTGCCCGTTTTCGGCTTGTCGTTTATTGAGGGCGGCGAAATCGGCTTTGAGCATCAGCACTTCGCCGCGCACTTCGATGAGTTCGGGCGCATTTTCGCCGTGCAGCCGCAGGGGGATGTTGGCGACGGTTTTGACGTTTTGGGTAACGTCTTCGCCCGTCGTGCCGTCGCCGCGTGTCGCCGCCTGCACCAATACGCCGTCGCGGTAGAGCAGGCTGATGGCGAGGCCGTCGAATTTGGGTTCGATAACGTATTCGGGATTGCCGCCGTCCAAGCCGTCGCGCACGCGTTGGTCGAAAGCGTACATTTCGGCATGGTCGAACACGCCGTTTTCACCTTGCGGGGAAAAGGCGTTGGTCAGCGACAGCATCGGCACTTCGTGGCGCACTTCGGCAAATCCCGCCAAAGGCTCGCCGCCGACGCGCTGGGTCGGGCTGTCGGGCAGTTTGAGCTCGGGATGGTTTCGTTCCAACGCTTCGAGTTCGCGGAATAATTTGTCGTATTCGGCATCGGGTACGCTGGGCGCGTCGAGGGTGTAGTATTCGTAGGCGTAGCGGTTGAGGAGGGCAGTGAGGTGTTTGATGCGTTGTGCGGTCGGGTTCATGGCGGATAAAGGGATTTCAGACGGCCTGCGGTAGCGTGAGGCCGTCTGAAATCATGAAAAATAAAGGATAAAGACAGGCGGATTTTACCCGAAAAAAAGCGGATATGCCGTAACAGCATATCCGCTTTGCCGTGTGGTTTTGGATTTAAGAAAACAGGCGCTGCGCCTGGCGGCTGCCGGGTTTGATGCCGACCTTCTGCATTTCTTCCTGACGCGCCAATACATAACTGCGGACGTCTTTCAGCCATTGGGTCGAAAGCTCTTCCATTTTGTCGTTGACCAAATTCAAGCTCAGTTGGCCGGACAGTTTGACGGCCAAATCCATAAAGCGGTCGAAGGTTTTTTCCCCGGCCGGGATGTGGGGGATGTCAAACAGCATACTGAAACCGCGGTAGGGCTGGTGCGACAGCAGCGACGGCGTAAACGGCGAATTGTCGAGCGTGGAAAGGCTGAACATGGTGTCGTTGTTGTTGCCGGGGAAGTGGAACTGACCGTCTTCCGACAGGCGGAAGCCCACACTTTCTACCGCAGAGCGCAATTCGGTGCCGCTGATGCTGGAGCGGGAAACCAGATGGATGGCGATGGTCTGGTCGACGCGCGCGCAGAATTCGTCCAGCGCCTGCGCCACTTCGGTAAAGGCGGCGACGTCGGTGTGCATTACTTTGCCGCCCATCAGTTGGGCGAAAGTGTCAACCTGCTGGTTGAACAGTTCCAACTCTTCGCGCGAGGCCAAACCGTTGCGGCTGACGGCTTGCAGCCCCATGATGAAGCCTTGGTAGTATACGCTCGGAATCGGTTCGGCCACTTGGAAGCGGTCGTCCATCGTGCAGCCGATGATTTGGAAGCGGTGGCGGTTGGACAGGCGGGGCAGGGCGTGCAGTTCCTGCGCTTCGGTCAGGGCGATGTAGGCCAGATAGTCGAAGCGCGGGTCGAACCACGGCAGTTCGATTTGCACCAGCTCGTCGAGGCTGACCAGCGTGCGGCCGGCGTCGGGTGCAGATACGGCGGCGAAAATATCTTCGGTCTGCGTGGTCATTTCGTTGTTCAGGCCGATGGTGGTGTGTTTGACCGGTTCGTCGGTAAAGTCGTCTTCGACGGCGATTTCCACTTCGGGTTTGGTTGCGGCGGCTTGGGCGACGCGCGCGGCGAACAAGGCGTCTTGTTCCTGAAGGTTGCGCATGGCGGCGTTTTGCTGCGGTTTGGCCGCTTTTTTCGACATCAGCCCTTTCCCGCCCGAGGCTTGCCGGCCGTCGCGCACATTGTCTGTTTTGCTGCCCAGCAGCGCGTCTTTGTCGGAATGGCCGAACTGTTCGCGTACCTGTTTGCGGTACTGGCTTTCCTGATACATATTGTAGGCGACGACGGCCAGAATAGCCACGAGGGCCAATACGATGAAATAAATCATAGTGAGTTGCTCTTAGAAAAGGTAAGAATTATCGGTTCAACCGCGTAAAGTTAAAAGAATACTCGGATTATAACGAAATTTGCCGCCCGCCGACAGCTTTATACGGGGCGGGGAGGCCGTCTGAAAAATCAGCGGCGGACGGGGAATCCCGCTGCTTCCAGCCGCGGCCAGTCGAAAAAATGGCCGGGGTCGGTTTTGCGGTCGGGGGCGATATTTTTATGCCCCGTTACCGCCTCTATCGGGTATTGTTCCATCAGTGCGGAGAGCAGGGGTAGGAGGGCGGCGTATTGCGCTTCGGTAAACGGCTCGAAGTCGCAGCCCTCTATTTCGATGCCGACGGAAAAACCGTTGCATCTTTCCCTGCCGTCAAAAGACGACACGCCCGCGTGGTAGGCCGTATCGTTGCAGGAAACGAACTGCACCGTCTCGCCCGTGCGTGCGATGAAGAAATGGCTGGATACGCGCAGGTCTTTGATGATGCTGTAAAACGGATGCTCCGCCTCGTCGATGCTGTTGGTAAAGAGTTTTTCCACCGCGCCCGTGCCGTATTCGAAGGGCGGCAGGGAGATATTGTGCAGTACCGCCAGTGAGATTTTTTCCCCTGCTTCGCGCGCGCAGAAATTGGGCGAAGATGCGCGGCGCGCGGGCTGCCACCAGCCGTTTTGCCAGAGGTTCGGTGTCGTATCCATGTTTTCAGACGGCCTTTCGTTCCCAAATCGGAGCGTTTATTATAAAACATCGGCAGTCAAACTGCTTTCGGTTATACTGTCGCCCGAATAAACAGGCACGAGTCTTATCTATGTTGAACAAATCGTTGAAATGGCTTGCTGTTTTTTTCGTTGCAGTGGCGGCAGTATTTGCCGCCTTGTTGTTTGTACCGAAAGACAACGGCAAAACCTACCGTATCAAGGTAGAGAAAAACCAAGGTATTTCCGCCGTCAGCCGCAAACTGGCCGAAGACGGCGTCGTTTTCAACCGCTATGTCATCGTGGCCGCGGCCTATCTGACGGGGGCGCACAACGACCTGCGCGCCGGTTCGTACCGGCTGCCGGTCAAGATTTCCGCCTGGAACGTATTGAAAAAACTGCGCGGCGGCCGTCCCGATTCGGTTACCGTCCGCATCGCCGAAGGAATGCGGTTCGCCGACATGCGCTACGTTATCAACGACACGGAAGACATCGTGCACGAGACGCGCGGCTGGAGCAACGCCAAACTGATGCAGGCCGTGGCGCCGGAGGCGGCGGATATGAATCCGGAAGGGCTGTTTTTCCCCGATACCTATGAAATCGACACCGACAGCAGCGACATCCAGATTTACAAGTCCGCCTACCAGGCCATGCAAAGCAGGCTGAAAGACGCATGGGAGGGCCGTCAGGACGGGCTGCCGTATAAAACGCCGTATGAAATGCTGATTATGGCCAGCCTGATTGAAAAGGAAACCGCCCACGAAGACGACAGGGCGCATGTGGCGTCGGTGTTTGTCAACCGCATCGAAGCCGGTATGCGCCTGCAAACCGACCCTACCGTTATTTATGGTATGGGCGACGCGTATAAAGGCAAAATCCGCAAAGCCGACCTGCGCCGCGACACGCCTTACAACACTTACACCCGCGACGGCCTGCCGCCGACGCCGATTGCCTTGCCGGGCAAGGCGGCGCTGGAAGCGGCGGCGCATCCTTCGGCGGAAAAATATCTGTATTTCGTGTCCAAAATGGACGGTACCGGCCTGAGCCAGTTCAGCCACACGCTGAACGAACACAACGCCGCCGTCAGAAAATATATTTTGAAGAAATAAGGTGTTCGTATAAGACTTTGAGGTTTTCGGTCAACAAAGGCCGTCTGAAAACGTATAATTTGCGTTTTCAGACGGCCTTACACATTTATATATTATGAGTCAGCACATGAACCCCCGATTCATTACCCTCGACGGCATAGACGGAGCAGGCAAGTCCACCAACTTGGCCGTGATGAAGCAATGGTTTGAGGCCAGACGGCTTCCGGTATTGTTTACCCGCGAACCGGGCGGCACGCCCACCGGCGAAGCCCTGCGCGAAATCCTGCTCAATCCGGAGACGAAAGCAGGTTTGCGTACCGAAACGCTGTTGATGTTCGCAGCGCGCCAGCAGCATCTCGAAGACGTGATTTTGCCCGCGCTCAAAAACGGCATTCATGTCGTGTCCGACCGCTTTACCGACGCCACTTTTGCTTATCAGGGCGGCGGCAGGGGTGTACCGTTGCAGGACATTGAAACGCTGGAAAATTGGGTACAGGGCAGTTTCCGGCCTGACCTGACCCTGCTTCTGGACGTGCCGCTGGAAGTGTCGATGGAACGCATCGGCAGGGTGCGCGAAAAAGACCGTTTCGAGCGCGAGCAGGCGGACTTTTTCACCCGTGTGCGCAATGCATACCTCAGCCGTGCCGCCGCGAACCCCGAACGCTACGCCGTGATTGACGGCAACCGCAGCCCCGAAGCGGTCAGAACCAGCATCGAAGCCGCGTTGGACGCACATTTCGGCTTTATCGGACAGGCCGTCTGAAACGCATTCCGACTGTTGCAAAGATGCAAATCCCTGTATTCGCGGAACACGCGCCATGTTAAAATTACACGAAATTACACACCCCGCGGCAGGCGGGGAAGGCTTTTGGTTTCGTTTGGCGTTTCGGTTCCGAACCGGCAAACGGAGTGCCGCAAGCCTTTGTTGTGTAATCCGTTCCGCCTGAAGCACGGTTTCAGACGGCCTGAACCTTTCATTACATTTCACAGGATATCCAGATGGAAGAATCATTAAAGGAAGCCGCACTGCGTTTTCATGAATTTCCCGTTCCGGGCAAAGTTTCCGTTACGCCGACCAAATCATTGTCCACTTCGCAAGACTTGGCGTTGGCGTATTCTCCGGGCGTCGCCGCTCCCTGTATGGAAATCCATGCCGACCCGCAAAACGCCTACAAATACACCGCCAAAGGCAACTTGGTCGCCGTCATCTCCAACGGCACCGCCGTTTTGGGTTTGGGCGACATCGGCGCATTGGCCGGCAAACCCGTGATGGAAGGCAAAGGCGTATTGTTCAAAAAATTCGCCGGTGTGGACGTGTTCGACATCGAAATCAACGAAAAAGACCCGCAGAAACTGGTAGACATCATCGCCGCGCTGGAGCCGACTTTCGGCGGCATCAACCTCGAAGACATCAAAGCGCCCGAATGCTTCTACATCGAACGCGAACTGCGCAAACGCTGCAAAATCCCCGTATTCCACGACGACCAGCACGGTACCGCCATCATCACCGCCGCCGCCGTATTGAACGCCCTGCGTTTTACCGGCCGCAACATTGAAGAGGCGACTTTGGTCTGCTCCGGCGCGGGTGCGGCGGCGATTGCCTGTTTGAACCAGCTTCTGGCGCTGGGCTTGAAACGCGAAAACGTTACCGTCTGCGATTCCAAAGGTGTGATTTACAAAACCCGCGAAGACAAAGACCGCATGGACGAGTCCAAAAAACTCTACGCGGTTGAAGACAACGGTCAGCGCGTCCTTGCCGATGCCGTCAAAGGCAAAGACATTTTCCTCGGCCTCTCCGGCGCGAACCTGCTGACGCCCGAAATGCTGAACACCATGAACGCCAAACCCATCGTGTTCGCCATGGCCAACCCGAATCCTGAAATCCTGCCGCCGCTGGCGAAAGAAACCCGCAGCGATGTGATCATCGGCACCGGCCGTTCCGACTTCCCGAATCAGGTAAACAACGTATTGTGCTTCCCGTTCATCTTCCGCGGCGCGTTGGATGTCGGCGCGACCACCATCAACGAAGAGATGAAACTGGCCTGCGTGTATGCACTGGCAGATTTGGCGATGGAAGAAGTCAGTGAAGAAGTGATTGCCGCTTACGGCAAAAAATTCGAATTCGGCGCGGATTACCTGATTCCGACCCCGTTCGACCGCCGCCTGATTTCCCGCGTGGCGACCGCCACAGCCAAAGCTGCCATGGAAAGCGGCGTGGCGACGCGTCCGATTGCCGATTTGGCCGCCTACGCCGCCAAGCTGGAAGCCATGCAGCGGTAATCCGGCAGGGTAGGTGAAATAAAGCAGGAGGCCGTCTGAAACAGGTTTTCAGACGGCCTCTTCGGTATCAATTTATATATTTACATACGCTGCGGCTTTGTCGGCCGCTGCTATTCCTTCATGCGGAAAGAGTCGTGGCAGGCCTTGCAGCTTGCGGCCGCCTCACCGTAGGCCGCCTTGATTTCTTCCAGGTTGCCGCCTTGTGCTTTTTCATTCAGCTTTTCCACTGCCGCACGGAATTTTTCTTCCGCCGCCTTGAATTTTTCCGGATTTTGCCAGATGGCGGGCAGTGCCTCACCGTTGCCTTGCGGGTCGGACTGGAAATGCTCGAACGGTTTTTTACTGCTTTCCGCAAACACCGCCGTCGCCTGCTTGAATTTTTCCACTTGGTAGACCTCGTCGCCTTTGACCATTTTCCTCATGCTGACAAATTCGGGCATCATGGATTTAAACGCGGCGGTACGGTCTTCCGAAATCGGGCCTTTCGGTTGCGCGGGTTGTCCGCCGCCGCAGGCGCAAAGTATGAAGACGGCGGCCAGTGCCGGAACAAACGGCGTTTTTTTGATTTTCATGGTTTGGATTTCCTTGTGATGGTATGATTTATATCATTATTTATAAACGGGTTCAGAGGCCGTCTGAAAAAGCTTCCCGCTTGGGTGCGGGCATGTGCAAGCCGGCTATGATACCCGAAATCATATTAAAAACGAAAGGAAAACAATATGGCGATTCTGATTACCGGTGCTTCGGCCGGATTCGGCGAAGCAATGTGCCGCGCCTTTACCGCGGCAGGCTTTAATGTTGTCGGCGCAGCCCGCCGTATGGAGAAACTACAGGCCCTTGCGGAAGAATTGGGCGGCAGCTTTTACCCGCTGCAAATGGATGTGGCCGACACCTCGTCCGTTCCTGCCGCGCTGCAAAGCCTGCCCGAAGGCTTCAAAGAAATCGACTGCCTCATTAACAACGCGGGATTGGCTTTGGGTTTGGACAGCGCCGACAAAGCCGATTTCGCCGACTGGCAGACCATGATTCAGACCAATATCGTCGGTCTGACCTTCCTGACCCGTCAAATCCTGCCGCAGATGGTCGAAAGAAAGAGCGGCTATATCATCAATATCGGTTCGATTGCCGGCAACTATCCTTATCCCGGCGGCAATGTTTACGGCGCGACCAAAGCCTTCGTGCGCCAATTTAGCCTCAACCTGCGCGCGGACCTCGCGGGCACGGGCATCCGCGTTACCGATATCGAACCGGGCCTGTGCGGCGGAACCGAATTTTCCAATGTGCGTTTCAAGGGTGACGACGAGCGTGCCGCCGGAGTATATGAAAACATACGGTTTATCCGCCCCGAAGACATCGCCGACACCGCCCTGTGGCTATACCGCCGCCCCGCGCATATGAACGTCAACACCATAGAAATCATGCCCGTGGCCCAGAGTTTCGGCGCACTGCCCGTCATCCGCGAAATTCCGCCCGCTCCCGAACCGGAAGAAAGTTTCGAAAAACAGAGTACCTCGCTGTTTGCCAAAATCAAATCTTGGTTTAAGTGAACCTAAGTCGGAAAACAGGCATAAGGCCGTCTGAAAGCAATTTTATGGACACAATCAAACAAAAAATCCTCGAACAGGCACGCCGTGACGGCGTGCAGGTAACCGCTTTGCGCGAGCAGGTGCTCGATATCGTTTTGCAGCAAAGCGGCGTGATTAAAGCCTACAACGTCTTGTCGCAGATGCAGCAGCAAAGCGAGGGCGTGGTTGCGCCGCCGACGGCCTACCGCGCCCTTGATTTTTGGGCGGATCAGGGCGTTTTGCACAAAGTGGCGGCGGTCAACGGCTATATTTTGTGCAGCCATGCGCAGCACGAGTGCGATGATCATTGCCACGACCACGAAGAAGCTGAAGCGCACCATAGCGCGTTTATTTTGGTCTGCACCGAATGCGGCACGGCGGACGAGCAAACCCTGAGCCACGAATGGGCGGCTTTGCGCGCAGGCGTTGCCGAGAGCGGCTTTGCGCTAAAAGAAGAACACGTTGTTTTAACTGGAATCTGTAAAAAATGTCAGAAGTGAAAAAAACCAAAGTCCACCTGATTTCAGGTTTTCTGGGAACAGGCAAAACCACCGCGCTTAAAAGCCTGATGGAGCAGAAAGACCCGAACGAAAAATGGGTCATCATCGTCAACGAGTTTGGCGAAATCGGCATTGATGGCGCGGTATTGAGCGACAACGGCATCCCCGTGGCAGAAATCGCCGGCGGCTGTTTGTGTTGCACCGCCGGTCCGCAAATGGGCGTAACCGTACAGAAAATGCTGCGCGACGCCAAGCCCGACCGCCTGATGATTGAAGCAAGCGGACTGGCGCACGCCGCCAGCGTCATCGACGAATTGAAAGCCAAACCGCTGGACAGCCTTTTGGAAATCGGCGCCGTCTTTACCGTTGTCGATCCGCGCCAGTTCATCAACTCCGATTACGCGCAGCAGGCGTTGTATAAAGACCAAATCGGCATCTGCGACGTATTGGTCGCCAGCAAAACCGATTTATGCACCCCCGAACAGCTTGCCGAATTTCACGACAAAGCGGCAAAACTGTTCCCGCCCAAAGCCAAAGTGGTCGAAGTCCAAAACGCACAACTCGACATCCAATGGCTCGACATTCCCGTCATCGAAAAATCACGCTACCGCCTCAAAGCCCTGCCGGACAACACGATGGGCTTCCAGTCGCAAGGTTTCACATTCCCCGCCGGACGCGATTTTGACGGCGAAAAATTGACCAACTTCTTCAACGACCTGACCAAATTCACAGACGGTCTCGTCCGCGCCAAAGGCGTGTTCCAGGTGCTCGGCACATGGGTGTGGCTCAACTGGGTGGACGGGCAATGGGGCGCCAACCAAGTCTCATGGCGGCGCGACTCGCGCTTCGAGCTGATTGCCAAATCGTTTGACGCGGATTTGATTGAAAAGAAACTGCAAGAGGCTTTGGAGAAATAAGATTATTTGGAATGAGTTTCATAGAGGATTGACATAACTAAAAGGCCGTCTGAAAAATCCGCTTTCAGACGGCCTTTCCATATTCGGGTAAAATGCAGCCTTTTGTATTACAGCCTGCGTTTCTTAAAAATGATAGAACTCAAAAACCTGACCCTGCAACGCGGCAGCAAGCTGCTGCTTGATAAAGCCAATCTGACTGTCAGTCCGCAGCGCCGCGTCGGGCTTGTCGGTAGAAACGGTACCGGCAAGTCCAGCCTGTTTGCCTTGATAAAGGGTGAAATCGCGCAAGACGGCGGGGATGTGTTACTGCCGGCGCATTGGAAGCTCGCGTCGGTGGCCCAGGAAACGCCCGCGCTGGACATATCCGCGCTGGATTATGTTTTGCAGGGCGACGGGGAATTGCAGCTTTTTCAGACGGCCTTACACGAAGCCGAAGCAAAAAACGACGGCATGAAACAGGCCGAGTATCATGCCAAATTGGAGGAAATCGATGCTTACAGCGCGCCCGCCCGCGCCGCCAAACTGTTAAGCGGATTGGGTTTTTCCCAAGAAGAACACGGCCGGCCGGTCAAATCCTTTTCCGGCGGCTGGCGGATGCGCCTCAATCTGGCTCAGGCGCTGATGTGCCGCGCCGATTTGCTGCTGCTGGACGAACCGACCAACCATCTCGATTTGGAAACCGTGTTATGGCTGGAAAACCATCTGTCCGGCCTGCCATGTACCCAAATCATCATTTCGCACGACCGCGATTTTCTCAACGCCACCACGACGCAGACTGTCGAACTTTCCGATCAAAAGCTCACGCTTTATGGCGGCAATTACGATTTTTACCAGGCCGAACGCGCCCGCCGCCTGGCACAACAGCAGGCGGCCTACCTCAAACAGCAGGCGCAAATCAAACACCTGCAATCCTTTATCGACCGATTCAAAGCCAAGGCCACCAAAGCCGTGCAGGCGCAGAGCCGCATGAAGGCCTTGGACAAGCTCGAACGAATCGCGCCGGCACACTTCGACAGCGGGTTTTCGTTTGAATTTGACAGCCCCGCCCACCTGCCCAATCCGTTGCTGCAACTGGACAAAGCCGATTTGGGCTACGGCGGCGAGCCCGTTTTGCACGGCATCGATCTGTCGCTGGAAAGCGGCGCGCGTTACGGCCTTTTGGGGGTAAACGGCAGCGGCAAATCGACCTTTATCAAAACGCTGGCGGGCGAACTGAATGTCTTGTCCGGCCGGATTGTCCGCTCGGACAAGCTCAATATCGGTTATTTCGCCCAGCACCAGCTCGACACCCTGCGTCCCGACCAAAGCCCGCTGTGGCACATCCAAAAACTCAGCCCCGACGTGCGCGAACAGGAAATCCGCAACTTCCTCGGCAGCTTCAACTTTGTCGGCGATGCCGCCCTGCAGAAAACCGAACCGTTTTCCGGCGGCGAAAAGGCAAGGCTGGCGTTGGCGATGATTGTGTGGCAGAAACCTAATTTGCTGCTGCTGGACGAGCCGACCAACCATCTCGATTTGGACATGCGCCACGCACTCACGCTCGCACTGCAAAGTTTTCAAGGCGCGCTGATTGTCGTCTCGCACGACCGCAGCCTGCTCGAAGCCACTACCGACAGCTTCCTGCTGATAGAACAAGGCCGTCTGAAAACGTTTGACGGCGATTTGGAAGACTACCGCCGTTACCGTTTGGCACAAGAAAACGCCGCCGCCGCGCCCGCCGCTTCGGCACAAAGTCGCAACCGCAGAGACGCCAAGCGCGTCGAAGCACAAATCCGTCAAGAAAAAGCCCGCCTCGGCAAACCCTTGCAGCAGAAAATCGACCAAGCCGAAAAAGAAATGGCCGCCCTTGGCGAAATTCAGACGGCCTGTGAAGCATTTTTGGCACAGGAAGACGCCTATTCTGATGCCAATAAAGCCAAATTGCAGCAGACCCTCGCGCAGCTTGCGGAAACTAAAGTAAAATTATCCGAATTAGAAGAAAGCTGGCTCGGCTGGCAGGAAGAATTGGAGCAGGTTCTGGCGCAGATCGATGCGCAATACGCCCAAACCGCCCCCTGACCGGCAGCCGCAAAAAATATCAAAAACTGTGTTTGGATATCGCTGAAATTTAACTTTTCGTCATTGCCGCCGCGTAGGCGCGAACGATAGCGGTAACGAACTTACATAACTAATAACGATAGTTAAAAATCAACGCAATATCCGAACACAGCCATATAAAAAGGCCGTCTGAAAACGCCTGACACACGGAAAACAATATGTCTTCGATAATCAAATCAAGCGGATACCTGCTGGCTTCCGCATTCGTACTCGGGCTGCCGCCATACTCGGCGGCGGCCGTCTATACCTGCATATCCGCTTCGGGCGGCAAAACCTATACTTCCGAACGCACGTCTGCTTGCGAAGCAGGCGATTTGCCGCGTATCGGCAGCTACCAAGGCTACCGTTTGAAAGAAGCGAAAGCCAAGCCGGAGAAACGCAAAACGAAAGCGGCCGGACAAAGCAGGCGCAGCGGGCGGGAAACGAAGCCCATTCCGGCGAAAAACAAGAGGCCGTCTGAAAAAGGCCGCGGCTATTCCGGTTTCCCGGCAACAGACAACTGAACGGACGACGTTAATGAACATTTTATTCAAAACTTCTTTGGCGGCGGTACTCGCCTTGGCCGCGGCGCAGTCAGCCGAGGCCGGTTCGAAAATCTACACTTGCGAAATCAACGGGGAAATCGTGTACACCTCGCGGGCATCGGGCAACTGCCATTCCGCCGATCTGCCGTCCATCGGACGTTACAGCAGCAGCCGTTACGACAGTCCGATGCCGTCTGAAATACGGACCCAGCCGGAACCGCAATACCGTCCCGTACAGAAACGCAGCGCGGCAAAGGCGGGCATGCCGAAGCCCCAACCGGTGCAGCAGGCCCCCGTTATCGCCGCGCCGAAATCGCCCGGCAACAGTTCCCGCCGCGCCATTCTGGAGCAGGAGCTGGCCAATGAACGCAGAGCGCTCTCCGACGCTCAGAAATCCCTCGCGCAGGCGCGCGGCGCGAAAGGCGGCAGCATCGACCAGCAACAGATCAGTACGCTGCAAAGTTCCGTCCTCGACCGCCAGCAAAACATCCAAGCCTTGCAGCGCGAGTTGGGCAGGATGTAGCGCAGGGCGGGGCGATTGCCTCGTTTGATGGGCTTGAGGCCGTCTGAAACTTTGTTTTCAGACGGCCTCTCCGTTTATTTAAGCGGGTCAAATCAAACGGCGTGCAGGTATTCTGGCCCGCACGCCGTTTGGTTTCGAACGCAGCCGCCGTTATTTGTTTTCCTGTCCGTCTTTGGCCTGCACGGGATAAACCAGCAGCAGCGGATTGGCTTTAATCTGCGTCCACACGCTGTTGAGTAACTTGGAAATGCTGCTGATTTTGGTTCCGCGCGAGCGCAGGGCGACGAACAGGGCCAGTGTGAAGCTGACCATAAGGTTCACCGCGCCGATGGCGAGCACGCCTGCCAGCCCCAATAAGAACGCTTTGGCGCCCAAGTTGCCGCTGACGACGGCGTAACCCAAGTTGGCCGATGAGAAGGCGACATGGCGGATGTCCAGCGGCAAATCGAGCAGGTGGCCGAAAAATCCGGTCATGCCCAGCAGCATACCGAAAATGAAATTACCCGTCAGCGAGCCGTAATGCCGGTGCATATAGGCGGCGAAAGCGTGGCGCGCTTTGGCGGGCATGATTTTGCGCAGCAGCGGGTTGATGGTCAGCCGGTTGCGCAAATCCAGATAGTCGGCGCGGTTGTCGAAAAATCCGGCGATGATGCCCGAACAGAACAGCCACAGTCCGGCAATGGCGGCATACCACAGGGTCGGCTGGGTGATAATGTCGACTGATTTCATCTGGTAAGCGACCGTATGGGCGTCCAACAGTGGCTGCTGCGTGTTGGCGGCATAGGCGGCGGAAACGATGCAGGCCAGCAGGATGGCAATCGTAACGTTGCCGAACACGGCCACGCTTTGCGAGCGGCACACGTCAATCAGCAGCTTGGCGAGCTTGTTTTCCACCGCGCGGCCGCGTTCGTTCAATTCGACCTGTTCGGCAAAGCTGGCGGCGGTCATGGCGGGCTGTTTGGTGGCGACGGTGCAGTGCAGCATGTGTATCAGCATAAAGCCGATGCCGTAGTTCAAACCCGACAATACGGATGTGGCGAACTGGCCGAAACCGAGCGTGCCGATATGGATTTTATGCAGCGCCATCAGGGCAATCAGAATGCCGCCGCCCGCCGCGGAAAAAAACATATTCAGATATTCGCGCTTGTTGCGGGTGATGTAGTGTTCGCCGTGCTGGCTTTTGTTTTCGGTGATGCTTTTTGCCAGCATCCTGATGCTGCTTCTGCGCAGGTAGCGCGTGCTGTACTGCTCTACGGCGGCATAGGTCAGCGAGTGCAGCAGGGTGAGTTTGAAGCGGTTGTCTTCGGGGTGGGTTTGGATGTCGATGAGCAGTTTCAGCCGGTCCAAAGTCTGTTGCAGACGTTCCAGCAGGTGCGCCACCTTGACCGACGAACCGGAACCGGCGCCTGTTCCGCGGCGGCGCAGGTAGTCAATCTGCGTGCGGCATTGGTCGAACATGACTTCCAGGTGGGCGGTGTCGTAGGGGGCGGTATCGTTGCAATAGTGTTCGGTCAGTTTTGCCGTTTCCCGTTGTAAGGCGACGAAGGCGGAATCGGCTTCCAGCAGCTTGGGCGCGAGGCGGATTAAATCGGGTTCGAGTGCCTCGGAGGCAATCCATATTGCCAGCATTTCCATCGCGCGCAGCCTTGCCTGCACAAGCTGCCTTGAGGCCGTCTGAAGCAGGGCCGCGTCGGTATGCCGGCGCAGCAGCCGGAAAAGCGCCAGCCATTGTTTCAAACTGATCTGCTGCAACCATTTTTCGTCGTTTTCGGAGTGGAACAAATACAGGAAGACTTCGCGCAGATTGCCGAAGTCTTTGTAGGAAGGGCTGAACCGCTCGTAGATGCGGATGCTCATTTCGCGGGTAAAGCTGTGGCGAGAAAATATACCCAGTTTTACCAAGGCGGGGTAAACGTGAACTTGCGCCAGCCAACCGTAAAAGCGTTGGCTGAATTGCCGGCAAAGGTTTTCGTCTTGTTCGAGGGAGTTGAGGAGCAGATTGAATCGGACTGAGGCCCGTTTTTTGCCCCCTTGGCGGAGAAATTCTATTAATGCGTTGAGTATTAAAACAAAATCAGTGTCAGGCAGATGTTCGGCCAACATCGGGCCGAGGTTTTGTGAAGTGAGTTTTTTCATGTCTTTATTATTTCATAGAACACGGTATGAGCCAAGTTGATTGTAAAAATTAATAAATGCAATAAATAAAATTATAAATCAAGTATTGACTATTTGAACCAGTTAAAAATTTTAAGCGTATGAAATATATAAAAAATAAAAACCGTTAAGATTTTGTAAGTAATATGCTGTTGTCAAAACAGATTTTGCGGTTTGATTTAAGTCATTATATTTTGTGTGTTTAATCAATAAAATAGTCAGATTAATACAAAATATTGATTGATGGGCGACGGTATTCCGTCGCCGGACAAGGAACACGAAATGCGGAAAATTCCCGAATTGGTTTGTCCCGCCGGCAACCTGCCCGCTCTGAAAACGGCGGTGGACAACGGTGCGGACACGGTGTACATGGGGCTGAAAGACGCGACCAATGCGCGTAATTTCCCCGGTTTGAATTTCGACATGAAGTCGGCGCGGGAGGGCGTGGCCTACGCCCATGCGCGCGGACGCAATGTGCTGATGGCGATTAATACGTTCGCACAGGCCGGACAGGTGGCGCGCTGGTATGCCGCGGTGGATACGGCGGCAGAGCTTGGCGCGGATGCGGTAATTGTCGCCGACCCCGCCGTTATGGCCTATGTGGCGGAACGGTATCCGAACCTGCGGCTGCACATGTCGGTGCAGGGGTCGGCCACTAATTACGAGGCCATTAATATGATGAAGGAGCTGTTCGGCGTCCGCCGCGCCGTGTTGCCGCGCGTGTTGACCGTGGATCAGGTCAAACACGTTATCGACAATACGGATGTGGAAATCGAAGTGTTCGGTTTCGGCAGTTTGTGTGTGATGGTGGAAGGGCGCTGCATTTTGTCGAGCTATGCGACGGGCGAATCGCCGAATATGCAGGGCGTGTGTTCGCCGGCGAAGGCCGTGCGCTGGGAGCAGCTTCCCGACCGTATGAACGTGCGGTTGAACCAGGTGTTAATCGACCAGTACAAACCGGACGAACCGGCCGGTTATCCGACCCTGTGCAAAGGCCGTTTCGAGGTGAACGACGAAACCTATTACGCATTGGAGGAACCGACCAGCCTGAATGTTTTGGAAATGTTGCCCGAACTCATCAAAATCGGCGTTTCCGCCATCAAAATAGAAGGCCGCCAGCGCAGCCCGATGTACACGGCGCAAGTAACCAAATCGCTGCGTCAGGCCTTGGATGCGGCCGCCGCCAATCCGGAACATTTCAAAGTCAATCCGCTATGGAACAATGCTTTGAGCAAGGTTTCGGAAGGGCATCAGACTACTTTGGGCGCGTACAGCCGCCCGTGGAAATAAGGGGAAAAGGATGAATCCGATGAAATTGTCGTTGGGGCCGGTTTTGTTTTTCTGGCAGAAGGAAGCGCTGCTGGAATTTTACGCTTCCATGCTGGATGCGCCGGTGGACACGGTTTATTTGGGCGAGGTGGTGTGCTCGCGCCGCCAGAAAATGCGCTTTGCCGACTGGTTCGGGCTGGCGGAAGACTTGGCGGAAAGCGGCAAGGAAATTATTTTGTCGTCGCAGGTGCTGCTGGAAAGCGAATCTGATTTGAAACGCCTGCGCAAAATCACCGGACAGGACAAATTCAAAGTCGAAGCCAACGACATGGGCGCGGTCAAGCTGGCGCGCGAACACGGTATTCCGTTTGTGGCCGGCGCCAGCCTGAATATTTACAACGAATCCACGCTGGACGTATTCCGCAAACTGGGTGCGTTCCGCTGGATTGCGCCGTCCGAACTGAGCCGCGACAAGGTTGCCGCCATCGCCGCTGTTTCAGACGGCATCGAAACCGAACTTTTCGCCTGGGGCAAAATGCCGCTTGCCTACTCGTCGCGCTGCTTTACCGCACGCCATTACAACCTGAACAAAGACAGCTGCGAATTCCGTTGCCTCGACTACGAACAAGGCATGGATATGAATACCCGCGAAGGCAAACCGTTTTTAACCATCAACGGCATCCAGACCATGTCTTACGGCTGCCAAAACCTGCTGCCGCACCATGAAGATTTGCGGCAAATCAGCGTGAATATGCTGCGCCTGTCGCCGCAGATGCACGGCATGACCGAAATCATCCGCCTGCACCGCGACGTGTTGGACGGCAAAGCCGCATGGGCGGACGTACGGCCCGAATTGGAAAAACTGGCCGCCGGCACGCTGGTTGACGGCTATTGGCGCGGACTGCCCGGTATCGAAGCCGTAAAGGAGGAATATTATGGCGCTGCCTGAAATCGTACTGCCGAAATGGATGGGCAGAATCGGCGCGAAACTGCCCGGCAAACCACCGCGTTTCATACTGGTGTCGGCGTTGAACGCCATGTTGAAAAAAGGGCTGCTGCCTGCCGATATGGAACTTTTCGCCGGAAGGAGGTTCGAAATTGAAGTACTGGATGCGGGTATCACAGTCCGTTTCAGTGCCGACAACCAAAAATTTACCGACGATAATTTCAACGGCACGCCCGATTTGCGGCTTGCCGCCAACGGCATCGACTTCATGCGCATGATGATGCGCGAAGAAGACCCCGACACCTTGTTTTTCAACCGCAAGCTGCAAATCGAAGGCGACACCGAGCTGGGCCTGATAACCAAAAACCTGCTCGACAGCGTCGATTGGCCGTTTGGAGGCTGGTTTCTGAACAAGGGAGCTTCTTCATAGAGACTGGGAACATACCGACCGAGGCCGTCTGAAACGTTTTCAGACGGCCTCATCACAATCAAGGGCGCGATATTCGCGGCAGCGGCGACAAGCCGCCCATATACAACCTGACACCGACAACAGGAGCCGTCATGAAAACCCATTCCTCCACTTCGGCAGCACCCGACGAAACCGCCTCGTACGCGCAAGACGGTCTGACTGCCGAATTTTACCGCGGCAGGCAGGATGCCGTTTCCGACCAGGCCGTCATCATTCTCGGCGGCAGCGACGGCAACTTTAAGACCACGCAGCAGTTTGCCGCCGCCTTTGCCGACCACGGCCTGAACACGCTGGCGCTGCCTTATTACGGGCAGCCGCATCTGCCGAAGGACTTGGCGCAGATTCCCGTCGAAACCGTCGAAACCGCGGCGGGCTGGCTGCACCGGCGCGGCTTTACCCGTATCGGCATCTGGGGCATTTCGATGGGGGCGCAACTGGCGCTGCTGGCCGCCAGCCTGATTCCGGCGATAGGCCGGGTTGCCGCCGTCAGCCCGCTGGACGTCTGCGTACAGGGATTGCAGGTTTCGCCCCGCAAACGGCTGCTCGATTGTTCGGCCTTCACATGGCGCGGGCAGGACTTGCCGTATTGTCCGTTGCGGATGAACAGGCGGCGGGTATGGCGCGACAGCCTGAAAAGCCTCGGCCTGAATATGCGTTCCTGCTATCGCAGCGTGGCGACGGCGGCGGAGGAAGCCCGCATCAAGATAGAAAACATCAACGGCGCCATCCTGCTGCTGACTGCGGGATACGATCTGATGTGGCCCGCCCATCCGTCCGCCCAGCGCATGATGCGGCGTTTGCAGCGCAAACATTTCGCCCATCCTTACAGCGAGCAGAGTTACCTTCATGCCGGCCATTTCCTGTTCCCCGACCTGCCGCATATCAAGAAACCGTTTGCCGCAACCCCTCTCGTTTATGCGAAGGAACACGCGCGCAGCAGTCGGGATGCGTTTGAAGCGACGGTACAGTTTTTCAGAGAGTGGGCGGATTGATATTTTTATTGTTGAGGCCGTCTGAATTTTCGCAATTTTAAAAACGGTATCTCAAGTTCAGTGCGATTTCATTCTGTCGGTAAACATAAAAATCCGAATTGCTGCGGCTGACCGTCCGCTTGAATCTTAATTCGGGAGAGATGTTTTTAAACTGCCATTTCGATGCGCCCAAAGCGGCGGTAAAAATGGTCTGCCTGTCGCGGCGGCGTTCGCCGTCGGTGTGGTAGCTGCCTTCGTCGTAGCGGCTGAGGCGGTGAAGGGCGGCGGCGTTGAGATAGATACCGTTGCCGAAAATTTTATAGCCGCCAATGCGGGCGGTGTATTCCCTGCTGCTGGCAAACGCGTCGGGATACTTGCGGCGGGTGAGGTCGATGCTGCCGAACAGGCCGAGGCCGTCTGAAAATGTGTAGCCCAATCCTGCGCCGGAAGTATAAAGGCTGTAGTCGCTGTAATATCCGCGCTCGCTTTCCAGATATTTGACCCGTTTGCCTTCCAGTCGGGCGTTGACCGACCATTTGCGCCCCAAATTCCGTTCCCAGTTTATATCCGCGCCCCATGCGCGGTAACGGCTGCGGCCGCCGCGAAAGTAATGTTCGAAATACGGGGTCAGCGTCAGGTTGTCGTCGGCATCGGCGTATTGGTAGCCGACGGACAGCAGGGCGGTGTTTTCACTGTATTTTTCAATCGGTTCGCTTTGGGTATCGGCGCGGTCAAATCGGCTGCCGTAGGCAATAGGGCGCAGGATGAGGTTGTGATGACCCTTGAGCGGAACGGATTTCGAGGCGGCGGCGCTGTATTGCCAAAACGCCGAGCCGACGGGCTTGGGCAGGGAGCGGTAGCTGAAACATTCGCCCATCAATTCGCCCACGCATTCGCGTTTGCCGTTGCCTTGATTGATGTTGTCGCTGTAACCGCGCCCGACGGAAATGTCGCCGTGCCAGCGGCTGCGTTTGTCGAGGATGTCGAGATAGTTTTGCACCGTCTCTTTGGTTTCAGACGGCATTCCGCCTTGCAAAACCTTTTCGAAACCGGCTTTTGCTTCGCGGGTCTGATTGTCTTCACCGTAAAGCCGTGCCAGTTCCAACCCTATGCGGACATCGTCGGGTGCAGCCTGTTGCGCCGTTTTCATCTTTTCCAGCGCGCCGGAAACATCGCCCTGCGAACGCGCCAGCAGCCCCTCGGCCATCAGCACCAGATGCGGTTTGTGGCCGGAAAGGGTGCGGTAGTGCGTCAGAAATTCCCTCACTTTGTTCCACTGCCTGTCGTTGACCGCGTAATAAATGCCCAAAGCCAAATCGTGTTCCGTGTGCGGCACATGATAAGTCTCGCCGCCGATATCAATGCGGCTTTCATCTGAAAGGCCGTCTGAAAACGCTTCCGCTTCCTGATACTGCCTGATTTGACGCTGAACTCCGTCGCGCAGCATACGGGTGTCGTCATCGTCGGCAAAGGCGGGGATGGAAAGGGGTAGCAGCAGGGCAAACAGGCAGGCGCGGTTTTTCATTTCGGGTTTCCACAATATAAGGGAAGCCGAATCACATCATCGGCTTCCCCATCCTTAAAATCCATCGGCGATCCTTTTGAATGCATGTTTTCAGACGGCCTCAACGCTTGCGTCCGCCGAATGCAACATCGTCTGCCGCACCTGCTTTACGGGTGGCGATACCCGCCATTGCCGCCGCGCCTTTGCCGTAGAATTGCCCCTTCATACCTTGGGCGGTATCGGCAAACGTGCCTTTGGTGTTGTCGATTTTCGCTTTATCGAAGCTGATTCTGTCCGCACCGCGCGCAATCTGGCCGCCCATCGTTCCTTGAGTTGTCGTACCGAATTTTGCCGTAACCGTGCCGCGGTAGAAATCGTTTGCGCCGGGCGTGTGTTTGTTGATGCCGACCACATCGTAGGTCGCCGTTGCCAAGCCTTGAGTCCGTCCGGTCGGATTGTCGCCGGCATACCATACCGTGCGGCGGGCGTCGGTCATGTTCAGGTTGGTGCTGTTTTGAACAGGCGTACCCGATGCGCGCGGCGCCCATTCGCCGAAGTAAACGCCGCTATTGTCAGGCAGGTTTTTGACTTGGCCGATGACCAGGCCGCCGAATTTCGGCGCGATGGGCAGTTTGACATCGGTAATCTGGCGCACGGAATAAACATCCACATTCGCCGCACGTTTTTCATACCAGACTTGGCCCAACGTCGGATTGGTAAAGAACGAAATGACGGGATTGACGTCTTTCACCGTCAGATAAGTCGGATTGGCCAAACCGTTTGCCGTGCCGTTGATATTGGCTCCGTTAATCGGCCTGTTGCCGTATTTTTTGTTGATGTGTTTGACGGGGCCGTCGCCGATGTTGATACGGATGGAACTGTTGTTGATTCTCAAAGCCGCTTTGCCTGCGCCAAACGGTATGGCGGTGGAAGGCTGCCTCGTATCGATGGTGTTGTAGTTGGAAGATTCGCCTGTCGGAGCGGCGGAGACGGTTGCAGATGCGGCCAGTGCCAAAGCTGCGGCCAATAATTTCAGTTTCATGGCTATCACCTTTTATATTAAAGAATACGCCGTTTGCGGAACAGCGCAGCCGTTTTGCGTTTCAGCGCAAAATGTTGCGGCGGGGAGTGTTCGTTCGGGTTGGGGCGACCCGTCGTTATTCTTTGTAAGGCAGCGGCATGGAAACAGTGTTTGTAAATATTTTTGTAAATCTTATCTTTTCTAATTATGAAAATGAATATTAATACCGTTTGTATATATAATCAACCGTTAATCAGTGAGTGTTGTGTCTGGTTTTGTAAAATTTTAAAGAAAATAACTTATGGCAGAACCGAATAGAAATATCCATTTGAATTCACTAGAGCTAAACCACTTATATCGATACAACTTGTTTATTAACCTCGTCATTCCCGCGCAGGCGGGAACCCAGCCCCATCCGCACAGAAAGTTATCGGATAAAACCGGTTTCTTCAATTCCACGTTCTGGATTCCCGCCTGCGCGGGAATGACGGTTGATAAATAGGTAGCAGGTGTTGTATCGATGTAAGTGGTTTAGCTATACAAAAGGCCGTCTGAAATTTTTTCAGACGGCCTCTCAAACTTCGCCCCGTCAGAATTTGCCTGTAAACCCGACGGTAACCGCCCGTCCCGGTGCGGGGATGGGGACGTTGGACATCGGGTCAAGATAATAGCGGTTGGTCAGGTTGCTGACGCTGAAGTTCATACTCAAGTTTTTGCCGAAGTTGTAGCGTCCGTAAGCATCCAATACCAAGGCGGAACGCCAGTGGTAGGGGCGGCCTGATGCCTGCATAATCCGCGCCAAGCCCTGACGCGCCAGTTTGTCCTGCTGGTCGGTATCGACGGTGCTGTGGTAGATGCCGCGCATACCCAGTTCCAGCCTGTTGTTGAAGCGGCGGGTGCCAACATCGAGGTTGAGCGAGTATTTCGGCTGCATGGCCTGATAGAAGCGGGTGGCGCCGAAACCGCCGTCGATACATTCGGGGATGCGGTTGTTATAGACGTCGTAGTTGAAGGCGGTTGATTTGTCGCAGGTGCGCTGCTTTAAGCGGTAGTTTGCGCCGAACGAGGCAAACCATTTGCCGCTGTCGATACGGCTTTGCAGCTCGATGCCGCTGGTCTGTTTCTTGTCATATTGGGTCAGGTTTTTGTTTTCGGTAATGTCGATGGCATTTTTGATGGTGTTGTTGTAGTAGGTCAGGCGGATGTTGCCGTGTTTCAGCCGCTGCCAATAGGGCGCGAAATTGAAGGAATAGCCTGCTTCCCAGTTGGTGCTGCGTTCGGGCTTCAGGTTGAATTCGGTATTGTAGGCTTCCAGTAGGTTGACGTTGGTGGTGGTTGCTTCGTAAATGCTGGGGAAGCGGGTCGCCTGCGCGAAGCGGGCGAACAGGCGGCTGTTGTCGGTCAAATCGTAGCTGACGGCGATGACGGGCGACCATGCGCTGGCTTTCAGGTGTTTGGGCATGGGCCATACTTCGTCTTCGTTGGCGGGTTTTTTATAGAGGCGGTGGCCGCCGGTACTGCCCATCGTAGTCGCCCGTTCTTTTTTTTGCAGATAGGGTGTTTTAACATCATCTATTGCAGCATTGGTTAAATATTTGAAATAGCTGCCTTGCAATCCCTGCGGATTGTTTACTTTTTCATTAAATTGCCCTTGCGCGAAAACCGGCCCTTGATATTTTCCGTCGATATAGGGCGTATAGACTTCTTTCTGCCGGTAAACGGCTTCGTCGTGGTTGAAGGACGGGTTATCTACCTGTGGATTGTCGCCGTTTGCGTTGGCATAGATGACTTCGCCGGTCTGCCTTTCTCCGTTAATCGAATATCCTTTATCGTTATAGTCATAACCGTATTTGTGGCGGAATTCGTTTATCAGACGATTTGACTCGTCAACATCTTCTGTTCTCAGGATTTTCCGCACATCGTCCGCTTCTTCTTTATTTGCAATCAGTTCGTAATAGGGGATATAGCTGCCGAGTATGTAGCCGTCCGAGCTTTTCCCTCCTTGCAAATCGACGGAATAAAACGGATCTTTTCTCGCCCGCCTTGCTTTTGCCAAGGCATCGTCGTAAGCCCAGAATTTGTCGTAGCGTATGCCTGCCTGAATGTTCAGGCGGTCGGTTGCCTGCCAGTCGAAAGCGACTCCCGCGCCCCATTCGTGGCGGCGTCCCGCCCTCGGGCCGGCAACGGCTGTGGCGGCTGTGGCGGCACCGATGATGTCGAAGATATCTTTGTCGTTGCTGGTGATTCGGTTGGATTCGTCCAGTTTTTCATATTGGACGTTGGCGGAGAGGGTCATGGCGAGCTTGTCGGTCAGGCGCATGCGGTTGCTGATGTCGGCGCCGGTACGGGTGGCGCGGGTGCGCTGTTCCACGCCTGATTTGACGCGGTATGCCCCGGGGGCAGGAGGCGGATCTTTCGGCTCTTCGGCAGGAACCAAACCTTCGGCAACCAGCTCGCGGCAGCCTATGCCTTCGCTGATGTGCCTGCCGATAAATTCGCTGGGAATTTTATTGTGGACAAAGCAGTTGGCCCACTTGTCGTATTCCTGATCGCCGTAGGTAACGGCCAAATCCGGCCCGCCGCTTTGATGGCGGGAACCGGTGGTTTGGGTGCGCCAGATATTGGCCTGCAAGTCTATCCAGCGGCTGCCTTCGGGTTTCCATTCGTAGCCGATTTTATGGCTTTTGGTGTCGATGGTGGAATTGAGCGTTTGTGCAGGTATGACCAGCGGCGGCCTGCCGGTGAAGTTGAACTCGTTGCTGAAGCCCAGCAGGATGGCGTTGTAAAAGGGGTTGTTTTCGCCGAAACGGACGCGGGTGCGCATATGGCCGAGGCTGATTTTCTGATTGTTGGGCAGATACCAGTTGTTTTTCAGCAGCAGGCTTTTGCTCGCCACATTGCTGTTGAACACTTCTTCGCCGGGGCGGTAGAGCTTCGCCATGTTCGGTATCATGGTCGCGCCCGTATTACCGAAATCTGCATTGTCGGGGTCGTATTCAGGATTGTTCAGATAGCCGCCCGCCCCGCGTTTGCCGCTGAAGTAATTGCCTTTTTTTCGGTCGCTGTAAGCAATCAGGCCGTCTGAAATATCGGTTTTAAACGCCGCCGAAACCATGCCCGAGCGGTCGTCTTTGAAATTGCCGATTTTGCTGCTGCGGCTGCGCGGCGGGTTTTTCTCTTGGAAATCGAGTGCCTGATAAGGCTCCAACGTTCCGGCGACTGCGCCCGCCGCCCCGTCTGCCGTCGGCCTGCCTGGAATGGTGCGGTAGTCTTCAACACCGAGGTATTGCAAATTGTCAACGCGGGGCTTGGCCGTATTGCCCGAAAAACTGCCTTTTATCTGAATACCCCATTTTTTCCCTTCGGGAACAATGTCTTCCGGCTCAATGGTTTGAATGGCGACCGAACCGCCCACTCCCGATTTGACACCTCGGGTCATCGACGGCCCTTTTTCTACCGCAATACTGCGAAATAGGGCGGGATCGACATAGTTTCTGTCGGCAACGCCGTAATTGTTCATCCATACGTCGACGGTCTGTTCCGTTCCGTCAATGGTAACGGGGATACGGCCTTTTCCGGCGATGCCGCGGATGCTGGGTGTAATCGCGCTGCCCGCATTGCGCGTATTCATGTTGTACACGCCGTTGAGCCCCTTGAGGATGTCACCGGCGGCATCGGGGCGGTAGCGTTCGAGGTATTCTTTGCCGAGATAGGCGTTGGAGACGTTTTTGCTGTATTGCTGCGCTTCGCCTTTTTGGTCTTTGGTCAGGCGTTTGCCGCGGACTTCGATAGTGTTGAGGACGGCGGTGTCGGGTGTAACCGCATCTGCTGCCCACAGGTGCGGGCTGTGCCACAAAATACTGAGGCAGGCGACGATGGTTTTGAAGGTGAGGGGATGGTTTCTCATGGATATACTCCCAAGTGTTGTTTTCCAAGGTAAACCGACTCGGATTTCAGCAGCGAAGGCGCGAAATTTCGAATGGCCAGTTCGTCTTGGATATGTTGCGCGCAGATTATTCTGCGGCGGACAAAGACAAATGAGGAGTAGTGGTTTGTGGAATATTATGGTTCGGATAGGGTATTTTTAATCAATAAAAACGCCCCTCCGTTGATTTATGAATATTATATGATTTGAAAATGTTTTATAAGTTTTGTTCCCTTATGTGGATTTTTATGGATAAACGGATTTCTGTCTGTATGCGTAAATGTGATATTACAAGGGGGGGAAGAAAAAAGGGGATTTTTCTTTGGTAAGAAAAATATTTCAAAAATACTCAAGTTTAACAAAATCTAGCACTTATTTCCTTTCTCTATATTGTTATTTGTCATGGGTTATCAGTTCCAAATGCAAGTATAGTTTAATGTGGTGATTATGAACTTGACTATTACAGTATTTGTGAATAGGTATATTTCTACATTTTTTGACTTAGCGGGGTTCGTTAAAGCATAGTATGATGTTTTCCTAATTATCTTAATTACGATTGATAAATCATATTTCGAATGGATAGTTTAAAGTATAGATAATATATTGTGATTTACGAATAAGATATTGTTATGAAATGTTGATTTTTATCATAAAATGATATTGCTGATATTGTGTTGAAATTTGAGATAAAAAGAGTTGGTATGTTAAGACATTACCAACTCTTTTTATTGAATAGAAAGGTGTTATGATGTTTCAATAAATATAATCATCTGGAAAAACGCTTAACCAATCCTTCTCAAACATTCACGGTCTCGGCTACTTCGTTGTAGCTGTCGATTTCGTTGAAGTTCATGTAGCGGTAGATTTGGTCGCCCTGTTCGTTGATAATGCCGATGTTGGCTTGGTATTCTTCAACGGTCGGGATTTTGCCCAGTTTGGAGCAAATCGCCGCCAACTCTGCCGAGCCGAGGTAAACGAAGGTGTTTTTACCCAAGCGGTTCGGGAAGTTACGGGTGGAAGTGGACATGACAGTTGCACCTTCGTGTACTTGGGCTTGGTTACCCATACACAGCGAACAACCCGGCATTTCCATACGCGCGCCGGCGCGGCCGAGTACGCCGTAGTGGCCTTCGTCGGACAACTCTTTCGCGTCCATTTTGGTCGGCGGCGCCATCCACAGGCGGACGGGGATGTCGGACTTGCCTTCCAAGAGTTTGGAGGCGGCGCGGAAGTGGCCGATGTTGGTCATGCACGAACCGATGAACACTTCGTCGATTTTGGTGCCGGAACGTTCGGACATGAAGCATACGTCGTCCGGGTCGTTCGGGCAGGCGATAATCGGCTCTTTGATGTCGTCCATGTTGATTTCAATCACGGCGGCATATTCGGCATCTTTATCCGCCTCGAGCAATTCGGGGTTTGCCAACCATACTTCCATGGCCTTGATGCGGCGTTCCAAAGTGCGCGGGTCTTGATAGCCGTCAGCAATCATGTTTTTCATCAACACGACGTTGGATTTCATGTACTCGATAATCGGCTCTTTGTTGAGCTTCACGGTACAGCCGGCGGCGGAGCGTTCGGCGGATGCGTCGGTCAATTCAAAGGCTTGTTCCACTTTCAAATCAGGCAGGCCTTCGATTTCGAGGATGCGGCCGGAGAAGATGTTTTTCTTACCGGCTTTGGCCACGGTCAGCAAACCTTGTTTAATCGCGTAAAGCGGAATGGCGTTTACCAAATCGCGCAGGGTTACGCCCGGTTGCAGTTTGCCACTAAAGCGTACCAATACGGACTCAGGCATATCGAGCGGCATGACGCCGGTAGCTGCTGCGAAAGCAACCAGACCGGAGCCTGCGGGGAAGGAAATACCGATAGGGAAACGGGTGTGGCTGTCGCCGCCGGTACCGACGGTATCGGGCAGCAGCAGGCGGTTGAGCCATGAGTGGATCACGCCGTCGCCCGGACGCAGAGATACGCCGCCACGGGTAGAAATGAAGGCGGGCAGTTCTTTATGGGTTTTCACATCGACAGGTTTCGGATAAGCCGCGGTGTGGCAGAAAGACTGCATCACCATATCGGCGGAGAAGCCCAAGCAAGCCAAGTCTTTCAACTCGTCGCGGGTCATCGGGCCGGTAGTGTCTTGCGAGCCGACCGTCGTCATGCGCGGTTCGCAATAAGTACCTGGGCGTACGCCTTGTCCTTCGGGCAGGCCGCAGGCACGACCAACCATTTTTTGCGCCAAGGTGAAACCGGCTTTGCTTTCGGCAGGCGCTTGAGGCAGACGGAATTCGGTAGAAGCAGGCAGTTTCAGTGCTTCGCGCGCTTTGGCAGTCAGACCGCGACCGATAATCAGGTTGATACGGCCACCGGCTTGTACTTCGTCCAGCAATACTTGCGATTTCAGGCTGAACTCGGCAACAGTTTCGCCGTTTTTCACGATTTTGCCTTCATAAGGCAGAATATCGACGACATCGCCCATTTTCAGCGCGGAAACATCGACTTCAATCGGCAGCGCGCCGGAGTCTTCTTGAGTGTTGAAGAAAATCGGCGCGATTTTGCCGCCCAAGCATACGCCGCCGAAACGTTTGTTCGGTACGAACGGGATGTCTTCGCCGGTATGCCAAATGACGGAGTTGGTTGCGGATTTGCGTGAAGAACCGGTACCGACCACATCGCCGACGTAGGCAACGGGGTGGCCTTTGGCTTTGAGTTCTTCCAACAATTTAATCGGGCCGACTTCGCCCGGTTTGTCGGGATTGATGCCGTCGCGCGGGTTTTTCAGCATGGCCAGCGCGTGCAGCGGAATATCGGGACGGCTCCATGCGTCGGGCGCGGGAGAGAGGTCGTCTGTATTGGTTTCGCCGTCAACTTTGAAGACGGTAACGGTGATTTTTTCGGGAACTTTGGCGCGTGAGGTGAACCATTCGGCATCCGCCCAAGATTGCAAAACTTCCTGCGCGTATTTATTGCCTTTTTCGGCTTTTTCTTGAACGTCGTGGAAAGAATCGAACATCAGAAGCGTATGTTTCAAACCTTTGGCGGCGATGGGCGCAAGTTTGTCGTCGTCCAAGAGTTCGATTAACGCGTGAATGTTGTAACCGCCGAGCATCGTACCTAAAAGTTCGGTCGCATATTCGGGGGAAATCAGCGGGCTGGATGCGCTGCCTTCGGCAACGGCAGCCAGGAATGAGGCTTTGACTTTGGCGGCATCGTCCACACCGGGCGGAACACGGTGGGCAAGCAGTTCGACCAAGAATTCACCTTCGCCTGCGGGCGGGTTCTTCAGCAGCTCAACCAAATCGGCGGTTTGCTGAGCGTTCAAAGGGAGGGGCGGGATACCGAGGGCGGCGCGCTCGGAGGCGGCTTTGCGATAGGCTTCTAACATCTCTTTGTTCCTTTTTTCTGTTTTTCTTCTAAACTACTGCGAATGATTTGCAATTGAAAAATTGTAAACAATTCCTTTGAACATCATAGACCAGTTTTTAAAAAATTGGAACATTCATGTTATTGGATGTAATAGATATTTACTATTGAATCGGATGGTTTTGAAATGATAGCAAAGGCCGTCTGAAAACAAAGTTTCAGACGACCTTTATGTTTTATGTTAAGCATATTATCGGAAAAGGGCGGTCGCGTTATCCGGCGGCTTTTTCTTTAGTTGCGTACTCGCTCCCGTCTTTGCATAAGAGCTTAGGCTGTTTGCCTTTTTCGATAACGTCTTTGCCAATAACGACTTTTGCCACGCCTTTCAAATCAGGCAGTTGATACATGGTATCCAACAGGCAGCGTTCAACGATGGAGCGCAGGCCGCGCGCGCCGGTTTTGCGTTCCATTGCCTGACGGGCGATGCTGCGCAAGGCTTCTTCTTCAAATTCCAATTCGACATTTTCCATGCCGAACAGGGTTTGATATTGTTTCACCAAAGCATTTTTCGGCTCGGTCAAAATGTTCACCAATGCGTCTTCGTCCAATTCTGCCAACGTGGCGATAACGGGCAGACGGCCGATTAACTCGGGAATCAGACCGAATTTAATCAAGTCTTCAGGCTCAACGATTTCAAACAATCCGGTAATGTCGGCATTTTCGTCCTTGCTGTGAACAGACGCGCCAAAACCGATACCGCCTTTTTCAGTACGCTGACGGATTACTTTTTCCAAACCTGCAAATGCGCCGCCGCAGATAAACAAGATGTTGGTGGTATCGACATTGATAAATTCCTGATTCGGATGTTTGCGGCCGCCTTGGGGTGGAACGCTGGCAACCGTACCTTCAATCAGTTTCAGCAAAGCTTGTTGTACGCCTTCACCGGATACGTCGCGGGTAATTGACGGGTTGTCGCTTTTACGCGAGATTTTGTCGATTTCGTCAATATAAACGATGCCGCATTGGGCTTTTTCGACATCGAAATCGCATTTACCCAAGAGCTTGGTAATGATTTGCTCAACGTCTTCACCGACGTAACCCGCTTCGGTCAGCGTGGTCGCGTCCGCCATCACGAACGGTACGTCCAGTTTGCGCGCCAAAGACTGCGCCAACAGGGTTTTACCGGAACCGGTCGGACCGATAAGCAGGATGTTGGATTTCGACAATTCGACGTTGCCGTTGGCTTTGGGATGGCGCAGGCGTTTGTAATGGTTGTACACCGACACCGCCAAGGCTTTCTTGGCTTGTTCCTGACCGATAACATGGTCATTGAGGTTGGCGACGATTTCGGCAGGCGTGGGCAGTTTGCCTGTGGGAAGCGATTTTTTCTCGGTTTCTTCCGCCGGCTCTGAATTTGAGTTGTGCAGCATAATGCCGCATGTTTCTACACATTCGTTGCATATAAAGGCGTGTTCGCCTTCAATCAGATTTTTGACTTCGTGCTCGGACTTGCCGCAGAATGAGCATGAGCGTTTTTCTTCAGACATGGTGTTTTCTTTAAATTAAAGTAAGTGATGTTCGGCTCCGCTGGGAGGGGAGATAAGGGCAGAAAAGCCGTTTTAAAGGGAGCCGTCCCGTTCCCGCCCTTGATAAAGCTGTTAAGTATAACTAAGTATCGACTGCTTTATCAAACTTATCCGAAAGGAGGGCGGATTAACCGTATTCAGACGGCCTAAAAGGAGACGGAAAGATGCAAACAAACGAAAAATTCGAGTAGTTTGCTTTACAAAGCCTTTGATTTTAAGCAAAATAATAGATTGAAAATAATTCGGGAAACGCCTGTGTTCAAGTTAGGTATTTAATTAGAAATACGGCAAGGCCCGTTTGAAATATCAAAATTAGAAAGATCCATAATACCGATGATGAAACTATGCAAAAAAATGACTGCCGTCTGCTTGGGCGTATCGCTCTCATTGGCGGCAATGCCGGCGGTGGCCGACGATATGGACGTGCTGGGCCAGTTTTTGGAACAGAATTTTCCAACTCAGCAAGACCCTTTGGAAGTTTTAGCAATCAGCAAAGCCGAGCAGGTGGAAGCGCAGGCGATGATGGCGGGGCCGCTGCTTTCTTCGCAGTCTGCCTTGATTATGAACAACAAAACCGGTGAAGTGCTGTATCAGAAAAACGCCAACCGCGTGATGCCGATTGCGTCGATTTCCAAACTGATGAGTGCGATTGTGTTGCTGGATGCCGATTTGAACATGAACGAGCTGGTTACGATTACGCCTGAGGAAATCGACCGGTTGAAAGGTACGGGTAGCCGTTTGAGTATCGGTACGTCGCTGCCGCGCAAGGAATTGCTGCACTTGAGCCTGATGAGCAGCGAAAACCGTGCGACCCACGCGCTGGCGCGTACTTATCCGGGCGGGATTAACGCATTCGTTGCGGCTATGAATGCCAAGGCGCAGAGTTTGGGTATGAGCAACAGCCGTTTTTACGAACCGACCGGTTTGGATTACCGAAATGTATCGACTGCGCACGACTTGAGCCGCTTGGTGGCTGCGGCAAGCAAGTATCCTCTTATCCGTCGTAATTCCACTTCCAACTACGGGGCGGTTTCTACGGCGTCGGGTAGTCTGCGTTATAAAAATTCCAATGCGCTGGTTCGTGAAGGCGGTTGGAATATTGAATTGCAGAAAACCGGCTATATCCGTGAGGCAGGCCGTTCGATGGTGGTTAAGGCCAATGTGCAGAACCAACCGATTACCATCGTGCTGCTTAATTCTCCGTCATCCACAACCCGCGTGAATGATGCGCGTAAAATCGAATCTTGGATGTTGCAACGCCGTTCTTAATGCAGTTTGCCGGAAGTGGCAAAACAACTGTAATACTTGATATAACGATAAAAACCGCGTTAGCCGTATGATTTATGGGAAGGCCGTCTGAAAATCCGTTTCAGACGGCCTTTGTTGTTGTTTTTTGTTATGTAGTTGTATTTAATCAATAATATTAACCAAGGAGGTTTTATGCAATTATTTCCAAATATGCGTTCGGCTTTATTGGTTACTGTCGTTACCGTTGCAGCGGGCTGTACTTCTGTCGCCGACATGGTCGGTTACGATACCGAAACATTGAATGAAAGTGCGGCTAAAAGCTATTTGCAGGTTTTGCGTCAGGCGCAGAGCAAACAGGTATTGGATACCTCGTCGCGGACGTCGCGGCGGATTACGGCGGTGTTCAACCGTCTGAAGCCGTATGCGGAAAGGGAAAACCGTACGGGAGTGCCGTTCCGTTGGCAGATGAACGTTATCCGCAGCAATGATTTGAACGCGTGGGCAATGCCGGGCGGGAAAATGGTCATGTACACGGGTATGGTAGACAGGCTGCATCTGAGCGATGACGAAATTGCTGCCGTTATCGGTCATGAAATGACTCACGCGCTGTTGGAACACAGTAAAAAAGCCATCGGCGGACAGGTGCTGACCGGTCTCGGCGGTTCGATATTGGCCAGCGCTACCGGTGTGGACGGCGGACTGGTCGGGCTGGGCTCAGACTTGATTGCGACCAAACCTTTTTCCCGTTATCAGGAAAGCGAAGCCGATGCGGGCGGGGTAAGGCTGATGGCGCAGGCGGGTTACAATCCGCAAGCGGCAGTAACGGTATGGGACAAGATGAGCAAGGTGCAGGGCGGTATGTCTGTGGCGTTGCTCTCTTCGCATCCGACCAACGAGGCGCGCAGACAGGCAATCATACGGATGTTGCCGGAAGTGATGCCGATATATCAGCGCAGCCGCAGCCGTTGAGGAGGAGAGGGTATTTGGAGGCCGTCTGAAAAGTTTCAGACGGCCTTTTTGTGGAATTAAATTACATTTGTATCTTTATCAAATATTTTCGTCTTAGGCCGTCTGAAAAAATTGCAGGATAAAAACAGCTATGATTTATAAAAAGTTTTGATTGCATCGAGAAGAATGGCAGGCAGGGGGCAATACAAGGTTTTTGTTAACCGGATTGAGGTTTATATTGTTTGTTTTTGATTTGCATCAAGGTTGTTTAAGATTGTGAAATTTTCCAACATTGGAATATTTGCAATGATATTTTATTGCTTTATGTATTAAATACAAAATGTTAGTTATGCTTTTAATACGGGTAATAATGAAATTTAGTTGTATTTGGCAAGTTTAAATTTTATTAACCTGAAACCGGACGTATTATTTTCATTTTGAGAAACATGAATTTGGTTTTCAGACGGCCTGCCGTTGATGGAATTTTGTCTACAATCCTATAGCCGCTATCTGTCAAGCGGGAGGCAATTCATTCATGCTTGTTTTCTGTTACACTTCATCTGCGTTGTAGACCTTGATTTATATAATAAATTCTTGAGTATATTGCTCAACTTTCCCATTTTCCGTCGGTTCGCGAATGTAATAAAAATACGGAATGGTTTTCCGTTTATGAACATCATCCCTAAAATTCCACAGGACACTACCATGAGTGAAAACTTGTTAACCCTGACCATAGACGGCCACGAGGTCAAAGCCTCCGCCGACTCGTCAATCATTCAGGCCTATGCCCGTGCTGGCAGCGCGATTACCGCCAACGTCGGCTGCATGGGGCAAGGCGTGTGCGGCTCCTGCCGCTGCATGATCCGCAAGGAAGGCGAGCGCGAAGTAACGACTGCGTTGGCGTGTGAAACCAAAGTCGAAGAAGGGATGCAGGTCAGCTTTTTGGACTATTTTATCCCCGAGCATATCCAATATTACGACGTAAGCGAGGTCGGCGACGGCTGGAACTGGCTGGACGATACCGCCAAAGCCTTCCCCGAAGCGCAACACTGCCGTCATTGCGGCGGTTGCAACCGCGCCTGCCCCAAAGGTTTGGAAGTGGAAAACGGCGTGGCGCAGGTGGTATCGGGCGATTTCGGCGCGGCTGCGCTGACCTTCGACCAATGCGTGATGTGCAACCTCTGCACCCTTTCCTGCCCGGAACACATCCGTCCGAACCATTTAGGCTTGTTCGCCCGCCGTATGAAAGCGGCGCGTACGCTGCGTCCGGTGGATTTGATGCGTCGTCTGCGCGAAATCGACAGCGGCAAAATGAAAGTCGAATTTGAAAAGGAGGCAATGTGATGGCGAACGAAATCCAAGGCATAGACTACGAAACCGCCCTTGCCAACCTGCGCGCTTCCTCATTGGAACTGCGCGGCGACCTGCCGGAAAAAAACGAATTGTTGAGCCAGTTTCACCCCGACTATCAGGCAAATGCGCGCGTCAAACTGCCCATCGGTCCGAACACGGGCGATTACTGCCATCCTGATTTGGCGAAACTGCTGATCAGTCATCCCCTGATTGACGACTATGATTTGTCGGGCGCGGAACACTTGAACACCGACGTGCTGGTTATCGGCGGTGGCGGTGCGGGTGCGGCGGCGGCATTGTCTGCAACCGAAGCAGGCGCGCGCGTGATTATGGCGAACAAGCTGCGTATCGGCGACAGCAATACCGTAATGGCAGAAGGCGGCATTCAGGCGGCTGTCGGCGCGGAAGACAGCTTGCAGCAGCACTTTGACGATACCATCAAAGGCGGCCACAACGCAGGCAAAAAAGAATTGGTGGCGCAAATGGTTACCGACGCGCCGTCCGCCATCCGCTGGCTGATCGGCTTGGGCATGACTTTCGACCTTGCCAAAGGCGCGGACAGCAACGGCATGTTGAGCCGCAAACGTGCAGGCGGTACGACCGTGCCGCGCATCCTGAGCTACCGCGACTTTACCGGCCTCGAAATGATGCGCGTACTGCGCGAGGCGGTCGAACTCGACGAAAACATCACCCAGCTCAACCGCCACCCCGCCATCGAATTATTGTCGGACGAACACGGCCGCTGCGTCGGCGCGATTTTGTACGATTTGGAAAAACGCTCTTTGGTATTGGTTCACGCCAAAGCCGTGGTATTGGCAACCGGCGGCAGCGGACGGCTGCATTTGCAGGGTTTCGCCACTTCCAACCACTACGGCGCAACCGCCGACGGTCTGGTGATGGCATACCGCATCGGCGCAAAACTGCGCGACATTGATTCCTTCCAATACCATCCGACCGGCGTCGCCCATCCGCCACACTTGGCGGGCGCGCTGATTTCCGAAGCCGTGCGTTCCGCAGGCACGAAACTGATCAACGGCTTGGGCGAACGTTTCGTTGACGAATTGCAGCCGCGCGACGTCGTTGCCGCCGCCATCTTGCGCGAGTGCCGCGAAGGCCGCGGCGTGGTGCGCGACGGACAGGTCGGCGTGTTCCTCGACACCCCACGCCTGATTGAAAACGATCCTGATGTGTTGAACCGTTTGGTTACGCTCGGCCACGTTGCCCATAAATGCGGCATCGACCCCGCCGTCGAGCCTGTAATGATTCATCCGACCCTGCACTACCAAAACGGCGGCGTCGAAATCAACGGCGACGGCGCAACCTGCGTCGAAGGCCTCTATTGCGCCGGCGAAGTAACCGGTGGCATCCACGGCCGCAACCGCCTGATGGGCAACGCGCTACTGGACATCATCAGCTTCGGCCGCCGCGCGGGTAAAGCCGCCGCCGGTTGCGGTCTGCCGCTGAAAAAAGTGCGCGGCGGTGTCGGACACGTCCACGATCTGCAACGCGAAATGACCCGCGCAGGACTGACCAGCGACATCAAAGCCCCCGTTTTATATCCCGACTACGGCAAATTCGATTTGCGCGAACACGCCGGTTTGCAGGAGCAACAATCATGAACCAAGCCAATCAAAACTTACTGCACCCGTCCCGCCAAGTCGGCGCGGATTTGGCCGCGTGGCGCAAAGTTGGCGGCGGCGAAGGCCTGCTGGCGGCACTTGCCGATCCTCAAAGCATCGTTTCCAAGCTGCAAGACGCCAACCTCTGCGGCATGGGTGGCGCAGGTTTCCCGACCTGGCGCAAATGGGAGGCGGCTGTTGCCGCCCAAAGCAAACACGGCGACAAATACGTCGTCTGTAACGCCAACGAAGACGAACCGGGTACGTTTAAAGACCGCGTATTACTGGCGAAAACGCCGCACCAAGTCATCGAAGGCGTACTGATTGCCGCCGTCGCCTGCCGCGCCAACAAAGCGATTATGTATGTCAACCCGCACCAGACCGAATCTGTCGCCGCCATCGTACCCGCCATCGAGCAGTGGAAAAAAAGCGATTTGTTCATCCGCATCGAAAACTATCTGGGCAAACCTTTAGACCTGAAATTGGTCGAAACTTCAGGCCGCTACATCGGCGGCGAAGAAACCGCCGTGATTTCATGGTTGGAAGGCGGTTTCCCGTTCCCGCGCCGCAAACCGCCGTTCCCTGCCGAAAGCGGTGTCAACGGTGAACCGACCCTTATCAACAACACCGAAACCTTCGCCAACATCCCGCAAATCCTTGCCAAAGGCGCGGAATGGTACAAATCGCTGGGTTTGGGCGATGCCGCAGGCACGAAACTCTACTCGCTTTCCGGCGACGTATTGAATCCGGGCCTGTACGAACTGCCGATGGGCACGACGCTGCAATCGCTGATTTTCGATCACGGCGGCGGTATGCTCGAAGGCCGCACGTTTAAAGCCGTCTTCACCGGCGGCCCGTCAAACACGCTTCTGACCGCGAAAGATTTGGATGTGCCTTTGGACTTCGTGTCCGTGCGCGAACGCAAATCCAGCCTCGGTACGGGCGCGATGATTGTGATTTCCGAAGGAACCAGCGTCGTGCGCAAAGTGTCCGAGTATGTGGAATTCTTTGCGTCCAACTCATGCGGACAATGCCCGCCATGCAAAGGCGGCACGTTCCAACTTTCACGCTTGCTCAACCGCGTGGATACCGGCATCGGCACTTCAGACGACCTCCGCGCCCTGCAAAGCCTGTGCCAACTGCTGCCACGAAGCGGCCGCTGCGGCCTGATTGACGGCGCGGTTACCGTGTTGCAAAGCTCACTGCGCACCTTCCCCGAAGAGTACGGCCTGCCGGTGGAGCAGGATTAATCCGATACGGGGTTTCAGACGACCTTTTCTGTATGGGAGGTCGTCTGAAAAATACCTGTATGAACCAACATGATGAATTAGGGTTTAAGTATTTGTTGGATTTCACAACATAAATTACTTACAGGACGGTTCGTCATCAGAAAAACGATACGGTGCATCCTGAGGTTTTGCCCTCTCCCTAACCCTCTCCCGCGGGAGAGGGGACAAATTGCAGAAAATCCGATAATGGTCGATTTCAGCACCATTATTCCCTCTCCCGCGGGTAGAGGGGACAGATTGCAGAAAATCTGATAAAGGTTGATTTTCAGCGCCATTATTCCCTCTCCCCGTGGGAGAGGGCTAGGGAGAGGGCAAAACGTAAAAGCTCAAGAAACGTCGTCTGAAAAAGATGACAACACAAACACGCATTACCCAAACCACCAAAAGAAAAACATAAAAAACAACTGCTGCCAAATACGTTTCAGACGGCCTGTTCCCACCAAAATCAGGCACATGTCGTCTGAAATCCGATTTCCCCGATACCTCAAACTAGGAGACTCAACATGGGCTTCAAGCCAATTCCTGCTGCGGTTGCGCTCGCGCTGACGCTGATTATCTGGTTCGTCATACCCGTGCCGCAGGGCGTATCGCCCGACGCATGGCACCTTTTGGCGTTGTTCGTCGGCATCATCGCCGGCATCATCGGCAAAGCCATGCCCATCGGCGCAATGGCGATTTTGGGCATTACCTTGGTCGCGCTGACCGGCGTGACCAACGAAAAAGCCGCCGACGCGACCAAAGACGCACTGAGCAGCCTCAACAACTCGTTAATCTGGATGATCGGTATCGCCATCATCATCTCGCGCGGTTTGTTGAAAACCGGCTTGGGGATGCGTATCGGCTACCTTCTGATTTCCCTTTTCGGCAAACGCACGCTGGGCGTAGGTTACAGCCTGGCTTTGGCCGATTTGGTCATCGGTCCGGTCACACCGAGCAACACCGCGCGCGGCGGTGCGATTGTGCATCCGATTATGCGCTCCATCGCCCTGAGCTTCGATTCCGACCCCGAAAAAGGCACGGAAGGCAAAATCGGTAAATACCTCGCGCTGGTCAACTACCACGCCAACATCATCACCTGCTGCATCTTCGTTACTGCGACCGCACCCAACCCACTGGTCGTCGAATTGGTCGCCAAAGCCACCGATTCGCAAATCCACCTCTCTTGGGGCACATGGTTCGCCGCCATGGTCGTACCCGGCCTGATCGCCATGCTCCTGATGCCGCTGGTACTGTATTTCCTGTATCCGCCCGAAATCAAACAAACGCCTAACGCGACCGCCCTTGCCAAAGAAAAACTGAAAGAAATGGGCGCGATGAAGCGCGACGAAAAAATCATGCTTGGCATTTTCGTGATTCTTCTGCTTTTGTGGGCAGGCGTTCCCGAAATGCTGTTCGGTGTGAAAGTCGATGCCACCGCCACCACCTTCCTCGGCCTCTCCCTGTGTCTGCTCACCGGCGTACTGACTTGGGACGACGCGCTGAAAGAAAAAGGCGCGTGGGACACCATCGTCTGGTTTGCCGCCTTGGTAATGATGGCGAACTTCCTCAACAAATTGGGACTGATTGCATGGCTGTCCGAATCCATGCAGGGCGGCATTTCCCATCTCGGCTTGGGCTGGGAAGCCGGTTGCGCCCTTCTGGTACTCGCCTACCTCTACGCCCACTACGTTTTCGCCAGCGGCACGGCACACGTTACCGCCATGTTCGGCGCCTTCTACGGTGCAGGCCTCGCCTTGGACGCACCGCCGATGCTGTTCGCCCTGATTATGGCATCCGCCACCGGCATCATGATGTCGCTGACCCACTACGCTTCAGGTTCGTCCCCCGTCATCTACGGCTCGAACTATGTCAGCATGACCGAATGGTGGAAAGCCGGCTTCATCATGAGCGTGGTCGAAATCCTGATTTTCGGCACCATCGGCATTATCTGGTGGAAAGTGCTGGGCTACTGGTAAACCCGTTTGACGTATTGCCGATATAAGGCATAAAAGCCGAAGGCCGTCTGAAAATTTTTCAGACGGCCTTCGGCTTTTATCGGACGGATAAGGGTTGTTACATCGGGCCTTTTTCGGGGCCGCGTCCGTCTTCGGGGCCGTGCATGTGGTGATGGTGGTGTCCGCCGTGTCCTTCAGGACCCGGTCCCGGACCTAGGGGAGCCACGCAGCCGGTCAGAGCGAGCAGGGCGGCGGCAGTTATGCCCAAGCCCAGTGCGGATTTGATTTTAGACAAATGAATCATATATCCTCCTTTGATGGGGAACGGGGTGGGGAACGGAAGGATTCTCGCTTTCTCTGGGAGTATGAAATTGAAAACAACAAACCGTTCCCCGAAGATTAACCATTTTACGCCATGCACTTTAACGGACGGCCGCGTTGCAGTGTGCGCAGCTTGTGTAAAACTTGTTTTCCGGTTTTTCGTAGAATCAGCGGCGGGACGCGTTTACTTTGATTCCCATTAAATCCGATTAAAACAGGTAAGGCCGTCTGAACAAAATCCGTTTGTTCAGACGGCCTTTGCGTTACAATACGGGCATTTCCACAAATCGGGCCGCATCGTGAAAATCCTCATCATCGGCAGCGGGCAGGTCGGTTCGACCGTCGCCCAAAACCTCGCCTCTTCTTCCGCCAACGACGTTACCATCGTCGATTTGGACGAAAAAGCGCTGCACAGAATCGGCAGCCGGCTGGACGTGCAAACCATAGTGGGCAACGGCGCATCCCCGTTTGTCCTCGAACAGGCGGGTGCGGCCGATTCCGACCTGCTGCTGGCACTGACCCGCAGCGACGAAACCAATATCGTCGCCTGCAAAATTGCTGCCGACCTGTTCAATATTCCCAGCCGCATCGCCCGCGTGCGTTCGGCGGAATATCTGGAATACCTGCATCCGTCGGCAGACGGCGGAGAGGAAGCCGACAGCCTGAGCATTTTCGACATTACCGAAACCATCAGTCCCGAACAGCTCGTAACCGAGCAACTTGTCGGCCTGCTCAGCTATACCAGCGCATTGCAGGTTTTGCGCTTCAGCGACGACAGGGCGCGGATGGTGGTGGTTCAGGCGCGGCAGGGCGGTTTGCTGGTCAACAAAGAAATTGCGCAGATTAACGAGCATCTGCCCGAAGGTGCCGACTGCCAGATTTGCGCGGTTTACCGCAACAACCGCCTGATTGTACCCTCGTCCAAAACCGTGATTATCGAAGGCGACGAAGTGTTTTTCGTCGCCAGTACCGACAGCATCAATGCCATCATGCGCGAATTGCGGCCGAACGAACAGCATACCCGCCGCATCATGATTGCCGGCGGCGGCAAAATCGGCTACCGGCTGGCCAAACAGCTTGAAAACGAATACGACATCAAAATCATCGAATACAGCAGCAGCCGCGCCGAATGGCTGGCGGAAAACCTCGACAACACCTTGGTTTTGCAAGGCACCGCCACCGACGAAACCCTGCTCGACGAAGAATACATCGACGAAATCGACGTTTTCTGCGCCCTGACCAACGACGACGAAAACAATATCATGTCCAGCCTGCTGGCGAAAAACCGCGGCGCCAAGCGTGTGATTACCATCGTCAACCGTTCCAGCTACGTCGATTTGCTCGAAGGCAACAAAATCGACATCGTGGTGTCGCCGCACTTGATAACCATCGGTTCGATACTCGCCCACATCCGCCGCGGCGATATTTCCGCAGTTTACCCGCTGCGGCGCGGCACGGCCGAGGCTATCGAAGTGGTGGTGCACGGCGACAAAAAGACCTCGTCCATCGTCGGGCGCAAAATATCCGACGTGAAATGGCCGCAGGGATGTCATTTTGCCGCGCTGGTGCGCGGAGACGAAGTCATTATGGCGCACCGCGGCGGAACGGTCTTGCAGGACGGCGACCATATCATCTTCTTCGTTTCGCGCCGCCGCGTGTTGCGCGAACTGGAAAAACTGATTCAGGTGAAAATGGGCTTTTTCGGTTAGGCTGCCGTTTTTTCAGACGGCCTCCCAATGTTATTTTTTAATACTTCGATAAAAAAAGGTGGAAACTATGTTACGCAACGTTTTGATCGCTTCCCTCATCGCCGCCGCAACCCTGCCTGCCGCCGCTGAGCCGCTGAACTACAATGTCGTCGAATTTTCCGAAAGCGCAGGGATGAAAGTGCCGCGCGATACCATGACCGCAATGTTCCGCATCCGTGCCGAAGGCAAAGAGCGGCAGGCCGTGAACGCCGCTTTTATGGAAAAATTCAACGATTTCAGCCGTAAGGCCAAAAAAAGCGCGTTCAAAACCGAACTGACCGGCCGCAACGCCATGCCGCGCTACCAATACAACAACGGCAAACGCACGCAAACCGGTTGGGAAGAAAGCGCCGAATTAAAAGTGGAGAGCAAAGACTTCGCCGCACTCAACCGCCTGATTGCCGAGACTCAAACCAGCGCCGAAGTGGCGCAGACCTATTTCAGCGTATCCAAGCAGAAGCGTGAAGAAATCATCGACCAAGTCAGCAAAGCCGCCCTGCTGCGCTTTAAAGAACGCGCCCAAGCATTAACGCGCACGCTCGGTTTCTCGAATTACAAAATCGTCAAACTCAATTTGGGACATGTCGGCAGCCAAGTATCGGAACGAAGCACCGAGGCCGTTATGATGCGCAGCAAGGCCGTCGCCATGTCGATGGCCGCCTCGAGCGAAGAAATGGATAATGTGTCTCCCGGCAGCGAGGAAATCAGCATTACGGTAGACGGCAGCATTCAGATGTAAGGCCGTCTGAAACGGCACGGGGCAAGTGCCGGAAGCCTCACCCGAAGCAAAAAAAGGCCGTCTGAAAACCCTTAAATCGTTTTTCAGACGGCCTTTGCTTGTTTCAAAACTATCGGCAAAACACGATTAACGCGGATGAACCATATCGGCGGGGACGACCAGCTCGTCAAACTCTTCGCCTGTCAGCAAGCCCAGTTCGACGGCGGTTTCGCGCAGCGATTTGTCGTTTTTATAGGCGGTTTTGGCGACTTTGGCGGCGTTTTCGTAACCGATTTTGCGGTTCAGCGCGGTAACGAGCATCAGGGAATGGTGCAGGAAATAGTCGATTTTTTCCGGTACGGGTTCGATTCCGGCGGCGCAGTTTTCGTTGAAGCTGTTGCACGCGTCGCCCAACAGGCGGATGGATTGCAAGAGGTTGTAGGCGATAACGGGCATATAGACGTTCAGCTCGAAATTGCCCGACGCGCCCGCCATGCCGATGGTAACATCGTTGCCGAACACTTGGCAGCACACCATGGTCATCGCTTCGCATTGGGTCGGGTTGACTTTGCCCGGCATGATGGACGAACCTGGCTCGTTTTCGGGGATTTTGATTTCGCCCAAACCGCAGCGCGGGCCGCTTGCCAGCCAGCGGATATCGTTGGCGATTTTGTTCAAGCTTGCCGCCAGCGTTTTCAATGCACCCGAAGCGGCAACGGCAGCATCGCGTCCGCCCAAGGCTTCAAATTTGTTCGGCGCGCTGACAAACGGCAGGCCGGACAGTTCGGCGAGTTTGGCGGCGGCTTTTTCGGCGTATTCGGGATGGCTGTTCAAACCCGTGCCGACCGCCGTGCCGCCCAAGGCAAGTTCGTACAAACCTTTGAGCGCGTCGTTCAGACGGCCTAAGCCGTGGTCGAGCTGGGAAACGTAGCCGGAAAACTCTTGTCCCAAAGTCAGCGGCGTCGCGTCCTGCAAATGGGTGCGGCCGATTTTGACGATGGGGGCAAATCCTTTGGCTTTTTTGTCCAACGTGTCGCGCAGGGCTTTTACGGCAGGGATGAGGTGGCGGTTGATTTCAATCGCGGCGGCAACGTGGATGGCGGTCGGGAACGCATCGTTGGTCGATTGCGCGTGGTTCACATGGTCGTTGGGATGGACGGGCTGATACGCCGCCAAACCTGTACCGGCGATTTCGTTGGCGCGGTTCGCCAGCACTTCGTTCATGTTCATATTGGATTGCGTGCCGGAGCCGGTCTGCCAAACCACTAAGGGGAACTGCCCGTCGAGCTTGCCGTTCAACACGTCGTCCGCCGCCTGCGTAATCAAATCCGCCTGCTCAGGCTTAATCCTGCCGAGGGAAACATTAGTGGCGGCTGCGGCTTTTTTCACCAGCGCCAAAGCATAAATCAACGGCTGCGGCAAGGTTTCGCCGCCGATTTTGAAATTATTGCGGCTGCGCTGGGTCTGCGCGCCCCAATAGGCTTCGGACGGGACTTCGACATTGCCCATGGTGTCGTGTTCGGTACGGGTACTCATTTAGTGCTCTCCTAAAAAAATTAATACTGCAAGCGAGAATAATTATAACGATGAGACGATGAACTTGGAAAGCATGGGAAAGACTGCATATAACATTGTTAAAGAATTATTGATATGAAACAAAGCACTGAAAAAGATGTGCTTCAGGTTGCTTAAAGAAATAATGCGGCGCCAAGGGATTAGCCTTCCTTTACTTCAAAATCCTTTAATAGCATAATGAATAGGAATTATTATCAAAATTTATCCTTCTCGGACAGATGGGCGAAAGTGCATTTGTATTTCAGACGGATTCGATATGGAGATTGGAAAATGGAACTGAAAAGACGTGATTTCTTAAAAATGACCGCCGCGCTGGCAGCGGCAGGGGTTTCGCCTTCGCTGTTGGCGGCGGGAAAAGAGCAGTTTACCGTGTACGGCGCGCCGGCGATGCCCAGCGTAACCATTGCCGTAGCGGCGTTGCAGGGCAAGCTGGCGAAGCAGGCGGATGTGTCGCTGAAGGTTTGGCGTTCGCCCGACCAGCTTCGCGCGGGCGTGGCGAGCGGGCAATTTAAAGTGATGATGAGCCCGAGCAATGTCGGCGTAAACCTGCGCAACCAAGGGCAGAAAGTCGGCATGGTCAATATTTTGACCAACGGCATCACGCAGTTGGTCTGCAAAGGCAGCGCGATTGCCTCGCCGCAGGATTTGGTCGGCAAAAAAATCCTCGTGCCGTTTAAAAACGACATGCCCGACATCGTGCTGCAAGCCTTGCTGAAAAAACTGAAAATCGACGCGCACAAAGTCGGCATCACTTACACCGCCACGCCGCCAGAAGCGGTGGGACTGTTCTTGAGCAAGGATTACCACGCCGCCATCCTGCCCGAACCGATGGCGAGCGCGGGTATGCTCAAAGGCAAAACCATGGGCGTAAACGTCGTGCGCGGTTTTGATTTGGTGAAGGCATGGGGACAGGCGTTTGATACCAAACCGCTGATTCCGATGGCAGGCATCATCGCCAACGAAGAATATTTCCACGCACACAAGGCACAGTTTGACATCTTCCATCAGGATTTGAAAAACGCGCTCAACTGGATACTGGCCAACCGCCAAAGCGCGGCGAAAATCGGCAAAAACTACCTTCCTGCCCCCGAACCCGCCCTAGTCATGGGCTTGGACGGCGCGCGGCTGACGGTAACCAAAGGTAGCGAAGTAAAGAACGAGATTTTGAAGTTTTACGAAATCCTGATGCAGTTCAACCCGAAACTTCTGGGCGGCAAGCTGCCGGATAACGGGTTCTTCTTGGCTTAAAATGGGAGAAAGGCCGTCTGAAAAGGGTAGGGTGGTTGCGAATACCTGATTTATTATTTTTCAGACGGCCTGTCAGGACATTATTAGAGTAGCGTAGGTCGGATTCTTGAATCCGACATTTCGGCTAAACGGGGCTGTCGGATACGAGTATCCGACCTACTTTTTTCAGACGGCCTATTCAGATAACAGTCAGAACAGTATATAAATAGCCGTCATTCCCGCGCAGGCGGGAATCCAGTCTCTGATATTGCAGGAATGTTTTAAAATTGCAGCAACGTCAAACTTCTGGATTCCAGCTTGCGTGGGAATGACGGCGGGTGGTGCCGTGAGTTGTGTTGCCAAAACTAGCAAAACCGTCGGACTGTCTAAAATGTTGGGTCATGACCCAACTTACGTTTGCTACAATTTTTGTAAATAACCCTCGGATTTTCTGATTATGATCTAACCTATAAAACTTTAACTTTTACAGCAGATAATAAGGAATAGTTGATGAAATATTTTACCGTAAGAAAAGTATATGCCGCCTTCTGCCTGTTGCCGTTTTTAATCGCTTGCAGTCCGCCACAAAAAAACGATGCACAGGCTGTATTTGATCAAAAAGAGAGTCGTTATCCCTATCCGCATCATGATACGGTCGGCAATTTTGGGGGAATCCCTATCCGTTTTTCGTCATACATTACCCCTGGCCCCGTTGTCAGTTACGAAGACACGCCGAGTGGTTTGTCGAAGGAATGGGAAACCTATAATCCGCCGCCTCGAACCTTAGAATCCCCTCTGACCGGATTTTTAGTTATGTGGAACCTGAAAACGGATGAGATTTATGATGTACGCAACCAGACGGCGTACGATTACTACGACAGTGCGAAAAAGCCGGAAAACCCTTGGGTGGAGTTCAGCTATCATGCGGATAAAACACCTTGGCCGTCGAATTTTTTGACCAAGCGGCTGGAAAGGAATTTGGATAAAGATAATATTCCTCCATATACATACCGCAGCACAGGCAAGACAGTGTATGGCTTGGAAGAATACGAACCGTTGGCAGAACATTCATTGGGAGGTTCTGATAACCTGTTTATCGGTAGAGATAAGAATGGAAATGTAATTACCTACATTTCCTGTTTTAACAATAATAAAAATGAATCAATTAACCCGCCATGTACACATGACTTTTTCTGGAAAGACAATCTATATATTAACTTCCGTGCCTCATACAGCAAATTTTATTTGAAAGACTGGCGGGAAATGGAAAAGCAGTCAAAAAAAATATTGGAAGAGTTTGAAGATAATGCCAAGCATCCTGAAAGAAAAATTTGATTAACTTTGCCACAGAAAGGAAATAAAAATGCCGCAATCGATTAATTTGCAGGATATAAAACGCTATCAGGATATGATAGACAGAAACCATGTACAGGGAGCCATCCGTGTTTATGAAGAACTTTTATCCAAAGGTTACGACTATGCAGGTTGGGCAAAAGGTGTCGCCAAAGGCGATACCGTAACTGGCGAAGCTGCTATTCTGTTTATGACGGAAACCTCGGGGCGAAAATTCAGTGAAGGCAAGCTGAATGAAATCCGTATCGATATGGCCCGAGGCTATCTCGACGCATTAGCCGTTCAAATGGAGCAAACGGGGCAAACCGATACCGATGTTAAATTTGAGGGAATCCGAGAATTTCATAGGAAAGTATTTATCAAACACGATTTGAGCATTGAAAATTGGACGCTTGAAGAACCTATGCGCCTGCTGGCCAAATACGGGCACGGTAAAGAGACACAGGAAAGAGTATGGCAGGATCTTGCCAAGACTCAGGGAGACGGGCCGGATGCAGTGGCGGCGAGTGCCTCGCTATACCTGACCGTTGCCGATTTTGCTGACGGTTCGATCGAAGTTGATAAAAATGGCAAATATCAGCCACAACCTAAATCCATTACTCCATATAATGTGCCTGTTCACGGGTATGCGGCAGGCGCCCGACGTGTTGATGTAGAAGATCAAAAGCGGGCATTGGGCTGGCTGAAACATGCGGCACAATGGCGTTCGCTTTCCAAAACGTTTGCAGATGCCCAAGACGCTGTCGAACAAAAGGAGTGGTTGACAATGAGCACCTCTTTAGAGCAAGGAATTTACGCAGGAATGGACAGTCAGGATACGGGGAAAAACAGTATCGAAGTTGCGGAATCAAACCGCCCCCAATCTGCGGAAGAAAGGTTCAAGTATATCGTTAACGGATTGCTGAACGATACAGACGGTTCGTTTGCCAAACAGTTGTTGGCAGAGAATCCGGGCAGCAGTGAAATATATGAGAAAGGAGTGGCTGCATACAGAGAAGAAGTTCGTCAGGCGGAACTGGCTTCAGTACAACAGCAGGAAATGGTGCAGCAGGAACGCTCCCGAGGAATCAGTTTGTCTTAAAAATATCGGATAGGTCGCCTGAGAAGTAGGTAAGCATTTTTTCAGACGACCTACCGTCCCCAAACCATCCCCATCAACCAACACCCAAACCATGATTAAAACCGACAAAATCCGCAAACCGCAGCCTGCGGTGTTTTACATCATCGACTACCTTTGGAGCGGCTTTGCTGGTCTGGGCGTGGCGATGGTGGTGGTGGCGTTGTGGGCGTGGGGCAGTGCCGTGTTCGGTGAGTTTATGCTGCCTGCGCCGGTGGAGGTGTTTCAAAAGTCTTTGGATTTATTGAAACATTTTCAGGAAAACGAAATCGGGATTTCGCTGTGGCGGTCGGTGGTGGGGATTTCGGTTGCGCTGGCGGCGGGATTGGCGGCGGGGCTGGTGGCGGGCAGTTTTAAGACGGCGATGGCGTTGCTCAAGCCTGTGATTACGGTTTTGTTGGCGATGCCGCCGATTATTTGGGTGGTGATGGCTCTGTTTTGGTTCGGTTTCGGCAATCCGAGCGTGTTGTTTACCATCATTGTGTTGGTTGCGCCGCTGACGTTTGCGAGTGCGGCGGTCGGGATGGCGAGCGTGAACAAGCAGCATGAGGAATTGTTTGACGCTTATAAATTAGGCCGTCTGAAAAAAATCCGCTATCTGTATATCCCGCATCTGACGGGCTATGTGATTTCCAGCATCGGCGTGGCGGTGGCGATGGGGGTGAAGGTGGTGATTATGGCGGAACTTTTGGGCACGAGCGAAGGCGTGGGCGCGCGGATTGCGGACGCGAGGGCGATGCTGGAGACTTCGACGGTGATGGCTTATGTGGTGTTGGTCATCGTGTTTGTATCGCTGTTTGAATACCTGATTACCAAGCCTTTGGAAATTTTGTTTATGCCGTGGAGGAGATGATGCTCTGTCTTGAAAACGTGCGTTTTGAAATTCTCCGCGACCCCATCGTGCGCGATTTCAGTTTGAACCTGCAACACGGCGAAGTGAAAGCCTTGTTCGGACCGAGCGGCTGCGGCAAGACGACGGTTTTGCGGCTGATTGCGGGCTTGGAAACGCCGAAATCGGGCACGATACGCAATACTTTCCGCAAAACAGGTTTTCTGTTTCAGGAAAACCGCCTGCCGGAAAACCTGACCGCGATGCAGAATATCGCGATTTTTATGGACAAACCCGATGAAGGCGAAATCATCGCACTGGCGGCGAAAGTCGGGCTGACTGCGGGCGATTTGAACAAATATCCGACCGAGTTGTCCGGCGGTATGGCGAAACGGGTGGCGTTTTTGCGCCTGCTGCTGTGCGGCTGCGACCTTGCCCTGCTGGACGAGCCGTTTGTCGGTTTGGATCGCGATTTGCGCGATATTTTGGTTGCCATGCTGGTGGAAAAAATCGAGCGGCAGGGCATGGCGTGTATGCTGGTAACGCACGACCGCTTCGAAGCCGCGCGCCTGAGCCATGAAATCATGCTGCTTTCCACTAAGGGCATGAACGTGCAAAACGTGATAACCCTGCCCACGCCGTTGTCCGAACGCGATTCGGCTTTTGAAGAGGCAGTCGTGGCAAGGGAGTTTCAGGGGATTCATTATTATGAGTGATGAGGGGATTTGAGTATCTGACGAACCTTGCGGTTCGTTGCCCTCTCCCTAACCCTCTCCCCGTGGGAGAGGGCTAGGGAGAGGGTAAGCAAGCCGCAGGCTTGCCTCTTTAGCGAAAGATACGAATCTGTTATCCGAACGCGATTCGGTTTTTGAAAAAGCCGTGGTGCCAAGGGGGCAGGGGATTCATTATGAGGTGCTTTATGTTTTCGACTGTGATTACTGCTGCTGTTTTATATATTGCTACAGCAGTAGATTTGTTGGTAATACTATTAATATTTTTTGCTAGAGCAAATACTAGAAAAGAATATCGAGATATTTATATCGGACAATATTTAGGTTCTGTAATTTTAATATTAGTTAGTTTATTTCTAGCTTTTGTTTTGAATTATGTTCCGGAAAAATGGGTGTTGGGTTTATTAGGTTTAATACCGATTTACTTAGGTATTAAAGTTGCTATTTACGACGATTGTGAGGGCGAAAAAAGAGCTAAAAAAGAATTGGATGAAAAAGGGTTGTCAAAATTAGTTGGTATTGTTGCTTTGGTTACAGTTGCTAGTTGTGGTGCAGATAATATTGGACTTTTTGTTCCTTACTTTGTGACTTTAGATCTTGTCGACTTATTAGTTACTCTTCTTGTATTTTTAATATTGATTTTTGTTTTAGTATATACAGCACAAAGATTGGCTAATATTTCAGGTGTTGGTGAAATTGTAGAGAAGTTTAGTCGTTGGATAATGGCTGTTATTTATATTGGTTTAGGGTTATTTATTATTATTGAAAATAATACAATTCGAACAATAATATCAATAATATGAATGATACGGGCATTTGAATATCTGACGAACCTTGCGGTTCGTTACCCTCTCCCTAACCCTCTCCCACGGGGCGAGGGGAACAGGTTGCTGAAAATCAGAGAGCGCAGGATTGAAAATCAGATGGCAGGTAAACCTGAAAATGCTCGGGCTCGACAGCCTAATCCCCTCTCCCCGTGGGAGAGGGCTAGGGAGAGGGCAAGCAAGCCGCAGGCTTGCCTCTTTGGCAAAAGATACGGCCCTGTCCGCCCAATAAATCCATATCCGAAAGCATCTTCATGCAGAATCAAGCCAAGTCATGAATAAATTTTTCACCCACCCTATGCGGCCGTTTTTCGTCGGTGCGGCGGTACTTGCCATACTCGGCGCGTTGGTGTTTTTCATCAGCCCCGGCGCCATCGTCCTGCACCGCCAAATCTTCTTAGAACTCATGCTGCCTGCGGCATACGGCGGTTTCCTGAATGCCGCCATGCTCGAATGGACGGGCTATAAAGGTCGTCTGAAACCCGTCGCCACCGTCTTGGCGGCGTTGTTGCTCGCCGCATCCGTCCTGCTGCCGTTTGCGCCGCAAACCGCTTCGTTTTTCGTCGCCGGCTATTGGCTGGTGTTGCTGCTGTTCTGCGCTTGGCTGATTTGGCTCGACCGCAATACTGACAACTTTGCCCTGCTGATGCTGCTTGCCGCGTTCACCGTTTTTCAGACGACCTATGCCGTCAGCGGCGATTTGAACCTGTTGCGCGCGCAAGTGCATCTGAATATGGCGGCGGTCATGTTCGTATCCGTCCGCGTCAGCGTCCTTTTGGGCGCGGAAGCCCTTAAAGAATGCCGTCTGAAAGACCCCGTATTCATCCCCAACGTCGTCTATAAAAATATCGCCATTACCTTCCTGCTGTTGCACGCCGCCGCCGAACTTTGGCTGCCCGCGCAAACCGCCGGTTTTACCGCGCTCGCCGTCGGCTTCATCCTGCTCGCCAAGCTGCGCGAACTGCACCATCACGAACTTCTGCGCAAACACTACGTCCGCACTTATTACCTGCTCCAGCTTTTTGCCGCCGCAGGTTATCTGTGGACAGGCGCGGCGAAATTGCAAAACCTGCCTGCCTCAGCACCCATGCACCTGATTACCCTCGGCGGCATGATGGGCGGCGTGATGATGGTATGGTTGACTGCCGGACTGTGGCACAGCGGCTTTACCAAACTCGACTACCCCAAACTCTGCCGCATCGCCGTCTCTATCCTCTTCGCCGCCGCCGTCTCGCGCGCTGTTTTAATGAACGTGAACCCGATATTCTTCATCACCGTCCCCGCGATTCTGACCGCCGCCGTGTTCGTGCTTTATCTGTTGACGTTCGTACCGATCTTTCGGGCGAATGCGTTTACGGACGATCCGGAGTGAGGGGGATGGGGGAAGTTCTTTATAAAATTTTTTCTCTTAGGAAGAAATTTAGAAGTAATTTTTCCTCACAAATTTTGTTGGCTATACTCATTAATTTGTAATTTTTTAGTTGTATAATCAATCCAATTTTCACTATGGAACATCATTATGAAAAATGTTTTGAAAGCCTTGGTCGCTGCTGTTTTTGCCGTATCTGCTTTGTCTGCATCCGCTCGCGGTATGCACAAGCACAAGCCTTTGGCGTTTGAGGAATTGCCGAAGATTTGTCAGCAGTATTTTACCCGTGCGGAGGTGTGTTATAAGAAGGCGGGGGATAAGGCTGAGTTTCAGCGCGGCAACACTAAATTTCTGTGGCAATCGCTGCCTGCTGCGGATTTGGGTCAGCGTGAGCGTATGTGTCAGATTGCGATGGATTCGTTTGCGGAAAAAACGCGTAACCTTCATTGCGAATAATTGCCCTGTTTTCAGACGGCCTTTTGACCTTTTCCGCGCGTGTTTCTCAATATGACTTTTCTTCTGTTTTTTAAGGAGATGCTATGCCGACTGTGATTACCGACCCTGCCAGACTTGCTGCCGCCCAAGCCTTGTTTACGGAAACCATCCGCACCGCGCTGCCGCAAAGGATAATCTGTACCGTGTCGGGTGTCGGCGGCGGCTTTGAGACGGAGGCGGCGTATTCACCCGAACTGAACTTGTGGTATGCGGTGCAGCGGCAGGATAAGAAATGTTGGAACGGTTTCGGCATCGGTGAACCGTTGAACGGGAAGAAGGTGTCGATTGCGGCAGAAATCAATTTCCCGGCCGAAGGTCTGAACCGCGCGGTATCGGGGGTGTTTGCCGAAGACGGGAAGGGTGGGCTCTGGGTGCTGCACCGCGGCAAAATCCGCGGCGGCAAGGAATTGTTTTTCCGATATTTTGGCGGTGAAACGGTTGCGGCGGACGATGGCGGCAGGGAGGATACGTTTGCTCTGATCGGCAGGTTAGACGATGCGGATTTTGCGGCGAAACTGGCGGCATTTGTGTCGGAAGTGTTGCGGATTAAGGCTACTGCCAAGGGTTGAGCGGGTATTTGTGAGGCCGTCTGAAAAAACGTGTTTCGGATTTCAGACGGCCTTTTAATGTGCCGGATGGATTTTTCGAGGGTGGTGCGTGCAGGCTGTTTTCATGATAAATCAGAAAGTTGGTGTGGTTACATGCCGTTATTCCTGTCGGGCGGTTTGAAATCGGCTATAATGATTTGCGAAAAATTTTCATTAAGAGGATAGTTTATGAACCGTTTGTACCCGCACCCGATTATTGCCCGTGAGGGCTGGCCCTTTATCGGCGGCGGTTTGATTTTGAGCGTGCTGTTTTCGATGTGCTGCGGCTGGTGGTCGCTGCCGTTTTGGGTTTTCACTGCGTTTGCCTTGCAGTTTTTCCGCGATCCGGCGCGCAATATTCCGCAAGACGCGGAGGCGGTGCTAAGCCCTGTGGACGGGCGCATTGTGGTGGTGGAGCGCGCGCGCGACCCTTACCGTAATGTGGAAGCGTTGAAAATCAGCGTGTTCATGAACGTGTTTAACGTGCATTCGCAAAAAGCGCCCGCCGATTGTACGGTAACGGCGGTGGAATATACGCGCGGCAAGTTTATGAATGCGGATTTGGATAAGGCAAGCACTGAGAACGAGCGCAATGCGGTTTTGGCGACTACGCAGTCGGGGCGCGAGATTACCTTTGTGCAGGTTGCAGGTTTGGTGGCGCGCCGGATTCTGTGCTACACCAAAGCGGGCGAACGGTTGAGCCGGGGCGAGCGTTATGGCTTTATCCGCTTCGGTTCGCGCGTGGATGTGTATTTGCCTGTCGACGCGCAGGCCATGGTGTCCATCGGCGACAAAGTTACGGGCGTAAGCACGGTATTGGCGCGCCTGCCGCTCCATGCGCCTGTCGCCGCCCCCGATGAATCCGCTAAAACCGAAGCTGCGGCTGTCGTGTCTCAGGATGAAATCGAGGCTTCGGCCGAGAAAGTGCGCGAGGCGGCAGACAAAGAAATCAAAGGTTAAACGCCTGTGTGAATGGAAAAGGTTTTCAGGCCGTCTGAAAACCTTTTTTTACGGCCGGATAGGGCAAAGCCATTGCCGTAGCCAGATTGGGGCGGTTATTTCCGCCGGTGTGGAATGACGGCGGCAGACGGAGTTTGTCGGGAAGTTTGACTTGTTAATCGAAACAAATGATTTGGCGGCTTGAGGCCGTCTGAAAAAAGGACATGGTTTGAGTAGAAATAAAATGTTCCAAGTCGATAAATCGCTGGAAAAACCCGAACGCGTGATGTTGGTCGGGGTCATGCTGGATACGGATTATGCGGCCGGCGGTGCGGGCGGGCAGGTTTTTTATTCCGCCGAATCCCGCAAAGCACATTTTCAGACGGCCTTGGACGAAGCCGCCGATTTGGTACGCGCCGCGGGCGGGGAATTGGTGGCGGTGGAAACGTCCAAACGCGACAGGCCGCATTCCGCTTTGTTTGTCGGAACGGGCAAGGCGGAAGAGTTGGCGGCTTCGGTGCGGCTGCATGATGTCGGACTGGTGGTGTTCAACCATGAGCTGACGCCGACGCAGGAACGCAACCTGGAGAAAGAATTGCAATGCCGCGTACTCGACCGCGTAGGGCTGATTTTGGCGATTTTCGCCAAGCGTGCGCAATCGCAGGAAGGCAAGTTGCAGGTGGAACTGGCGCAGCTTTCGCATCTGAGCGGGCGGCTGGTGCGCGGTTACGGGCACCTGCAAAGCCAGAAAGGGGGCATCGGCCTGAAAGGGCCGGGCGAAACCCAGCTTGAAACCGACCGCCGCCTGATCAACCAGAAAATCACCGCATTGAAGCGGCAGTTGAAAAACGTGCGGCAGCAGCGCGCCACACGCCGCCAATCGCGTATGGGAGGCCGTCTGAAAACTTTTGCCATCGTCGGTTATACCAATGCGGGAAAATCCAGCCTGTTCAACCGTCTGACCAAGGCGGGCGTTTTGGCGGAAAACCAACTGTTCGCCACGCTCGATACGACGGCGCGGCGGCTGTTTCTGTCGCATGAAGTGAGCGTGATTCTGACGGACACGGTCGGTTTCGTGCGCGATTTGCCGCATAAGCTGGTGTCGGCCTTTTCCGCGACCTTGGAAGAAACCGCACTGGCGGACGTGCTGCTGCATGTAGTCGATGTGTCCAATCCCGAATTCGGGCGGCAGATGGAGGATGTGAACGCGGTGTTGGAAGAAATCGGCGCGCATGAAATACCGCAGCTTGCGGTATACAACAAGATTGATTTGCAGCCGTCGGAAGAGAGAAAAACGGGCATTGTGCGCGATGCGGCCGGAAAAGCGGCGGCGGTGAATATTTCGGTGGCGGAAAATCTGGGGTTGGACGATTTGCGTCAAGCAATGATAGAACGTGCGCTGGAAGGCCGACGGTAAGTCGGGCCGTCTGAAAATGCCGGTAAACTAGGGAGAAGGTTTATCGTTTTTTTCAGACGGCCTGAAGAGGAAACGGGAATCGGAAAGCCGTTTACGCCGAGTGTTTTTTCTTCACATGAGGCAGGTTTTCATAAACCATCCAAACGGCCAAAGTCAGATAAACGATGCTGGAGAGGACGCCGATGACGGCGAAGAGGGGCATGAGTCGGTCAATCATGATGGTACCCGGGGTCAGTAAGAAGTTGTTCGCAAAGTGTTTTTATTTGAATGTGAAGCCGCGCAGGTTTCCTGCTTATAAGCTGTTTCCGCGGTGGCGGAATGTGGGTATAGTATGCGGGCGAAACATTTTCAGGTCAATCAGGATTGTCGTAAATCTTTTGGGAAAGTTTCCGAAAACGTCCGGAAAACAAAGCATATTATTTTAAAGGTGTGGATTCAGATAGGTATTCGTACTAAAAACAGCCCGTTTTTGTTTGAAAAACAAAAGAATAATAATGTTTTTGCATATTTTATTTTCATTAATAAAAAAGTAAAGAAATTGAATTTAAATGTAAAATGAAGCAATTCGGCCACACCTGCGGCAGGAAAACAGCCTGCCTGCACGCACACACCATATCGTAAAAAACATCATGAAAAACAATTGTTTCCACTGCGGGCTGGAAGTGCCCGAAAATGTCCGTTTCCCCGTCCGTTTTGAAAACGAAGAACACGAGACCTGTTGCGCAGGCTGTCAGGCCGTGGCGCAAAGCATTATCGACGCCGGACTGGGCAGCTATTACAAGCAGCGTACCGCCGAGGCGGAAAAAGCCGTGTTACCGCCGCCGGACATGCTGGCGCAGTTGAAACTTTACGACTTGCCGGAAGTACAGGCCGATTTTGTGGCGGCGGGGCAGGGCGGAGAACGCGAGGCCGTGCTGATGCTGGGCGGCATTACCTGCGCGGCCTGCGTATGGCTGATTGAGCAGCAGCTTTTGCGTTTGGACGGTGTGGTGCGGGTGGATTTGAATTACAGCACCCACCGCGCCCGCGTGGTTTGGGACAATGACAGGACTGCTTTGTCGGACATCCTGCTGCGGATTCAGTCTACGGGCTATACCGCCGCGCCGTATGACGTGCAGAAGGTAGAAGTGCAGGCGCAGAAAGAGCGCAAGCAGTCGATAGTGCGCCTTGCCGTGGCGGGGCTGGCGATGATGCAGACCATGATGTTTGCCGTGCCGACTTATTTTTACGGCGGCGACATCGAACCGCTTTACCTGTCGATACTGCACTGGGGCGGTTTTCTGATGGCGCTGCCCGCCGTGTTTTACAGCGCGCAGCCGTTTTACCGCGGAGCATGGCGCGATTTGAAAAACCGTCGCGTCGGTATGGATACGCCGATTGCGCTGGCGATTGTGATGACGTTTGCCGCGGGGATTTACAGCCTGGCGACCAATGCGGGGCAGGGCATGTATTTCGAATCGATTGCCATGCTGGTGTTTTTCCTGCTCGGCGGCCGCTTTATGGAACAGATTGCGCGGCGCAAGGCCGGCAGTGCGGCGGAGAGGCTGGTGAAGCTCGTCCCCGCTTTCTGCCACAAGATGACCGGTTTCCCTGCCGACGAAGAGGTTGAAGAAGCCGTGGTCGCGCAGCTTCAGAGCGGCGATGTGGTGCTGGTGAAACCGGGGGAGGTGGTGCCGGCGGACGGTACGGTGTTGTCGGGCGAGAGCGAAGTCAACGAAGCGATGCTTACCGGCGAAAGCCTGCCCGTTGCCAAGGTGCGCGATGCCAAGGTAGTGGCGGGCACGCTCAATACCACCGGCCCGCTCGTCGTCCGTATCGACAGCGCGGGCAGCGGCACGCGGCTGGCGCATATCGTCAGGCTGCTCGACCGCGCCCTTGCGCAGAAGCCGCGACTGGCGGAAATGGCCGACCGCTACGCTTCCGCCTTCGTTTTCGGCGAACTGCTGCTGGCCGTGCCCGTGTTTGCCGGTTGGGCTTGGTATGCCGATGCGCAGACCGCGTTGTGGATTACCGTCGCCCTGCTGGTGATTACCTGCCCGTGCGCTTTGTCGCTGGCGACGCCGACCGCGTTGGCGGCTTCCACCGGCACGCTGGCGGCGGAGGGGGTGTTGGTCGGCGGCAAGCAGAGTTTGGAGACGCTGGCGCAAATCGACGACATCGTGTTCGACAAAACGGGAACGCTGACCAAGGGCGAGTTGTCGGTCAGCCGGATTATCGGTTTAGGCCGTCTGAAAAATGATGAGGCGCTTGCAGTGGCGCAGGCGCTGGAGCGGCAGTCGGAGCATCCGGTTGCCCGGGCCATCCTGCGTTGCCCGCTTTCAGACGGCCTGCCGCATATCAGGGTCGGGCAGCGCGTCAACCGCGTCGGGTACGGCGTCAGCGCGCAAATCGACGTCGGCGGAAAAACGCTGGTTTGGGCTTTGGGACGGGCCGGATTCGTGGCCGAAACGGCAGGTGCGCTGCCGCCGGATGCGGCGCATATCGCGCACGACGGCAGCATGGTGTTTCTGGGTAATTCCGAGGGTTTTCAGACGGCCTTCCTGCTGGAGGACGGTATCAAAGACGGCGCGGCCGGTATGGCGGCCGAATTGAAGAAACGCGGGATGCGGCTGCACCTGCTGAGCGGAGACCGCACTGCCGCCGTCGCCCACGTCGCCGCGCAACTGGGTTTGGACGAATACCGTGCCGAAGCCGCGCCGGAAGACAAACTTGCTTATGTCGAAGGCTTGCAGCGGCAGGGGCGGAAGGTGCTGATGGTGGGCGACGGCATCAACGATGCGCCCGTACTCGCCCGTGCCGATGTGTCCGCCGCCGTTGCGGGCGGAGCCGATGTTGCGCGCGACGGGGCCGATGTGGTGCTGTTGGGCGACGATATGGGCGTGCTGCCGCTGATGATTGACCAAGCCGTGCGCACCCGTGCCGTTATCCGCCAAAACCTTTCATGGGCGAGCGCATACAATATCATTGCGGTTCCGCTTGCCGTGCTGGGTTATGTCAAGCCGTGGATTGCCGCGCTGGGCATGAGTGCCAGCTCGCTGCTGGTGCTGGGGAATGCGCTGAGGCTGCTGAAGAAGTGAACCGAAGGATTGTATCCCCCGCGATGTATTGAGGCCGTCTGGAAATCTGTTTTTCAGACGGCCTGATGTTTCAGGATAAACGCGGAACTATTTTCCGGCTTTGTCCGCGTCCAGCATCGGTTTCAACGCCTCCCACACCTGCGGCAGTTCGGTGAAGCCGTCCGAATCCATCAGATGCCCGCCGTTCGGGATATGGATGACGGGGCTGTCAAGGCGTTCGGCCATGCTCAGGGTCAGTGCGGGCGGGACGTGGCTGTCGTTGTCGGACACGAGGCATTGCTTGGGCATACGGATGCGTTTGAGCACGGAGAAATCGGGAGCGGCCCCTTTGATATAGGGATCGAGTTGCGGCAGCGGCGGCAGCGGATCGGCGAAACCCGCCGCCAGTACCAAACCGCCGATTCTTTCGGGCTGCTGGCGGCAAAGGAAGTGCAGCAGGGTGATGCAACCCAAGCTGTGGCCGACGAGGAAAGCGTTTTCGTCCGGCTTGCCGATGTGTTGGTCGAGGGTGAATTGCCAAGACTGGACGGTCGGATTGCCGGGATTGGGCATGACTAACGCACCGGCCTGCACGCCGCAGGCGCGCGCCTGTGCCGCCAGCCAGTCAAACCAGTTGCCGTGGGGATTGCCTTCAAAGCCGTGTACGATAAAAACGCGTCGGGTCATGATGTCCTTCCTTTCCAGCCTGTTTTGCTGTTGCGGCAATTTTACATTCTTCTTTGAATTATATCGCAAACAGACATGAGGCCGTCTGAAACCTTGCTAAGGGCGTTTCAGACGGCCTTTGACATACAAAGGCGCCGCTTTTAGAAATATCCCGCCTTTTTGCGCTCTTCCATCGCCGCTTCGGACACGCGGTCGTCCATGCGCGTGGCGCTGCGTTCGGAAATGGTGGCCGCTGCGGTTTCGGCGATGATGTCTTCGGGCGTGGCGGCGGTGCTGGCTACGGGGCAGGTGCAGGAAATGTCGCCGACGGTGCGGAAGCGCACGTCGCGGATTTGGGAAACTTCGCCTTCGCGTTTCGGCGTCAACGGGGTAACGGGGACGAGCAGCCCGCCGCGTTCGACGACTTCGCGTTTATGGCTGTAATAAATTGGCGGCAGCGCGAGGTTTTCGCGGGCGATGTATTGCCAGATGTCGAGTTCCGTCCAGTTCGAGATGGGGAACACGCGCATGTTTTCGCCGCTAAACAGCCGCGTATTGTAGAGTGACCATAATTCGGGACGCTGGCTTTTCGGGTCCCATTGTCCGAATTCGTCGCGGAACGAAAATATCCGCTCCTTCGCCCGCGCTTTTTCCTCATCGCGCCGCGCGCCGCCCATCAGCGCGTCAAAGCCTTGTTCTTCAATGGTTTCCACGAGCGTAACCGCCTGCGCGGCGTTGCGCGAATCGGTTTCGCGGCGCAGGACGACCGTGCCTTTTTTGATGGAATCTTCGACGCTGCCGACCACCAGTTGCACGCCCGTGCGCGCCACGGTTTCATCGCGGAACTGAATCACTTCGGGGTAATTGTGCCCCGTATCGACATGCAGCAGCTTGAACGGCAGCTTGAGCGGGCGGCCTTCGAGTTTGAACGCTTTGACCGCCAGCGCCAGCAAAACGACGGAATCCTTGCCGCCGGAAAACAGCAGCGCGGGATTTTTCGCCTCGGCGACGACTTCGCGGATGATGTAGATGGATTCGGCTTCGAGCCAGTCTAGGTGGCGGTTTTGGATGGACATGTTTTTCTCTTTTGCAGACTCCGTGACAGGCGATACTTTAAACAGGCCGTCTGAAAAAGGGAAAGAATGGTTTGTTCGTTATTAAGATGATTTCGTTATATATGCCAAAGCATGCGAACGTAAGAATGCGGGGGATAACGGATGTTTCGGCACCTTTAATTTTCGGCGCAGAATGCAGTCAGGCCGTCTGAAAAAATTTCAGACGGCCTTTATCCTTCATCAGTCGGGTCAGACAGCGGGCGTTTCCGATTCGGCAGGAGAGATGTCTGCGGCGGAAGCCGTTTCGGGTTGTTCTTCCTGTGCCGTCGCTTTGCGCGCGGCTTGGGCGGCTAAATCCTGCTGTACGGCGGGATGTTGCTGGGCGATAGCCTGCTCTTCCGGGCTGACTTCGCCTTTGAAGCGGTTATTCAAATCAAAACGTTTGCCGCCGCGGGCCAGTGATTTCAGATAACGCGGACGGCGGCAGTGGTTGGCCAGCACGCGCGCAATCAGGGACGGGTCAAACTGCGGCAGCGCGGCAACCAAATCCTGATCGATACCGACTGCCAACGGTTTGAAACGTTTGAACACATCATATTTGCTGTAGATATGGTCGGCAATCATATCGGTCTGCTTTTTCTTGCTCATGGTTTGGACGGCGGACTTCAACGCTGCGCCCAAAGCGGTTTCTTGTGTCATTTCAGTTTTATTCCTGTGTAACGAATCCGTGGATTTTTTACGGCAAATTTCCGCCATTGTAGTATAAAGTGGATGTTTTGGCTAAATTTTTTAGGGGCGGCGGGCTTTGCCTGCACGGGCGATGTCGGGCGTATCAACGGCTATGTCGGCATTTTGTGCGCGATGGCGCAGGGCGTGGTCGATAAGTACGAGCGCGAGCATGGCTTCGGCAATAGGGGCGGCGCGCAGGCCGACGCACGGATCGTGTCTGCCGTGGGTGGCGAGTTCGACGGGGTTGCCGTTGATGTCTATGCTGCAGCGCGGGGTGGCGATGGAACTGGTGGGTTTGATAGCGATGTTGACGTGGATGTCTTGCCCGGTGCTGATGCCGCCGAGGATGCCGCCTGAGTGGTTGGAAAGGAAGCCTTGCGGGGTAAGTTCGTCGCCGTGTTCGCTGCCGCGCTGGACGACGCTGCCGAAGCCTGCGCCGATTTCCACGCCTTTGACGGCGTTGATGCCCATCATGGCGTAGGCGATTTCGGCATCGAGGCGGTTGAAGACGGGTTCGCCCAAGCCGACGGGGATGTTGGTCGCTTCGATATGCAGCTTCGCGCCGACGGAATCCAACGATTTGCGCACGCTGTCCATATAGTTTTCCAGCTCGGCGATTTGGCTTTGGTTAGCGGCGAAGAAGGGGTTTTGGGAAATGTGTTCGTAACCTTCAAACTGAATTTCTTTTTCGCCGACTTGGGTCACGTAGGCAGTGATTTCCGTACTGAATTTTTCTTTCAGCCATTTTTTGGCAACGGCTCCGGCGGCAACGCGGGCGGCGGTTTCGCGGGCGGAGCTTCTGCCGCCGCCGCGGTAGTCGCGCGTGCCGTATTTGTGCCAGTAGGTATAGTCGGCATGACCGGGACGGAAGCTGGTGGCGATGTTGCCGTAGTCTTTGCTGCGTTGATCGGTATTGCGGATTAAGAGGGCGATGGGTGTGCCGGTGGTTTTGCCTTCGAAGACGCCGGAGAGGATTTCGACTTGGTCGGCTTCGCGGCGTTGGGTAACGTGGCGGCTGGTACCGGGTTTGCGCCGGTCGAGGTCGGCTTGGATGTCTGATTCGGTTAATGCCAGTCCGGGCGGGCAGCCGTCGATGATGCAGCCCAAACCTGCGCCGTGGCTTTCGCCGAAGGTGGTAACGGTGAAGAGTTGTCCGAAAGTGTTGCCTGCCATTGCGTACCTGATTGGGAAATGTTTGAATCGGAGGGGATTTTAACATAAAGGCCGTCTGAAAATCTTGTTTCAGACGGCCTCTCGTATCCTAATATCTTAAAGATAAGGTCAGTTTAATTTACCGTGACATTGTTTGTATTTTAAGCCGCTGCCGCACGGGCACAGTTCGTTGCGGTGTACGATTCTGCCTTCTTCGGCCAGTGTGTCCAAACTGAAATCGTTGCCGGTCGGATCGAAGGCTTCGGTAACCAAATCGGTCTGCGATTCTCCGAGCAATTCTTCCATATCCGGTGCGCCGGAGTGCGTGGCGTGTATGTCGGTGGGCGTGCGTTCTTCCATTTCCTCCGGAACGGTATTGCGCTCGATTTGTACCGATACCAGCAGTGAGGCAATATTCTGCTTGATGCCGCGCCACAGGTTTTCGAACATGGCGAAGGCTTCGCGCTTGTATTCCTGTTTCGGGTTTTTCTGGGCATAGCTGCGTAGGTGGATGCCTTGGCGCAGGTAATCCATTGCGGCCAGGTGCTCGCGCCATTGTGTGTCAATGACTTGCAACATGACGTTGCGTTCGAAATCAGCCATCGGTTTTTTGCCGACCAGCTCGGTTTTTTCGGCGTATTCGGTTTCGATGCGGTCAATCAGACGCTCTTTGATGTCTTGGCCGTCAAGGGTGTTGTCTGCCTCCAGCCATGACCGGATGTCTGCCGACAGGCGGAATTCCGCCTCAAGCTGGTGTTCCAGTGCGGGAATGTCCCATTGCTCTTCCATGCTGTCGGGCGGTATGTGCAAATCGACCAGATCGCTGATGACTTCTTCGCGGATACCTTTAGTCAGATCGCTGACGTCTTGGTTGTTCAGGATTTCGTTGCGCTGGTGGTAGATGACTTTGCGTTGGTCGTTGGCAACGTCGTCGTATTCCAATACTTGTTTGCGCATGTCGAAATTGCGGCCTTCGACTTTGCGTTGCGCGCCTTCGATCTGGCGGGTCAACAGGCCGTGTTCGATGGCGACGCCCCGTTCTGGAGCGAGGCGGTTGAGGATGGCGGCGGCACGGTCGAGTGCGAAGAGGCGCAGTAGCGGGTCTTCAAACGAGAGGTAGAAGCGGCTGGATCCGGGGTCGCCTTGGCGGCCTGCGCGCCCGCGCAGTTGGTTGTCGATACGGCGGCTTTCGTGGCGTTCGGTGCCGACGATATGCAGGCCGCCTGCGGCGACGACTCTGTCGTGTTCTGCCTGCCAGCCGTTTTCGAGGGCGGAAATCTGCGCTTGTTTTTCTTCGTCGCTCAGGGTTTCGTCGGCACGGATGGCGTCGATTTGATGTTTGAGGCTGCCGCCGAGCACGATGTCGGTACCGCGCCCCGCCATATTGGTGGCCACAGTGATGGCGCCGACTTTACCGGCTTGGGCGACAATCAGGGCTTCGCGTTCGTGTTCTTTGGCGTTGAGGACGTTGTGCGGCAGGCCTGCCTGATGCAGCAGCTTGGACACGAGTTCGGAGTTTTCGATGCTGGTGGTACCGACGAGGACGGGTTGTCCGCGTTTGTGGCATTCTTGGATGTCTTTGACGACGGCCTCGAATTTTTCTTCGGCAGAACGGAAAATCTGGTCGTTGAAGTCTTTACGCTGTACGGGGCGGTTGGTCGGGATGATGACGGTTTCGAGGTTGTAGATGCTTTGGAACTCGAAGGCTTCGGTATCGGCGGTACCGGTCATACCGGAGAGCTTGGTGTACAGGCGGAAGTAGTTTTGGAAGGTGATGGAGGCGAGGGTTTGGTTTTCGCGTTTGATTTCCACGCCTTCTTTGGCTTCGACGGCTTGGTGCAGGCCTTCGGACCAGCGGCGGCCGGACATCAGACGGCCTGTAAATTCGTCAACGATGACGATTTCGCCGTCTTGGATGACATAATGTTGGTCTTTGTGGAACAGCGAGTGCGCGCGCAATGCTGCCATGAGGTGGTGCATCAGAGCGATGTTGGCGGCGGAATAGAGGGAATCGTTTTCTTGCAGCAGTCCCATTTGGGTGAGGATTTGCTCGGCGTGTTCGTGCCCGGCCTCGCTCAGGATAACCTGATGGGCTTTTTCGTCCACCCAATAATCGCCTTCGCCTTCTTCGGTTTCTTGGCGGACAAGTTGGGCGGGGATGGCATCCATAATCTGGTAGAGCTGCACGTTGTCGTCGGCCTGGCCGGAGATAATCAGCGGGGTACGCGCTTCGTCGATCAAAATGGAGTCTACTTCGTCCACTACGGCAAAATTCAATTCGCGCTGAACTTTGTCGTATTGGTCGGTTACCATATTGTCGCGCAGGTAGTCGAAACCAAATTCGTTGTTGGTACCGTAGGTAATGTCGGCACCGTAGGCGTTTTGACGGTCAAACGGCTGCATATCGGCGACGATGACGCCGACGGTTAAGCCGAGGAAGTTGTAGAGCGGTGCCATGATGCCCGCGTCGCGCGAGGCAAGATAGTCGTTGACGGTGACGACGTGCACGCCTTTGCCGGACAGGGCGTTGAGGTAGACGGCAAGGGTAGCGACCAAGGTTTTACCTTCACCGGTACGCATTTCGGCGATTTTGCCGTTGTGCAGCACCATACCGCCGATAAGCTGTACGTCAAAGTGGCGCATACCGAGTACGCGGCGGGATGCTTCGCGGCAAACGGCAAAGGCTTCGACCAAAATGTCGTCCAGAGTTTGTCCATCAACGAGGCGTTGTTTGAATTCGGCGGTTTTAGCTTGGAGGGATTCGTCGCTCAACGTCTGCATTTCGGATTCAAGCGCGTTGATTTTGGCGACGGATTTACGATACTGTTTCAGCAGACGGTCGTTGCGGCTGCCGAAGATTTTCTTAGCAATGTTTGTAAGCATGAATATTGGTTCCTGCGCCTGATATAATTTGAAGAAGGCGAAGCACTGATTCTAACACAGGCAGCCCTTTAAAGTGATGATGCCCGTCGGAAATGATGGCTGATTTACTATATTTCAATATCTTCCGGTATTTTTCCAGATAAACAATCAAACAACCAAAGGCCGTCTGAAATATGAATTTAGAGCAACTGGGTAAACGCGACAGGCAGCTTGAAAACCTGTTGCGGCAATCGCAACAATGGCGGAAGCTGGATGGAGAGGTCAAACGGATTATGCCGGCCAACCTGCGTCCGCATTTTCAGACGGCCTGTGTGGAAGGAGGGAGGCTGGTATTGCTGGCGGCGAACAGTATGGCTGCTTCAAGGTTGAAAATGATTTTGCCCGCGCTATTACCGCAACTGCGAAAATTCAGGGAGGATATTGAAGCCGTCGCTGTAAAAACTGTGCCGAAAATACCCGAACGTGAAAAAGTCAACAGCCTGCATTTGAGTGAAACTGCACTGGAGAGTCTCGGAAAAACGGCGGACAGGGTGCGTGAGAGGCATCCGGAATTGGCGGATGTGTTGGAAAGATTAGCTGAAAAACATAAAGTTAAATAACAGGTGATGGAATGGTACGGACAGGCGGAAGCTGTATCTTGCAAGGGTGAGAAGTACATATTGTTAATATGAGTTAATAAAATAAGTAATATTCATGTCTGACAAATAAAACTAATTCTCTTTTGTAAACAACTGTAAGCTATCTGGAATTTTTTGACATAAATCAAAGTTTGCCTGAAAATAAAGTCGCATACTCCGCGACTAGACTTTACAGGACTTCCTGACAATCCGTTGCATGGTTTCCATAGAATCCTGTTTTGTGAATGAATTATCAGGATTTCCTAGATATATGTCTTTAAAAAACAATTTTCCATAAAACCTTAAGAAAGTTCCAAACTAGGAGATATCCAAATGAAAGCCTATTTAGCTCTAATTTCTGCTGCCGTCATCGGCTTGTCTGCTTGTTCGCAAGAAGCTTCAAAACCTGCCGAAGCCTCTGCTCCGACTGCATCTGCTGCTTCCGAAGCCGCCCCTGCTCCTGCAGAAAGCACGCCTCCTGCCGACGCACCTGCTTCCGAAGCAGCATCTACGGCTGCCGCACCTGCGGCGGGCAACTGCGCGACTACCGTTGAATCCAACGATAACATGCAGTTCAACACTAAAGACATCCAAGTCAGCAAAGCTTGTAAAGAATTCACCATCACCCTGAAACACACCGGTACCCAACCTAAATCAGGCATGGGTCACAATATCGTGATTTCCAAAGCGGAAGACATGGATGGCGTATTGAAAGACGGCGCTGCCGCCGGTGCCGATGCCGACTATGTAAAAGCCGGTGATGCCCGTATCGTTGGTCATACTAAATTGATCGGCGGCGGCGAAGAGACTTCTGTAACCGTTGATCCTGCCAAACTGGCCGACGGCAGCTACAAATTCTACTGCTCATTCCCCGGACACGGTGCGTTGATGAATGGTACCGTTACCTTGGTTGACTAAATCACCGACAATCAAACAGCCTGCCCGCGTGCAGGCTGTTTTTTATCTGTATGGCGGAGCAGTCGGAGTAGAATATAGGCCGTCTGAAAACCATTTGAGAACACGCCAACATGAATCCGTTTGAAACCAAAAGCGTTACCTTTGCCGAACCGATTGAAATGCTGTATGCCTGCCACGGCAAAGTGCGCCGTTTCTGCGGTCAGGTCGCCATGCTGTCGGACTACATCGCCGAAAACGGCTGCAATCAGATTGTTTTGCAAACCATCCGCCAAATTGCCCAGTATTTCAACGTTGCCGCGCCGCTGCACCATGAAGACGAAGAAGAAAACTTTTTCCCGCTCCTGCTGCAATACGCGCCGCAAGCCCAAGAAAGCGTGGACGAGCTTTTGCGCCAGCATGTGAGTCTGCATGGTAACTGGGATGCCGTGGCTGCCGAATTTGCCAAACTCGAAGCAGACAACGCCTATATCCCCGATGCGGAAGCGTTCAAACGCTTTGTGGCAGGTTACGATGTTCATCTGGCGATTGAAGAACCCTTGTTTGACATGGGCAAAACGTTTATCCCCAAAGAGAAGCTGACCGAAATCGGCGAAATCATGGCGGCGCGCCGGCGTAGATAAGGTCGTTTACAGATTGCCGTTTCTTCACAAGGCCGTCTGAAAACTTGAAAACAGATTTTCAGACGGCCTCAGTATCCCCCGTAACACAACCACGTCGTCTGAAAAGGAAGCAAACCATGCTGACGCCAAAAAGCTGCGATTTGTTCAATATCCCGTTTTTCCAGTTTGCCCAGCTCAAAAAATACCAGCCCGAGAGCATTCCGCAAATCAAAGCCGACTACAAGGAAAACTGGCAGATATGGCAGCAGCTGATACAGCAGGTCGCCGCAGATTTGGGCGAACCTTTCGCCCCGCCGCATATCGAACGCTGGTGTAACGGCTGGCAGGTTCGCGCCCATTTCTTCGCCTACTTCAAATACGCCCAATACAAAAATTCCGCCGCGATTTTATCGATTTTATTGAACCGCCGCCGCCTGAGCGTCAGCTTGGACTGGCACTGCTACAAAGCCGACGTATCGCCGATTGCGCTGCCCGAGTACAACCGCTGGCTGGATGATTTCGATACCGAGAAATACGCCGCATTCGATATGTGGCACGGCGCGGAAAGCGAATACGACGACTACCGCACCGTCGCGCAACAAAGCGAATCTGACCGAAGGTTGCAAAACGACGAAGACTTTTTCTGCATCGGCAAACACATCGAGCGCGACGATTTGGGCAAACAGGATGTGGCGAAATGGATAGTCGAAACGGTGGAAGATTTGCTGCCTCTTTACGAAGCCTGTCATGGCAAATGATTCAGAACATATCAACCCAACCCAAAGGTCGTCTGAAAATCAGATTGAGAACATTTCAGACGACCTGATTTCCAAAGTGAACAAAATGACCGAAACCCAATCCCTAGAACTCGCCAAAGCGTTGATTTCCCGCCCGTCCGTTACCCCCGACGACCGAGATTGCCAAAAACTGCTTGCCGAACGCCTGTACAAAATCGGTTTTGCGGCTGAAGAACTTCATTTCGGCGATACCAAAAACATCTGGTTGCGACGCGGCACGCAGGCTCCCGTCGTCTGTTTTGCAGGGCATACCGACGTCGTGCCGACGGGCCCTGTCGAAAAATGGGATTCGCCCCCGTTCGAGCCGACCGAGCGCGACGGAAGATTATACGGCCGCGGCGCGGCGGACATGAAAACCAGCATCGCCTGCTTCGTTACTGCCTGCGAACGCTTCGTTGCCGAACATCCAGACCACCAAGGCAGCATTGCGCTCCTGATTACTTCCGACGAAGAGGGCGACGCGCTGGACGGTACGACCAAAGTCGTCGATGTGTTGAAAGCGCGCGACGAGCTTATCGACTACTGCATCGTCGGCGAACCGACCGCCGTGGACAAATTGGGCGATATGATTAAAAACGGCCGGCGCGGTTCGCTGTCGGGCAACCTGACCGTCAAAGGCAAGCAAGGGCATATTGCTTATCCACATTTGGCAATCAATCCCGCTCACACTTTTGCCCCAGCCTTGTTAGAGTTGACGCAGGAAGTCTGGGACGAAGGTAACGAATACTTCCCGCCGACCAGCTTTCAAATTTCCAATATCAACGGCGGCACAGGCGCGACCAACGTCATTCCGGGCGAGCTGAACGTCAAATTCAATTTCCGCTTCTCCACCGAGTCCACCGAAGAAGGGCTGAAACAACGCGTTCACGCCATTTTGGACAAACACGGCGTGCAATACGATTTGCAGTGGTCGTGTTCGGGCCAGCCCTTCCTGACCCACGCGGGCAAACTGACCGACGTGGCACGCGCAGCCATCGCCGAAACCTGCGGCGTAGAGACCGAATTGTCCACCACCGGCGGCACTTCGGACGGACGTTTCATTAAAGCCATTGCGAAAGAACTTATTGAATTAGGCCCGTCCAATGCCACCATCCACCAAATTAATGAAAACGTGCGGCTGGACGATATTCCGAAGCTGTCGGCGGTGTATGAGGGGATATTGGCGCGGTTGTTAGCTGAATAAGGTCGTCTGAAAAGGGCAGAAGGGTATTACTCTGCCAAAATCGGCATATATTAAGGCAATGCCTTAAGGAACATCCTACGACGGTTCAATCAATTCTTTATCATAATAAGAATGGTGATGGATACCGGTACACATTTTCAGGAAGGTAGATTTTTATTAAGTCTTTTTATTGATAGGGCATTCCATTCAATTTTCTTAAGTGATATTGTGATACCAACTCGTTGATAAGGAGAAAAATGATGAAGTACGATAATTTTTTCTTTCCCGCAGACGATCTTGCTGCCAGTTGCCGCTTTTACCAAGAAGTGCTGGATTTGCCTGTTAAATTCGACTTTTCCGAAAACGGCATGGTTGCTTTTCAGGTAGGCGACGAAGAAGCCGCCATCATTCTCAAAGAGCGGAAAAAGTTTCCCGATATGACGCCTACCGTGTGGATTGAAGTGGAAGATGTGCAGGCAAAATATGCGGCGTTACAGGGTAGGAATATCCGTTTTCTAAGCAAACCTTTCCGCATTCGTACCGGATGGGCAGTGGAATTTATCGATCCGTCGGGTAATCGGTTGGGGTTTGTGGATTATCGGGAATAAAAGTTTATGAAATGAAAACGGGGGCGAGCTGTAGTATTGGCAAAGAAGCCGATAAATTGTTATAACAGGGAGGGTCATGCCTCCCTTTATTGTAAATTGATCTATCCCTATGATTACCCTACCTTCTTTGAATGACCTTCCTTCAAAATGGAATGAAATCCGCGAGCGGCTGGAAACCGACTTTTCAGAGTGCGAAGCCTGCCTGTGGTACGACCTCGAAGCCCTGCTGCATGAACGTTTGACGGAACACGAAGCCAAGCGGTTCGAGCAGGACTTTATCGACCGCATCGGCTGCACGCCTGAAGAATATGTCCGTATCCGCCGAGCCATCCGCCTGCTGGAAGCGCGTTATCCTGATAGCTCGAACGAACTGACCGCTGCCGCCATTGCCACGCCTTTGGGCGAGATGCTGGCGGTGTTCGGCGGTAAAGGCTTGTGTTTGCTGGAGTTTGTCGGGCAGAAGCATATGGAACAGGAAATTACCGCCGTCCAAAAAGCTTTGCGCGGACGGTTTGTGTTTCGGGAAGATGAGCGAACGCAACTTCTGCGGCAGGAATTGGACTTATACTTCAAGGGTCGTCTGAAAACCTTTGCCACTCCCTTGGAGCAGATTGGTACCGAATTTCAAAAGCAAGCATGGGATGCGCTCTTGGCGATTCCTTACGGCGAAACGCGCAGCTACAAAGAGCAGGCGCAGCGTTTGGGCAATCCTAAAGCCGTCCGCGCCGTTGCCGCCGCCAACGGGCAGAACAAAGTGTCCATCCTGATTCCCTGCCACCGCGTCATCGGCAGCGACGGCAAGTTGACCGGCTACGCAGGTGGCTTGAACCGCAAACAGTCGCTGCTTGCTTTGGAGCGCGGCGAAGTTCAGACGACCTTGTTTTGATTTTGAAGTAAGTCGGATACTGGTATCTGACAACGCCGATTGAAATTACCGGATTCGAAAATCCGACCTGACTAAAATAGAGCAGCGGCAGATTGTTCATCAATGCCCGACCTGCCGGAAAGGAGAAATACGAATATGAACCTGAAAAACCGCCATTTCCTGAAACTTTTAGACTTTACGCCCGAAGAAATCACCGCCTACCTCGACCTTGCCGCCGAGTTGAAAGCCGCCAAAAAGGCAGGGCGCGAAGTGCAGCGGATGAAAGGGAAGAACATCGCCCTGATTTTTGAAAAAACATCGACCCGCACACGCTGCGCGTTTGAAGTCGCCGCGCGCGACCAAGGGGCGGGAGTCACTTATCTGGAGCCGTCCGCCAGCCAAATCGGGCATAAGGAAAGCATCAAAGACACCGCCCGCGTGTTGGGCAGGATGTACGACGGCATCGAATATCGCGGCTTCGGGCAGGATGTGGTCGAAGAATTGGCGAAATACGCCGGCGTGCCCGTGTTCAACGGATTGACCAACGAGTTCCACCCCACCCAAATGCTCGCCGACGCGCTGACCATGCGCGAACATAGCGGCAAACCTTTGAACCAAACCGCGTTTGCCTACGTCGGCGACGCGCGTTACAACATGGCAAATTCGCTGCTGGTGTTGGGCGCGAAGCTCGGTATGGACGTGCGTATCGGCGCACCGAAAACCTTGTGGCCGTCTGAAAACATCGTCGCCCGCGCCCGCGCCGTCGCCGAAGAAACCGGCGGAAAGATTTTGCTCACCGAAAACGCGGAAGAAGCCGTCAAAGGCGTCGATTTTATCCATACCGACGTGTGGGTCAGCATGGGCGAGCCGAAAGAGGCGTGGCAGGAACGCATTGATTTATTGAAAGATTACCGCGTTACCCCCGAACTGATGGCGGTATCGGGCAACCCGCAAGTCAAATTCATGCACTGCCTGCCCGCCTTCCACAACCGCGAAACCAAAGTCGGCGAATGGATTTACGAAACCTTCGGCTTAAACGGCGTGGAAGTAACGGAAGAAGTATTCGAAAGCCCCGCCAGCATCGTGTTCGACCAAGCGGAAAACCGGCTGCACACGATTAAAGCGGTAATGGTGGCGGCGCTGGGGGATTGATTGTGCGAAGGTATCAGGCCGTCTGAAAATCTGTTTTCAGACGGCCTTTTTGTTTTATTTAGTGTTAGTGATTTTCAAAACTGCTTTTCCACGCTGACAAACCATTGCATGTTCCGGCGCGAGTAAAAGCCGCTCATATTGCTGTCGGTTCTCAGATAGCGCATATTCAGGTGCGGTACCAAACCTTTCCATGCGATTTTGTCGTGCCAGATTGAGGCATTGGCCTGATATTCGCGGTCTTTGCGGATAAAGCGGTAAACCAGCTCTCCGGGCGCGTCAAATGTGCGGCGTGTGTAGCGCAGGTTTGCGCGCAGGCCGAGGCCGTCTGAAAAAAACTTTACCATACCCAGCCGGACGCCTTTGCGTACCGATGCCTGTTCCGCTTCCTTGGTGATGTCGTGCGACCAGTCCGCACCGCCGTAAAACAGCCAGTTTTTCGGCGCGGTATACAACAGCGTGGCGCCCGCCAGTGGCATGCCTGCGTCGTAACGTGCCGCCATGCGGTGGTCCTGGTAGTGTTTTCGGACGTATCCCGCATTCAGCATCACGCGCCATCGGGCGTTCAGACGGCGTGAGAAATCGGCATGGGCACCGAACGAGCGGTTGTAGCGGCTGCCGCCGAGCCAGTTTTGTTCCGCAAACGGCACGATGCCGAACGAGCGCGTTATCGAGCGGTTTTTGTAGCCCGCCGCCAAGTTGATGCTTTGCTCGTTAAATTCCCGATTGTCCCAGTAATGTACGCCGTCGCCGCTAAGGTTGCCGTAGGCGAAATGATGGCCGCCCAGATTGATTTCGCGCGACAGGCCCAAGCCGTAGCGGAAGCCGTGCGCGCTTTGCGGCAGGCTGTCGGCGGTTTTGTGCCACTGCCGCCCGCCCCATTCGATGATTTCGCTAGCGGAAGCACTGTTGACATTATCCGTCGCCTCATATTGCAGCGAGGCTTCGGGTTGCCAGCTTTGTGCGTCTTTAACGGCTTTCAGGTAATGGTCGGCGAGCTGTTGCATGTCGGGTTGCAAATCCGGCTTGGCGCGTTCCAGTTCCGCCGCCGCTTCGCGGTATTGTTTGTTTTCAAACAACATCACGCCCAAATCGAAACGCGGATACGCCAAATCGGGCTGCCGCAGCACGATGCCGCGATAGAGCGCCACCGCTTCGTCATGACGCAACTGCGAACGGCGCAGCGCGCCCAGCGCATAATCGTATAGGATTTGGTCGCGGTCGGGACGGGTGCGGTATTGCGCCAACAAGTCCGTTAAAGTGTCCCAATCCTGCCGGATAACGGCGCGGTTGATTCGTTCCTCCAAGGCACTGCCCGGACTGAGGCCGTCTGAAACGGCGGCGGGCGCGGGTTCGTCTTGTCCAGCGAGTTCTTCGGAAGAGGGTATTTTGTCGCCCGGGTGTTCGTCGAAGAAAACCGGTGCGGGTACGCGCACGGGCGGGGCGTCGGCAAAGGCTGCGAGGGAGAGCGGCAGCAGAAGCAGGGGAAGTTTGTTCATATTTTAAGTAAGGCGGTAATGTGTCGTTTTTAGGCCGTCTGAAACGGGATTTCAGACGGCCCGGAAATTATAGCGGATATTACGGAAGGTTATTCTTTGATTTGGCTTAAAAGGCCGTCTGAAATCCCGTTTCAGACGGCCTTTTAAGTATGTTTTCCGATTGAAACGGAATGTGTGGCGGCAGTAAAATAAAAAATATTCAACCTGTTAACCGAAACGGAGGCTGTGATGAAAAAAACTTGGACGGCGGTAGCGGCGGCATTGGCCGTGGCGGCATGCAGCAGTGCGGGCAATGAAACGGAAATGCTGAAAAACCGGCTCACAGAGGCGCAGACGGCAGTGAAGCTGTCGGCTGAAAACACCAAGCGGCTGGAAGACACTTATTCGGACATTTATTTCGAGTTAAACAGCCTGACGGTGGCGAACTTCAAAGCGAAAGTGGCAGCGGGGGATACTTTCTATGCCTACATCGGCCGCCCCAGTTGCGGCGACTGCAACGCATTCGAACCGATGTTCAAGCGTTACATCGAAAAACACCGGTTAGGCAGCAAAATCTATTTTGTCAACGTGCACCGCCTGCATCAGGACAAAGAAGCATGGATGGCGTTCCGGCAGCAGTACAAACTGAGCGGTACGCCCGTATTGGCGAAATATTCCAAAGGACGGCAGGTGAACAAGCTGGATTTGGAAGACAACGGTGGCAGCATCAGCGCGGCTGATTTGGAAAAATGGCTGGCTTTGAATAAGTTATAACTTTTATCTTATCAGAGGCCGTCTGAAACCGCACCGCCGGAAGATTTCATTCCGGCGGTGCGGTTTCAGACGGCCTTTTGTTTCGATATTAATCTTGAGTAAATAAGTAGGATATTAATAATAAAAATCAATTAAAAACTAGATTAAATAAAGTTAGACTATGAAGTGCGTATGTCTTAAAATTTACCGCATGAATGCAATCCTCAATAATAGGGTAATACTAAAGAACTATCATGTTGATATGATTTAGAATTAGAAATCAAAAAAAGGCCGTCTGAAAACGGCGGATGAAGAAGAGCAGGAACACAATATGAACGTATCGAGACGGCAGTTTTTCAAGGTAACCGCCGCCGGCGCAGGAGCGACTGGTTTGGCGGTAATGGGCGTCATGCCCGAAAATGCGTGGGCCGAAGTGCGGCAATACAAACTTTCCCGCGCAACTGAGACGCGCAACAACTGTACTTATTGTTCGGTGGGCTGCGGTACGATTCTCTACAGCATGGGCGACGGGGCGAAAAACGCCAAAAAGGTGATTTTCCATATCGAAGGCGACCCCGACCATCCGGTCAGCCGTGGCTCGCTGTGCCCCAAAGGCGCATCATTGTTGGATTTCGTACACAGTCCGAACCGCGTGCATTATCCGGAAGTGCGCGAACCGTTTACCAACGAGTGGAAACGCATCTCTTGGCACGACGCGCTGACCCGCATCGCCAAATACATCAAAGCCGAACGTGATGCCAATCTGATTGTGCAAAACGAAAACGGTACGCCCGTCCACCGCCTGCCATCCCTCGGTATGCTGACTGCCTCGGCCTCTTCCAACGAAACCGGCATTCTGACACAAAAATGGATGCGTTCGCTGGGCATCGTAGCGACCGACGCGCAGGCGCGTGTGTGCCACGGTCCGACCGTGTCAGCGCTGGCCTCGACTTTCGGTCGCGGCGCGATGACCAATACTTTTGTGGATATTCAACATGCCGACTTCATCATGGTCATGGGCGGCAACGCTGCCGAAGCGCACCCTGTCGGTTTCAAATGGGTTATCGAAGCCAAAAAGAAAAAAGGCACCAAACTTTTTGTGGTCGATCCTCGTTTCAACCGCACTGCTTCCGTGGCCGATTTCTATGCACCCATCCGCTCGGGCAGCGACATCGCGTTTCTGGGCGCGTTAATCAACTGGCTCATCGAAAACGACAAAATCCAGTGGGAATACGTTAAAGCCTATACCAATGCGGGTTTTATCGTGTCCGAAGGATTTGATTTTGACGACGGTATGTTCAGCGGTTACGACGAAGGCCAGAAAAAATACGACAACGAAACCTGGTATTACGAGTTGGACGAAAACGGCTATGCCAAAACCGACCCGACCCTGCAACACCCGCGCTGCGTTTTCCAATTACTGAAAAAACATTATTCCCGCTATACGCTGGACGTTATGAACACCATCTGCGGCACCAGCAAGGAAGACTTTTTGAAAGTGGCCGAAGCATGGGGCGAAATGGCCGCGCCGGATAAAGCGGGTACGATTCTCTACGCACTGGGCTGGACCCAGCACACCACCGGCAGCCAGATTATCCGCACTATGGCGATGGTTCAGTTGCTGTTGGGCAATATCGGCATGTCGGGCGGCGGCGTCAACGCCTTGCGCGGGCACTCCAACATTCAAGGTTTGTCCGATTTGGGGCTGCTTTCCACCTCGTTGCCGGGCTATCTGAACCTGCCCAACGAATTTAACCATCCGACCTTTCAAGACTATATCGCCAAAAACACGCCGAAGCCTTTACAGCCCAACCAGTTGAACTATTGGGGCAACACGCCGGCTTTTTTCGTCAGCTTCCTGAAATGGATGTACGGCGAAAACGCCACCAAGGAAAACAACTGGGGCTACGACTGGCTGCCGAAATGGGACAAGATGTACGACATCTTGCAACTTATCGAACTGATGTATCAGGGCAAGGTCAACGGCTTGCTGGTGCAGGGCTTTAACGCGCAGGGTTCGTTTCCCGACGCCGGCCGCGTTACCGAGGCGTTTTCAAAACTGAAGTTCATGGTGGTGATGGACCCGTTGAAAACCGAAACCGCCTCTTTCTGGGAAAACCACGGCGAAGCGCACAATGTGGATCCGTCGAAAATCCAAACCGAAGTTTTCCGTCTGCCGACACCGTGTTTCGCCGAAGAAGCGGGTTCGATCGTGAACTCTTCACGTTGGCTGCAATGGCACCACCCGGGGGCGGAACCGCCCGGCGAGGCGCTGCCCGATTTGGACATCTTGGGCGAACTGCACATGATGCTCAAAGAAATGTATGAAAAAGAGGGCGGTACCGCTCCCGAACCGATTACCAAGCTGGCTTGGCACTATAAAAACCCGAATGCGCCGACGCCCGAAGAAATGGCCAAAGAATCCAACGGTTACGCACTGGCCGATTTGACTGATTCAGACGGCAACATCATCCGTAAAAAAGGCGAGCTGCTCGACGGTTTCTCCCAACTGCGCGACGACGGTACGACCGAATGCGCCACTTGGATTTTCTCCGGTTCGTGGACACAGGCCGGCAACCAGATGGACCGCCGCGACAATACCGATTCCGGTTTGGGCAACACCCCGAAATGGGCTTGGGCATGGCCGGCCAACCGCCGCATCCTTTACAACCGCGCCTCGTGCAATCCGGAAGGCAGGCCGTGGAATCCCGACCGGGTTCTGATTAAATGGGACGGTAAAAAATGGGGCGGAGCGGATGTGGCCGACTTTAAAGCCGATGCCGCACCCGATTCCGGCATGAATCCTTTTATCATGAACGAAGAGGGTGTAGGCCGCCTGTTTGCCGCGCGCAAATTGGTGGACGGTCCGTTCCCCGAACATTACGAACCGCTGGAGTCGCCCATCGGCACCAACCCGCTGCATCCGAAAGTGGTGCAGTCTCCGGCCATACGCCTTTTCGACAGTGTGAAGGAGCGAATCGGCACGCATGAGAAATTCCCTTATGTGGGCACGACTTACCGTCTGACCGAGCATTTCCAGTTCTGGACCAAATCGGTCAGGCTGTTGATGATTGCCCAGCCGGAACAGTTTGTTGAAATCAGTGAAGAGTTGGCGAAAGAAAAAGGTATCGAAAAAGGCGATTGGGTGAAGGTCAGTTCGCAACGGGCCTACATCAAGGCCAAAGCCGTCGTAACCAAGCGTGTGAAGCCGTTGCGGATTCACGGCAGAACCGTACACCAAATCGGTATCCCGCTCCACGGTGGTTGGGAAAACATTGCAGGAAGCAAACAATTTATCGTCAACGGCCTGACGCCGTTTGTGGGCGACTGCAATACCCAAACCCCCGAGTATAAAACTTTTCTGGTAAACATCGAAAAAGCATAAGGAGCGGAACATGGCATTACAATCTTTGGACATCAAGCGCCGTTCCGCCACCTCGGCCGTTACCCCGCCGCCTGGCGTGCGCAAACCGATTGAAGTGGCGAAACTCATCGACGTCAGTAGCTGCATCGGCTGCAAGGCCTGTCAAGTGGCCTGTTCGGAATGGAACGACATCCGCGATGAAATCGGCACCAATCACGGCGTATACGACAATCCCATCGACCTGACGGCGAAAAGTTGGACGGTTATGCGTTTTTCCGAAACCGAGGAAAACGGCAAGCTGGAATGGCTCATCCGCAAAGACGGCTGTATGCACTGTGCCGACCCGGGCTGCCTGAAAGCCTGTCCGTCGCCAGGGGCGATTATCCAGTATCAGAACGGTATTGTTGATTTCCATCAGGAAAACTGTATTGGCTGCGGATACTGCATCGCAGGCTGTCCGTTCAATATTCCACGCCTCAACAAGGAAGATAACCGCGCTTACAAATGCACGTTGTGTTCCGACCGTGTCGCCGTCGGTCAAGAGCCGGCCTGCGTGAAGACTTGTCCGACCGGTGCGATTCAGTTCGGTTCTAAAGAAGACATGAAGGCCGTGGCGCAGGAACGTGTCGAAGATTTGAACAGACGTGGCTATAAGAATGCCGGTCTGTACGATCCCCAAGGTGTCGGCGGTACGCATGTGATGTATGTGCTGCACCATGCCGACAAGCCCGGCCTGTATCACGGCCTGCCTGAGAATCCGAGCATCAGCAAAACAGTCAAACTGTGGAAAGGCTTTTTGAAACCGCTGGCGACTTTCGGTATTGCCGCCGCAACGCTGGCCGGCTATTTCCACTACATCACCGTCGGTCCGAACCGTGCGGTCGAAGACGAAGAGGAGCCGGAAGTTATCGGCAAAGACGGTAAAACCCTGCCGCGTGAGGAGGATGCATAATGAAAGAAAAACTGATTCAGCGCTATACCCGCCCCGAACGCATCAACCACTGGGTTGTCGCTATTTGTTTCGTCCTGCTGGCAGTTTCGGGATTGGCGTTTTTCTACCCCGCCTTTTTCTGGTTGACCGGTATTTTCGGTACGCCTCAACTGGCGCGCATGATACATCCGATTATCGGCGTCGTGATGTTTCTCGGCTTTGCCCGCCAATTTCTGCGTTACTGGCATCATAACTTTATCGACAAAGAAGACGTGAAGTGGATGACTTCGGTATTGAAAGTGTTGAAAGGCTATGAAGTGGGCGATGTTGGCAAGTACAACGGCGGCCAAAAAGGCATGTTTTGGCTGATGACCGCCTGTATGCTGGTTTTGGTTGCCACCGGCGTTATCGCATGGCGCCCGTATTTTGCGCAATATTTTCCGATTCCCGTTATCCGCCTCGCCTTGCTGGCGCACGCATGGGCGGCGACCATTCTGATTGCGGGCATTATCGTTCACGCTTATGCCGCCATCTGGATTAACGGCACCATCCGCGCGATGGTTGAAGGTGTGGTTACGCAGGCATGGGCGAAGAAACACCATCCGCGCTGGTATCGTGAAATGATTGCCAAAAACAAGGCACACGAGGAAAACACCGGCAACGGAGGTATCGATGGTGAGGCAGAGAAACCGTAAATCGAACGGAAAACCTCATTGATGTTTTGAGGCCGTCTGAAAAATCGGATTCCGCATTTTCAGACGGCCTTTTTATGTTTCGCAGTTAAGCCGGTGAAAACGATGGAAGGTTTGTCCGTTTCTGTCAGAGATTCCAAAAACATCTTTTCTAAATTCTAAAAGGCCGTCTGAAAACATCGCAATAACGTTTTCAGACGGCCTTTTATTGCCTTGAATTACGCTTTGGCTTTCAATGCCGAGGCTTCGCGGGCAAGGCGGGTGATGGTGTCCCAGTCTTTGTTTTTCACGGCTTCTTTCGGGGTCAGCCAAGAGCCGCCGACGCACAAGACGTTAGGCAGTGCCAAGTAATCGGGGGCAGTGGCAAGACTGATGCCGCCGGTCGGGCAGAAGCGCACGTCGGCATAAGGGCCGTAGAGGGCTTTGAGCATGGCTTTGCCGCCGACGACTTCGGCGGGGAAGAGTTTGAGGGTATCGATGCCGTGTTCCAAAGCCAGTTGGACTTCGCCCGGAGTGGCAACGCCGGGAATCAGGGGGATGCCGCTGTTGTGGCTGGCTTTGGCGAGGGATTCGTGCAAACCCGGGCTGATGGCGAAAACCGCGCCTGCGTCTTCGACGGCTTTAAGCTGCTCGGGGTTGGTTACCGTACCCGCGCCGACGATGGCGTTGGGCACTTCTTTGGCAATCAGGCGGATGGCGTCGAGGCCGACGGGGGTGCGCAGGGTAATTTCGAGGGTGGGGATGCCGCCTTCGACAAGGGCGTGGGACAAATCGACGGCGGTGCTTAAGTCGTCAATCGCCATCACAGGCACAACTGCGCCGGCAGTCAGGATTTCGCGTGGGGTCAGTTTGGACATTTCGATTCTCCAGGTGGATTTGGGTGTTGTTTTTTGCTGCGGTCAAACGGGATGGGGGTTTAAGTTTTCAGACGACCTTTGGGGGCTGTAGGTCGGATACCCGTATCCGACAAATGCCCTGATAACGTCGGATTCGAGAATCCGACCTACGTCTGTTTTAAACGGCTTGAATAATTTTTCAGACGACCTTCCGTTTGAAAAGGTCGTCTGAAACGCTGCATCAGGCAAATTCGCCACCGAAGCTCATGGCGCCGGTTTCTGCGCTGCTGGTCATGCTGCGGAAGTTAGCGAAGAGTTCGCGGCCGCAGCCTTGTTGGTTGGCGCTCAAGTCGATGTGTTCGACTTCGCGGGCGTTCCATTCGGCCTCGTTAATCAGGACGTTGAGTTCGCCGGTAACGGAGTCGAAGCGGATCAGGTCGCCGGTACGGATTTTGGCGATGTTGCCGCCCATCAGGGCTTCGGGCGTCATGTGGATGGAAGCGGGTACTTTGCCTGACGCGCCGGACATACGGCCGTCGGTCAGCAGCGCTACTTTGAAGCCGCGGTCTTGCAGGATGCCCAAAGGCGGGGTCAGTTTGTGCAACTCGGGCATACCGTTGGCGCGCGGGCCTTGGTAGCGGACGACGCAAACGAAATCGCGTTCCAATTCGCCGCGTTCAAACGCAGCCAACACTTCGCGTTGGTCGTTGAACACGATGGCGGGCGCTTCGATGATGCGGCAGCCTTCGCGCACGGCGGACACTTTAATCACGCCGCGTCCGATGTTGCCTTTCATCAGGCGCAGGCCGCCGTCTGGTGAGAACGGGTTGTCGGCTTTGCGCAGGATGTCGTCGTTGCCGCTGGTTTCGGGAGCTTCGCGCCATTCGAGTTTGCCGTCGATGAGGAAAGGCTCTTTGGTGTAGTGGCGCATGCCGTGTCCGACGACGGTATCGACATCGTCGTGCAACAAGCCTGCGTCCAGCAATTCGCGGATGACGAAAGGCAGACCGCCCGCTGCGGTAAAGTGGTTCACGTCGGCTTTGCCGTTGGGGTACACGCGGATGAGCAACGGGATGATGGAGGAAATTTCATCAAAGTCGTCCCAGTTCAAAATCACGCCAGCGGCGCGCGCCATGGCAACGAGGTGCATGGTGTGGTTGGTCGAACCGCCAGTCGCCATCAAACCGATCAGGGCGTTGATGAAGGATTTTTCGGTCAACATTTCACCCAAGGGTTTGATGGTGCCGTTTTTTATGCCGCGTGCGAGGTGTCCGGCGGCGTAGCGGGTCAGGGCTTCGCGCAAATCGGTATAGGGATGGACGAAAGCGGCAGCGGGCAGGTGTACGCCCATCATTTCCATCATCATTTGGTTGGAGTTTGCCGTGCCGTAGAAAGTGCAGGTGCCGGGGCTGTGGTAGGAACCCATTTCGCTTTCGAGCAAGGCATCGCGACCGACTTTGCCTTCGGCGAAAAGCTGCCGGGTACGGGCTTTTTCTTTATTGCCGATGCCGCTGGACATCGGGCCTGCGGGGACGAAGATGCCGGGAATATGACCGAACGAAAGCGCGCCTATCATCAAGCCCGGCACGATTTTATCGCACACGCCCATAAACAGGCTGCCGTCGAACATTTGGTGCGACAGGCCGACGGCGGTACTCATGGCGATGACGTCGCGGGAGAACAGCGACAATTCCATACCGGCATAGCCTTGCGTGATGCCGTCGCACATGGCGGGCGTACCGCCGGCGACTTGGGCGGTCGCGCCGTTTTTCTGCGCTTCGTCTTTAATTTGGTCAGGGAAGTCTTTAAACGGCTGATGTGCGGAAACCATGTCGTTGTAGGCGGTGATGATGCCTAAGTTGGGAACGGTGTCCTGAAGCATTTCAATTTTGATGCTTTTGGGCATGGCGGCGTAGCCGTGCGCCAAGTTGCTGCAACCGAGCTGATTGCGCTCTAGCCGTCCCATTTGTTTGGCGCTGCGGATTTTCGCCAGATATTTTTCGCGGGTCGGACGGCTGCGTTCGATGATGCGCTCGGTGATTTCGGCGAGCTTGGGGTGGATAGGAGTGGTCATATTGTGGTTTGCCTTTTTGGTAGGTGGTGTGTCTGCGTGTTGCAGACGGCCTGATTATAGTAATGTTGTGCTGTAACTGATTGTTTGTGAGACGGTTGAATGGCAGGCCGTCTGAAATTATTTTTCAATCAATATTGTAATGCATTTTTTGTAATTTAGTTACAAAAAATGCATTAATTGAGGCTGGAATTTGATGTAATCCATATAACGAAGACCTAATAGGTTGTGTATGGAAAATATTGCATATTTTTTTTAACCAAGTCAAAAAAATTTGAAAAAACAAGATAGACAAAATGTGTAGTGGCGTGTAGGATTACTACCGATTTTCCTATAAATTAGGGCATGGCCGGCAGGCTGTGTCAGGCATTGCCTGCTGCCTATTCGCAGGCCGTATAAATTCGTGTGATTAACGAAAGATAACAGATGATGAATACACAAACCAATTTCGACTTGATTCTGTTCGGCGCTACGGGAGATTTGGCCATGCGCAAGCTGCTGCCGTGCCTGTATCAGGCCCATGCCGCAGGACTGCTGCATCCCGAAGGCCGCATTTTGGGCGTGAGCCGCAGTAAATTCGATACTGCCGAATTCCTCGCCAAAGTCGAAACAAATTCCAAAATCCACATCAAGAATCATTTTTCCGAGGCGCAATGGCAATCGTTTGTCGACCGCATTACTTATCTGTCGCTGAACGTTACCGAGCCTGAAGACTTCGTTCGGCTGGGCGAAGCGGTGAAAGAGCGCGCGGTGCCCAAAGACATTGTTATCTACCTTTCGACCGCGCCCAAGTTCTTCGCGCAGGCCTGTGAAAATCTAGCGGCAGTCGGCCTGAACGCCGACAATGTGCGCGTAGTGTTGGAAAAACCGCTGGGCACGGATTTGCAGTCTTCTCGAGAAATCAATGACGACGTGGCGCGTTTTTACAGAGAAGACCAGATTTACCGCATCGACCACTATTTGGGTAAGGAAAGCCTGCAAAACCTGCTGGCGCTGCGCTTTGCCAATGTTGTATTAGAGCCGTTGTGGAACCATAAATACATTAAGAGCGTGCAACTGACCATTGCCGAGCAGCTCGGCGTGGAAGAGCGCGGCGAGTTTTACGACATTACCGGCGCGTTGCGCGATATGGTGCAGAACCATTTGCTGCAAATGCTGTGTATGACAGCGATGGAGCCTCCGGCAAGTTTGGACGCGGACGCCGTGCGCAATGAGAAGGTGAAAGTGCTGAAAGCCCTGAAACCGATGACTTCGGCGGATGTCGACAAAAACGTTGTCCGCGGCCAATATATTGCCGCAGGGGGCATGAACGGCTACCTTCAGGAAGTCAACGTACCTTCCGGCAGCACCACCGAAACCTACGTTGCCATCCGTGCCGAAATCGATACGCCGCGTTGGGCGGGCGTACCGTTTTATCTGCGCACCGGCAAGCGCATGGAAGATAAAGTGGCCGAAATCGTGCTGAATTTCCGCGAATTGGACAACCGTATTTTTGAAAACAGCATCTCCGTACCCAACCGTCTGGTTATTGAATTGCAACCCGACGAGGCCGTTCGGCTGTATATGCAGGTCAAAACGCCGGGCGTGGGCAATACCGTTGAAATCGCGCCGTTGGATATGGATTTGGGCAAAGCCGCCGAAGGCCACCGCGCCGAGGCCTACGAGCGGCTGCTGTTGGACGTGATTGACGGCAAACTGGCACTTTTCAACCGCCGCGACGAACTTGAGGCCGCATGGGAATATGTGATGCCGATTCTGGAAAACTGGGCATCCAGCGCCACGCCGCCGCACGGTTACGCCGCCCATTCTTGGGGGCCTGAGGCCGCCCGCGAACTCTTGGCGCGCAACGGCGACAAATGGCACGAAGAGCAATGAGGCAGGTTTTCAGACGGCCTGTCCCATGAGCGGGGTTGGCCTACCGAGGCCGTCTGAAAATAAATCATACTGAAACGGGTGATACGGATGCTTCGTAACGGCGGTTCCGCATAACGGTTTTTCAGACGGCCTCATGGCTTCGGAAGGCCGTCTGAAAATAAAATACGGAAAGGAAAAATATGTTTACCTGGCATGAAAACGATAACGCTGCGGCAGCGGCGCAGTCTCTGGCAGACGCGGTTGCGGCCGCACTGAAAAGCACCTTGGACGAAAAGGGCCGTGCGGTTCTGGCAGTGTCCGGCGGTCGTTCGCCGATTGCGTTTTTCGAAGCGCTCTCGCACAAGGATTTGGCTTGGAGCAACGTCGGTATCACCTTGGTGGACGAACGCATCGTGCCGACGGTTCATCCCGACAGCAATACCGCTTTGGTGCGCGAATACCTGTTGAAAAACAAGGCATCGGCAGCCAGATGGATTCCTATGGTGGAAGACGGCAAGCCTGAAAACCGGCTGCCGCCTCAAGAAGTGGTCGATTTCGCCTTGCAACACTACCGCCAGCCTGACGTGCTTGTCCTAGGCATGGGCGGCGACGGGCATACGGCTTCGCTGTTCCCGCAGGCGCCGCAGTTGGAGGCAGGAATTGATTTGGAGAACAACGTTACCCTGCTGCACACCACCCCGGTTACCGCGCCGCATGAGCGCGTGAGCATGACGCTGGGTGCCATCCTGAAAACGCCGCATATCTTTCTGGCGATTCAGGGCGCGGACAAAAAAGCCGTATTCGAGCGGGCTGCCGCAGCACCGACTACCGAATTCCCCATCAGCCTGATTTTGAACCAGAATGGAGCAAACTGCCATGTCTACTACGCAAAATAAACCCGTAACGAAAAATAAACCCGTAACGGACCAACCTTCCACAAGTTGGCCGCGCATGGTTGCCGACATAGGCGGCACCAACGCCCGCTTCGCGCTGGAAGTTGCGCCGCAGCAAATCGAGCAGGCGGAAGTTTTGCCCTGCCACGACTACGACACCATCATCGATGCGGCCCGCGAATTTCTGAAGCGCGTCGGCAATCCGAAAATCAGCCATGCCGCAGTTGCCATTGCCAATCCGATTTTGGGCGACTGGGTGCAGATGACCAACCACCACTGGTCGTTTTCCATCGAAACCACACGCCAGTCGCTCGGTTTGGAAACCCTTATCCTGCTGAACGATTTTACCGCGCAGGCGCTGGCGATTACGCAGACGAAGCGCGAAGATTTGGTGCAGGTCGGCGGAAAAGAGCTGGTGGAAAACGCGCCGAAGGCCGTTATCGGTCCCGGAACAGGTTTGGGCGTCAGCGGGCTGGTTCCGAGCAAGGCCGGCTGGGTGCCGTTGTCGGGCGAGGGCGGCCATGTCAGCTTTCCGCCGTTTGACGATGCGGAAGTGATGATTTGGCAGTACGCTAAGAAAAAATACGGCCACGTTTCCGCCGAACGCTTTTTGAGCGGTTCGGGACTGACGCTGATTTACGAAGCATTGGCGGTTAAAGAAGGGCTGAAGCCGAAAAAACTGACGCCCGCCGAAATCAGTGAAAACGCCCTGAGCGGTTCGTCGCCGCTGTGCCGCCTGACGCTGGACATGTTCTGCGCGATGCTGGGCACGGTGGCTTCCAATCTGGCGCTGACGCTGGGCGCAAGTGGCGGGGTGTATCTTTGCGGCGGCATCATTCCGCGCTTTATCGATTATTTCAAATCCTCCCCGTTCCGCAACCGTTTTGAAAACAAAGGCCGGTTTGACGCCTATCTGGCCTCGATTCCCGTATATGTTGTGTTGAGCAAGTTCCCCGGACTGATCGGTTCGGCGGTAGCGTTGGACAACCATTTGCAGGGATTGGGCGGAGAATAGGCGCGGGATATGGTTTTCAGACGGCCCCACGCAGGCCGGAAAGAATAACGAGGCCGTCTGAAAGCCGCCGCCTGCCGTATATCATCACACCGTTTCGGTATCGAAAGGTCAAATATCATGTTAAGCAAAATCAGCGAATCATTGTCTAATTTATCCGGCGCCGAACGCAAAGTGGCGGAATGGGCGTTGGCGGAACCCAAATGGTTTGTCCATGCTGCGGTGGCCGAAATCGCCGAGCGCGCATCGGTGAGCCAGCCGACGGTCATCCGTTTCTGCCGCAGCCTGGGTTACAAAGGGCTGCCGGAATTCAAGCTGGCATTGTCCGCCAGCATCGGCCACGAAGGAATGCCTTATGTGCATGAAGAGTTGAATGCCGACGACGACATGGCCAGCGTGGTGGAAAAAGTATTGAGCAATACCGCTGCCTCGATTCTGGGAGAGCGCCGCGTTTTGCAGGAGTCGGAGCTGGAAAACGCCGTCGCCATGCTGCTGCACGCGCGGCGCGTGGAATTTTACGGCGTCGGCAATTCGGGCATCGTGGCGCAGGATGCGCAACACAAATTCTTCCGTTTCGGCATTTCCACCGTGGCTTATGTGGATACCCACACCCAACTGATGGCCGCCGCCGTGCTGACCGACAAGGACGTGCTGGTTGCCGTGTCCAATTCGGGTTCTTCCATAGAGCTTCTGGATGCGGTAAGCATCGCCAAGGAAAACGGCACGTCGGTCATCGCCATAACGCGTAACGATTCGCCGTTGGCGCAGCTTGCCGACTGCGTGCTGAGTATCGCTACGCAGGAAAACATAGAAGTGTATACCCCGATGGTATCGCGGCTGTTGCAGCTGGCGGTCATAGATATCTTGGCCATCGGCCTCGCATTGCGGTTGGGCGAACCCGCCAGCCAGCAACTGAAAAAAGGTAAGCGCAGCATTTACGGCAAACACAAACACCACTTGGAAACACATAAAGACTGAAACCGAAACAGGTCGGCAACCGGCAATCGTGAACAAGGAAAAGGCCGTCTGAAAAATCCGAAATCGGTTTTTTCAGACGGCCTTTTCCTTGCCGGATATTAAGTAAAATGGTCTAGCAGGGTTTGTAGCCGTATTACGAAAGCATTACGTCAAAATATGTAGCAAAATAACAGTATTCAAGGCAAGCAGACATAAAGTATGATTTGTCGGTAGCCGGTTTGATTCGGATTACCTCGCCGAACCGGCCGCTATTCCGTCTGTAACAACAAGAGAGGACATCGATATGTCTACGCCTTCGTAACAAAACAACAATACCGCATTGTCGGTCTTAACCGCTTTGTTCTTTATGATGGGGTTCATCACCTGTCTGAACGACATTCTGATTCCCCACCTGAAAGCCATCTTCGACCTGTCTTACGTTCAGGCGATGCTGGTTCAGTTCTGTTTCTTTACCGCTTATGCCGTGATGTCGATTCCGATGGGCAAACTGGTCGGTAAAATCGGCTATAAGGGCGGCGTTATCGGCGGGTTTCTGTTGACCGCCGTCGGCTGCCTGTTGTTTTATCCTGCCGCCGACAGCGCATCGTATCCGACTTTTCTGGCCGCACTGTTTATTCTGGCTTCCGGCGTTACCCTGCTGCAAGTGGCGGGCAACCCTTACGTTACCCTGTTGTCCAGGCCGGGCAAGGAATCTTCCACGCTGACGCTGGTACAGGCGTTCAATTCGTTGGGTACGACGGTTGCGCCGTGGTTCGGTTCGATGCTGATTCTGGCCGATGCCGGACAAACTGCCAGCAAGGCCGAACAGATTTCTTCGGTACAGATACCTTATTTGGGCTTGGCCGGCGTTTTGATATTGCTGGCCGTATTCGTGAAAATGATCAAACTGCCCGACGCGCGTAAAATCGCCGAGGAAGTAACCGAACACAGCCATGACGGCAAAACCAGCGTGTGGCAGTACAAACACTTGATTCTGGGTGCGCTCGGCATTTTCTGTTATGTCGGTGCGGAAGTATCCATCGGGTCGTTGCTGGTCAGCGTAATGGAAGTAACCGCAGGACTGGATCATGCCACCGGTGCGAGATTGCTGTCGGTATATTGGGGCGGCGCGATGGTGGGCCGCTTCTTGGGCGCGCTTCTGATGCAGCGCATCGCGCCTTCCAAATATCTGGCCTTTAACGCAACGGCGGCGGTCGTGCTGATTGCGGTTGCCATCCTGTTCGGAGGAGGAAAAGTGTCGATGTGGGCGTTGCTGTTTATCGGTTTCTTCAACTCGATTATGTTCCCGACCATCTTTTCGCTGGCCACCAGCGGTTTGGGCAAATTTACCGGAGCGGCTTCCGGCATCATCTGTACCGCCATCGTCGGCGGTGCCATCGTGCCGGTAATGCAGGGTTTCTTTGCCGACCATATCGGCCTGCTGCTATCGTTCTTCGTTTCCGCACTCTGTTATCTGTATATCCTGTTCTTTGCAGTGAAAGGGCATAAAGCCGACGAAGCGGCATAATCCTTTTTGATTGCGGCATAAAGGCCGTCTGAAACCCGATTTCGGGATTTCAGACGGCCTTTATTGTCGGTGTGCGGATGTTTTACGGCTGTTGTGGTTGGACCGGTTTGCCGTCTATCGTTGCCCCCGTCAGCCTCAGATTGTAAGTTTTGCCGTCGTCGGTGTAGCTGATTTGCGCGGGAATGTTGTCAAACGCCGTGGCGAAAGCGTAGCCGACAGTGCTGTCGCCGCGGCGGACGCGGTATTTGTCTATATCGATATAGCCTTTGCCGAATTTGTATTTCGAGCTGCCCGTTTTATTGATGCTGTTGATGCGGTAGAGCTTTTTGCCATTGGTAATGCGCGTTCCGGCAGGCAGCTTGCCGTCGCCTGCGGCGAGCTGCCAAGCCAGTGTAAACAAGTCCATCGTCGGGCCGGAAACGGTTTCGATTTCTTCGCCTTCCTTGATTCTGCCGTAGGTAACGCTGTGGCCGTTGAATTTGGCTTCGGCGTAGAGTTTGCCGCCGCGTATGTCTTTGTAGTAGGACGGATAGAGGATGCCGTCTGAAATCGTGCCTGCGGATTCAAAGCGGATTTTATACAGCGGGACTTTGATGGACGAGACGATTTTGTAGCTGTTGCCGTTGCGGGTGAAAGTCATAACGGCGGGAATCCCGTAGCTGCCGGAATATTTCAATACGGCAGAATGCGGCAGCTCGGAAGCGGCTGCGGAAAGGGAAAATACAGCCAGAAGCAATGCGGTTGCTTTTGTTGTGTTCATGGGGTCTCCTTTCTTAATCTGTGTTCGGGTTATATCTGTATTCGGGCGGGATGCCGTTAAGCCAACAACGGGCGGTCTTCGGGCTGGTTCCGACTGTTAATAACCCGGTTGCCTTCGATTTTCAGACGGCCTGCGGCGAAATCGGCTACGGCTTGGGGGAAAAGCCGGTGTTCGACTTTCAATACCCGTGCGGCAATGTCGTCGGCCGTGTCATTGTCGAAAATCGGTACGACGCCTTGGGAGATAATCGGCCCGCAGTCCAGCTCGGGGGTAACGAAATGAATGGTGCAGCCGGCCACGCGGCAACCCGCCGCCAGCGCGCGTTCGTGGGTGTGCAGGCCGGTGAACGACGGCAGGATGGACGGGTGGATGTTCATCAGGCGGCCTTCGTAACGGGTGCAAAATTCGGGGGTAAGGATGCGCATGAAACCGGCGAGGACGACCAAATCGGGTTGGTAAGCATCGATTTTTTCCATCATGGCCTGATCGAAGGCGCTGCGGGAGGCGAAATCTTTGTGGTTCAGGCTGTCGGTAGGGATGCCGCGCTCCGCAGCCCATGCCAGGCCGGCGGCGGTCGCGCTGTTGCTCAAGACGGCGGCGATGCGGACGTCAGGAATACCGGCGTTGACGATGGCCTGCATGTTGCTGCCGCGGCCGGAAATCAGAATAACGATGTTTTTCATGGGCGTATCAATTTTGGGTTAACAGTTAAACGGTAAGGGAATTTGCCGCGGCTGCATGGTCAAGGATAAAAGGCCGTCTGAAAACGGAGTCCGCAATGCCCGAATGGAGCGGCCTTGCCGATAAGAAGCCGCAGAACGGATATGGTTTCCGGATTTGAAAACCGGATTGATGCGCGCAGGGTCGGCAGGCGGTTTGGCAGAAATGCTTTCCCAAAATGTAGAAATGCCGTCTGAACGGTTCGGATGCGGCGTTCAGACGGCATTTGCAAAGGGTTGCCGAAATAACGGCCGGTTATTGGGATTTTTGACCGCTCGCTTCCGCTGCAGACGGTGCCGCAGGCATACTTTCGGGTTTGCCGACTTTCAGCAGTTTGACGTCGAAGATCAACGTGGCGTTCGGGGCGATTTTGTCGCCGGCGCCGTTTTCGCCGTAGGCCAGTTTGGCCGGAATGAAGAATGTGGCTTCGCCGCCTTCTCTCATCAGTTGTACGGCTTCGGACCAGCCCGGAATCACTTGGTTGACCGGGAAGGTAACGGGTTGGCCGCCGTTTTGTTTGCTGCTGTCGAACACGGTTCCGTCAATCAGACGGCCTTCGTATTCCACGGTTACGATGTCGGTTGCTTTGGGCGATGCGCCGGTGCCTTCGGTTTTGACTTTGTACTGGAGGCCGGAAGCGGTGGTTTTCACGCCTTCTTTAGAGGCGTTTTCTTTCAGGAAGGCGTCGCCTTTTTCAAGATTGGTTTTCGCGTCTTCCAAACGTTTGGCCTGGGCTTTGGTTTGCTGCTCCTGAAGGAATTTCAGCATGACTTCCTGGGCCTGCATTTCGTTCATTTTCGGCTCTTTGCCGTCGTACATGGTTTGTATGGCTTCGTTGAATACTTTCAGGTCGATGTCCGTACCTTGGTCTTTCATCTGTTTCAGCGAACGGCCGATGTCCACGCCCATTGCGTAGCTGGCTTGTTGCGCCGGTGTGCCGATGGCGGAGGCTTCGGCGCCGGATGCGGCAGGTGCGGAGGCAGCCGGTGCGGCCGCGTCTTTCTTGTTGCATGCGGTTACGGTCAGGGCGGCAGCCAGTGCCAATGCGCTTAATTTGAAAGTTTTGTTCATAGCGGTATTTTTCTTGAAAAAAGGAAAAGCTCGATTATAGCCCAGTTTGCATGAATTGGCAGGCGGGCCGTCTGAAAAATTATCCATAAAACTGTAAATTAAATTCTGACATGCCGTTTGGCGGCGGATAAACGGTAGATATACGGGGGTTCAGGCTTTTTCGTTCATGTCGAAATGTTCGATTTCGAAGCCGCGGCCGCGGTAGGCTTTGAACCGTTCCCGCGCTTCGGCCAGTTCTTCGAGGCCGGTGCCGACGATTTCGAACACGCGCACGGGCGGGGCGGGGGCGTCGCTCCAGAAGTCCGGCGACAGGTTCAGCACGGCGAATCCGTGCGGCAGTTCGGGCAGTTCGAAACCCGATGCAAGCAGGACGGGCGTTTCAGACGGCACGGGGCTGCCGGTTGGCCAGATTTCGTGCGGGATGAAACTTTCGGGGTCAAACTGCCATAAATCGCGGTCTATCCTTGCGACGGTCTCGGCGGAATCCGACCAGACCAGCACGCGGCTGTCGCGCATGGCGCGGGCGGCCAGCCGGCAGGAAAAGACGGCGGGTTCGGCAACGTGGGTGTAGAAGGTGGCTTTGGGCATGGCGTGCGTTTGTTTGGAATGGGATGAAGGCCGTCTGAAAACGGAGCGCGGTTTTCAGACGGCCTTTTTTAGGTTTTATTTCTGCTGTGAGGCAGATTTGGCGGCAGCGGTCTCGGCGATCAGGTCAAGGAAGACCAGCGGCTCTTTGCCGATGTTCTTCAACGCATGGGACTGGCCGGGGCGGGCGATGGTGATGTCGCCGGCGCCGACTTGGGTTTGTTTGCCCGTGCTGTCGGTAAACAGGCCCTTACCCGACACGATGATGTAAACGTCTTCGTTGTCGGTGTGTTTGTGTTCGCCGATGGATGCACCCGGCGGCAGGGTCAGCCAACCGATTTCCCTGAACGCGTCTTGGGCGGCGGTTTGGTGGCGGTTGAAGGCGAAGCGGCCAAGCAGCGGGCCTTTGCCTCCGGCTGCATTTTCGCGGTTCCACTCCGCCAAATCGGCTTTTTTGTACACTTGGACGCTGCGGTCGGTAGGTTTTGCCTGTTCCGCGGCGTGAACGCTGACGCTCGTGCCGAGCAGAAAGGCGACGGACAATGCGGCAAATAGCGGTTTCATCATGGTTCTCCGTTTGTTGGGTTGTATCAGAAGATGATGCGTTCCGTTTTCAGACGACCTGCGGGGTCGGTTGCTTTGCCCCGCAGGCGTCAAAGCTTATTTCACGTTGCGCAGATAGTTCAGCAACAGGGGAACGGGGCGGCCGGTCGCGCCTTTTTCGCTACCGGATTTCCATGCCGTACCCGCGATGTCGAGGTGCGCCCACGGGTAATCTTCGGTGAAGTAAGACAGGAAGGTGGCGGCGGTAATCGTGCCTGCGCCGGGCGTGCCGATGTTGGGGATGTCGGCGAAATTGGATTTGAGCTGGTCTTTGTAGGTTTCAAAGAGCGGCAGTTGCCATGCTTTGTCGTCCACGTTGCGGGAGGCGGCAAGCAGGCTGTCGACCAAATCCTGATTGTTGCCCATCACGCCGCTGACGTCATGTCCCAAGGCGATGATGCACGCGCCGGTCAGGGTGGCGACGTCGATGACGGCTTTGGGTTTGAACTGCTCGGCGTAAGTGAGCGCGTCGCACAAAATCAGACGGCCCTCGGCATCGGTGTTCAACACTTCGATGGTCAGGCCTTTCATGCTTTTCACGACGTCGCCCGGTTTGTTTGCCGCGCCGGAAGGCATGTTTTCGCAGGTGGCGACGACGGCGACGAGGTTGATCGGCAGTTGCAGTTTGACGGCGGCACAGAAGGTGCTGATGACGGTTGCCGCGCCGCACATGTCAAACTTCATTTCGTCCATGTTCAGACCGGGTTTGAGGGAGATGCCGCCGGTATCGAAGGTGATGCCTTTGCCGACTAGGACGATGGGGGCGGCTTCTTTGTCGGCCGCGCCGAAGTAGCTCAATTCAATCAGATAGGGGTCTTCCACGCTGCCTTTGGCGACCGACCAGAACGAACCCATGTTTTCTTTGATGTAGTCTTTTTCGATGATTTTGGCGTGTGCACCCAGTTTTTCGGCTTCGGCTTTGGCGGTGCGCGCTAAAAATTCGGGCGTGCATTCGTTGGGCGCTGCGTTGCCCAAGTCGCGGCAGAGGTTTTGTCCGTAAACCTGCGCTTCGGCGACACGCAGGACTTCTTTGACGGCGGCTTCGTGTGCGGTGTAGAACACGGCTTGTGCGAATTTGGCGGGCTTGGCTTCTTTTTTGTAGCGGTCGAAACGGTAGGCGACGTTGCCGAACGCGATGGCGAAGGCTTCGGCAACGGCGGCGGCTTGCGCTTCATCGAAGGCATGGATGTCCGCATTGACCGTTTCCTGATTTTGCGCCCATTTCGCGGCTTCGGCGGCGGCTTTGTTCAGCGCGGCGCGGTCGGTTTTTTCGAGGCGGACGACGGCGACTGCCTGCAAACCGTTGTCCGTCGGGATTTTGGTGTCGGCAAAAGTTTGACCTTCTTCAAGCGAAGACAAAAGGGCAAGGGCGGTCGGGTGGTTTAATTGCGCCTCTTCGGTGCAGACAAATAACTGCGCGCCTGCCTGTTGCGGCTGCAAGGTTCCGGCTTTTGTGCTAAATTCCACGTTTATACTCCTGATTGAAGCGGTTGTTTGGGAGGGTTTCAGACGGCCCCGCCATTCTTGGGAGGCCGTCTGAAAAAGACGGTTTGATTGTACTCCATCATCAGGCCGTCTGAAACTGCGGCGGCGGGACGGAAGGCTGCCGGAAGGTTTTTTCAGACGGCCTGCATTATCAAACGGGCGTACCCGAAACAGCGAAGATATGATTTACCAAAGAAACTTTATCAAAGAACTTTCCTTTACCGCCGTTGGCATTTTCGTGGTGCTGCTGGCGGTGCTGGTATCGACGCAGGCCATCAACCTGCTGGGGCGCGCGGCGGACGGGCGCGTGGCGGTGGATGCCGTGGCCGCATTGGTCGGCTTCTGGGTTATCGGCATGACGCCGCTTTTGCTGGTGCTGACCGCGTTCATCAGCACGCTGACCGTGTTGACCCGCTACTGGCGCGACAGCGAAATGTCGGTCTGGCTCTCCTGCGGGCTGGCGTTGAAACAGTGGATACGCCCCGTCATGCAGTTTGCCGTGCCGTTTGCCCTGCTGATTGCCGTCATGCAGCTTTGGGTGATGCCGTGGGCGGAACTGCGCAGCCGCGAATACGCCGAAATCCTCAAGCAGAAACAAGAACTTTCGCTGGTGGAGGCGGGCGAATTCAACAGCTTGGGCAAGCGCAGCGACCGCGTGTATTTCGTCGAAACTTTCGATACCGAGTCGGGCATTATGAAAAACCTGTTTCTGCGCGAACTGGATAAAAACGGCAACGACAACATTATTTTTGCCAAAGAGGGCAATTTCGCCCTGACCGACAACAAACGGACGCTGGAACTGCGCAACGGCTACCGTTACAGCGGCAAACCGGGCAGGGCGGACTACAATCAGGTTTCGTTCGAACACCTGAGCATGATTATCAGCACCACGCCGAAAATCGTCGATCCGATTGCGCACCGCCGCACCATTCCCACCGCCAAATTATTCGGCAGCGACAATCCGCAGTATCAGGCCGAATTGATGTGGCGGCTGTCGCTTCCCATCAGCGTACTGCTGCTGAGTATGCTGGCCGTGCCGCTTTCTTATTTCAACCCGCGCACCGGCCACACCTATAATATCCTGATTGCCATCGGCATGTTCTTAATCTACCAAAACGGCCTGACTTTCCTGCGCGATGCGGTGGAAGACGGCAAAATCCATTTCTGGTTCGGCATGTTGCCGATGCACATCCTGATGATTGTCATCGCCGTCGTTTTGCTGCGCGTGCGCAGTATGCCGGCGCAACCGTTCTGGCAGGCGGTAGGTAAAAGTCTGACTCTGAAAGGCGGAAAATGAAACTGATTCCCCGCTATATCATCCGCCAGATGAGCGTAATGGCGGTATACGCGCTGCTGGCGTTTCTGGCTTTATACAGCTTTTTCGAAGTCATCAACGAAATGGGCGATGTCGGCAAAGGCAGCTACACCGGTGCGAAAATGGCGCAGTATGTTCTGATGCAGATGCCCGCCCGCGCTTACGAACTGATGCCGCTGGGCGTGTTGATCGGCGGCCTGATCGCCCTGAGCCAGCTTGCCTCCGGCAGCGAACTGACCGTGATTAAGGCCAGCGGTATGAGTACGAAAAGGCTGCTTGCCGTGCTGTCGCAGTTTGGCCTGATTTTTGCACTGGCGACCGTGGTATTGGGCGAGTGGGTCGCGCCGGACCTGAGCCGCCGCGCGGAAAACATGAAAGCCAGCGCGATCAACGGCAGAATCAGCGCCGGTGCGTCGGGTTTGTGGATGAAAGAGCAAAACAACATCATCAATGTGCGCGAAATGCTGCCCGATCACACGCTGCTGGGCGTGAAAATCTGGCAGCACGACGACCGCTACCAGCTTGCCTCTGCGGCCGAAGCCGAATCTGCCGCGTTGAATCCGGACGGAAGCTGGCAGCTTAAAAACGTGCGCCGCAGCGTGCTGAAGGGCGAGCAGGTTGCCGTGTCCTCCGAATCCTCACAACGCTGGCCGGTGGCGCTGCAAAGCGGCCTGCTGGACGTGTTGCTGGTCGATCCCGATCAGATGTCAGTGTCCGAGCTGACCACCTATATCGCCCACCTGAAAAGCAATCATCAGAAAACCGATACCTATTCCGTCGCCTGGTGGCGCAAACTGATGTATCCGATTGCCGCATGGGTGATGGCGCTGGTGGCGTTTGCCTTTACACCGCAGACCACGCGCCACGGCAACATGGGGCTGAAACTCTTCGGCGGTATCTGTCTCGGCCTAGTGTTCCATTTTGCCGGACGGCTGTTCGGCTTTACCAGCCAGCTTTACAGCGTGCCGCCTTTTCTGGCGGGAATGCTGCCGACGGTCATTTTCGCACTGCTGGCGGTCTATCTGATACGCAGGCAGGAAAGGCGCTGATTATGCCGGATAAGAAAAGGCCTTCTGAAACTCAATTTCAGACGGCCTTTTGGCTTTTAACGGCTCAAGCAAACCAGAAACGGAAGACCAGATAGAAGACCAGCAGCAATACGCCCGCCCACACCAGCAGCATGAATCCCGCCACGGCGCGGCCCAAACGGAATACGGGGTTTTTGCTTTCGTCTTCCGGCAGCAGGCTGGCGGTTTGTTTGTCGGGGATTCGGTTGTCGGACATGGTTTTCTTTCCGTAGGATTTTTCAAACGCGTAAGGTTACGCCGATAGCGGGGAAGATTCAAGGGCGTATTGTCCCTGCCATGCGGCCTCAGAAAGAATCTTCTCCGTAACCGTTGTTTTCGTCCCACGCCGTTTTCAAGGCCGTCTGAACCGTATCCGCATCAAAGCCGCGGTAGGTCAGAAAGCGTGCCTGTTTCTGCTTTTCCTTCAAATCGGCGGCGCTCTGCCGGAATTTTTTGCGCAGGATGGCGACGGCGGTCCGCAGCTCGTCTTCGCGGCGCGGCATCAGGCTGCGGCTGATTGCTTCGTCCACGCCCTGCGCCGCCAGAGCCTGTTGCAGCCGCAGCCTGCCTTGCCGGCGGCTTTTGCTGTGGATGTATGCTTCAGCGTAGCGTTCGTCCGACTGCCAGTTGCGTTCGGCAAATTCGTCCAACACGTTTTCCAATTCTTCTTCGCTTTCGGCATACGGGGCGAGCTTGCGCTTGAGTCCGATACGGCTGGTTTCCTGTCGGGAAAGGATGTCCATCGCGCGGGAGCGCAGGGATTTTTGGGGCTTCATAGGTTTCTGTCGGTTTGAGGTCGTCTGAAAACGCAGAAATGGGTTTTCAGACGGCCTGACGGGTTATTCTTCGTCTTTTGCTTTTTGCGGTTGGAGGTTTTCGTAGATTTCGGGCAGCGAGCCGATCAGCCAATCGGGCTTGGTCGCCTTGTCCTGCGACAATAAAGTCATGTCGCCGTAGCCGTAGGTTACGCCGACGCTGAGGCAGCCAGCGGCTTTGGCGGCGAGGATGTCGTTGCGGGAGTCGCCGACCATGATCATGTTGGCGGTATCGATGCCCAGCACTTCGGCGGCGTGTTGCAGCGGCAGCGGGCTGGGTTTCTTTTCGGGCAGGCTGTCGCCGCCGAGTATCAGGCTGAAATAGTCGGCAAGGCCAAGCTGCTTCAACAGTTCGACGGCGAGGATTTCGTTTTTGTTGGTGATGACCACCAGCGGGATGCCCAGTGTTTTCAACAAGGCCAGTCCGGCTTCGGTTTCGGGATAGGGGCGGGTGAAGTCGCTTAAGTGGTCCCGATAGTATTTCATGTAGAACACGAAACCTTTTTCCCATAAGTCGGGCGCGGCCTCTTGGTCGCGGTCGTCGGTGATGACGCGGTGGACGAGTTTGCCGATGCCGTCGCCGACGTAGCTTTCCACGGTTTTGGCCGGCAGCGGCCGCATCCCCAAATACTCGCGCATGGCTTCGGCGGCGGCGGCCAAATCGGGAACGGAATCGCACAAAGTCCCGTCAAGGTCGAATGCGGCGGCTTGGACGTGGTCGATGGTCGGAGTCATGGTTTTCTTTCTGCGGGATTACTTGAAGGGAGATATTCTAACATCGTTCGCAATGGAAGGCCGTCTGAAACCGGATTTTCAGACGGCCCGTGCGGAAAATATACGGCGTCGGAACACTTGTCGGGCCGTTACGGAATTCCGTTATAAAAATCAATCTGCATCGATGAAACGATTTATTTTTTCTTGACTACATGCTATTACATTTTAGGCGGTTTTTGTATATAGTACGAAATGTATTATGTTAATAACCCGTATGAAAAGGAAAGATATGTCTCACTCTGCTACAAAAGAAACACTGAATCCTTTCGAAATCGCGCAAAAGCAGGTCAAAACTGCCTGCGACCGACTCAATGCCGACCCTGCGGTGTATGAAATCCTGAAAAACCCGCAACGCGTTTTGGAAGTTACCTTCCCCGTCAAACTTGACAACGGTACGGTCAAAACCTTCACCGGCTACCGTTCGCAACACAACAATGCCGTCGGCCCCTACAAAGGCGGCGTGCGCTTCCATCCGAATGTGAATCTGGACGAAGTCAAAGCCCTGTCGATTTGGATGACCATCAAATGCTGCGTTGCGGGCATTCCTTACGGCGGCGGCAAAGGCGGTATTACTTTGGATCCGCGCGATTATTCAGAAGCAGAGTTGGAACGCATTTCACGCGCTTATTCCGAAGCCATTTCCCCGCTGATCGGCGAGAAAATCGATATTCCTGCTCCCGATGTGAACACCAACGGCAAAATCATGTCGTGGATGGTTGATGCCTACGAAAACGTCGTTAAAAAATCTGCGCCGGGCGTGTTCACCGGCAAACCGGTCGAATTCGGCGGCTCTTTGGCGCGTACCGAAGCGACGGGTTACGGCGTGAACTTCGCCGCCGTTCAAGCCTTGGAGAAACTCGGCAAAGACGTTAAAGGCGCAACCTACGCCATTCAAGGCTTCGGTAATGTGGGCTACCACACTGGCTATTACGCGCATCAATCCGGTGCGAAAGTCGTTGCCGTTTCGACCGTCGATGTCGCCATCTACAATGAAAACGGCTTGGATATGGAAGCTCTGTTCAAAGAGTATCAGGCCAACGGCTTTATCACCAACAAAGCCGGTTACGGCAAAGAAATCAGCAATGCCGAACTCTTGGCGCTGGATGTGGACGTACTCGCCCCTTGCGCGCTGGAAAACCAACTGACTTCCGAAAACGCTGGCAAAGTCCGCGCCAAAATCGTGGTCGAAGGCGCAAACGGCCCGACTACGCCCGAAGCCGATGCCATCCTGCGTCAAAACGGCGTATTGGTTGTCCCCGATATTCTGGCGAACTGCGGCGGCGTGGTCGTTTCCTATTTTGAATGGGTGCAAAACCTGCAAGGCTATTACTGGGAATTTGACGAAGTTCAGGAAAAAGAAACCGTTGTCCTGCGCCGCGCGTTCCGCGATATTTGGAATCTGGCGCAAGAGTATGACGTGGACTTGCGTACTGCGTCTTACATGATGAGTATCCGCCGCGTTGAAAAAGCGATGAAGCTGCGCGGCTGGTATTGATTTTGTTCCGTTAGGGCCATTCCGGTTTGTTTGAAACCGAAAGAGGCCGTCTGAAAACAGTTTTCAGACGGCCTCTTGATTTGCGATGCGGGCTTATTTGCCCAAATCAAACGCTTTGTGCAGCACTCTAGTCGCCAGTTCCATATATTTTTCGTCAATCAATACCGAAACTTTGATTTCGGAAGTGGAAATCATCTGGATATTGATGCCTTCTTCCGCCAGCGTGCGGAAGATTTTGGCGGCCACTCCGGCGTGCGAGCGCATACCCATGCCGACGGCGGATACTTTGCATACGGTGTCGTCGCCGTCGATGGCGGTGGCGCCGATGCTGTCTTTCAGGCCGTTCAGCAGGTCGAGCGTCTGTTTGTAGTCGCCACGCGGTACGGTGAACGAAAAATCGGTGGTGCCTTCCGAGCCGACGTTTTGGATAATCATGTCGACTTCGACGTTGGTATCGGCCACCGCGCCTAATATCTGATAGGCCACGCCGGGTTTGTCGGGTACGCCGCGCACGTTGATGCGGGCTTGGTTTTTGTCGAACGCGATACCGGTTACGGCAGCTTTTTCCATGTTATCGTCCTCTTCAAAGGTAATCAGGGTGCCGTCGCCGCCTTCCTGCAGGCTGCTGAGTACGCGCAGGCGCACTTTGTATTTTCCGGCAAATTCAACTGAACGGATTTGCAATACTTTCGAGCCGAGGCTGGCCAGCTCGAGCATTTCTTCAAAAGTGATGGTATTGAGGCGGCGCGCTTCGGGCACGACGCGCGGGTCGGTGGTGTAAACGCCGTCCACGTCGGTGTAGATTTGGCATTCGTCGGCCTTGAGGGCGGCGGCAAGTGCGACAGCCGAGGTGTCCGAACCGCCGCGGCCCAGCGTGGAGATGTCGCCCGTGCTGCTGACGCCTTGGAAACCGGCGACGATGACAACGCGGCCTTTAGCCAGATCGGCACGCATTTTCTCGTCGTCTATGCTTTCGATGCGGGCTTTGGTGTGGGCGGTATCGGTTTTCAGGGCAACCTGCCAGCCGGTATAGCTTTTCGCGTCCACGCCGATGTTTTTCAACGCCATCGCCAAGAGGCCGATGGTCACTTGTTCGCCGGTGGCTAAGACCACATCCAGTTCGCGCGGGTCGGGGTGTTCCTGCATTTCGTGCGCCAGTGCCACCAAACGGTTGGTTTCGCCGCTCATGGCGGAAACGACCACGACCACGTCATGACCTTCGGCGCGGGCTTTGGCAACACGGTTGGCTACGTTTTTGATGCGTTCGGGGGAACCTACCGATGTTCCGCCGTATTTCTGTACGATTAACGCCATGTTTCGTGCTTTCTGTTTGAGATTGGTAGGGCAGCGGTATGCTGCAAAGTCGGAATCTTCCCGCCTGCCTGAGCAGGTTTCCGCGCTGCGGCAAAATGCGGGCAAATCTCCGTGTATTTTACTGTCGTTTACATGAATTTCAAGGATAAATTGGATTTTGGCGGTAAACGGGCCGCCGGATGCAGGAGGCCGTCTGAAAATATGGTTTCAGACGGCCTTTGCATAGTTTGCAGGATACCGTTATCCGGCAGGGCGGGGTATTTTCAACGCGTTTTGCTGGTGCCGCGCCAGCTCGGCGATGCCTTTCTGTGCCAGCGCAATCAGTTTGCCCAATTCGTCCAGGCTGAACGGCGCGCCTTCCGCCGTACCTTGGATTTCGATGATTTTGCCCGATGCGGTCATAGCGATGTTGACGTCGCTGTCGCAGCCGGAATCTTCGGGGTAGTCCAAATCCAGAAGCGGTACGCCGCCCACCACGCCTGCGGATACGGCGGCAACGGCTTCACGAATCGGGTTTTCGCCGATGAGGCCGTCTGAAAGCAGTTTTGCCACGGCGATTTGCAGGGCGACGAATGCGCCGGTGATGGATGCGGTGCGCGTACCGCCGTCGGCCTGAATCACGTCGCAGTCAATCAGGATTTGGCGTTCGCCGAGTTTCTCCATATCGACGACGGCGCGCAGCGAACGCCCGATCAGCCGCTGGATTTCCTGCGTACGCCCGGACTGTTTGCCCGCTGCGGCTTCGCGGCGCATACGCGAGGCGGTGGAGGCGGGCAGCATTCCGTATTCCGCCGTTACCCAGCCTTGTCCTTTGCCGCGCAGAAACGGCGGGACGTTTTCGTCTATGGAGGCGGTGCAGATGACTTTGGTGTTGCCGCATTCGATGAGGCAGGAGCCGTCGGCGTGCGGCAGGAAATGCGGGGTGATTTTGATGTCGCGCAGGCTGTCGGCGGGGCGGGAGGTGCGGGTGTAGGCGGTCATGGTTGTCCTTTGGGAAAGTGGGATGGGATGGTTCGGCGGGTATTATACGGGATTCGTCGGACTGACTTGTATAGATAAAAATCCCCCCATTACTGGAGGGATTCGCTCTAATAAATTTGAAACAAATTTAAAAATGATTGGATATATGAGTTAAAAGGCGGATAAGCATTAAAACGGCATTTGAATCTATCTTTATTGATACATTAAATGATAATTCAATCATAAAACCTCCTTATTGCGGATTAAAAAATAAAATGAACCAAAAGATTCTCGGAACATTTTAAAACCCTATTGCTGGGTTATATGCAGATTAAGACAAACAGGTTTTCTCAATCAAACGCCTAAGAATTTTTGTTTCCAAAGGTCGTCTGAAAGCGTCTGCTTCATTAAAAATCCCAAGATTCTTGAGTTCATTCTAGCTTCTTGTTTTTGGGTTATATGCATGGCTAATTTCATCGGATAGTCTGAAACCATCTTGACAAAACTCACTACGCTCGTTTTCAGACGACCTCTGTCCGTATATGTTATATTCCCTCCACTTTCACTCGTCTTTTGAAACGGAGTAAAACCATGAGTCAATCCATCCATATCCACAGTATGACCGGCTTTGCCAATGCGGCAGGCGAATGCGGGGGCAAACGGGTCAATCTGGAAATCCGCGCGGTCAACCACCGCTATTTGGATGTCCAGTTCCGTATGCCTGAAGAGTTGCGCTATCTGGAAGGGGCGTTGCGCGAGAAAATCGCGGCGTCGGCTTCGCGCGGCAAGTTGGAATGCCGCATCCAGTTGCAGGATGCGGCGGCAGGCTCTCAGGGCTTGGAAACCAATGGAGAGCTGGTCGGGCAGTTGGCGCATTTGAACAAAACTTGGCGCAAGGAGCATGGTTTCGGCAAGCTGACGGTGGCGGAAGTCTTGCGTTTTCCGGGCGTGCTGGCGGCGCAAAGCGAAGACCCCGAGGCTCTGGCAAAAACGGTGCAGGATTTGCTGGACGGTGCGTTGAAAGAATTTGCCGCCGCCCGCAAACGCGAAGGCAAAAAGCTGGGCGAGCATCTCTTGCAACGTTTGGACGGTATGGAGGAAATCGTCGATGCGTTGGGCGAATTGTTCCCCAGCCTGCTTCAGGCGCATATGGACAAGGTGAACGCGCGCCTGGCGGAGGCGGTCGGCAATATCGACAACGACCGCTTGCAGCAGGAATTTGCGCTGTTTATCCAAAAATCGGACGTTGACGAAGAATTCAGCCGCCTGCGCACGCATATTGCGGAAGTGCGCCGTATCGTTACCGAAGGCAAGGGCAGCGCGGGCAAACGCTTGGACTTCCTGATGCAGGAGTTGAACCGCGAGGCGAATACGCTGGGCAGCAAGGCAATCGCGGCGGAATGCACGCAGGCTTCGGTGGAATTGAAAGTGTTGATCGAGCAAATGCGCGAGCAGGTTCAGAATATCGAATAAAGCCGGATAAACCGAGGCCGTCTGAATTTTCAGACGGGCTCTCTTGTTTGTAAGGCTGTTCGGGATGTTAAAACAAATCGGGTTGAGGCCGGTTTAGATAATCCGACAACGGTTTGGGCAGGCCGTAGTCTGCCAAGTGTTCCGGCGATACCCACAGGCCGTCTGAAAGGTTTTCAGACGGCCTCTGCGGCGTCTGGAAAGGCGTAATCAACAATAAGCGGTGGGTCAGGCGGTGGGTGAGGGCGGGTTGCTCGGAAAGGTCGTCTGAAACGATGCCGAGCTTTTCGGCGTAAACGTATGTTTCGTTCAGGGTTTCAAAACACGGCACGCAATACAGGCCGCCCCAAATGCCTTTGGCGGGGCGTTTTTCCAGCAAGATTGCGCCGTCTTGGTTGCGGATAATCAGCCAGTAAAGCGGCAGGGTTTGCACTTCGGGGGCGGTTTTTTTACGCGGCAGCTCGGCGATGCGGTTTTGCTTTTTCGCTTCGCAGATGTCCGCCATCGGGCATTGATGACACAAGGGTTTTGTCCGTTTGCACACGGTTGCCCCCAAGTCCATCAAACCTTGCGTGTAGGCCGGCATATCGGTGTTTTCAGACGGCAGCAGGCTTTCGGCAAGCGTCCAGAGCGAGTTTTCGAATTTTTTGTCCTGCGGATTGCCGTCGCGGGCGAACACGCGGCAGAGTACGCGTTTGACGTTGCCGTCCAAAATGGTTTCGCGGCGGTTGAAGGCAAAGGCGCAAATGGCGGCGGCGGTGCTTCTGCCTACGCCGCAGAGGGTTTCCAAGTCTTTGCGTTCGGATGGAAACGTACCGCCGAATTGCCCGACGACTTGTTGCGCGGCTTTGTGCAGATTGCGCGCGCGGCTGTAATAGCCCAAGCCCGCCCACAACGACAACACTTCGTCTTGCGGCGCGGCGGCAAGTGCCTGTACGGTCGGGAATTTTTCCAAGAAACGCGGATAGTAGTCTAAAACGGTGGCAACCTGCGTTTGCTGGAGCATGATTTCGGAAAGCCAGACGCAATAAGGGTTTTTGACCTGCCAAGGCAAATCGTGACGACCGTGTTGCCGTTGCCAGCGTATCAGGCGTTCGGCGAAAGATGAGGATGTGTTCATTAATATTTGTTTTGGGTTTATTTATATTTAAAACAATATGTTATGGTATAACATTGTGAAAATAATTCTTATTGACATATATTTTTTAGGGGTATATAACACTACATAAAACTACTTTATTGCAGTATGGAAAATTAATTTGTTCTACAGTATTAATCAACCAGCAAGGAGTATCAGCATGAAAGCAATGGTTTATCACGGCGCAAACGACATCCGTTTTGAAGAAAAACCCCGTCCGCAGATTATCGATCCGACCGATGCGGTGGTGAAAATCGTCAAAACCACGATTTGCGGTACCGACTTGGGTATTTGGAAAGGCAAAAACCCCGAAGTTGCCGACGGCCGTATTCTCGGCCATGAAGGCATCGGTATTGTAGAAGAAGTCGGCGAGGCTGTAAAAAACATCAAAGTCGGCGATAAAGTCATTATTTCATGCGTCAGCAAATGCTGTACTTGCGACAACTGCAAAATCCAACTCTATTCACACTGCCGCAACGGCGGCTGGATTTTGGGCTACATGATTGACGGCACGCAAGCAGAATACGTTCGTACGCCTTATGCCGACAACAGCCTTGTTCCTCTGCCCGAAAACGTCAATGAAGAAGTTGCTCTGCTGTTGAGCGACGCCTTGCCGACCGCCCACGAAATCGGCGTGCAATACGGCGATGTCAAACCCGGCGACACCGTCTTCATCGCAGGCGCAGGCCCCGTCGGTATGTCCGCCCTGCTGACCGCCCAACTGTACAGTCCCGCCGCCATCATCGTCTGCGATATGGACGAAAACCGTTTGAAACTGGCGAAAGAGCTGGGTGCAACCCATACCATCAGCCCCGCTTCAGGCGACGTATCCAAACAAGTCTTTGCCATCGTCGGCGACGACGGCGTGGACTGTGCCATCGAAGCCGTCGGTATCCCCGCCACATGGAATATGTGCCAAGACATCGTCAAACCGGGCGGTCATATCGCCGTCGTCGGCGTACACGGTCAATCCGTTGATTTCAAACTGGAAAAACTGTGGATTAAAAACCTCGCCATTACAACCGGCCTGGTAAACGCCAATACCACCGAAATGCTGATGAAGGCAATTTCCAGCAGCTCCGTCGATTACACCAAAATGCTGACCCACCGTTTCAAATTCAGCGAATTGGAAAAAGCTTATGACGTTTTCAAACACGCCGCCGAAAACCAAGCCATGAAAGTGGTTTTGGAAGCGGATTGATTTAGAGGAAATTTTTGTGTGGGGGAGGGGGACAATCCCCCACAAGTCTGAATAGTTGCCGAACCACAGCAGCCTTCCCTCCCCGTCGGTCATCTCCCGCGGCAGGCCGATCTGGTCGCAGTGGAAGTAGTTGACCTGCCGTCGGGTACGGTTTTCAGACGGTCTAAAGAACGTGAATTATTTTCCGATGGGGAAAGTATCAGAGCATTTATGTATCTTGTATTTTTCCCAATGGAATTGACGAATGTCTTCTTCTGAGGCGTTGGTTATTTTTGATTTTATTGAATATTCCATAAATTTATTTTGTTGATGATTCAAGTCATCCTCGTTTTTCCAGCAGCTCATGCACTCATCACAGCAGAAAAATAGGTTGTTTAAGGCAACATTCCTCTTAATAATGAGCCTTCCTTGCCCATCACATATAGGACATTCTTTGTACTAAAAGCAGTTGGGACTAGTATTCATCTTGTTGGGTATTCTATTAACAATTCGGTGGCGGGATTAGTGGAATATGCGGTATGGGGCAATGCGGGGATTGGAAAGTTCGACAGGCCGTCTGAAAGGTTTTTTTCAGACGGCTTTACTACGGATTTGTTGGATCGCGACCCAACCTACATTTGCCGCACATTTGGCGCGAACTGATAAAAAAATGAACTGGAGTGTTTTCAGACTGCATATTGAATATGCTATATGCAGGTTATGGTTTGCCAATTACACATAATTTCCTATTTTTTCTCTTAAAAACATAAATATCCTCACCCACAAAGGCGTAATTAATCCCCAAATTCCGCCAAATATTAATCCTTCAAAGAGCATAAAATTTTCTCTTTTGATTTGTATGGCTAATCCCAGCAACATTCCGATTAACATTTGAATTATGGATAAGTATTTAATATTTTTTCTTTCTAATTCTAAATGGAACAATATTACTAGGAAAAATGAAATTATCGGTGCGCCGAGCAATTTAAATGTGAAATCAAGTGTTCCGTAATAGGCTAAAAATACAGAAAACAGGAACCACCATATTAAAATACTCAACCAGTATTTTCTAATAAATTGATTGATTGTCGCAAACATATGAAATTTCCTATTCGCAAGAAGAATTGCTGAATACACTATGTTCTTCACCACCAACTATAGTTTTAATCAGAAAACTAGCTGCTGTTACGGTAGCTCCTATTGCTGCAAATTCTTTAATTGAGATACATTGTTTGCTGCATTTTATTCCATCCTTTTCCTGCATGACATCTATCTTTTTAAATTCTATGATGGGCTATTGTGGTTAATAAGGTTTTCTATATATGAGGCATTATTAATCAGAGTGTTTTCGCCCAGTATTTTTAACGCCTCAGGCTTATCAAACAACAGCCATTCGAAAAAATTCTTCATTGTTGTCAACTCATCTCGGTTTAGGTATTGCAGTGAATTTTTTAAGTTCTTCTGATAGATTAAGTCGGTAATGAAGCTCTGAAGGTTAGTTGGGATGTCTGATACATTAAGTTGAATATTAATGATAATTCTGGGTAATAGGTAGTTTATTCCTTCGGAGGAAAAGAAAGTCCACGGCACTAAGTGGTGTTCATCAATATTAACTTTATTAATATCAGTATTTTCGTAGTAACCAAAGTCATCGCCATATTCCGACATGACGTAAGGGTCATTTTTGTATTGATTAGAGACGATACCCTGTAAAGGCAGTTGTCGGTAAGGTATTTGATAAATAGTAGGCATAAAAATGTCCCTAATAAAATTTATGGCAATAGGTTCTTGCAGTTGTTGTAAGTATTCCACGCTTGCGTGATTGCCTGTCCATGACCAGAGTCCCCTCCTTCCCAGCATTTTTTTCACGTCGACTACGAGAGCTTGCCAAATTGTGTATTTATTGAAAGATTATTTTTTGATACTGTCTTTATTTTTTATTAGCCAAGATGAAATTAGACTATCAAACTCTTCAATACTTAGAATATCTGGAGATAATTTTCCATTTAAACAAGAATAGATATACACTTTTTCATCAGAAATAACTAGATCATGTAAATTAGTGCTGAACTCTTCTTTGCTATTGGTTCGTAACCATTCTCTAATTTTTTTCATATATGGCGAATCATTTTTTACTTCTTCATATAACTGTTCTCTCAATTCTGACATTTATTTACTCCTTTAATTATATTGGGAAGGCGGTACTTAAGAAGCCTTTATCATCATAAAATAACTGTAATTTATTGGTGGGTTTTCCATCAACTCCCTTACCAATATTTTTATCAAACGTTGCAATTTTCGAGCTTCCACATGTTCCCAGTTGCTGGTTATGTCCTTTTTCAATAATTTTTTGTATTTTTTTCACACTGTCAGTATTAAATCTACTTACATTGCTGTATTTAGAAGATTTTCTATGTCTTGTAAGTATATGTTTTAGTACAGAAGCAGTTCCTCGTCTATATTGGACTACTCTACTAAAATTAACTTTAGAGGAAATTAGACCTAACGGATCAATCCATTCTTGGGCATTGGCTGCAAATTGATAAAAATTGCTTCCACCCCACAGCCCGATCGGGTCCTGTGTAACAAACCGTCCCGAATGCGGGTCGTAGTACCTGAAGAAGTTGTAATGCAGCCCTGTCTCCGCATCGCAATACTGGTTCTGCAACCGGAACGGCTGGTGCGCATTGGCAATATTGGTTT